>Ga0308165_1000102_pt1 | contig 220955 bp, 213 predicted proteins | sample PhyWR2_FD_201032 | JGI IMG/M metagenome (GOLD analysis project Ga0308165, IMG submission 201032) | Phyllosphere microbial communities from UC Gill Tract Community Farm, Albany, California, United States - DLSLW.R2 | ecosystem: Host-associated > Plants > Phyllosphere > Unclassified | place... | reverse complement strand
ACAGGAAATGACAGATGACAGCTACGATCCTCGTCGCCGATGATGATGCCGCAATCCGCACGGTGCTGAACCAGGCGCTCAGCCGTGCCGGTTATGACGTGCGCATCACCTCCAATGCCGCAACGCTCTGGCGCTGGGTGTCGGCGGGTGAGGGCGATCTCGTCGTGACCGATGTCGTGATGCCGGATGAAAACGCTTTCGACCTTCTGCCGCGCATCAAGAAAGCCCGCCCGGACCTGCCGGTTCTCGTGATGAGCGCGCAGAACACTTTCATGACGGCCATCAAGGCTTCGGAAAAGGGTGCTTATGATTATCTGCCCAAGCCCTTTGACCTGACGGAACTGATCGCTATCATCGGCCGCGCGCTCTCCGAGCCGAAGCGCAAGCCGGCCAAGCTCGATGACGACATGCAGGACGGCATGCCACTCGTCGGCCGCTCCGCGGCGATGCAGGAAATCTATCGCGTTCTCGCTCGCCTGATGCAGACCGATCTGACGCTGATGATCACCGGTGAATCCGGTACCGGCAAGGAGCTGGTGGCGCGCGCGCTGCATGATTACGGCAAGCGCCGTAACGGTCCCTTCGTTGCCATCAACATGGCGGCCATCCCGCGCGATCTCATCGAATCGGAACTGTTCGGCCATGAGAAGGGCGCCTTCACCGGTGCGCAAAACCGTTCCACCGGCCGTTTCGAGCAGGCCGAGGGTGGCACACTGTTCCTGGATGAAATCGGCGACATGCCGATGGATGCCCAGACGCGTCTGCTGCGTGTGTTGCAGCAGGGCGAATATACGACCGTGGGCGGGCGAACGCCGATCCGCACCGACGTCCGCATCGTCGCCGCCACAAACAAAGATCTGAAACAGTCGATCAATCAGGGCCTCTTCCGCGAGGACCTTTATTATCGCCTCAACGTCGTGCCGTTGCGCCTGCCGCCGCTGCGCGATCGTGCTGAGGATATTCCTGATCTCGTCCGCCATTTCATCCAGACGGGTGAGAAAGAAGGGTTGGAGGGCAAGCGTTTCGAGACCGAGGCGCTGGAAGTCATGAAGGCCTATGCCTGGCCGGGCAACGTCCGCGAGCTGGAAAACCTGATCCGCCGCCTGATGGCGCTTTATCCGCAGGAAGTCATCACCCGCGAGATCATCGAGCAGGAATTGCAGTCGGATGTTCCCGACAGCCCGTTGGACAAGATGGCGGTTCGCACCGGTTCGCTCACCATTTCGCAGGCTGTCGAGGAGAACATGCGGGATTATTTCGCCAGCTTCGGCGATGGCCTGCCGCCGCCCGGCCTTTATGACCGCGTGCTGCGCGAACTCGAATATCCGCTGATTCTCGCGGCTCTGACGGCAACCCGCGGTAACCAGATCAAGGCCGCCGATCTTCTTGGCCTCAATCGCAATACGCTTCGCAAGAAAATCCGCGAGCTCGGCGTTTCCGTCTATCGTAGTTCCCGCCCCAGCTGACAATGTTGACAAGGCCACAGTTGTCGTTGCATTTTCGCCACATTGTGTTGCTTGGAAAACACTAGGAAGGATATAGATTCGCCTGATGGGGGAGTCTTGCCTGACTTCAGGACTGTGGTGCTGGCTGGCCAGCAATTGGGAGTAATGCATGCGGAAACCCGCCGCCGAACACGACGTTGCCGACGAGGCAGCGGGAATGGTGGTTGCCGATCGCAGGATGTCATTTGCCCTGCCGGGGCTGGTGCTCGCCGGCGTTGCCCTTGTCTGTGCTATCATCACCCTCTTCGTGCTTATGGGCGTGACGCCGATTGCGCCGACGACCAATGTCGTCATCGCCTCGGTGGTGATCAATTCGATCTTGGTGATCGGCCTGATCTTCCTTATCGGCCGCGAAATCAACCGGCTGCTGAAGGCGCGTAAAAAGGGCAGGGCGGCGGCACGACTGCATGTTCGCATCGTCGTGCTTTTCTCCATCGTCGCGATCACGCCCGCTGTCCTTGTCGCCATCTTCGCCAGTCTGACGCTGAATGTCGGTCTCGACCGCTGGTTTTCGATCCGCACCCAGTCGATCGTCGAGTCGTCGGGCAATATCGCTCAAGCCTATATGATGGAAAACGCCGGTTATCTTCAGGGCCAGACCCTATCGATGGCCACCGACCTCGATCGCAATCGCGCACTTTTTTATCTTGATCGTACCGGCTTCGTCGATCTGATGACGCGTCAGGCCAAGGGCCGCGGCCTGCTCGGCGCGTTTCTGGTGCAGGAGGATGGCGACGCGGTTGCCCAGGCCGATATCAAGACGGAAAAACCGCTTCCCGCTATTCCGCACGACGCGCTCGAGAAAGCAGCCGCCGGTCAACCGACCCTTATCCCGCCCGGTATTACCAACCTTGTTGGCGCCATCATCAAGCTCGAAGGCATCAGCGGCACCTTCCTTTATACGGTGCGTGCGGTCGATCCGAAGGTCATGACCGCGATGCGGCTGATGGAAGAGAACCGTGCGGAATACAAGAATATGGAGGCGGGCCGCGCGCCGCTGCAGATCGCCTTTGCGATCCTCTATCTCGGTTTTGCGCTGATCGTGCTTCTGGTCGCCATCTGGACGGCAATCGCGGTCGCCGACCGGATCGTCCGCCCGATCCGTCTTCTCATCAGCGCCGCCGACAGTGTCGCCACGGGCAACATGCATGTGCTGGTTCCCGTGCGCGCTGTCGATGGCGACGTCGGGCGCCTGTCGCGTACCTTCAACAAGATGGTCTCGGAACTGCGCAGCCAGCAGGAGCAGATCATCGAGGCCAAGGACGATATTGACGACCGCCGCCGCTTCATCGAAGCCGTGCTGTCGGGTGTGACCGCCGCTGTCATCGGCATTGACGAGAACCGCAGAATCACCATCGTCAACCCGTCCGGCGAGGAATTCCTGGCGCTGAATTTCGACCAGTTGCTCGGCGCGCAGCTTTCCGAGATCGCACCTGAGATTGATCAGGTCGTGACCGAGGCGAACACCTGGGCGCGCGGCAACTTCCGCAAGCAGATCAATATCATGCGACGGGGCAAGGAACGCACGCTGAATGTGCAGGTCACCCGCGAGGATGCCCGCGACGGCCGCGACAGCTATGTCATCACCCTCGACGACATTACCGATCTCGTCATCGCCCAGCGCTCCACCGCATGGTCGGATGTGGCACGGCGTATTGCCCATGAAATCAAGAACCCGCTGACGCCGATCCAGCTTTCCGCAGAGCGCATCAAGCGCCGTTTCGGCAAGCAGATCGACGAAAACGATCGCGCCATCTTCGATCAGTGTACGGACACCATTGTCCGGCAGGTCGGTGATATCGGCCGCATGGTGGATGAATTCTCGGCCTTTGCGCGTATGCCAAAGCCGACGAAGGAAAAGTCGGACCTGCGGTCGATCCTCAAGGACGCGGCCTTCCTCCGGGAAATCAGCGCCGCCGACACGAAATTCTCAACGGAGTTCGGCGATATCCCGCTGGAGGGCATGTTCGATGCTCGCATGCTGGGACAGGCCTTCGGCAATCTCATCAAGAATGCGACGGAAGCGATCGAAGCGGTGGAAGGCGAAAAGCGGCCGGGTAAAATCCTGGTACGCGCCTCTTTTGATGAGGTCAATTCGCGTTTCGTGGCTGACATTATCGACAATGGCCGCGGCCTTCCCGTCGAGAACCGTCATCGCATTCTCGAACCCTATATGACGATGCGGGACAAGGGGACGGGCCTTGGTCTGGCCATCGTCAAGAAGATCATTGAAGAACATGGCGGGTATCTGGAACTCCACGATGCCCCTGTCGAATTCGACCATGGCCATGGCGCCATGATCCGAGTGCTGCTGCCCTATATCGAGGCGGTCGGCGGCGAAAATAACAAGGAAGCAGCATATGGCGTCTGATATTTTGGTCGTGGATGACGAGGCGGACATTCGCGAAATCGTAGCGGGCATCCTGTCCGATGAGGGCCACGAGACGCGTATGGCCTTCGACAGTGACAGCGCGCTGGCCGCCATTTCCGAGCGTGTGCCGCGCCTGATCTTTCTCGATATCTGGATGCAGGGATCGAAGCTCGACGGTCTGGCGCTGCTGGACGAGATCAAGAGCCGCCACCCCGAAATTCCTGTAGTCATGATTTCCGGTCACGGCAATATCGAAACCGCCGTCAACGCCATCAAGCGTGGGGCCTTCGATTTCATCGAAAAGCCGTTCAAGGCCGATCGTCTGATCCTGATTGCAGAACGTGCGCTGGAAAATTCCAAGCTGAAGCGCGAGGTCCAGGAACTCAAGAAGCGTACCGGTGACGCTGTTGAACTCGTCGGCGCGTCACTCGCGGTTTCGCAACTTCGCCAGACCATTGACAGGGTTGCCCCCACCAACAGCCGCATCATGATCCTCGGCCCCTCAGGTTCCGGCAAGGAACTGGTGGCGCGCATGGTGCACAAGAAATCCTCGCGCGCTACCGGACCTTTTGTGGCGCTGAACGCTGCAACGATCACCCCCGACCGTATGGAAATTGCGCTGTTCGGCACGGAAGGCTTGCCCGGACAGCCACGCAAGGTAGGGGCTCTGGAAGAAGCCCATCGCGGCGTACTTTATCTCGATGAAGTCGGTGAAATGCCGCGCGAGACACAAAACAAGATCCTGCGCGTGCTGGTCGATCAGCAGTTCGAGCGTGTCGGCGGCGGCAAGCGGGTGAAGGTGGATGTGCGCATCATTTCCTCCACCGCCCATCACCTCGAAAGCCTGATCGCTGAAGGCCAGTTCCGGGAGGATCTCTACCATCGTCTCGCCGTCGTACCGGTCAAGGTGCCGGCGCTCTCCGAACGGCGCGAGGATATTCCTTTCCTCGTCGACATGTTCATGCGGCAAATTTCCGAACAGGCCGGCATCCGCCCGCGCAAGATCGGTGATGACGCCATGGCCGTTCTCCAGACGCATGACTGGCCGGGCAATATCCGCCAGCTGCGCAACAATATCGAGCGGCTGATGATTCTCGCCCGTCCGGAAGGTGGCGAAGCGCCGATCTCGGCCGACATGCTGCCTTCCGATATTGGCGACATGCTGCCGAAGATCTCCGCGCAGGGCGATCAGCACATCATGACCCTGCCGCTGCGTGAAGCCCGTGAAATGTTCGAACGGGACTATCTGATGGCTCAGATCAACCGCTTCGGTGGCAATATTTCGCGCACGGCGGAATTTGTCGGCATGGAACGGTCGGCGCTGCATCGCAAACTGAAATCTCTCGGCGTATAAGGAACCAAGGCGCCTCGTCGCAACCGATTATTCCGTCAGAGAGACAGCATGAAAGTCATCATTTGCGGCGCAGGGCAGGTGGGTTACGGCATCGCCGAACAATTGTCGCGGGAGGATAACGAAGTATCGGTCATCGATACGGCCGCGCCGCTGATTACCGCCATTACCGAGACGCTGGATGTGCGCGGTTATGTCGGCCACGGCGCCCATCCGGACATGCTGGCCAAGGCCGGTGCGGATCAGGCCGACATGATCATCGCGGTGACATTGCATGACGAGATCAATATCGTCGCCTGCGAAGTGGCGCACGCACTCTTCAGCGTGCCGACCAAGATTGCCCGTATCCGCGACCAGAGCTATCTGAAGCCGGAATATGCCGATCTCTTCAGCCGCGAGAACATGTCCATCGATGTCACGATTTCCCCGGAAGTCGAAGTCGGCAAGATGGTGCTGCGGCGCATCGCCTTTCCGGGTGCTACCGATGTGGTGCGCTTTGCCGAAGATACGATCTACATGCTGGCCATCGAATGCATGGAAGATTGCCCGGTCATCAACACGCCGCTGCAGCAGCTTTCGAGCCTGTTTCCGGACCTCATCGCCACGGTGGTGGGTGTCTATCGTGACGGCATTCTCAAAGTGGCGCATTCGTCGGAGCAATTGCGGGTGGGCGACCTTGCCTATGTCATCTGTCAGCGCCAGCATGCCCGCCGCACCTTGAGCCTCTTTGGCCATGAAGAGCAGGAGGCGCAGCGCATCGTCATTGCAGGCGCCGGTAATATCGGCCATTTCGTCGCGCATAAAATCGAGGAAATGCAGTCGAAAACGCGGGTGAAGATCATCGAGGCCGATCGCGACAGGGCGATCGCCGCATCCGAACAGCTGAGCCATACCATCGTCATGCATGGCTCGGCCCTCGACCAGAAAATTCTGATGCAGGCGGATATCCAGGATGCCGACCTGATCGTCACGCTCACCAATAACGACCAGACCAATATTCTGGCCGCCGTCATCGCCAAACAACTCGGCTGCAAATCGAACCTGGCGCTGCTGAACAGTACCTCCTTCCATGATGTCGCCCGCTCGCTCGGGCTCGATGCCTATATAAACCCCCGGGCCGTGACGATCTCCCGCGTGCTGCAGCACGTGCGCAAAGGTCGTATCCGCTCAGTCTATGCCGTGCAGCGCGGTTCGGCTGAGGTAATCGAGGCGGAAGCGCTTGAAACATCGCCGCTGGTCGGCCAGTCTTTCCGTGATATCGATATGCCCGACGGCGTGCGCATTGGAGCGATCTATCGCGACGGTGTGGTGATCCGTCCGGATGGCAGCACGAAGATCAAGGCGAAGGATCGCGTCGTGCTGTTTGCTTCCGCCGATGCCGTGCGGGACGTGGAACAACTTTTCCGTGTTTCGATACAATATTTTTGACTGTCCCGAATCGAAAAAGCGGGTCAATACTCGTACTCATTTGGCTGTTTTCGCCGTTGCGGAACGGAACATGATTTGATACCAGAGTTTGAGGTCGGCCAAGCGGGGGACAAGACTCGGCCGGCTTATTATTGATTGATTATTTTCCGGTATCCCTGCCGGCAATAAAGAAAGAAGCGGCGCCATGGCGGAACGTTCTCAAAACCTTCAGGATCTCTTCCTCAATACCGTTCGTAAGCAGAAGATTTCGCTCACGATTTTCCTGATCAACGGCGTCAAGCTGACGGGCGTTGTCACCTCCTTCGACAATTTCTGCGTGCTTCTGCGTCGCGATGGTCACTCGCAACTGGTCTACAAGCATGCAATCTCCACCATCATGCCCGGCCAGCCGATGCAGATGTTCGAGAGCGAAGAAGGCGCAGCCTGATCAGGCTCCTTTAACGGTATCTTCGACAGAGACTGACCTGAATCGGAACATTTCCGGTTCCGTCGGGTTAATCTCCATGGCCGCCCGCGCGGATGCGGTCGGCCGTAACATTCTTTCTGGATAAGGCCGAACCCATTTCAACACGCGACACCTCGAACGAATCGATCATTCCGGAGCAGGAAAAGCGCCGCGACGACATGCGCGCGGTCGTTCTTGTACCCGTTCTCAAGCAGCAGCGCGAAAATCGTGACGCGGCAGCAGCCCCGGCTGCTCCCGGCCGTTCCGTCGAAGCCAAGCTTGAGGAAGCGAAGGGTCTGGCGCTTGCCATCGATCTCGAGGTGACCCAGGGACTCGTCGTTCCGGTCAACCAGCCGCGTCCCGCAACCCTGTTCGGAACCGGCAAGATCGAGGAAATCGGTCATCTTCTGGATGAGACCGATTCCGGTCTGGTGATTGTCGATCATCCCCTGACGCCAGTGCAGCAGCGCAATCTCGAAAAGCAGTGGAACGCCAAGGTCATCGACCGAACCGGCCTGATCCTTGAAATCTTCGGCCGCCGCGCCTCCACCAAGGAAGGCACGCTGCAGGTTGATCTTGCACATCTCAACTACCAGAAGGGCCGCCTCGTCAGAAGCTGGACCCACCTTGAACGCCAGCGTGGCGGTGCGGGCTTCATGGGTGGCCCGGGTGAAACCCAGATCGAGGCCGACAGGCGATTGTTGCAGGATCGCATCGTCAAGCTCGAAAAGGAGCTGGAGCAGGTGGTGCGTACCCGCCAGCTTCACCGTGCCAAGCGCCGCAAGGTGCCGCATCCGATCGTGGCACTGGTAGGCTACACCAATGCCGGCAAATCCACGCTGTTCAACCGCATAACAGGTGCGGGTGTTCTGGCGGAAGACATGCTGTTCGCCACACTCGACCCGACCCTGCGCCGCATGAAATTGCCGCATGGCCGAACTGTCATCCTGTCGGATACGGTGGGCTTTATTTCCGATCTGCCGACGCATCTCGTCGCCGCTTTCCGCGCAACGCTGGAAGAGGTGCTGGAAGCCGATCTTGTTCTGCACGTGCGTGACATGTCCGATCCGGATAATGCCGCCCAGTCTGCCGATGTGCTGCGCATTCTTGGCGATCTCGGTATCGACGAGAAGGAAGCCGAAAAGCGCATCATCGAGGTCTGGAACAAGGTCGACCGTCTGGAGCCCGAAGCACACGACGCCATCATGCAGCGCGCCGAAGGCCGCTCGGATATCCGCGCCGTTTCGGCAGTCACGGGCGAGGGCGTCGACGCCCTGATGGACGAGATTTCAAAACGCCTGTCCGGTGTGCTGACGGAAACGACCGTGGTGCTTTCTGTCGAGCAATTGCCGCTGATCTCCTGGGTCTACAACAATTCCATTGTCGACAATCGTGAAGATCACGAAGACGGATCGGTTGCGCTGGATGTGCGCCTGTCGGAAGCGCAGGCTGTGGAACTCGAACGGAAGCTTGGAAAGACGGCTGGTCGCGAGCGGGAAGACTGGGAGCGCTGAGCGCTTCTTAAAGGTACAAGTTCCGTCAGATGCGACTTCATCCTCGGGCTTGTCCCGAGGATTCGCTACCGTATTCAAAATCGATAGCAGCAGATGCCCGGGACAGGCCCGAGCATGACGGAATAGGGTCTTCGCCCTCTACACACAATCCTCGAAGCGCTGGGCGCTCCTGCTTTTAATGCATGTCCCGAGTGGTCAGGAAGAAACCGTATCAAGCGAACGCTCGATCCGTTTCGCCGCCTGCCATAAATCTTCCATCCTCTCGAGGCTCGCCTCCTTCAACGTCTCGCCATTGTCGCTGAGCGACGTCTCGATGTGATTGAAACGCCTGCGGAATTTCGTATTGGTGCCACGTAGTGCATCTTCCGGATCGGCTTTAACGTGGCGGCCGATATTGACCAACGCAAAGATCAGATCGCCGAGTTCGTCAGAGACTTTCTCCGGCTTTCCCTCCGCCAGCGCCTCGCGAAGTTCGGCGATTTCCTCCTCGATCTTGTCGAGGATGGGAGCCGGGTCCGACCAGTCAAAACCGACGCGCGCAGCCTGTTCCTGCAACTTGAGCGCCTCGGTCAGCGCCGGCTGGCTACGCTGCACGCCGCCCAGAAACCCTGCCTTGAAATCTTCGGTGATGCCCCGGCGTGCACGGCGCTCTGCCCTTTCACGCTTCTCCTCGGCCTTGATCTGGTCCCATTGCAGCTTGACGCTGTCAGGCGTGTCGGCATCGGAGACGTCGAAGACATGCGGATGGCGGCGGATCATCTTCGAGGTGACGGCGTGCACCACATCACCAAAGGTGAATTCACCCCGTTCCTCGGCAATGCGGGCATGGAAAACCACCTGCAACAGCAGATCGCCCAGCTCATCGCAAAGATCGTCCATATCCTTGCGCTCGATCGCGTCGGCAACCTCGTAGGCCTCTTCGATCGTATAGGGCTTGATCGTCTCGAAGGTCTGCACGACATCCCAGGGGCAGCCGGTTTCCGGCTGACGCAGCGTTTCCATGATCTCGATCAGGCGGGAAATATCCTTCGAGGCTTCCATCGTGTCTAAACCTTCGTTTTTAGTTTTACGTATTGTCCGGACGGAAAACCGCTACGCAGTTTTCCTTGGAAATGCTTAATTCAGCGGAATATCGTTGTCGCTCTTGGATGATTGATAGGTGGTGGAGAGATCATCATAAGCGGCCTTGATGCGGGCCGTCTGGGCCTTCAACGTGGTTTTCAGCGGATCGTTTTCGCCTTTCACCAGATCGGCGATGAAGAAAGAGTTCCAGAAGGCGTTGCTGCGGCGATATCCGCCTGGCTCCAGCCCGAAAACTTCCTTGAGGATTTTCAGGTCGTGCGGGATCGCGAAAGTGTCGCGCGAATCCTCGTGGCTGAAGAAGGAATAGAAATTATCGAAGCCGGCCCAGGTGATGGCCGACATGCACATAGTGCAGGGTTCGTGGGTGGAGAGGAAAATCAGGTCCTTGGTATTTGGCTTTTCGCCCAGCTCGTAAAATCGCTTCAGTGTATGCACTTCGCCATGCCAGAGCGGATTTTCCAGCTCATTATTGGTCTCGGCAACGACGAGCGACAGATCCGATTTGCGCAGGATCGCCGCTCCGAAAACCTTGTTGCCGAGGCTGACGCCGCGAGCCGTCAGGGGCAGAATATCGTGTTCGATGACATCGAGGAGGCGGGCGGCGAGCGGCTGACTGGTCAAGGGTCTGATCCTTCGTTCCGCTTTGAGGAAAGCGGTCTTCGCATGGGAAAATCGACAGGTGATTGTCATTCCTTGTTCGGCGCGGGCACCCGCTTTGTCAAGGGATTCCGAGGGATTCTAACGCCCCGGCAAGGCTCGAAAAATCCTTGCCGGTTTGTTTTCCTCCAAAACCGGGGTGTTCGAGAAATAAAAATCCAGGTGTCGAAGAGGCTTGAATTTCTGTTTCTTCAATCTTGCGCCGCAATGCGGGATATATGTCCAATGCACAACGAACATGATTTTTCCGCTGCTGGCGACCGCCTTTCAACCTTCCCCGCTTTCTTCCGGGTCGAGGGCCGGCAGGTTGCCGTTTTCGGAAATGGCGATGAAGCCTTCGCGAAGGTGAGGCTGCTCGCCAATACCAACGCCCATATTGTTGCCTATGCCGATCACCCGGAAGCGGATTTTGCACGTTACATCAGCGAAAACAGTATCGATCACCGTGCTCTGGCCTTCGCCAGCCCGTTGGTTGACGACGCCACCCTGGTGTTCGCCGCAACCGGCGATGAAGCGCTGGATCGCGAAATCGTCTCTGTAGCGCGCACGAAGAAAATCCCCGCCAATGCGGTGGATCAGCCCGAATTCTGCGACTTCTTCACGCCTGCACTCGTTGCCCGCGCGCCCGTCGCCATCGCCATTGGCACCGAAGGGGCAGGGCCGGTTCTTGCCCAGATGATCCGCGCCCGCATCGACCAGATGCTGTCGCCGTCGCTCGGCAAGCTCGCACGTCTTGCGGTGCAATATCGTGATGCAGCCGAGGAGAACGTGCCGAAGGGCGCGTTGCGGCGCAATTTCTGGCGTCGGTTCTTTTCGGGTGCGGTTGCAGATGCTGTCGCTCTCGGTGATACCTCTTCCGCCCGTCATGCCGCAGATCGCCTGTTGCAGTCACCCGAACGCAGTGAAGGCCGCGTCTGGCTTGTTGGCGGCGGTCCAGGTGCAGAAGATCTGCTGACGCTGCGCGCGCAGCGCGTGTTGATGGAAGCCGACGTGATCGTTTATGACGCCCTGGTGCCGCAGGCGATTGTCGATATGGGCCGCCGCGATGCCGAAAGGCTCTCTGTCGGCAAGCGCAAGGGCTGCCATAGCAAGTCGCAAAATGATATCAACCGCCTGCTGGTGCGCCTCGGCCAGGAAGGCAAACGTGTCGTGCGCCTCAAATCCGGTGATCCGCTGGTCTATGGCCGCGCGGGCGAGGAGATGGCGGCACTGCGCGAGGCCGGTGTCGCTTATGAAATCGTGCCGGGCATCACCTCCGCCTTTGCCGCGGCTGCGGATTTCGAATTGCCGCTGACGCTACGCGGTGTCGCTTCGTCGCTGATTTTCACCACTGGTCACGACCTGACCGGCGACGTCTTGCCTGATTGGGCGCGACTTGCCGTCTCCGGCGCCACCATTGCCGTCTATATGGGCCGCAGCGTCGCCGCTTCTGTAGCCAAGCGGCTGATTGATGCGGGACTTGGCGTCGAAACCACCGTCGCCGTCATCGAAAATGCCAGCCGCGCGGATCGCCGCCTGCTGCACGGCACATTGAACGATCTGCCCGACCTCGAATATCGTGATGAACTGACCGGCCCGGTCATGGTCATCATCGGCGATGCGGTTGCGGGCGCTAATTTCGACAGATCCGAGGCGCTTGCGCTTGCAGCCAAGCCAGCGAGCCTCAAACGGGAGTATGTGAATGGTTGACAAGGTTTTGACCGCCAATCGCCTGAGCGACGGTATTGCCGTCTGGCTTGACGCCAATGGCGAATGGACCGAGATTCTGCAGGATGCAATCGTCGCTCGCCATGCGGAGGCGGTGGCCTCGTTCGAGGAAATCGGCAAGCGCGATTTTTCCGCCAACAAGGTCGTTGACGTCAATGTCGTCGATGTCGTGGAAGAGAACGGCAAACTATGGCCGACGCGGCTTCGCGAGCGCATCCGCGCCGCCGGCCCGACCATGCACTATGCCAACGGCTTCAAGCCGGCCGATGCAGCATTTATCGCAGTCTGAGGAAGAATATGTACCGTTACGACGAGTTTGATCACGCATTTGTTGAAGGCCGCGTGGCGCAGTTTCGCGATCAGGTCGAGCGCCGGTTGTCCGGCGAGCTGGCCGAGGACGCATTCAAGCCGCTGCGTCTGATGAATGGTGTCTATCTTCAGCTCCACGCCTACATGCTGCGCGTCGCCATTCCCTACGGTACGTTGAATTCGCAGCAGATGCGGATGCTGGCCCATATCGCCCGCAAATATGACCGGGGTTATGGCCATTTCACCACCCGCCAGAACATCCAGTACAACTGGCCGCGCCTTTCAGATACGCCGGATATCCTCTCCGAACTGGCAAGCGTGGAAATGCATGCGCTGCAGACGTCGGGTAACTGCATTCGCAACGTGACCGCCGATCATTTCGCGGGTGCTGCCGCAGACGAAGTCGCCGATCCGCGTCCCTATGCGGAAATCCTGCGTCAATGGTCTTCCGTGCATCCGGAATTCTCGTTCCTGCCGCGCAAGTTCAAGATCGCGGTGACGGGTGCCGAGCGCGACCGCGCCGCCATTCAGGTCCACGATATCGGCCTGCATCTGAAAAAGAACGACAAGGGTGAGATCGGTTTTGCCGTTTACGTCGGCGGCGGGCAGGGCCGTACGCCGATGATCGCCAAGAAGATTCGCGACTTCCTGCCGGAAGAGGACCTGCTGTCCTATACCACGGCCGTCATGCGCGTTTATAACCTGCACGGCCGCCGCGACAACAAATACAAGGCGCGCATCAAGATCCTCGTACATGAAACCGGCGCAGAAGAACTGGCCCGCCAGGTCGAGGTTGAATTCGCGGAGCTGAAAAACACCGAATTGAAGCTGCCGGATGCCGATATTGCCGCCATCACCGCCTATTTCGCCCCGCCGGCGCTGAAAGACCGCCCTGAAGGCTGGGAAAGCCTGGCGCGCTGGAAGCGTGCGGATGAAGGTTTTGCCCGTTTTGTCGAGCAGAACGTCGCGCCGCACAAGCACCCGGACTACGGCATGGTGACGATTTCGCTGAAGCCGATCGGCGGCATTCCGGGCGACGCGACCGACGAGCAGATGGAACTCGTCGCCGACATCGCCGCCGAATATGCCTTTGACGAAATCCGCATCAGTCACGAGCAGAACATCATCCTGCCGCATGTGGCGCTGGCCGATCTCGAGCCGGTCTATCGTGCGCTAGTGGGCGCGGGACTGGCGACTGCCAATGCCGGGCTGATCACCGATATCATTGCCTGTCCCGGGCTGGACTATTGCGCGCTTGCCAATGCCCGCTCCATTCCGGTGGCGCAGGAGATCTCCACCCGCTTCGGCGCGCCCGAACGTCAGGCCGAGATCGGCGAGCTGAAGATCAAGATTTCCGGCTGCATCAACGCCTGCGGCCACCACCATGTCGGCCATATCGGCCTTCTGGGCGTGGAGAAGAAGGGTGCCGAACTCTACCAGATCACGCTTGGCGGATCGGGTGATGAAAACACCTCGATTGGTGAAATCATTGGCCGCGGTTTCGAGCCGGAAAAAGTGACCGACGCGGTGGAAACCATTGTCGACACTTATCTGGGCTTGCGCCTTTCGAAGGAAGAAACCTTCCTCGAAGCCTATCGCCGCGTCGGACCGCAGCCGTTCAAGGACGCGCTCTACGGTTCCGCCGCCGAAGCCGCCTGAGGAAATGGATATGACGAAAATCTGGACCCGCGACGGCTTTGCGGAAAACGATCCATGGGTGATCGAAACGGAAGAGGTGAAGGCAACGGGCGAGCAGAAGCCCGTGCTTCCACTTGCCGATTTCCTTCTCCGCGCCGCCGAAAGCAACGATATTGGCCTCGGCGTGCTGATTTCGCCGGCTGACGACGTTAACAGGCTCGAGCCTTATCTCGACCGTATCGACCTTGTCGCCGTAAGCTTTCCGGCCTTCAATGACGGGCGTGGTTTCAGCCACGCTTCGCTCTTGCGCAGCCGCCTTGGTTTTGCGGGCGAGGTGAGGGCGGTCGGCGATGTTTTGATCGATCAGGTGCCGCTGATGCTGCGCACCGGTTTTACCAGCTTTGCCGTGACGAACGAGACGGCAATCCGCCGCCTTTCCGAAAATCGCCTGCCGGAAATCACGGTCTATTACCAGCCGACCGCCCTTCCCGCCACCGGTGGTGAGGCCTATAGCTGGCGTCGCCGTGCGGCCCAATGACGCGTTGTGCGGAAATATGAGTTTTGGATGCATATTTTCTGCGCGCATGGCAGTATTGATATTCTCATGCCTTCAAACCGCGACAAAAATGGTATAATTGCCCGGTCGAAGAATGTCGCTTATCGAATGAATGGACGGAACCTGAAATGAACGCGCCAGCCAAGACGGAAGATTTCGCGATCAAGATACCTGATGGTGTTTACGCCGAGACGGTTTTGTCGGTGGAGCACTATACGGATCACCTGTTCCGTTTCCGCATGACGCGTCCAGCCGGCTTCCGTTTCCGTTCCGGCGAGTTCGCCATGATCGGCCTGATGGTCGGTGAAAAGCCGATCTATCGCGCTTATTCCATCGCCAGCCCGGCCTGGGACGAGGAACTGGAATTCTTCTCGATCAAGGTTCCTGATGGCCCGCTGACCTCGCATCTTCAGGCGATCAAGCCCGGCGATACGGTTCTGATGCGCAAGAAGCCGACAGGCACGCTGGTTCTGGATGCGCTGACACCGGGCAGACGTCTCTACATGTTCTCGACCGGCACCGGCATCGCACCTTTCGCAAGCCTGATCCGCGACCCCGAGACCTATGAGAAGTTCGAAGAGGTCATCCTCACCCACACATGCCGTGATGTGGCCGAGCTGAAATACGGCTTCGATCTGGTTGAGGAAATCCGCAACCACGAATTTCTGAACGAGATCGTCGGCGACAAGCTCAAGCATTATGCAACAGTGACCCGTGAGGACTACCCCTTCAAGGGCCGCATCACCACGCTGATCGAAAACGGCAAGCTGTTTGCCGATCTCGGTGTGCCGGCACTCGATCCCGCTATCGATCGCGGCATGATCTGCGGTTCCTCGGCAATGTTGAAGGACACCAAGGAGTTGCTTGAAAAGGCCGGCCTTAATGAAGGCGCCAACAACAAGCCCGCCGAATTCGTGATCGAACGCGCTTTCGTCGGCTGAACGCCTGACAGACTACAAGATTTCAGGAGGCCGTCAGGCCTCCTTTTGTTTGCGCACTTCAATATGCCGCTATCGAGAAGCGCCATCATCATCCTGTTTCGGCGCGATTTCGTTGCGATAGAGTAGGAAAAGTCCGATGGCGATCGCCGCGATGCCGCCGCCGACAAGATGCGACAGCGAATAACCGCCCTTCGTCACCAGCCAGCCTGCAACGACATTGCTGAGTGATGCACCAATGCCCTGGACCATCATGACGCTGGCAAGGCCGACATTAAAACGGCCGGTGCCCTTTAGGATTCTTTCCACCGCGACGGGGGTGACGATGCCGAGCAGGCCGGCGCCAACGCCGTCAAGAAACTGTACCGGAAAGATGACCCAGAAATCCGTAAAGGCCGAGGCGAGAAAGCCACGTATGGGCAGGGCGACGAGCGCGATGATAAACACCGTCGAAAGACCGAAACGGCGTATCAGCCACGGCGCCATCGCAGCGACAAAAATCATCGCGAATTGCGCGACGCCGGTGATGATGGCTGTGGTGCGGAAGGGCGTTTGCAGTTCGATGGCGAAATCCTGCGCGATCAACCGGCCCATCGGCGCATTGCCGAAGTGGAAGACGAGCAGAATGATGGCGAGAAAGATCAGGCCGCGCTCGTGCAGCAACACGTTGATGCCGGATGGCCCGGGCTCTCCCTTGTCTTCAGCAAGGCCACGCGCAACCTTGTGGTCTATCCTTGCAGGATCAATGGCCGCCGTTGCGACCAGGGCGCCGGCAGCGGTCAGCAGCATCAGGCCGATGATCCCGTTCATGCCGAAGAAGGTGACGACCACATAAGTCGCGAAAAGCGACGCGAAATTGCCGCCATGGTTCCAGAACTCGTTGCGCGAAATCTGATGGGAAAACAGGCGCTCGCCGACAAGACCGAGTGTGAGGCCGGCAAGTGCAGGACCGACCACGGCGCCGACCACAGCCGTCATGATCTGGCCGGTCCAGACGATCCACGCATCCGGAAAAATCAGCGTGATCAGCGCACCGATGGTCACGAGAACGACGGGGATGGCAATCAGCATCCTCTTCCACGTCGTGCCATCCACCAGCGCACCGCATAGTGGCGTCGCAAGCAGACCGACGAGGCCGCCGACCGTGGCGATCATGCCCAGCGAGAGCGAAGACCAGCCCCGTGTCGCCAGAAATGCATCCAGAAACGGCCCGAGGCCGTCACGGGCATCGGCGAGGAAAAAATTCAGCGCTGCAAGGGCAAAAAGCGTGCGGTCTGAGATGCCGCCGCTGCGCGGCAAACCACCGGAAGGAAGGCCGCCATGCGGTGCCGAAACGCCGATAGTCGTCATAAAATATGCTCCGAAAAATATGCAAAAGGGAATGGGAAATCGATCGAGGCTGGCGAGAAACATCTGTGCCCGCATTTGGTTGCATAGGCACGACATAAACATAAATCTCTGGATATTTTTGATCGCTACAGAATTGGCTGGAGGAACGTTTAACGGTACTGGTGAGTTAGTCTTCGTGGAAAAAACGGATACTCGCCATGAAGACCAAGGCTTTTGCACTTTTATTTTCGGCCGGATTGCTCGGCACGCAGCCTGCACATGCGGATGAACGCGCATTTCTCTCGTCGCTGAAAGGCACATGGGCGGGCAAGGGAACCGTGATTACCCGGATCGGAACACCGCCGATCAATGTGAGTTGCACGCTGAGTTCCAATGCGGGGGCATCGTCGCTCAACATGTCGGGCACTTGCCGTGGCCTTCTCGTGGTCAAGCGTGCAATAGCGGCCGATCTCTCGGAGAAGGGCGGACGCTATAGTGGTGCCTATACCGGCCCTTCCGGCCGGCCATCCGCGCTTTCCGGCACAAGGCAAGGAAACGCAATCAACCTGACGGTCAGATGGAACCGCGATATCAACGGTGACCGCATTGCCGCCATGACCATTGAAAAGGTCGGAGCCAACGGCCTGCGGCTGCGCACCACCGATAAGGACGGCAGGACCGGCAAGACGGTGGTGACGAGCGACATCCGGCTGGTGCGCTGACAAGCGGCCCCAGTGCGGCGTCCGGCTCTTCAGCTGAATTCAAGCAGCAAGGGGCAATGATCCGAGACTTCCGGCTGTCTTACGACGTCGAAGTGACTGACCTTGACGGCCGGATTGACCAGCAGGTAATCCGCATATCTGTTCGGTTTGGCATAATGCGAGGTCCGGGTGTCGGTGAAACCGCGGGTCGTAACGAGTTCGACAAGACCAAGCTCACTCAACACGGCGAAGGTCCTGCTGTCAGGCAGAACGTTGAAATCGCCACAGACGATGACCCGGTCGCCATCCTCCGCAATATTCTTGACGAGTTGCACAAGACGTTTTGCCTGCTCCAGCCGGGCAGGGATATCATGTTTGCCTTCGAGGTCGCGCAGCCCATGCATATGGGCAATGACGACGGGCTGACCGGTCGTAAAATCGAAAACCCTGAAGGCGTGGGCCGTGCGTGATCGCGGATGATCGCCATATCCGTCTGCCGAGAAGCTGCCGTGCACGAAACCCTGCGCCTGCGCTATGATGGCGATGGAATTGCGAACAAAGGTCGCGAGCCCAAATTGGGAAGGATATCGTGTCTCGCCCTGCCAGAGGTCGCCCTGCGCCGCGGGGCAGAATATCGCCACATGGTCCGGCAAGGCCTCGGCGACATCGCGAAAGAAGTTCGCCCGCTGCGGCAACTCGACGCCATGATCGCGATAGCTCAACCAGTCCTGCGTAGCTGCCGGCGTGTGCACCACCTCCTGAAGGCATAAAATATCGGGGTCGGATGAGGCGATATAGGGAACGAGCTTGTCATGAAGCTTTCCGCCCCAACCATTCAGGCAAATCAGACGCATTCCCACTTCATCCCCTTAACCGCGTCGCCCTGTTTAGCATGCAACGTGTGCAGATCAATCGTGCGAGAGAGACGACTGCGCGGCCGCAAAACTATCCGTAACGAAAAAGGCCCGGATCGCTCCGGGCCTTTGCATGTTGGTTTGCAGCGATGCCTTATTCGGCGGCCTCGGCATAAGCCTCCATCGGCGGGCAGGTGCAGATCAGGTTGCGGTCGCCATAGACATTGTCGATGCGGTTGACCGGCGACCAGTATTTGTCGATCCGGAAGGCGCCGGGCGGGAAGCAGCCCTTTTCGCGGCTATAGGGCCGATCCCATTCGCCGACCAGGTCTTCCACCGTATGCGGTGCGTTCTTCAGCGGGTTGTTATTCTTGTCCGCACGGCCTTCCTCGATGTCGCGGGCTTCCTCGCGGATCGCCAGCATGGCATCGCAGAAACGGTCGATTTCCGCTTTGGTTTCGGATTCCGTCGGCTCGATCATCAGCGTGCCGGCCACCGGCCAACTCATGGTCGGCGCATGGAAACCGCAGTCGATGAGGCGCTTTGCGACATCGTCCACCGTCACGCCGCAGCTATCCGCGAGCGGTCGTGTGTCGATGATGCACTCATGCGCCACGCGACCGGTCTCGGACTTGTAGAGCACGTCATAAGCGCCCTTCAGCCGTTCGGCGATGTAGTTGGCGTTCAGGATCGCCACCTTGGTCGCCTGTGTCAGCCCTTCGCCGCCCATCATCAGGCAGTAGCTCCAGGAAATCGGCAGGATAGAAGGAGAACCGAAGGGGGCCGCAGACACTGCACCCTCACGACCGTCCGTCGTCGGATGGCCGGGAAGATAGGGAGCCAGATGCGCCTTGACGCCGATCGGGCCCATGCCCGGGCCGCCGCCGCCATGCGGAATACAGAAGGTCTTGTGCAGGTTGAGGTGGCTGACGTCCGAACCGATATCGCCCGGGCGGGCAAGGCCGACCATAGCATTCATGTTGGCGCCGTCGAGATAGACCTGTCCGCCATGCTTGTGGGTGATCTCGCAGATCTCGCGAACCGTCTCTTCGAACACGCCGTGGGTGGACGGATAGGTGATCATGCAGCACGAGAGGTTTTCTGCATACTGCTCTGCTTTTGCACGGAAATCATCAATATCGATGTCACCGTTATCACGCACTTTCACCGGCACGACTTTCATGCCGACCATCTGCGCCGAGGCAGGATTTGTGCCATGCGCCGATGTCGGAATGAGGCAGACGTCACGATGCGTGCCGCCATTGGCGAGATGATAGTTGCGGATGGTGAGAAGCCCCGCATATTCCCCTTGCGCGCCGGAATTCGGCTGCATGGAGAAGGCGTCGTAACCGGTCACCGAGCAGAGTTTTTCCGAGAGATCATCAATCATCTCCTTGTAACCGAGCGCCTGATTGGCCGGCACGAAGGGGTGGATGTCAGAAAACTCCGGCCAGGTGATCGGCAGCATTTCCGCCGTGGCGTTGAGCTTCATGGTGCAGGAACCAAGCGGGATCATCGAGCGGTCGAGCGCCAGATCGCGATCCGAAAGGCGGCGGATGTAACGCGTCATCTCGCTTTCAGCGCGGTTCATGTGGAAGATCGGATGCGTCATGTACTGGCTGGTACGCAGCAGGTCCTTCGGCAGGCGATATTCCGGCTTGAAATCCGAAATCGAGAAATTGCCGCCGAACGCACGCCAGACGGCCTCAAGCGTCGCCGGGCGCGTGCGCTCGTCAAGGCTCATGCCGATCTTCGTCGCGCCAACCTTGCGCAGGTTCACGCCTTCCGCCACAGCCGAGCGCAGGATGACGCCCTGCATGTGGCCGACTTCGACGGTGATCGTGTCGAAGAAGGTTTCCGGCTCGATGGTGTAGCCGAGCTTTTCCAGACCCTTGGCCATAAGGACGGCCTTCTGGTGGGTCTGCTGGGCAATCGCCTTGATACCCTGCGGGCCGTGGAAAACGCCATACATGGAGGCCATGACGGCGAGCAGCACCTGCGCGGTGCAGATGTTCGACGTCGCCTTCTCGCGGCGGATATGCTGTTCGCGGGTCTGCAACGACAGGCGATAGGCGCGGTTGCCGCGCGCATCGACCGAGACGCCGACCAGACGGCCGGGCATGGAGCGCTTATGTGCGTCCTTGACGGACATGTAAGCAGCATGTGGACCGCCGTAACCAACCGGAACGCCGAAACGCTGCGAGGTGCCGATGGCGATGTCAGCACCCATTTCGCCCGGAGATTTCAAGAGCGTCAACGCCAGAAGATCCGCGGCGACGGCCGCAATCGCGCCTGTCTGGTGCAGGCGGGAAATCAGGCCTGTGAAATCGCTGACATGGCCGTGGGTGCCGGGATACTGGAAGATCGCGCCGAATACGTCGACGGGATCGAGATCGGTGAAGGGATTGCCGACGATTACCTTCCAGCCGAGCGGGGCCGCACGGGTCTCGATCAGCGCGATGGTCTGCGGATGGCAATTGGCATCTACGAAGAAAGCAGTCGCCTTGGATTTGGCAACGCGCTGGCACATGGCCATGGCTTCGGCAGCGGCCGTCGCTTCATCGAGCAGTGATGCATTGGCGACGTCGAGACCGGTCAGATCGCAGACCATGGTCTGGTAGTTCAACAGCGCCTCAAGACGGCCCTGGCTGATCTCAGGCTGGTAGGGCGTGTAAGCCGTGTACCAGGCCGGGTTTTCCAGGATGTTGCGCTGGATGACCGGCGGCGTGATGGTGCCGTAATAGCCCTGACCGATCAGCGAGGTCAGGACCTGGTTCTTGTTGGCCGTCTCACGCAGACGATCCAGTGCCTCACGTTCAGTCAGCGCTGCACCCCAGGTGAGCGGCACCTTCTGGCGGATGGAGGAGGGAACGGTGGCGTCGATGAGGGCGTCGAGGCTCTTATAGCCGACGACCTTCAGCATCTCCGCCATTTCCGACGGCGACGGCCCGATGTGACGCCGGTTGGCGAAATCATAGGGCTGATAGTCGGTGAAATGGAATTCCGTGGGCGTCGTCATTACGCGATCAGCTCCTTGTAGGCCGCTTCGTCGAGCAGCGTATCGGCATCCGCAACGTTGGAAAGCTTCAGCTTGAAGAACCAGCCGGCACCCTGCGGATCGGAATTGACCAGCGAGGGGTCATCAACGATGGCCTGGTTGATTTCGACCACTTCGCCATCCAGCGGACAATAGACGTCGGACGCCGCCTTGACGGATTCCACGGTCGCAGCATCGCCATCCTTGGCGAAGGTTGCGCCCACTTCCGGCAGCTCGACAAAAACGAGATCGCCAAGCTGTTCAGCGGCGTGGCTGGTGATGCCAACGGTGGCGATATCGCCTTCGAACTTCAGCCATTCGTGTTCTGCGGTAAATTTCAGCATCGTGTTCTCTCCGGAGATGGAATGAGGATTAGCGTTTGTAGGTGGGCTTTATGAAGGGCAGGGCAGCGACGGTGACGGGCAGGTATTTGCCGCGCACTTCCGCAAAGATCGCCGTGCCGGGAGCCGCGTAGGAAACAGGCAAGTAACCCATGGCGACGGGGCCTTCGACCGAGGGGCCGAAACCGCCGGAGGTCACTTCGCCGATTTCCGTCGCGCCTTCGGCATCCGCAAAAAGCTTCGAATGGCCGCGCACCGGGGCCTTGCCTTCCGGCTTCAGACCGACACGGCGGCGCGATGTGCCGTCCTTGAGCTCGCGGAGAATGCGTTCTGCACCCGGAAAACCGCCTTCGCGTTCACCGCCGGCGCGGCGCGCCTTCTGGATCGCCCATTCGAGCGAGGCTTCGATGGGGGAGGTTGTGGTGTCGATATCGTTACCATAGAGACAAAGGCCGGCTTCCAGACGCAGGCTGTCACGCGCGCCAAGCCCGATGGCTTCGCAATCGGGATGTTCGAGCAGCGCCTTGGCGATTTCCTCAGCCTTGTCCGCGGGCACGGAAATTTCAAAACCGTCTTCTCCGGAATAACCGGAACGGGAAACGATGCAGGGCACGTCATGCAGCGGTACTTCCTGCACGTCCATGAACTTCATATCCGAAACGCCGGCCCACAGTTCTGCCAGCACCGCTTCGGCGCGCGGTCCCTGCAGCGCGATCAGGGCGCGGTCATCGAGAAGGGTGATCTCGCAGGCATCGGAAAGATGCGCCTTCATATGGGCGACATCGGCATCCTTGCAGGAAGCATTGACGACGACGAAAAGATGATCGCCACGATTGGTGATCATCAGATCGTCGAGAATGTTGCCGTTGTCGTCTGTGAAGAAGCCATAACGCTGGCGACCTTCCTTCAGTCCGAGAATATCGACCGGCACCAACGTCTCAAGTGCGCGTGCGGCATCTTCATTGTTGCCGGACTTCGCCTTCAGGATCACCTGGCCCATATGGGACACGTCGAACAGACCGGCGGAGGTGCGGGTCTGAAGATGTTCCTTCAGCACGCCGGCCGGATATTGCACGGGCATGTCGTAACCGGCGAAAGGCACCATACGGGCGCCAAGCGATATGTGCAGGGAATGCAGCGGCGTGGTTTTCAGCGCGGCGGTATCGTCCAAGGACGCCTCCAGGGTTGCGCGAGATATCGCGCGGGCTCAGGTCATGGCGCGAAAGCGCCGGTTCAAGAGCCCCCTCTGTCCTTGTCGCCTGAGATTGTTATCCCTTCGGCGAGCCGTCCTTAGATCAAGGTGGCTTCTCTCCAGAGTTCCGTCGTCATCGCTGGTCCTTTTGCCTGAGAGTTTCCGGGGCGGTTGCTCCTTCGGCACCGCAGTGAAGCGGTTTCTCCCAACGATGATGCGACGCTCATTATCTTCGAAGCCCCGCTATTGGCAAGGACCAAATGACGCATCTGAACAGATTCTTGCTCCATCTGCGCCATCATCGTCTGAGCCTTATCGTATGTAGGTTTCGAGACCGCGTCTGTGTACCCATTCCACGTTCGTCATGGAAAGCGGGTTCACGGGGTTCTCACGGACGTCACAAGTTGTTTCAGCGGCAGGAATTCGGCTCCAACGACGAGGCGCGGCTAGTCGGATTTTTTCTCCGGCAGGCCCTTGCGTTTTGTCGATGCAAAATCCTCAAGTTCCTTTTCTGTCATAGACTTCTCCATGCTTTTTGAAGCGCCTTGTAAACTGGATTTTTTCACTTCGCCGCGTTTGGCGGCGAGCGCGGCACCCGCCGCTTTCTGCTGGGCTTTCGATTTGGCTGGCATGTCTGCCTCCTTTGAAACGATGGCTCGGCAGGGAAAATGCCGCCTCGCGTCGATCGTTCCCTTGCAACTATCAAGCCTGCGGCAAAATTCCCCTTTGAAATCGGGAGGAAAGCGGGATATCGCCTAGGATATGGATGCAAATCGAAAACGACGGCTGACAGGGATGGAGAAGATGCTTCGCATTTTCTGCGCGACCTTGATGTTGTCGCTCGGTTTTGCCCACAAGCCCGCGCTTGCGCTTAGCCCGCAGGTTGTCCTCGATGAGAGCTACCGGCTGCCGGATGGCACGTTTCCGGAGATTTGCCTCGGCCACGTCGGTGGGGCGAATGCCTCCCACAGCAAGGAAGGTCCGGCCCATTCGGGCGACGCCATCCTCTTCTGCGAGGCCTGCCTGCTGGCATCGTCCATTCTTCTGCCGATGCCCGATACGGAAGGCTGGCTGAAGACCGATTTCGCCTGGCTCGACAATCGCCTGCCCGCAGAATGGAGCGTCCGCTCCGTCCTGACGATCCAAAAACCGGCTGCTCGCGGCCCGCCGTCTCTGTCCGCCTGATTTTTCACATTACGGAATCATTGCCGCCTGTCAGCGGCACGGAGCGGCTGCGGAGCCCCAGGGGGCGCAGTCGCGGGGACAAACAAATGAAAACCATAAAGATCATTACCTGCACTCTCTTCGCCGCATCGGTTTCGACCGCGCCGGCTTTTGCTCACGCCACATTCGTGGACGGTTCGGCCGAACAGGACAGCACCATCGTTGCCGCCCTCCAGGTGCCGCATGGCTGCGATGGCGGGCTTGCCACCACGGAAGTGCAGATCAAGCTGCCGGAAGGTTTCATTACCGCCAAGCCGCAGCCCAAGGCCGGCTGGGAGCTGGAAATCATCAAGGGCGACTACCAGAAGACCTACAAGAACCACGGTAAGGACATTAAAAGTGGGGCTGTCGAAGTCCGCTGGAAGGGCGGTAACCTGCCGGACGAGTTCTATGACACCTTCGCCGTGCAGGGCAAAATCTCCGGCATCGAAGTCGGGCAGGACCTGCCTTTCAAGGTGACACAGCTCTGCGGCGACAAGGGCAAGGTCTCCTGGGATGAGGTCGCAGCCGCCGGCGTCGATCCGCATTCGCTGAAAAGCCCGGCGCCGACCATCAAGGTCGCTGCCAAGGCGCATGCGGGCGGGCATGATCATTCCGGCATGAGCATGGATATGGATGTCGTGAAAGCCGGCAACCTCGAAGTGTCCGATGGCGCGACCAAGGCCATGTTGCCGGGCCAGCCGGTAGGCGGCGGTTACGTGACCATCAAGAACACCGGCGACAGCGACGACAAGCTGGTCGGCATCGAATCCTCCGCCGCTGGCCGTGCTGAAATCCACGAGATGGCCATGGTCAATGACGTCATGAAAATGCGCAAGCTGGATGAGGGTATCGTCATTCCCGCCGGCCAAACGGTGGAACTGAAGCCCGGCGGCCTGCACATGATGTTCTTCAATGTGAAGAAACCCTTTGCCGAAGGCGACAAGGTGCCGGTGACGTTGGTCTTTGAGAAGGCCGGTAAGGTAGAGATCGTGCTCTCCACGGGCGCAGCCAAGGGCGGCACCGATCATCAGCATAATTGACAGAAGAAAAACGGCTACCGGAACGCGTGACAGGTCCGGTAGCCGCAAGATGTCTCACACATTGATTTGTTTTTCAGCGCCGTGATGGAAAAGGCGATGGCACTACCATCACGATTTTCCGGAACTCGGTCGAAAAATATCTAGAAAATAAAGCTGACACCAGACTGAACGCGGGTGTCGGCTTTGCAAGCATGGAAACTAAGAAACAGAATTAAGATATCTATATATCGATTTGATCTAGAATATTATTTTTGGACTTCTGTGGGGAGTTATTTTCCTCATATGCCTCGACGGCCTGCTCCAGCGTCGCCTGCGGTTCCTGGCGCTGACTGGCAGCGGTGAGGAAATAGAGTGTCAGGGCCGGTGGCTTGATCACGGTCATCATGCCGCGAAGCTGGAAATCCTCCCCACGCTCGGCTTTACGTGCCAACTCGTGAATAGCGTCTTCGATTTCCGTTTTGCGCGGAACGCGCTGCGATGGCTTCACCGCTTCCAGCGCATAGGCTGCCGTATTTGCAGAAACAGAAAGAACCTGTGTCATTCAACCCCCGGCCATCTTTGCGACCCTGAAAACCGAATATTAGCACCCGCATCTTGTTGGAAGGCTAAATCGCGACGCTGCAATTTAATCGTATTTTAATGGATGAAAGCGCCGGGCAAAGGGGTTTCGCCCGCGGTTGCCTTGGTCTAGAAATGCGTTGGACTGCCCGGTCCGGCAAACTCCGGAGACATCATTTCCATGATCAATATCGCTCTTGTCGCGACAGGCGGCGCAATCGGTTCCGTATTTCGTTATCTGGTCGGCGTCTGGAGCATGCGGCTGGCGGGTCCGAATTTCCCCTGGGGAACGCTCGCGGTTAATATCGTCGGTTCTTTCCTGATCGGTCTGCTGGTCGAACTTGTGGCGCGAAGGCTGAACGCATCCATGGAAATGCGCCTGTTTCTCGTCACCGGCGTGCTTGGCGGGTTCACCACATTCTCGTCCTTCTCGCTGGATGCGGTTTCGCTTTTCGAGCGTGGTGCACTCGGCCTTTCGGCCTTTTACATCCTTGCAAGCCTTGTGGTTTCCATCGCTGCGGTTTTCGCCGGGCTGGCCTTGGGCCGCAACTTGTTCTAAAGGCTTGAACCAAACGGCGCGCCGACGAACAGAGCGCGCGATCAAGACAGAAAGACTGGAAATTTCATGGCAGGTATCGAGCATATCAAGGTCGAGGCCGACGAGGCCGGTATGCGCCTCGATCGCTGGTTCAAGATTCACTATCCGGGGCTCGGTTTCGGGCAGCTGCAAAAGCTGCTGCGCTCCGGCCAGGTGCGTGTGGATGGCGGCCGGGTGAAGACGGATGCGCGGGTGCAGCCGGGACAGATGGTGCGTGTGCCGCCGGTCGATTCCGATATGAAGACCAAGACCGGTCCGATCGGATCGAAGGATCTCAAACATTCGGCAGACGGCGAGCTTCTGGCACGCATGCTGCTGCATGAAGATGACAAGGTCCTCGTATTCAACAAGCCCGCTGGCATTGCCGTGCAGGGTGGTTCCGGCGTCAACCGTCATATTGACGGTCTTCTGGAAGCGTGGACCAGCCCGAAGGGCGAAAAGCCGCGTCTGGTGCACCGTCTGGACCGTGACACGTCAGGCGTGCTGGTGGTTGCCCGCACCCGTGGCGCCGCGCAGAAGCTGACCGCCGCTTTCCGCGAGCGCGACACCAAGAAGACCTATTGGGCGCTTGTTCGTGGCGTGCCGCGCAAACATCAGGACAAGATTTCCACCTGGCTGGTCAAGGAACAGACCCCCGACGGTGACCGCATGCGTATCGCCAAACACGGCGAGGAGGGGGCCGACCACGCCATTTCCTACTACCGTGTCATCGACACCGCCGCGCAGAACCTCGCCTGGCTGGAAATGGAACCCTATACCGGCCGCACCCACCAGCTTCGCGTTCACGCACTGTATATGGGACATCCGATTATCGGCGATCCCAAATATTACATTGACGATCCGAACTGGGATTTCCCGGGCGGCGTACAGAAGCGACTGCACCTGCATGCCCGCCATATCGACATACCGCATCCGAACGGCGGCCGGCTTCGCGTCAGCGCACCCTTGCCGCCGCACATGGTACAGACCTGGAACCTGCTCGGCCTCGACGTGGCCGATGGCGATAGGGAAGACTGACAACAGATGAAACTCGTCCTTTTCGATTGCGACGGCACACTGGTGGACAGCGCCGGCCTGATCCATGCCGTCATGTCCGAGACCTTTGCCGATTTTGGAAAACCGCGGCCTGATATATCCGAGACCAAGGCGATCATCGGGCTCACGCTGGATATCGCCATCGCCCGCATGCTGGGCAGGGCCCATGTGGACGACGAAGCGGCGGCCATGGCGCTGCGCTATAAAGAGAACTATCATCCGCTGAGAGAACGTTTCGAAAACGCAACTCCGCTTTTCGATGGCATAGCCTCTTTGATCGATATGCTGTCGAAGCGGGATGACGTGCTGATCGGCGCTGTCACCGGCAAGGGCCGGCGTGGGCTCACCCAAATTCTGGAAACCCATGGCTTTGCCGATCATTTCATCGTTTCGCGCACGGCGGATGACTGCCCCTCCAAGCCGCACCCGGCAATGGTGATGGAGTGCTGCCACGAAACCGGCATGGTTCCGGCCGATACTATCGTCATTGGTGACGCGATCTATGACATGCAGATGGCGAAAGCGGCTGGTGCAAAAGCCATCGGCGTCGCCTGGGGTTATGCCTCGGTCGAAGACCTCTGGAAGGCGGGCGCCGATGCGGTGGTCAACCATCCGAACGACATTCCGGCCTATGTTCCGGCCGACATTACCGAATGACCTTTTCTATCCGACTGACGAGGATGTGCCATGCGTGATCTCCTGAACGACCTTTCAGAGGGCCTCAGCCACCCCGACCCGATCCTGCGCGCGCAGATCCAGATGCAGAAACCATTGCCGAAGCGGTTCTACAAGGATGTCGCCGTTGCTGACGTGGAAGAGGGCGGTTTCACCATCCTCCTCGACGGCAAGCCGCTGCGCACGCCCGCCAAGAAGCCGCTGGTTGCACCCTCGCGGGCGCTGGCCGACCTGCTCCGCGACGAATGGGATGCTCAGAAGGAAGTGGTGAACCCGGTCGTCATGCCGGTATCGCGGCACGTGAATACCGCCATCGATGGCATCGCCAGCGACACACAGGCGGTTTTCGAGGACATACTCCGTTTTTCCTCATCCGATCTCCTCTGCTATCGCGCTGGCGATCCGGAAGCGCTGGTTGCGCGGCAGACAGACCATTGGGATCCGGTTCTGGACTGGGCCACCAATGTACTCGGCGCCCGCTTTATCCTCGTCGAAGGTGTCATGCATCGCGACCAACCGCGCGAGGCCATCGCGGCCTTCGCTGTGACGCTGAAGAAATACGATACGCCGATTGCGCTCGCCGCGCTGCACACCATGACGTCTCTGACCGGCTCCGCCATTCTGGCACTGGCATTGGCAGAAGGGGAACTGACTCTGGAAGAGGCCTGGGCACTCGCCCATCTGGACGAGGACTGGACCGCCGAGCAATGGGGCGAGGACGAGGAGGCGCTGGAACGCCGCGCCGTCAGGCTCATCGACATGCGCGCCGCCCTCAACGTGCTGGAGTCGCTGAAGAGCGCTTCTTAACGCTTTTCTAACCCTAATCACGGAACATACGGCTACCTCACGTAAGGGGAGCCGCTGATCATGACCACCACGCTGAAACGCCTTGGCATTCTTGTGCTGGCGTGTTTCGTGTTCATGTCTTTCAGGCTGGAACCGGAAGCGACAAACACCGACCGGCTGCTTTATGATGTGCGCGGTGCGTTTGTCGCTGCACGCCCAGATGTAGCGCCGGCACTGATGCAGTCCATCCATGCGCAGGTCCAGAATGCGATCAAGATGACGGCGCGGGGTGAGACCAGACCGCGTGTGGTCCTGACCATCCGTCTTGCATCCGTCAAACGCGCGCCCTTCCTGTTCGGAGAGCGGGCATCGGCCAAGGTCATCGTCCGTGCCGCAGCCGTAGCGACGGGCGAAGTCATCGCCGAGGCCAAATTCACCGCCACTGTCGTTAGCTTCGACAATCAGTCGATCGAACAGGAACTCGCCTATGGTGTTGCTGAACGGGTGATCCACGAATTCAGGCTGAACCGGCCCGGCCCGACGACGCTTGCAACGGCCCTGTTTCCATAAGCAGCAGGGAAGGCGGGAGGGGGACATCCACCCACTCCCATTTATCCTGGAAATCTCACGCTCTGAAAAATTGCACCTCGATGCAATGGAGTTCACATACATTGCGTATCTGAATTGACATACGCTGCGTACGTCACTATCTCGCATACGTACCGTATGTCAAATGACGTTCGAAGTTTTGTAAGCAGCACTTCGCTCGTCAAGGCCACTCAAGCCACAAAGAGAGATGCTAGATGACTGAACGCGAAGCAATTTTCCCAGCCAACAGGCACGCGCTTTACGAAGAACACGGCTATTCGGCCGCCATTCGCTCCGGCGACCTTCTTTTCGTTTCCGGCCAGGTCGGCAGCCGTGCCGATGGAACGCCTGAACCCGATTTTGAACAGCAGGTCCGGCTGGCCTTCGAAAATCTCAAGGCCACACTTGCGGCGGCGGGGTGCACCTTCGACGACATCGTTGACGTCACGACGTTCCATACGGACCCGGAAAACCAGTTCGGAACGATCATGACCGTCAAGCAGGAGATTTTCAGCAAATCGCCTTATCCGAACTGGACCGCCATCGGCGTCAACTGGCTCGCCGGCTTCGATTTCGAGATAAAGGTCATTGCCCGCATCCCGTGACGCCGGATCAAGACGGAAACGGCGGCGCTCACAGGGCGCCGCCGGCCTGTTTCTCCAGCCTTAGCCAAGCCGCTCCGCATGCCACTTCAGATGGTCATCCATGAAAGTGGAGATGAAATAATAGGAGTGGTCGTAACGATCATGCATGCGCAGCGTCAGGCCGATATCCGTGCCCTTGATCACCTCTTCGAACAGCCAGGGGCGCAGACCTTTTTCCAGGAAACTATCGGCCTTGCCCTGGTCGATCAGGAACTCGGGAAACCGTGCGCCATCCTCGACCAGCGAGCAGGCGTCATAGCGACGCCATGCGACCCTGTCAGCACCGAGATATTTCTCCAGCGCCGGTTCCGACCAGTCGGCCGAAGAGGGGGCGACGATGGGTGCAAAAGCCGAGCAGCTCTTGAAACGCTCGGGGTTTTTCAGCGCAATCGTCATCGCACCATGACCGCCCATCGAATGGCCGAAAATGGACTGGCGGCTCATATCGGCGCGGAAATGCTGGCCGATGAGGCCAGGCAGCTCTTCCGTCACATAGCTGTACATCTGGTAATGCTCCGACCAGGGCTCCTCGGTGGCGTCGAGATAAAAACCGGCGCCCTTGCCCATCTGCCAGTTGGTCAGCTCATCCGGCACGTCATTGCCGCGCGGGCTGGTATCCGGGCAGACGACGACCAAACCGAGTTCAGACGCCATGCGGCGATATTCGCCCTTTTCCATGACATTGGCATGGGTGCAGGTGAGCCCGGAGAGATACCAGACAACCGGGCAGGGCTCATGGATCGCCTTAGGCGGCACATAGACTGCGAATGTCATCTCGCTTTTCAGCGTTTCGGATTGGTGCGAAAAAACGCCCTGCATGCCGCCAAAGGCCGTATTCTGCGAAATGATGTTCATGAAGCCATTCCCTTAAGAAAAATTCCGGTTCAGCCCGCAAGCGAGACCGCGGCATTGACCGCCGCCGCGACCAGAACCGTGTTGAAGAAAAACGAAACGATGGAGTGCAGCAGCGTCACCTTGCGCATGGCGGTGGTGGTTACCCCCACATCCGAGGTCTGCGCCGTCATGCCGATCACCACGGCGAAATAGAGGAAATCGTAACCGCAAGGTTCCTTCGTCGCCGGAAAATCCATGCCGCCGCGATGCTGAGGCTTGCCATCCACCGTGGCCGGACGCCAGTAAAGATGGGCGTAGTGCAGGGCGGTCATGGTGTGGATCGTCAGCCAGCCGAAGATAACAGAGGCGAAGGCGATGAGCAGCGTCCAGACCGTTTCACCCGTGTGGTTGAGCGCCTGAAACAGCGACACCACGGCAACACCGACCGCAAGCAGCGTGACGGCGATGATCGCGACCGCAGGCAGATCGTCGCTGTCGGCATGGGCTTTCAGCTGCTGCGCGGTCAGCTTCGGCAGACGGAAGGCGACCAGCGTCAGATAGGTCAGGAAAAACAGAACCGCAGCGATCTCTATGGCGACGGAAGGCGCAAATGCCAGCGCCAGGCCAAGGCTGAGGGCCCAGACGAGAAAGGCAATGACGAAAGGCCGATGACGGCGATAGATATTGCTCTTGGGACTGACGGGGCTCTTGGCCGGGCTTTTCGGACTGGCGCGGGTCATGGACGACACCTTTCTATTTGCAGCGTCATTTTTTGACACGGCGGCAGAAACGGTCAAGCGTCTCCAGAAAGGCCGAGCGGTCACGCGGTGAAAAGGCCGCGTTATATCCCTTGCTTTCCCCGGTTTCGCGCAGATGCGCACCAAGATCACGCATCGCCGTCGCCATGCCGATATTCGACGGATCGAAAACGCGCCCCGTCGGTCCCGTCACCAGTGCGCCCTTGGCAACGCAACGCCCGGCCAGCGGCACATCGGCGGTGATGACGATATCGTTTTCGGCGGCACGCTCGGCAATCCAGTCATCGGCCGCATCGAAACCCGCAGATACGATGACGTTTTTCACCATCGGATCGCGCGAAGGACGAAGGCCGGAATTGGCGACAAAGGTCACTTCCAGACCATGCCGCTCCGCCACCTTCAGAATTTCCGGTTTCACGGGGCACGCGTCGGCGTCGACATAGATTTGCGGGTTTTGCGGCATGAGCACTCTTTTGGGATAATTCCTGCGATGCTTTTAAGGGCAAACGCCGCAATTACCAAGCCCGTCAGCGCTGAAATAGCGGCTCGACGTCGTGCGGCAGGATGCTTGCGATGATCGCGAAAACCGTCTATGTTCACTTTATGTTCTAGATCGTGGAGAGGGTCAATGTTGGAGGAGTTTATCGTGCAAGCCAAGTCTGCAACATATGTCGGCGGCGGCGATAAATCTGCGACCCCCACGCGTCAGGGATCGCACGATCTCGGTTATCGGGACGGAGACTGGCATTATGTCGACAGCTATTTCGGGGGAACCGATTTCATCGGCCAGGAGGTCGTCTGGCACCAGGGAACCGCGGTATGGGGGATGAGTTATTACGGCCGTATTCTCAGGCCTGATATGATCGACGGCATGACGGCCGGTATGGTCATTCAGCGGTCGCTCTCCACGCTCTATCGGGAAGGCCGCTTTCTCGGCGGCTTTACCCATCCGGTGGAAAATCTGATCTATGTTGATACGAATGCTGGTGAATTCGAGTCCTTCACCGGTGTCGAGCGCATCTACCGGGGACATGTTGAGACGTACCGGCTTGACTATCATGGCGGGATCATAAAGCCATGAGAAGTGCGGATGATGGGGCGATGATAGTTCACCGCCCCCGTTTTCGCTACGAGCTCAGCCGGGCTGCTTCGTCTTGCGCAGATACGGAAGAACCGTGTCGTAGGAGCCGAAACGGGCAATCGCATCTTCATTGGAGACGGCGGCGGTGATGATGACATCCTCTCCCTGCTTCCAGTTGGCGGGCGTCGCCACCTGGTGTTTGGAGGTGAGCTGGATGGAATCGATGGCGCGGAGAATTTCATCGAAATTGCGGCCGGTGGTCATCGGGTAGGTGAGGACCAGCTTGATCTTCTTGTCGGGGCCGATGACGAAGACGGAGCGCACGGTGGAGTTATCGGCAGGCGTGCGGCCTTCGGAGCTGTCGCCGGCGCCCGCCGGCAGCATGTCATAAAGCTTAGCCACCTTCAGGTCCTTGTCGCCGATCAGCGGATAATCGACATTGAAGCCGGTCGCGGTGCGAATATCGGCCTTCCATTTTTCATGGCTTTCGACCGGATCGACCGAAATGCCGATGATCTTGACGCCGCGTTTTTCGAATTCCGGCTGCAGGCCGCCCATGGCGCCGAGTTCCGTCGTGCACACGGGCGTGAAGTTTTTCGGATGGGAAAACAGGACTGCCCAGCCATCGCCGATCCAGTCGTGAAAACGCACCGGACCCTGGGTGGTCTCGGCGGTGAAGTCGGGGGCGATATCGTTGATACGCAGGCTCATAGTGTGCTTTCTCCCTGATGATTTGAACTGAAAATCTGATGGTTCTCTGCAATTTGTGTCCGGCGCAGGAGCTTAAGGTTTTTGCCTGAAATGGCCAGAGCTTTTCAGCGCCTGTCGATGACATCATGGTGCAGGGGTGCCTATTCGATCTGAGCTTCAAGGGTTTCCGCCATGGTGCCATAGAGCTGAGCGGAGGCTTCATTCTTCTCTGCCGCGTATTTGGCGCTAACCTGCCTTGCGGCGTCTGCTGCAATACGAAACGCATCTATCCGCAGCTGAGGCTCAAGCTCGGCCTCGCCACCAATATCGCCGTCGCTGAACTTGCCCGCCCGATACCCGTCGCCCAGATCGACGACACCGATCTCAGGAAGACCATTCCTCATTTTACCAAGGAAAGCAGCCCCGGCGCGACCGCCATCCCGGCGACGGAGCATGCCGATTCCGGACGCCTTTCCGTCGACACAAGCGCCTGTCCAGAAGGCCGGCCCCTCGGTCATCGAAGCCGGCACGACGAATGCGCAATGGCTCGCCGGATCCTTCGACCAATGGTGATCTTCAGGCCCCGCACTGGCTGATTGAGTGGAGGCAAACATCGCCGCGATACCTACCCGTGCGATATAAGATGAGCTTTTCATTACGCCGAATACCCTCGTTAGACGGCGGATTTTTTTACCATTCCTCTTCGTTCCGCAAGCCCGATGAAATAGAAAAAGGTCTCTTCCAGCGCATGGCTGAACCGCCTCGATGAGCAGGCGAGGGCCTGAACTTGCAGACCCTCACGCTGCCCTCAGAGGCCGGTCATCGCCGGTTTCCAGAGCCGCTCCCTATCAAACCCGTCACGGCACTCGATCACAATCCGTGTACCGTTCCTGAGACGCCGCCGCAAAAGGTCGGATTGCGCCCGTATCTGGCCACCATCATGAAGCTTCTGCAGCATCGAGCGTGAAAGCCCCAGTTCGGAAGCCAGCAGGCGATCGAGACGTATGCTAGCCGGAAACGGAACCGTGAGATAGATCTCGGCCGCGGCCCAGTCGGTGGGTTCGTCCCGTATCCTTTTCTCGATATCGAAGTCCGGAAACTCGTCGATACGCTGCGACCTGCTTCTCAACGCCTCGAGGTTGAAGGTTTCGGCTCTTATCCATTGCGGATCGTTGCACTGCAGCGCCTCCAGAACAGGCGGGCTTATGTCGCGGACATTCTGCCGCTCGAAGATTGGCCGGTTCCAGCTTTTGTCACAGATCAGGCATCTGTAGATGAGCCAGGCATCGAGTTTACGGCCGTTGGCATTGAGCCGGATCTTGCCACTGGCCTGAAATGCTCTGAGCTCACCGCATCCGTTGCAGGCAAGCCAGGGCTGGGGCGCCGTTCGTGGCGTGATGGTCCATTGGACCCGAAGAAGGTTGCACATGGTGTCTTGGTGTTCCGTCTGGAAGTCCACCAAGATGGGGCAGGAGAAAACCCTTGCGGGTACGGCGTGGCGATGTCCTGGGTGGGGGAAGAGCTGAGACAGCAGGGCTGTGCAAGGCACATTTTAACGATGCCAGACCGGTCTCTTGCCACCACCCGATGAACATGATCATACGCCGACAGCCTGTGGCTATCCGCAGTACGGGTGAAACTGGATTGAGACCGGTATTTACTTAGGCAAAGTCTACCTCGATGCGCCAATGCTCTTCGCGGGCGAAGATAACAAATGATGGTCCTGAAAGGGAGTCCTCCGCGCATCGTGCGGCTGAAACAGGTTGCGCCTGCAGCTTTTGTGCAACTCGTCGACCGTCTCCCTATTGTCCCGAGGAGATTTCCCGGCGGCTGTTATCCGTGGTGTCCGGAAGGGGAAGCATGCGACGAAGGGTCGGATCTCTGCGGATGAAATGGTGCCATAGCGCCGCTATCACATGAAGAAGGACGATGACGGCCGCGAGATAGGCGAGGGTGGCGTGAACGTCACTCCAGAAGGCCTCGGCTTGATCAGAGATCGTCATGGGCAATCCCGGAACGACAACAAGATCAAAGACGTAGCTGGGGATCTGCAAGGGAGAGGTCGATGCGATAGCCCAACCGGCGAGGGGAACCGCCAGGGTCAGGAACAGTAATGATGCATGGGCGACCCGCGCGGCGAACCTCGAAACCGGACCTTCGCCATCGACAGCCCGCGGTTTCCTACTGAAAACCGACCAGAGGCAACGCGGCACGGCCAGCGCCAGCACCAGAAATCCGATCGACTTGTGATACTGGAAAAAATTAAACTGAAGGACCGGGTCGATGCTGTCGCGGCTCATCAGATATCCCAATGCGAGCTGCGCTACGAAAAGAACAGCGATCGTCCAATGGAATGCGATCGCCACCAGCCCAAAGGATGAGGGCGTGTTGCGCCAGCTGCGTCCAGCAGCCGGGGCTCTCCCAGAATTATCGCCAAAATCTTGCATCGGTTAACTCAGCTGTTGATAGGTGTCTCTGGCGATGGCGTCCATGCGGTCCGTCGGCAGGTTGCCGACCAGGGCGCATCGGATCATTTCGTCGTCCCATGACACCGTTTCCAGCGAACCGACGCTGGAGCGCCGCATGGCGCTGTCGCTCGAGTCGGCCGCAGCAACGATGTAAAGGGTGATACGCTGCCCGCCTTTGTCTTCGTACATAAGCTGGGCGGCAGGGCCTTCGGAACCGGGCAGCACACGACCACCAACGAGGGAGAGGCCGTGACGGGTGAGATCCGGGATGTTGATTTTACGGTCCAACCGCTTGGAGAGCCATTTCGGCAGGTTTTGAGCATCTTCGCTATCGGCGCGGACCTCCACCGGATGCAGAACGTCGCTCGCAAAAAGCTTATGTGCCTGCGCTGCGTCCGCCACGATGGAGGCAGGTTCGGCAACGTCGGATACAAGCCCGCGCCCTAACCAGCCGCCTGTCAGCCCGATGGCAAAAACAATGACGGCTGCCGCCGCCCTATTGCGCCAGTCAGCCCGTTCCGATCGCATGCGCCGCTTAATACGATATACATCGAGACGATCGGGCAAAACATTGGTGTCAACAGGGCCATAAAGAGCCGTCAGCGTCGCATTTTGCTGCTGCCACATCTTGACCTTGCGGGCGTCGGCCGGGTTGGAGGTGAGGTGGACACGAACGGCATCGCGCCTGTCATCTTCAAGCTGCCCGTCGACATAAGAGAGCAGATCGGCTTCGGTTATTTGTGGCTCGTTGCCGGTCATTTTATCACCTTGAGATTTGGCTGGTCTTCCTGGGTCATGCGGGCAAGCGCGGTTCGGGCTCGCCCCAGACGGGACATCAGTGTACCAAGGGGAATTTCAAGAATATTCGCGGCTTCCGCATAGGTCAGGCCTTCGACAACGACGAGGAGCAGGGCCTCACGGTGTTCGCCGGACAGTTTTTCGATGGCGCGGACCATTTCCGCAAGCGCGACCCGACCCGTCTGCGCCGCCGGGACGACCAGTTGTTCCGCAGCGTCGTCAATAGGAATTTGCCGGGGCCGGCGTTTACTACCGCGCAGATTGTTGCGGTAGACATTGACGAGCACCCGATACAGCCAGGGGCGCAACGGCCCCTGCGGTCGCCATAACGCCTTTTTGCGGATCGCTCTTTCCAGACAGTCCTGGACGAGATCGTCAGCCGTGTCACGATCATGCGTCAGTGCATTCGCATAACGTCGGAGCGCTGGTATGCAACTTGTCATCTCGTCCAGAAAGTCCGGCATTGGAGTTACTCCTTGGCAACGTGCCAAACGCGGCCGACGCCATCGCCTGTAATGTCTCCGGGCTTCTTGTCCATCTGCCAGCGATAAAGCGGCTTTCCGTCATGCGACCACTGCATCGTGCCGTCCTTGCGGGCGATCGGTTTGTAGTCGCCATCCGCCTTGTCGGTTTTCAGGGCGGCGAGGGGTGGCCATTTTTTCGCGCAGCCATCATAACAGGCCGATGAGGCGTCGCCGTCATTGTCGAATGTATAGAGCGTCATGCCTTTGGCGTCGGTGAGGATAGTGCCCCTGGCCGTTGCCTTTTCAACCACGGCGCCACCGGCATAAGGCTCGGCAAGGGCGGCGGTGGCGGCGAGCACGAGGGCGCCGGCCAGAACGAAATGATGCGCACGCATGAGATGGTCCTTTGAGGAAATGGATCGGACACCGTGCCCGATATTGGATAAAACACCGGTCGACGGAATTTATTCCCGCCGCGCTGATTTTTTGATGCGCCCGCGGCTTTTTATCTGACGCCCTTCAGATCGATGTCGAACGCCACCGTATTCGAATAGAGCGGCACACCGACGCCCATGCCATAGGGCAGGCGCGGGACATTGCCTGTCACATGGAAGGTAACCGATCCCTTTTGCTGTTCAACGAATGTCGCGTGAAAGGTCTCGGGTCGAGAGACGCCTCTGGCTGTCAATATGCCTTCGACTACCGCGCTGCGTGGTCCATCCTGAACGACCCGGTTGGAGCGAAACACGATCTGCGGATAAGCGGCGATATTAAAAACCGCGCTGGATTTCAGGAAGTTTTCCACCCGCTCTTGCCCCGTCTTGACGCTGGACGGATTCAAGCTGATTTCCACGTAAGACTTGGCCGGCTGGTCCGGATCGATGTCGAACCGGCCTGATATGTCGAGGATTGCGCCTTTGATTCCCGGACCGGCAACCTGGTCGATTGAAAACCCGATATGGGAGGCGGGATCGATGCGATACCGTCCGGCAGCGGACGAGAACGGGCTGGCGGACACCGGAGTGCAGGCCAATGCCGCCATCAGGAAAGTGAGGGAGTAGGTGTATTTCACGGCGGAGGTTCCTTTGTGAGTACGTGGTCGCACTCAGGAGAACACCGCAGGGAAGCATTTAATCCATGTGATTGGCGACAGATAGTCAAATCGGTGCCATCCGATCAGCCACAGAGATGCAATCTATCGCCATACAATAATCGCATAAGATAGATTATGGAACTTATTCTTCTCTGAAACCCTAGGATCTGCGCGATTATCGTTCGTTCGAGCACTCCATACGCCGCAACTGACCGCTTAGATCGATTTCAGTGAAACGCGCTTTTCCAGTTCCGCTACCTGTTCCTTGCGTTCACTATAACGGTCCGTGAGATAAGCGGAAGCATCACGCGTCAGCAATGTGAATTTCACCAGCTCCTCGCAGACGTCCACGACCCGGTCGTAATAGGACGACGGTCTCATCCGGCCATCCGCGTCGAATTCCTGAAATGCCCGGGCAACCGAGGACTGGTTTGGAATGGTGATCATCCGCATCCACCGGCCGAGAATCCGCATCTGGTTCACGGCGTTGAAGGACTGGCTGCCGCCGGAAACCTCCATGACGGCGAGCGTCTTGCCCTGTGTCGGCCGGACTGATCCGACGGCTAGCGGAATCCAGTCGATTTGCGACTTCATGATGCCGGTCATCGCGCCGTGGCGTTCCGGGCTTACCCAGACCTGGCCTTCCGACCATTGCGAGAGATCACGCAGTTCCTGCACCTTGGCATGGCTGGCCGGTGTTTCATCAGGCAAAGGCAGACCCTTGGGGTCGAATATCTGAACCTCGCAACCGAGCCGTTCAAGCAACCGACCCGCTTCGAATGCAAGCAGGCGGCTATAGGAAACCTCGCGCAGAGACCCGTATAGGATCAGGATGCGCGGCTTGTGGGTCGAAAATGCCGGGCGCAGGGCTTGCTCGTCAATTCCGTGCAGGTGCTGCGCCTGCAGCGCGGGAAATGTGTCACGCAATGCGCTTTCCTTCATTGTCAAGGACCTGCTCGCCATCCTCTTTAAAGAATGGCCCTTTGAACGTTTCGGGCAGAATATCCAGAACAACCTCCGAAGGACGGGCAAGCCGGGTGCCAAGCGGTGTGATGACGAAGGGCCGGTTGATGAGGATCGGTGTTTCCATCATCGCATCGAGTAGCTGATCATCGGTTAGGGCCGGATTATCGAGGCCGCGTTCGGCATAGGGAGTCCCCTTCTCGCGTATCGCTTCGCGTACTGTCAGACCCGCGTCGGCAATTATTTTTGCGAGCCTTTCACGCGTCGGCGGTTCCTGCAGGTACTCCGCCACGGTCGGCTCGATCCCCGCCGCCCGGATCAGCGCCAGCGTATTGCGAGACGTCCCGCACGACGGATTGTGAAAAATCGTGACATCCATACTCATTGCCTTTCGGTGATTGTCGTTCGGGAAACGGCAGGCGCAGCCTCATACCAGTCCTTCGAGCGGTTCACGATCCAGACGACCGAAAGCATGACCGGGACTTCGATGAGGACGCCGACGACGGTTGCCAGCGCTGCACCCGACTGAAGGCCGAACAGGCTGATGGCGGCTGCGACCGCAAGTTCGAAAAAGTTGCTGGCGCCGATCAGGGCCGATGGACCAGCAACGCAGTGCCTTTCACCCGACATCCTGTTGAGAAGATAGGCGAGCCCGGAATTCAGATAGACCTGAATCAGGATCGGTATGGCGAGCAGGCCGATGACGGCCGGCTGGGCGATGATCTGCTCACCCTGAAAGGCGAAAAGAAGAACCAGTGTCGCAAGCAACGCCACCAGCGAGATCGGCTGCAACGTTGAGAGAAAACGATCCAGCGTCGCTGACGTGCCGGCCGCCATAAGCCGGCTCCTGATTATCTGCGCGAGGATGACGGGCACGACAATATAAAGCACCACGGAGAGAATGAGCGTATCCCACGGAACGGTGATGGCCGAAAGGCCGAGCAACAGACCGACGATCGGGGCAAACGCCACGACCATGATCGCATCGTTGAGTGCGACTTGCGACAGCGTGAACAGCGGCTCACCGTGGGTGAGATTGCTCCAGACGAAGACCATGGCGGTGCATGGGGCCGCGGCAAGGATGATCAACCCGGCGATGTAGGAATCGATCTGATCCGCCGGAAGATAAGGGCGAAACAGCCAGCCGAGGAAAAACCACCCCAGCATCGCCATCGAGAACGGTTTGACGGCCCAGTTGATGAACAGGGTCACGCCGATGCCACGCCAGAATGCACCGACCTGCGAGAGAGAGCGGAAATCGATTTTCAGCAACATCGGAATGATCATCAGCCAGATCAGAACCGCGACCGGAATATTCACCTTGGCGATCTCGGCCGCGGCGATGAGCTGAAAGAGGCCGGGCATCAGATGGCCGAGCGCGACACCAACGACGATGCACAGAAACACCCAGACGGTCAGATAACGTTCGAAAGCAGACATCAGGCGGGGCTCTCCTGCGGCGCGGTTTTGCCTTCCATGGCGGCGATGCTGCGCAGTCTCGTTTCGAGCGCCATGCGATCGATGGATTGCAGCGGCAGGCTGACGAAAGCCGTGATCCTGTTCCTGGAGTTCATAACGCCTCCGCCTTCTGGCAGCAGCAGGGCGTGAGTTCGGCAATCAAAGGAGCGCAAAGCTCGGTCGCTCCGCCGCAGCAGTCTTTCAGCAAAAACAGGGTCAGCGCGCGCAGCCCTTCAAGATCGGCACGGTAGATGATCGACCGGCTTTGTCGCTCGCTCTTGACCAGCCCTGCCCGCGCAAGCGTGGCGAGATGCGCCGACATCGTGTTCTGGGGGACATCAATGAGACGCGCGAGTTCACCGGCCGGAATGCCCCCGGGCTCGTGTTGTACGAGACGCCGGAAGGTCTCCAAGCGGGTCGATTGAGCGAGAGCGCCGAGCGCTGCTATTGCACCAATTTTATCCATATATCCAGAATAATGGATATATTTATCATGTCAACGATTGAGCGTTGCATCTGTGGAGTTTTCGGAGAAATCTGCAGAAGAAAAATGAAATAACATATATATATCAATAAATAGATGGAAATTCCTAATGTAATTTAGAGTTCTCCGGAAGCCTCCCGGCGCCTCAGATCAAGCTCTTCGCTATAACGCCTCAGCGTGTGGCTCTCGGTAAGCAAGCCGACGGGCCGGTTTTCGATCTTATCATTGACGACGACCAGTGCTTCGCTTTCCGCCGCATCGAAGACAGCCGCGGCCTGCCGTGCATTCATGGTCGGCAGCAAGATGTCGTTCTTGTAGTGCAGATAGGTTTCGAGGCTGATTTTGCTGGGGTCGCGGTCCATCGGATCGGCATAGATTTCCGGCACGAGCACCATACCGGCATAACGCCCGTCATCATGAGTCATGATCACCCGCTGCGTCGAGCCGAGCGGGAACTTCTCCTTGAAGGCCGGAAGCCCCATGCTGACATTGGCCTTGCGGATGTCGGCGCGCATCATCTTGCCCACCGTCAGATCGCGGATCCAGCCAATATCATGGGCGCTGCGAATGCTCTCACCGCGCAGGTGAAAACGCCAGGTGGCGAACGAGTAACCGAAGGTGGTGCGCACCACCAGCGAGGTGGTGATGACGGCGGCCAGCACAAGCGCCGTGATCTGGAAGTCGCCGGTCAATTCCAGCGCCAGAAACGTCATCGTCAACGGCCCACCGATAATCGCGGCGGCAAAGGCACTCATGCCAATCACCGCATAAACGATGGGAGCCGTCGAGCCGTAACCTATATAGGGTGCGCAGAGCGCGAAAATCTTGCCGAGCAGCGAGCCCATGAACAGTGAGGCGAAAAACAGGCCGCCGCGGAAATTCGAGCCGATGGAAATGGCGCTGGCTGCCGCCTTCAGCATAAACAGCCCGGCCAGCCCATAGATGGTCAATTCGGCATCAATGTTGAGATGCAGCGCACCATGGCCGCTCGAGAGAACCTGCGGCGAAATCAGCGCCAGCCCACCCACCGCCACGCCGCCAAGCGTGGGACGCAGCCAGCCGGGAATGGCGCTTTTGCGTGCCGTTTCCTCGATGAAGGATACCGCCTGCATCAGCACGATGCCGATGGCGGCACAGACGACACCGAGGAAGATAGCGGGCACATAATCCGCCGGCGTTACACGGCTGGCATCGACAATATCGATCGACAGACCATGCCCGCCGATAAGCCCGATGACGGTGGTCGCCACCAGTGCAGAGACGATAAGCGGCGCCAGCGTCACCACGGTATAGGTGCCGATGATGAGTTCGATGGCGTAGAAGGCTCCGGTGAGAGGCGCGTTGAAGGCCGCGGCGATCGCACCTGCGGCGCCACACCCGACGAGGATGCGCATGTCCCCTCGCCTCAGTTTCAGTTTGATGCCGATCTTTGAAGCGACGCCGCTGGCGATCTGCGTATAACCGGCCTCAAGCCCGACGGACGCGCCGAAACCATTGGAAACGATGTTCTGCACGCAGACGATGATGCTGTCCGTCAGCGACAGGCGGCCGCCATGTAGAGCATTCGCCTCGATCGGGTCGATCATGGGTTTCTTGCGGGTCTTCGACAGAATGAAGATGATGAGGCCAAGCAGCATGCCGCCGATTATTGGCCCGAACAGCACGATCCGACCGGACAGGTCGCTGCTGCTCAGCCGCTCCACACCGAAGACCAGTATATGCAGCGCCGTGCTCAAGGCCCCGATCAGCGCCACCAACAGGCCTGCCGCAACGCCGATGAGAACGGCGAGCGCGACGAGACCAAGTTCGCCGCGCCGGAACATGGCCCGCAGCCGGCTGGCGCGCAGATTGTCGAAGAAGCTCGCCATACTCGGTGCACGGAAAGGCTTGGTCGACATGCTGTTCCTTTTCAGACGGCGCCAAAGCGCCATGCGCCTTTAATTGGTTGTTTCAAAGCGCGTCATGTCCAAAACCCGAATGCGGTTTTAGGAGACGTGCTCAGGGCGCTTCGATCTCAACCTCGAAACGCATCTGGTCGTAAGCCGGTTCAACATGATCCGGCGTCTCACGCATCACCGTGTCATAATCGAGCGGAATGTGCATGTGGGTCAAGATCGCCCGTTTGGGTGCGAGTGCCTCGATCCAGCCGAGCGCCTGTTCCAGCGAAAGATGGCTGGGGTGATATCGATACTGCAAGGCATCGATGACGAGCACATCGAGGCCGGTAAGCTTGGGCAGGCTTTCCGCCGGAAAATCGCTGACATCGGTGCAATAGGCAACGTCGCCGATGCGAAAACCCAGCGAATGCACGTCGCCATGCTGCTGCATATGCACCTTGAAGGGGATCGGCCCGCCTGCCCCGTCGATGATAACAGGGTCGTTGATATCGGCGATAAGCTGCGGCCTGACGATCGGCGGATAGTTGCTGCCCGCCGGCGTCTCCAGGCAATAAGCAAAACCGTCGCGGATGCGCGCCATGGTGACGGGATCGGCCCAGATCGGAATGCGGCTTTTCTGGAGCGCGAAATAGATGCGCAGGTCATCGATGCCGTGCAGATGGTCGGCGTGGGCGTGGGTGTAAAGCACAGCATCGACGGCTTGCACCTTCGCGGCAATCATCTGCTCGCGGAAATCCGGGCCGGTGTCGATGACGACGGTGGTTTTGCCGCCATCCGGACCGATCTGCTCCACCATGAAAGCCGCGCGCGTGCGCCTGTTCCTGGGGTTTTGAGGGTCGCAGGCACCCCAATCGCCGTTGATGCGCGGCACGCCGGGCGACGACGCGCAACCGAGAACCGTGAAGCGGCGACGGTAGATTGCCACACCTACACCCTTGTCATCTTGGAAAAGCAGCGAAAGGCGTTTTCGGTGGTGATTTCAGCCATGCGCTCGAAGGAAATACCATGCACTTCGGCCAGAACCTCCGCCGTGTTGACCACATAGGACGGCTCGTTGCGTTTCCCACGCCAGCGCTTCGGCGCAAGATAAGGCGCGTCCGTTTCAACAAGCAGCCTGTCCAGCGGCACAGTGGCGGCGATATCGCGGATATCCTGCGACTTCGGGAAGGTCAGGATGCCGGAAAAAGACACGTAACCGCCAAGCTCGACGCCCGCTTTCGCCAGCTCCGGACCGGCGGAAAAGCAGTGCAGAATGAAGGGAAATGCGCCCTTCCCGCTTTCGGCGCGCAGGATAGCGGCCATATCGTCATCGGCGCTGCGGCTGTGGATGACGAGCGGTAGCTTCGTTCTTCTTGCGGCCTCGATGTGACGAATAAGGCCGGTCTTCTGGTCCTCCGGCTTCTGCGTGTCGTAGAAATAATCCAGACCCGCCTCACCGATCGCCACGATCTTGTCGTGACTCTCCGCCAGCCGCACCAGCTCGTCAGCGGAAATATCCAGTTCCTCGTCAGCATTGTTCGGATGTGTGCCGACCGAGCAGAAGACCGAGGGATATTTGTCCGCGATCTTCAAAAGCTCCGGCAGGCGGCGCACCCGGGTCGAGATCGTCACCATCTGGCTCACACCCGAGGCGTGGGCGCGGGCGATGATATCGTCGCGCTCCGCCTCGAAATCGGGAAAATCCAGATGGCAATGGGTATCGATCAGCATGGTCTCGCCTTCACGCTTCCGGGGCAACGTAACGCGGGAAGACCGGCTTCGGCGCTTCGAGCGGTGTGCCTGGAACCAGACGACCGGCTTCGCCGAGCGCTGTGAAATCTCTGCCGTCGGCCGGCGCCGCAACGAGATCGAGCAGCTTCTCGCAGGACTGAGGCATGAAGGGCTGTAGCAGGATGCCGATCTGGCGCACCACTTCGGCCGTCACGTAAAGCACGGTGCCCATGCGCTCCGGATCGGTCTTCTTCAGCGCCCACGGTTCCTGCGACGCGAAATAGCGGTCGGTTTCAGAAACGACGGCGATGATGGCAGCAAGTGCACGATGAATGAGCTGTTTGCCCATTTCCTCGCGGCAGACCGCAAGCAGCCCGTCTGCGGAAGCGAGCATCGCTTTGTCTTCATCGTTGAATTCGCCGGGCGTCGGGATCTGCCCGTCGCAATTCTTGACGATCATCGACAGCGAACGGCTGGCGAGATTGCCGATGCCATTGGCGAGATCGGCATTGATGCGGGTGGCGATGCCCTCTTCGTTATAGCTGCCATCCTGGCCGAAAGAGACTTCGCGCATGAAGAAATAACGAACCGGATCGAGGCCGAAATGGGCTACCAGATTGGCCGGGTCGACGACGTTGCCGAGCGACTTCGACATCTTCTCGCCCTTGTTGAGCAGGAAGCCGTGCGCGTAGACCCGCTTGGGCAGCGGCAGCTTGGCGCTCATCAGGAAGGCCGGCCAGTAGACCGCGTGGAAGCGGATGATGTCCTTGCCGATGATGTGCACGTCGGCAGGCCAATATTTGGCGCGCGGGCCGTTCCTGTCCTCGATGTAGCCGGTCGCGGTAATGTAGTTGGTCAGCGCATCGACCCAGACATACATGACGTGCTTCGGATCGTCGGGAACCTTGATGCCCCAGTCAAAGGTAGTGCGGGAAATCGACAGGTCCTTCAGACCGGATTTGACGAACGAGATGATCTCGTTGCGGCGCTCGGCCGGACCGATGAAGTCAGGGTTCTCCTCATAGAGCTTCAGGAGTTTTTCCTGATATTCGGAGAGCTTGAAAAAGTAGCTTTCCTCTTCCACCCATTCGACCGGTGTGCCCTGCGGCCCGTAACGGACACCGTCGGCACGCACTTCCGTCTCGTCCTCGGCGTAATAAGCCTCGTCGCGCACGGAATACCAGCCGGCATAGCTGTCCTTATAGATGTCGCCGCTATCGGCCATCAGGTTCCAGATATTGCGCGAGGTCTCGTGGTGACGCTCTTCCGTGGTGCGGATGAAATCGTCGTTCGAGGCGTTGAGCAGCTTGCCCATTTCACGGAACTGGTCGGAATTGCGCTGCGCCAGCTCTTCCGGCGAAATGCCTTCCGCCCTTGCCGTCTGCTGCATCTTCTGGCCGTGTTCGTCCGTGCCGGTCAGGAAGAAAACATCCATTCCGTCCAGGCGCTGAAAACGTGCCATGGCGTCCGTCGCAATCAACTCATAGGCATGGCCGATATGCGGCTTGCCGTTGGGGTAGGAGATCGCGGTGGTGATGTAGAACGGTGTCTTGTCTGTCATGACGGTCTATCGACTTTACAGGCTGTTTTTTGGATAGACCGCTCTTAAACCATTGTTCGCAGCAGCGAAACAACAACTTCCCCATTTTGGGTATGATTCATATCCCGGCGCCTAAACCGAACGGATATCTTCCAGAATGGAAAGCACCATCTGCTTCTTGTCGAGATTATAGGCCTGCGCCACGGTGATGCGTTCCGAAAGCGTCGAGGAAAGCCGCGCATGTTTTTCCGCCGCCGCGATATCGCCCGCCATTGCCGCCGCCCGGGCCCGCTCCATCAATTCTTCAGTCACATGTTCCATGAAGAATCCGAGACCGATGTCTCCGTCTTTCTGCGCCAGAACCTCGGCAAGCTTGTGCATGCGCTTGCGTGCCCCCGGCCCTTCGGCGGACATCACCTCGGCAAAGGCCTCAACAATGTCGGAACCGCCGTAATTCATCAGCTTGAGCGCCTGCGCCACGCTGCCCTTTGAGGCAGCAAGCAGCGCGTCGCGTTTTTCGCCTTCGGGGCTGATGCCGAGTTGATCGAGCGCCTGCACCATGTCCGCATCGGAAAGTGGCAGGAGCCTGAGCGGCATGCAGCGCGAGCGGATGGTCGGCAGCAATTTTCCCGGCGCATGCGACAGGACGAGGAACATCGCCCGTTTCGGCGGCTCCTCCAGAATTTTCAGGATGGCATTGGCGGCATTGCGGTTGAGATCGTCGGCCGGGTCGATGATGACGATGCGCCAGTTGCCTGTGCCCGAGGTCTGGGAAAAGAAGTGCCCTGCCCGCCGCACCTCGTCCACGGTGATCGCGGATTTGACGCGGCCTGTCTTCTCATCCACCGGACGGGTGAGATGCAGGAGATTATGCGAGGCACCGGCGGTGATCTGCCGGCTGACGAGCGATTGCGGATCGGGGTCAGCAATGAAATCCGGTGCGGATGCGGGATCGGGATGGGTCAGCACATGGTTGGCGAAACGGAAGGCGAGCGTCGCCTTGCCGATACCATCCGGTCCTTCGATCAGAATGGCGTGATGGCCTTTGCCCGAGCGATAGGATTGCGCAAGGAACGCCTCCGCCTCTTCATGCCCGAAAAGCCTCGTGTTCTGCTGCGGCGCAATCGCGCCGTCGAGAACGCCCTGAACCTCACTCATGCGCCGCGTCCGCAGCGTTTCCCGCACGCTCGAGCAATGGCTCGACGAATGACATGACGTCTTCCGTTACCTTGTCTTCCGGCTGGTCAGCATTGACGATACGGCAGCGACGCGGTTCGGCCAGCGCAATATCCAGATAGGCCTCGCGCCGCTTCTCGTGGGTCTCGATTTCCTCTTTTTCGAAGCGGTCGGGGGTCGCTCCCTCATCTGCACGTTTTCTGGCGCGGGCCAGGCCCTTTTCGGCAGCGATATCGAAGATCAGCGTCAACTCGGGCACAACGCCATCGATGGCTATCCGTTGCAGCGTCTCAATGAAATCAGGCTCCAGATTGCCGGTCGTGCCCTGATAGACACGCGAGGAGTCAAGGAAACGGTCGCAGAGCACGATCTCGCCGCGCGCAAGCGCCGGGCGAATGACCTCCTCGACATGGTCGTTACGCGCCGCCGCAAACAGGATCGCCTCCATGCGCACGCCGAACGATTCGGCCGCACCTGACAGAATGACGTGTCGGACCGCCTCGGCGCCCGGCGAACCACCCGGCTCACGCGTGACGACCACCTCGAAACCACGGCCGCGAAGCGCCTCGGCAAGCGTGCGAATCTGCGTCGACTTGCCAGCGCCTTCGCCGCCCTCGAAGCTGATGAACAATCCGGTCTTTTCGGCCAATGTCTCGTCCTGCACGGGTTTCCTGAAATTCGAAATGCCTGTTTACAGCATCGAAGCGAAATGTGTGAAGCGCTTTTGAGAAAAACCAGTGCCTGAACAAAAGCATAGGAATAAGGCAGCGAAAATGGCCGTCACAGCCAGAAGAGCAGCAATTCCTTCAGCGCGCCCGTCGCATTCTGTGTGAGCGAACCTTTGCCCACCGCCGTCTTCGTATAAAGCGGCACTTCACGCAGCAGCCGTTCGCCCGAAAATATCTTGAGAGTTCCAGCGTTCGCGCCGACATCCAGCGGCGCATTCAGCGGCCAGCGATAGACGATGCGGCCGGAAATGCGATCCGGATTATTGACCGGCACCAGCACGCTGACATCTTCCTTCGGTGAAAGATCGATATGCGAGACATCGCCGCCATAAACGCTGACGGCGCCGACGGCTTCATCCTTGCTGAAAAGATGGCGTTTTTCGAAAGCCGTCAGGCCCCAGTCCACCACCCGGCGGGCTTCTTCCTGTCGCGTCTTGTCATCGGCAATGCCTGCAAGCGCCAGATAGACGCGGCGCCCTTCCCGTTCGGCTGAAACGACAGCTGCAAAACCGCTGCCCTCCGCAAAACCGAGCCCGAGACCATCTATGCCGCTGCCCGGCATCAGCAGCGTGTTCTTGTTGCGCTGGAAAATCCGGTTCCACTCGAAATCGGGCTTTGTGAAAAGCGCGTAGCGATCGGGATAGGTGTCGTGCAGATGCTGGGCCAGACGCACCATATCCCTGGCGGTCGTCTGGTTGCCGGGATCGGGAAGTCCCGTGGAATTGGAAAATATGCTGCGATTCATGCCAAGTTCGCCCGCCCGCGCTGTCATGCGCTTGGCGAAAGCGGCATCCGAACCGGCCATGCCTTCAGCGACGATGATGCAGCCGTCATTGGCATTCTGCACGATGATGCCGGTCAAGAGATCGTTGATGCCGACGGAGGATTTCAGGGCCGCAAACATGGTGGAGGTGCGCGAGGGAGCACCACCCGTGCGCCAAGCATATTCCGAGACTGGATAGGCGGTCTCCGGCGTCACCTGCCCTTTGGAGAGCGCATCTAGCACCACCTCCACCGTCATCAGCTTGGCAAGCGATGCTGGCGGAAAGGACTGATCTTCATTTTGCGAAAGAAGCACCGTGCCGGTTTCGGCATCGATCATATAGGCCTGTTCAGCCTTGGCGATGAAAGGGGCTGTCTGCGCTTGCGCCGCGCCCGCACTGAAAAATGAAAAGGCGGCCACAATGATGGCCGACCGGTAAGAGCGATGTATGGCCTTGCGCATGAAACCGCCCAGTCCTGCGTGCTGCAACCGGCTGCACGCCATAAAAGCGAAAGGCAGCCTACTCTCAATTCGTCAGCGAGACTTTGCCTGCTGACGCTTCACATGGGCGAGTATCGATTGCTCGTTGAGCGCACCACGGTCGACGAGCACGCTGTCGAAGGCGCGCACGGACTTGGAAACCGTAGCTGATTCTTCGGAATAGGCCGCCGAATATTTGGAGGACGGCGTCGGCACGCGCAGATAATTTCCGCTGGGCGCAGCCGGCTCACGCATGAAATTGCCCTCCGGGCGCTCGGCCAGGAATGGACCGATTTCCGGCAGGACTACAAATTGTTCGAAAGCCGGCTGAGCGCCGTTGACCAGCGGCATGGCCTGAAGTGCGGCATTTTTCTTGGAGCCGACCAGCGCCGTCTGCGTGGAGCTGCCATAATTCGGGTTAGACGCCGGCGCCGGCACGAAGTTCGGAGAGGCCGAGGCCACCATCACGCCCGTTGCAATCTGCCCTTCCGGCGCCACGCCCGGCGAGCGCGAACCCTTCGGAATATAGGAGGCCATCAGATAGGGCATGTCGTGACCGTCAAGCGGGGCACGGCCGGCATATTGCACACGCACATTCGCCGTACCTGTCGCCTTCATGTCGAGAAGATCGGCGGTCTTGCTGGAAACGTCGATCAGGCGACCTTCATGGAAAGGTCCGCGATCGTTGACGCGTACCAGCACCGAAGAGCCATTTTCCATGTTGGTGATGCGCGCATAGCTCGGCAGGGGAAATGTCGGATGTGCGGCGGAAAGATGTTCTTTATCGTAAACTTCGCCATTCGCCGTCAGGCGGCCGTGGAAGGCGGAACCGTACCAGGAGGCGAGACCGGTCTTGTTGTAACCCGGCTCTTCTTTCGGAAAATAACGACGGCCCTTGACCGTATAGGCATTGCCGACCAACTCTCGTCCGCCGCCCTTGGGAATGCTCTTCCCATCGGCCACACGCGGGCTGGCTTTGACGCCATATTCCGATTCCGAGAAATATTCCTTGCTGCGCTTGGGCTTAGGCTTGGTATCAGACGTGGTGGAACACGAAGCCGTCGCGGCGCAAAGCACGGAAATTGCAAGCCACTTCGCACCCGATCTGGTGCTGATGCCGAGTTTCTTGACCGTAGATTTCAAATCGTCTGCCCCACGCTTATTGGCCCACGCTTATTGGCTTGGAGAACCGCACCCTCACTTGCCTCGATAATTGCCCCTGCCATCGAAGCACCTAACAGTCGCTTAATCTTGTGCATAACGTGGCGAAAATGCGAACGACTTCTGCAAATTCGATAAAATTGTAACGAACGTGGTTAATGATTTCTATCCTTCCAGCCCGCTCCTGGGGTGCGATCTAACCGCCCCCGCCGTCTCTTCCCAGCCTATACGCAAGGAACAAATGGATGACGACGGCGTTTTCCCCCCGCAAACAAACGAGCTTCCGCCGGTTTCGGCTGAGGGAGGAAACATGATCAAGTTTATGAAAACCACAGGCCTGGCAATCGGCCTCGCCTTCGCATCCTTCGCCGCAACGGTACCCGCAGGGGCGCAGGACATGGAGCTGAGAATCGGGCCGGATGGCGTTCGCCCTGTCATCCGCGATCGTGATCGGGACCGGGACATGGACCGCCGTGGCTCTCCCCGTATGCGTGGCTGTAGCGAACGCGAAGCGCGCGCTACAGCCCGCGAGGCCGGACTACGCGATCCCGAAGTCGTGCGCGTCACTCCCGGTCGTGTCGTGGTCGAAGGGTTCACGCGCCGAGGCCAGGATCGCATCACATTCGCAAACGAACGGGGCTGCCCGGAAATCTGATGAGATCAACCACCGCCTGGAACCCGCCGTAAGGCGGGTTTCTCGTCGTGACGATTTTTGGCCACCCCAAATCCTGACGACACGTCGGGATCATTCCCCGCGTCAGCGCGTCGGCATCACTGTTTTAGCTGAATGGCAGATGGGGTGGGATTCGAACCCACGGTACGCTCTCACGCACGCCGGTTTTCAAGACCGGTTCCTTAAACCACTCGGACACCCATCCTTCGGTGGTGAGGCTTTATAGCGTTTTGAAAATGGCCGTCAATCCCGCTACTTCAAGCGGATGCCTCTCTGCACTTTCCCTGCCAGGATCCCCTTGCGGATCATTGTCCGGGCGCGGTTCCAGAAGGCAGCAGCGAGCCTTCCCCGGAGGGAACATTCGGAACCTGCTGCGCTGAATCAAACAGTGTCAGGCTGAGAACGATTGCGACAAGCACCAGCAAAAGCGCTACGAAGAGGATTCCCGATTTATCCATACGTCTGCTCATGTCACGTTATGTTAAAGGCGAATATGTGCAATTCGAGGCAATGCAAAGAATAAAGCAAAAGTCTGTCAAGTTGTCTTACAGATTCGCATAACTCATCGTCCAAAAATCGGCATATTGAGCGAAATTTATGCATAGGCGTACTGTTTGGGACGGAAATGACCTATCGCGTCAGCACTATTGTCACTTATATCAAGCCATCGCTCCCGGGCATTGCCCAACTTTCCCCGAGCGATCAACCTGCCCCGCCCGTTTGCGGGGCTTTTTTTCTTTTATGGTCACGCAAGAGGAAAAGCAGCCAAAAGGCCAGCGCCGCGCTATAACGTCTTTGCCTCAAACGCCGATGCCTGGTCCGCCATTGCCGTGCCGGCCGTCGCCCCTGAGAATATCCTCGAACAGGTTGAGCAGCGCCGGTGGCAGGGTGTCGGAGAATTCCGCAATGATCTCGCTGGCGCGATTATAGGAATAGATGGCTGAGAGAGTCAGAACCAGAAGCACGATCCAGGGCCAGATCGGCTTGCGCCTTTGCGGGCCACCGCTCTGTTGTTGCGGTAAAGTCATCCTACCACCTCCCGTTCAGGCCTTCACGCGCGGTTCGCCTCCAGGCGCATAGGCGGTTTTCTGCTGAAAGCGGAATATGTTGCCACATTGGGCGCAGCGGATCATAAAATCCGTCGGATCGCCCGAGGCGCGTTCCGTGCGAAATCCCCTCGGCATGTCATCGATGCGAAAATCCACATCCCTGCGGCTCTTGTCATCCGATTCCGACGCCTCGGCAAAACCCTGATGACCACATTTGGAACATTCGAGCTTTCGGGAATATCTGTCGCGCGCTGCCATCTGCCGTCCTTTGTTTGGTTGGTATCAGGTAGCAGCGGCAAAACGTCATTTCAATGCCGGCCGCCTCGGGTTAAAGCTTTGTACGGCTATTTTCCGTCTGGAAAATCATCTGGCGGCCGGAACGAATATGGAAGCCCATGCACGACCAAAGACCCCTGCTTTCATCGTCTCTCGTGCGCCGCGCAGCCCTCATTGCCGGAATTCTTCTCATCATCCTCGCCGCCCTCAATGTCGGTATCAAATGGTATGGCGAGCGGATTCTCAAAGCGGGACATGTGACCGATACCGATGAGGTGGCGATCGCCATCGGCGATGATCGGCTGAAACTCGCCAAAAACACGCTGCGAACCCCTTTAGAAAGACAGGGCGGCGAAAGCGAACGGGTTGACCTCTATCTCACATGGCCCGACCTCAAAGGATATGAGGATGCGAATCGCGCGATCTTCGACGATCCCGCCCAGGCAGCGGGGCTGATCTTCGTCCAGCTGTCGCAAAGCACCATGTCCGAAGATATGTCGGGCCGTTTTGGGCCGATCTATTCACGGCTGACCGAAGGCGAACCGGTGCCGCTGAAACACGGCCTCCTGCTGCATGGCCTGCGCGCCGATTCCGGCTATGGCAAGGAAGTCATCCTGACCGGCGAACGTGAAAACGACGATACCTTTGTGGCGCGCTGCCTCCTGCCGCAGCCACCGCAGGAAGCAACGGGCAGCGACTGTCAGAGGGACATCCATATCGGCCAGGACCTCAACCTGTTCTACCGTTTCTCGGCCAATCTGCTGCCGCAATGGCAAAAGCTTGATGCGGATGTGAAAAACTATATCGCGCAACGCCTCGTAAAAGACGGAAAGCCGTGACACGGCACGGCACAGATTGGGTGCGAAAAGTCGCATTTTATGGAAGGCAGATACCTTTCATAAACCACTTGGTAACGCCATCCCGATAAAGTTTCTTCCCGGAGCATCGGGCGGGGCGTGTCCGAGCGGAACAGAAATATGCGATTGAAGAGTTCAGCAGTGTTGAAAAGTCTATCTGGAGCACATTCGCGCAAAGCGGGTGCAACGTCTTTCGTGAGGTTTGTTGCGTTGACCCTTGCTGCGGCGTTCATAGCCGCAACATCCGTTCAGACCGCAAAGGCCGACCCGAAATATGCGGGTATCGTCATCGACGCAAAGTCTGGCAAGGTCCTGTATGGTGAGGATCCTGACGGTCTGCGTTATCCGGCATCGTTGACGAAGATGATGACGCTTTATCTGACATTCGAGGCGCTCAACAGCGGGCGTATTTCGCTTGATTCCAGGGTGACTGTTTCGGCCAATGCCGCCAAGGAGCCGCCGTCGAAGCTCGGCGTGCGCGCCGGCGGCAGCGTTACCGTGGAACAGGCTATCCTTGCCCTCGTTACCCGGTCCGCAAACGATATGGCGACCGCGCTCGGCGAACATCTCGGCGGCTCGGAAGACCGTTTTGCCAGAATGATGACGGCAAAGGCCCGTGCACTTGGCATGACCCGCACGACCTATCGCAATGCCAACGGCCTGCCCAACACGGCGCAGATGACGACGGCACGCGACCAGGCCCGTCTCGGCATCGCGCTTCGCCAGCATTTCCCGCAATATTACGGTTATTTCAGCACCCGAACCTTCAATTTCGGCAAGCAGGTGATTGGCAATCACAATCGCCTCGTCGGAACGGTTAAGGGCGTGGATGGCATCAAGACCGGTTACACCCGCGCAGCCGGCAGCAATCTGGCGACATCAGCGCAGCTCGATGGCCGCTCTATCGTCGCCGTCGTTCTCGGCGGACGCTCCAGCGCTGCCCGTGATGCCACCATGCGCAAGCTCGTCGCAACCTATCTGCCGCAGGCATCGCGCGGCGGCAACAGCAACCTGATCGCACAGACGCGTTCTGCCCCGGTCGAAGAACCCGTTACCGTGGCGGCAGCCGTGCGTTCTCCTTCCGTGGCAGTCGCCGCAACCGATTCCGGCCTGCCCAACGCCGGTCCCGTTCCGCAGACCCGTTACGAAGAAGCACCCGTCACAGCCTTTGCAGGCTCTTCTTCCAATGCCGCCGTCAAGGCCATGGAAGCGGCCACCTGGCAGAAGGGCAAGGATCCGATCGTTCGCGCACCGGTCGCTCCCGATCGTAAGCTGATCACCAACTCGACCAAGGTGGACAATATCGTCACGGCATCGACGGCAGCATCCGCGTCCGCCGCTCCTTCCGTCTCCCCCAGGGCAGAGGCGCCGCAGGGTGGCTGGGTCATCCAGATCGGCGCATCGCCGGACGAAAACTCCGCCCGTGGCCTGCTGCAGAACGCACAGGAAAAAGGCGGCGCGGCACTGCGCTCCGCAAAACCCTTCACGGTCGCCTTCAGCAAGGACGGCTCCCAGATCTACCGCGCCCGTTTCGGCGGCTTTGACGGCCAGAACGCTGCGGTAAATGCATGTAACGTATTGAAAAAGAAAGGCGTGAGCTGCTGGGCGTCACTCCAGTAACTGATGTTTCCGCAGGCGGTGCTTCATTGTCGAAACATCGCCTGTCTCCTCGAATTGTGTAATGAGTAGCGAGGCTTTCCAAGATGGCAGTCAACGAGAATTATTCGGACATTGCGTCTGGCAACGGGCATGGCAGCCAGTCGGTTCTGCATCCCATTCACGAGGCGGCAATGCGTATCGCCGATCTCGGTCTCAACCGTTCCAAGGCAAAGACGCGTGATCTCGTCAGCCTGCTTCTGTCGCACGGTGCCCGCGCCTGGCGCGCCAACCAGCCGGAAGCCCGAATCCACCTTCATGTCGCCCACCGCTCGGGCCGCGCACCAATCCATATCCGCATCCGGTAACGAACCGGACGCAGCAAGCAAGACCCAAAGAAAAACCCCGCGGCGCTCAAGCACCGCGGGGTTTTCTGTTGATTGGCGAAGCAGAAACGAGGCGGCTTACGCCTCGCTCTCCGGTGCTTCAGGCGCATCCGGCAGATTATCATCCGCCTCGTCGCCATTGCCGTTCTCCGCCTCATCGTCGCCCTCAGGCTCGTTGATGCGCTCCACGGAAACCACTTTCTCGTCCTTGGCGGTCGAGAAGATCGTGACGCCCTTGGTGGCGCGGCTAGCGATGCGGATGCCGTTGACCGGCACACGAATGAGCTGACCACCATCGGAAACCAGCATGATCTGGTCGCCCTCTTCCACCGGGAATGCAGCGACGAGTTCGCCGATTTCGTTGGTCTTGGCGGTATCGGTGGCACGGATGCCCTTGCCGCCACGGCCCGAGGTGCGGAAGTCGTAAGAAGACGAACGTTTGCCGAAGCCCTTCACGGAAACCGTCAGCACGAATTCTTCGCGGGCCTTCAGCTCCTGATAACGCTCTTCGCTGAGTTCACCCTCTTCCGTCACTTCCTCACCGACGAGTGCGATATCTTCCTCGTCCACGCCTGCGGCGCGCCGCTCGGTGGCCGAGCGCTTGAGGTAGGCGGCACGTTCCCACGGTTCGGCTTCCACATGGCCAACGATGGTCATGGAGATGATGCGGTCGCCCTCAGCCATGTTGATGCCACGCACGCCGACGGAGTTGCGGCCGGCAAAGACGCGAACATCGTCCACGGGGAAGCGGATGCACTGGCCGAGCGCTGTCGTCAGCAACACGTCGTCACGATCGGTACAGGTTTCGACGGAGAGGATTTCATCGCCCTCCTCGTCCAGCTTCATGGCGATCTTGCCATTGCGGTTGACCTGAACGAAATCGCCGAGCTTGTTGCGGCGAACGGTACCGCGCGTCGTCGAGAACATCACATCCAGCGTTTCCCAGGCGGTCTCATCCTCGGGCAACGGCATGATGGTGGTGATGCGCTCGCCGGGCTCCAGCGGCAGCATGTTGATGAGGGCCTTGCCCTTGGATTGCGGTGTACCGATCGGCAGGCGCCAGACCTTTTCCTTGTAGACGATGCCACGCGAAGAGAAAAACAGCACCGGCGTATGGGTATTGGCAACAAAGAGACGGTTGACGAAATCCTCGTCGCGCGTCGCCATGCCGGAACGGCCCTTGCCGCCGCGGCGCTGCGCCCGGTAGGTGGTCAGCGGTACGCGCTTGATGTAACCGAGATGCGAAACGGTGACGACCATATCCTCGCGGGCGATGAGGTCTTCATCGTCCATGTCAGGACCGCCCTCGACGATCTGCGACCGGCGCGGCGTGCCGAACTCGTCGCGGATCGAAACAAGTTCGTCCTTGACGATCTGCTGGATACGCACGCGCGACGACAGAATGTCCAGATACTCGCTGATTTCAGCGCCGATCTTGTTCAGTTCGTCGCCGATTTCATCGCGGCCAAGCGCGGTGAGGCGGGCAAGGCGCAATTCGAGAATGGCGCGCGCCTGCTCTTCGGAAAGATTGTAGGTGCCGTCTTCGTTGATGCGGTGGCGCGGATCGTCAATGAGACGGATCAGGCTTTCCACATCCTGCGCCGGCCAGCGCCGGGTCATCAACTGCTCGCGGGCCGAAGCCGGATCGGGAGCATGACGGATGACGCGGATGACTTCGTCGATATTGGCGACCGAAATCGCCAGACCGACCAACACATGCGCGCGGTCGCGTGCCTTGCGCAGCAGATACTTGGTGCGGCGGCTGACGACGTCTTCACGGAAGGAAACGAAGGCCCGCAGCATGTCGAGCAGCGTCATCTGTTCCGGCTTACCGCCGTTCAGCGCCACCATGTTGCAGCCGAAGGAGGTCTGCAGCGGCGTGTAGCGATAAAGCTGGTTCAGGATGACTTCGGCATTGGCATCGCGCTTCAGTTCGATGACGACGCGATAACCCTGGCGGTCGGACTCGTCGCGCAGGTCGGAAATGCCTTCGATGCGCTTTTCCTTGACCAGCTCGGCCATCTTTTCGATCATCGAGGCCTTGTTCACCTGATAGGGAACTTCGGTGATGATGATCTGTTCGCGGTCGCCGCGCATCGGCTCGATGGTGGCGACGCCGCGCATGATGACCGATCCACGGCCGGTCTCATAAGCCGAGCGGATGCCTGAACGGCCCATGATCAGCGCGCCGGTCGGGAAATCCGGTCCGGGAATGATCTGCATCATCTCGGGCAGTTCGATCGCCGGATTTTCAATCAGCGCGACGCAGCCGTCGATAACCTCGGACAGATTGTGCGGCGGAATATTGGTGGCCATGCCCACCGCGATGCCGCCTGCCCCGTTGACCAGAAGGTTCGGGAACTTCGCCGGAACAACGACCGGCTCCTGCAGCGTGCCGTCATAGTTGTCGCGGAAATCGACCGTTTCCTTGTCGAGATCGTCGAGCAGAGAATGCGCGGCCTTTTCGAGACGGCATTCGGTGTAACGTTCGGCCGCCGGCGGGTCGCCATCGATGGAGCCGAAATTGCCCTGTCCGTCAATCAGCGGTAGACGCAGCGACCAATCCTGCGCCATACGCGCCAGCGCGTCATAGATCGCCGAATTGCCGTGCGGATGGAATTTACCCATCACGTCACCGGTGACGCGGGCGCATTTGACGTATTTCTTGTTCCAGTCGATGCCGAGTTCGGACATGCCGTAGAGGATACGGCGATGAACCGGCTTCAGGCCGTCTCGCACATCGGGAAGCGCGCGGGACACGATGACGCTCATGGCGTAATCGAGATACGACCGCTGCATTTCCTCCATGATGGAAATCGGTTCAATGCCTGGCGGAAGTTTTCCGCCGCCGGGGGGGCTCTGGTCAGTCAAAACGGATCACATTCTCTGTTAAGAATCGGATGGATTTTTATAGCGGAAACAGCAACGTTAAGCCAATTTCCCGGCGAGTTTTGAACAGGCTTTTGCGTCATTTGCAAGACGAGCGCCGCTTTTCACGATTTAGCCCGGCAAAAGCACCGCCGCTCCCTTTCAATGTTCCGGCGAGTTGCGTAGGCTCCGCCGTAAAAACAGATAAGATGGGGAAAGAATGGCCAGCAGCGAAACGCTCATCAACGCGCTTACTACACTTCTGGTCACGCTCGATCCGCCCGGTCTCGCCCCCGTTTTCCTGGCGCTCACCGTCGGCATGACGCGCGATCAGCGCAGCCAGGTAGCGTTGCGCGGCTCCATCATCGCCTTTGGTATTCTCGCCGTCTTCGCGCTCTTCGGTCTTGCCATTCTCAACCTGCTCGGCATTTCGCTCGGTGCCTTCCGCATCGCCGGTGGCCTTCTGCTGTTCTGGATTTCCTTCGAGATGATTTTCGAGAAACGCCAGGAGCGCAAGGAAAAGACCTCGGAAATCGCCATCACCAAGGATCATCTGCATAATCTGGCGGTCTTTCCGCTGGCGCTGCCGCTGATCGCCGGGCCGGGCGCCATTTCCGCCACCGTGCTGCTTGCCGGCTCAATGAAAACCACCGTCGAGATGGTGGTGCTCATCCTGATCCTCGCTTTCGCCATGGCCCTCGTTTATGCCGCGCTGATCGTCTCGGAACGCATGGACCGTTTTCTCGGCAATACCGGCCGCGCCATCCTCACCCGGCTGCTCGGCGTGCTGTTGGCAGCACTCTCGGTACAATTCGTGGTCGACGGCATAAAATCGGCCTTCGATTTCTGATCTCCGCTATGATCGCATGTCTGCGCAACAAAATCCCGCATGCAGCGATAACCTAGGAAAATCCATCCTTTAAATCCGGCCGCCATTTCGGCTAAAAGACGCGCATCTTTTCCGGATTCGAAAGTTGTCATCATGCGTTCCACGCTGCGCCGCCTCATCCCGGATGCCGCACCTGTCAGCAACAGGGAAAGGCTGCGCTCCGCAATCGGCGCCTTTGTCGGCATTCTGCTGACTGGCCTTCTCGGCAGTTTGGCTCTGCGTTTTGATCCCACCCTGCCCGCCATGATCGCGCCGATGGGCGCGTCGGCCGTGCTTTTATTCGCCGTGCCCTCCAGCCCTCTGGCGCAGCCTTGGTCAATCCTGTGCGGCAATCTGGTGTCGGCTTTCGTGGGGGTAACCGCAGCGCTGCTGGTGCCGGATCCATTCCTCGCCAGCGCGCTCGCCATCAGCTTTGCGATCGCCGCGATGATGGCGCTGCGCTGCCTGCATCCGCCAAGCGGTGCCGTCGCGCTGACGGCCGTTCTCGGCGGTCCCCTCGTGCACAGCCTTGGTTATGGCTTCCTGCTCTGGCCGGTCGCCGGAAACTCGCTGATCCTTTTGGCCCTGGCACTCCTCTATAACAATTCAACCGGCCGCGCCTATCCACACGGCCTGAAGCCTGGAAAGGCCGCCCACGGCACGACCGATCCCACGCCCATCCAGAAGATCGGTTTTTCTTCGACCGATCTCGACGAGGTGCTGAAGGAATATGACGAGGTCCTCGATATCGACAGGGACGAGCTCGAGACCATCCTGCGCAAGACCGAACTGCGTTCTTATCGGCGCCGCGCGCTGCATCTCGATTGCGCCAGTGTCATGTCCCGGGATGTGATCGGTGTCGCCCCCGATGACAGCCTGCGCCACGCCCATGCGCTGATGCATAACCACCATTTCAAGGCGCTGCCCGTCACCAACGACAAGGCCGAAATCGTCGGCATCGTCACCCAGACGGATTTCCTGGAAAAGGCGAGCTGGAGAAACGGCCGTCCCTCCATCGGCTTCCTGCAGCGGCTGCGCCTCATTCTGTCTGGCGCAAGCGCCCCCAACGATACCGTCAAGGACATCATGACCTCGCCGGTGAAAACCGTGCTGCCGGAGACTTCAATCGAGGAAGCCATCATCCGTTTTGCTGAGGAAGGTCTGCATTACCTGCCGGTCATCGACGCGAAAGGAAAGATGGTGGGAATCGTGTCGCAATCCGATGTCATGGTTGCGATGCTGGCGGACAAGGTGGCGGCCTGAGCCTTTCCTTGGAGCCAAGAACAACCTGCCGTCGGAAGCCGTCAAAGCTTTAAGCGGCGGATGCTCCGACCATGGACAATGGTGAGAATGAGCACGCCGGAACCGTCAGTTTCATAAAAAATGACATGGCTTCCATGTTCGTGTCTACGTATGCCTTCTCCAACAATCGTGGCTGAACGTCCCATACGTGGATTATTGCCAAGCAACTGGAAACAGCTTTCCATGCCGTCTTTGTACAGACGTGCCTGATTCAATCCGAACTGTTCAATACCATAGAGGAAGATGTCGAGAATTTCGTTTTCGGCTTGCGTGCTCAACCGATAATTATTCACGCAAGACGCCATGCGATGTCGCTACACGTTCAGCTTCCGCGAACAAATCATCCATGCTGCGGGACCCGACACCACTGGCGCGGGATTCCGCAACGATTTGGCGAAGCTCGTCAATGCTGAAATCCTGCCCTCGCCGGGCCCAGTCACGTCGTACGAGATCCCGCACATAGTCACTGGCGCTGGCGTATTCGCCCTTCTGGATACGGCTTTCGATCCAGTCTTTCATCGGGTCTGGCAAGGAAAAGGTCATGTTCGCCATGTCTCAAATCTCCTGTCAGCCCGATGATGATATCAATACATCGAAAAAACCACAAAATTCTGACTTGCGGCAGTGTCGACAGTATCAGCCTCAGAACGGAATATCGTCATCCATATCGTTGGAGAAGCCACCGGAAGGCTGGCCGCCGCCACGGGATGAGCCGCCGCGCGGCGAGGACTGCTGGTCGTAACCGCCGCCGCCGCCATAATCATTGCCACCGCCGAAATCGCCGCCACCGCTGCGACCACCACCGCCGCCGCCTTCACCGCGACCGTCGAGCATCGTCAGCGTGGAGTTGAAGCCCTGCAGCACGATTTCGGTGGAGTAGCGGTCGTTGCCGGTCTGGTCCTGCCATTTGCGCGTCTGCAGCTGGCCTTCAATATAGAGCTTGGCGCCCTTCTTGACATATTGTTCGACGACCTTGCACAGGCCTTCGTTGAAAACCACGACGGTGTGCCATTCGGTCTTTTCCTTGCGCTCACCGCTGTTGCGGTCGCGCCAGGTTTCCGAGGTGGCGATACGCAGGTTGGCGATGGGGCGGCCATCCTGCGTCCGGCGGATTTCGGGATCGGCGCCGACATTCCCGATCAGAATTACCTTGTTTACGCTACCAGCCATCTCGTCATCCTGTCCGCCAGCCTTCATGACCGGCAATTGCATTTCAAAAAATCCCGCACACAATAACCACCACCGCCCGCAAAGGGCACCGCAGGCAGGGAACTATCCACAAAGAATAATCTTAAGCTGTGGGAGCAGACATTCGCGCTTGCAATTCGTTCCTTTTTTGTTCTATTAAATCGCAGATTTCGAGTCAAGCATTCCGAAAAGCTGCGCCCGATAGGAAATAGACCTCGACACCTCCGGCTGCGTCACTACATAAGGACGCGCTGCCATCAAGTGTGTTATTTTTGTCCGAGCCTTGTCATGAGTGAACTGAAGACGATTTCCATCCGTGGCGCCCGCGAGCACAATCTCAAGGGCATCGATCTGGATCTACCGCGCAACAAGCTGATCGTCATGACCGGGCTTTCCGGCTCGGGCAAGTCGTCGCTTGCCTTCGACACGATCTATGCCGAGGGGCAGCGCCGTTATGTCGAAAGCCTTTCGGCCTATGCGCGCCAGTTCCTGGAAATGATGCAGAAGCCGGATGTCGACCAGATTGACGGTCTGTCGCCGGCCATTTCCATCGAGCAGAAGACAACCTCGCGCAATCCGCGCTCCACGGTTGGCACCGTTACCGAGATTTACGACTATATGCGCTTGCTCTTCGCGCGTGTCGGTGTGCCCTATTCACCTGCTACAGGCCTGCCGATCGAAAGCCAGACAATCAGCCAGATGGTCGACCGCATCCTCGCTTTCGAGGAAGGTACGCGTCTTTATATCCTCGCGCCGATCGTGCGGGGCCGCAAAGGCGAGTACAAGAAGGAACTGGCCGAACTGATGAAGAAGGGCTTCCAGCGCGTCAAGGTGGATGGCCAGTTCTACGAGATCGCCGACGTTCCTGCCCTCGACAAGAAATACAAACACGATATCGACGTGGTGGTCGACCGTGCCGTCGTGCGCCCGGATATGGCAGCGCGCCTCGCCGACAGTCTCGAAACCTGCCTCAAGCTCGCAGACGGGCTGGCTATCGCCGAATTTGCCGACAAGCCGTTGCCGCCCGAAGACACCGCCGCCGGCGGCTCGGCCAACAAGTCGCTCAACGAGACCCATGAACGTGTGCTGTTTTCGGAAAAATTCGCCTGCCCCGTTTCCGGCTTTACCATCCCGGAAATCGAGCCGCGTTTATTCTCCTTCAACAATCCCTTCGGCGCCTGCCCGAGCTGCGATGGCCTCGGTTCGCAGCAGAAGGTGGATGAGAACCTGATCGTTCCGGAGCCGGCGCGCACGCTGCGCGACGGCGCCATCGCCCCCTGGGCAAAGTCTTCCTCGCCCTATTACAACCAGACGCTGGAAGCGCTCGGAAAGGCCTTCGGTTTTAAACTGTCCAGCAAATGGACGGATCTTTCCAAGGAGGCGCAGCACGCCATTCTTCAGGGCACCGACGACAAGATCGAATTCAACTATCAGGATGGCGCCCGCTCCTACAAGACGGTGAAGAACTTCGAAGGCATCGTGCCTAATCTGGAGCGCCGCTGGAAAGAGACCGACAGCGCCTGGGCGCGGGAGGAAATCGAGCGTTACATGTCGGCAGCCCCCTGCCCGGCCTGCGCCGGTTATCGCCTGAAGCCGGAAGCGCTCGCCGTCAAGATCAACAAGCTGCATATCGGCGAAGTCACCCAAATGTCGATCCGCAAGGCACGCGACTGGTTCGAGGTGCTGCCGGAAAATCTCAACGCCAAGCAGAATGAAATCGCAGTCCGTATCCTCAAGGAAATCCGCGAACGCCTGCGGTTCCTCAACGACGTCGGGCTGGATTATCTTAGCCTGTCACGCAATTCCGGCACGCTGTCCGGCGGCGAAAGCCAGCGCATCCGTCTGGCCTCACAAATCGGCTCGGGCCTGACAGGCGTTCTTTACGTTCTGGATGAGCCTTCGATCGGCCTGCACCAGCGTGACAATGCCCGCCTGCTCGAGACACTGAAACACCTGCGCGATATCGGCAATACCGTCATCGTTGTCGAACATGACGAGGACGCCATTCTGACGGCGGATTATGTGGTCGATATCGGCCCGGCCGCCGGCATTCACGGTGGTCAGGTGATCGCGGAAGGCACGCCACAGGACGTGATGGCCAATCCGAAGTCACTGACGGGCAAATATCTCTCCGGCGAACTCGGCGTTGCCGTGCCGGCCGAACGCCGCAAGCCGAAAAAGGGTCGCGAGATCAAGGTTTTTGGCGCCCGCGGGAACAATCTCCAGAATGTGACGGCGGCCGTACCGCTCGGCGTTTTCACCGCGGTAACAGGCGTATCAGGCGGCGGCAAGTCCACCTTCCTGATCGAGACGCTTTACAAATCGGCGGCGCGCCGGGTGATGGGCGCACGCGAAATCCCGGCCGAGCACGACCGCATCGACGGTTTCGAATTCATCGATAAAGTGATCGATATCGACCAGTCGCCGATCGGCCGTACGCCGCGCTCCAACCCCGCCACCTATACCGGCGCATTCACGCCGATCCGTGACTGGTTCGCCGGCCTGCCGGAAGCCAAGGCGCGCGGTTACGCGCCGGGCCGTTTCTCCTTCAACGTCAAGGGCGGCCGCTGTGAGGCCTGCCAGGGCGACGGCGTCATCAAGATCGAGATGCACTTCCTGCCCGACGTTTACGTCACCTGCGACGTCTGCCACGGCAAGCGCTACAATCGCGAGACACTGGATGTCACCTTCAAGGGCAAATCCATCGCCGACGTGCTGGACATGACGGTCGAAGAAGGCGTGGAGTTCTTCGCCGCGGTGCCGGCGGTGCGCGACAAGCTGCAATCGCTGTTCGATGTCGGCCTCGGTTACATCAAGGTCGGCCAGCAGGCCAATACGCTCTCGGGCGGTGAAGCGCAGCGCGTCAAACTCGCCAAGGAACTGTCGAAGCGCTCGACGGGCCGTACGCTCTATATCCTCGACGAACCGACGACGGGCCTGCATTTCCACGACGTCAACAAGCTCCTGGAAATGCTGCATGCGCTGGTGGAACAGGGCAATTCCGTCGTGGTGATCGAACACAATCTCGAAGTCATCAAGACGGCCGACTGGATCATCGATATCGGCCCCGAAGGCGGCACGGGCGGCGGCGAAGTGGTGGCAACCGGCACGCCGGAAGACATCGTCAAGGTCGAGCGCTCTTATACCGGCCACTTCCTGAAGGAACTTCTCGACCGCCGGCCGGCCGGGAAACGCGAGGCTGCGGAGTAATCCGCAGCTTTGGCAAAGGTTCAAAAGGCCAAAAGCCTGTGGAGGAACAGCATATGTCGACATCAGGAACAATCCGCACCGGTATTGGCGGTTGGACTTTCGAGCCATGGGAAGGCACGTTTTATCCGGAAAAACTGACGAAGAAACGTCAGCTCGAACATGCCAGCCGGCAATTGACGGCAATCGAGGTGAACGGCACCTATTACAGCAGCCAGAAGCCGGAAACCTTCGCCAAATGGGCCTCCGAAGTGCCCGAAGATTTCATCTTCTCGCTAAAGGCGAGCCGCTTCGTCACCAATCGCAGGGTTCTGGCCGAAGCCGGTGAATCCATGACGAAGTTCCTGACGCAGGGTCTGACGGAACTCGGGTCTCATCTTGGCCCGATCCTCTGGCAGTTCGCGCCCACGAAGAAATTCGATGCGGGTGATTTCGGCGCTTTTCTGGCGCTGCTGCCGGAAAAACAGGACGGCATTTCCCTGCGGCATGTGGTCGAGGTGCGCAACGAGACATTCCAGGTACCGGAATTCATCGATCTCATCGCCAAACACAAGGTCGCCGTCGTCTGCGCCGATCATCACGATTATCCGATGCTGCCCGATGTGACCGCCGACTTCGTCTATTGCCGTCTGCAGAAGGGCGAGGACGATATCAAGACCTGTTATCCGCAGACCGGGATCAGCGACTGGGCAAAACGGCTCAAGACCTATGCGGCTGGCGGCGTGCCCGACGATCTGCCGCTGATCGCGCCCGGGCGGAAGGTCGAAAAGACCCCGCGCGACGTCTTTGCCTTCTTCATCACCGGCGGCAAGATCAATGCACCCGTGGGTGCGCAGGAACTGCAAAAAGCGGTCTGAGGTGTCTCAGCCCGCCAGTTCTTTCATCGGGTTGAAATCGATGGCGGCGAAAGCTGCCTCAATCACCTCCGGTCCAGCGCCTGGTCGGGTGGCGTCGCTGGAGAGGATTTGCCGGAAACGGCGCGCGCCCGGCATGCCCTGAAACAGGCCGACCATGTGGCGGGTAACGTGATTGAGACGTCCACCTGTGGCAATATAATCGGCAGCATAAGCCATCATCGTGTCCCGCAAAGCCATCCAGTCATATTGGAGGGCTTCCTCGCCATGGATACGATGATCGACATCGGCAAGGATCGAGGTGTTGTGATAGGCGGCCCTGCCGAGCATCACGCCATCCACGTATTTCAGGTGCTCGCTTGCCTGGTCGAGATCGGCGATGCCGCCATTGATGCCGATAAAGACGTCAGGATCGTCCCGCTTCATGCGGTAGACGAGATCATAATCAAGCGGCGGCACCTCGCGGTTTTCCTTCGGCGAAAGCCCCTGAAGCCAGGCTTTTCGCGCATGGACCCAGACCGCATCCGCACCGGCCGCGACCACCCGCGCCAGAAAGTCCGGCAGCACGGTTTCGGGCTCCTGGTCATCAACGCCGATGCGGCATTTGACCGTGACCGGCACAGCCGCAACCGCTTTCATAGCCGAAATACATTGCGCCACCACTTCAGGCTCGCGCATCAGGCAGGCACCAAAGGTTCCGGATTGCACCCGGTCCGAAGGACAGCCGACATTGAGATTGATCTCGTCATAACCGTAATCACCGGCAATTCGCACCGCCTCGGCAAGCTTGGCGGGATTCGATCCGCCGAGCTGCAGCGCAACGGGATGTTCCTGCGGGTGGTAACCGAGCAACTTCTCGCGCTGGCCATGGATGATGGCGTCGGCGACGATCATTTCGGTGAACAGCAGAGCGCGCTTCGACAGTTGCCGGTGTAGAAATCTGCACCTCGTGTCGGTCCAATCGATCATCGGGGCCACGGCGAAGATTTTTTCGCCGCTGGCAAGCGCTTGTCTGTACATGGATAAACCTCTTTGCGCCGGCTTCTACAACAAAGTACCGTAAAAAGCCAGTTTTGCAGGCAAGGTCATTTTGAACTGGAAATCGCCCCGGAATCGCGGGACAAGACTTGCAGCTTCAAGAGACGACAGGAAATCCCCATGGCCGCCACCGTCATCCCCGCTCCGAAACCCGTTCTGCTGCCCGTCGAAGGCACGGACGACATGTTCCCCGTGCGGCGGGTCTACTGCGTCGGCCGCAATTATGCCGATCACGCCATCGAGATGGGCCACGATCCCTCGCGTGAGCCGCCCTTTTATTTCCAGAAGAACCCGGACAATCTTCTGCCCGCAGGCAATGATTTCCCCTACCCGCCGCTATCCTCCAACGTGCATTACGAAGTCGAGTGCGTCGTGGTCCTGAAGAGCGGCGGCGCGGATATTCCGGCGTCGGAAGCGCTGAACCACGTCTGGGGTTACGCCGTCGGCATCGACATGACCCGCCGCGACCTGCAGGATGGGTTGAAGAAAATGGGGCGTTCATGGGAAGGCGCCAAGGCGTTTGAACATTCCGCACCAGTCTCTGCCATCGTTCCCGTCGATAAAATCGGCCATCCCGCTACCGGCGCGATCTGGCTCGATGTCAACGGCGAACGCAAGCAGACGGGCGATCTCGCCCAGATGATCTGGAAGGTGCCGGAAGTGATTGCCGAGCTTTCCAAGCTGTTCACCCTTGCCGCCGGGGATGTGATCATGACCGGCACGCCGGCGGGCGTCGGCCCGATCGTGTGCGGCGATACGATTGAGTGCGGTGTCGATGGTGTCGGCACTCTCTTGGTCAAAATCGCCTGATCGGCAGGAAACGCAAAGGGAGGAAACCGCCATGCCCCTTTACCGCCTTGCCGACCGGGTGCCGCAGACCCCCGCCCCTGATCGTTACTGGGTTGCGCCCGATGCCAATGTCATCGGTTCGGTCACGCTTGGCGAGGATGTCGGCATCTGGTTCGGCGCGACGCTGCGCGGCGATAACGAGCCGATCAGCGTCGGCCGGGGCACCAATATTCAGGAAGGCGTGATGGTGCACAGCGATCCCGGTTTTGCCGCTGTTATCGGCGACATGTGCACCATCGGCCACCACGCCATCGTCCACGGCTGCAGCATCGGCGACAATTCGCTGATCGGCATGGGTGCGACGATTTTGAACGGCGCGAAGATCGGCCGCAATTGCCTCGTCGGCGCCAACGCGCTGGTGACGGAGGGCAAGGAATTTCCGGATAATTCGCTGATTGTCGGCTCACCCGCGCGGGCCATCCGCACGCTGGATGAGGACACCGTGGCGGGCATTCGCCGCTCGGCGGAAAAATACATCGAGAACTGGAAACGTTTTTCGACGGATCTGGCGATCATCGAATAATGATAGATGGCGGGCGCCGACGCCCGCCCCTCACAATTGGCGTTATGCCGCGCAGGCGGCGCAGAGGCCGCGGATTTCAATGGTGGTCTTTTCCGCCTTGAACTTGCTGTCCTTCACCCAGCGCTCCAGACGGTGGTCGATCTCATGGTCGTGAAACTCCGTCACCTGCCCGCAGGATTCGCAGATGGCAAAAGCCACGCTTCCATGGTGTTGCGAGCAGCATTCGGCCTGCGTGTGTGTGCAGGCAACAAAGGCGTTGAGGCTTTCCAGCCGGTGCACGAGACCGAATTCCACCAGCTTTTCCAGCGCCCGGTAAACCTGTAACGGCGCGCGGAAGCCATCGTCGCGCAGCTTGTCGAGGATCATATAGGCGCTGAGCGGCTGATGCGCGTTTGAGAGGGCATTCATCACCAGCGACTGGTTCTTGGTGAGGTTCTGCTGGGTCTGCGCATTCATGGCTTGCCTCCTTCATCCGCGGAGCGGGAAAAACCCGGCGCCGGCAACAGGCTTATAACGAACAGGATCACCGCGGCAACCACGATGGATGGGCCGGACGGCGTATCATAGGTCAGCGAGCCGAACAGGCCGCCGACAACGGCCACAGCGCCGATCAGCGAGGCCACAACCGCCATCACCTCCGGCGTGCTGGAAAAACGCCGCGCGGTCGCGGCCGGTATGATGAGCAGCGAGGTGATGAGCATGATGCCGACCACTTTCATGGCGATTGCGATCACCAGCGCCATCAGCAATGTGAAGATCAGCTTCGAGCGTTCCGGGTTCAGCCCCTCGGCTTCCGCCAGTTCGGTATTGACGGTGGAAGCGAGCAGCGACCGCCACAGGAAGACCATGGAAACGATGACCACCAGCCCGCCCCCCCAGATCAGCGCGATATCGCTGCGGGTGACGGCAAGAATATCGCCGAACAGGAACGAGACGAGATCGATACGCACCCAGCTCATGAAGGCGACAATGACAAGGCCGATCGCCAGCGCCGAATGGGACAGGATGCCGAGCAGCGCATCGGAGGAAAGCGCCTGCCGCCGCTGCAGGAAAATAAGCAGGATCGAAACCGCGGACGCCACCAGAAAAACGCTGACGATGAGATTGAGCTGCAACAGCAGCGAGAGCGCCACGCCGAGCAGCGCCGAATGGGCCATCGTATCCCCGAAATAGGCCATGCGCCGCCAGACGACGAAACAGCCGAGAGGACCGGCGGTGAGCGCAACGCCAATGCCGGCGACCATGGCGCGTACGAAGAAATCGTCAAACATGGCGTTCTCCCTGCCGAAGGCCGTCGGGCGCATGATCCCCATGCTCCCCATGATCATGGCCGCAACCGCATTCGCCATCCTTATCATGGTGGTGCCCATGGTCATGATGATGATCATGCGCGTGATGGTGCCCGTCCTCGGGATGGCAATGGTCCGTCACCGTTCCATCCGCATGCTGCACCCGGCCATCGGGCAGATGGGTGTGGTCGTGATGGTGGCTGTAGACCGCCAGCGCCTTGGCCGCCGTACCGCCGAAAAGCCGCATATATTCCGGGCTCTGGCTCACCGCCTGCGGCGTGCCGCGGCAGCAGACATGGCCGTTCAGGCAGATCACGGTATCGGTTTCCGCCATCACCACATGCAGGTCATGTGAAATTAACAGAATGCCGCAATCGTTTGAATTCCTGATATTTTTAATAAGATCGTAGAGAGCGATCTCACCGGAAAAATCGACACCCTGAACGGGCTCGTCGAGAACCAGCAGATCGGGCTTGCGGGCAATGGCGCGGGCCAGAAGTGCGCGCTGGAACTCGCCGCCGGAAAGATGCTGTACCTCGGCATTGGCAAGATGTGCGATGCCTGTCGCATTCAGCGCCGCGTCGATTTCCCGCGCAGGCAGCGGCCCGGTTAGCGTCATCAGCCGGCGCACGGAAAGTGGCATCGTCCAATCCACCGAAAGCTTCTGCGGCACATAACCCACGCGCAAACCGGCCTTGCGCGAGACCTTGCCCTCGCTCGGTTTCGCAACACCGATCGCCATTTTTGCGCTGGTGGATTTGCCGGAGCCGTTCGGGCCAATCAGCGTGACGATCTCGCCCCTGCTGACGGAAAACTCCACGCCACGCACCAGCCAGCGGCCGTTGCGCTGCACGCCGGCATTGACGAGGGAAACCAGTATTTCGTTGCCCTTGTGGGCTGAGTGAAGCATGGGATTGTCCGTTCAGCGATGTTGCCTACCGCTATTGCATACGTTATAGAGTTACGCAATAAATGTAATAACATAACTATACTTGTTCAAGTGGAGTGCATTTCATGAAATCGATCCTGATCCCGCTCATGGCGTCGGCGGCACTAGCAGCCGTCGCTTCGGGCGCTACCGCCGCGCCCGATGTCGTGGTCTCGATCAAGCCTGTCCACTCCCTCGTTGCAGCCATCATGAAGGGTGTGGGCGAACCGCAGCTCATCGTCGACGGCGCGGCCTCGCCGCATACTTATAATCTCCGGCCCTCCAATGCACGCAAGCTCGAAAAGGCGGATGTGGTGTTTTGGGTCGGCCCCGGACTGGAAGCCTTTCTGCAAAAGCCGCTGGAAGCGCTGGCCAGCAAGGCGACCGTGGTGGAGCTAGAAGATGCCAAGGGTATCGAAAAACTGCCCTTCCGAAAGGGCGGCCCCTTCGAGGCGCACGATGATGGTGAAGAAGGCCATGAGGCGCATGCGGGCCACATCGAAGACGAAGGTGCGCATGAACATGAAAACGACCATGCCGGTTCCGAGGAGCACGAGCACGGCGCCTATGACACGCATCTCTGGCTCGACCCCGCCAACGCCAAGGCAATGGCCCAGGCGATCGAAACGGCGCTGATTGCGGCCGATGCCGGCAATGCCGCGACCTATCAGGCCAACACCAAGAAGCTGATCGATGATCTCGATGCGCTCGACGCGGAAGTCGCGGACACCGTAAAACCGGTGAAGGACAAGCCCTTCATCGTTTTCCACGATGCTTATCAATATTTCGAGCATCGTTATGGCGTGAAAACCGCGGGATCGATCACCGTCAGCCCCGAAACCCTTCCGGGCGCGGATCGCGTCAAACAGATGCAGGAGAAGGTTCGCCAGCTGGGCGCAACCTGCGTTTTCGCCGAACCGCAATTCGAGCCGAAACTGGTCTCGGTCATCACCGAAGGCACGGCAGCGAAATCGGCAACGCTCGATCCGGAAGCGGCGACACTCACGCCCGGCCCCGATCTTTATTTCAAGCTGATGCGCGGCATTGCCGGTTCGCTCAAGAACTGCCTGTCCTGATCCGGAACAGCGCCGGTTTTCCTATGGCTTGGGCGCCATCGACGACCAGACCGGCCCGCTGATGCTCTGCAGCGTTTCAGCAGCTTCACCATTGATGCGGGCCAGCAAAGCCTTGGCAAGCTCCCTGCCCGCCAGCTTGATGTCCTCGTTGACGGTGTGGATTTGCGGCTTGATCCAGTTCAGGAATTCGGCCGACTGTTTCGAGACGATATCGACATCCTCGCCGATCTTCACACCGGCGGCTTCGAACCCTGCCACCAGCGCAATGGTACTGCTGCCGCTGATAGAGACGATGCCGTCGGGCCGATCGGAAGACTGCATCAGCCTCTGGCCGAAATCCCGGATTTTTTCGAGTGGCGTCTCGATGGTGATGGCATCGATTGGAAATTCGGTGAGTCCGAAACCCCTTATCCCTCGATTGAAACCCTTGCGGGCATGGTCGTGAAACGAAAAGCGCGACGGCGGCACGATGACGGCGATCCTCTTGCGCCCGCATTGCGCCAGCCGCTCGACCGCTTCATAGGCGTAGGCCTCATTGTCGAAATCGTGGAAGGCATGTTCGATGCCCATATCCGAGCGCCCATGGGTGACGAAGGGCATGTTGCGCTCGGTCATGAAACGGACGCGCGGATCATTGGGCTCGATCTTGGAAATGATCACCCCATCCGCCGAACCCGTCTCGAGAATGTAACGGATCGGCACCATGGAATCCTTGGCATGGATATGGGGCGTGACGACCAGATGATATTGCGTGGTGGAGAGAACCTCGGTGATGCCAAACACCATCTGGCTGGTGAAACCCATCAGCTCTTCGTCGACACTCAGCACCAGTGCGATAACATTGGTCTTGCCGGTGCGAAGGCGCACGCCGGCGCGGTTCGGCTGATAGCCGATCTGCCGGGCGATCAGCCGCACGCGTTCCTTGGTCTCGGCGCCGATGTCAGGCGCATCCTTCAGCGCGCGAGAGACCGTGGTGATGCCCAGGCCAGTCATATAAGCAATGGTCTTCAGTGTCGGGCGACCGCCCATCGCCGAAGGCATATCGCCTCCGCCGGATTTGCCAGTATCGTTCATGTCATTTCGCCACACTTTACCGAACGCTAATCATAGATAGCTTTTGCTCCGTTGCAAAGGCAAAGGTCGCCGGCAAACGGCGGGTCCTTTCCGTTTATCCGTCAATCCCACTATAACGATATAGAGCGCGAAAATATTTCCGGACGCCGCCTTTTCCTCAGTGCTTCAAAACCGCGTATATCGACGGAAACTCATCTTAATAATCTAGATTAAAAGACATCGTTCAAGTACATAATATAAATAGATAAAATAATGAAACATTTACTCTATAAAACTTCGCCATTCCACTCAACAACCGCCCCAAATTAATGAGGCGCCAAGAGGTCATTCAAGGGAATGACGGAACGATTGTTTTACGGTAACGTTGCCGGAGGGAGGAAATCGCAAAGCCGGATAACATGTCGCGGCCGCTTTGCGCCCATCCATTCTCCCCATATTCTGACACAAGCCTGCATCATAATGCCGGCCATCTCCGTTGAATTCATATTATGCAGGGTCCGATCATGATTTCTTCCTCCACGCCCGAAACCGTCATCGATCTGGCCGGGCTCTGGCACTTGGCCTCAGTGGAAGGAGACCATGCCACCGAGATTTCCATTCCGGGCGATATTCACTCCGCGCTCAAAAATGCCGCCATCATTCCCGACCCCTATCACGGCGCCAACGAGAAGGCCGTTCAATGGGTTGCACAGCAGGACTGGATCATCGAGAGGACCTTCATCCTCGATGATGCTGAGGCGAGCTGGTATCTCGATATCGATTATCTCGACACCGTCGCCATCGTCTTCGTCAACGACGTTCCGGTCCTGAGCGCCGACAATTGCTTCCGCCGTTACCGGCCCGATATTTCCCGTGCCGTGCGGCCGGGTGAAAACACCATCCGAATCCATTTCCATTCCAACATCACGGCTGGCGCGGAGCGGCAGGCGCGGCAGCCCTTTTATATTCCCTATCACCCCGGCAATTCGCCGATCGCCAATGGCAACATGCTGCGCAAGCCGCAATGCCATTTCGGCTGGGACTGGAACATCGCGATTGCGCCGCTTGGCCTTTACGGCAAAATCCTGCTGAAACGCCTCGATACCGCCCGCATCGAACACGTCGTCAGCTCGCAGCACCATGTCGAAGGCGGCGTCGAGCTGCATGTGGCCGTCACGCTGTTTGCCGAGGGGCCGGCGAGCCTGCCGGTCTATCTGTCGCTGGGCGACGAAAGGCTGCGGCTGGAGTGCGGCGTCGGCGCAGGCGAAACGGTGGTACGCCACATCTTCTTCGTTGAAAATCCAGACCTCTGGTGGCCGGCCGGCAGTGGCGAGCAGACGCTCTACAAACTCACGGTGGAACTGCCTGACGAAACCGTCACCCGCCAGATCGGCTTTCGAACCATCGAGCTTCTGACCGACAAGGATGAGGCTGGCAGCCGCTTCGCCTTCCGCATCAATGGCCGTGAAATCTTCTGCCGCGGCGCCAACTGGATTCCGGCCGACGCGCTCTATTCGCTGACCAGCCGCGAAAAGACCGAAGATCTCCTCTGCTCCGCAGTCGAGGCAAACATGAACATGATCCGCGTCTGGGGCGGCGGCTTTTATGAGGAAGACTGGTTCTACGATCTCTGCGACCGTCTTGGCCTGCTGGTCTGGCAGGACTTCATGTTCGCCTGCAATCTCTATCCTTGCAGCGAAGACTTTCTCGACAATGTCGAGCACGAGGTCGATTATCAGGTGAAACGCCTCTCCTCGCATCCCTCCATCGCGCTCTGGTGCGGCGATAACGAGCTGGTGGGCGCGCTGACCTGGTTCGACGAATCCCGCAACAATCGCGACCGCTATCTTGTTGCTTACGACCGGTTGAACCGCACCATCGAAAAAGCCCTGAAAAAAGCCGCTCCCGAAGCGCTCTGGTGGCCATCAAGCCCAGCCTCGGGTTATCTCGATTATGGCGATGCCTGGCACGCGGATGGCTCCGGCGACATGCATTACTGGTCCGTCTGGCATGAGAACAAGTCGTTCGACAATTATCATCAGGTGAAACCGCGTTTCTGCTCCGAATTCGGTTTCCAGTCCTATACGTCGATGCCGGTCATCCGCACCTATGCCGAGGACAAGGACATGAACATCGCCTCCCCGGTCATCGAGCTGCACCAGAAGAATGTTGGCGGCAATGAACGCATCGCCGGCACCATGTTCCGCTATTTCCGCTTCCCCAGGGATTTCGAGAACTTCGTTTACCTCAGCCAGGTCCAGCAAGCGCTGGCGATCCGCACCGCCGTCGATTACTGGCGTTCGCTGAAACCCCATTGCATGGGCACGCTTTACTGGCAGCTGAACGACACCTGGCCGGTCGCCTCATGGTCGAGCCTCGATTATGGCGGCGGCTGGAAGGCACTGCACTATGCCGCCCGCCGTTTCTTCCAGCCGGTCGCGGTGTCGGCCATCCCTTCGGCAGATGGACGCCGGGTGACTTTCTCCATGGTCAACGACACGGCGGAGGATGTCGAGATCGACATGAACATCGTCGCACTCGCCATGGACGGCAACCGCGTCCCGCTGAAATCCGCCAACGGTACTTGCACGAGCGACAAGGCTGCGACGCTGACCGATATCGACATGGACAGCCTGCCTGATGGCGCGATCCTCGCGTGGAACTTTATCGCCTCCAATGGCATGACCGGCGAAGGTCATCATGTGCGCGACACCTACAAGGCGCTGGAGCTTCAGCCCGCCGGCCTGGAATTTTCCGTTGGCCCGCTGAAAAACGGCCAATTCGAAATCGATGTCACCGCCACCGGTCTCGCGCTCTTCATCATGCTGGAGGCAGATCAGCCCGGACGGTACTCCGACAACCTTTTCGACCTTGCAGCGGGCGAAACGCGTCGCCTTATCTTCACTCCGAAGGCGGTCGGCCCCCAGCCGCATTTCCGCATCTTCGATCTTCATACCTGCCAATCCTCGCCCAATCCCGGCATTGAACCCATGCGGAGAAAGGCATAACCATCCCTCTTGGGAATGACAGGTTCATTCGCGCCTGTCTTCAACAGTTCAAAGGGTTGCCGGGTTCTCCGGCAGCCAGTCATCAGCAAGTGGAGGAAGACCCATGGTTTGGCAACCGGCCGAAAACCGATACGTATCCATGAAATACAATCATTGCGGCAAGACCGGCCTGAAACTGCCGGCGATTTCGCTGGGGCTATGGCACAATTTCGGCAACGACACGCCGCACCAGACCAAACAGGCCATCTGCCGCCGCGCCTTCGATCTCGGCATTACCCATTTCGATCTCGCCAACAATTACGGCCCGCCTCCCGGCAGCGCCGAAACCGCCTTCGGTGAAATCCTCAAGACGGATTTCAGGGGCTACCGCGACGAGATGATCATCTCCTCCAAGGCCGGTTACAACATGTGGCCCGGCCCCTATGGCGAATGGGGCAGCCGCAAATATCTGATATCGTCCTGCGACCAGAGCCTGAAGCGCATGGGTCTGGATTACGTCGATATCTTCTATTCCCACCGTTTCGACCCTAACACGCCGCTTGAGGAAACCTGCGGCGCGCTGGATCAGATCGTGCGCTCCGGCAAGGCCCTCTATGTCGGCATCTCCTCCTACAACTCGAAGCGCACCCGCGAGGCCGCCGCTATCCTGAAGGATCTCGGCACGCCCTGCATCATCCACCAGCCGAGCTATTCGATGATCAACCGCTGGATCGAGGAAGACGGTCTTGTCGATACGCTGGAAGAACTGGGTATCGGCTCCATCGTCTTTTCGCCGCTGGCGCAGGGCATGCTGACGACGAAATATCTGGGCGGCGTGCCGGATGGCAGCCGTGCCTCACAGAGCAAGTCACTCAACCCGGCCTTCCTCAACGAGCGCAATGTCGAAAACATCCGCGCGCTGAACAGCATTGCCGAGCGGCGTGGCCAGACGCTGGCGCAGATGGCAATTGCCTGGGTTCTGCGCGGCGGCCGCATTACCTCAGCATTGATTGGCGCAAGCCGTGTCGAACAGGTCGAGGACTGCGTGAAAGCACTCGATAATGCCGAGTTCTCTACCGAGGAACTGGCCGAAATCGACCGTTACGCCAAGGATGCGGATATCAACCTCTGGGCAAAATCCGCCGAACGCGTCTGACGTATTAAACAGACCGTCCGGTCTCCGCCGGGCGGTCTAAAACTCCAAGAGCGGGACTTATGTCTGCAACTGAAAGATTAACATCCGAACCTAACCATTAACAACCATTACATAAATGTAATTTTAAATTCAGTTTCCGTTCATTCGTTTATTCGTAAGTTCTCCTCATCGAAACACGAGAGGAAACTTCCATGAAAAAGTTCGTCACCATTCTTCTGGCAGCCACCGTTCTTGCAGCACCGATGGCGCAGGCACAAAGCCGTCACGACGACCGCCATCGCGGCGTCACCGTCGAACGTCAGGTCACCACCAAGAAGGTCATCGTCAAGAAGCACCGCTGGGATCGCGGCCAACGCCTTTCGGCCCGCGAGCGCCGCAACATGGTGGACCGCCGTGACTACCGCCGTTACCACCTCGCAGAACCGCGCCGCGACCAGCGCTGGGTCCGCGTGGACAACCAGTTCCTGCTCATCAACGCCGTCAGCGGCCTGATCGTCGGCCTCGCCGCCGCCCGCTGAGTTGAACCATAAACCGAAATGAAAAAGGCCCGCTTGCGCGGGCCTTTTTGTTTGTCGTTTCAGCCGATCAGAAAATATCGGCGCCGCTACCCCATGGGCCGTGCGGCTTGTCCACACCATCGGTGCGTTCAAAACCATGTGCACCGAAGAAATCGCGCTGTGCCTGAATGAGGTTGGCGCTGCCGCGGCCACGGCGATAGGCGTCGAAATAACCGAGCGCCGAAGCAAGCGCCGAAACCGGCAGACCGGAGAGCACGGCATAAGACACCACACGGCGCAGCGGCGCGTCGGTATCCTTGACGATGGCGGAGAAGGCCGGCGTCACGATGAGGTTGGCCACATGCGGATCCTTGGTAAAGGCCGAGGTGATCTCATCAAGGAATTCCGAGCGGATGATGCAGCCGGCGCGCCAGATGCGGGCAATCGTCGGCATCGGCAGGTTCCAGTTGAACTCCTTCGAAGCAGCCGACATGATGGCGAAGCCCTGGGCGTAAGCACCGACCTTGGCGGCCAGAAGCGCGCTTTCCAGATCGGCGATGAAGGCCTTTTTGTCGGCGGGGGCCGCTGCGAGGGTCGGCAGGCCGAAGATCTTCTCAGCAGCTTCACGCTCATCCTTCTGCGACGACAGGATACGGGCAGCCACGGCCGCCTCGATGGCGGTTGCGGCGACGCCCATGTTCTGGGCTTCGATGACCGACCACTTGCCTGTGCCCTTCTGGCCGGCCTTGTCGAGGATCAGATCGACCATCGGCTTGCCGGTGATCGGATCGGCGGCGCGCAGAACCTTCTCGGTGATTTCGATCAGGTAGGAATTCAGGCGGCCCTTGTTCCATTCGGCAAACACGTCGGCGATCTCGACGGCGCTCATTTTCAGGCCATCACGCAGGATGCCGTAGATTTCGGCAATCATCTGCATGTCGGCATATTCGATGCCGTTATGGATGGTCTTGACGAAATGGCCGGCGCCGTCATTGCCGAGCCATGCCACGCACGGATCGTCATTATACTTGGCGGAAATGGAGGTCAGAACCTTTTCGACGCGCTTCCAGCTATCCTCGGTGCCGCCGACCATGATCGACGGTCCATGGCGCGCACCTTCTTCACCGCCGGAAACGCCCATGCCGATAAAGGTCAGGCCGCTATCCTTGAGGTTATCGAAACGGCGGATCGTATCGCGGAAATTGGCATTGCCGGCATCGATCATGATGTCGCCGTTGGCCAGATGCGGTTTCAGGATTTCCATCTGCTGGTCGACCGGATCGCCTGCCTTGATCATGATAATGATCGGGCGCGGAGGACGAATGGCGGCGACGAATTCCTCGATGGTTTCGCAGGGAATAATCTGGCTCTGCAGTTCGCCCGCATCAGCGTAGAATTTTCGTGTAACTTCCGGGGTTCGGTTGAATACGGCAATTTTGTTGCCCTTTTCTGCGATGTTCAACGCCAGGTTCGAGCCCATGACGCCGAGACCGATCAAACCGATTTCTGCCTGTTCCACGGATGTGCCTCCATCTTGCTTTTAGGTGGTCGTGTTGTGGCACTGTAATCACCAAACGGCAAGGCTAGGGGCGACTGAAACGATTAAATTTTGATGACGCAAGTCAGCTTTGCATATTTGCGGCAGGTCGAGACAGCAGTTCCCATTGCGCTCAAGATGGCGGCCGGGGCCGGTCATCGCCGTCTTCTATTACCCGCCAGGCCGCCCCGTCCATATCCTCATATTGACCTGAGCGCACCGACCAGAGGAAGGCGAAAAGCCCGAGCGCGCCCAGGAACAGCGCGACGGGAATGAGATAGATCAGCATGTTCATGCCAGTTGCGCCCCCTCGCCCGTAAATCCCGACTTCGCTTCCTTCTGAGGGAGAATAGTGTCAGCAGCACCGGCAAGGCGCAACGCATTGGCAACGACGATCAGCGAAGATGTCGACATGGCAATGGCCGCAATCATCGGCGTCGCATAACCGGCAAGCGCAATCGGTACGGCGATGATATTGTAGCCGATGGCAAGCGCAAAGTTCTGCCGGATGAGGTTGCCGGCTCGCTGCGACGTCTCGATCGCGAAAGGTACGGCATCGAGATCCTCCTGCATAAACACGAAATCGGCGGCCTGCCGGCCAATATCGGCGGCGGTGGCGGGCGCCATAGATACGTGGGCGGCGGCAAGCGCTGGCGCGTCGTTGATACCATCCCCGACCATCAGCACCCTGTGCCCCTCGCCGGCAAGCGCGGCACAGCGCGCCGCCTTGTCCTTCGGCGACAGGTCCGCGCGCCAATTGCCGATCCCCAGCCGCTGCGCCATCGCACTGACGGCGGCGGCCCGGTCACCCGAGACGATCTCCTGCGCAAGGCCCCGCCCAGACAGGCTGCGCAATGCAGCAACCGCACCCGCGCGCGGATTGTCCTCGAAGCCGAAGCTTCCCAGATGCCGGCCGTCAAGAGATAGCACCACTTCCGACCGCGCATCGCCATTGTCGATCCGTGTCTCATCCGGGCAGGCGAAACGGCGATTGCCGAGCCGGTAAGTGCCGGCTTCCGTTTCGGCCTCGACACCCGACCCCGGAATTTCCCGCACCGTCTCATAGGCCGGCAAGGCACCGCTATAGACAGCGTGCAGAGCCTTCGACAACGGATGGCGCGAATGGGCCGCAAGGCCGGCGGCAATAGCCATGATGGCCGGCTTCACATCGACTGTTTCCACCAGCCGGGGCTTTCCAACCGTCAGGGTCCCGGTCTTGTCGAACAGCACGGTGTCGATTTCGGCCAGCCGCTCCATGGCCGAACCTTCCTTGACCATGATGCCGTGCCGGAAGAGCCTTCCTGCGGCCACCACCTGCACGACTGGAACAGCAAGGCCGAGCGCGCAGGGGCAGGTTATGATGAGAACCGCAATGGCGATCAGCATCGCCTGTTTCCAGTCACCGCCGAAAATGCCCCAGCCGAGAAACGTCACCAGCGCCAGAAGATGCACCACGGGCGAATAATAGCTCGCGGCACGGTCTGCGATACGCCGGTAACGCGCGCGCCCGCCTTCGGCCGCCTCCATCAACCCGATCACTTCCGACAGGAAGGAATCCTTTGCGGACGCGGTTACCCGGGCGACAAGCGAACCGGTAAGGTTGAGCGTGCCGGCCTGCAGGCTGTCGCCGGCCACGACGCGCCGCGGCGTGCTTTCACCATTGACGATGGACATGTCGAGATCGCTGCTGCCGGAGACCACCACGGCATCCACCGCCACCCGGTCACCCGCCGCAATCGCAATCGACATTCCGGGTTCTATATCCGCAAGCGACCGGTAGTCCCGCACCCCGTCCGCATCGATTACCGTTGCCCCTCGCGGCGAAAGCCGGGCCAATCCGGCAATGGCGGAGCGCGCCTTGTCGCGCATGATATGGTCCAGCGTGCGGCCGATCAGCAGGAAGAACAGCAGCGACACGGTCGCATCGAACCACGCATGTTCGCCGTGATGGATCGTCTCCCACAACGAAACGGCATAGGAGAGCGTGATGGCGAGCGCTATCGGCACATCCATGTTGGTGCGGCCGTGTTTCAGCGCATTCCAGGCAGATTGATAGAAGAAACGCCCGCCATAGATCAGCGCCGGCGCAGCGATCAGCGCCGAAATCCAGTGGAACATGTCACGCGTCGCTGCATCCGCCCCCGACCAGACGGACACCGACAGAAGCATGATATTGGCGGAAGCAAAGCCGCAGAGCGCCACCGCCCTGATCAGCTGCGAGCGCAAGGCGTCTGAAGCATCCTGCCCGCTGGCGAAAAGATGCGTGCGATATCCCGTCGCAAGGATGGCGCGGGCAATGTCGGCGGGATCGGTCCTGACGCCATTGACCTCTTCTTTCCAGACAACCGCCACTCGTTTCGAGGAGAGGTTCACCCGCGCCCGCTCCACTTGTCCGAGACGGCCGAGCGCGGTCTCGATGGTGGTGATGCAGGCGCCGCAATAAACACCGGGCACGCTGAGATCGGTCTGGCGCAACCCCTGCCCCAGATCGCGGCTTGCCAGCAGCAACTCCTCCGACGATGGCGGATTGACCGGTTCGCCAAGCTGCAGCGAACCTTCCGTTCCCGGTGCGCAGCAGCTCATTTTCGCCCCCTGATGACGGCGATCCGCGTGCCCTCATGCACGATGATCCTGCCTTCCTTGACGGCAGTGACCTCGACGATCCACTGCCCCGGCAACATGTCATGCGCAGCGGTGAAGACACCCGTCGAAACCGGGGTGAGATCCATGTCGAAATTCTGGCTCTCACCAACAGGCCGGCGGAAATGCGCCGTCACCGTATCCGTGTCGACGGGGCCGGTTTCGGGATGAAACACCTCATAGCGCACGGTCTTTTCATCCACCACGAGCCGGCCCTTGATGCCGGTTGCAGCCCTTGCCTTGGCGGCTTCCGCCTTGGCGTTGAACTGCTGGCTGGCCACATAGGTGTTGGGCACGACAAGCCCGCTCCAGCTGTGGACCGCGTTCCAGGCCATGATCATGTTGACGGTAATGACGGTGCCGAAGAAAAGCACCATCACGCCGAGCATGTGCCAGCCGGTGAAAACAAACCCGGAAGCGCGTTGATTGTTCACTGTCATTTTTTCACTCCCGGAGCATTGAAGACCGCATCGTAACGGGCCGTTTCGTGGCCGGCCGTATCGCTGACGATGAATTCGAAATTTTCCGCCGTCCGTGCGACATCCTCGCCCGGCAGGGTGACGAAGACCTTCAGCGTCGTCGCCTCATCCGGCTCCACCGTCACCTCGAAGGCACGCGCAACCGTGTCCGGCATGCCGTTTATCTTCATCACTGCATTCGGAAGGCCTTCTATCGTCAGGCTCATTATGCGCGGCTGCGGCACCATGTTGAGGATGCGCACGGTATAGCCGTTGCGGATCGAACCATTCGATTCCAGCACATATTGCGGATTACGGTCGTGCAGGACATTGAGCGCCAGCCGCTCGCGCGTCACCAGAGCAACCAATAGACCGATGCCGACGGCAGCCCAGATGGCCGTGTAAAGCAGCGTGCGCGGCCGGAAGATGATGCGCCAGTTGAAGTGGCGGACGCGCTTGCTGAAACTGCCGTCCTCCTCACGCACATTGGCGGGGCGGATGGCGTATTCGCCGTTGCCGGTCGCCAGCGCCATGTTGGATTGATATTCCGACAGCGTCGCATAAGCGATCAGCCCGCGCGGCTTGCCGATCTTGTCCATCACCCCGTCGCAGGCATCGATGCACAGTGCGCAGGTGATGCATTCCAGCTGCTGTCCGTCCCTGATGTCGATGCCCATGGGACAGACCGCGACGCAGGCATTGCAATCGACGCAATCGCCGATGCTCTCCCCGGCGGCCGCAGCCTTCTTGGCGTGACGCGAGCGCGGTTCGCCGCGCCAGTCATTATAGGTGACGACAAGCGAGTTCTCATCCAGCATCGCCGCCTGAATGCGCGGCCATGGACACATATAGGTGCAGACCTGTTCCCGCATCAGCCCGCCGAAGACATAGGTGGTGGCGGTGAGCGTGGCGACGGTCGAGTAGGCGATCATCGGCGCCTGCCCCGTCATGAACTGCATCGCCAGCGTCGGCGCATCGGCGAAATAGAAAATCCAGGCACCACCGGTCAAAACGCCGATCACCAGCCAGATCGCATGTTTCAGCACCCGCTTGCGCAATTTGCCGAATGTGAAGGGCGCCGCATCCAGCTTCATGCGGGCGTTCCTGTCGCCCTCGATTGCCCGTTCAACGACAAGAAACAGGTCGACCCAGACGGTCTGCGGACAGGTATAACCGCACCATGCGCGCCCGATGGCGGAGGTCACGAGAAACAGCCCCAGCCCCGCCATGACCAACAGGCCGGCAACGAAAAAGAACTCCTGCGGCCAGATTTCAATGAAGAAGAAATAAAAGCGCCGGTTGGCGATATCGATCAGCACCGCCTGATCCGGCGCATAAGGCCCGCGGTCCCAGCGCAGGAACGGCGTCAGATAATAAATGCCGAGCGTGATCAGCATCACCAGCCATTTGAACCGCCGGAACCGGCCCTCGGCGCGCTTGGGAAAAATCTTCTTGCGCGCTTCGTAGAGCGGTTTGCGCGTTTTTGCGGAATTGACGGCTTCCGCCTCCAGCCTTTCAACGGGCTGTTGCGGGCGATCCTGTCCGGCGCGATAGATGTTCATGATAGGAGTCCATTTTTATCTCCTTGCTTTCTCCCATCTCCGCGGTGAAACATCCTTGACTTACATCAAGTGACGACAAAGTGGCGCAGTCCGGGGAACGCGCCGCAAGGGGAGGATGAAATGCCTGTCATGCAGTCGAGAATCATTCATCTGTCTGTCGAAAAACCGTGGGCAGAGGTCTACGACTTCGCCGCCAATCCAGAAAACATGCCCCGCTGGGCCGCAGGCCTTGCGGGCGGCCTCGAAGCCGATGGCGAAGACTGGATCGCGAAAGGCGGGCCGCTCGGTGAGGTTCGCGTGAATTTCGCACCCCACAATGAATTTGGCGTCATAGATCATGTCGTCACATTGCCTGACGGACTGAAGGTCTATAACGCGCTAAGGGTCACCCCGAATGGCAGCGGCACGGAGGTCAGCTTCACGCTGCTCCGACTCGAAGGGATGACGGATGAGGATTTCGAGCAGGACGCGAGCGCGATCACGGCCGATCTCGAAATGCTGAAATCCCTGCTTGAAGCGGATTGATGGAGTAAATGATGACAGAAAATACCAACGAACGGCGCATCGACTATGTCGAATTCAATGTCTCCGATATCGAGCGCAGCAAGGAATTTTACGGCGGGGCGTTCGGCTGGACCTTCAAGGATTACGGCCCGCAATATTGCGAGTTTTCCGATGGCCGCCTGACGGGCGGCTTCACCACCACCGCGCCGGTTTCGGCCAAGGGCGGACCGCTCGTTATTCTCTACGCCGCCGATATCGAGGATGTGCAACGGCGCATCGAAGCCGCCGGCGGCCAGATCAGCGTCGCGATCTTCGCCTTTCCCGGTGGCCGGCGTTTCCATTTCACCGATCCGGATGGATACGAGCTGGCCGTCTGGTCGAAAAACTGATCGGCGGGAGCCCGCCATGAGTTTGACAACGCCGCCTTTTTCGTTGGTCGGTATCGATCATATCGTCTTCATCGTCGACGACATGACGCGGGCGCTCGATTTTTACCGGAACGTGCTGGGGTGTAGGGATGGTTACTCCTACCCTGCTCTGGGGATGGAACAAGTCTGGTGCGAAAATGCCTTGATCGTGCTGTGGGATGTCACGCACCCCGGTGGCACGAAGGCTGCTCCCCCCGTCGCCGGAGGACGTAATGTCGATCACATCTGCATAGCGACCGGTCCTCTGAACCATGATGCGCTTCGCGCCCATCTGGCGAAATTTAACGTCACGATAGAACAGGAAGCCTTTCACGGCGGCGCGAGAGGCATGGGACATTCGTTTTATTTCCGTGATCCCTTCGGCAACAAGATCGAGTTGAAGGGACCAGCCGAATATCCTGATGGACGGGCGGAAAACGCCTGATCTGAATAAAAAAAGGGCGCCTCCCCGGCGCCCCTTCTTGACATTTTACTTGCCTCATTCGCCCCCACCAAGCGAATGTACGAAGATCGCCAGCTGTTTGACGGTCGTATCGCCAAGACGTTCACCCCAGGCGGGCATGACCCCGTGCTTCGGCGAACGGATCTGCGCAACGATACCCTCTTCCCCATGCGCCTTCAGCCAGATCGCGTCGGCCAGATTGGGCGCGCCGAATTCGCGATTGCCCTTGGCGTCTTCCCCGTGGCACGAGGCGCAATTGTCGGCAAAGAGCTGCTTGCCGGGCTCCACCAGCGCCGGGTTGGATGGGGTGCCGGTGAGGCTAACGACATAAGCGGCGACCGCGCGGATTTCATCCGATTTCAGAATGTCGCCGAAAGCAGGCATTTCTGAAGCGCGTGTATCCGCATCGTCGGCAAAACGAATGCCGTGCTTTACCGTCGTATAAATATCATCGACGCTGCCGCCCCACATCCAGTCGTCGTCATTGAGGTTGGGATAACCCTGCCCGCCTTCAGCGCCCGAACCGTGACACTGAATGCAATTGACCTTGAAAGCGGCAGCGCCGCCGGAAAGGGCAAATTGCATCAGGGTCGGATCCGCCTGAATTTCAGCGAGCGACGCATTGGCGATCCTGTCGACATATATACTCTGCGACTGTTTCGCATCCGCAATTTCCGCGGCGATTTCGCCACGGCTGCTCCAGCCGAGCAATCCTTGGGTTGCGCCATTGATCAACGGCCATGCCGGATAGGCGATGGTGTAGCCGATGGCCCAGAGGATCGTGAAATAGAAGGTCCAGACCCACCAGCGCGGCATGGGATTGTTCAGCTCGCGAATACCGTCCCATTCATGGCCGGTGGTTTCGACGCCGCTGATCTCATCAATGTGTTTTTCGGACATATCCTAGTCCTCCTTAAGCGGAATGCTGGCGGCGTCATCGGCAGCTTTTTTCGATCCGGGACGAAGCGTGAAAACGACGACGCCGGCGAAGAACAGGGTCATGGCAAGCAGGCCCCAGCTGTCGGCGAAGTGGCGCATGGCCGTGTAGGTTTCCATCGTGTCGCCTCCTCACCGGTATCCGGCGGCATCGTCATAGGTCGAGAAATCGACCAGCGTGCCGAGCATCTGCAGATAGGCAACCAGCGCATCCATTTCGGTAAGCTTGGTCGGATCGCCATCGAAATCGCCGACCTTCGCCTTCGGATAACGCGCCAGCAGCTCGGTCGTATCGGCGTTCGGATCGGCCTGCGCCTGAAGATCGTTCGCCGACTTCTCGATCATCTCGTCACTATAGGGCACACCGACGGCGCGGTTGGCCTTCAGCTCCATGGAGACATCCGTGATCTTCAGCGGCGTGGTCTTCAGGAACGCATAGGACGGCATGATCGATTCCGGCACCACCGAGCGCGGATTGGCCAGGTGCTGCACATGCCATTCATTCGAATAGCGGTCACCGACACGCGCGAGGTCAGGCCCCGTGCGCTTGGAACCCCATTGGAACGGGTGGTCGTACATGGATTCCGCCGCCAGGCTGTAATGCCCGTAACGCTCCACCTCGTCGCGGAACGGCCGGATCATCTGGCTGTGGCAGACATAACATCCCTCGCGGATGTAGATGTTGCGCCCGGCCAGTTCCAGCGGCGTGTAGGGCCGCATGCCTTCCACCTTCTCGATGGTGTTTTCGAGATAGAAGAGCGGTGCGATTTCCACGATACCGCCGATCGACACCACCAGCAGCGAGCCGACCAGAAGCAGAGTGGCGTTGCGTTCGATGACGCCGTGTTTATCGAGTATGGACATCGGCCCCTCCTTATTCAGCAGGCTGCAGCGAAGGAGCCGCGCCCTTGCTGGCGCCCTCCTCGCGTTGATGACCGAGGATGGTCATGGTGACGTTGTAGGCCATGATCAGCGCGCCGCTGAGGAACATCAGGCCGCCCAATGCACGCATCACGTAATAGGGGAACAGTGCCGCGACCGATTCCGCGAAGGAATAGACGAGGAAGCCCTGGCTATCATATTCGCGCCACATCAAGGCCTGCTGGATGCCGGCTACCCACATCACGGCGGCGTAGACGACGATGCCGAGCGTGGCGAGCCAGAAGTGCCAATTGACCAGTTGCAGGCTGTAGAGACGGTCCCTGCCCCACAGTTTCGGTGTCAGGTAATAGATCGCGCCGAAGGTGATCATGCCGTTCCAGCCGAGCGCGCCGGAATGAACGTGGCCGATGGTCCAGTCGGTATAGTGGCTGAGCGAGTTGACGGCCTTGATCGACATCATCGGACCTTCGAAGGTCGCCATGCCGTAAAAGGCTACCGCCATCACCATCATGCGAACGATGGGGTCTGTACGGATCTTGTCCCATGCGCCCGAAAGCGTCATCAGGCCGTTGATCATCCCGCCCCAGGAGGGCATCCACAGCATGATCGAGAACACCATGCCCAGTGTCTGCGCCCAGTCGGGCAGCGCCGTGTAGTGCAGATGGTGCGGGCCGGCCCAGATATACATGAAGATCAGCGCCCAGAAGTGGATGATCGACAGGCGATAGGAATAGACCGGGCGGTTCACCTGCTTGGGAATGAAATAATACATCATGCCGAGGAAGCCGGCGGTGAGGAAGAAGCCGACGGCGTTATGGCCGTACCACCATTGCGTCAGCGCATCCTGCACGCCCGAAAATGCCGAGTAGCTCTTGACCCCGAGGAAGGACACGGGCACCGCCAGATTATTGACGATATGCAGCATGGCAATCGTGACGATGAAGCTGAGATAGAACCAGTTGGCCACATAGATATGTGGCTCCTTGCGCGTGAGGATGGTGCCGAGGAAAGTGGCGAGATAGGCGACCCAGACGATGGTCAGCCAGATGTCCACATACCATTCCGGCTCGGCATATTCACGGCCCTGGGTGATGCCCAGCAGATAACCGGTGGCGGCCATGATAATGAAGAGATTATAGCCCCAGAACACGAACCAGCCGAGATTGCCGCCGAACAGGCGGGCGCGACACGTTCTCTGCACCACGTAGAAGGATGTGGCGATCAGCGCATTTCCCCCGAAAGCGAAAATCACGGCCGAGGTGTGCAGCGGCCTCATGCGACCGAAATTGAAATAAGGTGCGATATTGAGATCGGGAAAGGCGAGCTGCAACGCCACAACCACCCCGACCAGAAAACCGACAACACCCCAGAACACGGTGGCTATGACGCCGTATTTCACCACCTCATCGAAATATTCGGAGTTGCGGCGAGCACGCGCGGCCGGATCGACAGGCGCGAAGGAAACACGGCGCAACAGAAGCACCGTGCTGACCACAAGTGTAAAGAACAGCACCCACATATGGGCGGCAAAAAGACTATCATGGGCAAAAGCGGCCCCGAGCAACGCGAGAAAGGCCCCGAGGGCCACGATCGCGGTTTCTAACGTGTAATTCATTGTTGGTTTCCCCCAACGTGCAAGCCGACCGACGAAAGGCAGATATGCGCCTGGGAGAGCGCAAACGCGCCTTTGCGTCGGTTGGAGCATTGCCACCGGCAGGGCAGCGCCACCTTGATCCAGATCAAGAAAGCCAAGCTGTCGCAGCCCCGGCAAAACAGGGTTCGGCTTCATGAAAGGAATTGCGGAACGACAAAAACCTCCTGCGTTTGGCTCGACCTCTTTCGCCGGCCCCGGAGCTCATCGATCCGCTCTGCCAAGCCACTGGATTTCCATCGAGACTTCACGCTAATCCTGATATTGTCGTGTTTGGCGCGAGAACTCCGGTGAGGATCACGGTGCGGCATGGGTAACAACGGGCGGGATATTCTCGCAGGGCTTTCCGTCGCCGGGCTGATGTTACCGGAGGCAATCGCTTATTCCGGCATCGCCGGTGTTCCGCCACAACATGCATTATATGCTGCCATGGCAGGCTGTCTTGTTTATGCCCTTCTTGGCCAGAGCCGTTTCGCCATCATCTCGCCAACCTCATCATCCGCCGCGATCCTTGCAGCCATGCTGACCGCGCTCGTGCCGCAGCCCGGACAGAAAATGCTGCTGGTCGCCGTCGCGGTGTTTCTTGTCGGGCTGCTGTTCCTTGCCGCCGGCACATTGCGGCTCGGCGCCCTGTCGAGCATCATTTCGAGGCCCGTGCTGCGTGGCTTTGCATTCGGACTGGCGATACTCATTTCGCTCAAACAGTTCCCCGCGATCTTCGGCATGCCGGAATCAGGAGCCGGCACATTCGAGGCGATCTGGCAGATATTGACCCACCCAAGCCAATGGAACGGTTTCAGCCTGTCGATCGGCATCGCCGCTCTTCTCCTGCTGCTTTTCGCAAGACGTTATCCGCAGCTTCCGGGAAGCCTCATCATCATTGCGCTGGCGATCCCCATTTCGGTGCTGTTCGATCTTAAGCAGCGCGGCGTCGATGTCGTCGGCGCGATCGATCTATCGGGTATCTGGGGGAATTTCACCGCGATCTCCCTTGAAGAACTGGCGCATGTGGCGCGTTTCGCCCCGCCTCTGGTGCTGATCCTGTTTGCCGAATCCTGGGGAACGATACGGGGCCTGTCGTTACGGCACGGGGAAAATGTGGATGCCAATCGTGAACTGAAAACGCTTGGTATTGCGAATGTCGCGAGCGCCGCCTTGCAGGGAATGCCTGTCGGGGCCGGGTTTTCCGCCGGTGCCGCGAGCGAAGCAGCCAATCCGCGCACGAGAATGGCCTCGGCAATCGCGGCAATCGGGCTCGCCGGCTTCACTTTTGCGGCGGCCGACTGGTTTGCCTATATCCCCCATGCCGCCCTTTCCGCCATCATCATCGTGGCCTTGCTTCACGCGCTGGATCCCTCTCCGTTTTTGAGGCTGTGGCGGCTGCGACAGGACCTCGTGCTTGCACTGGCTGCAACCGCCGGCGTGCTTTTCCTTGGCGTCCTCAACGGAATGCTGGCAGCAATCGTGCTGTCTTTCGCCGTGTTCCTGCAAAGACTTTCCTCGCCGCGCATCGTGATGCTCGGCCGCCTCGGCGCGAGCCACGACTTCGTGGATGTGAAGCGGCATCCGGATGCCGCGGAGCCGGCCGGCATGCTCGTCCTGCGCCCGGCGCAACCGCTTTTCTTCGGAAATGCCGAGCCGACATTCGCGGAAACCACCCGCCGCATACTCGCGAGCCCTGACATCAACGCCGTCATCATCAGCCTCGAAGAGACATTTGAACTCGATACGACAGCCCTTGAGGCGCTGCTGGAATTCGACGCCAGCCTGCGCGGGCGCAAAATCGGAATTCGCTACGCCCGAATGCACGATGCGGTGCGCGACGTTGTCGCCGCCGGTGGCGGAGACGATCTTTTGCGTCGGGCAAACTACAGCGTTGACGATGCCGTTGCCGCGATGGACGGCCTCAAGGAGGAAAAATGACGCATATTTATGAGCCTCGTCTGTCTCGTATTGCCATCGACAAGTTACGACCGACGCAGATCGCGGTGGGCTTCCGCGAGGTCGAACTGAAAAGAAAGGAGTGGCGTGAAACCAGGAAAAAAGACGGAGACGATTTTCTGGGAAACCACATCGTTCCGGTCGTGGCCGGCCCCAAGGATAGGGCTTATCTCATCGACCACCATCACCTCGTTCTCGCACTCTCCAAGGAGGGCGTGGAACATGTGCTGACAAGCGAGGTTGCAAAATTTTCCCACCTTGGCAAGGATGAGTTCTGGTCGGTGATGGACCATCGCAACCTGATCTATCCCTTTGATGCTCAGGGCCTGCGGCGGCAACCCGGCGACATCCCGAAAAACATACACGATCTCGAGGATGATCCTTTTCGATCCCTTGCCGGAGCCCTGCGCATGGCCGGCGGTTACGCGAAAGTCACTATTCCCTTCTCCGAATTCGGCTGGGCCGATTTTCTGAGACGACGAATCGATCGTGATCTCCTCAGCGACTCCTTTGACGAAGCATTGGCCGAAGCGATGAAACTGGCGAAATCACGGGAGGCCCGGCATCTTCCGGGCTGGTGTGGGGTTGAGGAATGAATGTTTTATCCCGCCATTTGAAGTTCTGCGCCCGCTTGCCGGCTCTCTGGCTGGCTCTGTGCCTGTTTTCTCCCTCCGCCGTCTTCGCCCAGACTCCCACGCCCGCAAATCCGGCAAATCAGACCACGGAACAGAAAGTCGACCAGCTCCTCAACCTCATGGGGCAGGACGATGTTCGCAGCCTGCTGGCGCAACGGCTGTCCGATACGTCCGACGTGGCCGCCCCTGATGACAGCAATATGAGCGTGCTCGACCAATGGGCAAGCAAGCGGCGCGAACATCTGGCACGGCTCGCCGGTGATGCCCCGGCGATTCCCGGGGAATTGTCGAAGGCGGGAACAACGCTCGTCAACGAAATCGAGGATTATGGCATTCTGCGTTTCTTCGCCCATGTCGCGTTGCTTTTCGGAGTGGGTATCGCGGCGGGGATCGCGACCTATTGGATAACCGCCGCCCGCACCGCACGCGCCCTGCCCGGCAATGTCGCCGAATTTGCGCTGGCGACAGCCTCGAGACGCCTGCTGCCCGTGGTGGGATATGGCCTTTCAGCGACGATCATGTTTTTCACCATTCCGTGGCCGCCGCTCTTGAGCGCGGTTCTGCTTCCCTGGCTTGCGGTCAGCGTCGGCCTTCCGCTCGTGAAAGCGGTCGTCGATCTGTTGAAACGGGTCATCAATGACGGATTGAATTCGCGACGCCAATTCTGGCTCACACGCTCTCTCGATCTCCTGGCCGTGGCGATCGTCTGCTGGGCCTTGCTGCGCATGCTTGTCAGCCTCGGGGTAACGGCTGCCGCGGTCAAACTCATCTCCTATGCGATGATCGCGGCACTCTTCGCCCTTGGCGTCTATTTCATCTGGCGCCAGCCGCAGGCGGACGCGAATACCGAACGTCGGCGGTCGCTGGATGTGGCCTTGACCTTTTACCTGTTCATCCTGTTTGCCGTCTGGATCGCGGGTGCTGGCGTGTTTTTCTGGCTGGGATTTTTTGCGCTGGTTCTTCCCGGTGCCGTCGGCACGCTGGGAATAGCAGCGCGAAAAACCGCGACCGCGATGGGCGGCTATTCCGAAACGGACTTTCGCCCGGTTCTGGCGCAACGCAGTGTCCGGCTGCTGGTGCTGGGCGCCGCCGTCATATGGCTCCTGTTCCTCATTCGAAACCATCCGGGCGCGCTTCCGGGGGGATCGACCGTGAGCGCGATGTTCACGGGCCTGCTGCATGGTATCCTGGTTCTGCTCTTTGCCGACCTCTTCTGGGTAGCGATCAAGACGGTGATTTCGCGGCGGCTGGAAATGAATGCCCCGGCGGCGAGCGAGCATGGCGTGCCCGCCTCGGACGACCGATTGCAGACAATCCTGCCGATCCTGCGCAACATGCTGGGAATCCTGATCAGCGCCGTCAGCGTCATGACGGTTCTCTCCGAACTTGGGGTCGACATTGGCCCCCTGCTCGCCTCCGCGGGGATTTTCGGGATCGCCATCGGTTTCGGTTCGCAGACGCTGGTGAAGGACATCATCAGCGGTGTCTTCTACATGATCGACGACGCTTTCCGGGTGGGTGAATATATTCAAAGCGGTTCATACAAGGGAACCGTGGAGTCCTTCAGCATTCGCTCGGTGAAACTGCGCCACCATCGCGGACCGATCTATACCGTGCCCTTCGGATCGCTTGGCGCTGTCGAAAATATGAGCCGCGACTGGTCGATCGACAAGTTTCTCGTCACCGTTGCCTTCGATACCGACCTCACAAAAGTGAAATCGATCACCCGCGAAATCGGCAAGGCATTGAAGGATGACCCGGAATTCGGGCCGATGCTCATCGAGACGGTCAAGCTCAAGGGTGTCGAACAGTTCGGAGAATACGGCATGACGCTCGGCTTCGGCATGATGGTGAAACCAAACGGTCAGCAATCGATCATCCGCCGAAAAGCCTATTCGATGTTGAAGGATGCCTTTGAGAAGAACGGCATCGAATTCGCGACGATGAGCGGCACCTCTCCCGGAAAACCAAAGTCAGGTCCGCAACCGCCTGAGGAACCGCCATCGGAAATGACCGATAATTTCAGGCCCTAGCGGACACAAACCGAACAGCTCCCGAAAACGTTGGGCTCAGGGCCGGCTCCCGTTTCAGCCCTTCATCTTCAGCGGCAGCCCGGCGGCGACAAAATAGACCTCACCGGCAATCGCCGCGACGCGCTGGTGCAGACGGCCGGCATGATCGCGGAATTCGCGCGCCATGCGGTTTTCCGGTACGATGCCGAGGCCGACCTCGTTGGAGACGAGGATCAGCTTTGCACGCGTCGATACAATCGCCGCCTCCAGTTCCGCGAAGGCCGTCTCCATATCGGCATTCTCCATCATCAGATTGGTGAGCCACAATGTCAGGCAGTCGATGAGGATGACACTGTCAGGGCTGTCGAGCCGCTGCAGCACGGTGGCAATATCGACCGGCGCTTCATGGGTGGTCCATTCCCCGCCGCGCCGTTCCTGATGATGGCTGATACGGTCCCGCATCTCGTCATCCCATGCTCTGCCGGTTGCGAGATAATGCAGGCGTCCGCCCGCTTTTCCCGCAAGCTCTTCGGCAAAACGCGACTTGCCGGAGCGCGCGCCGCCAAGAATGAAAACGGAGCGGTTTTTATCTGTCATGGAAAACCTGAAAGGAAAGAATGAAGCGGACCGGCATCTTTGCGGTGTCGCAAGCCAGGGACAGACGGCCATGAAGGGAACGATTCGTAGAAAAAGGCGTCCCCCGGTTGCTCATGCCGGACTGCCGCTGATACCGGATCGGAGAAACAGGACCTGCCCGCAGGATGCGGGACATCAAAAGCCCTGATTACCCCGGATGCCGGAAACACCGGTCCTGATAAAAGGCTATGTGCGAAAGACCATCCTGTCAATCGCGGGCGGCCGTGCCGGAAAATGACGCGGAACCGGTACGCAAAACCTGACCCGGAACCGGCAGACCTGTCGTCCGCGAAGTGATTGATAAAGCGACTTGGTTACCGGAACGTTAGCGAAAATCCGAATGGTGCGGCGGCAACGCCACAAGAGAATATCCGGTGACGGCAATCGCCGCCATTGCCTTGCCATAGCCTTCAAATCAATATGCTTTCAAAGATTCGCAAACAGCAAGGTGCCCTGCCCGTGATGACCGTCATGGACTATATTTCGATCGTCGTTTTCATCCTGTTGTGGGTTACCTATAGCCATATAACGACGAGAAAGCGGCTGTTTTCGCGCGCCAGCCTCAATCAGGCCATGGCCGAGCGCCGTCGCGACTGGATCCTGAATTCGCTGAAACGCGACCTGAAGATGATCGATACGCAGATCATGGCCGGCCTGCAGAACGGCACCGCCTTTTTCGCTTCCACCTCCATCTTCGCCATCGGCGGATGTTTCGCCTTGCTGGGCGCCACTGACCAGGTCGAATCGGTGTTTCGCGACATGCCCTTCGTGCATTATGCCGGGCGCACGGCCTTTGAACTGAAGGTCATCGGGCTCACCTGCCTGTTCGGTTATTCCTTCTTCAAATTCGGCTGGTCCTATCGCCTGTTCAACTATTGCACCATCCTGTTCGGTGCCATTCCCATGGTCCACGATGTCAGTACGGACCGTGAGGCAGCAGAGCGTGCGGCCGAAAACGTCATAAAGATGAACATCATCGCTGCTAAGAACTTCAATGACGGCCTGCGGACGATCTTTCTGTCCATCGGTTATCTCGGCTGGTTCATCAGCCCCTATGTCTTCATCGCCAGCACCGTCATCATCATCGTGGCGCTGTTGCGCCGCCAGTTCTTTTCAGAGGCCCGCCGCGCCATCATGGAAGAAAACCGGCCTTGAAATAGCCGCACTTAAAGGGCCAAGCCCACACGTCATTTCAAGCATATCCAAGTGAATGCCGGCCCCTCGAAAAGCTGAAAAAAAGCGGAAAACATGGACACAGACGCAGCCGCAAATGAAAACCGCCGCAAAGGTCGCATCGGCGGGCTGGATACCCTCAGGGGGCTCGCGCTCCTCGCCATGGCGTCCTACCATTTCACATGGAATCTGGAATATTTCGGCTATCTCGAACCCGGTACGGCAACCACGGGTCTCTGGAAGCTTTATGCGCGCGGCATCGCCAGCTCGTTCCTGTTTCTTGCCGGATTCAGCCTGTTTCTCGCCCATGGCAGGGGTCTGAACTGGCCGTCCTTCGGCAAACGTTTTGCGATGGTGGCCGGCGCAGCCCTGCTCATCACCGTCGCCACCTATTTCGCTTTTCCGGACAGTTTCATCTTCTTCGGCATATTGCACAATATCGCCGCCGCAAGCCTCGTCGGGCTACTGTTCCTGCGGGCGCCCGCGCCCGTGACGCTGCTTTTCGCGATCGTTGCGTTTGTCCTGCCGCAATATCTGCAGTCCGATCTTTTCAACGCAAAATGGTTGGCCTGGATCGGCTTTTCCACCATGCCGCCGCGCTCGAATGATTACGTGCCGCTGCTGCCCTGGCTTGCGCCCTTCCTCGGCGGCCTTGCGCTTTCCCAATTCGTCACGCCACGCGGTTGGCTTGATCGTTTTCGCAATCCAAGCGCGCCGCGCAATCTCGTCGCCAGCGCCGGCCGCCATAGCCTCGCCTTCTACCTCATCCACCAGCCGGTGCTGATCGGCCTCGTTTATACGCTCTCCCTCGTCGCCCCGCCTCCGCCGGTCGATCAGGTCGAGCTTTATAAATCAAGCTGCGAAAAAAGCTGCGTCGAGCAGCCGAACGGGGCGGAACTCTGCCAGCGTTTCTGCGGCTGCACGCTGGAAAAGCTGCAGGCGGAAAACCTGTTCGATACGATGATGGAAGGCAAGCTCAGCGCGGATCAGCAGACGAAGGTCAGCGAAGTGGCGCAACAGTGTACGGTCGAGGCGCAGTAGCCGTTGGCCTGCGAGACCGGCGAGCGCTCCCGTCACACTCGGCGTCATCCTCGGGCTTGACCCGAGGATCTATCCACGTTGCATAAAATCATACCGCTGCAGATCCTCGGGACAAGCCCGAGGATGGCGGAGGAGAAATATTAATTCTTAACCGATGACCTACTGCGAATATCTCACCAAATCTTCGCTCAAGTCCCCACGCCAATTTCGGCAAGCCGGGTCAGACAGGCTTCTTCGACATTGTCGAGTTCAGCCAGCGTCTCTTCGATGTCCTTGCGTTTCTGCCTGAGATCGGCGCGCTTTTCATCGACCTTCTTCATCAGCAGCACCAGCTGACCCGATTCGCCCGGCGGCTCCTTGTAGACATGAATAATCTCGCGAATCTCGGCGATGGTGAAGCCGATCCGGCGGCCGCGCAGGATTTCCTGAATGAGACGGCGGTCGGCAGACCTGAACAGACGTGTGCGCCCGCGACGCTCAGGGTGAATCAGCCCCTCGTCCTCGTAAAATCGCAAGGTGCGGGTGGAAACACCGAATTCGCGTGTCAGTTCGGTTATGCTATAATACTTGTCCAAAGGCCTATCCGATTCATGGTCGGAAGATATTATTTGACCTTCACGTAAAAGTCAATTTTTTGCCTACCTCACCTATCCGGAAATACCGTACCACCAGGTCGCGATTCCCAGAAAGGCGAAAAAGCCGACAATGTCGGTCACCGCCGTCACGAAGACCGCGGAGGAAACGGCGGGGTCAGCGCCGAACTTGTCGAGAACCAGCGGTATGAGAATGCCTGCCAGCGCCGCTGCCAGCATGTTGAGACACATGGCCGTGGCGATGATGCCGCCAATATGGATATCCTGAAACCAGACCCCGGCAACGATGCCGATGGCGCAGCCGAACAGCATGCCGTTCAGGATACCCACCCCCGCCTCACGCCTGATGATGCGGGCGGCATTGTGAATATCGAGGCTTTTGGTGGCAAGCGCCCGCACCGATACGGTCATGGTCTGCGATCCGGCATTGCCGCCCATGCCAGCCACCGCCGGCATCAGGATTGCGAGCGCAATGATCTGCTGGATCGTCGCATCGAACAGGCTGATGACGGAAGCGGAGAGAAAGGCAGTGAGCAGGTTGACCGCAAGCCAGGGCACCCGCGAGCGCGAGGTGCTGACGATACTGTCCGACAGTTCTTCGTCACCCACACCGCCGAGACGCAGCAAGTCCTCCTCCGCCTCCTCCTGAATGACGTCGACCACGTCATCGATGGTGAGAACGCCGACCAGCCGGCCGTTATTGTCCACTACGGCGGCGGAGAGAAGGTCATATTGCTCGAAAAGCTGTGCTGCCTCTTCCTGGTCCATCTCGGCCGGAATGGAGTGGTTGGTCTCGTGCATGATCGTTTCGATCTTCACTTGACGCTTGGCGCGCAGCACCTTGTCGAGATCGAGCGCACCGACCAGCTTGAAGGTCGGGTCAATGACGAATATCTGCGAGAAGGATTCGGGCAGTTCCTCTTCTTCGCGCAGGTAGTCGATGGTCTGCCCCACGGTCCAGAACGGCGGCACGGCGACGAATTCCGTCTGCATGCGGCGGCCGGCGGAGCTTTCCGGATAATCCAGCGCCCGCATCAGCCGCACGCGTTCGGTAAACGGCAGTTGCGAGAGAATATCCTCGCGGTCCTCGTCGTCGAGGTCCTCGAGAATGTAGACCGCGTCGTCCGAATCGAGTTCGCCGATACCGGCGGCGATCTGCTCGTTCGACATCTGGTCGACAATATCGAGACGGATGCCCTCATCCACCTCGGTCAGCGCCGTCATGTCGAAATCGGAACCCAGAAGCCTGACCAGCGCGTGGCGCTGTTCCGGCAGGATGGATTCGAGCACGTCGCCGAGCTCTGACTCATGCAGCCGCGCAACGTTCTTGCGCAGGAAAAGCAGGTCGCGATCGGCGATCGCAGCGCCAACCATCGCCAGAAAATCGGAGCGGACGGACCCATCTTCCGCGTAAATATCGGAGAGCGCTTCTGCCGGCTTTACGTCGTCGGGCGCGACAGGATCGTCGTCACGGTCTGTCATCTGGCGTCCCCTCGTATTCAAATGCCGCAGTGCACGGATGCGCAGGCAGAATGGCGTTAAAAAGCATATTGTCAACAACCGGATAGCTGCAGATACACAAGCTTCCCGGCTGCGGCGAAAAATCCATTCAACATTCCTCTTCCTATCCGCCGGGAGGGCCTAAGCCGGCGGCAACAAGCATGTTTAGCCAATCTTTGCGGCTTGTTTTGCGACAACGTCCACCCCCTTTACGCCGTTCCCATTTCAATTGTCGAACAGCGAATAAGGGTTCTGCCGCAATGCACAATTAAGACATTGACAGCAGGCCCGGATCGGGGCTTCTGAAGATGTTTTTGACAAACGGCAAACGCCGACAGCCAGAGACGAGAAGACAGTTTCCGGGAAAAAGAACCATGAGCAAGACGGATTTCATAGGCAAGGCGTCGACTGCCGCAGGTGGCTGGGGCGCACTCAAAAGCGTTGGCAAACGCCTGCTGGAATCCGGTGCACCGATTTCCGGCGCCCGCACCCTTTTGAAGACCAACCAGCCGGACGGGTTCGACTGCCCGGGCTGCGCCTGGGGTGACCCCGAACACGGTTCCTCCTTCGAATTCTGCGAAAACGGCGTCAAGGCGGTGTCATGGGAAGCGACGGAGGCACGGGTTCCGCCGGATTTCTTCGCCCGCCACACGGTCTCCGAACTGCGCAGCTGGTCCGACTATGATCTGGAAAAACAGGGCCGCTTGACCCATCCGATGCGCTATGACCGGGCGAGCGACACATATCTGCCCGTTTCCTGGGACGATGCCTTTGCCGAGATCGGCCGTATCCTCAACAGCCTCGATAGGCCCGACCGAGCCGAATTCTACACCTCCGGCCGCGCCTCCAACGAGGCGGCCTTTCTCTACCAATTGATGGTGCGGCTTTACGGCACCAATAATTTCCCCGATTGCTCCAACATGTGCCACGAGGCGAGCGGCGTTGGGCTCAATGCATCGATCGGCGTCGGCAAGGGCACGGTGCTGCTCGAGGATTTCGAGCAGACGGACGCCATTTTTGTCATCGGGCAAAATCCCGGCACCAACCACCCCCGCATGCTGGGCGACCTGCGCCGCGCCGCCCTTCGCGGCGCCCGGATCGCCGTCTTTAATCCCATCCGGGAAAAGGGTCTGGAACGCTTCGCCGACCCGCAGGACAAGATCGAAATGATCACCGGCAGCAGCACGAAGATCGCCACCAACTATTACCAGCCGCGCCAGGGCGGCGACATGGCGGCGGTGCGCGGCATGAGCAAGGCGGTCTTCGCGGCAGACGATGCCGCAAGGGCAGCGGGCGAGGCCGCGATTATCGATTACGACTTCATTGCCGACCATGCCGCCGAATTCGAAGCCTATCGCGCTGCGGTCGATGCAACCAGCTGGGAGAGCATCCTCGACCAGTCCGGCCTGACCCGCGCCGAGATCGAAGAAGCCGCACGTATCTACATGAATGCCGGCTCCGTCATTACCACCTGGGCAATGGGCGTCACCCAGCACCGCCACTCGGTCCTGATCGTTCGCGAGATCGCGAATTTCATGCTGCTGCGCGGCAATGTCGGCCGTCCCGGCGCCGGCCTCTGCCCGGTGCGCGGCCATTCCAACGTGCAGGGCGACCGCACCGTCGGCATCGACGAAAAAGCGCCGCCGGCGCTTCTCGACGCACTGGAAAAAGAACTCGGCGTTCCCATGCCGCGCAAGCCCGGCCACAATACCGTTGAGGCCGTGGCCGCCATGCTGGATGGGAAGGCTCAGACCTTCATCGCGCTCGGCGGCAATTTCATGCGGGCGACCCCCGACAGCCCGCTGATCGTCACGGCCTTCGAAAAGCAGAAGCTCACCGTCAACATCGCCACCAAGCTCAACCACTCGCATCTGGTGCCGGGCGAAACCTCCTTCGTGCTGCCCTGCCTCGGCCGGACGGAAATCGACCGCAATTCGGCCGGCCGGTCGCAGATCGTCACCGTCGAGGATTCCATGAGCATGGTGCATGGTTCCGGCGGCATTAATCCGCCAGCCTCGGATGCACTTCGCTCGGAAGTCGCCATCGTCGCCGGCATCGCTGAAGCCACGCTCGGCAATGTCAATGTGAACTGGAAGGCGCTCGCCGATGACTACGATCTCATCCGCGACATGATCGAGCGCGTCATTCCGGGTTTCGACAATTTCAACGAGCGTGTCCGTATTCCCCGTGGTTTTCATCTGCGCAACGCCGCCGCCGAACGGCAATGGAACACGCCGGCGAAAAAGGCCACCTTCTATAGCGGCCCCCTGCCCGAGAAAACCGAGCACCAGCAGGCGCTGACCCGCGACAATCTTTTCGTGCTACAGACCTTCCGCAGCCACGATCAGTACAACACCACGATCTACGGCATGGATGACCGTTATCGTGGTGTCTATGGCGAGCGCCAGGTCATTTTCATGAACCCTGCGGATATGGAGGCGCTTGGCGCCTATTCCCGCCAGCGTGTTGACGTCATCGGCGAATATGGCGACGGGGTGGAGCGCATCGCCAGGAATTTCCGTCTGGTGCCCTATAATATTCCGCGTGGCAGCGTCGGCGGTTATTATCCGGAGCTGAACGTGCTGGTGCCGCTGTCGAGCTACGGCGATGGCAGCTTCACGCCGACATCAAAATCGGTGCTGGTTTCACTCCGCCTGCTCGCCGATGCCAGATGAGCCGGATGCCCGCTTGATGGATGAGGAACGATCCGCAGCGGCTTTTCTGGTGGCTGTGGAAAAAATCCAGCAATCCTCGCCAGCGCTGACGGTGACGGGAGCAGCAATCCTGGTTGCGATCCATCAGGACATCGCCACCGATAGCCGCAGCATCGCCAACCGGCTGGGGCTTGCACATGCCCTCGTTCTGCGCGAAATGACGAGCCTGTCGCCCCGCTTCCTGCGGGTGACGAAACGCGACGCCCGCACCCAGCGCAGCTTTCTGAAGGCGACCGGGGAAGGACAGGCGCTCGCCGCCTCATCCTCGCAGATTTGAAACGAAGGAGCATTCCTTGGCAATCAGGCCGATCCTGCCCTACCCCCACGCCGGTCTTTCCGGGATCTGCGTGCCGGTTGCCGCTTTTGACGATCATCTGCGGGAACTGGTCACCGATCTGATCGACACGATGCGCGCCGCACCCGGCGTCGGCATCACAGCGGCCCATATCGGCGTGATGCAGCGCGCCTTCGTGCTTGAACTGACGCCGGGAACCACCCTGACCTACATCAATCCTGAAATCACCAGCCACTCTCCGCAGACCATGCGGCATGTGGAAGGCAGCGTCTCGATGCCGGGCTTCACCGACGAGGTGGAACGGCCTTCTACGGTCGAGGTGAGGTTTCAGGATATAACTGGCGCTGAACACACAGAGACCGCCGAAGGCTTCCACGCCATCTGCATCCAGCATGAGATCGACCAGCTTGACGGTATCTTCTGGCTGAAGCGCCTGTCCAGGCTCAAGCGCGACCGGCTGGTGAAGAAGTGGGAAAAATCCCGAAATTCGTGACGGTCAGCCGGTTATCGACAGTGCAAATTCCGCATTACCCTTCAGCGTGTTGCTGACGGTGCAGATATCCTCCGCCATATGAGCGATTGCGGCGCGGGTCGCTTCATCGAAATTGCCCGTAATCTCGATCCTGATATCGAAACGGAGAATACGATACGGCTCATCTGCGGATTTTTCCCCTGACACGTCGACGGCAACGCCTTCGAAACGATCAAGCATCCCCAACCGGCTTGCAGCAATCCGGGCGCTCAGTGCAAGGCACGCGGCAAGCGACGAATAAAGAAGATCGATTGGGTTGAAGCCCGGCTCCGAGACACCGGTCACGATCTCCAGAGCACCGCCGGTCACCGTCGACATCATCGGCCGGCCAATCCGTCCGACTTTGGCCCTGGCGCCCACCGGCCTCAATTTCACTTTTGCACCATCCACCATCAACAGAATCCAAATTTAATCGCGCGCAACCAACCGTATGGAACAAAAAACCGTCTGGCGCTTTTTATTCACACGACGGTGAACGACCGTTGAACCTTTATTTTACAGGGAGCTGGGACATATGGTTACATCTACGCTCGTCAGCATTCTGATCACCTTCCTGGTGATCGTGCTCGTCTTGTGGCTCATCGCGCGACTGCCGGTCGGCGGCGGCGCAAAACAGATCGCCCAGGTGATCGTCATCATCATCGGCATTATTTCGCTATTGAAATATCTCGCCGTATTCTGATGTCCCGGTGGAGCGAAACGAGAAAGGCGGCGAAAGCCGCCTTTTTTTGCGCATTTGTCACTGGCCTGATCGCTACTGGCGAGGCTCGAACTGAAAGGCTTTCTTGACGGTAATATCCCGGACGCTGCCAATGCCGAGAAACGGCGTATTGTCAGCATCGAAAATCGCCCTGCCCTTCGCCACGATCCACCGGCTCGAACCATCAGGCAGATGAACCTTGTAACGCTGATCGAAAAATACCCCTGTCGTGATGCTCTCAAAAATTGCCTGCGCCACCTGATCGCGCATTTCGAAATCGATTCTCTCGAGAATCTCTTCGATCGTCACCCCGCGTGACGCGACCTCTTGGGAAAACCCATGACATTCCGCGGTGACCGCATCCATGATCAGCCGGTTGTCGGAAATGCTCCACATGTAATAGCCGAGCGCATTGTCTGAATCCGTCTTGTCCCCCAGCACGAAAACCTCCAGACATTTTTTCCTGACAAAAGCTAACATCAGACCTCTAATATTCCACCCCTTGTTTTTGTAGGGGGAACCGTCCGACTACTGCAGCGTGCATCGATATCCACCGAAATTTATTCGCGGTTTGATCCGCATGGCCGTTCGACCACCGATAAATTTCGAAGAGATATCGCAAAGTCAGAAACCTGCTCCTACATAATCGAGCGAAAGAATTTCAAAGGAGGTCAATATGCGACAAGCCACTCTCGCTCTCGGATTGATGGTTGTGACTGTCGCTCTCACGGGATGCCAAACGTGGGAGAGCCCATATCGCGGAAGCGGATGGCGGATGGATCAGGTTATGGACGGCGATCCCTATCGCGTTGGCGATGGCAACCATCATGAAAACGGCACGTCACCTAATATTATTCGACGCTAGCCCACGACGGGCCGGGGTGGCGGCAATCCCAATGATTTGCCGCCCCGACACAGTTGCGGAGAATGTCTCGTCGGCATGACGGTGGCTTGGAGTTCAGTGCAACGAGCGTGCACGCTTCCAGGAAGCAGGAAGCTAACCGATTGGCCAAAAAACAAAAAACCCGCCGAAGCGGGTTTCTTTGGTGCGGTCGAGAAGACTCGAACTTCCACGGGTTGCCCCACAGCGACCTCAACGCTGCGCGTCTACCAATTCCGCCACGACCGCATCGTGGTAGGCGTCGACTTGCGCCGACGGGGGTGCATGTAGCAAAAGGATTTTGGGTGCACAAGAGCGTCGTGACAGTTTTTTGAAATTAAAAATCGCACTGCACCATCCTATATGCAGGAAGCCCGGAAATGCTGGGGTTGCGGCCTTGTCGCCATTTTGCGAGAAGGCTGTGGAAAGGACTTTTTCATGCTCACACGCACGGATATCGAGACAAATATGTTCCCCGCCGCCGGATCACCACCCGTTCGCTGGCGAATCTCGGAAGGCCTCGTCCCTTACGGGCAGGCTGTCGAGGAGATGGAGCGTGAGGTGGCCGCTATCGCCGCCGGCGAGGCCGACGAACTCGTCTGGCTGCTGGAGCATCCTCCGCTTTATACCGCCGGCACCAGTGCCGATGTAGCCGACCTCATCGAGCCGGACCGTTTTCCCGTCTTCGCCACGGGTCGCGGCGGCGAATATACCTATCACGGCCCCGGCCAGCGGGTTGTTTATGTCATGCTCGACCTGAAACGGCGGCGGCAGGATGTGCGCGCCTATGTGGCGGCGCTGGAGGATGTCATCATCCGCACGCTCGACAAGATGAATGTCCGTGGCGAGCGACGTGAGGATCGCGTCGGTGTCTGGGTCAGGCGGCCGGAAAAACCTCTTTTGCCGGATGGCGGCATGGCAGAGGACAAGATCGCAGCGCTCGGCATTCGTCTGCGCAAATGGGTGAGCTTTCACGGACTGTCGATCAATGTGGATCCCGACCTCTCGCATTTCTCGGGCATCGTTCCCTGCGGCATCAGTGCCTATGGTGTCACCAGCCTTGTCGATCTTGGATTGCCGGTTATGATCGGCGACGTCGACGTTCTGCTGCGCGAGGCCTTTGAGGAGGTTTTTGGCCCGGCAGTGCCCGAAACCGGCGCAGGCGGCTGATCCCACCGCAACCTTTGTCGCAGGCCGGTGTTTGATGCATCGATCACCACAAGAGGAGGAACGACCATGTTCACAACGTCCGCCTATGCCTGCGATGACGGCTCTTCGCCGATGAAGCTCGCGACCATCAAGCGCCGCGATCCCGGCCCGCGCGATGTCGAAATCGAGATCGAATTCTGTGGCGTCTGCCACTCGGACATCCATACGGCCCGCAGCGAATGGCCAGGCTCCCTTTACCCCTGCGTCCCCGGCCACGAAATCGTCGGCCGAGTCGGTCGGGTGGGCGCGCAAGTCACCCGGTTCAAGACGGGTGACCGCGTCGGTGTCGGCTGTATCGTCGATAGCTGCCGCGAATGCGCAAGCTGCGCCGAAGGGCTGGAGCAATATTGCGAAAACGGCATGACCGGCACCTATAACTCCCCTGACAAGGCGATGGGCGGCGGCGCGCATACGCTTGGCGGCTATTCCGCCCATGTGGTGGTGGATGACCGCTATGTGCTCAATATTCCCGAAGGGCTCGATCCGGCGGCAGCAGCACCGCTGCTTTGCGCGGGTATCACCACCTACTCGCCGCTGCGCCACTGGAATGCCGGCCCCGGCAAACGCGTCGGCGTCGTCGGTCTGGGCGGCCTCGGCCATATGGCCGTCAAGCTCGCCAATGCCATGGGTGCGACTGTCGTGATGATCACCACCTCGCCCGGCAAGGCGGAGGATGCCAAAAAACTCGGCGCACACGAGGTGATCATCTCCCGCGATGCGGAGCAGATGAAGAAGGCTACCTCGAGCCTCGATCTCATCATCGATGCTGTCGCCGCCGACCACGACATCGACGCCTATCTGGCGCTGCTGAAACGCGATGGCGCGCTGGTGCAGGTGGGTGCGCCGGAAAAGCCGCTCTCGGTGATGGCCTTCAGCCTCATCCCCGGCCGCAAGACCTTTGCCGGCTCGATGATCGGCGGTATTCCCGAGACCCAGGAAATGCTGGATTTCTGCGCCGAAAAAGGCATCGCCGCCGAAATCGAGACGATCGATATCGATCAGATCAATGACGCTTATGAACGCATGATAAAAAGCGATGTGCGTTATCGTTTCGTCATTGATATGAAGAGCCTGCCGCGCCAGAAGGCCGCCTGACCTTTGGAAGGGGGCGGCCTTGCGGACGTCCTCTCCCGTTAGACCTTCTGGTCGAAAGCGTAGCCTGACCCATGACCAGCCAGACCGGTTTCAACGACATCGCCAAGGGTATGACCATCATGGCGGGCTGCATGCTGGTGCTGCCGGTCATGGATGCGATCGCCAAATACATGGCGGTCAGCGGCGGCATGTCGCCGGCGCAGGTGACTTTCTACCGATTCTTTTTTCAGGTTCTGTGCACCCTGCCGCTGCTGCTGGTGGTGTCACCCGGGGCGCTGTTCAGCGCCAAACGACCATGGATGAACTGCCTGCGCGGCGTGCTGCATGCGTCCGCCAGCCTGATGTTCTTCGCCGCCGTCAAATACATGCCGCTTGCCGATGTCTTCGCGATCTATTTCGTCGAGCCTTTCATGCTGACGATGATGTCTGCCCTCTTTCTCGGCGACAAGGTGGGCTGGAAGCGCTGGACAGCGATCGTGGTGGGTTTCGGCGGCGCGCTGATCGTCATCCAGCCGAGTTTCGAAATCTTCGGCTGGACCTCGCTCCTGCCGGTCGCCTGCGCCTTTTTCTATACGCTTTATCTGTTCCTGAACCGCGCCATCGGTGATGCCGACAGCCCGCTTGTCATGCAGACCATGTCCGGAATCGCCGGCACGCTGTTCATGGCGGCAGCACTTTTTGCCGGCGATGCGCTGGGAGACAAGGACTTCGCTGTCTCGCTTCCCCAATCCGCTTTTGCGCTTGTCCTGCTGGTTCTGCTGGGATCGTTATCCGGCTACATGCACCTGCTGATCGTCAGGGCCTTCCGGCTGGCACCGCTGTCTTTGTTGGCGCCATTCCAGTATTTCGAGATCATCTCGGCGACGATTCTCGGCTATGCGCTGTTTTCGGACTTCCCCACCCCATCGAAATGGCTCGGCATCCTCATCATCGTCGCATCCGGCCTGTTCATCATCTGGCGCGAGCGCCAGCAGCCCGCCTCCACCCCGCCGCTCGACGGGCAATGACGCAGGCGGGCTCAGGCGCCTGAGGGCAGCGGCCCTTCATCGTGATGATCCTGCGCCTCCACGAGGCTGCCAAGCAGCCACAGCGAAACCTCGGCCGCCTCTCCGGCAGATTTGAAGCGGTATGAGCCGCTATATTTCGGCATATCGAAGAAGGTGACAACGAAACCATCGCCCGTTTCCAGACTTTCGACCCGGATGCGCTCGGGATCGATCATCACGCAGACATAGTGGGACCCCATATTGCGCATGAAACCGGCCTTGTTATCATGCAGCCGCACGAAAGCCGCGCCGCCATCCGCCGTCATATGCAGGCTTCTGATCGCCTCACTGGGAAAGGCACGGGCGAAATCCATGATCGCCTGCCCCACATCATGGCTGCTGTCGTCTTCGGTCGCCCGCGACATGCGCCAGGCATAAACGGCAAAGACCGAAAGCAGCACGAAAACGATAATCCAGATCGCCAAATTCATCCGGGACGCTCCCTCAGTACCGAAACCCTTCGATTCGCGACTCGAAACGACACGAACCCAATCTGGGTTCATAAAGCTCGAGGCTTGCGTGAAGTGTGGCTCCAGGTGACAGGCGCCCTGTGATCAGAAACGCTTGAGGAAAGAGGCCTTCGCAAGCAACCATTGCCGGCGAAGCTGCGACAATTGCAGGTCGTCGTCGAACACCCCTGCCCCCGCCTTCCTGGCGGCAGCGATGACCGGGCCGGACAAAGCGACGGGCAGATAGGCGGCAAAGAGGTTTTTCGAGATCGTCGCGCGTCTTGCCTTCTCGATATGATCGAGCGCATGGGCAGCGAAAATTTCAACTGCGATGCCGATACGCTGCCTGTCCTGACCTGCAAGAAAGGTTTCACGATCAAGACCAGCCGCGGCCAGCATGTCAGCGGGAATATAGACCTGTCCGCGACGCCGGTGAAGCGGCATGAGCAGCAGCATGCCGGCCATCGCCTGTGCCACACCCGCATGTCCCGCCGCTTCGGCGCTTTGAGCGGCATCCTCGGCGGAAAGCACGAGGCTTGCGAGCTGGATCAGGGCCGACGCGGTTTCGCCGGCATACCCCTCCAGCGCGTTGCGATCCTCGAACAGATCGTCATAGAGATCGAAGATACGCGCCTCGATCATATTGCCGAGCACCGGGCGCGGCAGGCGATATTGCTCGATCGTTGTCTGAAGCGCTGCGGCCACCGGATGGGACTGGCTGTCACCGTGTGGATTGCCGTCGATAAGGTCACGCCACCATTGCATGCGCACCTCACCCGGCAGCGCCTCGCGCACGGAATCGCGGATACGGGCGATTTCGGCGTTGAAGGCGTAAAGGGCAGCCAGAGCATTGCGCTTGTCGGCAGGCGACAAAAGGCAGGCGAGATAACGGTCACGATCGGTGTCGCGCAGCGTCGCGAGGCAGACGTCGAGATTTTCTGTGGGTTCCATGGTTCCCCGCGCGCGAAACGCCCTCAGCCTTCGACGGCAATCAGCGCCGCGGCTACGGCGCGCGATTCCGAAAGCATGATATTATAGGTCCGGACCGCAGCACCCGTGCTCATCGGATCGATCGAAATGCCCGCCTCCTTAAAAGCCGCACGCAATTCTTTCGGCAGGACCCGCATGCCGTCACCCGTGCCGATCAGCAGCACTTCGATATCCTGCGCTTCCGCCAGAACCTTTTCGAAATGCTCGACGGTCAATTCTTTCGCATCAATGGGTTCCCACCCGTAAATGCCCGAGGGCAAAAGCAGAAGAGAGCCGCGATGCGACATGTCGGCAAAGCGGAAGCCGCCATTGCCATAAGCATCGAGGGGCGCCCGGCCGGGAAAGTGGGCCGGGCGTATTTCGATCCCGCCGGCCATCAGACGGCAGGCTTGCCGCCAATGGCGCCGGTGTTGTTTTCTTTCTTGTCGTCCTTTTCGTCTTCCGCATCCTTGCTGTCAGGACGCAGCTTGAAGGCGATCAGCACCGGAGCCGCGATATAGACCGAGGAGAACACGCCGATACCGACGCCGAACAACATGGCGAAGGTGAAGGAACGGATGACCTCGCCACCGAAGAGATACAGTGCCAGCAGTGCCAGAAGCACGGTCAGGCCGGTAAGGATCGTGCGCGACAGGGTCTGGTTCAGCGAGACGTCGATGATCATCGAAAGCGGCATCTTCTTGTATCGCCGGAGGTTTTCACGGACACGGTCGTAGATGACGACAGTGTCGTTCAGCGAATAACCGATGATCGTCAGGATCGCCGCGATACTGGTCAGGTTGAACTCTATACCCAGGAAGACGAAAAGGCCGATGGTGAACACCACGTCATGCACCATCGAGATGACCGCACCGAGTGCAAACTGCCACTCGAAGCGAACCCAGATGTAGACCATGATCGCCGCCATGGCGAGCAGGACACCGATCGTGGAAGTAACGGTCAGGTCACCGGAGACGGCCGGACCAACGACTTCCACGCGACGGAAGTCGTATTTGTCCTCAAGTTCGCCGCGAACCAGCGTGATGGCCGACTGCTCGGCATTTTCGCCGCCGTCCTGCGCCTGAATGCGGATGAGCACATCCTGCGGCGAGCCGAAGTTCTGAGCCTGGATTTCACCGAGGTTGAGCTGGTTCAGACGCTCGCGGATGTCAGCAAGATCTGCCTCACCCTGCTTGGCGCGCACTTCGATGACCGAGCCACCCTGGAAATCGATGCCGAGGTTCAGACCCTTGGCGACGAAGCCGCCGACGCAGGCGAGCATGATCACACCGGTGATCATGAAAACCACGCGGCGATAACGCATGAAGGGAATATCGCGACCATCGAACATGGCCGTGCGTACACCCTTCGGCAGATGTTTCGGACGGCTGCGGCGAACCCAGTAGCCGAACATCCAGGCCGTCAGCGTATAGGCCGTGAACACGGTGGTAATGATACCGACCGCAAGCGTGACGGCGAAGCCCTTGACCGGACCAGTGCCCATGTAGAACAGCACGCTCGCCACGATCAGCGTCGTCAGGTTGGCGTCGATGATGGTCGCAAAGGCGCGTGTAAAACCATTATCCAGCGCCTGGATCAGCGGTTTGCCGCTCTTCACCTCTTCGCGTATTCGCTCATAGATCAGAACGTTGGAATCCACCGCCATACCGATCGTCAAGACGATACCGGCGATACCGGGCAAGGTGAGCGTTGACCCGATGACGCTCAACACCGCGATCAACATTACGACGTTGACGATAAGCGCGATATTCGCCAGCAGGCCGAAGAAGCCGTAGAAGACGAACATGAAGATGAGGACGCCAACGGCGCCGATGGCGCTGGCCGTAAGGCCGGCGGTGATGGAGTCGTTACCGAGGCTCGGACCGACGGTGCGTTCTTCAACGACCGTTAGCGTGGCCGGCAGTGCACCGGCTCGCAGCAGAACCGCGAGATCATTCGCGCCCTGCACCGAGAAACTACCGGAAATCTGTCCCGAACCGCCGATGATCGGCTCGCGGATGACAGGCGCGGAAATAACCTGATTGTCGAGCACAATGGCGAAAGGCTTGCCGACATTCTGCTGTGTCGCCTGCGCAAAGCGCTGCGCGCCGCGGCTGTCGAAGCGGAAGGTGACGACGGGTTCGTTGGTCTGCTGGTTGAAGCTTGCCTGTGCATCGACGAGATTGTCGCCGGACACGAGCGCGCGACGCTCCACCAGATAGGGAACCGGCGGATCGTCCTGCGAGTAGAGAACTTCCGAGGTTGCGGGCGGACGGCCGTTCATGGCCTCCTGCGCCGGCATGGTCGTGTCCACCATGCGGAAGGACAGCTTTGCCGTCTGGTTGAGGAGCGATTTCAGGCGCTGCGGATCCTGAAGACCCGGCACCTGCACGATGATGCGGTCGGAACCCTGCCGCTGGATGAGCGGCTCGGTCGTGCCGACTTCGTCAACGCGGCGGCGCACGACTTCGATCGACTGCGAAACGGCCGATGACAGACGGTAATCGATGCCCTCATCCGTCAGGTTGAGGCGCAACAGACTGTCGCCGCCGTCATTCATCGTCACTTCTGTAATGGAACCGCCGACCAGCGTTCCGGCAGACACCGGCTGCGTCAGATCACGAAGTGCGGTCTTGGCGGCTTCCATCTGCGCGGGATCGCTGATGCGAACCTGAATTTGCTGGCCGTTACCGGTGAGCCCCGAATAGCGGATGTTGGCGTCGCGAAGCTGTGTGCGCACATCGCCGACGATCGTCTCAAGCCGTTCCTTGACGATGTCGGAACGCTCGATCTTGAGCATGATGTGCGAGCCGCCCTGAAGGTCGAGACCGAGCGTTACCTTGTTGTCCTTGTACCAGGCAGGCATGCTCTCCAGCTGTTTTTCCGAAAACAGGTTGGGAGAGGCGATGAAGACGCTTGCCAGCACAAGCAGCCAGATGAAGACTGTTTTCCAACGGGAAAAATGAAGCATTTCGATCTCGGTCAGGGTTGGGGTTGCACGGACAGCGCAACCCGTCAAAATTCGCAATCGGGCGTCCGGTTGTCCGGCAGGATCAGGAAGCGGCTTCCGTCTTGACCACTTCGCCCTTCACACGCACTTCGGCAATATAAGCGCGGGCAGCACGGATTTTCACGCCTTCGGCGATTTCGACTTCGAGTTCATTGTCGTCAATGACCTTGGTCACCTTGCCAACGATGCCGCCGCCAAGAACGACCTGATCGCCACGGCGAATGCTGGTCAGCGTTTCCTGGCGCTTCTTCATCTGCGCGCGCTGCGGGCGGATGAGGAAAAAGTACCAGACGACCATAAGCGGCGCAAACAGGAAAAGCATTTCAAGGCCGGAACCGAAGCCCGATGCGCCGCCCGATGCGTCCTGGGCAAAAGCTTGACTAAAAAACATATAAAACTCCTCAACGATTACGGCACGACCTCGTATGCCGCCCCAGCTTTCAAGCCGCCGGAATATAGTGGGGAACGCCGGGATTGCAACAGATGCAGGGCCCTCGCCGTACCGATTCCGGACCTCTTAACCTTTATGGGCCGGAAACACCATGCTAGGCCGGGCGCAAAACAGAGTTTTGAACACCAGACAAGCGGAAGAAACACCATGATTCGAGAAGAAACGGCCTCCCTGCTTCTTTCAGAACTGCGCCGGCTCACCAACGCCGTGGAGCGGCTTGCCGGACCGGCACCCGCTGCAAACGACTGGAATGCGGCGGATTGTTTCGTCTGGGCGCCGCTGAACTCTTTCCTTCAGCCGGTTCCCCGCCCCAACCGCATCGCACTGAAACTCATTCGCGGCGTCGATCATGTGCGTGACATCCTCCACGAAAACACGTTGCGTTTCGCGGAAGGTTTTGCCGCCAACAACGTGCTGCTGTGGGGCGCGCGCGGCATGGGAAAATCCTCGCTGGTGAAGGCCGTTCACGAAGATGTGCGCGCCGCAAGCGGCGTTTCCCTGAAGCTGGTGGAAGTGCACCGCGAGGACATCCACACCCTGCCCGCTTTGCTCGACATACTGAAAATCTCGGATCAGCGCGTCATTCTGTTTTGCGACGACCTTTCCTTCGATCATGACGACACGGCCTACAAATCGTTGAAGGCGGCCCTTGATGGCGGTATTGAAGGGCGGCCCGCCAATGTCCTCTTTTATGCGACCTCCAACCGCCGTCACCTCCTGCCGCGCCATATGATGGAGAACGAACAGTCAACCGCCATCAATCCCTCGGAAGCGGTCGAGGAAAAGGTGTCGCTGTCGGATCGTTTCGGCCTGTGGCTCGGCTTCCACAAATGTAGTCAGGAAGACTATCTGACGATGATCGACAGCTATGCAGCGCATTTCGATCTGGGTCTCGACCGCGACACCCTGCATCACGAAGCCCTGGAATGGGCGACGACCCGTGGCGGGCGCTCGGGTCGCGTGGCATGGCAATATATCCAGGATGCCGCGGGCCGCCTCAGGAAACCGCTCGACAGATAGGCGTTCTACAGCGCTTCGTCGACCCTTGCTCCGGCACGCCTTATAATACGGGCGGGAACCCCGACAACAACGCAGTCTGCCGGAATATTTTTGACGACAACAGCGTTGGCACCAACTTTCGCGTTGTCGCCAATAACGATGTTCCCGAGCACTTTCGCGCCTGCGTTGATCGTTACGTTGTCGCCTATTTTAGGCGCCCCGGTCGAGTCGACATAGCCGATCGTTACCTGTTGGTTAATCCAGCAATCTGCGCCGATCGACTCCGCAGAGATAATTGTGGCGAAGCCGTGCTGAATAAAAAAGCCGGGGCCGATGGTCCGGGTGTGAATGTGCAGCGTATTTTCAGGGCGGGACAGGAACTTAAAAAAACGCGCTCGCGGTACGCGATAATAAAAAAGATTACGAAATTCCGGCGCCAGAGACAACAACTCTACCACACTTGCGACGAGGCCTGATCGCCCACTTATCTTCTTTCCAAGAAGTTTTTCGCTCCACACTTCTATGTCTCTGAATATTGGATTATCATCCCGCGATGACAGAAGTAAAAAAATATGCGGATCAACAATAAACGCGGATAAAGCAAAATATATTTTCTTAAATACAGGCATATTAAACTCCAAAAACACACAGTGCAATTTATCGACTACAATATAAATTTTATGCGAAGAGCGGCCGCCATTCTTCCCAAGCCTCTTTGCTGCTTTGGGTTATTCCTGCCGGTAGCCGATTTCGCCATCGATCCAGACAAGTTATCATGAAGGCTTTCGTCTGCTGAGTGAAGAACGAATATGTCGGATTACGTGTCGTTGCGACCACACGGCGTGTCGTATTTCCGAAGGACAAACTGCGTTTCCCATGGTTTGTTGGCGATGTACGAGCCGAGGAGGAGTTGTCAGCCAGATAGCCGACCTCCGCAATATTTCGGTGGCCGCGATGCGATGATTGAGAGGCTATCCGGGTAACTGAGTTTACAGCTCAAAATCTCGCACATCCTTCGACGCGGGATTTCGCGTCCGGAACGGTTGAAGTGCATTTCGATAAAATTATGCCCGCGGAGGAGCGGGCCGGCATTGATGTTCAAACCACGGAGGAGATGGATATGAGCAGGAACAGAGGCGTCGTTTACCTGAAACCAGGCCAGGTCGAAGTCCGCGACATCGACGACCCGAAGCTTGAGGCGCCGGATGGCCGCCGCATCGAGCACGGCGTCATTCTCAAGGTGATTTCCACCAATATCTGCGGCTCCGACCAGCACATGGTGCGCGGCCGCACCACCGCGATGCCGGGCCTCGTCCTTGGCCATGAAATCACCGGCGAAGTCATCGAAAAAGGCATCGACGTCGAAATGCTGCAGGTCGGCGACATCGTCTCCGTGCCGTTCAACGTCGCCTGCGGCCGTTGCCGCTGCTGCAAGTCGCAGGATACCGGCGTCTGCCTGACGGTGAACCCGTCACGCGCCGGCGGCGCTTACGGTTATGTCGATATGGGCGGCTGGATCGGCGGACAGGCCCGCTATGTCACCATCCCCTATGCCGACTTCAACCTTCTGAAATTTCCCGATCGCGACAAGGCGATGTCGAAGATCCGCGACCTCACCATGCTGTCCGACATCCTGCCGACCGGCTTCCATGGCGCGGTCAAGGCGGGCGTCGGCGTCGGCTCCACGGTCTATGTCGCGGGTGCCGGCCCGGTCGGTCTTGCCGCTGCCGCTTCCGCCCGCATTCTGGGTGCGGCTGTCGTCATGGTCGGCGATTTCAACAAGGATCGCCTCGCCCATGCGGCAAGAGTGGGTTTTGAACCCGTCGATCTTTCCAAGGGCGACCGGCTGGGCGACATGATTGCTGAGATCGTCGGCACCAATGAGGTGGACAGCGCCATCGACGCCGTCGGCTTCGAAGCCCGCGGCCATTCCGGAGGCGAACAGCCGGCCATTGTTCTTAACCAGATGATGGAAATCACCCGCGCCGCCGGCTCCATCGGCATTCCCGGGCTCTACGTTACCGAAGACCCCGGCGCGGTTGACAATGCGGCAAAGCAGGGCGCCCTGTCACTGCGCTTCGGCCTTGGCTGGGCGAAGGCGCAATCCTTCCACACCGGCCAGACACCGGTGCTGAAATATAACCGTCAGCTCATGCAGGCGATCCTGCATGACCGCCTGCCGATTGCCGATATCGTCAACGCCAAGATCATCGCCCTTGATGATGCCGTGCAGGGATATGAAAGCTTCGATCAGGGCGCGGCCACCAAGTTCGTGCTTGATCCGCATGGCGATCTGCTGAAGGCAGCCTGATTAACCGACAATTCCTCCAGGGAATGAAAGCGCCCGCGGCAATCTTGTCGCGGGCGTCTTTTTTTGCCATCACCTCCATGTCTCCGACTGGAGATATTACGCTTCGCTTGTGGCAAGCGCTTCGAGCACGGCGATGGCGTCCGCCGAGAGATAAGGCCTGAACAGGCTTGAGACCTGCCGCAAGCCCCACTCCAGTTGCTGCGGTCCAAATTCGCGGACACCTTCCTGCAGAGCGAGATAGGCGGCCCAATACGTCGAGACGATCCACAGATTGGTCAAAGCCGCATCGCGCTCACTTTCGGGAATAGTCACCAGCCCCGCTTTCTGCATGCGCCCGATAATGTCTCCGACGGCAAGCCGCATCGCGGCGCTTATCGTCCTCACCGGCTCGACCAGCCCCGGCGCAAGCGCAATTAGACCGACGAGGTCACGAAACAGAAATCGATAGTTCCACACCAGCGAGAACCATTGCCGCAGGAAATCGGCATAGGTCTCCGCCGCCCCCTCGTCCGCCCCATCGACACTTGCAACCAATGCCACCGCATCGGCCTCGAAGCGCGCAAACAGGGCAAGAACCAGCGATTCCTTGGTACGGAAATGATAATAGAGATTGCCCTCGTTGATCTTCACCGCTTCGGCAATCTCCGCCGTTGTCACACGGTCTGGCCCCCGCCCGTTGAAGAGATCGAGAGCGGCGTCCAGAATCCTGTCGCGCGTGGAGGATCGAGCGCGCGCCGGCCGTTTTGCATCATTGCTCATTATCGAAATCGCTTCCCGCTATTGAAATTTAAGGTACTTACCTTAAATCAGCCCAAATAAGGTATACACCTTAACGGCAAGTTGCCATTGTTCAACGGACATAAAGGACAAGCAGATGACCGAAACCGGCTTTCGCACCCCGTCCACCGATACGACCGGGCCGCAACCCGTATCGAAACTCGCCACGGCGCGTCTCGCTCTTTCCCTTATCCGTAATCCGTTGAAGGCATTGCCGCCGGAGATTTTCAGCGAACCAGCGGTCTTCAACCGCCTCGGCGGTGTGATGCGGGTTCATCTGGCCGATCCCGTGCTGATCCACGAGGCTCTGGTGAAGAATGCCGCTCTGCTCGGCAAGGGTGAGGACGTGCGCCGGGCACTCGGCCCCGCGCTTGGCCAGGGCCTTCTGACGGCCGATGGCGATCACTGGAAATGGCAAAGGCAATCCGTCGCCGCCGCCTTCCGCCATGAAAAGCTGTTGGAGTTGCTACCCGTCATGATCGAGACGGCACGGCGCACGCAAACACGCTGGCGCTCGTCTTCCACCGCCGACATCGATATCGGCCATGAAATGATGCGGACCACCTTTGACATCATCGTCGAAACCATGATGTCCGGCGGATATGGCATCGATATCGGCCGCGTGGAACAGAGTATCACCGATTACCTGAAGCCGACGGGCTGGACCTTCGCGCTTGCCATGCTGGGCGCGCCGGAATGGCTGCCGCATCCCGGCCGGCGAAAGTCCCGCGCCGCTGTCGATTATCTGCGCGCCAGCCTTTCGACGGTAATCAGCGGCCGGCGGAAAAACCCGACCGACCGGTCCGATCTCGTCTCGATGCTGCTGGAAGCCAAAGATCCGGAAACCGGCCGCATGATGAGCGATGAGGAAATCATCGACAATCTGCTGACTTTCATCACCGCCGGCCATGAAACGACGGCGCTCGGCCTTGCCTGGACCTTCCACCTTCTGTCGCAGAACCGGGAAACGGAAAGAAAAGTTGTCGAGGAAATCCAGGCCGTTACCAGCGGTGAGCCGATTACGGCAGAACATATCGCCAGCCTCGGCTACGTCAGGCAGGTGTTTTCGGAAGCGATGCGGCTTTACCCGCCTGCCCCCGTCATCACGCGCACCGCGCTGCAGGACTTCCGGCTTGGCGAACACGACATCCCGGCCGGAACCGTTCTTTACGTGCCGATTTATGCCGTGCACCGGCACAAGGCCCTTTGGGACGAGCCTGAACGCTTCGACCCGTCACGTTTTGACCCCGAAAAGATGAAAGCGCGCCACCGTTACGCCTATATGCCTTTCGGCGCCGGGCCGCGCGTCTGCATCGGCAATGCTTTCGCGATGATGGAGGCCGTGGCGATCCTTGCCGTCATCCTTCAGAAAAACCATCTCGAAAACAGAACCATGGTGTCGGCGGAACCGCTGATGCGGGTGACCTTGCGGCCGCAGGAGCGGCTGATAATGCAGATCACAGAGCGTCAAAACAAATCGCCCGCGGTGTAATCACCACGGGCGACTGTTTTACTGAATGTGAAACCCATCCGTCACCGGATGGTGACGATCAGAGATCGACGTCAAGGATCGCCATGGAGAAGTTGTACGAGCGGTCGCCGTCTTCGTCATCGATGTAGACGACGCCGAGAAACTCTTCGCCCAGATACACTTCGGCGGAATCATCCTTGCGCGGACGCGCCTTGACGATCATCTTCTCGTTGAAGGTGCGCTTGAAATAGGCGTCGAGTTTTTTGATTTCGTCGGCTTTCACCACTATTCTCCTGTGCTGTTCGGGTTGGGCCGCTTTTGGCATGGGACAAAGGCGAAAGTAAAGTGAAAGCGGCACATCGCCCATGTCTTTCCCATGGACGAGTGCAATATTCACTGCCTCTCAGATATCGGCCCCAATGAGCTGGTCCATCAGACGCGAGGGTTCCGAACACCCTGCTTCTCCCACCACCCGCGCCGGCACGCCGGCAACCGTGGTCTTCGGCGGAACGGGTTTCAGCACCACCGATCCGGCGGCAATACGCGAGCAGCTGCCAATCTCGATATTGCCGAGAATCTTTGCGCCTGCCCCGATCATCACCCCATTGGCGATCTTCGGATGGCGGTCTGCCCCCTCCTTGCCGGTGCCGCCAAGCGTCACGCCATGCAGGATGGAAACGTTGTCACCGATAACCGCTGTCTCGCCGACCACCAGCCCGGTGGCATGGTCGAGGAAGATTCCCTTGCCGATGCGCGCGGCCGGATTGATATCCGTCTGGAAGATGCTCGATGAGCGGCTCTGCAGATAAAGCGCCAAATCCTTGCGGCCCTTCTGCAGCAGCCAGTGGGCAAGGCGATGGGTCTGGATAGCCTGGAACCCCTTGAAATAAAGCAGCGGCTCCATGAAGCGCGTGCAGGCGGGGTCGCGGTCGTAAACGGCCTGGATATCGACGCGCAGCACACTTCCCCATTCCGGCCAGTCCTCCAGCATGTCCTGGAAGGTCTGGCGCAGAAGAACTGCCTGCATGTCGGGATGATCAAGGAGCTCGCAGATACGGTAGATCACACATTCTTCGAGAGAGCGGTGATTGAGGATCGTCGAATAGAGAAAGGCTGACAGCAGCGGGTCCTGCGCCGCAGCGCTTCGGGCCTCATTCAGCAGGCTGCCCCAGATCGGATCAACGATCGCCAGCTGTTCAGGCTGACGGGCCTCAGTACGTGCGACCATGAATGGTCTCCTCGTTTGCATTGGTCGTTCTTTATACAAAAAAAGACGCGCATTAGAAATGGGATTCGAATGACGACTTTAAAGACGGCAATGCTTCAGTTTTTCTTCATGCAGCATAAAAAACCGTTTCTTGCCATCCTCAGCGTTGCCGCATTTGTGGACGGAAAACCGGGCTCCGGTTTTGCTGGACATGCCCCACATCAAAGCGAGCGGTAAAACTCCAGCACCGCCGCCTTGAACACCCGGTCGCCAACGGCCAGCATATGGTCGCGGCCGGGGATGTCGATCGCCCGCGCATGCGGCATGATCGCGGCCAGCTCCGCACCCGATCCGGCGATGTCGTCCTTCGTTCCAACCGCGATCAGCGTCGGTGCATCGATCTTTTGTGCCTGTTCGCGCGTGACGAGAACCCGCGATGTCTCGATGCAGGCGGCAAGCGCCAGCCGGTCACTTTTGGTCTGGTCGGCAAAGGCGCGGAACATGCGGCCGCGCTCATGGGTGACCACATCGAGCGAAGGGGCAAGCAGCGCCTCGGCGATTGGATCCCAGTCGCCCACACCTTCCACCATGCCGATGCCGAGCCCGCCGAACACCAGCGAACGCACGCGTTCCGGATGAGCCATGGCCAGAAAGGCGGAAATCCGTGCGCCCATGGAATAGCCCATCACATGCGTTTCCGCGATGCCGAGATGATTGAGCAGCGCCACCGCATCCCCTGCCATGACCGACGGGTAATAGGCCTCGGAATCATGTGGCTTGTCGCTTGCACCATGGCCGCGATTGTCGATGGCAATCACCCGGTAGCCCGCCTCTCCCAGCGTCTTCACCCAGCCGGGATGCACCCAGTTGACATTGGCGCTGGAGGCAAAACCGTGAATCAGTAAAACCGGATCACCCGTCGGATCGCCCTCGTCGAAATAGGCAAGGCGAAGGCCGTCATGGGAAAAATCGGAAAATTGCGGCAGGTTGAGATTCATCAAGGACATCCTTTTTGCCGGACCATATGGCAGGAAAGCGCAAGATTGAACATGTTTTGCTGACGATTTTTATGGAGATGCAATGCGTTTGAGGCTACATATCCGCAACGACGAGCCGATGCGAGAACACGGATTGCGGCTCGATAACGATATTGCATTTGGAGACGAACATGGCCGGGCATTCCATTCCCCACTTCCAGAACGATGGCGGACACAGCGTGATCGAGATCGGCGTCAAGGAATTCATGTGCACCGGCGCCTCCGTGCCCTTCGATCATCCGCATATCTTCATCGATATGGGCGACGACAATGAGAAGGTCTGTTCCTACTGCTCCACCCTTTACCGTTACAACCCGTCGCTGAAGGCCGAGCAGACCAATCCTCCGGGCTGCGTTTTCCATGTGAAGGCCGCCTGACCTTCCACTCTTCCTGATCGGGGCGCATCATGCCCATAAAATCCGTAGCCATTATCGGTGCCGGCATTTCCGGTCTCACCGCTGCCCTTGCTTTTGCCCGGCACGGTATAGACTGCGACATCATCGAACAGGCCGGCGAGCTGGCGGAAGTCGGCGCCGGCCTGCAGCTTTCCCCCAATGCCGCCCGCATTCTGGCCACGCTAGGCGTCCTGCCTGATATCGAGGCGCGCTGGACCGAACCGGTCAGCGTCGACCTCGCCTCCGGAAAATCGCTGACCACGCTGCTCTCCCTGCCAATGGGCGCGGTCGCCCGCAGCCGCTGGGGCGCACCCTATGGGGTGCTACACCGCTCGACGCTGCAAAGCGCGCTTCTCCAGGCGGTGACACGCAATCCCCTCTGCCGGCTGCATCTCGGCAAACGTATCGAAAACGCCACCGCCGATGTCATTGCCGCAACGACGTTTCGTGATCACGATCTGATCGTCGGCGCCGATGGCGTCTGGTCGGCGGCCCGTTTCTCCGTGCCGGCGGCACCCACCGCCACCTTCTCGGGCAATGTCGCCTGGCGCTTCACCGTCGCCGCAGAAGAGGTGCCATCCGCCTTCAACAAAACCGCCGTCACGGCCTATCTCGGCTCCCGTGGCCATATCGTTGCCTATCCGCTGAAGGAAGTCGGTGGCTTCAACATCGTCGCCATCGCGCTCGGTGCCGATCCCGGTGCGACGTGGCGGGCGGAATCGAGCGGGCGGCAGAAAGCCCTTTTGCTGGAGCAATTTCGCGACTTCAGCCCTGACATCGTCCGATTGCTCGATTCATCTGAAAAACCGACCTTCTGGCCGCTCTACCAGGCCGGCCCCGGCCACTGGCACAATGGCCGCGACACGGTGCTGATCGGCGATGCCGCACACGCCATGATGCCCTTCGCCGCCCAGGGTGCGGCCATGGCAATAGAGGATGCGTTCGAACTTGCGGGAACGATGGCAGGTAGTAACGGCGAAAAGCCCCTGCCCGTGCCGCAGGCCCTCGCCGCCTTCGAGGCGCTGCGCCTGCCGCGCATAGAAAAGGCCCGCAAGCGGGCCTCTCTCAATCGTTTTGCCTATCATGCCAGAGGCCCGGTGCGCATCGCACGGGACCTGGTATTTTCCACCCGTCCCCCGGAAGCGTTCCTGAAAGACTTCGACTGGCTCTACGGCTATCACGCCAGGGGCTGAGGGTTGGGCTCAGACCACGGCCGCGGCTGAAAAACCGGCCTCGAGGTCTTTCTTGAGATCGGCGACATCCTCGAGCCCGATCTGCAGACGGATGACCGGTCCTTCCGACGGGCCCTTCGCAATCGTCCTGTCGACGAGCGATACCGATACGGCAAGCGATTCGTAGCCGCCCCAGGAATAGCCGAGCCCGAAGAACGTCAGCGCATCAAGGAAGGCAGATGCCGTCTGTTTGTATTTGCCCTCTTCCGCCTTCAATACGAAGGAGAAGACACCGCTCGCGCCCTTGAAATCACGCTTCCAGAGTTCATGCCCGGCAAAGCTCGGCAAGGCCGGATGCAGCACACGCACAACGTCGCCACGGCCTTCCAACCATTGAGCGATATCGAGAGCGCTCTTCTGATGGTGTTCCAGCCTGATCCCCATGGTGCGCATGCCGCGCAGGATCTGGTAGGCATCGTCGGGGGTGACGCAGATGCCGAGATTGGTGTTGGCCTGATAAAGCGCCTTCCAGTGCTTTTCATTGGCCGAAACGAAGCCCATCAGCACGTCGGAATGGCCTGATGGATATTTGGTGGCGGCGTGGATGGAAACGTCGACGCCGAAATCGAGCGGCTTGAAATAAAGTGGCGTCGCCCAGGTATTGTCCATCGTCACCACGCAATCATGCCGGTGAGCGATGTCAGTGATCAGCCGGACATCCTGAATCTCGAAGGTGTTGGAACCGGGCGCTTCCAGATGCACGAGCTTCGTATTCGGTCGGATAAGCGCCTCGATGCCAGCCCCGATCGCAGGATCGTAATACTCCACCTCCACGCCCAGCTTCTTCAGCATGGTGTTGCAGAAACGGCGGGTGGGGAAATAGACGGAATCAACGATCAGCGCATGATCGCCAGCACCGAGATAGGCAAGGAACGGCACGGTAATCGCCGCAAGGCCCGACGGTACGAGAATGGTTCCGAAAGAACCTTCCAGCTCGTTGACCAGATTGCACAACGCGTCCGTCGTCGGCGTACCATGGGTGCCATAGGTGTATTTCTGGTTTTCGGTCGAAAGCGTCTCCGCATCGGGAAAAAGCACGGTCGAGCCACGCACAATGGGAGGATTGACGAACCCGAAACAGTCCGCGGGATCGTTGCCGCCATGGGTCAGGCGCGTATTCACACCTGCGGCGGAAAGCAGGTCATTAGTCTTGGTCATTTCAGATCAGCTTTCGAAGGAACAGTGACGCGTGCGACAATGCTAAGAGCACGCCGCAAGGTCAAGTCCCGCAACTAGCCTCGAGGGCGGGCCAATTGATCCACCATAAAACAGCATACAAGAAGTATACAAAATTCGTGCAAGTGCAATTTCTCGCAAAAATATGCTTATATTTTCACCCTTTGCACACTTCCCGACCAAAATTTGGAAAATTCCGTTTTATAGGCACAATTATTGTCCCCACGTCTTGACCCCGCTGCCAATTGCGATTGTGATAGAAAAAGCGGATCGAAAAGGTCTTGCTGAAGGGGGAGCTGGGGTAAAACAAAACATGCCGGTCCTCTTCCATCGACGATAACAAACAAAGGTTGGGAAAAATGAAAAAGGCAATTCTGTCGGCCGCTATCGGCGCAGCAGTTTTGGGAGGAGCCTCGGTCGCTTCGGCTGCGACGCTTCAGGATGTGAAGGGCAAAGGTTTCGTCACCTGTGGCGTCAGCGCCGGCATTCCGGGATTCTCCAATCCCGATGACAAGGGCGAATGGTCCGGCATCGATGTGGACTATTGCCGTGGTATTGCCACAGCGGTTTTCGGTGACCCTTCCAAGGCGAAGTTTGTCGCTCTTTCGAGCAAGGACCGATTCCCGGCTCTCCAGTCCGGTGAAGTCGACGTTCTGACCCGTAACACCACCTGGACCATCAGCCGCGACACGTCGCTCGGCTTCAACTTCCGTACCGTCAACTATTATGACGGCCAGGGCTTCATCGCCAAGAAGGGCCTCAACGTGAAGTCCGCCCTTGAGCTTTCCGGCGCCGCCGTCTGCGTTCAGACCGGCACCACTACCGAACTCAATCTCGCCGACTATTTCAAGACCAACAATCTGCAGTACAATCCGGTGGTTTTCGAAAAGGAATCCGACGCGACGTCTGCTTATGATTCTGGTCGTTGCGACGTCTACACCACCGACCAGTCGGGTCTCTACGCAATTCGCCTGAAGCTGAAGAACCCTGATGACAACATCGTTCTGCCTGAGGTCATCTCCAAGGAGCCGCTTGGCCCAGCCGTCCGCCAGGGTGACGACCAGTGGTTCGACATCGTGACCTGGGTTCACTATGCCATGGTCAACGCCGAAGAACTTGGCATCACCTCCAAGAACGTCGACGAACAGAAGACCAGCGCCAACCCGGACGTGAAGCGTCTGCTCGGCACGGAAGAAGGCACCAAGATCGGTACCGATCTCGGCGTTGGCAATGACTGGGCCTACAACATCGTCAAGCTGGTGGGCAATTACGGCGAAGTCTTCGACCGCAACGTCGGCGCAGGCTCTCCGCTGAAGATCGAGCGCGGCCAGAACGCGCTGTGGACCAAGGGCGGCCTGCAATACGCACCGCCGGTCCGTTGATCGGCCCCATCATCGGCTAGATCACGACGGGAGGCTGGGCAACGCCCGGCCTCCATTTTAGAATTATATAAATAAGCTCGCAAAGAGCATATAAAAGGGAAAGGTGCCTATGGCAGGCAACGCGGTCAGTTCGCAACGATCGCGCGCGCAAAGCGCGTCGTCACTTATCTACGATCCACGCATTCGCGGCATTTTCTATCAGGTTCTGACAGTTGTCATCCTGACCGCCTTCGTCTGGGTCATCGTGACGAATACGATCACCAATCTTCAACGGTCAAACATTTCGTCCGGCTTTGGCTTCCTCGATGGAAGAGCCGGTTTCGATATCGGCCAGTCGTTGATCGCTTATACGAGCGACTCGACCTATGGCCGGGCTTTGATCGTTGGCATTCTCAACACGATCCAGGTCGCATTTTTCGGCATCATCGCCGCCTCGATCATCGGTTTTATCGTCGGTATCGCGCGGTTGTCCAATAACTGGCTGATCTCGAAGCTCGCGCAGGCCTATGTGGAAATCTTCCGCAACATCCCGCCGCTGCTCGTCATCTTCTTCTGGTACAAGGGCGTCATCTCGGTTCTGCCGCAGGCGCGCGATTCGCTGGAGCTGCCGCTTGGAAGCTATCTTAACAATCGCGGCTTCTTTTTCCCCAAACCCCTCTGGGGAGAAGGCACCTGGCTGATACCGCTCGCCTTTCTGGTCGCAATCGTCATCAGCTTTTTCGTTTATCGCTGGGCAAAGGCGCGACAGGAACAAACTGGCCAGCAATTCCGCACCGGCATCACGGCCGCACTTCTCATCATCGGCCTTCCGGCCGCGACATTTCTGGCGCTCGGTTCACCGCTGACATTCGATTACCCGATTGCCGGACGGTTCAACCTTTCTGGCGGCTCAGTCGTGGCACCGGAATTCATGTCGCTGTTCCTGGCGCTGTCCTTCTACACCGCTTCCTTCATCGCCGAGATCGTTCGCGGCGGCATCAAGGCCGTGGCGAAAGGGCAGACGGAGGCTGCGGACGCGCTCGGGCTTCGCTCGAGCACCACGACGCGCCTGATCGTCGTGCCGCAGGCAATGCGCATCATCATCCCGCCACTGACAAGCCAGTTTCTCAACCTGACGAAGAACTCCTCGCTTGCGGTCGCTGTCGGTTTCGCCGACATCGTCTCCGTCGGCGGCACGATCCTGAACCAGACGGGACAGGCGGTTGAAGTCGTCGCGATCTGGCTGGTCATTTATCTCTCGCTGTCCCTGCTCACGGCCCTGGTCATGAACTGGTTCAACGCGAAAATGGCCCTGGTGGAGAGATAACGATGACAATAAGCAATCACGCTTTCGTGCGACAGACCATCGAGGACGCCAGACCGGCGCCCTCGAGTGCGGTCGGCTTCGGCCATTGGCTGCGCACCAAACTCTTCGCCACACCCAAGGACACTGTCCTGACGGTGATCGCCCTTGCCCTGCTCGCCTATCTGGTTCCGCCCATCATCAAGTGGCTCTTCATCGATGCGGTGTGGACCGGCAGCGATCGTTTCGCCTGCTTGACCGTTTCGCAGGGTGGCGCACTGCCGGACGGCCAGTCCGGCGCATGCTGGGCTTTCGTGTCCGCCAAGCTCGGGCAGTTCGTCTTTGGCCGCTACCCGATCGATGAGCGCTGGCGTCCCATCCTTGTGATGGTGACATTTGCCATCCTGCTCGTGCCCATGCTTATCCCCAAAGCGCCGTTCAAGCGCCTCAACGCGCTGGCGCTTTTCATCATCCTGCCCTTTATTGCGTTTTTCCTGCTCATCGGCGGCGTCTTCGGCCTGCCTAAGGTGGAAACGCAGCTCTGGGGCGGCCTCATGGTGACGCTCATCCTGTCCTTCTTCGGGATCACGGTGTCGTTGCCCTTCGGCATTCTTCTGGCGCTCGGGCGGCGGTCGAACCTGCCTGTCATCAAGATGCTCTGCGTGCTCTTCATCGAAGTCATCAGAGGCATCCCGCTGATCACCGTCCTGTTCTTCGCCAGCATCATGCTACCACTGTTCCTGCCCGACGGCTGGACCTTCGACAAGTTCCTGCGCGCGCTTGTCGGTGTGTCGCTGTTCTCGTCCGCCTATATGGCGGAGGTGATCCGCGGCGGTCTGCAGGCCATTCCGAAGGGGCAATATGAAGGTGCTGACTCACTCGGCCTGAACTACTGGCAGAAGACGAGGCTGATCGTGCTGCCGCAGGCGCTGAAGCTTGTCATTCCGGGCATCGTCAACACCTTCATCGGGCTGTTCAAGGACACGTCGCTGGTCTCGATCATCGGCATGTTCGACCTGCTCGGTATTGTCACACTCAACCAAGCGGATGCGAACTGGGCGACGCCCGTCACCGCCATGACTGGCTATATTTTCGCAGGCTTCGTATTCTGGATATTCTGCTTCGGCATGTCGCGTTATTCGCTGTTCATGGAACGGCACCTCGACACCGGGCATAAACGATAAGGGACGCTCAAATGGCAGAAACCCAAGCAAAAAAACTGGCCGTCTCGACAACGGACGTAGCAATCGAACTTACCGGCATGAACAAGTGGTATGGCGATTTCCACGTATTGCGCGACATCAATCTGAAGGTGATGAAGGGCGAGCGCATCGTCATCGCCGGTCCTTCCGGGTCGGGTAAGTCGACCATGATCCGCTGCATCAACCGGCTGGAAGAACATCAGTCGGGTTCGATCCAGGTCGATGGCATCGAGCTTACCAACGACCTCAAGAAGATCGACGAAGTGCGTCGTGAAGTCGGTATGGTGTTCCAGCACTTCAACCTCTTCCCGCATCTGACGATCCTCGAAAACTGCACGCTGGCGCCAATCTGGGTTCGCAAGATGCCCAAGAAAGAAGCCGAAGAAGTGGCGATGCACTATCTGAAGCGCGTCAAGATCCCCGAGCAGGCGCACAAGTACCCCGGCCAGCTCTCCGGCGGTCAGCAGCAGCGCGTGGCGATCGCCCGCTCGCTCTGCATGAAGCCGAAGATCATGCTGTTCGACGAACCGACCTCGGCGCTCGATCCGGAAATGGTCAAGGAAGTGCTCGACACCATGGTCAGCCTCGCCGAAGACGGCATGACCATGCTGTGCGTGACTCACGAAATGGGCTTTGCCCGCCAGGTCGCAAACCGCGTCATCTTCATGGACCAGGGCCAGATCGTCGAACAGAATTCGCCCGCCGAATTCTTCGACAATCCGCAGCACGAGCGCACACGGCTGTTCCTCAGCCAGATTCTGCATTGATCGTAGACAGGCGTCTGGGACGGAAGTTTTTCAATTGCGAACTCAGAAACGGGACCTCACGGTCCCGTTTCTTTTTTGAGACTGAAATAGAGAGCCGAAAGTAGAAACGGATCTATTCATTATTTTATTCATGGCCAAGCAGCAATGCTTGAATTTCTAATTGGTCAGCCTGATATATTCGTGGCGACAACTTGACCGCGGCCTTGGACATATTGCGATGGATAGTTTGCTTGTATTTCTGGGGGATGTATTGAGCGGCATGGTATCCGGCAGTCCCCCAAAATCAAATTTCGTGCGGTGGATAGCATACGCAATCAATGCACTCATAATAATACTCTCGGGCCTGCTGATATATGGAAAATACCTGACTTGATTTTCGCGGGCTGCCCTCTTGAGAAACGACATGTTTCACAAGGCAGTGGAAGCCCGCGCCATATTGCAAAAGAAAAAACGCAGCCCAACCATTTAACCATTTGTTACGAAACAAGAATCCTTGTTTTCCAAGGCTTCCGGCCACCCATGTCATTTTTTTGTCAAATCTTGCATTTTTCCGCTTGCAGACCTTCGGGAGCCTGACTATAAGGGCGCCACACCACAAGCGCACGCGCCCTTCGTCTATCGGTTAGGACGTCAGATTTTCATTCTGAAAAGAGGGGTTCGACTCCCCTAGGGCGTGCCACTTGCCTTCGTGTTCCCCCTCTCCAAAGATTTGAACCCAACGTTCAACGTCGCGAATTTGTCGCGCGTCAACATAGCGGCGGAACCGATTCCCGCGCGGCACGTTAGATTGCCGTCCCCCCGATGGAAGGCAAGCCGGACGAAATGCCATCGGTCAAATCAACCGGCTTGCCTTTTCCCTCACCTCGATCACAGCGCCTGTTCGTACCGGACTGCGGCTTGATGCCAGCTAAGGGTTAGGAAGCCGTCTACCCGGCATCGTACGAGACGCAAGCACATCGTCGGTCCACGGCGATAGGGGCGATATTTCAAGGTCTTGACCAGGTCCGCCGCAGTTTTCCACAGCCCTTTCAGCGTCCATAAAAAAACTCGTCTCGAAGCGAGAAAAATCAATTTTTCCGCTTGCAGACCTTCGGGAGCCTGACTATAAGGGCGCCACACCACAAGCGCACGCGCCCTTCGTCTATCGGTTAGGACGTCAGATTTTCATTCTGAAAAGAGGGGTTCGACTCCCCTAGGGCGTGCCACTTGCTTCTCCCAGAAAATCAATAGCCTGCATCGAAATGTTAACGCATCGCGTAAAGATGCCGGCGCAGATTTGATGTGCCCATTCAGGGCAATGTTTCCATAAAGTTCAGGTCTTTTCGTAAGTCCGTCAGGGCGCGAAAGCCGCGTCCAGCACGCGCAGTTGAACGCGCCTCTGGCCCTGCCAGAGATCGGCACCCACTGTGCCTGCAACGTGGATGTTCCTGCCGCGCGCATTCAACAGCATCTGCCCCAGAGGCGCTTCGGCAGCGCGAAAGGCGATACCGTCCAGCCGCGAGCCATCCATGGCCTCCAGCGTGATCTTGACGTGTGCTGTGCCCACAAGCCGCACATCGCGCAGGCGATGCGCCGGCACGGCAAAGATCGGCTGCGAATGGCCCGAACCGTAGGGACCGGCCTGCTCCAGCTGATCGACAAGCTGCAATGTCGCGCCCGAAGCGCTGATGGCGCCATCGATCTTCAGCACGCTGCTTTCCACCAGCTCATTCACCGTCTTTGCGGCTGCTTCTTCAAAGAAAGTCCTGAGCTTGCCGAGATTGGCACGCTCCACCGTCAGGCCCGCCGCCATGGCGTGCCCGCCGCCCTTGACCAGCAATCCCGTCTCCACGGCGGCGCGCACCATGCGTCCCATATCGAAGCCGTTGATCGAGCGGCCCGAGCCGGTGCCCTTGCCGGAAGGATCAAAGGCAATGGCGAAAGCCGGACGGCGGAAACGATCCTTCAGGCGCGAGGCAAGCAGGCCGACAATGCCCGGATGCCAGTTCTCACGCGCCGTGACGATGACGCCCGCACCCGAGCCGTCGCCATACTCATACAGCGCCTCGGCTTCCGCCTCCGCCAGCATCGCCGCTTCCATGGCCTGCCGCTCGCGGTTCAACTCGTCCAGCTTCTCTGCAATGACTTCCGCCTCCGTCGTATCGTCGATCGTCAGCAGACGGCTGCCGAGGGCTGCATCGCCAATGCGGCCGCCGGCATTGATGCGCGGCCCGATCAGGAAGCCGAAGTGATAGGGGGTAACAGGCCCGCCCAGCCCCGCCTTCTTGAACAGCGCCGCAAGTCCCGCATTGTTCATATGCCGCGCGGCAATCAGGCCCTTCACCACATAAGCGCGGTTCAGCCCCTTCAGCGGCACCACATCGCAGACCGTCGCAAGCGCGACGATATCAAGCAGCGACAGCAGGTCGAGCGTGAAGGCCTGCCGATTACGCCTGTCCTTCAACAGCCGCAACGTGGCCACCAGCACGAGGAACACCACGCCTGCGGCACAGAGATGCCCCTGCCCCGAAAGATCGTCCTCGCGGTTGGGGTTGACCAACGCCACGGCCGGCGGCAGTTCCGTGCCGACCTGATGGTGATCGATCACCACCACATCCGTTCCGGCATCCTTCGCGGCCTGAAGCGACTCATGGCTGGTGGAGCCGCAATCGACCGTCACAATCAACGTCGCGCCATTGGCGGCAAGCTGCTGCATCGCCGCCGGGTTAGGCCCGTAGCCCTCGAAAATGCGATCGGGAATATAGATCTCCGGCGTCAGCCCGAAATGCGCGAGAAAGCGATACATCAGCGCGGAAGAGGCAGCGCCGTCGACATCGTAATCCCCGAAGATCGCCACCTTCTCGCCGGTCTCGATGGCCCGCATCAGACGCTCGGCGGCCTTTTCGCAATCGGTCAGCATATGCGGATCAGGCATCAGCGAACGAATGGTCGGATCAAGGAACGCCAGGGCGTCATCGACACCGACGCCGCGCCCGGCCAGCACCCGCGCAATCAATTCGGGAATGGCATGTATCTGGGACATGGCCAGCGCACGGTTCTGCCCGGCCTGATCCAGCCGCGACACCCAGCGTTGCTCTGTCGCCGACCGCTCCACGCTTAGAAATGCGCGGGCCACGGTATCGGCCGGCTCCAACATTGCCATCCTGTCCCTTCATCCTGTCGTGCGCGTTCCGCGCCTTGGTTAGAACGGGCTAAATGGCAAAGGCGCGTTTTTCAAGCAAAAACGCGCTTTGATGGAGTCACACCGAAAAAATCGAGAAAAACGGGCTGACGATCGACACGGCGCCGACCAGCAGCAGCAGCGAGAAGACGGCGAGCGAACACCAGTTGCGCTCATGCTCGGCCATGTCGAATTCCATGCTGCGAATATTGTCGTTGGCAGTGTGCGGCCGCGCCCGGTGATGGGTAGCCAGAACGCCTGCGCGCTTATTGTCCTTGAACAGGATGATCGATGTCACGGCCACGCCTCCCTCGCTTGGTGAACATGATTAACCATAGGGCCGAATCGTGTCGTATTCCAGCGGTTCTGAAGCCATGTCCTCAAATTTTATGACAGCTGAAACACCATCCCGCTAAATAGTTTTTTGACATCCCCGCGAGGTTTCATGATGAAAAAAGGCCGCGCATCCACACGGAAGCACGGCCCTCGGCTTTGGACAACTCGTCAGGCGTTTCAGGTCCGCTCGATGCGGATGACCTGCGGTTCGCTGACGAGATATTTCTCGTTCTTGATCGCCTTCACGGCCTTGCGGATCGCATCTTCCATCGTCGCATGGGTGACGAGGATGATGGTCTGCGGCGCGCCTTCCACATGCACGCGCTGGCGCTGCACGATGGATTCCAGCGAGATGTTATTGTCAGCCATGCGGGTGGCGATGGAGGCGAAGACGCCCGCCTGATCCTTCACCGTCAGACGGATGAAATAACCGCCCTCATGGCTCTTCATCTTGGCGCGGCGGTACTCCGTCAGCGACTTGGCCGGACGGCCGAGCACTGGCACCTGCTGGGCGCCTGGACGGCTCTTGGCGATATCGGCGATGTCACCCAGCACGGCAGACGCCGTGGCGTTGCCGCCGGCACCCGGGCCGACCATCAGCAATTCGCCGAGAATGTCGGATTCGATCGCCACCGCATTGGTCACGCCATCCACCTGGGCGATGACGGAATCGAGCGGCACCATGGTCGGGTGCACGCGCTGCTCGATGCCGGAGTCGGTCACCTGCGCCACACCGAGAAGCTTGATGCGGTAACCAAGCTCGGCAGCCGCCTGAATATCCTCGATGGAGATATTGGTGATGCCTTCGAGATAGATGTCGTCGGCAGCGATCTTGTTGCCGAAGGCAAGCGTGGTCAGGATCGACAGCTTGTGCGCGGTGTCATTGCCTTCGATATCGAAGGCCGGATCCGCTTCGGCATAACCGAGCCGCTGCGCTTCCTTCAGGCACGCCTCGAACGACAGGCCTTCCTTCTCCATCTTGGTGAGGATGTAGTTGCAGGTGCCGTTCATGATGCCGTAGATGCGCGACACATGGTTACCGGTCAGGGATTCACGCAGCGCCTTGATGACCGGGATACCGCCCGCCACCGCCGCCTCGAAATTGAGAAGCGCGCCCTTGTCTTCGGCAATGGTCGCCAGTTCGACGCCATGCTTCGCCAGCAGTGCCTTGTTGGCTGTCACCACATGGAGACCACGCGAAAGCGCTGCCCGCACCGCGTTTTCCGCCTGTCCGGAAGCACCGCCGACCAGTTCGACGAACACGTCGATATCGGCTTCACTTGCCATCTTCTCGGGCGTGTCGAACCAGGTAATACCCTTGAGATCGATGCCGCGGTCACGCGAACGGTCGCGCGCGCTCACGGCAATAATCTCAATCGCGCGTCCGCAGGTAATCGCAAGTTCGTTGCTTCTCTGCTGGAGGATGCGCACGAGCGAAGCGCCGACAGTGCCGAGCCCCGCTATGCCGATTCTCAATGAATCTGCCATGGGTATGTTCCTGATTTGCTGGTGATGGTGGCGGCCGAGGCCCGGCCGCCTTCGGTTGCCCTTATCTGTGGGCGTTGAGCGAAACGACGTTATGCATCGTTTCGTCAGCACTCGACAGGAAACGCTTCAGATTGCGCGCTGCCTGACGAATTCGATGCTCGTTTTCCACGAGTGCGAGACGGACGTAATCATCGCCCATTTCGCCAAAACCGATGCCGGGAGCAACGGCGATATCAGCCTTCTCGACCAGAAGCTTGGAGAACTCTAGGCTGCCGAGATGGCGGAATTTTTCCGGGATCTTCGCCCAGGCGAACATCGTCGCTGCCGGCGGCGGAACCTCAAAACCGGCCTTGCCGAACGTATCGACCATGACATCGCGGCGGCGGCGATAGACGCTGCGCACTTCGGCGATGTCGGAACCATCGCCGTTGAGCGCATGCGTCGCCGCCACCTGGATCGGCGTGAAGGCGCCGTAATCGAGGTAGGACTTCACGCGGGTCAGCGCCGCGATCAGCCGCTCGTTGCCGACGGCGAAGCCCATGCGCCAGCCGGGCATGGAGAAGGTCTTCGACATGGAGGTGAACTCCACCGCAACGTCGATCGCACCCGGAACTTCGAGAACCGAAGGCGGCGGATTGTTGTCGTCGAAGTAGATTTCCGAATAGGCAAGATCGGAGAGCACTATGATTTCGTGCTTCTTCGCAAACGCGATCACATCCTTGTAGAAATCGAGCGATGCGACATGCGCCGTCGGGTTCGACGGATAGTTGACGATTAGCGCCAGCGGCTTGGGAATGGAGTGGCGCACGGCGCGCTCCAGCGGTCCAAAAAAGCTGTCGTCAGGCTCGACATTCATCGAGCGGATAACGCCGCCCGCCATCAGGAAGCCGAAAGCGTGGATCGGATAGGTCGGGTTCGGGCACAGGATCACGTCGCCAGGTGCTGTGATGGCCTGCGCCATATTGGCGAAACCTTCCTTGGAGCCGAGCGTGGCGACGACCTGCGTATCGGGGTTCAGCTTCACGCCGAAACGGCGGGCATAATAGCCGGCCTGTGCGCGGCGAAGGCCGGGAATGCCCTTGGACGAGGAATAACGATGGGTGCGCGGGTCCTGAACGACTTCGCAGAGCTTGTCGACGATGGCCTTGGGGGTCGGAAGGTCGGGATTGCCCATGCCGAGATCGATGATATCGGCCCCGGCCGCTCGCGCGCTCGCTTTCAAACGGTTGACCTGTTCGAAGACGTATTGCGGCAGACGCCGGACCTTATGAAACTCTTCCATCACTTTCCTCATGGGAATGAACCGGTTCTGCCGGCCCATAACGAAGGTTCGTTTTTTGTTTTTAAACGCCGCCGACACGAACCGACCCGGCAGGCGTTATTCATTGTAGCGCAAAGCACGCGAAAACCTACAAGGCTTTTCTCGGGCCCACGCGGCATCACAATCATCCGCCAGTGCCTCCGGCACAGCCTTTTCAGCCCCCTCGGCAAGGCGGATCACGTAATGGGATCAAGGAACTTGCATAACGCCAGATTCTGGGAAAATGCAAGGCAGGCCATGCTCAAGAACGGCCATTCCTGTCGTTCAGCCGCGCTCGCCCTTCACAATTGCCGCGCGGATGACCGAAAGCACGCGCTCCGGCTTGATATCCGTGCAGATGAGCTGGCTTGGATGCCCATCCCAGTCACCCGGTGGAAAGGCGCGGCCATCCGGCTTCTGGATCGTCTGGCCATCGGCAAGGCCACCGCAGACGACGCGCACCGGGCCGCTGCGGGTCTCGAACAGCTCAGGCGCCACGAGGTAGACGCAGGCGCAGCTGTCATGCACCACCATGCCGTCGCCGGTGCGGGTCTTGTAAAAATCAATGTAGAATTGCGACAGGTCAGAAAGCAGCTGTACGGGCTTGCCGCCGGCTTCAGCCATCTCCGCCATGAAAGCGCTGGTCATTACCGTTTTTGTGGTGACATCGAGACCGACGACCACCACGCGCCACGGGGCGGTGAAGACGAGATCGGCCGCTTCCGGATCGCCGTGAATATTGGCCTCGGCCGCCGGCGAAACATTGCCGTTGATATCGAAGGCGCCGCCCATGACGATGACCTGCTTCACCAATGCCGCAAAATCCGGCTCCTCGCGCAATGCCAGCGCCAGATTGGTCATGCGGCCAACGGCGATCAGCGTCACCTCACCGGGATTGGCCTTGACCGTCTCGATGATGAAGCGATGCGCCGGACGCGGATCGAGCGGCAGATCGATGGTCTCGGGAATATCGATATCGCCGAGACCGTTCTCGCCGTGAATGAATGTCGGCCAGTGGCCTTCCTTGCGGGCGGGATCAAAGGTCACGCCAGCGCCTTTTGCAACAGGCGCGGTCATCTTCCATTCCCGCTTGAGGAAAAGCGCATTGCGGGTGGTGATGTCGATGGGCGCATTACCGAAAACCGTGGTGACACCGATCAGATCGATATCGGGGTGACGGTGCAGGAAAAGAAGCGCCATGGCATCATCCACACCGGGGTCCGTATCGAATATCACTTTATGCATAATGCCCTCATCCATATGTCTCGAGCGCCATCCGTTCTTCCGGCGATGCGCCACGGAAACATAACGATAAGCGGCCACACCGCAATCCCCCTGCCCGCAGCCGAACACACAGAAAGAGATTGCTTGGTCGCACTTTCGGTGAAAGAAGAAGCCCTCTCCTTCCGCCTGCCCGGACATATCAAGTGCAAGACATCGCCCTCAACGTTTTTATCGTCCTCTTCTGCGTCGCCATCTTTGCCGGATTTATCGATTCCATCGCCGGCGGCGGTGGCCTCATCACCATTCCCGCGATGATGATCATGGGCATTGCGCCGCTCGATACGCTCGGCACCAACAAGCTGCAGGCACAGTTCGGGTCGGCCTCGGCAACACTTGCTTATGCCAGACGCGGTCACGTCAATCTGAAAGAGCAATTGCCGATGGGGCTGATGGCCATGGCCGGCGGAATGCTGGGCGCACTCACAGCCGCCTTCGTACCGGCCGATCTCCTGCGCACCATCATGCCGTTTCTGCTGATCACGATTGCGCTCTATTTCGCCTTGAAGCCGCAGCTCAGCGACATCGACAGCCACCGTCGCATCACGCCCTTCGTGTTCGGCTTGATGGTCGCGCCGCTGATCGGTTTTTACGACGGCGTTTTTGGCCCCGGCGCGGGTTCCTTCTACATGCTCGCCTTCGTGGCACTGGCAGGTTTCGGCATGCTGAAGGCAACCGCCCACACCAAGCTGCTAAACCTCGGCTCGAATTTCGGCGGTTTTGTCGTCTTTGCGATGGGCGGAGCGGTTTTGTGGAAGCTCGGCCTCGCCATGGGCCTTGGCCAGTTCATCGGGGCGCAGGTCGGGTCACGTTTCGCGATGAAAAACGGCGCGAAGATCATCCGCCCGCTTCTTGTTGTTTCCTGTCTCGCCATGGCGACGAAGCTTCTTGTCGATGCATCTTCCGCCTGGTCGATCGCCACGATCTGGGAAACCATCTTCCCGAAATAAGGGATGGTAGAGCGCCTTTTCTCCGTCAGTCAGGCAACAGACAGGCGCCCGCTGCCTCAGCCTGCGGCGCGGCGCCTGCGATCGGCGATTTCGCGGATCACCACCATCGCACCCACGAGCTTGTAGGCGGAGGAGTAGCAGGGCGACATTTCCAGCGACTTAACGACCGTGCGGCCATTCTCGTCTTCCGCATAGGTATATTTCGACGTATCGCCCTTGAAGCAATTGTCGAGCTTTTCCCTGAGAATGTTCTGGAACCGGTGAACGCCGACCAGCTCGGCGATGTGGCAGCCGATAAGCCCTTCCGGCGCGTTGCGCTGAAATGCATCGAGAGCATTGGCGAAGGAAACACGGTAACCGGGAGACACGATAACCACCGGCTCGTCCAGATCGTTGAGCATGTCCTCATCGAGGATCAGATGCCGGTGATGCCACGCCAGCGTATCCTCGTCCTCGTCACCCACGACCTTTGCCTTTAACGGCATGCCGACATAACGATCGACCAGAGTTCGCAGCAGCTCGGAGTTGCGCTGCACGCAACCAAGATCTTCCGCCTCATGATTGAGGAGATCGATGGCAAAACGGAACTGCTCACGAATATCTTCGGAGCTTTCGGTCTTGCGTCCAACAATCCGCTCGAGGAGCAGCTCCAGTTCACGCTCCAGCACGGCAATCTTGTCGGATTCGTTCTTACCAACGGCAGATTGCAGTTCCGTATAACGCAACCAGAACAACTCAATCAAATCTTTCAACCCAACTCTCCCTGAACGGGCATATGACCCGCTCTCAATGCGAACGGATTAGCCCATTACCCCTGTTTATAGCGTCTGCGCGCTTAAAAATGACGTAACGAAATGCAGGAACGCCGTGAGGATTGATGCTCAAAATATCACATCCACGGGTATTTTTTCAATTTCGATAATCCATGAACGAGAAATGAGGTTCCACCAATATAAAAAAATACCGAAATGCACGAATTCGCGGTCGATTTTTGTGAAATAGCAAAAGACCCGGCCGCACGGCAATCGCCTCAAATCTGGTGCTTCACGTCCCAGCGATCATGATACCAAAGCCATTGGCCGGGATATTCTCGCACCCAGCTTTCCACCTTGTCGTTCAGAAGCTGCGCCGTCGCCTGAATATCGACATTGCCCTTCTGATCCCGGGGAATTTCAACCTTCGGCTCTATTTCCAGCCTGTAGCGATTGTCCGGAAGGCGTATGCAGCGGGCGGGATAGACATCGCAATTGAACTGCCGCACCAGCTTGGCAAGCAGCGGGTTGGTGCGGACCTCAAGCCCGAAGAACTTCGTCGTCAGGCCCTTGCCGAACTTCTGGTCGACAAGCACACCCACACCGCCGCCCTTTTCCAGTTGCCGCGCCAGCGCGAAGGAGGAGCCGGCATGCGACGGCACGAGATTGCCCATGCGTTCCTTGCGGAAATTGAACACCTTGTCGGCCACATAGGGATTGTTCGGCGGCCGGAACAGCACCGTCACATCAAGACCAAAGGCCGAGCCTGCGACCGGCAACAGTTCGAAATTACCGCTATGGGCGGTAAAGACGATGAAGGGCCGCGGATTGTCGCGCAATTCGAGAAAGGTCGGAGTACCCTCGACCTCGATGCGGCCGGGTTCGTTCTTTTCCGGGTCGAAATCGAACAGCCGGTCGAGAAACACATATTCCGCCGCAAGCCGGCCCATATTGGCCCAGCTGTCCATGGCGATCGCCAGCCGCTCCTCTTCGGTTTTTTCCGGAAAGGCGCGCGCCAGATTGTAGAGCATCAGCTTGTGGCGGCCGGTTTTCGGCCCTATCAAGCGCGCAAGCCGGTCTGTGGCGCGAATGCCCGCATCGGCCGGAAAGAGCTTCAGCAGGTTGAGAAGGCCAAAGGCGAATGTCGCGATCAGCCACTGCCGGAAGTGGTCCAGTTTCAGGACGATCCGCGTCAGAAATAATTTCAAGGTGGTCAATCCATCCGCAGGACGATCTTGCCGAACACCTGGCGCGTTTCCATGCGCTCCAGTGCCCGGTCGATATCGTCGAAGGTGACTTCGGTGTCGATGACGGGATGAACGATGCCGCGCGCCATCTTCTGCATGGCATTGGCCATGTTTTCCATGCGGCAGCCGAAGGAGCCGAGCAGCTTCAACTGCTGCTGGAACAGCATCATCAGATTGATTTCGGTGGAAACGCCCGAGGTGGAGCCGCAGGTGACGAGACGGCCACCGCGCTTCAGCGAGAACATCGAGGCGACGAAGGTATCCTTGCCGACATGTTCGAAGACAACGTCGACACCCTTCTTTTTCGTCAGCTTGCGCACGACGCCTTCGAAACGATCGGTCCGGTAATTGATGACATGATCGGCCCCGAGCGCCTTCGCCCGTTCAATCTTGTCGTCGGAACCGACCGTGGTGATGACGGTGCAGCCCATCTTCTTGGCAAGCTGGATTGCCGCCGTGCCGATGCCGGAACCGCCGGCATGGATGAGGATGGTTTCGCCGGGCTCGAGCTTGGCATTGTCGAACAGCATATGCTCGACGGTGCCGAAAGTCACCGGGGCGAGCGCCGCAGCAACGGCGTCAATGCCGTGCGGGGCCGGCACGAGCTGGCGGGCGGGAATATTGATCTTTTCCTGCGCGAAACCGTCGAGATGGAAACCATGGACGCCCTGGACATGTTCGCACAGATTGTCACGGCCTTCACGGCAGGGCTTGCAGAGCCCGCAGGTGCGCGCGCCATAGACCGAAACGAGCTGGCCCGGCAGCACATTCGAAACGCCGGGGCCAATGGCCTCGACCACGCCGGAGGCTTCCGCTCCGATGGTGAGCGGCATCTTGCGCTTGGCGAAAGCCATGCCGCGCCAGCCCCAGACGTCGATGTGGTTGAGCGCCACGGCCTTGACGCGCAGCGTCACCTCGCCCGGACCCGGAGCATCGGGTTCAGGCAGGTCCACTTTTTCGAGCTTCCGGTCGTCCACGAGTTGAAGAGCGCGCATATTTCAGTCCTTCGCCCGATGGCGTTATCTAAAAATCATTCCAGCAAAACTCTGTAACGGTTTTGCGGCTGGAATGCGTAATCAAAGAGACGAGAGCGTTTCCGCAGTGCTTTTGGAAACGCTCCTGTTGTGGCGGAACCGGTTAAGCCGGTTCCCGCGTCATGACAAGGCTTGCATTCTGCCCGCCAAACCCGAAGGAGTTGGAGAGAACCGCACCCACCTGCGCATCCCGCTTCACATTCGGCACTACGTCGAGCGTGATGGTTGGATCGGGATTGTTGTAGTTGATCGTCGGCGGCAGGGTCCCGGTCAGCATGGTCTGCAGCGAGAACACCGCTTCCACGGCGCCTGCGGCCGTCAGCGTATGGCCGATCATCGACTTGTTGGACGACAGTGGAATGTTCTTCAGGCCTTCGCCGAAGACGGCCAGCATCGAGCCATATTCCATCTTGTCATTCTCAGGCGTCGAGGTGCCGTGAGCGTTGATATAACCAATGTCGCTTTCGGCCACGCCCGCATCGGCGAGTGCCGCACGGATCGTCGCAATCGCCGGGCCGCCATCAGGCGAAGAGCGCGTGCGGTGGAAGCTATCGGCCTTTTCGCCGGCGCCCTTGATGATGCCGAGAACCTTGGCGCCACGGGCGACGGCGGCTTCAAGCGATTCCAGCACCAGCGTCGCCGCACCTTCAGCGATCACGAAACCATCGCGGTCCTTGCTGAACGGCTTGGAGGCCTTTTCCGGCGGATCGTTCTGGGTCGAAAGCGCCGAAAGCAGCGAAAAGCGGATCAGGGCTTCGGCGCTGACGGAACCGTCAGTCGCAACCGTCAGAGCGCGCTCCGTGCGGCCCTGGCGGATCGCCTCGACGCCGAGCTGGATCGCAGTCGCACCCGAAGCACAGGCGGTGGACAGAGTGACCGGCAAACCGCGTGTGCCAAAACGGTCGGAAAGACGTTCGGAAATCGCCCCGAAAAGTGCGGCTTCCTGGAATGCCGGATCGGGGCGCTGGCGCAACGCCGTCATGAACCGCTCATAGGCGTCACCCGGCTTTGCGGCTGGCGGAGACCGGTCGGCAAGCTCGAAACGGGCGCTCCATTCCGGCTCAATCGGTGGCGCTGCGAGAAACAGCGGCCCATCGAAATCACCCGATATACCGGCCTGCGCCAGCGCCTCGATGGTGGTTTCTCGGGCGAAAGCATAAGAACGCTCGACGGAGTTCGGAACCGGGATATCGATGAAATCGACCGTGCCGCTGATGCGGGTCGAGAGCCCTTCCGTCGGGAAGCGGGTAATCTTGTGGATGCCCGACTTGCCTGATGTCAACGCTGCCCAGTTATCGGCAAGTCCCTGACCGAGCGAGGTGATGATGCCCATGCCGGTCACGGCAACGATCGGGCGACCGAGATGATCCTTAAAATTGGTCATGGTCTTTTCTCCTCACACGTCACGGGACAGAACGGCGACACCTTCGCCGCGCACATGGCCGACGGTGGTGACGACAGCCTCTTTGGCCGCCCCGCTCATCTGCTTTTCCGCAGCCGCATCGAAGGTAGGAACCTTCGCGCCGCTTTCAAGCGTCAGCGCCGCCAGAGCCAGCCCGAGCGGAAACTGCGCCTCAAGTCCATGACCGGTGACACCGCCGAAACCACGAATGACCGAATTTGGCAGCACCTTTTCGAGAATATCCTTCTCGCGGACCGTTACCTCGTCATAACCGCTCGCGCCGGAAAACACGACGGTCGCAGCGCTGTCCTTTGCCGGGGCCAGCAGGCGCTTCATGCGTTTTTCCATCTTGCCGTCATCGCGGCTGCCACGATCGCCTTCAATGGCGTCGATGCGGGCATAGATGCGCGCGCCACGCTCGCTGGCATGCTTGCGCGATTCCAGCACGAGGAATGCACCGAGCGAACCGGAAATCATGCCGCCACCGTCCTGGTCGCCACGCGACCAAAGCGGCTGCCAGCCGCCCTGTGCATGTGCGCCGATGGCTTCGAACAGCAGGATCATGTCGGGACGTTCAGCCGAGAAGGCGCCGCCGACAAGGGCGTGGCTCGATTCACCGGAACGAATGCGATGGAACGCGGTTTCGACGGCGGAAATGCCGGCCGCTTCTTCGCCCATGAAGGTGCGGGACGAACCGGTGACCTTGTGCACGATGGAGATGTTGCCGGCCATCAGGTTGGAAAGCTGGGCGAGAAACAGCGTCGGGCGCAGTTCCGTCGTCAGCTTCTCGTTCAGCAGCTTTTCACGGTCGTTGCGCTTCAGCGCCTCATCGACGATCAGCGTGTCGACATTGATGTCGCGCTCGCCGCCGCCGGCGGCAACGATCATGTCCATGGTGGCGCAGGCCTCGGTATTTTCCTTCAGCCCGGCATCATCAAGCGCAAGACCGGCGGCGAAAACGCCGAGACGCTGCCAGTTTTCCATCTGGCGCTGGTCCCCGCGCTTGGCGATCTGTGCCGACCAGTCGATTTCCGGCATGGGATGGACCGGGTAGGGTTTGAATTTTTCGGTCTCGACAACCGGCTCCGGCACGGCGGCTCCAGAAAGAAGCGCCACATGCGCCTGGCTGCCAACGCCGTGACAGGTCACGATGCCGACCCCTGTTATCACCACATCATTGTCAGATTTCATCGTCTGTCATCCTTTGCAGCCGGCCCCGCCGAAACGGTCACGGCTATCCACAGCGGTTGCGAACAACCACTTCATGCGTTGCGGAATAAAGCGCGCGATGCGGATTGGCAATGGCGAAGGCCCGATCCGCCGTCGCGAGCCCACGATTTTCATGCATCGAAACCGGGCCGACGGAAAAAACGCCCTCTTTTGAAACGGGCGGAAGCGCTTATTTCTGCGCGTCCGCGGCAATGGCCGCCATCAGGCCAACTTCCTCGGCCCGCTTCTTGACGATGGGACCGAGCGGAATTTCGCTGAACGGCATGGTGCGCAGTTTCAGCTGCGCATCACAGACCTTCTTGCCGGCAGAGGTGATCTTCGCCTTGGTAACGGCAAAACCCGAACCGTCATGCTCCAGCACCGCCTCGATGTCGAGAACGGCGCCCGGCTCCACGAAGGTGCGCATCTTGGCTCCATCGACCGACATCAGGAACGGCATGGACGCAAAATCGGAAAATGCCAGAACCATCATGCCGGAAGCCTGCGCCATGGTCTCGATCAGGAGCACACCCGGAACCAGCGGCATGCCGGGAAAGTGGCCTTCGAAAACCGGGCTCTGGTCCGGAACGACCGACTGCGCCTTCAGCGTGCGCGTCGCCATATCCACGGATTCGACCTTGTCGATCATCTGAAAATATTCAAGCAGCATCGGTCCGGCCCGTCTCTGGTCGGTTGCGACCCGCCCAACAGGGCCGGGTTCGGAAAAAGAAATGCCCGCTTGACGCGGGCATTGTCAGATCAGCCCTTGGCGGCGCGCAATTCGTCGATCTTGGCGCAGAGGTTCTTCAGCACGAAGTATTCTTCGGTGGAAACCTTGCCTTCGTTGACTTCCTGCGTCCACTGCTCGAGCGGAATCTTGATGCCGAATTCCTTGTCGATGGCAAAAACGATATCGAGAAAGTCGAGGCTGTCGATGCCCAGATCGTCGATCGTGTGGCTCTCCGGCGTAATGGTTTCGCGGTCGATTTCGCTGGTTTCGGCGATAATGTCGGCAACCTTGTCGAATGTAGCTGTCACGCCCATAATCCTTATTGTCGTTCGTATGAATTGTTCTTTCTGACGCACCACATAGGCAAGTCGCACAAAAAAGCCAATGGTTTCGTGACGTAACTTTGAAATTTGCCCCAAAACTGTTGCCTAAACAGCAACCGAATGACGGCCGCGTCCATTGCCGAGATAGGTGTCGAAGATTGCCGCGATATGACGCACGAAGGGTTTTCCAACCTCGGTCACGGCAAAAACATCGGCGTCCAGACGCACCACACCATCCCTGTCGCCCGCGGCAAACTGTTGCGCCTGATCCCTCACGGAATGGCTCACCTTGCCGAAACGGTGCTGCATGTCCGAAAGATCGATAGAGAAATCGCACATCAGCCTTTCGATGACATGCGAGCGCAAATGATCGTCCTGCGATAATTCTATACCCTTCACGGCAGCAAGACCGCCTTCACCCACCATGCGCTGATATTTGCCCGTTGCCACCATGTTCTGCACATAGCCCTGCGGCAACCGACCAACGGATGATGCACCAAGCCCGATCAGCGCATCGGCCGTATCGGTGGTATAGCCCTGGAAATTCCGCCGCAGGGCCCCGGCCTCGACGGCCTGGCACAAGGTATCCGCCGGCTTGGCAAAGTGGTCGATGCCGACTGCGCGATATCCCGCCTGCTTCAGCATCTCGCCCGCCATCGTCATCTGGCGATAACGTTCGGCAATATCAGGCAGCGCGTCTTCGGGGATCAGCGACTGGTGTTTTTTCATCCACGGCACATGGGCATAACCGAAAAGCGCCACCCGGTCCGGATTGAGAGAGACGATCTGACCAACCGTCTTCTTCAATGTCTCGCAGGTCTGGAACGGCAGGCCATAAAGAATGTCGCAATTGACCGAGTGCACGCCCCTCGCCCGCACCGCATCAACGACGGATTTCGTCTGTTGGAAGGACTGGATGCGGTTGATGGTTTTTTGCACTTTGTCATCGAAGTCCTGCACACCGAGGCTTGCCCGCGACATGCCGACGGCGGCAAGCGCATCGTAACGGCTGTCATCCAGATCGTTCGGGTCCATCTCGACGCTGATTTCGGGGTCTAGCCCGAAGGTGAAATGGCGCCGCAGACAGTCCATCAGGCTGACCATGTCATCAGGCTTCAGCATGGTGGGCGAGCCGCCGCCGAAATGCACGGCACTCACCACCGCATCGGGCGAAACAAGTGCGCCAACGGTGGCAATCTCCTGCTTAAGTGCTTCCAGATAAACGGCAATCGGCTCGTATTTCAGCGTGTGCTTGGTGTGACAGGCACAGAACCAGCAGAGCCGGTCACAATAGGGAATGTGCAGGTAAAGCGATATCCGGTTCCTGTGGTTGAGCGCGCCGAGCCAGCCGCGATAGGTCGTGTCATCGATTCCCTCGTGGAAATGCGGAGCGGTCGGATAGCTGGTGTAACGCGGCACTGCACCCGAATATTTGCGAAGAAGTTCCGTATTCATCACCGGATTTGCCTTTTATCAAGAAAATGTCGATTTCCTTCCTTTCAGTAGCGGCTGCGACAGTTTGCAACTTTGACTTCAATCAAATTGCGCCATAAGTTCTTGCTAAAGTAGACGCGGGGACGACGGCTACATGGCTCACGCCCTTAAAGAGACCGGACTTGATATCCACGGTCGCATTTCGTCCCTAAAAGCCAGCATTGGAAAAGGCTTATGGACACGCTGCAGAAGACCATCCACAATTCGGAATACCCCGTCGTATGCCGCTCCTGCGAGGCGCGTCACGGCGGTCTCTGCAGCACGTTGACGCCGCAGCAGCTCTGCGACCTGAACCGTCACTCCAGCCGCAAAAAACTGGAAGCCGGCAATGAGTTGCTTGGCCAGGGGGAGCTCGTCACCTCCTATGGCAACATCCTCAATGGCGTGGTGAAGCTTTCGAAAATGATGTCGGACGGTCGCCAGCAGATCGTCGGCCTGCAATTTGCCCCGGATTTTCTTGGCCGCCCGTTTATGGCGGAAAGCAAGATGACGGCGGAAGCTGCGACCGATGTGGAGATCTGCCTTTTTCCGCGCCGTATCGTCGACCGTATGGTCACCGAAGTGCCTGACATGGAACGCAAGCTGCACAACCAGTCCCTGAAGGAACTGGACGAGGCGCGCGACTGGATGCTGACGCTGGGGCGCAAATCGGCGCAGGAAAAGGTTGCCAGCTTCCTTTATATGATCGCCACCCATATCGACCCGGAAAATGACGACAAGTCATGCTTCGATCTGCCGCTTTCACGCGCCGATATCGCTGACTTCCTCGGCCTCACCATCGAGACCGTTAGCCGGCAAATGACTAAGTTGCGCAAGGAGGGCACCATCCGCATCGAGAACAACCGCCATATCACGGTGCCGGATCTCGACGTTCTCAGCGAAGCCGCTGGTAACGACTGAGGAAATTAGCCCTTTCACCGCCCCTGAAGTGCGGATGCCCCGAAATTGATGTGTGGCGCCCGCGCCTGAGCGGGTGCGAGCGCAAAACCGGCGAGAACCAGCAAAGCGGCGATGCATTTCATGATATTTCACCCCGTGCCCCGCTGTTTCAGCGGCCTGTTTGTTATGGCCGCATCCTAAGCGACAAACCGCCTCCATCCGCTTAACATCTTGGGTAAGCGGATGGTTCATAGGCAGGGTAAAGAAGGGGTTAGGATTGCTGCACCCTTAGAGAGGCAAACCTCTCGAGGTAATCAGGCCCTGAACGTAGCGAGCAATATTAGGAAAAGAGAAAGAGGGCTGGACATACCAAACAGCACAAAAGCGAAGACGCAGGCAACTCCGTAGATCAGCCACACGAAACGATATCTCGTGCCCGCGCCCAACAAGCAAACTACAAGATTCAGAAAGACGATCAACATACCCGAGGCTAACGACGGGCGCACATCAAATAGGCGTAGGATAAGAGGCAAAACGCCAAAAAAAACTATCAGGGCTAAAAGCACCCTAGGATTGCGCGTAGAGATCAAAACCGATTTTCTCATAACTCAGCGCCAAAGCAATTACGTCAGGAGCTATTGCGAAGCAGCAGGCGTCGCAACCGGCTTCTGGTTTTCGACAAGCGCCCGCAGCTCGGCCACCCGGCGTTTGTATTCGGCTTCCGAAATCTGGCCGTTGCGCCGTGCCGCACCAAGGTTCGAAAGGCTTTTTTCCATCTTGGAGGCCTCGTCATCGCCCATCTGGCTGCCTGCGGCCGTCAGCGGCTGGGAGAAGGTCGGATAGGTGCCCGTATCGCGCTTCTGGCTGACTGCGTTGTCGCTGACGGGGCGCGGGCCAACGATTTCGGTCGTTGGGCGGCGCATATGGGCGGGTGCGACGATCGGCTCCGGGGCCTTGCAGGCCGCAAGCGTGGTGGCGAGCATGGCGCAGGAAAGCGAAAGCACAGCGATTCTCGCGGCATTTTCCGCATATGTTCCGAATGTGCCCATCTGCTTGCCCATCGTCATGTTCCGCCTGTAAGGATATCTTCCGATATCGAATTCGACTGCGGTTCGGCGCTTTACGAGCCTCCCCTTGCTGGTGGAACTTGTATTCGTTTTCATGCAGAATGTGCAAACACAAATTTGGTGGAGGATCGTGCATGGCAGGTGTTGACGGCGGGGCTGGGAAAAAGGGTGGCAAAACGCCCGGCTTCGACGCCAGTACCGCCGAGGCCTACCTGATCCGCGACCCCGAAACCTTCGCGATCAATGTCGCCCGCGCGCTCGAAAACCTCGGCAAGGCCGCCTCCGAATGGTTGGCGCCGCGCGAACGCGGCGAAATTCCACAGGCAAGCGCCGATCCGGTAACCGATCTGGTCAAGACGCTGTCGGATGTCGCCGAATATTGGATGGCCGAACCGAAGCGGTCGCTGGAGGCGCAGACCCATCTTCTCTCCAGCTATTACGATCTGTGGACGAAATCGCTGGCGCAGTTTTCCAATGACGCCGATTCGCCCCCGGAAAATGTGGCCGAAAGCGGCCCTGCACAGCGCAGAAGCAAGCGTTTTGCCGATGCCGACTGGCAGACCAATCCGTTCTTCGATTTCCTGCTGAAAGCCTACCAGACCACCGTCGGTTTCGCCGACCGGATGGTGACGGAAGCCGATGGGCTGGATGAGCATACCCGCACCAAGGCGCTGTTCTACATGCGGCAGGTGACGGAGGCGCTTTCGCCGGCCAATTTCGTCTTCACCAACCCGCAGGTTTTTCGCGAGACGGTGGCCTCCAGTGGCGCCAATCTTGTCAAGGGTATGGCGCAGCTGGCCGAGGATGTCGCGGCCGGCAATGGCCATCTGAAACTGCGCCAGACCGATTACAGCAAATTCGTCATCGGCCAGAACATTGCCGTCACGCCTGGGAAGGTCGTGGCGAAAAGCCCGCTCTGCGAAATCATCCATTATGCGCCGACGACGGAAAAGGTCTTCAAACCGCCGCTGCTGATCGTGCCGCCCTGGATCAACAAATTCTACATTCTCGATCTCAACCCGCAGAAATCCTTCGTCGGCTGGTGCCTCGAGCAGGGCCACAGCGTGTTCATGGTCTCCTGGATCAACCCGGACGCCGGCCTCGCCAACAAGGGCTGGGACGATTACATCAACGAGGGCATCGATTTTGCCCTCGACACCATCGAGGAGCGCACCGGCGAGAAGCAAATCAACGCCATCGGTTATTGCGTCGGCGGCACGCTGTTATCCTCGGCGCTGGCGCTGCATGCGCAGCAGGGCAATGAGCGTATCCGCAGCGCCACGCTGCTCGCCGCCCAGACCGATTTCATCCATGCCGGCGATCTCAAGGTCTTCATCGATGAAGGCCAGCTGGCGGCGCTGGACAAGCACATGCAGGCGGTCGGTTATCTCGATGGCTCGATCATGGCCACCGTCTTCAACATGTTGCGCGCTTCCGACCTCATCTGGCCCTATATGGTCGATAATTACCTGCGCGGCGCCGAGCCCCTCCCCTTCGATCTCCTCTACTGGAATTCCGATTCGACCCGGGTGACGGCCGCCAGTCATTCCTTCTATCTGCGCAATTGTTACCTCGAGAACAATCTCGCCCGCGGGCTGATGCGCGTTGCCGGCAAGCGCATCAATCTCGGTGATATCACCATACCCGTCTATGATCTCGCCACCTGCGACGATCATATCGCGCCCGCCAAATCGGTCTTCACGGGTGCCGCGCTGTTCGGCGGGCCGGTGGAATTCGTGCTCGGCGCGTCAGGCCACATTGCCGGTGTCATCAACCCGCCGCAGCTTGAGAAATACCAATATTGGACAGGCCCGTCACCATCAGGAGACTTCGAGGCCTGGCAGGCGGCCGCCACGGCCCATAAGGGTTCCTGGTGGATGCACTGGCAGAACTGGATCGAAAGCCAGAGCACCGAGAAGGTGAAGGCGCGTAAGCCGGGAGACGGCAAGCGCCCGGTGCTCGGCGACGCGCCGGGAACCTACGTCCTTTCCTGATCTCATCCACCACTCTCATTTTTCAGGCCACATGCTCTTCACGCCTCCGCTCATTCCCGCCACACTGATTTCCCGCTACAAGCGTTTCCTGTTCGATGCCGTTCTGGAGGACGGCACGGCGATTACCGGCTCCTGCCCCAATACCGGCTCCATGCGTGGGCTGACGACACCGGGCTCCCGTATCTGGCTCTCCGAGCATGACAGCCCGACCCGCAAGTACCGGCACATGTTTGAAATGGTCGAGGCCGATGGCACCGTGGTCGGTATCAATACCGGCATGCCGAACCGGCTGGCAGAAGAAGCGATCCTGAATGGCCGCATCCCAGAACTGGCCGGCTATTCGACAATCCGCCGCGAACAGAAATACGGCCGCAATTCCCGCATCGATTTCCTGCTGTCGGAACCCGGCCGGCCGGATGCCTACGTGGAAGTGAAGAACGTGCATTTCATGCGCGAGAAGGGTCTTGCCGAATTCCCCGACACCGCCACTAAACGCGGAGCCAAACATCTGGAGGAACTGGGTGACGCAGCGGAAGCTGGTTACCGCTCAGTGATGCTCTATCTCATCCAGCGCGACGATTGCGAACGGATGCGCATCTGCGACGATCTCGATCCCGTCTATGCGCTGGCGTTTCAGCGGGCGATGGCACGCGGGGTGGAGGCCTATGCGGTGAAATGCACGGTCTCCCCGACACAAATTTCGGTCAGCGGAACGGTTAAGATGGACGAATGGCGTCCGGCTGTTTTATGAACAGGGACGTAAAGACACAGAAAGCACTATGATGGTCACCTATATCGACGCAGCCTCCGCCCCCCTCAAGAACACGGGCGTCATCCGCCTCTATACGCTCGAGGATTTCGATGGCATGCGCAAGGCGTGCCAGTTGACGGCGCGGTGCCTCGATGAGCTGGCGGCGATCGTCAAGCCGGGTGTGACGACCGACGCCATCGACCGTTTCGTTTTTGAATTCGGCGCCGATCACGGCGCGCTGCCGGCAACGTTGAATTATCGCGGTTACACGAAATCCGTCTGCACCTCGATCAACCACGTCGTCTGCCACGGCATTCCGGATGAAAAGCCGCTGCGTGATGGCGATATCGTCAATATCGACGTCACCTATGTACTTGATGGTTGGCATGGCGATTCGAGCCGCATGTATCCTGTCGGCCAGATCAAGCGCGCCGCCGAGCGGCTGATGGAAGTGACCTATGAATGCCTGATGCGCGGTATCGCGGCGGTGAAGCCCGGCACACGCACCGGCGCGATCGGCGCGGCGATCCAGGCCTATGCGGAAGCGGAACGCTGCTCCGTGGTGCGTGATTTCTGCGGCCACGGCGTCGGGCGTCTGTTCCACGACACGCCCAATATCCTGCATTACGGCCAGCCGAATGAAGGCCCGGAAATCCGCGAGGGCATGATCTTCACCATCGAGCCGATGATCAACCTCGGCAAGCCGCATGTGAAGGTGCTCTCCGATGGCTGGACGGCGGTGACCCGCGACCGCTCCCTCTCTGCGCAATATGAACATGCCGTCGGCGTCACCGCCACCGGCTGTGAAATCTTCACGTTGTCGCCCGGCGGCTTCGATCGTCCTGGCCTGCCGCCGCTCGCATAAGGCCAGACCGCCTATGGCAAAACGCCCTGCCCCGCCTTCCGCCGATCTTTCCCCGACGTCAGGCTTTGAGGCTGGCGAAGGCGATCTGTTCAACGGGGCGGATGAGCGCGGCTTTTTCGCCGAACCGCGAAGCGCGCCAAAGAAGGCCGCGCGGGCCGTGACTGCCACAGAACAGGAAGCGGATGCCGCTCACTATCACGGCCACCGCGACCGGCTGCGGACACGTTATCGCGATGGTGGCGATGCAGCACTTGCCGATTATGAATTGCTGGAACTTCTGCTGTTTCGGCTGATCCCGCGGCGCGACACCAAACCGATTGCCAAGGCGCTCATCGCCCGTTTCGGAACGCTCGGCAGCGTGCTCGGCGCCCCCTTGCCGCTGTTGCAGGAAGTGAAGGGGGTCGGCGAAGCCGTGGCGCTTGATCTAAAGCTCGTCGCCTCCGTTTCCCAGCGCATGCTGAAAAGCGAAATTCGCAATAAGCAGGTTCTCGGCTCCTGGTCGTCGGTGATCGACTATTGCCATGCCGCCATGGCCCATGAGACGCGCGAGCAGTTCCGCATCCTCTTCCTCGACAAACGCAACGTCCTGATCGCCGACGAGGTGCAGGGTCAGGGAACCGTCGACCATACCCCGGTCTACCCCCGCGAAATCGTGCGCCGGGCGCTTGAATTATCGTCTACAGCCTTGATTTTAATCCATAATCATCCGAGTGGGGACCCGACCCCCTCGCGTGCGGATATCGAGATGACCAAAACCATCATCGATACGGCAAAGCCGCTCGGCATCACCGTCCACGATCATATCATCATCGGCAAGGACGGCCACGCCAGCTTCAAGGGCCTTCGGCTGATCTGAAGCAGACGCGAATGTTTAAGAACGGCTGCAACCCATAAGAGCGGCATCAACAAAAAATTAACACCTATAAATTAGCATTTCCGAAAATAATAAATCAAGGCATCGAACCTTGATGCCTGAAGGAACGGGGGTGCTTTATGTTTAATGGAGTGCGTTTCTTTCGCGATCGATCCGGCTCGTCAGCTGTCGAGTTCGCCATCATCGCACCGATTTTCTTTCTCGTCCTGCTGACCATGATCGCCTACGGTATCTATCTGATGGCGGCCTATTCGGTGCAGCAGATCGCCGCCGACGCGGCAAGAACGGCGGTTGCCGGGCTGAACACGACCGAACGTCAGCAGCTTGCCCGGGATTTCGTCACCAAAAGCGACCTCAGCTACGCCTTCATGGACAAGACGCGCTTCACCGTCAATGTCGCCACCGATCCCGCCAATGCCAACCAGTTTACGGTCAAAGTCGAATACGACGCCCGCAACCTGCCGATCTGGAGCCTCTATAGCTATACCCTGCCCGAGCCGGTCATCCGGCGTTTTTCCACCATCCGGATCGGAGGAGCATGACATGCGGACCATTCCTTCCCTGCTTCCCCGCTTCCTCAAGGATAAAACGGGCAACATCGCCATTTCGGCCGGGCTCACCGCGCCGCTCTTCATCGGCATATTGGCGCTGGGCGTCGACTACGGTTACCTGACATTGCAGAAACGGCAATTGCAGCAGACCGCAGATCTCGCGGCCATCTCGGCGGCAGCCAATGCAACGGATGCCGAAAAGGCAGTCCAGCAATATTTCGCCCTCAACGGCATGGATCTCGGCGTCAAGACGGACCAGGGTCTTTTGACCGCCAAGGGGCTGCAACCCTTCGATCCCTTGAATGAATTTGCCAGCAGCAAGGGTTATGCCGAAGTCATCAAGGGTCACTATGAGCCGGATGCGACCGTTCCTGTCGGCAAGCGTTTCGTCGACAATGCCTTGCCCACCAATGCCATCAAGGTGAACATCGTCGAACAGGGGCAGATATTCTTTGCCTCCGCCTTCACCAAGCCGCCCAAGGTCTCGGCAGCCGGAACGGCCTCATCCCAGAAGATCGCCGCATTTTCGGTGGGATCGCGGCTGGCGAGCCTCGATGAGGGAATTCTCAACAGCCTGCTCGGCGGCCTTCTCGGCACCACGGTGTCGTTGAAACTCATGGATTATCAGGCGCTTCTCGCCGCCGACGTCAATGCGCTGAAGATCGTGGAGGCGCTGGCCATCGATCTCAACCTCACCGCCGGCACCTACAAGGATGTGTTGCAGACGGAAATCAGCTACGGCAAATTCCTCGACGTGCTGACCAAAACCACCGGCTTGCAGCCGGCCGTGGTCAACATTTTGAATACACTGCAAAAAACAGCCAACAAAAGCAACGTCAAGATCAAGCTCGAGGAAATCCTCAATCTCGGTCCCTTTTCCGACAAGCTGATCGGTACGGGTGAAAACCTCAAGGTGACAGCCGGCGTCTTCGATCTCATCAATGCCGCTGCCGTGGCGGGCAATGGCGGCAACCAGCTGGCGCTTAATCTCAACGCCAATCTCCTCGGCCTCGCCTCGGTCAAGGCAACGCTTGCCATCGGTGAACCGCCCGTCGAAACACCGTCGCTCGCCGTCGGCGGCCAGGGCACCATCGTGCGCACCGCGCAGACCCGGCTGGCGGTCAATGTCGTGGTCGACGGGCTGCAGGCCATTGCCGGTCTCAAGGTCAATCTTCCGCTTTATGTGGAAGTCGCCCATGCCGAAGCGCGGCTTGCCGATATTCGCTGCACGGGCGGCGGACAGGGCACGGTGGATGTGGAAGTCGTTCCCGGCGTTGCCGAAATCGCACTCGGCAACGTCGACACCTCGGCCTTTGCCAATTTCGGCAAGGATCCGCGCGTGACCAAGGCAGCCATCGTGGACTCGGCGCTGCTTGCCATCAATGGCAGCGCCCTCATCAACGCCACCAACATGACGAAGACCAAACTGACCTTCACCCAGTCGGATATTACGCAAGCCAAGATCAAGAGCGTCTCGACCAAAGACACCGTCACCACCCTTGTCAGCTCACTGCTGAAGAACCTCAATCTGGATATCCGGCTCCTCTTCCTCAACATCGATCTGGGAGGTTTGGCGGGCATCCAGGCAGCGCTTGCCAACACGCTTGCGGTGGTGACCGCGCCCGTCGATCAGCTGCTCTACAACGTGCTTCTGGTTCTCGGCGTCAAGATCGGCGAAGCCGATGTGCGGGTCACCGACGTTCGCTGCCAGCAGCCGGCGCTGGTGCAATAATCCCGTCACCGCCCATAAAAAAGCCGCCGGGAGAGATCCCGGCGGCTTTTCATTTGATCAGCCCTGATATCAGGCGTTGGCGATTGCCAGACGCTTTTCGTCGCGGCCGCTCTTCATACGCTCGGACAGCAGGAACGCCAGTTCCAGCGCCTGATCGGCGTTGAGGCGCGGATCGCAATGGGTGTGGTAACGGTCGGACAGCGAATCCGCCGTCACGGCGCGCGCGCCACCCGTGCATTCCGTCACGTCCTTGCCGGTCATCTCGATGTGGATGCCGCCCGGATGCGTGCCTTCGGCGCGATGGATCTGGAAGAAGCTTTCGACTTCCGACAGGATGCGCTCGAACGGACGCGTCTTGTAGTGGTTGAGCGTGATCGTGTTGCCATGCATCGGATCGCAGGACCAGACAACCTTGCGGCCTTCCTTTTCCACCGCACGGATGAGCTTCGGCAGGCTGTCCGCCACCTTGTCATGGCCGAAACGGCAGATCAGCGTCAGACGGCCAGCCTCGTTCGCCGGGTTCAGCGCATCGATCAGCTCGATCAGATTGTCAGGCGTCAGCGACGGACCGCACTTCAGGCCGATCGGATTCTTGATGCCGCGGAAATATTCCACATGCGCATGGTCGAGCTGACGCGTGCGGTCACCGATCCAGATCATGTGACCCGACGTCGCGTACCAGTCGCCCGAGGTGGAATCGATACGGGTCAGCGCTTCTTCGTAACCAAGCAGCAACGCTTCATGGCTGGTGAAGAAGTCGGTCTCACGCAGGCTCGGATTGTTTTCCGCGCTGATGCCGATCGCCTGCATGAAGTTCATGGTTTCGGAAATGCGGTCGGCCAGCTTGCGGTAGCGGTCCGCCTGCGGGCTGTCCTTGATGAAACCGAGCATCCACTGGTGGACGTTTTCAAGGTTGGCGTAACCGCCCATCGCGAAAGCGCGCAGCAGGTTAAGCGTCGCGGCCGACTGGCGATAGGCGTCGAGCTGGCGCTCCGGGCTCGGAATGCGCGAAGCCTCGTTGAATTCGATGCCGTTGATGATGTCACCACGGTAGGACGGCAGCGTCACGCCATCGAGCACTTCCACGTTGGAAGAGCGCGGCTTGGCGAACTGGCCGGCAATGCGACCGACCTTAACCACCGGCAACTGTGCGCCATAGGTCAGCACGACGGCCATCTGCAGGAAGGCGCGGAAGAAGTCGCGGATATTGTCGGCGCCATGCTCGAGGAAGCTTTCGGCGCAGTCGCCACCCTGCAGCAGGAAGGCGTTGCCTTCGGCCACATTGGCGAGCTGTTTTTTGAGGCGACGGGCTTCACCGGCAAAAACCAGCGGCGGATAGGTCGCAAGCGTGGCTTCGGTAGCCGCAAGTGCGGCCGCATCAGGATATTCGGGAACCTGCTGGATCGGTTTCTGCCGCCAGCTGCCGGGGGTCCAATTCTGTGCCATGTTCTTACCCTTTTTTCGCCCGCGCGACTGCCGCGCGACCGCCTCGAAAATTGAGCGGCTTATAGCTCCAAGCGCCGAGTTTGCATAGACACCCGTACGCCCACTCCTCTCTTTCGGAGCCATTTGATACCGTCAGGCGCAGAAAAATGGTTTCAAACGATTAAAATTTCACTGCGCTGTCGCTTTCGCCTCCGTGCTATCACAGAGTTCCCAATCTCTCCCGGATGCAGCGGTGCAATGAACGGGGCAGATGAAAAACAAAGACAGCCAGCCGATCCATGGCGGAGGATGGCCACGTGTCCCATCCATCATCGCCTCCCCCACCCTGTCGGTGGGGAATTTTTGCGCGTATCAACTTTTCCATCAGGAACATGGTTTCCGGTAACATTTATGTCTCCTTCGCTTGGAGACGAGTTAGGAGGGTTGTTGGGTGGAGCATAGGCGCACGTTTGAAAGACCCGTTTCAGAGAGAGACGGAGAAACTGGACCCCTGAAGCGCGTAAGATGCGATCGGATGTGGAGAGGATGCCGTGGCGGAAGTAGACTGGAACGATCTGAGGCTTTTCGAAATTGTTGCGACAGAGGGAGGTTTAGCTGGCGCGGCCGTTAGGACCGGAATCAGTGCGCCGACGATTGGCCGAAAGATGCTGCTTCTGGAACGAACGATTGGACGAACGCTCTTCATTCGAAGTCAGAACGGATACAGGCTCGCGCCCGATGGTGAAGTCCTGCTTGAAAAGGTTCGGGCCATGCGACATAGCGCGGCAGAGATCGCGCAGTGGCATGGCGAGGCCTTCTCGTTGCCGATTGTTTCGATAGCAAGCGACATCTGGATTGCGGGCTTCATAGCGACGAATACAGCAGCCATCCGAGGCCCGACCGACGCTTTTCGGCTGTGCTGCAAGCAATTTAAGAATGAAGACGAATTGACCTACACGCGCGGCGTGGTCGCCATACGGCGCGAAAAGCCAGCCACCGGAAATTTTGCCGTTCGTAAATCGATCGACGTCGCCTATAGCGTCTACCGACCGAAAGGAAGTTCAGACACAGATTTCACGCAATGGGTCTCTATTGGAACCGAGGTCGCGGAATCCGACGCGGAAAAATGGGTTTTTCGTCATCGCGAGCCACTTATCCACACCTGGACAAACGCACCATCAATTTTGCCGGGCCTCATCCAGAGCGGCGCGGGAAAAGGCGTCCTGCCATGTTTTGTTGGTGACACCCTACCCGGCCTGGTCCGCGACGGCGAACTGATCGACGAATTATCTCATCCACTGTGGATCATCGTCAATGACGACGACCGGCATACAAAGGAAATGCGGCTCGCAATCGATCGTCTCGTTGCTCTTTTGAAGGGCAACGAGACCTTGTTCAACGGGCGTCGTGATGATGGGGCAACAATCGTCGAGGTGCTGGAAAGGCAGGCAAACTAAACCCTTTCGCCATTCACCACGCGGTAGCTCGGCGAATACATCGTCACCAGTTCTTCGGCGGCTGTGGGATGAACCGCCATGGTGCGGTCGAAATCATCCTTGGTGCAGCCCGCCTTCAGCGTGATGCCGAGAAGCTGCGCCATTTCACCCGCCTCGTGACCAAGAATATGCACACCGACAACCCTGCGGTCGCTAGCATTGACGATCAGCTTCATGATCGTCTTTTCCTGGCGGCCGGAAAGCGTCGCCTTCATCGGCCGAAACTGGGCGCGATAGACTTCCAGTTCCCGATATTTCTTGCCGGCTTCCTCTTCCGAAAGACCAACGGTTCCGATTTCCGGCTGCGAGAACACCGCCGTCGCAATCAGCTCGTGATCCGGCTTGGTCGGATTGTTCTTGTATTCGGTCTCGATGAAGCACATAGCCTCGTGGATCGCTACCGGCGTCAGCTGTACCCGGTCGGTGACGTCACCCAGCGCGAAGATGCTGGGCACGTTCGTGCGCGAATAGTCGTCGACGATGATCGCGCCGCGCGCATCCACCTTCACACCGGCATTTTCGAGACCGAGTCCCTTGGTGTTCGGGTCGCGACCGAGCGCCAGCATCACCAGGCCGACATGTAGCGAGCTGCCCTGTTTGGTGCGTGCCACGAAGCCGCCGGCGCCATCCTTGCTGACTTCCTCGATGATATCTTCGAGAATGATGCGGATGCCCTTGGCCTCCATCGCCTCATGCAGGCCCTTGCGCATGTCGTGATCGAAACGCGACAGGATTTCCTTGCCGCGATAGATCAGCGTCGTTTCCACGCCGAGCCCGTGGAAGATATTGGCGAATTCGACAGCGATATAACCGCCGCCGGCAATCAGGATCGATTTCGGCAGTTCTTTCAGATCGAAGGCTTCGTTGGAGGAGATCGTCAGTTCATGACCGGGCAGCGCCTTGTGCTCGTTCGGCGTACCGCCAACGGCAATCACGATACGCTCTGCCGTGTATGTCTCACCGGTTTTCGTGAGCTTCACGGTATGGGCATCGACCAGTTCCGCACGGCTGTCGAAGATGTCGGCCTTGGCGTTCTCCAGCCCCTTGCGATAGAGGCCTTCGAGCCGGGTGATTTCCTTGTCCTTCGCCGCGATCAGCTTTTTCCAGTCGAAGCTACGTTCGCCGACGCTCCAGCCGAAACCTTCGGCATCCTCGAAATATTCAGGGAATTGCGAGGCATAAACGAACAGCTTCTTCGGCACGCAGCCGCGAATGACGCAGGTACCGCCATAACGGTATTCTTCAGCTATTCCCACGCGCTTGCCGAGCGAGGCCGCCACGCGGCCGCTGCGCACGCCGCCGGAACCACCACCGATAACGAAGAGATCGTAGTCATAAGCTGTCATAGTCAAAACCCCTGCTCAAAACCGCCATGACCCCGATATGGGCCAGCGGTCTGTTCACGCCACATATAGGTGCTGCGACGCACAAATGAAAAGCCCGGTCTTGCGACCGGGCTTTGAATATTTCTGAACCTTTGAAGGTCGCCTTACGGCTTGGCTGCGGGCGCGCCGCCGGTAGCGTTATGATCAGCCGGAAGCGGCTTCAGATCGGCGCCGGCAACCTTCTGCAGTTCAGTCATGCTGGCGGTGTTGAGATCGCGGTTGATGCCGGCGGCCCAGATGTCGGCAGCCTTCATCAGTTCGCGCGTGGCGATCGGGCCATCCTTGAGGAGCTTCTTGCCAGCTTCGCTGCTGTAGAATGCGGAAATGGCATTCAGCTCGTCAACGCTGAAGGCGCGCGCATAGGTGAGTGCCGCTTCGCGTTCCAGATCGGCGCGGCGCGGTGCAAGCTCAAGCGCCTTGGCATCAACCGTCGTGGTGATGGCGTCCTGCACATTCGGCGAGGCCTGAATGAGTTCGCCCTTGAGGCGCTCGGCCAGACCCGGCAGAATGTCGTCGAAACGGTCGGTAACGCCAAGAGAGGCGATTGCCTTGCGTGCGGCAGCGATGTGCGCTTCGGAAATTTCCTGCGCGCGTGCGGCAGTACCGAACACGATGCCGGAAATGAGGATCGAAGCAGCGGCAGCTTTGCCCAGTCCCGCTAGTTTGATCATGAAAATCTCGCTCCTGTTATACTGCCTGCATCACGCGGGCGCCTTCAGGGCCCGCGATGATGGCAAGCGATGCCAAATTTATGAAAAGTCCGTGCTCAACAACACCGGGGATAGTGTTCAGCTCGCGTGCCAGTGCTTCTGCATCAGGAATACGGCCAAAAGATGCGTCGAGGATCAGGTGTCCGCCATCCGTCATGAAGGCACCATCGCCGGAAGAACGCATCGTCAGTTCGCCCGAAAGACCCGACCGAGCCGCCAGTTTTTCAATGGCGATGCGTGTCGCCACCTGACCGAAGGGATTGATCTCGATGGGAAGCGGAAAGGCGCCCAGCGTCTCGACGACCTTGCTCTGGTCGGCGATGACGATCATGCGGCCGGATGCTGCCGCCACGATCTTTTCGCGCAGCAACGCGCCGCCGCCGCCCTTGACGAGACGTAGTGCATGATCAACTTCGTCGGCGCCGTCAATGGTCAGATCCAGTTCCGGCAATTCATCGAGGGATTTCAGCGGCACGCCAAGCTCGACGCACAGACGTGCGGTACGTTCGGATGTGGGAACGCCCTCGACCTTCAGGCCGGCCGCAACCTTCTCCGCCAGAAGACGGACGAATTCCTCGGCCGTCGAACCGGTGCCGATACCCAGCCGCATGCCGTCCTGCACATGGGACAATGCGGCCTCGGCGGCCTTGATCTTCATCTGGCGGGCATCCATGTGCCTGAAACTCCGGTAGCTTTGTCGTCGCCGTGCTGTTTACACGGGTCGAAAGCCAAACGAAAGCCTTTTTCAAGGCAACAAACAGAACGTTATGACGCGGTTGCAAAGACAGGCCCGTTTGCCTAGGCTTGGCGTCAATGAAAGCGCAGATCGTTCAGCACCCGCATTCCCCAAGAGGCCCGTTCCCGTGACATCCCGCCCGCTCTCCCCGCTCGCTATTTTCGATCTTGACGGCACGCTCGTCGATACCGCCGCCGATCTGGTCTCCAGCCTCAACCACACCATCACCGCAGCCGGGCTTGCCCCCGTCACCTATGACGATCTGACCCACCTCGTTGGCCAAGGCGCGCGGGTGATGATCAAGCGCGCCTTCGCATTGCGCGAGACGGAATTGCCGGAAGCCGATATCGATCCCCTTTACGAACGCTTCATCACCCATTACCGCGCTGAAATGCCCGGCGAAAGCCGCCCCTATCCGGGCATCATCGAGACGCTGGATGCGCTCTCGCAAGCAGGCATCACGCTTGCCGTCTGCACCAACAAGACCGAAATCCTCGCTGTGCCGCTGCTCGAAAAACTCGGCCTCACGCCTTATTTCGCGGCGATTACCTGCGGCGACACCTTCGCCTTCCGCAAGCCCGATGCCCGCCATATTCTCGGCACCATCGAAAAGGCCGGGGGCGACGTGCAGCGCTCCATCATGGTCGGCGACAGCATCAACGACATTCTCGCCGCCAGGAATGCAGCAGTACCATCAATCGGCGTGACCTTCGGTTATACGGATGTGCCGATGGTAGAACTTGAGCCGGATGTCGTGATTGATGATTTCGCCGCTCTGACGCCGGCGCTCTTTGAGAAGCTGGTTTCCAAGGGTGCAGCGGCGGCCTGAGAGGCTGGACGACATAAAAGCAGGAATGGGGCGAATGAGGATGACACTTCCTCACGCTCGACGTCATCCTCGGCTTTGCGCCGAGGATCTAATCACATCCAATAGAATTGAGACGTTGCAGACGCTCGGGACAAGCCCGAGCATGACGGAAGAGGGAATTCAGCGCCGTTTCCGGCGCTTTTTCTCTCAATTGTACTCCATCAAATCGACGCGGCCCGCGCCTTTGTCGTCACGGCGAATGCCTTCTGCACATAGCTGTCGCGGTCATAGACGTCGTCGAAGAACTGCACCTTACCGTCCTTGTCCGGCCAGGCCGTGAAATAGGCGACATAGACCGGAACCTTCTCCGGCACTTGCACTGCGCGGTTCTTGCCCGCTGCAATCTGCTCATTGACCTTGTCGACGCTGGAGCCAAGAACGGCAGCAGCCATGCGGCGCGGATCGACCAGACGGATACAGCCGTGGCTCAGAGCCCGCATGTCGCGGTTGAAGAAGCTCTTGGCCGGCGTGTCATGCATGTAGATCGCATGCGCGTTCGGGAACAGGATCTTCAGGTCGCCCAGCGCATTGTCGCTGCTCGGCGGCTGGCGCACGGAAACGGCGTTGGTGGAGCCGTACCAATTGACGCTGCTGGATGAGACCGCACGGCCGCCAACCTGTACTTCGTAACCCAACCGGTCGAGATAGGACGGGTCGCGGCGCAGCTTCGGCAGCATCTCGTTGACGATGATCGACTGCGGCACGCCCCAATAGGGATTGAACTCGACGGTCTGGATTTCGTCCTGGAAGAAATAGGTCTGGTTCGCCTTGGAACCGACAACCACCTTCATGCCGAACTGTTCCACGCCGTCATTGTGATAATAGGCCATGAAAGCGGGCTGGTTGATGAAGACGTAACGCTGGCCGAGATCTGCCGGCAGCCAGCGGACCTGCTCCATGGCCACCTGCACCTTGGCAATCTTGGCATCGTTGCTTTCGCCGACCATGGCGCGCACGGTCGCACGGCCGATCACGCCATCCGGCTTCAGGCCGTTTTCGCTCTGGAACGCCTTCACCAGATCGACGAGATCAGGCGTATAATCCGGCGTCTCCTGGTAAGCGGACATGACCGCCGCATGTTCGGCCTTGAAGGCCGGCGACGCGCGATGCTCGATCGCCTTGACGACACTGGCCATATCGGCGCTGCTATTGCCGGGCTTAAGCACCAGATCGGCCGGAACGCGAACGGTGTGAGCCGCATCGCCCTCGCCGCGCAGGCGGGCAAGTTCCGCCTTCAACGCCAGGTATTCGGCGCTCGACGGTTCACGGCTGCGCAGATAGGCGGCGACGTCGGGGCTCAGGCCTGCAAGCTTCAGCACCGGCGCAAGGTTGACGGTCTTGCGCTTGAAATCATGGTAGCCAGACAACCGGTTCGGATCGACACGGCCACGCGTCGTATCCTGCACATAGGCCAGAACCTTGGCCGACAGCGCCAGTTCGAACTGCATCTGCGCCCGCTGATAAGAATCCGAGGTCGATACGGAGGCCGTTTCGACCGGCGTGCCGGTCGCAGTCGTGCCGGCAGCATTGTTGCTAATGCTGGCGGTCACATCCCTTGCCGGTGCGGAAATGCTGTAATCGGCCGGATCGAGGCCGCTCTCGCCAACCGTCTCGAAGAAAGCGAGGACGGCGTTGGCGCGCTCGGTCAGTTCACCGCCGGAAACCCACAGCGTCTTGCCGCCGGCGCCGTAGTAGGCTTCCAGTGCCTTGCCGATCTCAGGCGTGGCGCTGAACTTCAGGTTGGCAAGGCCTTCGCCGAAATTCGCCGTGTTTACCACACGAGCCGCATCCGCCTTGTAATCGTAATAACGCGGGCCGGAAACGCGCGGCAGAGGCTCGGGATCGGAGGCATCCGCACTTTGTCCGGCGCTTGATCCGGAGCCGGATGGCGAGGTGACGATGCCGGCCGGCGGCAGTTCACCGCGATCACGCGCGATCTTGCCCGGGCCGCCGCGCAGGAGGTCCATCAGCGTCACCGCGCCGGCGCTGCCGGGAAGAGCGGTGGAAACGGAAAGACCGAGAGCCAGCACCAGTGCTGCCGATGATTTTCCAGATGTGACTTGCAATTTGATCCTCGTAGCACCCAGCACCGCCCGAAAACGGCGGGCATCAGTTTCATGCCTGTCTAGCCGATAGACGGCCCGTTGAAAAGAAAACGCCTAAAGCCCACAACCGTGCCGAAATGAACCTCATGATACAGCCAAAGCCATAAAAACGTAATTTCCAGAATTGGCGAGAATGGTTAAATTTCCATTTATTTCATTCACTTTGCCGTGGCCCGCCACCGCCTTTTCGCATCACGGAAAGCCCGGTCTTCAAGGCATTTCAAGCCGTAGTAAAAATGACACGCCACGCCGTTTTTCACGCCATCACCCTGACGAGGTCGAAATCGCTCAAGGTCGTGGGAAATATCTGCCTCTGCCGCATTGCAGCGCTTTCATTGCCGGCGCGATGATTCTATATATCGGCCGCGCAAGGCGGGCGAAGTGCCGTTTTGGCGGAGGAAAACGAGTAAAAAGGCAAGATTGATGACAGCCACACGGACAGAAACCGATACATTTGGCCCTATTGAAGTTCAGGCCGATCGCTACTGGGGCGCGCAGGCGCAGCGCTCGCTCGGCAACTTCAAGATCGGCTGGGAAAAGCAGCCCGCCTCTGTCGTCCGTGCCCTCGGCATCGTCAAGCAGGCCGCTGCCCGCGCCAACATGGCGCTGGCAGGTCTCGACCCCAAGGTGGGAGATGCCATCATCGCCGCCGCACAGGAAGTCATCGACGGCAAGCTGACCGAGCATTTCCCGCTCGTCGTCTGGCAGACGGGCTCCGGCACCCAGTCCAACATGAATGCCAACGAGGTGATTTCCAACCGCGCGATCGAAATGCTCGGCGGTGAAATGGGCACCAAGAAGCCTGTTCACCCGAATGACCACGTCAATATGAGCCAGTCCTCGAACGACACCTACCCGACGGCGATGCACATCGCCTGCGTGGAAGAGATCGTTCACCACCTGTTGCCGGCCCTCAAGCACCTGCACACGGCGCTGGAAGCCAAGGTCAAGCAGTTCGAAAAGATCATCAAGATCGGCCGCACCCACACCCAGGATGCGACACCGCTGACGCTCGGCCAGGAATTTTCCGGTTATGCCGCTCAGGTCGCCTCGGCGATCGCCAATATCGAACTCACCCTGCCCGCACTGTCGAAGCTCGCCCAGGGCGGCACGGCCGTCGGCACGGGCCTCAATGCCCCTGTTGGTTTCGCCGAAAAGGTCGCCGAGGAAATCTCCAAGATTACCGGCCTTTCTTTCGTTACCGCGCCGAACAAGTTCGAAGCGCTTGCCTCGCATGATTCCATGGTCTTCTCCCATGGCGCGATCAATGCCGCCGCAGCAGCACTGTTCAAGATCGCCAATGACATCCGCTTCCTCGGTTCCGGCCCGCGCGCCGGTCTCGGCGAATTGTCGCTGCCGGAAAACGAGCCCGGCTCGTCGATCATGCCGGGTAAGGTCAACCCGACCCAGTCCGAAGCACTGACCCAGGTCTGCGCCCATATCTTCGGCAACAATGCAGCGCTTTCCTTCGCAGGCTCGCAGGGCCACTTTGAACTCAACGTCTATAATCCGATGATGGCCTACAACTTCCTACAGTCGGTCCAGCTTCTGGGCGATGCGGCCGTGTCCTTCACCGACAACTGCGTCGTCGGCATCGAGGCGCGCGAAGACAACATCCGGAAGGGCGTCGAGAACTCGCTGATGCTGGTGACGGCGCTGAACGGCAAGCTCGGCTACGACATCTGCGCCAAGATCGCCAAGACCGCCCACAAGAACGGCACGACGCTACGCGAAGAAGCCGTTGGTGGTGGATACCTCACCAACGAGGAATTCGACCAGTATGTGCGCCCCGAAAACATGATCGGCCCGAAGTAAGCCGGTTTGGAATTTGTGGTAATTGGGAACGGGCCTTCGGGCCCGTTTTTGTTTGCCCGATTGACAGCTGGGTAATGAGACCGGGATAGGGCCGGAACATCGAGATGCACCGGCATTGACCTCATTTGGTGTTTTTACATCTTCCTCATACACTGTTCTTCCGCAGAAAATGCCACGACCAAGCACGAGGGTGATATCATGATCTGCCGCCGCAGCCTGCTTCTGGGTGGCGCGCTCCTCGCCACTGCGATGAAAGCCCCGCATCTGCTTGCCGACGGCGATCGACCCCGAATTTCCCTCTGGCCCGGCCCGCCTCCTGGCGGCCACGGTCCAACCGGTTCCCAGAACATCAGCAAAAAAGGCGCTGTCACCAACGTCGCCATACCGGGCCTTGAGATGTTTGCACCCATCAGGCCAAACGGGTCTGCAATGCTCATTGCAGGCGGCGGCGGGTATAAACGCATCGAGGAAGGCAAGGAGTCCTATCCCGCCGCACGCTGGCTTGCCGCCAGAGGCATTTGCGCTTTTGTCCTCACCTATCGCCTTCCGACGGAGGGATGGACTGCCGGGCCGCTGGCACCGCTTCAGGACGCACAGCGCGCATTTCGTCTGATACGTGCACGCAGTTCGGATTGGCAGATCGATTCGCAACGGATAGGCGCACTTGGCTTTTCTGCAGGCGGCCACTTGATGGGACTGGCAGCGACCCGCCCGGCGTTTGCATCCTACACGGCGGTCGATGACATCGACAGGCAATCAGCCCGGCCGGATGTCGCAGCCCTGATCTATCCGGTCATCACGCTTGCACCGCCTTATGACCATACGTCCACCCGTAGATCGCTTATCGGCGCTCACCCTACAGACGAGGCGACGCGAGAATGGTCAGTGGAAAGCCATGTGAGCAACGATTGCCCGCCGGTCTTCATCACACAGGCGGATGACGACCGGATTTCCAATCCCGCCAATAGCCTCATCATGCAGCGGGCCTGCGAGAAGGCGGGGGTGAATGTCGAATTTCATCCAATCGTCTCCGGTGGCCACGGCTTTGGCATGGGCAAGCCCGGAACCGCAACGCAGGAATGGCCGCAATGGTTTGAAGCATGGCTGCGAAAACACAACTTTCTCGCTTGATGCAACCCGGTAATCCCGATCCCGACAAACCATGATTGCAGGACGGAAAGTCTGTTCGCCAAACAAAAAAGGACCGCAAACGCGGCCCTTTTTTGTATCATTCAAACCGTCAAACCAGCCGGCTCTGCTCCACCGCCGCTTCGACGAAGCTGGCGAAAAGCGGATGCGGGTCGAGCGGGCGGCTCTTCAGTTCCGGGTGGTATTGCACGCCGATAAACCACGGATGGTCAGGATATTCCACCGTCTCCGGCAGGACACCATCGGGAGACATGCCCGAGAAGACCAGGCCGCACTCTTCCAGCCGGTCCTTGTAGTCCACATTCACCTCGTAGCGGTGGCGGTGGCGCTCGGAAATATCAGTGGTGCCATAGATTTCGGCGATCTTGGTGTCTTTCTTCAGCGCCGCCTTGTAGGCGCCGAGACGCATGGTGCCGCCGAGATCGCCCTTGGTGGAGCGCTTCTCCAGCTCGTTGCCCTTCACCCATTCGGTCATCAGGCCAACGACGGGTTCCGCCGTGGGACCGAATTCGGTGGACGAGGCATTTTCGATGCCGGCGAGATGTCGGGCCGCTTCCACGACCGCCATCTGCATGCCGAAGCAGATACCGAAATAGGGCACGTTGCGCTCACGGGCAAACTGGGCCGCCATGATCTTGCCTTCGGAACCGCGCTCGCCGAAACCGCCCGGCACCAGAATGCCGTTGACCTTTTCGAGATAAGGCGTCGGATCTTCCTTTTCGAAGACTTCCGACTCGATCCACTCCAGCTTGACCTTGACGCGGTTGGCGAAGCCACCGTGATGCAGCGCCTCGATCAGCGACTTGTAGGCGTCCTTGAGGCCGGTATATTTGCCGACGATCGCAATCGTTACCTCACCTTCCGGCGTGCGGATGCGGTTGCAGACCTCTTCCCACTGTTCCAGACGCGGCTTCGGCGCCGGCTCGATGCCGAAGGCGGCCAGCACTTCCGAATCGAGACCTTCATTGTGGTAGGCGATCGGAACGTCATAGATGTTGGCAACATCCAGCGCCTGAATGACGGCGGAAGGACGCACGTTGCAGAACAGCGAAAGCTTGCGGCGTTCCGCTTCCGGGATTTCCCGGTCGGCGCGCACCAGCAGGATGTCGGGATGAATGCCAAGCGCCTGCAGTTCCTTCACGGAATGCTGGGTCGGCTTTGTCTTCAATTCGCCGGCCGCCGGAATGTAAGGCATCAGCGTCAGATGAACATAGATTGCGGTGCCGCGCGGCAGGTCGTTGCCGAGCTGGCGGATCGCCTCCATGAACGGCATCGCCTCGATATCACCCACCGTGCCGCCGATTTCGCAGATGACGAAGTCGTAATCGTCATTGCCTTCGGTCACGAAATCCTTGATCTCGTTGGTAACATGCGGAATGACCTGAACGGTCGCGCCGAGATAGTCGCCGCGGCGTTCCTTGTCGATGATGTTCTTGTAAATGCGACCGGTGGTGATGTTGTCGGTCTTGGTGGCCGAACGCCCGGTAAAGCGTTCATAGTGGCCAAGGTCGAGGTCCGTCTCGGCACCGTCATCCGTCACGAACACTTCGCCGTGCTGTGTCGGGCTCATGGTGCCGGGATCAACGTTCAGATAGGGGTCGAGTTTGCGAAGCCGCACCCGATAACCACGGGATTGCAGCAAAGCTCCGAGTGCCGCAGCTGCGATGCCCTTACCGAGAGAGGAGACCACGCCGCCTGTGATGAATACATATCGCGCCATGGGATTCACCGGATACCTTTTTACCTCTGATTCCGCCAGCCCAAATTTCATTGTTTCGAAAATTCGCTGTTGACGAATCTGCGATGGGGCGAGCCGGAATACGAACAAAAGAAAACCGGCAGGCTTTTGGCCTGCCGGAGCGTTAAATCAAAACCGGGCTTATTGACCGGTCGGAACTGCGTTCGGATCGGCGGGCTGCGCCGGGGCCGGAGCGGCCATGCCGGAAGCGGCCGGAGCCGGTGTGGCCTGTGCCGGAGCCGTCTGCGCCGGTGCGGCTGCACCACTATTGGTCGGAACGCCATTTCCAGCCGGAGCCGGCGCTGCCGGCGTCTGTGCCGGGCCGAGCGTGTCGAGAATGCCGTTGCCCTGGCCTTGCGTGGCCGGAATACGGTTCAGAATATCGGTTGGACGCGATTCGTAACGGGTCATAAGACCAAGGCCGAGCGACGTCAGAAAGAACAGCGCGGCGAGGATACCCGTTGTGCGGGTCAACGCATTGGCCGTTCCGCGCGCGGACATGAAGCCCGAACCGCCGCCGATACCGAGGCCGCCGCCTTCGGAACGCTGGATCAGGACCACGCCGACGAGCGCCAGCACGATCATGAGGTGAATAACAATCAAAACGGTCTGCATGACAATCCATTCCATGCCCCGCGCGGAGCACTACAAAGAAGGTTTCGCGGCTCTTTACATGAGGCGAAGGTTTATTCCAAGCCCCTTTCCAGCCGCTGTGACAGGAAAGCTGGTCTCAGGCCGTCAGTTGCTCATATGCCGCATAGATGGAAAGGAAGTCTGCGGCTTTCAAGCTGGCGCCGCCGATCAGCGCGCCATCGACATTCTCGACGCCCATCAGTTCCAGCGCATTGGCGGGCTTTACAGAGCCACCATAGAGAATGCGCATGGTCTTGCCGGCGTCACCGAAGCGCTTGACCAGCTCGTCGCGCATGAAGGCATGGGCCTCACGCACGTCCTGCGTGGTCGGGGTAAGGCCAGTGCCAATCGCCCACACAGGCTCATAGGCGATGACGGTGTTTTCAGCAGTCGCTTCATCCGGCAAGGAGCCGGCCAACTGGCGCTTGAGAATATCCAGCGTCTGTCCCGCCTTGCGCTCATCCGCCGTCTCGCCGATGCAGACGATGGCGATAAGGTCGACCTGATGGGCAGCGGATGCCTTGGCGCGAACCAGGTGATCGGTCTCGGCGTGGTCGGTGCGGCGCTCGGAATGGCCAACGATAACATGGGTGCCGAAGCAATCGGCAATCATCTCGGCAGAAATATCGCCGGTATGGGCGCCGGTGTCATTCTGGTGGCAATCCTGCGCGCCGATCAGCAGCGGGCTGTCATCGCAGAGCGCCGTTGCCACGTAAAGCAATGTCGAGGGCGGGCAGATCAGCGCATCCACCTTCTCGGACAGCGCGCCCTTAACGCCCTCTGCCATGGCCTTGATCTGATCGAGCGAGGCACGGGTGCCGTTCATCTTCCAGTTTCCGGCAACAAGCGGTCGAACATTCGGCGTCATAGGTATCCCATTCCCTTTGTCTCTGGCCCGCTTTTGGCGGCACCCCCATCCCTCGGCCGCACGCGGCCCTCAATCACGACAGAAACCCCGCCGGAAATCCCGGGTTATTCCTTTAACCGCAGCTGGCCGCAAATGGTACAAAAAAGCGGCTTAAAGGTTCAAAACAACGGCGGATTTCGCAAATTTTTCCGTTGCTGATCCAAACAGAGGCCTCAGCGGCTCAAAATCCAGTTCAATACCGCCCGCCAGTCGGTCATGCGCACCGGCGTCCCGTGGCTGCCTGTCTCGTAGCGCGTAAACCGCGCCGGCTCGCCGGCCTTGAGTAACGAGCGGAAGATCGTCGCCTGCTGATCGGCCGAATAGACCTTGTCGGCACTGCCATGGGTGAACCAGACCGGCTTCTTCGCCTTGGCAAATGCGCTTTTCGGAAAATCGGGATCGACCGCACCGCCAAGGATCGCCATGCCCTTGAGATTGGCGACGGCCGCCTTGTCGCGGCTGATGCCATAACAGATGAAACTACCCATAGACGCGCAGGTGAGCACCACCGGCTTCCCACCCGACTTCTGCGCCGCATCGGCAATCAGCGCCGCGACATCGGCAACGCCGTTTTCGTCGAAGGAGCGCACACTCGGCGCGTAATAGGTTCCGCCATTGGCGATGGCGAGATTTTTCAGCCGGTTGAAATTGCCGCCGAACGTATAGTCGTTCATGCCGAGCCGGCGGTCGCCGCCGCGTCCGTGGATGAAGATGACGGTGAAGGCCTGTCCGCTTGCCGGCCCGACACGGCCCACCTCAAGCGCCCTGCCCTCGACGGACACGGTTTCCAGCGCCTGCGCCTTCTTTGGCGCCATATCCACGTATTGCCGCTTCACCCGGCGCTCCGGCACCTCGTCGCGGCCGTTGATGTCGCGCATTTCCTGATAGTCGATGACTTCGGATGCGCCGCCATCGCCGGTGGAAACCACCGTCTGGACGGAAAACAGCTCATCCTTGAAAGGCCGCAGCGGCCCGTCAGCAGCCGGGGCCGCAACCGGCATGGCCGCAACAGTGAGGCTGAAAAGAGTACAAAACGTGAAATGAGCTGTGGACATGCCTTGGCTAACCGTTCATTCGTGGCTGCGAGACTTGCCATCGCAAGGCCGGCAGCGCAATCCTCCTGTTGCGAACCCCTGACACAATCGTGGCATAGGATGCACCGCGCTCGCCCAAGCGGACCCGGTTCGATCGGACGGGAAACGCATTTGGCGTTATGATTGACGCGACTGACATAATGATTCGCATGGCGAAATTCTGACACACGCTTTTGAACTTTGGACATGATGGACGACAGCAACGATCTCTTCTCCGGTCTTCCGGCAGCACAAAACAGCGATACGGAAACGAACGAGGACACGGTGAAACCCGTGAAGGCCCCGGCGACCGCAGCTGCCAACGTGCCCGCCAACCGGAATGTGCAGCCGAAACCCGCAGCCATTGCGGCCATCCCAACGTCCGCTCCGCCCGCCCCCGTATCTCCTTCCGGTGACGACTACGGCGCCTCGTCGATCCGCGTGCTTGAAGGGCTGGAGCCCGTTCGCATGCGTCCGGGCATGTATATTGGCGGCACCGACGAAAAGGCGCTGCACCATCTCTTTGCCGAAGTCATCGACAACTCCATGGACGAGGCCGTCGCAGGCCACGCCAATTTCATCGAGGTTCATCTCGATGCTGAAGGTTTTCTGACCGTCACCGATAACGGCCGCGGTATCCCCGTGGAGAACCATCCGCAGGTTCCGGGCAAATCGACGCTCGAAGTCATCATGACCAAGCTGCATGCCGGCGGCAAATTCGATGGCAAGGCCTATGAGACATCGGGCGGCCTGCATGGCGTCGGCGTTTCCGTGGTCAATGCGCTCTCCGACCTGCTGGAAGTTGAAGTCGCCCGTAACCGCAAGCTTTACCGCCAGCGTTTTTCGCGCGGCGCGCCGATTGGCGGGCTTGAGGAACTGGGCGACGTGCATAATCGCCGCGGCACCCGCGTGCGTTTCCACCCCGACCCGCAGATTTTCGGCGATCACGCGAAATTCGAACCGGCCCGCATCTTCCGCATGGCCCGCTCCAAGGCTTATCTGTTCGGCGGCGTAGAAATCCGCTGGAGTTGCGACCCCGGCATGGTGCCGGCCGATGGCGAAATCCCTGAAAAGGCCGTGTTCCATTTTCCGGGTGGTCTCAAGGACTATCTGGCGGCCACGCTCGGCAAGGAATTCACCGTCACCCGCGAGATTTTCTCGGGCCGCACCGAAAAGACCGGCGGCCACGGTGCGTTGGAATGGGCTGTCACCTGGTATGGCGGCGACACGCAGATCCATTCCTATTGCAACACCATCCCGACGCCCGAAGGCGGCACGCATGAGGCCGGTTTCCGCATCGCGCTCACCAAGGGCCTGAAGAACTATGCCGAGCTGACGCAGAACAAGCGCGCCCGTGAAATCACCACCGATGACGTGATGATCTCGGCAGCCGGCATGCTCTCGGTCTTCATCCGCGAGCCGGAATTCGTCGGCCAGACCAAGGACAAGCTTGCGACCGTCGAGGCCCAGCGCATTGTTGAAAACGCGCTGCGCGATCCCTTCGACCACTATCTCACCGGCAACCCGGGCGAAGCGGCCAAGCTGCTCGACTGGGTGATCGAGCGCGCCGAAGAACGCCTTCGCCGCCGCAAGGAAAAGGAAGTCAACCGCAAGACAGCGGTGCGCAAGCTGCGCCTGCCCGGCAAGCTGGCGGACTGCTCGCAGAACACGGCTGAGAATGCGGAACTTTTCATCGTCGAGGGTGACTCGGCTGGCGGCTCGGCCAAGCAGGCGCGCAACCGCGCCAATCAGGCCATCCTGCCGCTGCGTGGCAAGATTTTGAACGTCGGCAGCGCCAGCCGCGAAAAGCTATCGGCCAACCAGCAGATCGCCGATCTCATCCAGGCACTCGGCTGCGGCACGCGCACCAAGTACCGCGAAGAGGATCTGCGTTACGAACGCATCATCATCATGACCGATGCCGATGTCGACGGCGCCCACATCGCCTCGCTGCTCATCACCTTTTTCTATCAGGAAATGCCGGAACTCATCCGCGGCAACCATCTCTATCTGGCCGTGCCGCCGCTCTACGTCATCCGTCAGGGTGCCAAAAGCGCCTATGCCCGCGACGACGCTCATCGCGCAGAGCTGATGGAAACCGTCTTCAAGGGCAAGAAGGTCGAAATCGGCCGCTTCAAAGGCCTCGGTGAAATGATGGCCGCACAGCTGAAGGAAACCACCATGGATCCCGAAAAGCGCACCCTGCTGCGCGTCGAGATCGATGACGTGGATTTCGAAGGCACCCGAGAGGCGGTGGACAATCTGATGGGCACCAAGGCGGATGCTCGCTTCCGTTTCATTCAGGAACGGGCGGCTTTCGCGGATAATCTGGATATTTGATGAGAAACCCAAGCCAGTACTGGCCAAATAGCCCTAATACTGGCCATTTTGGAACCTGAAACTGGCCAACGCCACGTTTGATTATTTCCGGGCACTGAAGAGTGCCCGGAAAACGCCAATCAGAACAGACAGTGAAACCAAGAAAGAGTTGTAGTCAAACCGCCCTGTTCACGCGTAACCACGAGGTCTCCCAGTCATGATCATTCCTTCAGGCCCTGCGCCAGGAGCTCGAGGTCCCGGATCATCGATATGAGCAGGCGGAGAGAAGCGACACATCGCTCACCAACTGCGCCTTCAGAAGCTGCTGTGCTTCACAGCAGCGTTCCCAGACAGACGAAGGGCGCAGGCAAGGTCACTCCCCCACGCTGTTCGGTTCAACGGCTATGCTCATCCTTCAACTTGTCTTCTTAAACCAGCATAGACTGCTGAGCGAAGATACCTGCCATCGCTCCTTGCCATGTTGCCGTGGTGACCGAGGGGATGCCGGGGTTAGCAAGGTCACCGGCGGCGTAAATGCCTGGCATGCTGGTTTCGCGGCGCTCGTCGGTCTTGAGGGCGATGCCGGTTGGCGTGTTGACCGTGGCGAGGCCCAGTGCGTCATGCAGGCTTGCGGATGGCTTGTTGCGCGGATGCGCGAACAGGATGTCGACCTCGACATCAGGGCCGGTATCGAGCTTGATAGTAGCGCCATGGCTCCCGTGACGTGCGATTTCGGTGATCCGACCATCAACGACAGGTACCTTCCGGCTTTCCAGATCGGCCCGTATGTTGGGGGTGATGTCGTGACCATTGCCGAAAACAGTCAACCTGTCGGTCCAATCGTGAAACAGCCTGACCTGATTCATCGACTGCGGGCCAGACCAGACGAGGCCCCAATGCTGGTCAGCAACTTCGAAGCCGTCGCAATAGGGGCATGGGATAACGGATGTGCCCCAGTTCTCGGCAAAACCCGAAACATCAGGCATTTGGTCAACAACGCCATAGCTCAGGATCAGGCGGCGCGCGCTCAGGGTTTCGCCCTCGGAAGTGAGGACGGAGAAATTGTCGATGGTACCGGAGATGCTGTCGGCGCGGGCATTGACCATCCTGATAGCAGGGTAGCGCGCGAGTTGCTGCCGCGCCTCGGCCAGGATTGCGGACGGTGGCTTGTCATCGTGGCCGAGCACACCGTGCGAGCGGCCAGCGAAGCGGTTGCGCTGAAGGCCGGTATCGAGAACGATGACTTTGCGGCGGGCACGGCCAAGCTGCAGAGCGGCGGCGAGGCCAGCAAAGCTGCCGCCGATGATGATGACATCATTCATGGTGATGGATTCCTTGTTGTGGACGGAGGGTAGCAGGCTAGGGCTGGCGGTGGCCTTGGTACAAGGGACGCCGATGGTTGAAAGCGCGGCCAGCTTCAGCAGTGTTCGTCGTTGCATGGCGCCCTCGTGTTTCGCTTAATTCTTCGGCTTGCTTATTTCAGAAACTCCATGGTATCCTAATTCCATAATAACGATACTGTCAAGGACTGCAATTATGGTGACTGAAAATAGTCGGAGCCGGCGCGGCCGGCCCGTCAACGAAGCACTTGGTCAAACGATCGTCGACACTGCAGGCGAACTCTTTGCGGAGCTGGGTTTTCAAGCGACGACATTGGACAAGGTCGCTCAGCGGGCGAGGATATCCAAACTCAGCATCTATCGTCACTTCGAGAATAAAGAGGCGCTGTTTGGCGCAGCCTTTGCGGCCCGCTGCCATCAGTTAATACCACAGGTCCTTTTTGAAGGCGTCGACGGTTCGGCCGAAGATCAGCTCATGGCGGTGGGATCATCCCTGCTTCGGACGCTGTTGCGCCCGGACGTTCGCAGTGTCGAAGCCATGGTCACGGCCGATGTCACAAGTCAAAAGTCGTTGAGCAAGATTCATTACGAAGCCGGTCCCGCCCATATGATTGCCCAAATCGAGGCCCTGCTGCGTCAGTTGCACGCGAAGGCGCTTCTGAATGTGGCTGATCCTGTCCAGTCCGCCCGCCTGTTTGCCGCGCTTTTCAAAGGCTCTGATCTCCTGATTATTGCACGCTTCGATGAGGCGAGAGCAGAGGACGACAACGAAATCGAATCCTATTGCCGGTCGGCCGTCGCCATGTTCATGGCCGCGCACGGTGGCAACGACCGCGTGTGCGCACAGCCTGGTTAAGAACGGATCGGAAAAGAAAGGATGTGGACATGGCACAACAAAATGCGGAGCAGATTGCCGACTGGAGAGGCCAAAGCGGGGAGCGCTGGGCCGCCTACCAGGCCCGGCTCGATGCCATGATGGCGCCATTCGGCCAAGCTGCGATCGAAGCCGCCGCGCCCACTACCGGCGAACGCGTACTGGACGTCGGCTGCGGCGCGGGGGCGTCCAGCCGAGATCTGGCCGCTCGCGTCGGCGCGGAGGGCCATGTGCTGGGCGTGGACATATCCGAACCGTTGATCGAGAGAGCCCGCGCCCTCGCGCCACAGGATATGTCGGTCGTGTTCCGGGTAACCGACGCCAGCAGGGCCGAGTTGCCCGACGGCGCGTTCGACATCCTGTTCTCACGTTTCGGGGTGATGTTCTTCGACGATCCGACAGGGGCGTTCGCCCATATGCGCCGTGCGCTCAAGCCGGGCGGGCGGGCCGCTTTTGTCTGCTGGCGCGGCGTGACTGAGAACGATTGGATGCGGTTGCCGATGGGCGCGATGAAGGGCATCCTCCCATCGATGACGCCGCCTGGTCCGGAAGCCCCCGGCCCGTTCTCGTTTGGCGACCAGGAGCGTGTGGAGCGCATCCTGACGAAGGCAGGGTTCACCGATATCGCTATCGAGCCTTTCGATGCTTCAGTCTCGTTTGGCGAGGGCGCAACACGGGACGCGGCGCTCGATGACGCAGTGAACATGACACTTGAGGTCGGCCCGTTGTCGCGGGTGCTCGCTGATCAGCCCGACGACATACGCGACCGCGCCTCGGTTGCGGTTCGTGCCGCTTTGTCGGGATGCCCCGGTGAGCGGTCGGTGATGATCAACGGCGCGACATGGATCGTCACCGCGCGCAATCCCGCAAGCTGACAGGGATTAACAGTCGGCAGGCAGAATGCGGCGCGGGTCTCTCGGAGACAATTGGCGTCACGACGATAAATAAGCGGACCATGGCTGGGAACAACGTTATTCTCGCAGGCATGGCCGATATGATTGTGCTGTCTCCCTTGCACAGCAGGTTGCCTACTCGGCAGCCATGGCCAGGTAAACCGCGGCTCCTCCACAATCGTTTCGTGTCGATGGAGCCCGCATGGTGGCGGAAGCGGCGATGGCGGGCGGCGTGCCACGGCTGGTCTTCACCAGCACCACGGCACTCTACGGACACGCTGTTTCTTCGGGGTCCTGCACCTTCATCGATGAAGATACGCCGCCCCAGCCAAAAAGTATCTATCACCGCACGAAGCTAGAAGCCGAGCATCTGCTAGAGGAAATGGCCGGACCGCACCTCGCTGTGCGCGTGCTCCGCATGTCACGCAGTTTCCCGGAGCCCGCCGACGTGATGGCAGCATATCGGCAACATCGCGGCGTCGATATCCGTGATGTCGCCGACGCTCATGTGCTGGCGCTGGGCAATGCGGGAGAAGACTTCCAGCGCTATATCATATCGGCGTCCATTCCGCTTTTCGCTGATGACCGCGACGTCCTCGCCAAGGATGCGCCCTCCGTTCTCCGGCAGCGGACGCCGGGCCTCGCAGACGCTTTCGCACAGGAAGGCTGGGCGCTGCCGACGACCATCGACCGCGTCTATTCACCCGCCCGCGCCGTAGACGGGCTTGGCTGGACATCCCGCTTCGGCTTCGAGGAAGTGCTGGCCCAGCTTGCCCGGCGCAGCTTGGAAGTGCTGCCGGCCGGCGCCAATATCAGCAGGAAATCCGAATAGGCCGGCCCTATGCCGCCGCATCCTCTCGCACTTCCAGAATGCGGTCGATCAGCCCCCATTCCAGAGCCTCCTGCACCGTCATGAAGCGGTCGCGATCCATCGCAGTTTCGAATTCTTCGTAGCTGCGCCCGCAATGCTCGGCATAAAGCCGCGTCATGCGATGTTTCGTCTGCCTGATCTCTTCGGCATGGATGAGCATGTCCGACGCCTGCCCCTGAAAGCCACCGGAAGGCTGGTGAATGAGGATGCTGGCATTGGGCAACGCCGCCCGCGTGCCCGGTTCACCCGCCATCAGCAGGAATGACCCCATCGAACGGGCCGTGCCCATGCAGAGCGTATGCACCGGCGCACGAATGTAACGCATGGTGTCATACATGGCGAAACCGCTGGTCACCATGCCACCCGGCGAGTTGATATAGAGGTGGATCGGCTTCTTCGGGTTTTCCGCCTCGAGAAACAGCAATTGCGCGCAGACCAGCGCGGAAACCGTATCGTTGACCTCCCCGTTGAGAAAGATAATCCTTTCCCGCAGCAGGCGGGAATAAATGTCGAAAGACCGTTCTCCCCTTGAGGATTGTTCGACTACCATAGGGACGAGTTGCATCGTTTCGCGCATCGGCGAACTCCTGTCGTTTGAAAATGTTGGGAAACGTGCCGGATCAGGCCGCGAGCTTGATCGGCGAACCGTTGTGGTTTGCAGCAGCCTTCGTCATCCGGCCGGACTTGATGGCGGGCAGGTCGTGAATAATACGCAGACTGGTGCCGCCACGGTCATTCGACGCGATCTGGAACGTCACGGTGCTTTCCAGGAATGGCGGCGTGTCCTCCCGCAGCCTGTAGCAGACTTCCTGTCCAGGCGTGACCTTGATCGCTTCGGGCTGCGCCAAGGCCTCCTTCGGCAACCAGTGTTCCCGAAAGGTGGGAATGCTGATCGCTCGCCACACCTTCTGCGGCGGCTCGTCCAGATCATATTCAAGCTCGATGGCATCCGGCACTTTGGGTATCTGCCTGTTCATTGATCCATATCCTTCAGCAAGAGCTTGAGTGCGTCGATACGCTGCGGCCAGTAGGCGCGGTATTTGCTGAGCCATGCCGCGATGCGCGTCAACCCGTCCGGATCAACCTCGTAATTGACAAACCGGCCCTGCCGCCTCTCCACCACGAGCCCCGCCCCGCGCAGCACCGAAAGATGCTGCGACATGGCCGGCTGGCTGATCTCGATCCCTTCACGCAGGGCGGAAGCGTTCATGGCGCCATCCGCCAGCTTCTCAAAAATGGCACGGCGCGTTGGATCAGCCAGCGCTCGGAAAATATCATTCTCTGTCATGACAACACATAAGCACGTACTTATGTCATTCACAAGTCCTCAGATGCTGAAGCCGGATTTTTTTGTCACTCCAGCAGCTGCTGTGGTGAACGCTTTATCCCCCTCGCGCGTTTGTATCCCGCCTGATAATCTTCGGGCCGGGAGTGACAAAAAACAGTGACTGCATTTACGGTCTTCATCATCATTCTTCTCATGCTTATTGGGCCGAGCCTGTTCGTCGTCATCGGCAAACAGCGGGAAAAAGCCATTCCCAAACGCCCCTCCACCGCTCTGCCCGTTACCGAAGACGAAACGGCGCTGGACCGGCACTGGCAATCGATCAGAAACGGCTGGAACGAGAAGAATGCACTCTGCCTCTTACATTCCAACCTCGATGCCTTTGCCGTGCGTGTGGCGGCGGCGCGGGCCGCCGGGCGCAGCCTCGATCTCATGTATTACATGTGGAATGCCGACCTGACCGGGCGGCTGATGATGCGCGAGGTCATCGCCGCCGCTGATCGCGGCGTGCGGGTGCGGCTGCTGCTCGATGATCTCGGCGTCTCCATGTCAGACCGCATCTTCCACGCCATCGACAGCCATCCCAATATCGAACTTCGCCTGTTCAATCCCACCCGGGCACGGGAAAACATCCTGCATCGCAGCCTCGAACTGGTGCTGCGCTTTCGAAGCGTCAACCGGCGCATGCACAACAAGGCATGGATTGCCGATGGCCGCGCCGTGATCGTCGGCGGCCGAAATATCGGCGACGCTTACTTCGACGCCGCCGAACGGGCGAATTTCCACGATTTCGACATTCTCGGTTTCGGCGGGATCGTTGCCGACGCCACCGAAATCTTCGACGATTACTGGAACAGCGCCGTTTCCGTGCCGGTACGCTCGCTGCTGGCGCGCCAACCGAACAAACTTGCCAAACTGCGGCGCGAACTGGACGCCCTGCCGCAAAGCGAAGCCGCGAGACCCTATCTGGAGCGGGTGGAGAGCCAATATGGCCGTGATCATTTCCTGATGTCGGACCGCCTGCACTGGGTCGATACGGCAGATGTGCTTGCCGATCCGCCCGAAAAAGCGGCGGGAAAACGCCGCAAGGGCCATAATTTCCTGATGGAAAGCCTGTTGCCACTGATGCAGGCGGCGGGCGAAAGTCTGCACATTACTTCCCCCTATTTCATTCCCGGTAAACAGGGTGTGGAGATTTTTCTCGATCTCGTCGAACGCGGCGTGTCGCTCGCCATCCTCACCAATTCGCTGGCCGCAACGGACGTCGCCGCCGTTCATGCCGGTTATGCGCGTTACCGGAAGCCGCTTCTCTCCGGCGGTATACGTTTGCATGAATTGCGTTCGCAGGCGGATCAGGGCAGCTTCACCCTGCGCGGTTCGGGACAGGCAAGCCTGCATACCAAGGCCTTCACCCGCGATGGCGAGACCGGCTATATCGGCTCACTCAATTTCGATCCCCGCTCCGCCTCGCTCAATACGGAAATGGGCGTGGTGTTCAATTCAGCCCCGCTGGTGGCCCGCATGGACGAGATATTCGCCGAAGAAATCCGCCGCACGATGAGCTTCGAACTTGATATCGACAGCGCCAACCGCATCGTCTGGATGACGGAAGAACGGGGGCAGCCAAAGATCTACCGGCGCGAACCCGACGCGGCGATCAGCCGCCGGATCATCGCCGGCATCATGCGTGTCCTGCCGCTTGAATCTCAGCTTTGACGGGGAAAACCCGGCTCAGGCCGCCGGCCTTATCCCCGCTTTTGCCAGCTGTATCTGCACCAGCGTATCGAGGTTCTGGTTGACGCGGCAATAAAATTCCTCGTCGATGAAGGGCCGCAGCATGAAGTCATTGCCACCCGCCTTCAGGAATCGCGCCGAGAGAAGACGGTTGGTCGAGGACGACACGCCGATAATGCGCAGCTCATGCGACCCGCGCACGGTGCGGATGCGCCGCGTCAGTTCGAAACCGTCAATGTCAGGCATATTATAGTCGGTGACGACAAGGCCGATATCGGGATTGGCCCTCAGGATTTCGAGCGCCTTGGCACCACTGTCAGCAAGACTGACACGGAAATTATAGCGTTTGAGCCGGCTCGACAGCAGCGCCCGTGCCGTCGGGCTATCGTCGACGATCAGCACATGGTGGCGATGGTTGGTGAGAAAGCGACAGACCGATTCCGTCAGCATGTCCACGGCGAAGATATTGTCCTTCAGGATATAATCGACCACATCCTTGGCGATCAGCGTTTCGCGCGTCGCCTCATGGAAGGTGCTGGTGAAAACGATGGTCGGGATCGAAAGATCGATCAGATATTCCAGCGCCTCACCCTTTTCCGCCCCCGGCAGGTTGATGTTGGAAATGGCGAGTGTCACCGGCTCGGGCGAATGTTCGTAACAGGCCTGCAATTCTTCGAACGAGCGGCACACCTCCACGGAAACGCCCAGCATTTCATTGAGCCGCATGCTCACCATCTGGGTGAACACATTGCTGTCTTCCGCCAGTAAAATGCGGTTGTTGGTAAAAGGCACGCCCGAATATTGCATGCCCGTAATGCCCAGGAAATTCATTCTGCCCCGATCCCCAATCGTATGTGAGGAAAACATATCAGGCTCATTTTTCAGAATCATTAATAGCACTTTTGCCAGCAAGGAATGCGGGCATATGCTTACCTAAACGGAAATACGGCCCGCGAGGGGCCGTATTCCAGCTTTTGGGAGGGAATGATCTTATGCGCGCAGCAGCGCATTTTCCGTGTCGAACGGGCTTTCTTCCACCACTTCGGCATCATAAAGCGTACCGAGAATGCGGATCTTCAGCTTCGTGCCAACCGCCGCATATTCCGGTTTGAGCATGGCAAGTGCAATCGACTTGCCGATGCGCCAACCGAAACCGCCGCTGGTGACACGACCGGCAAGAACGCCGTTTTCATCCGAAATCGCTTCCGACCCGCGGGCATCGACATCCGTATTGCCCGACACGGTCAGCGTCGAAAACACCGACTTCAGCCCGGCTTCCTTATAGGCTACCAGCGCATCGCGACCGATGAAGGATTTTTCCGGCCGCAGGAAGCGGTCGAGACCGGATTCATAGGCGTTATATTCCACCGAAAGCTCACGGCCCATGTTGCGATAGGACTTTTCGAGCGACATCGACACCATGGCCCGGATGCCGAACGGCTTGATGCCGAATTCCGCGCCCGCTTCCATCAGGCGGTCGAAGATGTAATTCTGCATCTCGATCGGATGATGCAGCTCCCAGCCCAGCTCGCCGACGAAGTTGACGCGCAGCGCATGCGCCGTCGCCACGCCAACGGAAATCTGCTTGCCGGTAAGCCAGGGGAAATCCTTGTTCTCGAGGCTGGTGCGGGTCAGCTTCTTCAACAGATCTCGCGACTTCGGACCGGCCAGCACCAGCACGCCGTATTTCTGGGTGATCGGCTGCAGCACCACGGAACCGTCGGTGGGTGCAAGGCGGCGCAGCACGTCATGGTCATGCGCCTCGAGACCGCCTGCCGAAACCATGTAGAACCGGCCAGGCGCCCATTCATAAACAGTGAACTCAACCTTCACACCGCCATTCGGCGTCAGAAGATGTGTCAGCGCAATACGACCGCGCTTCTTCGGCACGATATTGGCCAGAATACTGTCCAGCCAGACACGCGCGCCGGGGCCGGAAACCTCCATCTTGGCGAAGGCCGACATATCAAGCACGCCGACATTGTTCGTGACGTTCTTCACCTCGTTGCCGACATGTTCGAAATAGTTAGAGCGGCGGAACGACCATTTCTCAACGATACGGCCATCGTCCAGCGGCGGCGCGTAATTGTGGCTGGTGATGACATCGGCGCCGACGCCGAGGTCTTCTTCCCTCAGCGCATAACCTTCCGGCGCATACCAGTTGGCACGCTCCCAACCGTAAACGGAGCCGAACACGCCGCCGAGCTTTTTCAGACGGTCGTAAACCGGCGTCGTCTTCAAGGGACGAGCGGCGGAACGCTCCTCATCGGGATAATGCATGGTGAAGACGTTGGCATAAGCTTCCTCGTTCTTGGCAATGAGGTAACCTTCCGTAGCGTGCGGTCCGAAACGACGCGGATCGACGCCCATCAGGTCGAGCGTCGGCTCGCCATCGACGATCCATTCGGCCAGCTGCCAGCCGGCACCGCCGGCGGCGGTGATGCCGAAGGAGTGGCCTTCGTTCAGCCAGAAATTCTTGAGGCCCGGCGCGGGGCCGACGATCGGGTTACCGTCAGGCGTATAGGCGATCGCGCCATTATAAACCTTCTTGATGCCCACTTCGCCAAAGGCCGGAACGCGCACCATTGCCGTTTCGATATGCGGCATCAGCCGGTCGAGTTCTTCCTGGAACAGCTCATATTCGCTGTCGTCGGAGGGACCGTCGACATAACAGACCGGCGCGCCAACCTCATAAGGACCGAGGATCAGGCCGCCCGCTTCCTCGCGCATGTACCAGGCAGAGTCCGATTCACGCAGGACGCCCATTTCCGGCAGCCCCTGACGGCGGCGCTCCAGAATGGCCGGATGCGGCTCGGTGACGATATATTGATGCTCGACGGGAATGACCGGAATATCGATGCCAACCATCTCGCCGGTCTTGCGGGCGAAGTTGCCGGTGCAGGAGATGATATGTTCGGCGATGATCTCGCCCTTGTCGGTCGTCACCTTCCAGTGACCGTCTTCCAGCTGCTCGATGGCGGTAACTGTCGTGTTGCGATAGATCGTCGCTCCACGGTCACGCGCGCCCTTGGCGAGCGCCTGCGTCAGGTCGGCGGGCTGGATATAACCGTCGTCAGGATGCTGGATGGCGCCGAGCAGACCGTCGGTCTCGCAGAGCGGCCAGATTTCCTTCACCTGCTCCGGCGTCAGCATGTTGACGCGCACACCGATGGTCTCGGCAATGCCGGCATAATACATATATTCGTCCCAGCGATCCTTGGTACGGGCGAGACGGATATTCGAAACCTTGGAGAAGCCGACATTCATGCCGGTCTCTTCCTGAAGCTCCTCGTAGAACTTCACGGAATATTTGTGGATCTGGCCAACCGAATAGCTCATGTTGAACAGCGGCAAGAGGCCTGCCGCATGCCAGGTGGAACCGGAGGTCAGCTCCTTGCGCTCGATGAGAACGCTGTCGCTCCAGCCCTTTTTGGCAAGATGATAAAGCGTCGAGACGCCGACAACGCCGCCACCGATCACCACCGCCCGTGCATGTGTCTTCATTTACAGAACCCCTGAAAAGCGCCGGCCTCGCCTTATTCCGCCGACATTGGATGGGAGGAATATGAAGCGCTTGCCTGCCGTTCAGCCGCCTGATTGCGACATGGCCAAGGGGTGCTGCGACAGGGAAGAAATTGCTGTCGCAGACACGACCATGTCGGTGATCATCATTTGGCCTTGCCGGGGGTCTTGCCGGTTGCAGCGTTTGCGGGAGCCGCCTCATCGTCGGTCTCAGGACCGTCTTTTGGGAGCGTCGCGCTGTTAGTCGGCGCGGCAGCCGCCCCTGTATGGCCCACCACGGCCTTGTCGCCCTCTTCCGAAAGCAACGCCGCCAGCATCTGCGGATTGGCGTCGCCTTCCACATGGATGTTGAGGTTGCGCTGCGGGAACGGGATGGCGATGCCCTCTTCACGGAAACGGTGGAGGATGGCGATCCGCAGCGCATTTTTTACAGCCAGCCCGTTCGAAAGATCGGCAAGGTGGAAACGCAATTCGAAATCCAGCGAAAAATCGCCGAAACGCAGGAATTCCACATGCGGCTCGGGGTTGCGCAGCACCGGCGGCTGGGCGCGCACCAGCTCCAGCAAAATATCCATCACCTGCTGCGGATCGGAATCATAAGCCACGGAAACCGGAATTTCCGCCCGCATGATGCGGTTGCGGTGCGTCCAGTTCCCGACAGAAGAATTGATGAATTCCGAATTCGGCACGATGATCGACTGGCCACGAAAAGTTTCGATTTCGGTGGCGCGCACGGAAAGCCGCTTGACGGTTCCCTCCGTCGTGCCGGTCACCACCCAGTCTCCCACCTTGAACGGGCGTTCGACCAGGAGGATGAGGCCCGAGACGAAATTCGAGACGATGTTCTGCAGACCAAAACCGATACCGACCGAAAGGGCCGAAGCGACCAGCGCCAGGCTTGAAAGATTGAGTCCGGCGGAGGAGACGCCAAAGATGGCCGCAACGGCGATGCCGAGATAACCGATGCCGGTTTTGACCGAGTTGCGCACCCCGGCATCCACCTGGCCCCGCGCCATGACGTTATTGTCCAGCCACTTCTGGAACCAGCGGGTGATGATATAGCCGATGGCGAAGACGAGGACGCCGCCGAACAGACCGATCAGCGAGATGGAGGCATTGCCGACGGTGATGCCGGTCAGCAGGCGATAGGCCCAGCTTTCGATATCGCCCGGCTGGAAACCCCAGGAAAACAGGATGAGCGGCACGCCGAAAGCAAGCGCCACGACATAGATGCCGAGCCCTGCAGCAAGGCCGGCCTGATCGAGCGCAACCGGGCCGAGGCTGAAACGCCGCGCGAGATAACGCCCGGCAAGGGATTCGCCAAAGGCACCCTGCCGCGAAATCGCCTTGCCGGAGAGAATGCCGATATACATGGTCGCCAGCACCGCACCGGTCGCGACGATCTGAGTGGCGAGGAAACGCGCAAGCCCGACATAACCGGTCAGGCAGGCGCCGATGAGGATGAGGCCACCCACCCGCAGCAGAATGACGAGCCAGCGCGGCAGGCGCTGATTGCCGGTGTCGTAATCCTGCCCCTCACCGATCATTGGCCGCAGGAACGATACGGTGAGCAGAATGAGCCCGATGATGATGGAAGCGATGAAACTTTTGGCGACGGTGACGATCAGCGGCGAATAAAGCGTCTCGCTGATCGTGCCGAACAAATAATCGAGACCGTTGACGAGCGCCATCAGCAGCACCGCCGAAGACAGCGTATGCGCGCCCTTGTTGGACACCTTCAGCAGGCGCCATTCCGGCTGCGTCGGCGCAAAGATCGCATAGCTCAGTCGCGAGACGAAATAAACAAACCCGGTGATCGCCATCGCGCCGAACAGGATCGGCGCTATGTCGGACCGCAAGACGTTGAAATTATCGAGGAAGAAGGCCGAGGTGACGAGAAACAGGAACAGCGACAGCGATTGCACCATGGTCGACCAGAAGGCCACCGAAAGCCTCCTGAGATAAGAAGGCTCGCCCGTAAAGGCACGCCGGTCCATGCGGCTGCCGAAAAAGCGGTAACCGCCGACCAGAAACAACAGCGCCGCCATGATCGACAGCATCACGGCCCCGAACATCGGCAACCGCTTGTAGTTCCAGACATAGGCCGTCCAGTTGCTGAAGGCATTGTTGAGATTGGTAAGCTCGGCCAGAAAGGCGGAGGATGCGTCGCCCAGCGTCTGGGCGGAAACTTCCGTGCGCTTGAACAGGGTGGCGGCAAAAAGCGCCCGGCGAACCGCCGTGATATTGTTGGAAATCTGCGCGGCATTATTGGCGGTGGCCTCGACTTCGCCCGCCATGGCATTCACCTCGCCGCGCTCCGCCGTCAGCCGGTTTCGTTCTTCCGTCACCAGGCTTGCCTCCGGCGGCTGGCCTTCGCCTGGCGCCGCACCCAGTGCATCCAGCCGGGTCTTGATCTGGTCCAGCCGTGCCCGAAGTTTGGCATTGGCGGCGGCGGCATCGGCAGCGATGCCATCGGCCCGCCCCTTGAGGTCAACCAGTTGGACGTCGTCGCGTCCACCCGCCTCCACCTGCCCCGAGATGAATGCGATGTCCGTCTTCCATTTTTCGAGATCTGATCTCGTCTGCTCGACCGTAGAGGCCTGGATGGCGCCCGGCGCTGCCGGCGTCGTTGTTTCCTGCGCGAGGGCCGGCATTACCCAGAGGCTGCTGAGGAGGGCAAAAAGAACGGCCAGAATCGGGGCCATGCCGCCACCTCGCCTGCCAGCAACCGCTCGCCCGCGCCACACCCGCCCGCCATTCATCCATCCGCCGAACATCAATCGCACATCCATGCCTTTCGTCTCTTTGCGCCGCTCAGGCTATTTAGCGCCTGTGGCGCGGAAAACCACCCGCATCAGGCGAGGTTTTCAGGAGTTTGCTTGCTTTTCACCACAGAAATCATCACCTTTGATGATGCAGCAACATGGGAGGAAATCATGGAATCTGCTGGCATTGGCTGGATTGCAGCTATCATCATCGGTGGGGTCGCCGGGTGGCTCGCCGAACAATTCATGAAAAGCAATATGGGTGTTTTCATGAACATCCTTCTTGGAATCGTCGGCGCGATCGTCGCCAACGCCATTCTTGCAGTATTTGGAATCGTTTTGACCGGCTGGCTCGGTTATCTCATTGCCGGCTTCGTCGGCGCCTGCATCCTCATCGCCATCGGCAGAGCTTTCAGACGCGGGTGAATAAAGGAAAAATCCGTAAAACCCCGGATTTTCAGGCTTTTCCAGCGCGACTGAAATTTTTTCGTCACAAAAATCGAAGAAATTTCATTTCCGCGCTGGACAAGCCCAAACTTCCCCTTTATAGCCCCCCTCACACCGCCACACGGTGCCGGTCGGGTGATTAGCTCAGTTGGTAGAGCAGCTGACTCTTAATCAGCGGGTCGTAGGTTCGAGCCCTACATCACCCACCAAATTCTCCTTTAATGGCATGATGTTGCGATGCTTGCTTAAAGCATCGTATTGACGTTTCATTTTGACGTCTGCCTGTATAGTCCACCTCGGCAGTGACAGACAGCGATCATTACCGGCGCCGCAGACCTCAACAGCTACTCTTGCAAAAATTGCGGTACGAGATAGCTACAAAGCCGTTTCCGAAGAATTTTTTGTCCCCATGAAACGCGTCTCCAGCGGGCGGCCAGCAATGCGGCTTCCGAATTCCTCCGTGAAAGCTACCGGCGCTGCCTGCTTTACCGCATTGATGGCGGATTCGATAAAGGCCTGTCGTCTCGGGCTCTCTTCCTGCGGACGCGCGGCAATGACGACCACTTTTCCCCTTATCTGCCCGTCCTTGTGGAGAATAAACCGCAGTGTCACCACCAACCCTTCCGTATCCTCCGGCGGTACCCAGCAGGCATAGATCGCATCAAACATTTCGTTGAGATTGCGAGCCGGGGTCGGATCCCGGCAGATACGTGACTGAGCTGAAACCTGCGTTATGGCAGCTGCGAGCAGAATGCTCAAAGCCACAAGAAAGGGCAGCGTGAAACAACGGCATAAAGACAGGTAGCCGATCATTCAATAATCCTGATTTTAAAGTAACACTTTAGATATCAATAGCTTGAAATAAATAATAACCGTATATACCATAAGCAAAAATATAAAAAAATGAAGCAACAATAATTTATGCAAAAATTACAAAATAATTCAATACATGATATTAATTAATATAATAATTTTAAATTACATCTGCGAAACTAATAAATGCATAATAACATACAAACAAGCCTATCCCCTCGCCTCTTAACCAACGGCAGCAGTTTATATTGCAAGTCTCTGATTTAGCTGTATGGATTACCTGCCAGAACAAGGGGCAAAGGGGATATCATGACATCAAAATGGATTATGGCAGCATTTTTTGGCGCCACGATGGCGGCTGCCGGTGCGGCACAGGCGGAGGACCTTGTGTTCACGCTGAAGAATGGAACAGGGTCTGTTCTCAACGCCTTCTACACCTCGCCCGTCGGCGTTGGTGAGTGGGAAGATGACGTCTTCGGAAAGAACGCGCTTGGTCCGGGCGAAACAATAGAAATCACAATCGCCGATGGCCGCAAAGTCTGCAAATACGACATGCGCTTCGAGTTCCAGGGCGATGCGCTCGAAGACCTGGAAGACACGCAGAATCTATGCGAACTCGGCGAATACACGATCACCGAATAAGTCAGCGTCCATGCAGCCCTGCCTGGTTCTGGCGGGGCTCGCAACGCCATAAGATATTGCCCCCAGGTTTCGACCTCCAGCGACGACGGAGCAGCAGAAGACTGCCGGAACGATGATTATTAGCGTTGCCGCAGCACCTTTTCCCCAAAGCTGTCTCAATCATCCCTATGATCGGGGCCATGAGATTACTCATCAACATATCGCTTTTCATTCTCGGCGCTGTCGGGAGCGGCATATGCGCGTTTTTATTATCGGCAGCCCTGGCCGATTCCGGCTTTCTCGGCTCCTGTTTTGAGGGAAACTGTGCCTATGCGGCGCTTTTCATGGTGCTGCCCGTCACATGGTTCGTGCTTTTTGCGCTTTATGTCATGGCGCTTTTGATCTGGCGGCGAAAACCGTTCCGGAACGGAAGGCTCTAAAAAAGAGCATGGCGGCATCATCGCTACCGAACGTTCGTTGACAGCGATCGAGACTTGCCGTTAACGTCCGCCTGCTGGGGGATTCGCTGCCAGTGATATGCGGTGCTCTTAAACGTGCGCGATATCACGGGCCTCTGAATGTGCATGTTCCGATTTGCGTTTTGCGTAGGAAGAGCATGTCGGAAAACAGGGAGACCAAAGGATGCGGGCCGCAATTAATTCCCCGTCGCTTTCGATCGACACCATGGACTATCAGGCCGAGTGCCAATTCGCGCTGGAGCCTTCCATTCAAGGGCTGATCGAAAAAGCGGAACATGCCGGCTGGAACCGCCAGCAGGCCGCCCTTGCCATCGTCGCGCTCGCCAGCGAGCATCTCACCGATCTCCTGACCGCCGGCGGCCTCCCCGCGCCGGACCAACGCCCCCTCTCCTGATCCCTCCTGATGCCGGGCGGATCAGCGCCCCGTCATATCGAGACATCATCACGAAAATCGACCCTGCAGACCCGGAGTGTCCAGACCGACACTGCCGGAACGCTGGCCCGCGTCGTGGAAGCCGCCACGCAGCTGGAGTCGGCTCGTATGACCTCGCGGCCGGCTGCCCTGTTTCAGGCCATGCTCATCCTCAAACACATATCGTTTGCCCGTCAGAAACCGTGCCATAGTGTTGACACAAGCCACCAATAATGAGAACATAAAGTGAACATTATGGAGGTCAGCGATGAATACGTCAGACGCAGCCATAGAAAATGCCCTTTCCGTCGTCGCCCGCTCCCGCGACATGCGTGAGCGCGCGCTTGAACGGCGCCGCGAACTGCAACGGCGAACGGAAGTCATCATCACCCGGCCGCTTTACGTTCTCAAAAAGAACGAAGGGCCGAAGCAGCTGTCGCTTAAACTCGATAGCTAGTCGCCATGGGCATGCTCGAGAAGGCTCGCGAAGCACGCCTTGAGCGCCGGATATCCCCTGCTGGCCCTGGTTTTCAAAAAGCGAAATCCCGTGCGGATCACTTCACGCACGGGATTTTCTGAATGAAGAAGTTATTGTTCTTGTCTATTGCATGCGCTGCATTGCGGCTTCTGGCTCACCGGTCGTCGCAACTGCTGCCGGAAGTCGGTCAGTCTTTTTCAGGACGACGATGGGCTTGTCCACCGGATCCGTCGGCGGAACGATGCTTGCGGTTTTGAATTCACGGTCGACGGCAGGAACGAAAGCGTTGATCTTTTCATGACCTGCGCATTCCGCAAGCGCTGCACTGGCGGAAAAACCAAAGACAGCGGCGATAATGAGAACTGATTTCATGTCATTCTCCCTTCGCTTTTATGGCAATCTCCAGTCTAGGTGGAGACGAGCCGGATTGAAAATCACACTTTAGAGACATCTAAAGCTCATCATCATGTCGGCAGTCGTCGTTCGATGTGCGGGCAAGTCGAAGGGCGATTACATCGCCCTATTTTTTCCGCACATCCAGCGGATTTCGGCAAAGCGGTCTGCGAAATATCATCGCCACGTAACTTCCCTTCAGGGAAATGAGACTGGGCGTATAAGTCGAAACCGTCGCCGTATTGGCGGCGTTGATCGTTCTTCCCTCAGAGGGTTTCTGTTGCATGGCACGCCTCCTTCCATGAGCGATAACGAAAATGCGCCGGTCTTGTTCCGATCACAGTTCCGTTGGTGCGCGAGAACGACCGCGCCGCCCCAGATTGCCCGGCAACACCCAACGCTTGAAAAATCCACCCGAAAGCTCTATATGGTCAAGCGCGAGGACGACCTCGGCCAAATCGGCGACAGCATGCGGGACGGCCCGGTCATATACCGGAGAATGAAATGCGTTCCCTGCAAGATCGTATCCGCCACGCGCTCAGCTTTGAAATCATCGGCCTCATGCTCGTCATTCCCCTGGGCGCGCTGCTTTTCGGCATGCCCATGGAAGATATCGGCATCGTCGGCCTCGTCAGCGCCACGCTCGCCACGGTCTGGAACTATGTCTACAATCTCGGCTTCGACCATGCCATGCAGCGGCTGAAGGGCACGACGCTGAAGACGCCTGCCATTCGCGTCGCCCACGCCGTGCTGTTCGAACTCGGCCTGCTGATCGTGCTGATGCCGTTCATCGCCTGGTATCTGAATATCAGCCTTGCCCACGCGCTGGTGATGGATATCTCCTTTGCGCTGTTTTACGTGGTCTATGCTTTTGTCTTCAACTGGAGCTACGACCGGATTTTCCCGCTGCCGGAATGGAAGTCGCCGCAGGACGCCGTCTGATTGACGGCGGCCACAGCCGGCAAAGACGGTTCAGAGCAGCGACGCCTTGAAGAAGCTCACGACATCGGCATTGAATCCGCGATGGAACTCCGCCCGGTCGAAGCCCGCCGCGTCGCTGCAAATCTGGGGCGCGGCTTTTGCCATCTCCGCCGGGCAAGGCGCGATGAAGGAAAAATGCCCTGCCCCCTTCACCATCCGATAATCCGGTTTCACCGGCAGATCGTCGCGCAGCCTCACAATATCCTGCGGCATGACGCCATCGCCGCCGTGCTCGGAACTCCAGAGCTGCACGGGGATTTTGACCGTCTTCACATCGCCTGAGCTCGGGAAGGCATTGAGCGGATCGGCAAGAACGACAGCCTTCACCCGTGCATCCTGGCCTCGGTGTTGCGGCAATGCAGTCTTCTGGCGCATTTGCGCGCAGATCGGCGCCCGCGGGTCCGGACAGGCGAGCCCTGCATTGGCAAAATCGGGAACGCCGCCGGCAAGCACCAAAGCCGCATAACCGCCGCGCGAAAAGCCGAAGACGCCGACCCGGTCGGCATCGACCGAACGGGCTTCACCCCAGCCTGCCAGCAGATGATCGAGTAGGCTGATGATATCGGCCGGCCGGTCCGTCAACGCCGAGAGATCACCCGCCCGCTTCATGTCGAGCGCGCTGTCGCCGGGATGATTGATCGCCACAACGATGAACCCCGCATCCGCCAGCGCCGTCGCAGTGTCGCGATGGCTGAAATATGTCCCGGCAAAGCCGTGGGAGATCACCACCAGCGGGTACTTCCCCTCCGGGATCGGGCAATCGCGCACCGCAGGCAGAAAGAAGGGACCGATCCGGACCTCTTCCGGTGCCGCCGCGCAGGGCGACCACACCGCAGCCTTCAAGGGCGGCTCTCCGGCAGCGGATGCAATCTCGATCAGCCGCAGGCCGGCCGCCATGGCGCCGCCCGTTCCGGACAGGCTGGAAAACACGAAAAGGCAGAACAGCAGCAAAAATCGCATCGCAAACTCACAGGCCCGAAACATGATGTGCGAGGGCCGTCAGCCACCGCCCCTGGCCCGATGCTAGAATGATTTCTTGTCGCGGAAATGACTGCCGTGGCGCTTAAAGTGACTTCAGCGTCCAGGCCACGATCTCCCGCGTGGCAGCGGCGAAGGCCTGATCCAGCGCCTTCACGAAATTGGCGTTGCCGGAACCGCTGACACGGGCGCTGGCGCGGAACACTTCCTGCGCCTTTACCGTGCCGTTGCGGTCGTTCAGCAGCTTCACCGATATCTCGATATTGGCAACATTTCTTGCCGTATCGATCTCGAAGGCGCGGATGTCGCTCACGACCTGATAGTCGATCGCCAGCCCCTGCCCCGGACGCCCGACGCCGCCGAGCTTACCGGTATCCTCGAAGGCTTCCACGAGCTTGGATTGCACCATACGCGGCAGGCGGTCGCTCCATTGCGAATTGCCGAGATATTGCACTTCCGAGCCGGAAAGCCGCACCACGATGTTTTCGCTATCCAGTGCCTTCAACGCCGTCGGATCGGCAATCAGCAATTGCCGGCTTTTCAGCGAGGGACCCTGAGTAACGGCCGCCGAAGAGACGGAGAGATCGAAGGTGTCGTTATTCGGCGCACCCGCACAGCCTGCCATCAAGGCGGCAAACAGCGGAGCCAGAAAGAGGGCGCGGCGCTTTTGGCCGTTTATAGATAGTCTCATTGGCCTATACCCCTCTTAGCGCCTTGTTCTGCCATCATATTGTTTCACGGTTTCGCCGCCGAAAATCAACCGCTGCGGATCGCGGTCGATATTGGTGATGGCATTGTTGAGATTGTCGACCGTCTGTCGCGTGCTGCCGATCAGCGCCTGGAAATCTTTCAAGCCCGAGCTGGAAAAGCGGGTCAGATTGTCGGCGATCGGCCCGATGCGGGCATTGAGATTGTCCGCGACCGCCTTGAACGAGGTAAGCGTCTCGCGCGCCTTGGCAAACAGCGAGTTGGCGTCGTCGGTGCCGAGCATGCCGTCCACCTTGGCGAGAATGCCATCGACGCGGCTGGAAGCGAGGTTCAGCTTGCGGCCCATTTCGGTGAAATCGGAAACCGCCTGGTCGATATCGGCGCGACGGGCACCGACGTCATCGGCGATCCGCTTGAAATTCGCCACCGCATCGCGCGCATCGGCGGTCGCTGCGGAAACATCGCCCACCACGGTGCTGACCTTGGCGGGATCGACGGAGGCCAGAAGCTCATCCGCGCGCTTCACGACCGTCTGCACCTCCGTGCTCGCCGCCTCGAAATTGCGCGCCGTGCTCTGCACCGTCTCCATGATGCCCTGGATATCGCTGGAAGCGGAGGCAACATCCTTCGTCACCTTGTCGACATTGGACAGGATGGAGTCGATCTTGCCGGCATCCACGGCCTTCACCAGATTCTCGACGGCGGTCAGCGTGCCGTCGAGGCGCACCGAGACCGACTGTACGGTGGTGGAAAGCGAGCTGAGGCTGGCAATGAAATTCTTGATGCCGTCGGAATTGGCCGCCAGCGCATCGGAGAATTTTTCGGCATTGCGCACCGTCTGCGTCAGCGGGCCACGGGCATCCTGCACAAAACCCTGTAATTCGCCGATCGCGCCATCGGCGCGCTTCAGGATCTTGTCAGCCGTGGCAAGCAGGTTGGTGACGCTGGAAAGATCGGCCGTCAACTCGGCGGGAACACCGCTTTCGACGGACTTCTGGAGAATGCGCTCGCCATCCTTGTTGCCACCAGAAAGCTCGATATAGGCGGCACCCGTCAGGCCCTGAATTTCAAGCACGGCGCGTGTGGAAGGGAAAACCGGCGCATCCGCCTGCACTTCGGTAAAGGCGATGGAATAGGCTGGGTCGTCGCGGTCGATGGCAAGGCCGCGTACGGTGCCGACCGGAATGCCGTTGAAGCGCACCGGCGAGCCGACGGAAAGACCGTTGGCGGAGCCGGGAATACGCACCACGAGCTGCGCCGTCGGGCCGCCACGGCCGAATTCCGCCATCCAGTAAACGAAGCCGAATGCGGCCGCGATCACGATCAGCGTGAAAATTCCGACTATGGTGTAGTTCGCCTTGGTTTCCATACTTCCCGTTACTCCACCGGATTTTCATGTTTGCCGTCCGGAAGAACGACAGAGCGCGCCCGTTTGCCGCGGAAATAAGATTGCACCCACGGATCGTCGCAGGCGAACATGTCCTGCAATGTCCCTTCCACCAGAACCCGCTTGTCGCCGAGGACTGCAATGCGGTCACAGACGGAAAACAGACTGTCGAGGTCGTGTGTCACCATATAAACGGTCAGGCCGAGCGAATCGCGCAACCGCGCAATCAGCATATCAAATTCCGCCGCCCCGATGGGATCGAGGCCGGATGTCGGCTCATCGAGGAAAACGAGATCGGGATCGAGCGACAAAGCCCGGGCAAGGGCCGCACGCTTGATCATGCCGCCCGAGAGTTCGGACGGGTATTTGTCGCCGGCATCGGGCTTCAGGCCCACCATCTCGATCTTGAGATAAGCAAGCTCGTCCATCAGCTTTTTCGGCAGATCGAGATATTCCCGCATCGGCAGCTGAATGTTTTCCTTCACCGTCAGGCCGGAAAACAGCGCACCCTGCTGAAACAGCACGCCGAGCCGCTGGTCAAGCATCATGCGATCGTCTTCACTTGCCTTGTCGTAATCGGTGCCGAGAATGCGGATCGCACCCGCCTGCCTTGGCAGCAGTCGCAGGATCGCGCGCATCAAGACGGATTTGCCCGCGCCGGACGGACCGATGAAGCCGAGGATTTCACCACGATAGACATCGAGATCGAGATTTTCCAGCACGTTCCTGCCGTTGAAACCGACAGTCACGCCCTCGACGGAAAGCACCGCCTCGCGGCCGTCCTTCGCAGTTTTCGTCTCTTGCGGTTTCTGATCCAGTGTTTCCAACGCGCCCTCCCTAAAAATCGATGGCTGCGTAGAAGATGGCGAAAAGACCATCCACCAGAATGACGACGAAGATCGATTTGACCACCGACGAGGTGACGTGTTTGCCGAGCGATTCCGCCGAACCGCCCACCTTCATGCCCTCGACCGCCGCAACGATGCCGATGATCAACGCCATGAACGGCGCCTTGATCATGCCGGCGGCGATGGTCGATTCCTCGACTGCGCCATGCAGGCGCGACAGGAACACCTCGAAGGTGATACCGGAATAGGCCAGCGCCACGATGGCCGCGCCGAAAAGTGCAGCGAAATTGGCAAGGATGGTCAAAAGCGGCAGCGCAATTGTCAGTGCAACCAACCGCGGAAACACCAGCACGCCAACAGGATTGAGCCCGATCACCTTCAGCGCGTCGATTTCCTCGCGCATCTTCATCGAGCCGATTTCGGCCGTGATCGCGCTGCCGGACCGGCCGGCGATCATGATCGCGGTCAGCAGCACACCGATTTCACGCAATTGCAGAATGCCGACGAGATCGACGACGAAGACTTCCGCACCGAAATATCTGAGCTGGAACGCGCCCTGCTGGGCGATGATGGCGCCGATCAGGAACGACATCAGCATGATGATCGGCACGGCGCGCACGCCCATATGGTCGATCTGGTTGACGATCGCCGCCGGCGATACGCCGCGCCCGCGCCCGAGCTTCATCTGCGCGCCACGCACGGCCGAGCCGAGAATATACATGCCCGCCAGGAAATCCGCCCCGTTCTGAACCACGGCCTGACCGATGGGCGCAAAAATACGTTCCACCAGCCCTTCGCGGGCAACCGGTTCGACCTCCATCTCGGCCTTGTCGGGCAATTGGCCAATCACGTCCTCGATCCGGTCATTGCCGGTGAGCGTGACGGTTGCGCCACTCGCCTCAAGGTCCTTGCGCAGGCGCTGAATGATCCACGCGCCCGTCGTATCGATCGCCTCCACGGCGGAGAGATCGATATCCACGGGACTGGCAGGTTTGCTTTTTTCAATCCTATCGAGGTTTTCGAAAATGCCGGAGAGATTGCTGTTGCGCCAGGAGCCGCTCAAGACATAACGCGAGCCGCCGCCGGAGACGGCATCGTCTTCGGTGATTGCGGCCGGGTTCGCCTGTTGCCGTGTGTCCTGTTCTTGCATAATGCTCCGAGCGAGTGCAGCCGTCACGAGATTCTTAATGGTTTCATAACGGTTTGGCCTTCGGCAAGCCACAGTGACGGCCGACAATTCGCGATAAATTTGGCGTCATGTGTCTTTTGACGCCTCTTAGGAAGTGAAAAAACATGCCCCGTTACCTTCAAGCCACAACTGAACGTTTCGCCGTTGCTGGCAGCTTCACCATTTCACGCGGCACCCGGACGCATGCGGATGTCGTAACGTGCACCATCCGCGATGGTTCCTTCATCGGAATTGGCGAATGTGTGCCCTATCCGCGTTATGGCGAAAGCATTGAAGGCGTCACCGCCGATATCGAAGCGATGGCGGATCGAGTAGCAGCCGGCCTGACACGGCAGGAATTGCAGCAGGTGATGAAACCGGGGGCCGCCCGCAATGCGGTCGATTGCGCGCTCTGGGACCTCGAAGCGAAGATGAGCGGCAAGAGCACCGCCGAACAGGTTCTCGGACAGCCGGCACAACCGCTCGTCACCGCCTATACGATCTCGCTCGCCGACCCGGACACCATGGCCGCAAAGACCGCGGAAAATGCCGGCCGCCCGCTCCTGAAGATCAAGACCGGCACCGCCGATGACGAAGCCCGCCTGCGAGCCGTGCGCGCCGCGGCACCCGAGGCGCGTATCATCATCGATGCGAACGAAGGCTGGAACGACGACAATATCGAATATTATCTGAAGCTTGCGGCGGAGCTGAAGATATCGCTGATCGAACAGCCCCTGCCCGCCGGCAAGGACGCCATCCTCGCCCGCATCGACCACCCGGTACTGATCTGCGCCGATGAAAGCGTGCATTCCACTGAAGACCTCGCCGGCCTTCGCGACCGTTACGATGCAATCAACATCAAGCTCGACAAGACCGGTGGCCTGACGGAAGCGCTCGTCATGAAGGCGGAGGCCGAACGGCTCGGTTTCACCATCATGGTCGGCTGCATGCTCGGCACCTCGCTCGGCATGGCCCCCGCCGTGCTGGTCGCCCAGGGCACAGCCTTTGCCGATCTCGACGGGCCGCTGTTGTTGGCTGAGGATCGTGAGCCGGGGCTGGTTTATGAGGGTTCGCTGGTTTATCCGGCGCGGCCGGAACTGTGGGGGTAAGCCACTGAAATTAAAGCCAGATGAGGCGCAACACCGCTGCTGGCTTCTTCTCCCCGGCGGGAGAAGAAACAGGATGCGCCCACTCGCTCCATATGAGCTAACCGAGTCTCGTTTATGGAATGCCACTAGACCATTCAGCAGGATTGCCTTGATAGCGATTGACGTTCTGGTTTACGTGAATGCACTGCGCCGACCGTTGAAGTGGTCTTCGCACCATCGCATAAAGACAACAATCCGCTTTGCCGCAGACTTGTCGTCATCCTCCACCCTATGCCGGGGCTCTATCCACGTCGCGTGAAATCGATCCGTTGCAGATCCTCGGGACAAGCCCGAGGATGACGGCGGAGAATCGGATAGAGCTCAGAGAGCGCCGGCCAGTAAGCAGTACCAACTCAGGCCGCGTGCTTCCCGATCAGCCCCGGAATATTCACCGGCTCCATTTCATCCGAAGCATGTTCAGCGGTGGCTTCACTTGTCTGCATCCAGGTGATCAGCTCGAAGCTGCCATCGGCATTTTCGGCAATCGCCGTGCAGCTCTCCACCCAGTCGCCGGTGTTGATGTAGCGAATGCCGTCCATGTCTTCCATGACAGCATGGTGGATATGGCCACAGATCACGCCATCGACATTGTTGCGACGCGCCTCATCGGCCACCACGCGCTGGAACTCGCCGATGAAGTTGACGGCGTGTTTCACCTGCAGCTTGGCCCAGGCCGAAAACGACCAGTAAGGCAGGCCGATGCGGCGGCGCACGGCGGCAATGGCGATGTTGATGGCGATTGCCGCATCATAGGCCCAGTCGCCGAGATAGGCGAGCAGGCGGGCATTACGCACCACGACGTCGAACTCGTCGCCATGGATGACGAGATATTTCTTGCCGTCGGCCGCCTCGTGGATCATGCGCTCGGCCACTTCGATGCCGCCGAAATGCATGCCCGGAAATTCCCGCAGGAATTCGTCGTGATTGCCGGGAATGTAAACGATGCGGGTTCCCTTGCGGGCCTTGCGCAGCAGCTTCTGCACCACGTCGTTGCAGCCCTGCGGCCAGTACCAGCTGCGGCGCAGCCGCCAGCCGTCGACGATGTCGCCGACCATGATGATCGTCTCGGCCTCGTGGTATTTCAGGAAGTCGAGCAGGAAATCCGTCTTGGCCGCCTTGGAGCCAAGATGAACATCCGAAATGAAAAGCGTTCTGAACTGTCTGGTTTCGATTTGACCGGCCACGGATTTATTCCCCCTGTTCGGTTGCGTCCCTGCGGCTTTCTTACCTCTCAGAACCAGACTCGTGTTTCAGCAACATGACAGAGGCGGGTTTTTGTATGGAATATGACTGACGGCCTCACGAAAACGCGAATAACGCCTAAAGATTGCTCCGAATGTTTTCACATACTTCACAACCAACGGCGTCTTGGCTGCACCACAAATTTTTCTAACGCATACAGCGCCCCGGTAAGCCACGCCGAAAGTACTATGCCCGCGGTTCCGTTACCGCCGCTGATGGTGGAGCTTTCCTTTTGGCGATCTGAGAGCCAAGCTTTCGAAAGGGGTCCTCGATTGTGTTATAGAGTGTCCAAGAAAGCAGAACGATCACTGGAAAGCTGGCAAGCAATAAAAGAAGAGCGTAGGTCTGCGATACATTCTCGACACCAACGGTTCGCACATAGAGACCCAGCACGACGCTAAAAACAGGAATATGAATAAGGTAAGTAGAGTAGGACCAACTGCCCATTTTTGCGACCACGCCATTAAACGCGACAAGAGCACCGAAATGTCGCAAAATAGGGATGTTGAGATCTGTAAGCTTGCTTTCGTATGCTGCCAGCGCGAAAAACACTATCCAGATCAAAGCAACCCAAGTCGGCACAAACAAGAGCAAGAAGGCCGTAATCAACACAACATCCAAATAGACCTGTTTTCGGTACATCTTTTCCAGAACAAGACGGGACAGGATGCCGATAACGAAGTAGCTAATTATCTTGGGCAAGAACCCATTGTATTGCCATTCGAAGACCTGCTGGTGCGCGACCAACCACTGCGTGCCGAGCAAAAGTAACGCGCCCAAGAGTGCAAAATTCATGTTTCGAATAAGCAGCGTAATGAGGAAGGGCGCGACCAGATAGAACTGCCATTCAAGACTGAGGCTCCAGGCTGGGGAAAGGATCGATGTACTGGAGAACGGCAGTAGGTTATCAGGAACTATCCCGTGCAGCATCGTCAGGTGAAGGCCGAGATGAGTCCAGAATTGGCCTTGTTGCTCGTCGAAACGAGCAATGCGCATATCACGGTTAAGAGCAAACGGGTATTCAACCCATGCCGCCTGGTAGAGATCAATTGTCGCAATCGCGATAAATAATGTAACGAGGTAGATTGGGAATATGCGGAACGCCCGCCGCGTAATATATGGAACGTAAGATTCCTGCTTGTTGATCATTAGGTGGGTGATGACAAAGCCACTGATGATGATGAAAACGTCAACCGGCGGCCCGCCGTCGAGAATTAAGTTCATGATCTTCGAAGGCACGAATGACAGAAAACCGTTTGTCCCAGCGCCCACGAGTTGCAGTGCATGACCGAGAACAATCCACCAAGCCATCCACGCTCTAAGCGATTCCAGTGACCGAAAACTTTTCACTCCAATCCCCAATCTAAATCGTGATAAAAATCCGCTGACAGGCTTCAGCAATGAATAAATATATAGCCTTAAAAAAACGATTTATGTTCTGGATATAAATACGAAACTAATTAATTAACTTCAGTACCAAAACAAAAACGACAAATATAATAAAATACCGAAATATAATACATCTACATAGATATTAAATAATACATTTTTGCAATAAAAAAAATTGGCGTCTATTTATAATTTGTTACCGCAAGGTGACTTTTGAATATTATATACACAATAAGATGACTGCCAGAAAGTCACAACATTCCTGCTCTACGACACAAAGACACAGTGCTTTGTGAATGGTGTAGGTCCATTCATATCAACGCCCAATGATTTGGACTCACAGGATTCCATTAGAAAATCATAATTCAGCGCCACGAAGCGAGATTTGCCATTGGGGCAGCACTTAGATGCGCAGGGACGACATCTCTGACACCAACGCCAATGATTAGAACGCGTTGGGGGTTGGTATCAGCCATGCCTGCATTTGCATGAGAAGGCGGTAAATAACGGCTGTACCCTGGGGAAGTTTGTTGTATTCAGGGGGCCGGAATTGAACCAGATATGACGGTGGAAGACATGACCTCTCACGATAAGAACAACACGCCCGCCAACACGGCAAAGGCCGACATCGAGGAACAGGCGCTGTTTTTCCACCGCTACCCGCGCCCCGGCAAGCTGGAAATCCAGGCCACCAAGCCACTCGGCAACCAGCGGGATCTGGCGCTTGCCTATTCGCCGGGTGTTGCCGCCCCCTGCCTCGCCATCCATGAGAACCCGGAAATGGCAGCGGAATATACCGCCCGCGCCAATCTCGTCGCCGTCATTTCCAACGGTACGGCGGTGCTCGGCCTCGGCAATATCGGTCCGCTCGCTTCCAAGCCTGTTATGGAAGGCAAGGCCGTCCTCTTCAAGAAATTCGCCGGTATCGACGTGTTCGATATCGAGATCGATGCACCCGGCATCAACGACATGGTCTCGACCATCGCGGCGCTGGAGCCCACCTTCGGCGGCATCAACCTTGAGGACATCAAGGCGCCGGAATGTTTCGAGGTGGAACGCCAGCTGCGCGAAAAGATGAACATTCCGGTCTTCCACGACGATCAGCACGGCACGGCGATCATCGTTGCCGCAGCCGTCACCAACGCGTTGGAATTGGCCGGAAAATCGCTCTCGAGCGTCAAGATCGTTGCGTCTGGCGCCGGTGCGGCGGCCCTTGCCTGCCTCAACCTGCTGGTCGCCATGGGTGCAAACAAGGACAATATCTGGGTCCACGATATCGAAGGTCTCGTTTATGACGGCCGCAATACGCTGATGGACGAGTGGAAGGAAGTCTACGCCCAGAAGACCGACAAGCGCGTGCTGGCGGATTCGATCGACGGTGCCGACGTCTTCCTCGGGCTTTCCGCCGCAGGCGTGCTGAAGCCGGAACTTCTGGAGCGCATGGCGGAAAATCCGCTGATTCTGGCGCTTGCCAACCCCAATCCGGAAATCATGCCGGAGGCTGCCCGTGCCGCCCGCCCGGATGCGATGATCTGCACCGGCCGTTCGGATTTCCCGAACCAGGTCAACAACGTTCTCTGCTTCCCCTATATCTTCCGCGGCGCGCTGGATTGCGGCGCAACCACGATCAACGAAGAAATGAAGATGGCGGCCGTGCAGGCCATTGCAGAGCTTGCCCGCGAGGAAGTTTCCGAAGTCGCCGCCAGAGCCTATAGCGGCGAAACGCCGATCTTCGGCCCGAATTATCTCATTCCCTCGCCGTTCGATCCGCGCCTCATCCTGCGCATCGCTCCCGCCGTTGCCCGCGCTGCGGCGGCAAGCGGCGTCGCCACCCGGCCGATCACCGATTTCGAGGCCTATTTCGACCAGCTGAACCGTTTCGTCTGGCGCTCCGGCTTCATCATGAAGCCGGTCTTCAATGCCGCCAAGGCCGCCGAAAAAAAGCGCATCATCTTTGCCGAAGGCGAAGACGAGCGCGTGCTGCGCGCCGCCCAGGTGCTTTTGGAAGAAGGCACCGGCATCCCGATCCTGATCGGCCGTCCGCAGATCATCGAGACGCGCCTGAAGCGTTTCGGCCTGCGCATTCGCCCGCATACGGATTTCGCCGTGGTCAATCCGGAAGACGATCCGCGTTACCGCGATTATGTCGATGATTATTTTGCCCTCGTCGGCCGCGCCGGCATCAACCCGGAGGCGGCCCGCACCATCGTGCGCACCAACTCCACCGTCATCGGCGCGCTGTCGGTGAAGCGTGGCGAGGCGGATGCGCTGATCTGCGGCCTCGAAGGCCGTTATGACCGCCATCTGCGCGACGTGAACCAGATCATCGGCAAGCAGGAAGGCGTGCGTTCATTTGCGGGTCTCAGCCTGCTCATCACCCAGCAGGGCGCGCTGTTCCTCACCGATACTTTCGTGAACAACGATCCGACCTCAGAGGAAGTGGCCGAAATGGCCATTCTCGCGGCCCGGGAAATCCGCCGCTTCGGCATCACGCCGAAGATCGCGCTCGCCAGCCATTCCAACTTCGGCTCGCGTGATTCCGAAAGCGCCCGCAAGATGCGCCGCGCGCTGAAGATCGTGCAGGCGGCAGCGCCTGATCTGGAAGTGGACGGCGAAATGCAGGGCGGTTCCGCACTTTCGGAAGCGCTGCGCAAGCGCGCCATGCCCAACAGCGTGCTGACCGGCGAAGCGAACCTTTTGGTCTTCCCGAACCTCGATGCCGCCAACATCACGCTCGGCGTCACCCGCACGCTGACGGAAGGCCTGCATGTCGGCCCGATCCTGCTCGGCACGGCGCTACCGGCGCATATCCTGTCGCCCAGCGTCACCTCGCGCGGCGTCGTCAACATGGCGGCCTTTGCCGTGGTGCAGGCTTCGCACCCTTCGGTGTGATGAAAGCGCATTAACGCAATTTTGAACATGCTGTTGCCGCAATGCGGCAACAGCTTATGTTATCTTCCTGAAACACGGATTTCGTGAAGTATAACGCCTCTGCCACCGGCCGGGGACATCGAACGGATCGCACAATTGACCCGGCGCCGCAGTCGCATCATCGGCCTCCTGCTTCCCCTTGTTTTGATCGCTCCGGCCGCCGCTTTCGCGGATCAGGTCTGCGATACGCTTTATGCGCAATTACGCGAGCCGCCCCGTGTCATCGGCAATACGGCCGAGGTGCGGCGTTACGCCAATGCACTCGCCCGCCAGAACATCGCCATCCGCAAGATCAGGAACGATATGCGCAGCTACGGATGCTCCTCGGGCAGCGTCATCATTTATGGCAATCCCAATGCCGGCCTCTGCGCCGAAATCGGCGATGCGCTGGTGGATGCTGAAGCCGAGCGGGATGCCATCATCCGCGACCGCGACGATGCGATGGCCGCCGCACGCTATGATGACGGCGACGTCAGGCGCCAGCGCATTCTCGCCGCCCTCGATGCCAACGGTTGCAGCCCTGCGCCGGAGACAGACACGCAACTGCCGCAGGCTCCCGATGTGACCCGTTACCCCGATGCCTTCCGTCAGCAGGAAAATGAGCCGGGACAAGCGGGCCTTTCGCCTTACCCCAATGCCGCGGCCGAGGGCGGGCTTCGCACACTCTGCGTGCGCACCTGCGACGGCTCGTTTTTCCCGATTGCCTCCAACGCCTCGCCGCTCGATTTTCGCGCCCAGGCCGAGCAATGCCAGAAAATGTGCCCGGGAACCGAGACGGAGCTTTATTTCCATTCCATGACGGATCAGGAAACAGCAGACATGGTGTCTGCGCAAACCGGCAAACCCTACAAGGACCTGCCCACCGCCTTCGCCTATCGCAATTCCTCACCGAAAGCGCCCGGCTGCGCCTGCAACATGGCCGCCTACCACCAGGACATGCAGAAACAGGAAGAGACCGCCCGGCCACAGGCCGAAAAGCCCTATTCCAGCATCACCACCATTCCATCACCCCAGGGTGACAAGAGTGGAGACAAGCCGCAGAAATCCGCCGAGCAGCAACAGGCCGCAAAGCCGCCGGAACAACCCGTTCCCGAACGCGACTATGACCCGAACGACGCAAAAGTGCGCGTCATCGGCCCCAAATTCCTGCCGGATCAGACAGGCCGGATAGACCTGAAGAACCCGGCACTTAAAGGCATTCAGCCGCAGCAGTGAAATCTCTTGCGCGTGCGTAATGGGGCGAGCGCGCCCCTGTTTCTTCTCTCCGAGGGGGAGAAGTTCGTGACAGCGGGATGAAGGGGGCAACGTCAGCGATATTCGGTGAGCTAGCCCCCTCATCCGACCCTTCGGGCCACCTTCTCCCCATGCGCGGAGAAGGAACGAGAGGCGACGCTATCGCATCTCATCTCATCCCTTACCGCCCACCCCAGCGATTGCGAAACACCAGTTCCTCCAGCGGCACGCGCTGCCGCCAGCCCTTTACCGCCAGCTCCGGCTCGGTATAGAGCGCATCGACGCGCCCGAGGCACAGCCAGGCGACGATTTCGATATGCTCGGGGATATCGAGAATGGCGCGAACATCACTATCGTGGAAAATGCTGACCCAGCCGACACCGATGCCTTCGGCGCGGGCGGCAAGCCAGAGGTTCTGGATGGCGCAGACGGTAGAGTAGACATCCGTGCGCGGATTGTGGGTGCGGCCCAGCACCACCTTGCCGCCGCGGGTGGGATCGCAGGTGACGCAGATGCTGAGCGGTGCCTTGCGGATACCCTCAAGCTTCAGGCTGCGGTAAAGCGCCTGCTTCTCACCCTCAAACATCGCCGCCGCCTCCTCATTGGCGCGGCTGAAGGCCACCCATGCGGCCTGGCGCACCCCTCCATCGGTGACGAGGGTGAAGTTCCACGGCTGCATGAAACCGACCGAGGGCGCCGAATGCGCCGCTTTCAGCAGGCGTTCCACCAGCTCCTCCGGCAAGGGATCGGGCAGGAACTGGTCGCGCACATCACGCCGCGTCTCGATGGCGCGGTAGATCGCTTCGCGTTCCGCACCGGAAAACGGGCGGGCGGGTGAAAGCGCGTGATCGAATGGATTGGCTTGCAATGGATTGCCATCGGACGGATCGGTCGGCATCGTTTAACCCCAACAATGCAGGCGCGCCCGTGCCGAAACCATGCTGGTTTCGCAAGCGCGGCGCGCCTCTTCAGCAACCTGCCGCCGTCCGCGCGGTTCGGTCTATCCTGCCAGGCCGGTCTTCTGACTAGGCTTCATCCGCCCCTTTCGCCTTCCCGAATTGCTTCAGTGGCATGAGAAAAAGAGCATCCGCCTTACAGCGTTGGGCACGTTCCGGTCTTTCACCGGATTCCCGATTCTCCCGCCACAAGGGCGGGCACCTGACCGGAGACGCTATGGGCAAAAAAGCTTGCAAGCACAAGTGTCCCGCGGGTGGTGCGGCAATGTGGCCTGCCGCACCTTACCGTCATCATTCCACCGGGAAATACCTGACATAAGCAAACTCATCGCCATCCGGCGACCAGTTGGGCGAGTTCATCGTTCCCTGCCCGCCAAACAGGTCGAACAGCGTTTCGACATTGCCGCCATCCATATCCATCAGCCGCACCCGCACATCGAGATCACGCGGATGGTCGAAGACATCGGCGTCATAAGAAACGAACACCACCTTGTCACCCGAAGGAGACGGATGGGGGAACCAGTCGCCATAGGCGCTGTCGGTGATGCGCTCGACGCTGGAACCATCCACCCGCACGCGCCAGATCTGCATCTGGCCGGTTCGGCTGGAATTGAAATAGATCCATCGTCCATCCGGCGAATAATCTGGGCCGTCGTTGCGGCCTTCACCATGGGTGAGGCGCGTTTCAACGCCGCTATCTATGTCCATGGAATAAATATCGAAAACCTGATCGCGAATGCCGCAATAGGTAAAACTCTTCCCGTCCGGCGACCAGCCATGCCAGTAGGAGGGAAGGTTCTTCGTCATCAGCCGCGGTGTGCCGCCCGTCGACGGCAAAAGGTAGATCGCGCTCTTGCCGAACTCCACCTTGTCGGAAATGGCATAGAGCGCACCATCGGGCGAAATGCCGTGGTCGTTATTGCAGATTGTCGCAAAGCCGGTGTCGACCTTTTCCGGCGAAGGGTCGCCGGCAAGTGACAGGCGATAAAGCAGGCCGTCGCAGTTCAACAGCAGATATTTCCCGTCCGGCGACCAGTTCGGCGCTTCAAACAGCTCCGGCGTCTGCCAGACCACCCGCATCTTCCGGGTCCGGATGTTGAAGATTTCGATGGAACTGCGCATGCTGCCTCCCGGGCCTGTCGATAGTCTGGTGTGGAGCGTCGACTGGCGCAGACATTCCGTTTGCGCACCTTACCGATCCCGGAACCGGTTGGTAATCGGATAACGCCGGTCACGCCCAAAATTCTTCTTGGTGATCTTCACACCCGGAGCCGATTGCCGGCGCTTGTATTCTGCGAGATAAAGCAGATGCTCGACCCGGTGCACGGTGGCCACATCATGGCCGCGCGCCAGGATTTCCTCGACCGACATTTCCTTCTCGACAAGGCATTCGAGAATATCATCCAGCACCGGATAGGGTGGCAGCGAATCCTGGTCGGTCTGGTTGGGGCGCAGTTCGGCCGATGGCGCCTTGGCGATGATATTGGCGGGGATCACCTCACCGGAAGGGCCGAGCGCGCCCGGCGGCACATGGGCGTTGCGCCAGCTGGAAATGGCGTAGACCTGCATCTTGTAGAGGTCCTTGATGGGGTTGAAACCGCCATTCATGTCGCCATAAAGCGTCGCATAACCCACCGACATTTCCGACTTGTTGCCGGTCGTTACCACCATCGAGCCGAACTTGTTGGAGACAGCCATCAAAATGGTGCCACGCGTGCGGCTCTGCAGGTTTTCTTCGGTGATGCCCTCTTCCGTGCCCTCGAAGAGTTCTGAAAGTGCCGAGAGAAAGCCTTCCACCGGCTCGACGATCGGCACGATATCGTAACGGCAGCCGAGCGCTCTCGCACAATCGGCGGCGTCCTTCAGCGATTCTTCCGAGGTGTAGCGGTAGGGCAGCATGATGCAGCGCACCCGCTCTTCGCCCAGCGCATCGACGGCAAGGGCTGCGCAGATCGCCGAATCGATGCCGCCGGAAAGGCCAAGCACCACGCTCTTGAAGCCGTTCTTGTTGACGTAATCCCTAAAGCCCAGCATGCAGGCGCGATAATCCGCCTCCTCGCCCTCAGGGATTTTCGAGAAAGGTCCGCTGTCGCAATGCCAGCCATCTGCGGTGCGTTTCCAGTCGGTGACGGCAAGGGTGGCCTCGAACTGGCTCATCTGAAAGGCCAGCGTCTTGTCGGCATTAAAGCCGAAGCTCGCACCGTCAAACACCAGTTCATCCTGCCCGCCCAATTGGTTGGCGAAAACCAGCGGCAGGCCGCTTTCGATCACCTGCCTGAGCGCCACCTGATGGCGCACATCCAGCTTGCCGCGATAATAGGGCGACCCATTCGGCACCAGCAGGATTTCCGCCCCGCTTTCGGCCAGCGTCTCGCACACACCCATGTCGTTCCAGATTTCCTCGCAGATCGGAATGCCGATCCGCACACCGCGGAAATTATAGGGCCCGGAAATCGACCCTTCTTCGAAAACACGTTTTTCGTCGAACTCGCCGTAATTCGGCAGATCGATCTTGTCACGCAGCGCGATGATCTTGCCACCATCCAGAAGCGCCACCGAATTGTGCCGGCCTGTCTCGCCCTGACGCGGAAAACCGATGACGACGCCCGGCCCGCCATCGGCAGTCTCCGCCGCCAGTTCTTCCACAGCCTTCAGGCAGGCCTTCAGAAAAGCCGGCTTAAGCACCAGATCCTCCGGCGGATAGCCTGAAATGAACAGCTCGGTCAGAAGCAGGAGATCGGCGCCCTGCGTCGCCGCATCGGCCCGCGCCTCACGCGCCCTGGCGAGGTTACCCGCCACGTCGCCAACAGTCGGATTGAACTGCCCGACGGCAATTCGAAGATGGTTCTGGATATCGTGTCTGTCGCTCATGCCATTTCAATACCGCGCCCGTGGCCGCTCCGCAACGCGGCAATTGCATGCCGTCGCCTGAGGCAAGACGCCACGGCTGCGTTCACGCTAAGGTTATCACCGCCCCAGCCATCCTCCGCAAAGTTCATGTCGCGTTCATCGCGCTTATGTGACAGTTACATGACACTTTTGCGACGCCCGATTCACCTTCCCGGATCGGCGCTGCCGCCTGAAATACCGGAGTATGAGTTTGAGAGATTCGGCGCCAAAAACAACGGCTTCCGAAAAGGCTGGTCTTGTCTTTTCGCCTGCGGGACTGAGGAGCCTTTCGAAGCTTTCTGGCGCGGCCTATACGCTTGCCAATCTGACGGTCGCATCTATCGTGCTCGTCGTGGCGCTGGAATGGATTGCCCGCGGTTCGCTCCGTGATGTCGGCGCTTTCCTCACCTCCCCGGCCCGCCCGGGCGTAACCACCATCGCCGCCGTACTCGCCATTCTCCTGGCGCTGGATGCGCTGCTTGGCCGGCGTTACCTGTCGCTGATTGCCGTCGCGCCGCTCTGCGCGCTGACGGGACTGATTTCCGCCCAGAAACAGACCTATCTGTCCGATCCGCTTTACCCTTCCGACCTTTTATTTGGCCGGCAGATCCTCGAGCTTCTGCCGACCATGCTGAAGGCCCAGCCCCTGACGGCAGTACTGGTGGGCCTCGGCCTCTGCGCCGCCATCGCAGCCCTTGTGGCGCTATGGCTGCTGGCGCGCCGCCATTCGCCGGGCTTGAGCTGGCGTGAGCGCGCCGCGGGCCTCGTCCTGGCGCTGCCGCTTCTCGCCGGTCTTGCCTCGCTGATGGACTATTCGCATTATTCCTGGGTGCGCGATCGCCTCAACATCATTCCCATGATGTGGGATCAGCAGGAGAACTACCGCCATAACGGCTTCCTGATGGCCTTCGCCTTTAATATCCCCATGGCCAATGTCGCGGCACCCGAGGGTTATGGCGACAACAGCATCGCCGACCTCACCTCGAAATCCGCTTCCTTCGCCGCCAACAAGGGCGATTACCCTGATGTCATCATGCTGATGAGCGAATCGCTATGGGATCCGACCCGGCTGGAGAATGTCGAACTTTCGGCCGATCCCATGCCGACCATCCGCGCCAAACAGTCAGGCAATGTGTTTTCGCCTGAGTTCGGCGGCATGACGGCCAATGTGGAATTTGAGGCGCTGACCGGCTTTTCCAACGCCTTCCTGCCTTATGGCAGCATTCCCTATCAGCAATATATCCGCCGTCCGGTGCCCTCGCTTGCAAGCTTCTTCCGGGGCGAAGGATATTCCGCCATCGCCATGCACCCGTTCCAGGAATGGTTCTGGAACCGCAAGCAGGTCTACAAGAATTTCGGCTTTGAAGAATTCCGCTCCGAAGAGACGCTGCCGGCGATGGAAAAACGCGGCAACTTCGCCTCCGACGATGCATTGATGAACGAGATCATGGCGACCGCCGATACGGCAACGAACCCGCTCTTCCTCTTTGCCGTCACCCTGCAGGGACACGGCCCCTACGAAGCGGCCCGTTATGCCGAAAACACCATTGATGTTACGGGCGGTCTTACCGCCTCGGCCTCGCAGGCGCTTGCCACCTATTCGCAGGGTGTCGTGGAAGCCGATGACGCGTTGTTGAAACTGGTGCGCTGGGCAAAGAAGCGTGACCGCGAAACCATCATCGTCCTCTTCGGCGATCACCTGCCGCCGCTCGGCCAGGCCTTCGTGGAAAGCGGTTATATGCCCGGCATGGTGGCCAGCCGCCGCGCCCCGCTGGAGGTAATGAAGAAGGAACACGAGACACCGCTCGTCGTCTGGTCCTCCAAGAAAGGCGTGCGCAAGAATATCGGCACCATCAGCCCTGCGCTCCTGCCCTATCATGTGTTGAAGACCGCGGGCTTCTCCGATCCTTTCTACACCGGCACGCTGGGTGACGTTCAGCAGGAATTCTCCGTCATCGACCGGCACATGCTGGTGGCGACGGACGGCAACGCCATGCTCGACTGGTCGATCGCGCCGAACGCCGTTCCCGATGTGGTGCGCGATTATCGCCTGCTGCAATTCGATATGATGTTCGGCGCGCAATATGGGCGCGAGCGTTTCTTCCCCGGCTTTAACTGGCTGCATGAGGGAACACCGGCGGTCTGATGGTTCTGCTAGGGCGCCTGAACCGCATGGCGGTGGAAATCGTTTGAATTCCACCACCATGCGGGTTTATCTCGGGAAAACGCACAGGCACCACCATCAGAACCGGAGACACACCGTGTCAGATATCTCCGACTATATCGTCTCGCATTTCAAGCGCTCCTCCCGCGAAATCGGCGAGGTGGAACGGCGCATCCTGGAACTGTCGCACCAGAAGAAGCTGGTTTCGAGCGACATCAATGCGGAATTTTCCGCCGGCGCCAGTTTGGGCGACAAGCTGGCGGATAATATCGCCAAGGTCGGCGGCTCCTGGGGGTTCATTCTCAGCTTCTGCTTTTTCCTGATCTTCTGGGCCATCATCAACACCATCGTGCTGACCACCCGCGCCTTTGATCCCTACCCCTTCATCTTCCTCAATCTGCTTCTCTCGATGCTGGCCGCCATCCAGGCGCCGATCATCATGATGTCCCAGAACCGACAGGCCGCCCGCGACCGTTTCGAGGCCGCCAAGGACTATGAGGTGAACCTGAAGGCCGAGCTGGAGGTTCTGTCGCTGCATGAAAAGATCGATGTGAAGGTGCTCGCCGAACTGGCGGCACTGCGCCAGGACATCGCCGCCATCCACCACCACGTCACCCGCAAAGACGACTGACGCGAAAAAACATCTTCCCGGCTTTTCCCCACCCCGCGCCGCACTGTTAGAGTGAACGCAGTCCTGCCGGGTGGACGCCAGACGTGGCGGAAACTAGAGGACGGTCCTGGTGGTGGAACGCTGGCAACGTTCGTGGAAAGGACCATTTCGCAAAGCGCCGTGCACGGCCCTTGCGAGATACGGCATGGTGAAAGACCCGGCTGCGCACCGCATCCGACCCACACCAACCTCACATGAAGCGCAGCCGGGGATCGCCCGGTGCTCTCCATCCATACCCCCGCACGGCAGCGCTGTGCGGGATGAAGGTGTTGGGTTTTTGGGGCGTATTCAGGAAGTGAACGGAAGTGCGCGGGGCTTTACCCCCCTCTGCCCTGCCGGGCATCTCCCCCTCAAGGGGGGAGATCGATCTGCGGTGAGGTTTCGCCCCTCTCAACGTTTGAGGATGAAGCGACAAAAGGGCCTCCTGCTGATCTCCCCCCTTGAGGGGGAGATGCCCGGCAGGGCAGAGGGGGGTAAGCCCCGTGCACCTCCGCAAACCGAGGACTCCCGAAAATCCATCCCCAGTTACGAATCCGTCAGATTCTTACGCTACAGATTGACGCAGGCGTTTGTTGCATTGCACACTTGCGGGCAAGGCTGATACGGGAATCACTCCCCATCGTCCAAATGGCATCACGACCATTTCGCGACGACGCCACGCCGGATGCGACATCCGGTATCGAAATATATTCTGTTCCGGGGTTTTTCATGTACCAGTTCGATCTGATTGTTGTCGGCAGCGGTCCGGCGGGAAGACGGGCCGCCATTCAGGCCGCCAAGCTCGAAAAGAAGGTTCTGGTCATCGAGAAAGGCAGCCGTGTCGGCGGTGTTTCCGTGCATACCGGCACCATCCCGTCCAAGACCCTGCGCGAAACCGCGCTCAATCTCACCGGCTGGCGCGAGCGCGGTTTTTACGGCCGTGCCTATCGCGTCAAGCAGGAGATCGACGCCGACGATCTGCGCCGCCGTCTGCTCATCACGCTCGATCACGAGGTCGAGGTGCTGGAGCACCAGTTCGCCCGCAACCGCGTGCAGCACATTCGCGGCACGGCAAGCTTCATCGACGCCAACACCATGAAAGTGGTGAAGAGCGACGGTGAAGTCATGACCGTCACTGCCACCTCCATTCTGCTCGCCATCGGCACCCGGCCCTACCGGCCACCGCATATTCCCTTCGATGGCGCAGCGGTGCTCGATTCGGACGAAATCCTCGAGATCAAGGAATTGCCGCGCTCGATGGTCGTGGTCGGTGCCGGCGTCATCGGCATCGAATATGCGACGATCTTCAGCGCGCTCGACACACAGGTAACGGTGGTGGAACCACGCGAGACCATGCTGGAATTCATCGATAAGGAAATCGTCGAGGATTTCACCTATCAGCTGCGCGACCGCAACATGAAGCTGATCTTCGGCCAGAAGGCGGAAAAGGTGGAGCGCGACGAAAGCGGCAAATGCCTCGTTTCGCTCAGCAACGGCCGCGTCCTGAAAGCCGAGACCGTACTCTTCGCCGCCGGCCGCGTCGGCGCCACCGATACGCTCAACCTTTCCGCCTGCGGGCTGGAGGCCGACAGCCGAGGCCGCCTGAAGGTCGATCCCGAGACTTTTCAGACCTCTGTGCCGAACATCTACGCCGCCGGCGATATCATCGGTTTCCCGAGCCTTGCCTCCACGTCAATGGAACAGGGCCGCATAGCCGCCCGCCATGCCGTCGGCGCACCGGCCGGCGAGCCGCCGCAATTCTTCCCCTACGGCATCTATGCCGTGCCTGAGATCTCCACCTGCGGCCTGACGGAAGAGGAAGTTGTTGAACGCGGCATTCCCTATGAATGCGGCATCGCCCATTTCCGCGAAACCTCGCGCGGCCACATCATGGGCCTCGACAGCGGCCTGTTGAAGATGATCTTCTCGCTGAAAACTCGCCGCCTGCTCGGCGTCCACATCGTCGGCGAAGGCGCGACAGAACTGGTGCATATCGGCCAGGCGGTGCTAAACCTCAAAGGCACGGTGGAATATTTCGTGGAGAATACTTTCAACTATCCGACGCTGGCAGAAGCCTACAAGATCGCCGGGCTGGATGCGTGGAACCGCATGGGTGAGTTGAAGAAGGATTGAGGCTTTGTTGCAGGTAAAGAGATCATCTGCGATGTGCAAAAACTCTCCTGCCATCACGCTCGGGCCTGTCCCGAGCATCTGCAACGTTTCGCTTTATGCGGCGTGATTAGATTCTTGGGCCAAGCCCAAGAATGACGCCGCATATGGAACGAGGATGCCTATCACCTCGCATTCATTCGATGATGGGTGACGCGCACCCTCACCACCGAATGCTATACCGCGCACTCACCCCTGGCCGGAAATGATCCGCATAGCCCTGATCAAGCGTACCCCGCACCGTCAGATGATCGCCCAGTTTCTGCTCCACCGCCACACCGCTGCTGAACTCGTTGAAACTGTTGCGGCTCGCCCCCGTCAGCACAAAGGCGGTGCCGGTTTCGGAGCGAGACAGGCGCAGTGACTGGGATACATCAAGCCCGTTCCATTGCTGCGCCGTGCCGTCGTAACGCACGGTAAAATTACGGTTCGCCTCGATATCAAGTTCCGGCGTGACGATACGCTTCTGCTGCGAGGTCATGGAAACGCTGCTCGACCCCGTCAGCGCGTTGACCATGACGCGCACGTCACGCGCGAGCGAAACACCGGGAAGCTGCTCGGCCAGCAGCGTGACATTACCCCATAGCCTCACCGGCGTATCCACCACCTGCCCCGCCTTCGAAGCACTCATGCCCATTTCCAGCCCGGCCCGGATCGGCGTATCGACCGGCAGCTTCGCGCCGATGCGCGCGGTATAAGATCGGTCGGAATTCTTGACCGGCTTCCAGATCAACCCGGTGTCATCGGCACGGGCTGCACCCGCGGCGATGAAGAGCGATAATACAAGGGCAGAACCCGTTCGGAGCGACATACTTGTCCCTGGCAAATTAAGGGCGCGCCGGGAGACCCGGCAAGCACGGTAAAAGCTTAAGGCCAATGGTTTGGCAGCGATGAGGCCACATCAAAGCGGCGCACGAAGCCCGAATGGCCGCAATGCGCGACCAGGGCAAATCATGCTGCGCAGGGTGCCAGATGAACGGGAGATGAACAAGAGCAGATGCAGCAAAAAATCATGTTGCACTGCATTGTGATCAGAACGAAGACGCGGGAAGCTTGGCAGCTACCCTTTATCGACCGGAGGCGCGCAACGAGCGAGAATATCATCCACCACCGTGTTCAAAGGTCTGGATGAATCGAGGACCGTTGCGTGAACGGGAATGTCTTCTTTCGTTGCAAGGAGCTGCAGGACAAATTCCCGCTCCGCCGTGTTTCCGCCGAACTCGTCCGCGGGCCTCTCGATCAGCCGTCTTCTCAAGGTCTCGCTATCGATATCAAGGACGAAGACCTCATCGAACACCTCTATGAAACGCTGAAAATTCCTTGAGCCACCGCAAAAGAATGTGAGTGCGTGACTGCGATCGGCGGCAATCCGCAAAACCTTTTGGACATCCCAGATATGATGCCTATGACGGAAAGGCATATCCGTCGCATCGCCCCGCAACAGTGCAGGATCGAGCGGTTCACCCGTTTCAGGGTCACCCTTGTAGGCAAGCTCCCGATCGCCATGGATCACATGATAACAACGCCGCTGAAGTTCTGTGGCAACTGAAGTCTTGCCAACGCCGGAGACACCCTCGACCAAATAATTTCTGACACCCATGGCACGTCCGCTCCACCCCCCTCAACTATGGCCCGCGACACCGGCCCTCGCGACCACGCGGTTTCCACCATAATAACGAGGAACGACGCAACAATGTCGAAAGGCTGAGAACCGGGCTCTGTCTTGCCCAAAAAGCGATGCGGCCAAACAAAAAGGCCGCAGCTTTCGCCACGGCCCTTCCATTCAATCAGCTTTCGCCAAGTAAGATTATTCTGCGTCGGCCTCAGTGGCCTTCTTCTTGGCCGGAGCCTTCTTCTTCGGAGCGGCTTCTTCGCCTTCAGCGGCGTCGTCAGCCTTGGCAGCAGCCTTTTTCTTGGCCGGAGCCTTCTTCTTGGTTTCCGTTTCTTCTTCGCCGTCGTCAGCCAGCAGCTCTTCCTTGGAAACGGTCTTGTCCGTTACCGAGATTTCGGTGAGCAGCTTGTCGATGACCTTCTCTTCGAAGATCGGAGCGCGCAGAGAAGCGGAAGCGCCTGGCGTGTTGCGGAAGAAATCGAGGATTTCCTTCTGCTGGCCCGGGAACTGCTGCAGCTGCTGGAACAGCGCGCGCTGCATTTCTTCTTCGGTCACTTCGACGCCGGCCTTTTCGCCGATTTCGGAAAGAACGAGGCCGAGACGGACGCGGCGCTCAGCAAGCTTGCGATATTCTTCGCGTGCTTCTTCTTCGGTCGTGTCTTCGTCAGCAAAGGTCTTGCCGGACTGGGCGAGATCGGTGTTGATCTGGCGCCAGATGTTGTCGAACTCGGCGTCGACGAGGCCAGCCGGCGTGTCGAACTTGTACATTTCGTCCAGCTGGTCGAGGATCTGACGCTTGACCTTCTGGCGGGTGACGTTGCCGAACTGGCTTTCGATCTGGCCCTTGACGATTTCCTTCAGCTTTTCAGCCGATTCGAGACCGAGCTTTTCAGCCAGTTCGTCGTTGATTTCGACAGCAGCAGCGGCAGCAACTTCCTTGACGGTGACGTCGAAGGTGGCGTCCTTGCCTGCGAGGTTCGCAGCCGGGTAGTCGGCCGGGAAGGTCACGGTGATGGTCTTTTCGTCGCCGGCCTTGACGCCAACGAGCTGGTCTTCGAAGCCGGGGATGAAGCGGCCCGAACCGAGAACCAGTTCAGCGTCTTCAGCAGTGCCGCCATCGAAGGCAACGCCGTCAACCTTGCCGAGATAGTTCATGGTGACGCGGTCGCCATCAGCGGCCTTGCCCTTCTTGGTCTCGTAGGTACGGGCGCTTTCGGCGATCTTGAGGATCTGCTCGTTGATTTCGTCTTCGGAGACTTCAACAACTTCGCGGGTAACCTTGATGCCGTCATTGGCCTTCAGTTCGATGGCCGGAATGATTTCGTAGGCAACGGTGAATTCGAAATCGGATTCGGCCGACAGGATCTTTTCGGCTTCCTGCTCGTCTTCGGTCATGGAGATGGCCGGCTGCGTTGCAGACTTCTCACCGCGGCTGGAAAGGATTTCGGAAGGCTTTTCACGAACCAGCTCGTTGACGAGGTCGGCCATGATGGACTTGCCGTACATCTTCTTCAGGTGACCCATCGGCACCTTACCGGGACGGAAACCGTTGATGCGAACCTTGTCCTTGGCGTCAACCAGGCGCTCGTCCAGACGGGCCTTCATGTCGGCAGCCGGGATAACGATTTTGAGTTCGCGCTTCAGCCCATCAGCGAGCGTTTCGATAACCTGCATTTTCCTAACCTTCACATCATGGCGGCGGTGCTCAGACAGCCGTTGGTTTACTTTCGAGCACTGCGCCGGAAACATCGTTCCCCGGCCGTGGCTTCCCTTATTTCTTTACACAAGCGCCTGCCGGACACCGTTTCGCCTGCACCGGAGAAAAAGACCAAAGGGGAGAAATGAACCCCGAAGCTCCCCGCATCTTATAAAGATGCACTCTGGCACAAGCGTGGCACAGCCATGCTTTGCTTGTGGTGCGGGTAGAGAGACTCGAACTCCCACGCCGAAGCGTTGGTACCTAAAACCAATGCGTCTACCAATTCCGCCATACCCGCACGTTGGGCGGCGGTATGTCACAATGTTCTGAAAGGGTCAAGCACGCCGTATGGCCGCCTTTCGTTTCCTCCGGACTTTTATTGACCGCACCGAATTGCTGGAAGGCGGCGAGCCCTCTTCCGCTGCTTGCCACCAGCGCGGGACGGAAATGAACAGGCAATCAGGCAGGCGTTATCCCGAACAGGAAAACCACCCGCATCTCCACCCTTCGTTCTCAATGCAGCCCCGCGCCTGCAAGGGAAGGCATCCGGCACGGCGGGCAATATTTATGCGGCTATGCTGACATTATATATAGCACCGCTTGCGGCTGGCAGTGCCGAAGGGTTGCCCGCTGTCAAACCCGCAATCCAGCCTTCCGCCTTCGCACACCGCCCCGCACCGGGCTTGCACCGGCTCCGCCGCACGTCTTCGCATCGCAGAATCCTCTATAGCCACCAAAAGCTCATAAATTGGTCACAAATTATGCATGAATCACCGCAATCGGGTCAATTTACCGGCTTGCCTTGCGTTTCGTGCATAGGTGACATCTTGCTTTGTCTGTTTTTGTTTCGCTTAAACCGATTATATTCATGGTCATACAGAGATCAGTTCAGCCCCGGACCAAAGCCTCCCAAGACTGGCCGCAGAGACTGAACAGCACGAAGAGGAAGATGAAAATGAACATCGCACGCTCGCTGACCAACTGGCGCAAGTATCGTCAGACCGTAACCGAACTCGGCCGCATGAGCGACCGCGAACTGAATGACCTCGGCATCGGCCGTCAGGACATCCGCCGCGTCGCCAAGACCGCCGTCGGCTTCTAATAATAAAACGCGCCGCCGCTCATTGCGGCGGATGCGTAGACGATTTCCCCAAAAAGGCCTGAGGCTCCCGCCTCTGGCCTTTTTTCGTTTGGGCTCCGAACACCCAAATGCATCGTCGTGCATCTTTCAGGGCATGACGCATCAAAACGCATGCGTCAAAGCAGCACCGGCAGGCCCTCCGGCCTCCTCCGCCCGCCCGAAACACCCGCCAAAACCCTCCGCATCAGCCGAATCCAGCAAAAGCGCCCGAAACGCAGGCACTTCCGCCCATATTTTGCTCAGGTGCCGCTTGAAGCCGCAAATTTAGCCGACATAGTGCACAAATGCATGGCAGTAGCCTAAATTCTGCACTGCACAACATGGCCTAATGTCTATATATAAAACCTCAACAGCCGAGAGCACAGAAACACTGAGCCGGCCGACGAAATCAAAGAAAGATTGAGGAAACGATCATGAACCCTATCCGCATCGCAAAGAACTGGATCTCCTACCGCCGCACGATCAACGAACTCGGCAGCCTGTCCAACCAGGCCCTGAGCGACATCGGCCTGACACGTTACGACATCCGTAACGTTGCTTCCCGTTCGTTCCGCTAAGGCGTAAAAGATCGTCCCGCTGCCCGACCTCCAGGGCGCGACGATCGAGCGACAGGTTTTAAGAAAACGGCGCCTCTGGCGCCGTTTTTGATTCCGGGGGTTCGGCTGGAGAAACCAGCCTTTGGAAAAGCGCCCGGCATCGCAGCATATTTCTTCTCGCCAGCGACGAGAAGAAACAAGCGGCATGCGCTCGATCCATAACGCCAATCGGCTATTTCCGCGCTTATTCCCCCCGCAAAAACATTTGGCTGCCCCGGCCATGCATGCTAGTGCATCCCGCAACAATGCCGCGTCCCCAAGGGACCCGCGCGGAACCATCACTCGAATGACAGCCGCCGGACGGGAGCTTTGCCCCGCGTGCGGTTCATGGACGCCAGTATGCAAGACAAGACCCATTCTCCCATTCACGTCGTGGGCGGCGGACTGGCCGGCTCGGAAGCCGCATGGCAGATTGCTGAGAGCGGTGTGCCCGTCATCCTGCACGAAATGCGCGGTGTGCGCGGCACGGATGCGCATAAGGGCGATACGCTGGCGGAACTGGTCTGTTCCAACTCCTTCCGCTCCGACGACGCGACGGCCAATGCGGTCGGCGTCATCCATGCGGAAATGCGGCTTGCCGGCTCGCTGATCATCGCCTGCGCCGACAAACACCAGGTGCCGGCCGGCGGCGCACTGGCCGTCGACCGTGACGGGTTTTCGCAGGCCGTGACGGATATGCTTGAAAATCACCCATTGGTGACAATTGTCCGCGAAGAAGTAACAGGCCTGCCCCCGAAGGAATGGGGCAGCACCATCATCGCCACCGGCCCGCTCACCTCACCGGATCTGGCAGCAGCGGTTCAGGCTGAGACGGGCGAAGATGCGCTGGCATTCTTTGACGCCATTGCCCCCATCCTGCACCGCGACAGCATCAACATGGATATCTGCTGGTACCAGTCGCGTTACGACAAGGTCGGCCCCGGCGGCACGGGCAAGGATTATATCAACTGCCCGATGGATGAGGAACAGTACAACGTCTTCATCGACGCGCTGATCGCCGGCGACACGGTCGGTTTTAAGGAATGGGAAGGCACGCCCTATTTCGACGGCTGCCTGCCGATCGAGATCATGGCGGAGCGCGGCCGTCAGACGCTGCGCCACGGCCCGATGAAGCCGATGGGGCTGACCAACGCGCATAACCCCACCGTTAAAGCCTATGCGGTCGTCCAGTTGCGGCAGGACAATGCGCTCGGCACGCTCTACAACATGGTTGGTTTCCAGACCAAGCTTAAATACGGTGTGCAGGCGGACGTGTTCCGCATGATTCCGGGTCTGGAAAATGCGGAATTCGCGCGCCTCGGCGGCCTGCACCGCAATACCTATATCGATTCTCCCATCCTGCTCGACCGCTCGCTGAGGCTGAAATCGCGGCCCGACCTGCGTTTTGCCGGTCAGATTACCGGCTGCGAAGGGTATGTGGAAAGCGCCTCCGTCGGGCTGCTCGCCGGCCGCTTCGCCGCTGCGGAGCGCAAGGGCGAGGCCCCGAGCCTGCCGCCGGCCACCACGGCGCTGGGCTCGCTCCTCAACCACATCACCGGCGGCCACCTCTCATCCGATGATGAGCCGGGCAAGCGTTCCTTCCAGCCGATGAACATCAATTTCGGCCTGTTCCCGGAACTGGAGCCGGGCTCCATCGTCAAGCCTGATGGTGTGAAACGTTTTCGCGGCAAGGACAAGACGATCATGAAACGCCAGCTGGTTGCAGCGCGGGCGCTGAAGGATTGTGCGGCGTGGCTTGGCGTGGAACGCGTCGCAACGAAACAAGAGAGCGACGCAACGCCATAGGCCCTGCCCCGCATCTATCAGCCAGAATAAAGGGGCGTGTGACCGCACATGCCCTTTTTCCATTCCGGGTCACCGGATTTTGCCTTGCCCGGCCAGCCGCGCTCGGGCAAAACCTTTTTACTTTGATATTAAAGACTGAGGAGATCGAATATGGACGTTCGCGCCGCCGTTGCCATTCAGGCAGGAAAACCGCTTGAGGTCATGACCGTTCAGCTTGAAGGTCCCCGCGCCGGTGAAGTGCTGATCGAGGTCAAGGCCACCGGCATCTGCCACACCGACGATTTCACCCTCTCTGGCGCTGACCCGGAAGGCCTCTTCCCGGCGATCCTTGGCCATGAAGGTGCGGGCATCGTCGTGGACGTTGGACCCGGCGTCACCTCGGTCAAGAAGGGCGACCACGTCATTCCGCTCTACACGCCGGAATGCCGCGAGTGCTACTCCTGCACCTCGCGCAAGACCAATCTCTGCACCTCCATCCGCGCCACCCAGGGCCAGGGCGTGATGCCTGACGGCACCTCGCGCTTCTCGATCGGCAAGGACAAGATTCACCACTATATGGGTTGCTCGACCTTCTCGAACTTCACCGTCCTGCCGGAAATCGCGCTGGCCAAGATCAACCCGGACGCGCCCTTCGACAAGGTCTGCTACATCGGCTGCGGCGTCACGACCGGTATCGGCGCCGTCATCAACACCGCCAAGGTCGAGATTGGCTCCACGGCGATCGTCTTCGGTCTCGGCGGCATCGGTCTCAACGTGCTGCAGGGCCTGCGTCTTGCCGGTGCGGACATGATCATCGGCGTCGATATCAACAACGACCGCAAGGCCTCGGGCGAAAAATTCGGCATGACCCACTTCGTCAATCCGAAGGAAGTCGGCGACGACATCGTGCCCTATCTCGTCAACATGACGAAGCGTAATGGCGACCTGATCGGCGGCGCAGACTATACGTTCGACTGCACCGGCAATACCAAGGTCATGCGTCAGGCGCTGGAAGCCTCGCATCGCGGTTGGGGCAAGTCGGTCATCATCGGCGTCGCCGGCGCCGGCCAGGAAATCTCCACCCGTCCGTTCCAGCTGGTCACCGGCCGTAACTGGATGGGCACCGCCTTCGGCGGCGCGCGCGGCCGCACCGATGTGCCGAAGATTGTCGACTGGTACATGGAAGGCAAGATCCAGATCGACCCGATGATCACCCACACCATGCCGCTCGAAGACATCAACAAGGGCTTCGAGCTGATGCACAAGGGTGAATCGATCCGCGGCGTCGTTGTTTATTGATCCAGACGAAGGTGGGCGCGCCTGACGGTGCGCCCGCCATTCATGTAAATGTGATCGCCGCCGGCCTCCTGCAGCCATGGCGATTAACGGCACGGTAAATCTATCGTCGTAAGCCAATACTGCGCGGTGGAGTTGAAAATCTCTCCCCGGCCAGAGCAAGGCCAGTGAGCGGAGAGCGACCCCTGAAAATCGTACCGATAGATAACGGAAACCGCGCCGCCGCCGTTGGCCTTCTGGCGAAAGGTTTCCCGGAAAAAAGCGAGGCCTTCTGGGCGCGTGGCCTGTCGCTTATCGGTGAACATCACGAGCGACGCCATCTCGGCCCGATCGGCCAGTTGCTGATGAAGGGCGACGATGCCGCAGGTGTGCTGCTGACGATCAGGAGCCGCCTGCCCGATACCGGCTGTGTTATCGTCAATCTTTCAAGCTGGTATGTCGAACCGTCCTGCCGCTGGTTCGCGCCGCGCATGCTGCAGATGGCGTCATCGGACGAAAACGAACTCTTCACCGATCTCACCGCCTCGCCCGAAGCCAGCAAGCTGAACGAGCGGCTGGGTTTTCACACGGTGACGGATTGCACATTGTTTTATCCCCTGCCGCTGACGGCATTTCGTCCGGCAGGCGCGCGGCTCCATCCGCTGACGCAGACAACGGCGGAAACCCTGTCTTCTGAAATACGCGAGATGCTGGAAGACCACGCCCGTCTCGGCTGCATCGTGGCCATCCTGGAGGCGGAAGGCCGACGCCACCCGCTGGTATTCCTGAAAACCACGACGAAGAAACTGCCCTCCGCCCGTCTGATCTATTGCGAGGACCGGGAGATCGCACAACGGCACCTGCCCGCCATTGCCCGCCACCTGCTTGGCAAAGGCCGGCTTGCCCTGACCATGGCGGCTTGCGAAAAAGACCGTCGCGCCGGTGGCTTTGCCGCACATAAATTCGCGCCAATACAAGTAAAAGGCGCATGGAACCCACAATTTATTAACGAAACATACTCAGAGTTGGTGTTATTGCCACCCTAGGTATTCTAGTGAATCCTGCGTGACCTGATGGAATCCTGGCCTTTACAGGCAAAGCGTCGTTCCGGGGCGGGTCCATGGGGATCAAACGGGGAATTGGAGAACAAGCATGCTCGTGGCGAAAGAAAATGAAATCGACGTTGCCGACACCATTTATTCCTACCTTGTTGACCGTTTTCCCGCCTACGCGCCTTTCTCCGCCGACACCGAGCTTCTCGAAGGCGACGTGATCGATTCGCTCGGCTTTCTGGAACTGATGGTCTTTCTCGGCGAAAGTTTCGGCATCATTCTGAATGACGAGCATTTCACCCCTGACAATCTCGGCACGCCCGCCGATCTCATCACCTTCGTTCTGAGGGAACGGAGGAAATGACACCGCATTTCCTGCTGCACCATCTTCTGGCTGCCCGTGCGGCAAGCGAGGATCAGGCGCTTGTGCATAAGGAACAATTGCTGACTTATCGCGAATTCGCGGAGGCAGCAGCACATTGTGCAGCGGCATTGCAGGAAGCAGGCGCAGAGCGCGGCGATCGCGTCGTCATCTACCTGCCGCGCGGCATCGAGGAATGCTGGTCGATCTTCGGCGTCAGCATGGCATCTAGCGTTTTCGTTCCGGTCAATGCGCTGCTGAAGGCGCAGCAAATTCGCCATATCGTTACCGACTGCGGCGCGAAGATCGTCATTAGCAGCATGGCAATGATGGATGAGCTAAAGACGGCCCTGACTGACCTTCCGCATGTCACGATCCTGCCGGTGGAAGAGATCACGGCACGCAAAAACACTGCCGCCCGCCCTTCGGCGGCAATCGGTGAAGACCTCGCGGCCATCCTTTATACATCCGGCTCCACCGGCTCGCCCAAGGGTGTGATGCTGTCGCACCGCAATCTTCTGGCCGGTGCGCGGATCGTGCGTACCTATCTCGATATTACCGGCAAGGACCGCATTCTCTCCCTCCTGCCCTTCAGCTTCGATTATGGCCTCAACCAGCTGCTGACGGCGGTGGAACAGGGCGCGACCACTATTATCTCCACCTTCCGGCTGGGCGACGAGATCGTCCGCGACCTGCGCGACCAGGCCATCACCGGCCTTGCCGGCGTGCCGACCATCTGGGCGATCCTGACGCGGGCAGCCCCTTTGCTCGCGAAAACGCCCCTACCGCATCTGCGCTACATCACCAATTCCGGCGGGCGTGTGCCGCAGGAAACCGTGAAGGCGCTGCGCGAAAAGCTGCCGGACACGAAAATCTACTTGATGTATGGCCTGACCGAGGCCTTCCGCTCCACCTTCCTGCCGCCGGACGAAATCGACCGCCGCCCGACCTCCATCGGCAAGGCCATCCCGGAATGTGAAATCTTCATCGTCACCGATAAGGGACAAAGGGCAAAACCGGGCGAACCCGGCATTCTCGTGCATCGCGGCCCGACCGTCTCTCTCGGCTACTGGAACCGGCCGGAAGACACGGCAAAAGTGCTGCGCCCGCATCCCTTCATTCCGGCAACGCTCGGCGGCGAGACCGTGTGTTATTCCGGTGATCTGGCGGTGGAGGACGAAGACGGTTTCCTCAGCTTCGTTGCCCGCAACGATGCGATGATCAAATCCTCGGGCTATCGCATCAGCCCGACTGAGGTCGAGGAAAGCCTGATGTCGACGGGGCTTTTCCGTGAGGTTGCCGTCATCGGCCTGCCGGACCCGTTTGCCGGTGAAAAGGTACATGCCGTGGCAACCGCGGCCAATGAGACTATCGATGTTTCGGCAGCGCTGAAGAAGGCCGCCGAAATGCTCGCCCCCTTCATGATCCCGCGCGCCATCGAACTGGTCGAGCGGCTGCCGATCACCGCCAATGGCAAGGTGGATTACCGCGCGTTGGTGCGCGAACGGACGGACAATGGCGCCCACGGATAAATCCCAGAACCACGGCCCGGCCCTTGCCGCCGGGTTATTCGATATCAGCGAAAACGATCTATTGAT
>Ga0308165_1000101_pt1 | contig 221236 bp, 205 predicted proteins | sample PhyWR2_FD_201032 | JGI IMG/M metagenome (GOLD analysis project Ga0308165, IMG submission 201032) | Phyllosphere microbial communities from UC Gill Tract Community Farm, Albany, California, United States - DLSLW.R2 | ecosystem: Host-associated > Plants > Phyllosphere > Unclassified | place... | reverse complement strand
GGAAACATCTAAGACGAAATTATAGTTAAATAATCCGAGGTAAGTATGACATTGCAAACTCATTCTTGAATAAGTTAGAGTATAAGATCAAATCAATGAATCAAATGTAGACGCATTCTATTATGGTTGAGAGAAAAAAGTAAATAAAAATTATTGAAAGGAAGCTATGATTTGCATACTATGAATAATTATATTTTAAACGAATTCATAAATCTTAGATTTTTTTTCGAAATTTGTATGGATTCCAAATTTAGGTTAATTTATAAATTACCATAAAATTATGAGTATATGAAAAGAATATTTTTTTTTACTTATAGTGACTGTATCTTTAATTATTCTTTCGTGTAACAAAGCATCAAACGAAAACCATAGCAATGAAATCTCAAAAAACAAAAAGAAACAGCCAACCATTAATGTAGCATTGGATAACAAGTTTGATATTGAACGTATACCATATTCGACTGCAAATTTAGGCGATTTTCATTTCTTTACCTTACCAAAAGGATTGATAGAAATGAATAAACCTCTAAAAAAGAATTTTGATGTATGCTTTTTCCAGTAAATGGAAGGATGACACCATTGAAAGGCCAGCTATATAAGGCAAATATTAGAGCACAAAAATTGCAGGGTTTTTCTCAACATTATTTTGAAAAGAGCCTGGATAGTAGTCTTATTTCTAAAGGTGCTGTTAAGGTGTTTGATGGGGAAATCACCCATCAGGAATACGACCGCTACTATAAGCAGGATTCGAATAAGGGAGAGGAGGGAGATATGGGATATCCTGGAGAAACAATAAAGTTTTATGTCATTCGTAGTAAGGAAAAGGGCAATATTTATGTTCAATATACTGCTAATAATGCGGCTGGCAAACTAAATATATTACAGACCAAAAATACTCATAATTAGTTGTGAAATACCTTTAAATGAATTTAAGATAATAAAAAAGTCTTTTAAAAACATTGATTTATAACTTCGAGGAAAACTCATTCAAGATAGAGATTTAGAAATAGAAAAGCCCAATATCCAAAAATATCTGCAATATTTAGTATATTTTCATTAAATATTAAATAATATTTCTTATGACTAAAAAACTGTTATTTATTTTGGTGTTAAGCTTAATGCCTAGTTTACAGTCCAAAGCGCAAAACAAGGCAATAACTCCATCTGATGTACTACTTTTTCAAGTAACTGCCAAGAAAACGGTCTATAAAGGTAAAAGCGCTCTAGCCTTAGAAATACCTGGGCAAGCCATTGGAGACAATACATTAGCAATCTTGAAGGACATCGATTTTCATAACGGCACTATTGAAGCTACAATTTCTGGACAGCCGCTTGCTAATGCGGGAGAAACGGCTCGCGGGTTTGTAGGTATTGCATTCAGGGCAGCTTTGGATGCTTCTAAAATGGAAGTTTTTTATTTGCGACCAACCAATGGAAGAGCAGATGATCAGATTCGCAGAAACCACTCCAGCCAATATATTTCCATTCCAGGATTCACTTGGGAAAAACTAAGAAAGGAAACACCCGAAAAGTACGAGTCATATGTAGACATAATGCCTGCAGAATGGATCAAAATAAAAATAGTAGTAAAGGATGAAACAGCAAGGTTGTATGTTAATGGTTTTTCTCAGCCTACATTGATCGTCAACGACCTGAAACAGGGTAAAGATATTCGTGGAACTATTGGATTATGGATAGGTCCTGGAACTTTAGGACACTTTACAGATATTAAAGTGACCAAAGAAGATTGATATATACTTCTAGAAAAAAATCCCCACACTGATAAAAGTACGGGGATTTTTTCATTTATTAAAAGTTTTAAAGTTATTCAGAAGAGAATAAATTATAGACTTTCTTCCTGACCTCATCATTAGGACTTACCTTATAAAATTCTTTCATCAGATCCAGACTCGTAGGTTTTTTCGGATATTGATTGTGTAAAATAAAGTTTTTAAGGGCTGTGTTTACTTTATCTTCACCAATTAATTCACTTAATTTTACCATTGTAACGGCACCTTTTGAATAAGAGATATGCACATTTTCTCCAGTTACTTTATAGAGTGGCTGATTTTCTGATAAGCCTTTTTCATTGTCATAAATTTGCTGGTGAACGTTTATTCTTTCCATCATTTTGTCTTTTCCGTGCATCTTTTTGTAGAGCATCATTTCGGTGTACATCGCCAAGGTTTCCGTCAGCATTACTGCACCTTCTCTGTCATCTGGATCGATCTGGCTATTTCCCCACCACAGGTGTGAAAGCTCGTGCCCTGCAAGTTCATTAATGACGTCCTGATTCTGATCTGAATGAATATTGGCGTGGAAAAGCATATCTTCCGTCATAAAAATCGATGAAGGATAAGCAGTGGCAGCAAAACCTTTTGTGAAAGAAGAAACTTCCGCAAAATTGATGGTTTTGAAAGGATATTTTCCGAAATTTTGCGTACAGTAATCTAAAGTAAGTTTTGCATTATCAAGCAAATGATTCACATTTTCCGGATGGTTTATATCGTAAAAAATGTTGATTGCTATTCCTTTATAAACAGTGGTTTTAATTTGATATTTTGCGGAAGAAACGGCAAAACGAAACGGAATACCATTCGATTGATAATGAAAATAATTCCTTCCGCCTTTACTATAATGTTGAATTAAATCTCCTGTTCCCACAGCGGTCTGATCTTTTTCCGTCGAAACAGTCATATCAAGATTGATGAAATCCTTTTTAAAGATTTCCGGAGCTTCTAATTTTTTTAATTTAGCTTTTTTCCCCAATTTAAATTCTGAACGTTTCTCTTCGTCTTCAATTTCATTATTGGCTTGATATCCGAAAGTGGGATAATATCGGCTGATCCTCATAAAAGATCCGTTTTCAATAATGGCATTGAAGGAATCGTGACCATTTACTGCCGACCAATGATAGACGATTTTAAAATTAAGGATGGCTTTTTCCCCGGTTTGTAGAGGTTGATTTAAATAAACTTCAGTAACTTTCTGATCTATTTTTTTTGATTCAGAATTTGTGCGAAAAACAGCAGATTCTATATTGAGATCCTTATGAAAATTAATTAAAATCTTATGAATCGGTTTGTCGGTTTGATTGATCAATTGATATTTGCCTGTAATTTTATAGGAATTTTCAGAAGGATAAAGTTGGATTTCAGTGATGACATCTGTGATGGTTGGTTGTGCTAAATTTTCATAGTGTTTAAATTTCTGTTCGTAATGTGCTGATTGCACTATTTTTTCATCTTCATTTTTTGGAATATAGCCTTTCATAAAAAGATTTCCTGTGAAAGCTCCGAGAGAAAAAATAATTACTGTGAAAATGAGTTGTCTGATGTTCCATTTTTTAGTTTTGACAAACTCATTAATCATCCACAAAACAGCAATCAGACCTAATCCGAATAAAAGACGTTCTGCGAAAGCCATAGCATAAATTCCGTAGCCATTAAAATCACTGTAAACGCCTTTGTAATCTGAGAAAATCCTAAATAATGGATAAGAAATGATCTTTTTCGAAACTGGCCCTGCAAAAGTAAAACCTGCCACAACAGAAATTCCCAAAGCAACAAATCTGTTCCTGATATTGTCATTAATTAACAATAGAAAACCTGAGAAAAGAATCAACAGAAAAGTATTGAAAATTACTGTTCCAAAATATGCAGTCCAGTCAATATGAAAATAGTTGTAAACAAACTGGAATGCCAATCCTTCCAAAATTAAAATGGCTGTAAAGAAGAATAATAAAATAGTAGCAGAAAGAAAATGTCCGTTCAGCTTATTTTTAGAAAAATGGGTGCTTTTCTCAATCAGTGAGAATCCCGATGAATGACTTCTCCAATAGAGATCGTTGATAAAGTAAATGACGATCAGCATTCCAAGCAAATGAAAATTTTCTGAGATTGTAGTCGACATCAATCCTGAGCTTGCATATTTCTGCGGAAGACGGATTCCTTTTTCGATTTCGGCGTACATCTCCATTCCTATAAAAAATAAAAGCAGTATAGAAACAGCTACGATAACAATACTTTTAAAAAGGTAAATGAGATCGATTTTCGCAAACGACAAGACCGATTTTATTTGACTGGAAAATCCAAAAACCGATTTTGTGGTTGTAAATTGTCCCAAAGTTTGAGTAAAGGATACATTTGTGATCTGATTTTTGTTCTTGTTTTTATTTTTGTGTTGGGAAAATGCAGAAAGTGAAAATGACTTGTATGTCAATATCAAAAATATTGTTGAAATACTCAGAAAAAGGAGCCTGTTTATCATCAGGTATCCGGTAAATGGAACAATCAATTCATTCTTTTGTTGAGCTGATAACGTTTTTGCTTCAAAAAAATAAGATGAGATTCCAAAAGGATCAACTAATGCTGATAATTGCTGTGTTGCTAACGATTGTGGTAAGCTTCCTGCCATAAACGGAGAATTGGAAAATACCAAAATGATCATATACAGAACATAAAGAAATAATCCGCCAACAACAACCAGAAGCTTTTTCTTCGTGGTAAAAGAGATGAAAAATAAGAAGCTGCAAACCATAAAACAATTAATTAATCCGAAAATTAAAAGAGGGTAGAAGTAATGCCAAAAGTTAAAATAAGCCTGGATCTCACTTCCTGTTCGCGAATTCTGTCCGATCACAAATCCAATCATTAAAAAAGCAAAACTCAGGAAAGTCTGCAGAAAAAAAGTAAGGAACTTGCCCTGAAGATATGTTCGTTTTGAAAATGGATACGAGAAAATGAGAATATCAAATTTTGAATCCCAATCCTTAAACAGAATCTGACCGGCATAAATGATCGCAAAAAAGATAATAACCAGACTCAGCAATCCCGTCATAAAACCAATCGTGTAAGGGGAATTTAAATATATTCCGTCACCAACCGTAAGATTAAACTGATTTCCGCAAAAAATGCCGATCAATCCTAGAATTAAGATCACAAGATATACAGGGCAACGTTTGATACTGCGTTTAACCTCAAATAAAAATATAGCATTCATAATTATAGTTTTTGAGTGAGCGTCTGGAAATAAACGTGCTCCAGTGAAGGAGTTACTGAAGTGAAATCAGGAAGCTGCTGTTCCGAAAATGCAGTGATATATAATTCTCTTTCAATCAATTGCTGACTGATAATACTATAATTGGATTGATAATTTTCCAACTGATCTTTTCCGATAGGTTTTGACCAGATTTTGTTTTCAAGTTCAGCAATCAATTCATTAGGATTGCCCTGTCTGAGAAGTTTCCCCTGATTCATAATAGCTACTTCTGAACAGAGATTCCGGACATCTTCAACCAGATGAGTAGAAAGAATGACGATCACCTCATTACTGATATCATTGAGCAAAGAATTGAAACGGTTTCGTTCTTCAGGATCTAATCCGGCAGTTGGTTCGTCGACAATGATAATTTTAGGATTTCCCAATAAAGCCTGAGCAACGCCGAAACGCTGTCTCATTCCTCCGGAAAAAGTATGGACTTCCTTATTTTTAAAACCAGAAAGGTTTACTTTTTCCAAAAGATTTAAAATCTGGTTTTTACGTTCGGTGCTGTCTGTGATTCCTTTTAAAACAGCAATGTGCTGTAAAAGATCGAACGCGGATACTTTGGGATAAACACCAAAATCCTGAGGAAGAAATCCAAGATTTTGTTTGATATAATCAGGGTTTTCGGAAATATCAATTCCGTTGAACATTATATTTCCTGACGTTGGTTTTTGCAAACCGACAATAGTTTTCATTAAAGATGATTTTCCGGCGCCGTTGGGTCCTAATAAACCGAATATTCCATTTTTGATCTCCAAAGAAATATCTGTAATAGCCTGAAAACCATTTTTATAGATTAGGTTTAGATTGTTGATTTTTAAAGTATTCATAGGTTGATTTTAGGTAATAGAAATCCTGGCAACGTTTCCATTGCTTTGTAAATTGTGTAAAAATATTTATGGTAAAGCTTTAGTTAACCAAAAAATCACAAAAGCTTCGAAATATTTAATTATTCCTCTTTATACTCCAGAATATCTCCGGGTTGGCATTCTAATGCTTTACAGATGGCTTCCAGCGTATCGAAACGTACTCCTTTGGCCTTTCCTGTTTTCAGAACTGACAGGTTGACGGGACTTATACCCAGCCTTTCCGCCAATTCTTTACTCTGCATTTTTCGCTTGGCAAGCATTATATCTAGGTTGATGATGATTGGCATTTTATATAAATAGATCTTGTTCGGTTTGCAAATGTAATCCCTGTTTAAAAATATTGGCTAAGAAAAAACAGAAAATTCCCAGCATAAAGTGGATAAAAACCAATCCCCAAATAAAGGCTTCAACCTCTACGAAAAAGCTTGCTACAATCACGACAGGAAGAGGAAGAAAAATATTATAAACATAGAATCTTTTCAGTTGTATTATATTTTCTTCAGTAAATAATTTTGCCTGAAAAAAGACCTTAAATACCTTTGCTGAAAGCCAAAAAAATACTCCATAGGTCAGTAAAACCAGTAAAAATGATAGGATGATGTAGGGATAATTATTTTCAATGTTTAAAAATGGTTCTTCTGTAAAAGGATAATTGATATGCAGATACAGATTCTCTTTATAAGGCGTTACTTCAAAGCCGGTCAGCAGACAAAACACCGAATAGATGAATGTGAGCAGATAACCTGCCGACAAAAAAACGCATAGATAATACAGAACCTTAGAAATACCTTTACTTTGATTCATAGGATGATTAATTAATTTGTTAATACAAATATATAATTAATTATCGTAAAACATTAATTAATTTAAAATATTATTAATTCAAATTATTTTAGGTAACCTGTAATTTTATATTTAAATAAAGAATGGTATTTAGGTAAATTATAATGAGACTAAAATTTTAAAGCGAGTTATAACGCTTATGACTGATTTTAAAACGAATGATATGTATTGTTTCAAAGTTCTTATCATAATTATTTATCCTTATTTCATACATTGATTTTACTTCTATTGTAACATCTACTTTAAATTAAAATCACTTCACTATTTTGAATCTGTTCTTTCAATTCAATACATCAGTCGTGTAAAAAAAGTTGAACTTATTTTAATAAATAAAATGAGTCTGACTTTTTGCAAACCAGAGTTTTAGTATTTTCAATGGATTAATTGTTAGTTATTTATGAATTTAGCGGGTGTTTGATTTGTATAATTTTTAAATGAAGTGAGAAAAGACGATTTTGAATTAAAACCCACTTCATATAAAATTTCCAGACTGTATATTCTTTTTTCGTGGGATCTTTTAGAATGGTTATTGCTTTTTTAACTTGGTATTCATTCACGAAATCAAAAAAATGCTGATTGACATGATGGCTAATTAATAAAGGCAATTCACGAACAGGAATTCCCACCTGATCTGCCAGCTCATGAATGGTTAGTGAAGGATTTAAAAACGGCTCTTTTTTCAACCATAAAATTTTTAAGCTGTTCGATTTGAAAGCTTTTTGTTTCATCAGTTTTATTTTCAGTCTCGGGAGTTTCGGCAAAATCTTTTGTCGGTTGTAAGGTAAAATCTATTCTGCGAAAAAGCTCAGGATAGTTTAATACCTTTAATATAATCCAATAGGCGGCCAATAAATACTGTTCCTGCAACAATATTCAGCCAGATAAAAGGTCTCTATGTTTTGTGTATCTTACGATGTTCTTTAAAATAGTACATAAATGGATGACCAAGAAAATCACTATAAGCTGAAACAGTCATTTGTATAGCAAAGTGTTTGGATCGGTATAAATTTCAAGATAAATCTTCTTGTATTTTTTAAGAATAATATACAAACGATGTAAAAAAAATACTGCAGTTCCTCGATTGTTTGATATAAAAACATTTCAGGAGAGTGCAACAGAAGCAACGATACAAAAACGGCAATCGCAGCAATAACTTCCAGAAAACTTAATTTTTCCCTTAGTTTTTTTACAAAATAGGATATAAGTGATAAAGAGAATGATTGTCAATCATCATTTTTGAGTATTGCATTTTGAATACTAATAAATTATGTTTGAGGCTTCATCCAAAATGTCTTTTTTGTAAGCTCTAAAGGAATTCTTTGTTTTATTTTATAGAAAACCGTTATCATAATGGCAATCAATAGAACTGAGAATCTAAAGATGTTGGCGTAGAGACCTCCAATCGCAATTTCATCAACATTAAAAACAAGCCAATACAGATTCATTAAGCAGTGCAAAAATATCACGGTCCAAAGATTAAATTTCCATTCTGCATAGATCCAGGAAAAAAATAAAGATCCTAAAAATGTAATTAGAAAAACGCCAATTGTCTCGCTTAGGTTAGATGCTTGATACAAGTGTATGGCTCCAAAGAGCAATGAACCTAAAAAAACAGAAGGTAAAAAGCCCAATTTGGTAAAGCGATAAAGAATACCAAACAAAAATGCCCGATATATGATTTCTTCAAAAAATGCGGAGGATAGAGTGTTGATGAAAACTGTATCAGGAGATAACTGGGGATTTATTTTAAACTTTAATGCATAGCTGATCAGCATTGGTAAGGTGACGGTAAATGCGAAAATAAGCCCTGTCATAATATCCCGAGATACACCCAATGAATTAAATAGACTTTGTTTACTTTTCTTAAGAAGTAGAGTGGTAATCAGCAACGGAATTAGAGTAACAGTATAGGCCAATACATGCGCCGCTGATTTTGACTTTGTAAAAAGTAAAACTTCTTTTTGCAGATAAGAGAAGTAAGAGGTATCGAAATAAAAATAGATGGAAAATCCTAAAATAAAAATTGAGTAAAATTTTAATTTGTTCATAGCTGATATTTACATTTTCAGCAAAAGTAGAACGGTTAAAATCGTTATTCAAAAAATAGTGGTCACTCACAACGTTTAGGGACGAGTTGCAAGCTTATTAAGAATCGGGATTATTGAAGTTATATAGTTTCGAGATATTGAAAGTTCCTTCTCAAAATTGTTTAGCGTGATTTTATAGCCAGATGAGTTCCCTTTAAATTTTATTACTTTTTTAAGGTTAACCAAAGATGATCGATGGATTTGTTTTATCGTATCACTTTCAATTTGGTTAAGTAATTTGGTCAATGATATTCTGATCATTTCTCTTTTAAGATTATTATTGTCATAAAAGTATACGTTACAATAGTTGTCAGCAGCTTCAGCAAAAACGAAGTTGTCTTCAAGTATTTCTAAATTAATGTTTGAATATTTGGCGGTGATTATTAATCTGGAGTTTGCTAGACTTTCTGATTCTTTAGAAATTATTTCTGCGGTTATTAGAGTTTGTTGGTGGTGCTGAATTTCATTTAGGTTGGCTTTTGGTTTTGCTTTATGACTAAGATAAATATATCTCCCCATAATATATATGATTACAACAGGGACTCCTAATGCAGCCGTGTAGCAGAACATATACAGATAGTTTTCGAAAGAAACATTGACCCCGCTAAGAAAGAATGTATTATAAAAATACGACGGGATAGAAGATGCAATTAATGCAAGTATGGTTTTAAAAACTTCAGCAATAATAGTCCAGTTTGATTTTCTTTTGAAAAGCACCGAAAAGCACAAAAAAGATAACGCAAATATCAAGGCGTAGGGTAGTAGCAGAAAATATTTAAAAGAATGCTGAAAATCATTTGTACCAAACGGCTGATAAATAATTAGAAGAGTATACAATGAGAGTCCTGTCAGAAATGACGTTAAAATAATTTCTCTCGGTGTCTCATTATTAGGGTAAGTGATTTTATAAAACATTTAGTAGCTTAAGTCATTTAAAAATACTAAATTATTTTCAGACAGCAAATAACTATCGGTTTCTATTGCGATCATTAATTTAATGTCTTGCTCTGCTTTGAAATAAGTAATAACCCGCTAGACAAGCAAGGAAACAAATGAATAATCCTGTACTTCATGAAGCAGGAATTTTGTTTTGATCCAAGTTCTATAAATTAAATGATTTTTAATTAAATAGTAAAAATTGTGGAGCTTTATTTATCAATCTAAAAAAGAAAACGATTTACTTATATTTGGCGTGCAAAGCAAATTCAAATGTTCAAAAAAGTAATCACGGTATTTATCTTTAGCTTTTATTCGGTTTTTTGTTCGGCTCAACAGGTTAGACCTTCAAAATCATCTGAAATTTATCGCGAAATCAAAACGCTTAAACACCTTCCTAAAGTTTTATACTTGGCAGCTCATCCCGATGATGAAAATACGGGGTTACTCTCTTGGCTCATCAACGATCAAAACGTTGAAACGGGCTATCTATCTTTAACCAGAGGTGATGGCGGCCAAAATCTATTAGGTACAGAACAAGGTGCAGCTTTGGGCTTGATAAGAACACACGAACTTTTAGAAGCAAGAAAATTAGACGGTGCCCAACAGTTTTTTACGCGGGCAATCGATTTTGGGTTCTCTAAAAATACGACCGATACCTTCAAACAATGGGATGAAAACAGCATTACTGCAGATGTCGTTTGGGTTATCCGTAAATTCCGTCCTGATGTGATCATTTGTCGTTTTCCACCTACTGCCGCGGCAGGACACGGACAACACGCGGCTTCAGCTGTTGTTGCTGAAAAAGCTTTTAAGTTGGCAGGTGATAAAACCGCTTTCCCGGATCAACTAAAATATGTAAATGTATGGCAGCCAAAACGTGTATTGTGGAATACTTTCCGATTTGGTGGGGTGAATACAACTGCCGAAAATCAACTGAAAGTTACTGTTGGGCAATATGATGCACAATTGGGAATGGGTTATGGTGAATTGGCAGGATTAAGCAGAAGTTTACATAAAAGTCAGGGTGCTGGAACACAGTCTGTAGCCGGAATTAAAACTGAATATTTTTCTCACGTTGCAGGTGAACCAGCCAAATCAAACCTTTTTGATGGAGTTACTAAAACTTGGACTTCACAAGGAAATGCTGATATTGACCAATCATTAGATAAAATTATTTCAACTTTCAATTTTAATCAACCTGATTCTAGTTTGCCAGCTTTGCTTGTTTTAAGAAAAAAAGTGTTGGCGTTAAAAGATTCAGAATTAAAAAAAGATAAAATTAAATCACTTGACAATATCATTTTAAGCTATGCCGGGTTTATGGGAGAAGTCGTTACGAATCGGGCTGAAGCCGTTGCCGGAGACAATTATAATTTCAGATTAAATTTGATTTCAAGAGCTGAAAATCCTGTCGTTTTAGAAAATGTAAAATGGTTAAATACGTCAGAAAGCTTCAACAGAAAACTTTCAAAAGATTCTTTAATCACCATTGAACATAAAATTCAGATTCCAGCAGATGCGGCACTCACAGAACCTTACTGGTTGGCAAAACCAGCAAAGGATGCGGCAACTTTCTCTGTTCCAAATGATACTTTAATCGGTTTGCCAGAAGCAGAATCTCCATTAAATGTTTTGCTTGATTTAAAAATTGGTTCAGAAAAATTTCAGGTGAAATTGCCTTTATCTTTCAAGAAATTGGATCCGGTGCGTGGTGATGTGGTTGAAGCTTTACGCATTGTTCCAGCACTGGAACTGAAATTTACACAACCGCTTTATTTGGTCAAAGAAAATGAAGATTTACATTTGAGTTTAAATGTTAAGGTAAATTCCAACAAACAGTACAAAAACGGTAAACTTAATCTGATATACAACGGGGAAATATTGGGAAGTACTGATGTAAATTCTATAAATGGAAAAGATTTTACCGTCGATTATGTCATTCCAAAAACTAATCTTGCCTCAATAAAATTAAATCAGTTACAGCTGAATGCCAATTTTGTTGCAGACGGAGTCACTTACAATAAAAAACAAATATTAATTCAATATCCGCATTTACCTTCTTTACAGTATTTTGCACCTGCAGCAGTAGCCGTAATGAAAGGCGATATTCAGGCTAAAGTCAAAAGAGTTGGTTATGTACAAGGTGCAGGAGATTTTATTCCTGAGTTTTTACGAATTGCTGGTGTTCAGGTAAATGTTCTGAAAGACGAAGATTTTTATGGCAACTTAGATGAATCTGGTGGAAACAGTGGTCAAAACAACCTATCGCAATATGATGCCATCGTATTGGGTGTTCGTGCCAATAACACGGAGAAAAAACTGGGTCGCTGGATGCCTTTTTTATGGTCTTATGTAAAATCCGGAGGTAATTTGGTGATGCAGTATAACACCAATCAGGATACAACGGTTGATCAATTGGGAATGTACAATTTTACGATTGCCAATAAGCGTGTTACCGAAGAAAATGCTGAAGTCAAGTTTTTAAATCCAAATCATAAATTACTGAACTTTCCGAACAAAATTACGGCAGATGATTTTAAAGGTTGGGTGCAGGAACGTGGCGCTTATTTCCCGGATAAATGGGATGCTAATTATGAACCGCTTTTTGAAATGCACGATACGGGTGAAGAGCCTTTGCAAGGATCAACATTATATGCCAAATATGGCAAGGGTAATTTTATTTATACACCTTTGGCATTTTTTAGACAGTTGCCTGCCGGAAATGTTGGGGCAGCACGTTTATTTTTAAACTTTTTATCTGCACAGAAAAACTAATGAACAAACAACTTAAAAATTGGAATATCTGGTACATCCTATTAGCTGTTGCATTAGTAGGTCAGATCGCATTTTATTATTTCTTTACTAAATTCTGGCGATGAGTACAATAGATTGGACTGTTCTTATTTTTACCCTTGTTGCGGTGGTTGTGTATGGCGTATTCATCGGTCGTGGGCAAAAAAGCAACGAATCTTACCTGAAAGCAGACAACAAAATGCCTTGGTACATTGTGTTGATAGGGATTATGGCGACTCAGGCAAGTGCGATTACATTTCTTTCGGCACCCGGACAGGCGTATACAGACGGGATGCGTTTCGTTCAGTATTACTTTGGTTTGCCTTTGGCGATGATTGTGATCTGTATCACTTTCATCCCGATTTTTCAACGATTAAATGTTTATACCGCTTATGAATATTTAGAAAACCGTTTTGATAAAAAAACACGGGTACTTACTTCACTGCTTTTTCTTTTTTCCAGAGGTTTATCAACAGGAATCAGCATTTATGCTCCGAGTATCATCTTGTCAAGCGTTTTAAACTGGAATATTTATTTAACAAATGTTTTAACGGGTGGTATTCTATTGATTTACACCTATGTTGGCGGTGCAAAAGCGATTGCTCATACCCAAAAATTACAGTTTCTTATTATTCTTGGAACTATGGCTTTTGCAGGTTATTTGCTTATTCAGAATATGCCGAATGGGATTGGTTTTAAGGATGCACTTTATCTCGCAGGGAAATCCGGAAAGCTGAATGTCATTACCACTGAATTTGACTGGAAAGATAAATACAACATCTGGAGTGGGTTAATTGGCGGGTTTTTTCTGGCATTGTCTTACTTCGGAACGGACCAGAGTCAGGTTGGGAGGTATATTACAGCCAAAGACAATACCAATGCAAAAATGGGCTTATTGTTGAATGGATTAGTTAAAATTCCGATGCAGTTTGCTATTCTTTTGATTGGGGCTTTGCTTTTCGCTTTCTTTTCTTTGAAACCGGCTCCGATTTATTTTAATGAACGTTCTTATCAATATTTAAAGGAAACAAAACCAGAACAGGCTGCGGTTTTTGAAAAAGAACATCAGGATTTGCAACTAAAATTTAATGAAGAATCAAAAGAAATTCTAAAGCTGAAGGAAAATCAATCTCCCGAGCTTAAAAAAACAATTGAGGATTTTAAAAACACACAAACCGAAGTAAAAGCGCTTCACGGCAGGGTAGAGGAAGCCATCAATAACTCAAACTACAATGCGGAAAAAACCGATACCAATTATATTTTTCTGTATTTTGTAAAAAACACTTTACCCGTCGGGATGATCGGTTTACTGTTTGCCGTCATTTTTCTGGCAAGCTGGGGTTCAATTTCGGCAGCGCTGAATTCTCTTGCCGCTTGCTCACTAAAAGATGTTCATTTGATATTTAAAAAAGAAATTCCTGATGATGCAACTGAATTAAAATACAGTCGTCTCCATACTTTAGCTTGGGGGATTTTTTCAATCGGCGTAGCAATGTTTGCCACACAGATGGGCTCTCTTATTGAAGCGGTTAATGTATTAGGCTCTCTTTTCTATGGTCCAATTTTGGGTATTTTTCTTGTCGCTTTTTACTTTAAGAAAATCAATGGAAAGAATGTATTTATTGCTGCAATTTTAGCAGAAATTACTGTTATTGGCGTTTATCAGTTCGATATCGTTTCTTTCCTTTGGCTTAACGTCATCGGGGCAGCCGCAGTAATTATATTTTCGTCAATCGGGTTATTGTTTTATAAGCCGAAAGCAGTAAATTAGTAAACGAATAAACAACAACTAAACAAATAAAAATATTATGAAAGCAATGATTAAATCTGCTACAGTACTTTTTGCAGCAATGACGATTTCTGTAAATGCATTTGCACAGGAAACTAAAAAACCTGCGAGTCCTCCTGCTACTGCAACGGGGAAAATTAAAGATGCAACTATTACAATAGCTTACAGCAGTCCTTCCGTTAAAGGGCGTACAATTTGGGGAGGTTTAGAAGCTTATGATAAAGTTTGGCGTGCAGGTGCCAATGAAGCAACTACTTTTGAAACTGATAAAGACATTACTGTACAGGGTAAAAAACTGACTGCAGGAAAATACAGTTTTTTCTTAATTCCTAAGGCATCCGGAACCTGGACTGCAATTTTTAACAAAGAACCAAAACAATGGGGTGCTTATAAATACGAAGAATCTAAAGATGCTTTACGTGTTGATGTAAAAACAAAAGCTTTACCAGCAACACAGGAAACTTTAGTTTATAAAATAAACAAAAATGGATTCACAATGGATTGGGATAAAATCTCAGTTCCTGTAGAGATAAAATAAATGTAAATATAAAATTAAAAATGGTGCCGCTTGTCATAAAGTGGCACCATTTGGCTATTGTGACCAAGACGGGATTATCTTCAAAGCACCTTTATTCATGATTTAGTTTGCTTGAGCCAAATTAAGCAATTGTAATCTCATTTCTATCTAGTAATTTTTCTTTAAAATGAAACATTCTGTAATTTAATTTAAGAATTTAAACAAGAAAATTAGTACAGTTAATCTTCAATTGGCTTTTGTAAGTTCACTTTGGTTGTTCCTAGAAATGATGAAGGGTTTGCTATCCGAGGAAAGATGAAAAAACTTTTTTCATCTTCTCTAGTACATTTGATATTCGCGTCATTCATCTTACCAAAAGATTATAACACAGTGCTCCATTTCTTCAAACATAGAATTATTACTTATATAATGCAAGCAGGCATTATCCCATCATTTTAAAACAACTCCTTTGCAACCGACACACCTAGATCAATATAACTCTTTGTTGACCATTTAATATGGAGAGGAATACCAGCGTCTTTCACAGTTTCTTTACTCACATCTTTACCCGTACCGTAATTGATCTGTGCAAAAGGATTTTTATCAATATTAAGCACTAAAAGTAGTCTGCTGCCTTTTTGAAATTGTCTGCTAAAAACCCTGGATCTGTGAAATGGTATGGTTTCTAATTTTCCAGGAACCAGCAATTTGCGTTTGCTCATGTCATGGGCGTAACTTGCTCTTCCCAGAAAATAAGAAAGCTGAAAATATTCTCCTGAAGGCGTGATTTCGTATAATGTTAGACCTATATCCATATCCTTTTTATTAATTATTGCCTTAATTTCCCCCTGCAATCTACCAGAAACTGAAACTGCTTGGTTAAATGGTTTAGTTACAAAGAAAAGTCCATTAATGGTATCAAGCTCTTTTTTAATAATGGGATCTGGATAATAATCGTTATAAAATGAAGTCCTATTCGCAAGGTCAATCCGTTGATGCATAAAATTCTCTTTCACAGGCTTGTGTTCAGAAAGAACCTTTTTACCTCCGGGAATACTATCCAGATAAAAACGGATGTGTTGGTCTTCCATTTTTTCCAATGCGGGAACATGCTTCCATTTATTTGCACCCATTACCTGAAAATTGATTTTATCTTTTAATAAGCTAGGCTTTTTTCCTTCTTTGAGGATATAATCAAGCCATTGAAAAGTAATTTCACGGGTATTGATTAGCGCATTTGGATCTACCTGATAATCCCTCAATTTCGGCACGCCCCCTGTTTGTGCTCCAAAATGATCGTAAGGGCCTATAATCAGATAATGTTGGGCAAAGGGATTGTATTTGTAATGCTCCCTCAGATACTCGAGTGCCGAAACCTGTCCATCGTCATAATAACCTGTGATGGTGAGCACAGGAATATTAATATGCTTAAAATCATTTTGATAAGGTACCATCGACTGCCAGTAAGAATCATAATTGGGATGGGAGAGCCATTTCTGTAACCACGGGTTTGGAGTGCCATCAATACTATCAATCTTGTTGTAGGCTGCGCCACTTTCCCACCAGTTATTCCGCATCCTGCGCCACCTTGCATTATCGTTGTTTACAGCATCGTCGGTATATTTATTATTCGTGATGTAAAATGCCCATTGATAATTGGCCGATAAAAAAATATTATTTTCCATAGGCAGTCCCAGCCCCGGAATTGCAGCTACATAAGGTACAATTGTTTTAAGTGCTGGATGCAGGTATTTGGTTGCAGCCCATTGTGCAAAACCAGAATAGCTTCCACCATACATTCCTACACTGCCATTACTCCAGGGTTGCTTTGTAATCCAATCAATAACCGCATTGACATCCTGTGCTTCATGTTCGTAAGGTTCAATTGGATCAGGACTCAGACGTTTACCTCTCGTATCAGCCACAATGCCTACATAGCCATGATCGGCGGCATATTTTGCTTCCATCAGACTCCTGTTGTTATTAGAATAAATAAAATAGAAAAGTGCAGTGGGCAGCTTTTCTTCCACGCCTTTTTTCCTAACTACCACAGCAGATAGGGTGATGCCATATTTGGTTTTGATCATTACACTATCATTAATAATATAATGATTCGTATCAGGCAAGGTTAATTTTTTTTGTGCAAAGATTTCGATGCTCATTATCAGACATAGCAAAGCCACACCTAATTTTGTTAAGTTTATTTTCATTATTGAAAAATTTATTGGTTTATTTTTTAATGAGGTTCCTGAGTTTTATAGCCTGCCGTTCTGATATTCTGATCTGTTCTCCAGTTTTAAGTACAACCAGGGTACCTTCAATATCCTTCTTTACCAGATTAATATAATCCAGATTAAACAAAATGCTCCTGCTTGCCCTAAAAAACCTCTGGCAATCGGAGTTTTCTTCGAGTTTATTCAAGGATGTTTTAAGCAATACATGCTCCTTTCCGAAAAACAGCCTGGCATAATTTTCAACCGATTCAATCAGGTGTACATCTTTCCACTTAATGAGTTGGTATTTATCCCTGTCTTTTACAAAAACAGAAGGCTCATCCTCTCCATTGATCTTTCCAATAGCCTTATCCATTGCATTTTTAAAGCGTTCTTCGCGTACAGGTTTCATCAGGTAATCCATAGCACTCACTTCAAAAGCTTTTACGGCAAAACTGTCGAAAGCGGTCACAAAGATCACTTCAGGAATATGGTCTAATGTTTCTAATAGATCAAAACCAGTACGTCCCGGCATTTGGATGTCTAAAAAAATCAGATCAGGTTTTAACAACATTATGAGCTTTTCGGCTTCGTCTGCATTGGCCGCTTCACCTAATACTATTACCTTCGGATAACCTTTCAGCATCCTTATCAGTTCTTGTCTAGCACCACGTTCGTCATCAATAATTATTGCCCGTATTGTTTTCATCTGATCGGAATTTTAATTTCGGCACAAACTATTTGCTGTGTTTCGGATAATCTAAAAGTAGCCAGGTGTTGATAGCCGTGGTCGAGCCGTTCTTTCAAATTTCGTAACCCTATACCTTCAATTATTTTATTCTTCTCCAATTTACCTGGATTTAATACCCTGATAATTAAAAAACCGTCTCTTTCACCAATGATCAGATCAATCCTGCCACCTTGTTTTTCTAATGCCACCCCGTGTTTGACTGCATTTTCTACCAATGTTTGGATGCATAATCTGGGTACCATTAACTCTGATAAAGAAACATCGATATCAAGCTCGTATTCTAATCTTTCTTCCATTCTTAAACTTTCCAGCTCGAGATAATCCCTCACAAGCGCAATCTCATCGTTTAACCTGATAAGCATTGAATTGCCCTTATAAAGTCCGCTTCTTAAAAGCTCACTTAACAAATCGATTGCCCTGCCTGCAGCATCGGGACGTGTATAAACTAATGATTTTATGGTATTGAGTGCGTTGAACAAAAAGTGAGGATTAAGCTGAGCCGAAAGATTATCCAGCTGCGACTGCTTAAAGCTAAGTTCGAGTCTTGCGTTGTCCACTGATAAACGGATCTCCCTTTTCGCATAATGATAAAGGTGGTAAGCCAAAATCCATATTGCCATTAATCGGAAACCTGCTATTAAAATACTTACGACATTTAAATTAAAGAAATCAACAAAAGTTTGCGACACATCCCCCATAAACCAAATCCGAACGAGATAGAGTTTACCAATGGTGACCAGAGCATAAAAAATACCCATCACAGTAATAGCAATCAGCAGCCGCCACAGTAATCTATCAAGCGGAAGATCCTGCCAATGGTTTCTTATTGCAAAATTGCGGTAGAGATGCGTAATCAATATATACATCGCAACATCCAATACAAACTGAATTACTGCCAAGTCCAGTCTGAACCCATCGTTATACCAGCCGTCAAAAGACCAATAGAGCGAGGTTACAGACCAACCGATAAGTTGGCACTTCCAATAAAGAGATATGTATGTTTTCTTTTCCAAAATGTATAGCTTGAAACAAAGCAACGAAAACTAATTTTAAGAAAAAAGATAAAGTACAGGAGCGTAGGGTTTTGAGGGATGAGTGCGGGTTAGTCCCAGTAAAATTAAGTTCAGTAATCGATTAAGTTTGTTAAAATTGGAAAATAAATATTACTCAATATAGAAACAGCTTATAAATTATGGCACTAAATCAGGCAGGCTGAGGTGTATCGCTTAACACTTTTTGTTATCTTTGAAAAGATATCGGCGAAAATGTAATTATTTACCCAATCCAAACCATTTTTCGCATATCCAAATTAAGAAATGTCAGAAAACGATTATAAATATACAAGTCTTACGATAGCTGTTCCTGCAGACTACGAAGATATTTTTTCTCATTTCTATTTTGCTGAAAATATGACCTCTGAAACCATTAGCAAAACATTAATCCCTTCATATCAAACCATTTTAATCTTTAATTTTGGGACGCCGGCTATTCTTTATTCTAGTCAAAAAACCGAAATTGATATTGATAAATGTCTCGTTTTAGGACCGATAAAACAGGCTTTTTCTTATTCTTTACCACCAAATTGCGGGATTTTGGTTGCTAATTTTAAGGATGATGCATTTTACAACTTTTTCGGTAATGTTGCCGTTGCAGAGCATCTGCCTATTCATCCGGATGACTTATTAGATGAGAATTGTTTTACTTCTTTATGGACACAACTCAATAAAATAAAGGATAATAATGACAGAGTTGAATATATTTTAAAATTTTCTAAACCATATCTGAAACAGAGAAATCTAATTGCGGAAAAGCTTGTAAGTTTTAAAGACTCAAATTTAAACCCTATAAAATCTATTGCTAACACACAAAACCAGACCGAAAGAAATATCCAGCTCAATCATAAGAAACATTTAGGATATACCGCTAAAGAAATTAACCGTTATCAACGATTCTTAAAAGCAATTGAATTTATACAAAATATTGCTTCCTCTTCTGGGAAAATAGATTGGTTTGACATCATCAATGATTGTGGATTTTACGACCAAAGCCAATTGATTCACGATTTTAAACATTATCTTAATCTTAGTCCTACGAAATATCTGAAGTTCCAACAGGATATCTGCAATCCCAAAGCTAAATAATCCCGATTTCGTTTTCTTACAATTTTAGCAGACATCGCTGATCTACTTTTGTTCTATCAAATTTAAACAATAGAACAATGAAACATTTAATTATTTATGCTCATCCGAATTCACAGAGCTTAAACAGCTATTTCAAGCAAACTTTAGCCGAACATTTATGGGACACGGGACACGAAGTCGTTATCAGGGATTTGTGTGAACTTAATTTTAACCCAATTCTTTCATTAGAAGATATGCAGGGACAGCGATTGGGAAAAGTATCAGACGATGTGAAACAGGAACAGGAATTTATTTCCTGGGCAGAACATATTACATTTATTTACCCTATCTGGTGGACGGGAATGCCGGCTATAATGAAAGGATTTATCGACCGCGTCTTTAGTTACGGTTTTGCCTATCGTTATGACCAGGGTGTACAAAAAGGCTTACTTAAAGGCAAGCTGACAACGGTTATCAATACGCACGGAAAATCAAAAGCAGAGTACGAGGATATTGGAATGGACAAAGCGCTTTCGCTAACATCGGACAAAGGTATTTTCACTTACTGCGGACTCGAAATCAACCAACATTTCTTCTTTGAAAAAGCAGACAGACCATCACCGGAAAGCATCGAAGATTGGGCAAGCCAAATTATAAGTACCTATAAGAGTGAATGATGATGAAAAATTTAAAACTTAAAAATATAATAGCCGGAGTCTTCTCTTTCCTTTTAGCAATTTCGCTGACGATTTTTTCACTTGAATATTTCAGTGATTATAAAACATCAAAGACGATTCACTTAAATGCACCGGTCATAACAAAAAAGAGCATTGTGATAAATGCACCGGTAGAAATGGTTTGGAAAGTTTTTAGCGACGTAGACAATTGGGACTCGTGGCAAAGTGAAATTGTAACATCACAAATTAATGGTGAATTTAAACCAGGCACTTCCTTCACCTGGAAAAGTAACGGCTTAACAATAACTTCTACTTTGCAAACAGTAGAAATTAATAAAAAGGTTGGTTGGTCCGGTCCTGCGTTTGGGGCATTTGCCATACACACCTGGTATTTTACGGAACACAACGGGCAAACAACCATACGTGTAGAAGAAAGTATGGAAGGCTGGCTGGTTAGCTTATTGAAAAGTAAGTTCCAATCCAGTCTTGATAACTCAATAGAATATTGGCTCAGGTCACTAAAGGCCAAAGCCGAAAAATAATTTATCTAACAATAATTAAAATCAGAAAAAAATGGAACATACAACAAAAGCACCTTTCGACAAATCGGTTTATCATCCGGTATTATTTAAAAGCTATAAAACAGTAAAAAAAATTCTCAAATATAGTTTGTACGCTCCTGTGCTCTACTTTATTTACGAAGAATTTATGAGTTGAGAATAGTGGTAGATCAATAAGAAAACTAACGAGTAAGCTGTATGAGAAATTGGTTTTTTGTTGAGAAGAAAAATAAATTTTTGGAAATTGAGTTCCAATGAACAGTAATGTTTATTTCCTTCCTCACGGTTAGCTCCTTATTATGAAAGTAGACCTGCAAGAAAACTGGGAACATAGGATTAGCAAATCAACTGTTCCAATGAAGGAACGTATATCTGACCTTTCGAATAATTAAAGAATTATAAATAATTAAAAATAATGCTCATATATAAACTCACAAGTCCAAATTTATGATGGGAATAAGTTATCAATTTGTAGAATCGGTGTAAGTTTAAAGAAAAAAATATCTGGCTGCATTAGCAAAATTTTAAGAGATGATTGATGAATTAATAAAATTTAAATAGATTTTTTATTAAAATAATTGCATAAGTAAAATATTTGACTTACATTTGTAAAATAATAAGGCGGTTGTCTGAGTATTTTGAAAAATCTATATCTAAGGGTTTATCATTTATTGCTAAAACATACGCTCAATTTTGTCATTAATATTTTAGGTGCTCTACCTTTTAAGAAGTTCGATTTTCACTCTTAAATTCTATACATCCAATTTTTTTTCTCAAAAATTTATTATCGTTTTGATTTTAATCAAAACAATGGGATCTTTTTTCCTACAAAATAGAATACAATAATTTTTTTAATACTTATACAATGCAACAAGGAACAGTAAAATTCTTTAACGATACCAAAGGATTTGGTTTTATTACTCCATCTACAGGTGGTCAAGACGTTTTCGTACACACTTCAGGTTTAGTTGATACTATCCGTGAAAATGATGTCGTAACATACGATTTACAAAATGGAAATAAAGGTGTTAATGCAGTTAACGTTAAAATAGCGTAACTTCATTTAATCAACACATAATAATAAGAAGAGCAGATAATTTTTTATCTGCTCTTTTTTTATTTTCTATATTCAATAAAGTCTAAGGTTGAATGAAGAATTTAGATTTATCCCTTCTAATTTATTGATAATTTTTTTAAAGAATATATCTGATATAATTTATTCAGAACCTTGAATAATTCTAATACAGACTTGTATATTTGTTTGAATTACGAAAATTTTCTTCCACTTCTTCCAATAGCCTTCCGATAAACTCATCCTATAAATCACATAGTCTAAAAATTTAATGTAGTTAAAAGAGTTAATTCAAAACCATCTAATTGTTGATAAGGCATTAACAATTAAGAAGGAACTCTGCAAAATTAGAGTGATGAACTTTAGAGGACTATAATCTGATTCATAAGGCAATAACTTTCTTCTCTATTCACTCAAAAATAATTTATTGTGTAATACTAAAAGTATTTTGTAAAATTTTTATTTTTATAAAATGAAGCAAATCATAAAATCATTGTAAAAAAATATTCATTTTTGCAATCCGAAATTTTTATAAGAGTCATTGGGCTCAATGTCTAACTTATTAATTTACCATGATGGATCTCTTTAACCACCCGGAAAACAATCATGCTTTATTAAATGCTATTGTCATGTCAAGTGATGATGCTATAGTCAGTAAATCTCTCGAAGGTATTATAACGAGCTGGAATACAGCTGCTGAAAATATGTTTGGCTATTTGCAGTCAGAAGCGGTGGGAAAACATATTTCGCTGATAATTCCGGAGGACAGGTTAAGCGAGGAAGATTATATAATCGGCCAGATCAGAGCAGGTAAAAAAGTGCAGCATTTTGAAACCATCAGAAAGAAAAAAAATGGTCAAACTTTTCCTATCTCTGTGACCGTATCACCCGTGATTGATAAACAGGGAAAAATCATTGGAGCATCAAAGATTGCAAGGGATATCAGGGACAGACACCTAGCTCAGCAGGAAAAAGCCGAACTGCTAGAAAAATTACAAGAGCTGAATGTCAGAAAAGATGAATTCATAGCTCTGGCCAGTCACGAGTTGAGGACCCCTCTAACAAGTATAGATGCTTATCTTCAAATTTTATCCAGATTGACTAATGATGAAAAAATGAAGATGATGCTGGATAAGGCATTAATACAATCCAAGAAGATCAATCATTTAATTTCTGACCTGCTTGATGTCTCAAAAATAGAGGCCGGTAAGCTGGTATTGCGCCCTGAAGAATTTGATATTAAACAGTTACTCCACGATACTATTGAACTTATCAGCAATGCAAATGAAGCATTTCAATTGACATTTGATTCCGCTATTGATTCTTTAATTTTAGTAGGGGATAGATATAAAATTGAACAGGTCGTCATTAATCTTCTGACTAATGCTATTCGATATTCGGAAGATGATAAACGTGTGGAAATTTCGCTGAAAATTGATGGTGAGAATGTGATTGTAGGAGTTAAGGATTTTGGTGTCGGAATTGGAGCCCACCATTTCGAAAATATCTTTTCCAGATTCTATCAGGTCAGCAGTTCCGGTAAAAAATCGGGCTTAGGATTAGGACTTTACTTAAGTTATGAAATCATATCCCAACATAATGGAGAGATTTGGGTCGAGAGTGAAATTGGAAAAGGCAGTACGTTTTGCTTCAAACTGCCGATAAATAGAAAATCTAATTGAATTGTATTGCTGCACTGAATTCCGTGTCTCATTTATTATGAAAAAATCCCCTAGATAAGGGATTTTTTCATTTTAATTCGGTTAATGCGTAGCATAAATTGTGTAAATTATTGACTGAATTGCTTTCCAATGACTTTGAGGAAATTAGGTTTTGTAGTCGCTATTATTATAATTATTTATCTACAACATTCGAATTGCGAATTTTGATTGGTAGCATCTATTCTAAAGTTGATTCTCGAATTTTTTGATTGCTTCTGGCGTTATAGGTGTAAACAAATTGACCAGATTACCGTCCGGATCTCTGAAAAGAAGAGAATTGTTTCCCCAAGGCATTATGGTTGGCTTCTGAACGATGTATTCTTCCAGGAAAACAGCTAGTCGATCATATTCCTGTTCTACATTATCTACTATAAATTCAATAATTATACTATGGTTTTTAGCAGCTTGAGCTACACTTTCACCACCAAAAAACTGAAGTGTATTAATACTGCCAATAGCTAATGTGGCTGTTTTAGTCTGGAGTTCTGCAAAGTCGGGCGTAAATTGTTTTAAAGTCAACCCTGTTACTTTTCCATAAAATTTTACTAAAGCTTCTACATCTGCCGTGATAATTCTTGTTGATACTAAATTCATATTGTTTGATTTTTATACAACGAAGATAAGTGGTATTGATGACAGCTGTATGTCAGTAGTTGGGAAGTTACTCATATTTTATCACGCAGTTATAAATTCCACAATTACTTTTGAATGAATTTTTGTAGTGTCAAACACAGGAATTTCAAAATCGTCCTGGCTTACCAACATCGGTATTTCTGTACAACCCAGCACAATACATTCTGCTCCTTTGTCTTCCAGATCTTTTACAATTCCTTTATACTTTTCTTTTGTCTCGGGGTTAATCAATCCAATGCCTAATTCTTCTCTTAATGTGTATTGGATGTATTCCCGTGTTTCAGGCTTTTCAGGGATTAAGACCTCAAGGCCAAATGATTCAAACTTGTTTCTGTAAAAGTCCATCTCCATCGTAAATTTTGTACCTAACATCCCGATCTTCTTGAAACCATTTTTATTGATTGTTTTGGCTGTTTCGTTAATGATGTTGATTACCGGCAGATTAATCTCTTGATGAAGTCTGTCAGCATAAAGATGCGCAGTGTTTGCACACAATGCAATTCCATCTGCTCCGCCTTTTTTTAAATTTTCACAGGCATTAAGCAACAGATCATATGAATTGTCCCAACTTTGGGTATAGATGTCTCCGAAGTTCAATGAGTATATCAAACATTCGGCAAAATTTAATCCACCCAGTTTTGCATTGACGCCCTCGTTTATAAATTTATAATAATCCAATGTTGATGTCCAGCTTATTCCTCCGACTAATCCGATTTTCTTCATTTTTTTTATTTGTAGTAGTTTGATATTTCTGTAAGATTGCAGATAACCTGGATTTAAAAATAATTTTTAGAGCGATATCAGTCGCTAATTTTCCAGTGTAAGTTTCATCATAATGTCAGTCTGTTCGTCGTCGCCCAGTTTGAATATATGTTTGTCAAATGCTGTAAATCCATTTTTTTCATAGAAACGGATCGCTCTTGGGTTTCGTTCCCAAACGCCCAACCATATAAAATCGGCATTAATGCCTTTAGCAACTTCAATAGCTTTTTCATAAAGTATCTGACCTACTTTTTGTCCGTGAAACTCTTTTAAAACGTAGATCCTTTCAATTTCAAGTGCTTTTTCAATTTTGATCTCAGTTTGTGAATCTCCGTAATTTACTTTTAAGTAACCGATGATTTGGTTTTCAAACTCTGCAAAATAAAACTCAGCATTTTCATCCGATAGTTCAGCTTTGACTTTCTCTGTTGAGAATGCAGTTTCTAAATATGATCTCAAATTTTCTTCGCTGTTGTCCGAAGCGAATGTTTCAGAAAATGTGAGCTTTCCAATTTTTTGCAGGCTGATGAGATCTTTATTTTCCGCTTTTCTTAACCTTATATCTTGCATTTTGTCTGTTCTTATTTTTTTCTGTAGACAAAACTCTCAATTCTATACCGGTAATAATTTAACAAATGATAAAAAAACAATGCTATTTTATGTTAGCTCTGATTCGGCTCAAGCTCACTTGTGTGATCCCCAGATACGAGGCGATATAGCCCAGCTGAACTCTTTGTAATAAGTTGGGATAGTTTTTTAGCAGAAGTTCATATCGATCTGCAGCATTTCCGAAATGCCTTGCCAGTAATCTCTCTTCTGCTCTTAAAAGCAAACTTTCCGCAAACTTGATACCCCAATTGGCAATCTCTATGTTTTCACGGTATAAATTCCGCAGGTTTTGCGTATTAAGTTTGTAAACGGTGCAATCTTCCAGCAGTTCAACACTCTCATAGCCTTTCTCATTGGCAATATAGCTTTTGAAAGAAATGATGGTTTCTCCTTCCTTCCCAAATGAAAATGTAGTTTCATCACCATCATTTTGAATATATGTTCTGGCGATTCCATTTTTGATAAAGTAAAAATTTTTTTCGTTTTTATCTTGTTGGATGATCACGTGATTTTTAGGAAAATTGAGTTCAGTGATGTGGCTTTTGAGTAGCTGCTTAGAAGGTTCTGACAAAGGATAGATCCTATCAAGTATTTGTTCAATATCCATTACGATGATTATGTGGATGTAGGTTTACAACTACTCAAAGATACAAATTTCTAATGCCTTGAAATCTTCACTTTATCAATCTCCAATAAGAAGATCATATTTTTTTTACCTGTCCTAATTCCGTGTTAGTAATCATATGGATTTTTAGATGATGGAGAAATATGATTGGAATCAAAAATTTTGAGATATCTTACCAGAATCATCAACACAAATTAGAGGATGCCGACTGTAGAAATGTTCTTCCTTATTTAGCCCAAGAAAACATAAGGGCTAATCTGGTATTAGAGGAAGCACTTTCTGAAATTGCTAACAAAAATGTGACTATCGGACAATTAGCATTATCTTGGCTATTAGCTCAAAAGCCGTGGATAATACCGATTTTTAGGATCACGAAATTACATCGTTTAGAAGAAAATATTGGCAGCGCAAATATTATTTTAACAGCTGATGAACTTGCAAAAATTGACACAACCTTGAATGCAATTACACTGATGGGCGATCGATATCATGAATTTTTGGCAAAACAAATCGACCAATAAAATGAAGAGCAATACAAAATATCAAAAAAAAATATTTGTTATTAGAGGTACAAGCAATGGAATGACTAAGGCTACAGCGATAGAATTAGCCAAAAACGATGCAAAGGTTATTTTGGGTGCAAGACGAACGGAAAAATTACAGCAAATTGTAATGAAATTAAAAACAAAGGTTTGATCAAATTGATGTGAAGAATAAAGTCGATTTAGTTAGTTTTGTGAATACAGTAGTCGAAAATATGAAAAAATAGATGTCATCATCATCAATACAGAAGCCACCCAATTCCAATATTCAAACAACAATAATCAGGACAACAAAGTATGGAACACAATGCAACAATCTAACGACATCAATCATATTATCAACATATCGCAATTGGTACATATACTGTAACTTGCTGTGCCACTGCATTCATTGATTGCAGATTGACTGGAATAATGTTTCCAATGAAATGTTTCTCAAGGGTCAAAAAGTAAGTCTTGATTTTTATAAAATTTCCTTTAAGCCAACTTTTCAGGACATATCAAATGCGGACAGGAATATTACGATTTTGAAGAAGCCGGTTTAGTTTTTTTGAGACCTAAAACAGATCGTTTTTTTACCGAGGAAGCGGAAAACTATGAAGGAATTGCTTTGTATTTCTTATCCGAAATTACCCATTATGTAAAACAATCAATCAATCAATCAATCAATCAATCAATCAATATGGATTTTTCTCTCACGATGTTTCGGAAGCCTTGTTTTTATCGGCAAAAGAAAAAGAAATTATAGCCGGTTTATTTGCGTCCATAGCTATCGAATCCAATAACAATATTGACAGTTTCAGCCAGGATATTCCGGTGTCACAATGAATTACAGCAATCGTTTTATAATCGTCAATTTATTACTAGGAAGGTGATTAATCACGATATCATCATTTCTTTGTAGCAATTGTTAAATGTTTGTTTTAATTAGGAGAACAGTTTGAAGAATGGTGAAGTATGTCAGTGCCAAACTAAAGCTTCTGCAACGCTATTTAAGCGATATGTTGAGTTAGCTAACAGGCCTCAATATGCAACAATATATTCAGAATATTATTATAAAAAAAACCAAAGAAAAACTTTCGACGACAGAGCTTTACGTTTCGGAAGTTGCTTACGAATTGGGTTTTAAACATTCACAATCATTCAGCAAATAAGACAAATTTCTCTCCTTTGGAGTTCAAGAAGTCTTTTAATTAGGATGTCTAAGTACAGAACAAAAATTGTAACACAATAATATTCATTTTATTGAATTTGGATATTAAAATGCGATTTAAGAAGTTTTCAATAGATTATAATTTTTGTCATGTGCTAAGTATTTTTTTAATTAAATATGAAATATTATTTCATACCTTTTGTAATCCATTAGCAATAATACTATTAGTATGGAAAACTCAAAACAAATTTTTCAGACCAACAACAAAAAACGTTGGAGAAACGTACAATGGGGAAGCCGTATTTTTATCTTCGTCGCCATATTGCTTTTTCTGGCTTTAGGTCTGATGATGAAATTGGATAAAAGCCCTAAAATTCCCTTTAAAGAAGATTACAAAGCAGTAATTACAGCGAGCAAACCCTATTTTCAGGAGAACAGAATTTCCAAAGAATACAAAGGTTTTAGGAATTTTATTTCTGAAAAAACAATTCACACCAACCTTGCCAAAATTGAAAAGGCACACGCCGAAAGACTCAAAAACCAAAACAGAAACTGGTCTCAATTTCCGGGCGGAATACGTTCTGCATTCTATGTAGCGTGGGATCCACAATCGTTAATGTCTTTAAAAAGAAATATCAAGCATATCAATCTGGTGTTCCCCGAATGGTTTTTTCTGGATCCGAAAACAGGGAATCTGAAAACCAATGTCGATTCGGAAGGTTATAAAGTCATCAAAAGAACCGGCGTTGCTGCAATGCCGATTCTGAGCAATAATTTTCAGCAGGAATTCCATTCTGAAGGTTTGGGGAAAGTGTTGAAAGATCCTCAGAAAAGAACAAAGCTTATTCAAAAACTGACGCAGCAATGCCAGAAACTTCATTTTAAAGGAATTAATATTGATTTTGAGGATATGAATCTCGATTCTGATGAATATCTTATTGCTTTTATGAAAGAGCTTTCCGAGACTTTTAAAAAGAATGAATTGTTGGTTTCGATGGATATAATGACCGATAATGATGATTATAATGTTCAGAAACTGAATCCCTATGTAGATTATTTTGTGTTGATGGCTTATGACGAATATTCTGCGGATAGTGATTCGGGACCTATTTCTTCGCAAAAATGGATTGAAGCACAGACAGATAAAATTTTAGAAAAAACTTCACTCAACAAGATCATTCTGGGATTGGGTGCTTATGGCTACGACTGGAGCACGAATAAAGACGATAATATTTCTGTGACGTATATGCAGGCAATCACGAAAGCAAGTGCCAGTAAAGCAGTCATTAATTTTGATGACAATACCTTTAACTTAAACTATTCCTACACCGATTCAAAAAAGAATACTCATACAGTTTTTTTTAACGATGCTGCCTCGATTTTTAATACGATGCGCTTTTCTTCAGAATATCCTTTGGCCGGAACGGCACTTTGGAGATTAGGAAGTGAAGACAGCCGGGTCTGGAATTTTTATGATAAAGATTTAACTTTTGCGGGATTATCAAAATTAAACTTAAAAAATCTTGAAAATGTAAAAGGCCAGACAATGGTCGATTATATTGGCGACGGCGAAGTTCTGGATGTTTTGAATACGCCTCACGACGGAAAAATTGCATTAGAAATCGACCCTAAAGAAAAAATTATTACTGATGAAAATTATGTCACTTACCCAAGTTCTTACGAAGTGAAAAAATATGGGGAGGCTCCTCAGAAAGAGTTGGTTTTAACTTTTGATGATGGTCCTGATGAAACGTATACCCCTCAGGTTTTGGATATTCTATCAAAATATCACGTTCCTGCAGCTTTCTTCTTGGTGGGATTAAATGCGGAAAGAAATCTTCCTTTGGTTAAAAGAATTTACAGAGAAGGTCACGAGATTGGAAATCATACATTTACCCACGAAAATGTTGCTAAAGTAAGCTCTCAAAGAGCATTACTTGAAATGAAGCTCACGAGATTATTAATCGAATGTATTACGGGACACAGCACAATTTTATTCAGAGCACCTTATAACGCAGATTCCGAACCGACAACTTCCGAAGAAATCATTCCGGTAGCTTTGGCAAGACAGCAAAATTATCTGGATATAGGTGAAAGCATCGACCCCGAAGACTGGCAGCCCAGAATAAAAGCCAACGAAATTGTAAAACGTGTAATGGCTGGAATAAAAGCTGAACGTGGTAATATTATTCTTCTTCACGATGCGGGTGGCGAAACGCGTGAAGAAACCATTAAGGCTCTTAACATTTTAATACCTACTTTACAGAAACAGGGCTATCATTTTACTAATCTGGCGAGTATTCTTCATAAAAGTAAAAATGAACTGATGCCGGAAGTTCCAAAAACGAGATCCTATTATGTTATGCAACTAAATTTGGTTTTAGCAACGGCTATTTATGGAATTAGCCATTTCCTGGTAGCGCTCTTTACCATATTTATCGGATTGGGATTGATACGATTAATTATTATGCTGTTTTGGGCATTCAAGGAAAGAAATAAAGAAAAAAAATTGGAAGAATGTCCTGTTTTAGAATCTTATCCGAAAATTTCCATCATTGTTCCTGCATATAATGAGGAAGTCAATATTGTTTCGTCCCTGCATAATTTACTAAAACAGACATATTCTAATTTTGATATAATAATGGTTGATGACGGAAGTAAAGATTCAACCTATAAAAAAGCTAAAGCAGAATTTCCGGATCATCCTAAATTGAAAATTTTCACAAAGAAAAACGGAGGAAAGGCAACTGCTTTAAATTTCGGGATTTCTCAAACCAACGCAGAATATGTGGTTTGTATTGATGCAGATACAAAACTGGAACAAAATGCTGTAAAATATTTAATTGCAAGATTTTTGAACTCAAATTCAGAAGAAAAAATAGCTGCGGTTGCAGGAAATGTGAAAGTTGGAAATACAGTGAATTGGTTGACGAAATGGCAATCTATTGAATATACAACCAGTCAGAATTTTGATCGATTAGCGTATGCAAATATCAACGCGATTACAGTAATTCCGGGAGCAATCGGTGCTTTTAAAAAATCGGTGATCGATGAAGTTGGAGGATATTCTTCTGATACATTAGCGGAAGACTGTGATATAACGGTAAAAATTCTAAGATCAGGATATACTGTTGCTAATGAAAACAGAGCGGTTGCCGTAACTGAAGCTCCGGAAAGTGTAAAACAGTTTTTAAAACAGCGTTTCAGATGGACTTACGGAATTATGCAGATGTTCTGGAAACAAAGACAAACTTTCCTTAATCCAAAATACAAAGGTCTCGGACTTTGGGCGTTGCCGAATATTTTATTGTTTCAATATATTATTCCGTTTTTCTCGCCTTTGGCAGATGTGATTATGTTTTTTGGGATTTTATCCGGAAATGGAGAAAAAATATTTTCTTATTATTTAATTTTCCTTTTGGTAGATGCTTCTTTGGCTTTAATAGCATTCATTATGCAGAAAGAAAAATTAATCAATATTTTGTATGTTATTCCGCAAAGATTTGGTTACAGATGGTTGATGTATATTGTATTGTTCAGAAGTTTAAGAAAGGCTTTAAAAGGCGAAATGCAGTCTTGGGGATTTTTAAAAAGAACCGGAAATGTAAAAGAAATTGCAGCTTCTTAAAATATAGAGAACAAAATCTTTAAATTTAATCCATAAAAAATTTCCCAGTTATGAAAGTTAAAAATTAGATGATGAAAAAAAGATCCTGTATAAAAACATAAATACAAAGAGAATCTTCTCAGTGCAGAAGAAACGAATCAATTGAAATATTATCCTATTCATAGCTTCGGTAAAAATGCGCTTGGAAATTGCTAAATATTGTTTGTTCTAAAGCTTAATATGATGATATTAATAAATATTATTAAGTAACAAATAAATTCTAGAGGTATTATTCTTGAAAGAAAGAATTGACATAAGGTATTCAATACTACAGTAATTTACACTTTTAATTTTTTGAAATTCCGTTAGACAGACAATGTTGCAATTGTTTTCCAGTAATATATTTAATTATTATATTTGTATATTGTATACAATGTACAATTTAAAATATGATAACACAAGAATCACTGAAAAGTCAAATCATAAAAGCACTGTGGCAATTAATCATCGAGGGTAAGATATTGCCTAACGAACCGATGCGGGAAATACAATTGGCAGAATTACTGAAGATTAGTCGAACACCACTGAGAGATGCCCTTCAGCAATTGGAATGGGAAGGAATTGTAGTTTCTGAACCAAGAAAAGGATATCGGTTGGCTCAATTTTCAGAAACTGATATTTATGAAATTTATCCTTTGAGAGCAAAATTAGAACCGTTTGCTTTAGAATTATCGGGAGTTCCGGATAAAAATATTTTGGATGAACTGAATAAAATTAATCGAAGAATTATCAATTCTAAATCTCCAAAAGAAATAGTTGAACTAGATGAAAGCTGGCATTTATTATTGATTTCCAATTGTACAAATCAAAGACTTTTGAAAATGATAAAAACCTTGCACCGTCAATCCCAACGGTATGAATACGCTTATATGGCAATGAATACAACAGTTGAGAAATCCGGCAATCAACACGAAAATATTATTCTCCAACTACAAAAAGGAGAACTTCAAAAAGCCACAGAATTATTGGCTGAAAATAATTTGGTCGGGATGGATGCGCTTGTAAATTGGTTGAAATCTGACAATTAATAAAATGAAATATACTTTTCCTTTAATATTATTAATAGCTACATTTTTTCCACAAATGGAGATTTTCGGTTCTATATGTAAAATCACTTCGGATACAAAAATAATCGTTGCTGACAGCTTGGTGAAGGCTAAAGAAAGAGATTTCTCATATGCCCAAAAGTTAGTAGCAAATGATTCCATCATCCAATTGAATCTTTATAATCAATACAAAATCGAATTTGAGAAATACGAAAAACTACACGGGAAATATATTCAAACCAATAATACAAAATTACATTACCTGGAATGGGGAAATGCTAAAAATCCTACCCTTATTTGGATTCACGGGACCTATAGCAATGGTTACGAACTTTATGAAATTATAGACCAGCTCGTCCAAATGAATTTACACGTTATTGCCATAGATTATTACGGCCACGGATTTACTCCAATTCCTCAAAAAGATGTTTCAATATATGATGTAGCAGACGATATAAAGTTTTTATTGGACAAATTAAAAATCAAAAAAGCAATTATTGGCGGTTGGTCCAGAGGTGGAACTATAAGTACTGCTTTTTATGATGCTTACCCGCAAATGGTTCAGGCACTTATTCTTGAAGACGGTGGTTCTGTAGCCTGGGATTTTAATATAAAATCTACTGATATTGAAAAAGATATCGAAGATCTAAAACAATATTATCACAATAAAAAGGAACTGGTTTTTGACACCGAATTTGAAGCGTATTGGTATATGTATAATAATTGGGGAATAAAAGGGAAGAAAGATAAAAAATTGAAGAAAGAAATTTTTACATCATATGCAAGAATTAAGAAAAATGAAAATGGAAAATTTGAAATTAATCCAAGGGCAGAAGAGCTTACAGGAGAAAATAAGGCGGAAGAGAATATTGGTATTATTTACACGCCATTCACTGCAAAATATAGTTTTGGGGCATCAACACATCAGCTAAATCCTAAAATTATTTATCGAAATCTCGCAATTCCTATGCTCATTTTTGATCCCATTAGCAAAAATGATTGGTTCGATTTCAAGGATGAAAATGCTGCACTTGCCCAAAAACATCCATCTTTTATTATCCATAAAGTTTACGAAAAAACCTGGCACGGTGTAAAAGATGAAAGACCGAACGATGTTCTTAACGATATTAAGGTTTTTCTAAATCATAATAAACTTATTCAATGAGAGTATTAGTTTTTATTTTCTTACTCCTTACAATCAATTCTGCTTTTGCACAAAATTCAAATTCCGAAAACCTGTTGCTGGAAAAAACGTTGAAAAAAGACAGTATTCTGGCAGAATTTTCGGAACTGTATCATCTTACAAATACAATTCATCCAGGACAGTTTATGTTTTGTTCAAGAAAAGAATTTGACAAAACGTATCAATCCTTATATCAATCTATTAAAACTGACTTTTCTATTGTTGAATACTATAAATTAACGGCCACTTTAATGTCAAAAATTAAAGATGGGCATACCGCAGTCGACAGAACTCAAATTATTACTTTGCTTAAGGAAAGATTGGTATTTCCATTCAGTATTTATAAAATTAACAGCAATTATTATTTGAACAAATCTACCATTGAAAATAAGGATTATGCCGGTTTGCAAATCTTAAAAATTAATGGAAAAGAGATAAAATCAATAGTGAAAGAAATTGAAAAATACATTCATCTTGAAGGCCGAAATGAAACAGGACTAAATACTCGATTTAATATTTTTCCGTTTTACTATTTCATTTTTAACCCAACTGATCAATTTCAGATAGATTATTTGGACCAAAATAATCGTAAACAAAATAAAATAATAAAAGGAATACCTTTTGAAACGTTCACAAAAAGTATTGCTGAAAAAATCGAACCTTTACAAACGGAATTTAAAACGAGCAATTTGGCGATTCTAAAATTTCATTCGTTTGCAAATGGTTACAATGAAACTGACAGAAAAATCGCAGAAAAACAATTAGATAACTTTTTCATAAAATTAGACAGTTTAAAAACGAATCATTTAATCCTTGATTTACGCGATAATAGTGGTGGCTCTGCGGATATAGCAAATTATCTTTTTTCCTATTTAACCAACAAACCCTTCTACTATCTTGACTATCAAGGAGCAAAATACAATACTGTAAAAGATTGGAAACATTATGCACAAAACCCTAATAATATTGAGGAAATAAATCTGGATGAAACAAAATTAAAAAACGGACTCAATTGCTACACCGCAACAGAAAACACAGATGTCTGGTGGTTTAAGCAGCAGCAAAACAAGCAGAATTATTATAAAGGCAATATCAGTGTATTAATAAATGGCGGATGTTTTTCTACTACAGGACATTTATTAGCCTTGATGAGAGAATATGAAATAGGCAAGTTTTATGGCGAATATTCGCAGGGAAGCAATTACAGCAATGCGGGTGGACAGGCTTTCGTCTTGCCCTATTCCAAAACATTGGTTTGGATACCTACTTTTCAGTACAAAATGAGGACGCCTACTTTTCAGTATAATCCAAAAGGAATCAGACCGGATGTAGATATACCAATTGAACCACACGACTTGAAAACAAAATTCGATAGACAAATGGATTATGTGTTAAAACAAATTGAAGAAAATAAATGAACAAATGCTCAACAGTAGTTTGGTAAAATGGCGGGTTTAATGCTAAATTAATATCAGTAATATTATTGAGCTTATATACAAAATTGAACATTTTATTTGAATCTCAGCCACCTTGCTTAAGCTGCAAAAATTGCCGACAACTTGTAAAAAGGTAATGTAATTAATTTGCCCAGGCGATGAGAATTCATACGATTTACAACAATCAAAAAGTACCATATTTGAATCAGTTGTATTTTTACTTTTCTTCATAATTTAGAAAACATTAACTTTAGGTAGATAATTTAATTTAAAACTCTGAATGCATTGGTCATTTCAGGTGGTGGAAGTAAAGGTGCTTTTGCCGGAGGCGTAGCAGAATATCTGATAAAACATAGTAAAAAAGAGTATGAACTTTTTGTTGGAACTTCAACAGGAAGCCTGCTGATTCCTTTTCTGGCATTAGGAGATATTGATCGGATTAAAAAACTTTATACCACCATTGAGCAGTCTGATATTTTTACGGTTTGTCCATTTAAAATAAAGAGAAAAAACGGAATGGTAAAAATAGGGATCAATCACTTAGGCATCATAAAACAATTTATAAAAAGGCAAAAGACACTTGGCGATAGCACCAACCTCAGAAATCTAATTCGTAATAACTTTACAGAAAAGGATTTTGAAAATATTAAAATATTAAAAAAAGAAATTATCGTCACTGTTGCCAATCTTACTAATCAACAGATAGAATATAAATCTTCTAATGACTATGGCTATGAAGATTTTTGCGACTGGATCTGGGCATCTTCCAATATGGTACCTTTGATGAGCCTTTGTCAAAAAAATGGGAACGAATATGCGGACGGTGGTTTTGGTAACTTGATTCCTTTACAGCAAGCGCTTGTAAAAGGAGCAACAACGGTCGATACCATTGTTTTACGATTGGAAAAGGCGTCTTATAATAATCCGCCATTACAAAATGTATTGGATGTTTTTGCTCGCACTACCGATTTTATGCTCAACCAGATTGCCAATGATGACCTGATCATTTCACAACTGGAAGCAGCCACTAATAACGTCCATATTAATTTTTATTTCATCAAAAGAGTATTAACCACTCATTCTTTTATATTTGATAAGAAAGAGATGTCGCTGTGGTGGCAGGAAGGTCTGGAACTTTTTCAAAGTACAGAATGTACAACCCATATAGTAAAAGCAAAACCTAATACCCTTGAAACATAACAATCAGATCTAATTTTATTCCCTTATTGAGGGTAGAATCTCATTTGGTCAAAAACGTAATTGGGATTAGTCCTCAACTGGTCAATCAGTACCTTGAGCTCAGATTCCTCCCAGCTTTTCTGGAACATTTCATCGTGAATAAGCATTACCACATTATTTTTGGTAAATGTATTTCCTGAGCTGCAAAGTTTTTGTACAGACTTGTACATTTCATTAGCAGTTTGTATTGGTGTCCCGTCACTATCACGATGTTGCCATTCGATATCCCAGCCCATCACTTTGTATCCCAGTTTTGCCAATTGATCTGCAGTTTGTATTCCGTTTGAAATATCATTTTTTGATCTTCCGTTCAAGCGCCACATATTTCGTCCTGGCAAGCGTACGATCTTATAAGGAAGTTTAAGTAACGACTGATTGTACAGGATATCGTTAACTGATTTCTGAACATCATTGTAAAATGCTTCATAATGATTATTGGCGTGTGTCAAGCTATGATTATACTCATCGATATAGGGATTCTGGTCATAATATTTAGCATAAGTATCCATTTGCTTATCCTTGATGACGTGTTCACCAACCATAAAAACACTGATCTTGATTTTTTCCTTTAAGATGATATCATTGATGTTCTCACTTCCGTTTAGCGGGCCATCATCGAAGGTAAAATAGATATAGCATTTATTCTGCGAGTAAGCCTTATTAAAAAGCAATGATAAGATCAATACAACCAGAAGAGAAAACATTTTTTTCATTTAAATAGTTTTAATAAAGATAATTAAAATGAGGATATTTTTATTTATTTTTGATAGTAACACCACTTGAAAAAGATTAATAAAACCGTTATGAAAATCAAACTAACAAAAGTAATCCAATACATCCGTTGGAAGGAGATTCTGGCGGTTACTGGTTTATTGTTGGCATTTGTTTTTTTCAGAAGCGAAAGACACGAATTAGCATCCATAGGTCCACAGCTCAAAAATTCCAACACACTATGGATATTAGCAGGAATTTTTCTGACATTAATTTACATCTTGCTACAAGGGTTGATGTACGTCACAAGTTTTCGCAGTACCCAACTTGATATCAAAATATCCGATGCAGTAAGTCTGTTTCTTAAACGTAATTTTTTGAGTGTTTTTCTTCCTGCAGGTGGCGTCAGTTCTTTAGCATATCTTCCCAAAAATATAAGAATTCTGGGCTATAAATCGTCCAAGATCCATCAGGCGAGTGCGATCTATGGTTTTGTAGGGTTTTTGACCGTTCTCATCGTGGGAGTTCCTTTGATTTTGTATGCAGTGTCGGTCAATAAAGCTTTTGATAACAGTTGGATTGGTATTGTTTCTCTGGCACTATTACTCCTGGTCTTGTATGCTATTTTTATATCGTTCCGAAAAAAGAATTCTATTTATCGTTTTACAGAAAGGAAATTTCCGAAGATGATTAGTTCCGCTGACGAGATATTCGATAATGAGATTAATCAAAAATATTTCTGGTATACTGTAGCAATCTCTATCGTCATCGAGTTTTGCGGAGTCTTTCATCTTTTGATTGCGATGTATGCCTTTGGTGTAGAACCTTCATTTTCAGCCGCTGCGATCTCCTATATTATTTCGGTTCTATTGATGATTGTTTCGCCATTTTTACGCGGTCTGGGAGCTGTCGAATTTTCATTGACCTATATTCTGTCGAATTTTGGCTATCATCATACTGAGGGATTAGGCATCACGCTGCTTTACCGGTTTTTTGAGTTCTGGCTTCCTTTAATCTTCGGATTAGTAGCTTTTTTATGGAGCGGCAGAAAATTATTTGCCAGACTATTACCCGTTTTAATGATATTCCTGTTGGGAATTATTAATATACTATCAGTGATCACTCCTGCATTGACAGATCGGTTAAACATCCTCAAAGGTTATCTGTCGGTGGATGTCATTCATCTTTCGAAAATGTTTACCCTTATTTCCGGTGTTCTGCTACTGGCAACTTCTGCCAATCTTTTCAAAGGGACAAAAAGAGCCTGGTATTTTGCTGTCATACTTAGTATTGCTTCCATTATTTTCAATGTTGCAAAAGCATTGGATTACGAAGAAGCTTTGTTTGCGTTATTCACACTTGCATTATTGATTTATAGCCGTAAAGAATATACCTTTAAAACCAACAGGATCTCTCTTCAAAAAGGATTTAGCTGGTTTGTAAGTATTTTTACAGCAGTTTTCATATTCAATTATCTGACTTTCTATTTTATTGATCAATCTCATTTTGGAATAGACTTTACCAAAAAAGAAGCTCTTTTTTACACATTACACACTTTTCTATTATTTAAAGACTCTGGACTGATTCCGCACACAGGTTTTGCAAGAGATTTTCAGAAGCTTAATTACATTTTGGGCATAGTTTCCTGGCTGGTCCTTATTTATTCATTTTATCGGACAAACTCATCTATTGAGAAGAAAAATATCGAAGATCATAATAATGCTGAAGATTTGGTTAATGAATATGGTGTCTCATCATTGGATTATTTCAAACTAACCTCGGAAAAAGAACTGTTCTTTTCAGAGAATGACGAAGGATTTATATCTTACAGGAAAGCAAACGGTTTTGCTGTGGTTTTGGAAGAACCCGTTTGTGCAGAGCGGTACAAAAGTGAGGTGATCAAGGAATTTGAAGATTATTGCCGCAATAACAGCCTGAAAACCTTCTATTACCGTGTGGGTGAAAGTGGATTGATGCACTTTTTATCTTTTAGAAAACAAAAATTATTTATTGGTCAGGATGCGATCCTTGATGCTGAAAAATTTAGTTTGACAGGTAAAGAAAAGAAGTCAATTAGGAACGGCATCAATGCTCTTGAAAAATCAGGATTTGTCACGGAAATAAAATATGCACCTCAAAATGAAGAAACTTTAAACCAAATTCAGCAGGTTTCCGACCAATGGTTAAAAGAGTTTGATAAAAAAGAGATTGTTTTCGCAGAAGGAATGTTCGAACGTAAAACGGTCAAAGATCAGGATTTAATTACCATTTCCGATGCTGAAGGTAACTGTGTGGCATTTCTTAATATCATTCCACATTGTGCTCCTGACGAATGCAGCTACGATATGATCAGAAAAACTGAAAATGCTCCCAATGGCAGCATCGATGCTTTGATTGTCAAACTTGTGGAATATGCCAAAAACAAAGACCTGAAATTCATTAATATGGGAATGACACCGATGGCGGGAATAGAACAGGCTGAAAACACAGCAGAGGAAATATTGAAATTTGCTTACCAAAGGGTAGGGAGTTTCAAACATTATCATACACTGAGAGATTTTAAGGAAAAATATGCAGATCTCTGGGAAAATAAATATTTACTGTATAATAATGACCTTGATCTGCTTCAGATCCCTTCTGTATTAAATAAAGTAATGAAACCGTGAGGAAAAAAATCAAATTAGCAATGGGTATGGTACTGTTGGCAGTACTGTTACTTTTGGCGTATTTTGGATACAATTCGAAGAATGATTTTAAAGTCACAGAATGGAATTCCCATTCTGAGAAACCCATTATTTTTTACATCAGCGGTGATGCAGGTTTCAATACCTTTTCAAAAAGCTTAGGCAAAGAGCTTCACGCATTTGGGTATGATGTATTTGCACTGGATACAAAAGCTTATTTCTGGAATCAGAAGACCCCTGAACAAACATCCGCAGATATAGAGAATTATATTAACAAGCAGTTGAAAGGACGCACAAATCAGAAAGTGATCATTGTTGGATACTCTTTTGGGGCAGATGTCACACCCTTTGTTTACAACAGGTTTGATGAAGACCTAAAAAATAAAATTCTAAAAGTGTTCATCATCGGACCCTCAAAAAGCAATGATTTCAAGATCCATCTACAGGAATATTTTGGGCAGGAGATCAAAGGAAGTCTTCCTGTGATTCCCGAAATCAATAAAATGAAGAATGTTCCTTTAATGCTTGTTCTCAGTGATTTTGAATTTCCCAATTTTCCCTATAAAAATATAACTTTGGGTACCAATTTTCAGATGCAGCATCTGGCAGGAGATCATCATTATGGAGGCAATACTAAAATGTTGGCTGATTTTATTAATGTCAATTTGATGAGATAGGATTTTTAATGGATCGCAAAGCCAACAATTTTACAGGCAGTATATATTTCTGATACATAATTTACACTCTTTTCTCCTGATATTTCTAAATTAATTATAATTCGATAATGCGTGGGGATATATGATGAGGATTTTTACAACCAATCAATCAAAAAACTCTATAGTATCACAATGTAAAGGAAAGAAAATGGGTAGGATTTTTTATCAGAAAACCATTATTCAGTTATGGTTTTATTATATTATTAATTTAACAGCTTTAATTCTTCCTAATCAGTAAAATTCAGAATTTCTACAAAATTGAGTTGCAATATTGCTCGCTCACAAATTGATACATTTTAACCTTTAATTACCATTAATGAAAAGAATAATTACTGTTCTCACCTTATTAGTTGCCATTAATTTTTCAATAGCACAAACTAAAATTTTATTCGATGCCACTAAAGCTGAAATGGCGGGAAACGGAGATTGGGTAATAGATGCAGATTTGCATAACCTTAAATCAAATTCTAATGGAACTGTCACTACAGGCGGATCAGATTCCAATCCCCAAAGAACGCCGACTCCGGCGCAAAGCGGTATCACGGCAAATACGTCCGAAACTTATTGGACTGGTGCTTTAAGTGCGTGGGCGGTAGATTTGGTAAAAAGAGGATATATCGTGGAAACACTTCCTTACAATGGCAAAATCACTTATGGTGACTCTTCAAATGCACAAGATTTATCCAACTATAAAGTTTATATTATTGATGAGCCCAATCTAAAGTTTACGACAACTGAAGCAAATGCTTTGGTTAATTTTGTGAAAAACGGCGGCGGATTATTTATGATCAGCGATCACGATATCAGCGACAGAAATGGTGATGGCTGGGATTCTCCCGGAGTTTGGAATGACATTTTAAGCAATAATACAGTGCAGACTAACCCTTTCGGGATCACTTTTGATTTGCAGAATATCTCCCAAACTAGTAGCAATATTGCAAATCTTCCAACAGACCTAGTTCTGCACGGTTCAGCAGGAACACCGACACAAATCCAGTTCAGTAACGGAACAACAATGACTCTTAATAAAACAGCAAACCCTTCTGTGAAAGGTTTAATGTTTAAAACAGGTTCTTCCGCAACAGGTACTACCAACGTTTTATTCGCAACTGCGACTTATGGACTTGGAAAAGTTTGTGCTTTGGGAGATAGTTCAGTTCCCGATGATGGGACGGGTGATTCTAGTGATACTTTGTATAATGGCTATACAGGTGATGCCAATGGAAATCATAAGCCATTATTATTGAACGCAACTATCTGGCTGGCAACAATTTCTACTAATTTGAATGTAAATGATTTATCAGGTGCGACTGGCGATCTTAGCATTTATCCGAATCCGACTTCAGATTATATTTACATTTCAAATGGAAAAGATTCAAATAATTATCAATATTCGATTACAGATTTCTTAGGTAGAAACCTGGAAACAGGAGTAGTAAACTCAGGAAAAATAAATGTTGAAAAATACAATTCCGGAAACTATATTTTGACAGTGAAATCGGCTTCAAATAATATAAAATCATTCAAGTTTATTAAAAAATAAGCTATCAAAAACTTATAAATTAATAGCCTACATATACTTTACGTTTTATTTGAAATAATTAAAAAAAATTCATCAAAATTCAGTGTTTCTACAAAATCGTGTTTTGTACGAAACAGAAGTTAAGAGCGGAGACGTTTTGTTTAATCTTAAAGGAAACTTCATAAAACTCGTAAAGATTAAGATTTGATAGAAAGTAAAAAGAATTAGAAAAGTCACTTGTGTAAGTGGCTTTCTTTTCTTTCAAATGAGTCTGTCTGATATTTTAAAAGTCAAAATTTATTCAAAATCATTACGGAATATTGTATTGGAATAAGTGTAATATACTTAATCAAAATATTGCTTTTTTGATATCAATCAAACGGTCTAGATTTATACCGATTCTTTGTCCTAAATAATTTAATTTCAAATTAAAAAACATAAGATGTTACAATTGATTCCAAAAAAGATTTTCAGTATTTTTATATTATGTTCTGCGTTCGTAAAATTTGCCGCACAAGATAATGATACGATCCAGATACAGCAGCCATCAGTAATATAGATGCCGAAGCAAATCAATCAAAATTCAAAATGTTTACAGAATTGAGTTGAATTTTTGCCACATAATAAAATACGCTTTGAAACAATTATCAATTCTTTTAGCCATACTATTTACAATAACAATTAATGCACAAACTGCAGCTGGAAAAGCAACCGACTCTTTAAAAAATGATAAGGTTAAAAATATTCAGGAGGTAGTTATTACCGGAAAAAAATCGATTGTCGAAAACAAAGTTGATAAAATTGTTTACAACGTTGCCAATGACATCACATCTCAAAGTGGTGCAGCTATCGATGTTTTGAGAAAAGTGCCGCAGGTAACGGTGGATGCAGAAGGAAATGTAGAATTACAGGGAAATCCGAATGTGAGATTCCTGATCAACGGAAAACCGTCCAGTATATTTGGAAACAGCCTTGCCGATGCTTTAGCTTCAATTCCCGCAAGCCAGATAAAAAGTATCGAAGCAGTTACAAGTCCCGGAGCAAGATACGATGCGCAAGGAACGGGTGGAATCATCAATATTATCTTTAATGAAAATAAGATAAAGGGAATCAACGGATTGATAAACGCTTCTGCAGGAACACGCTTTGAAACAGGCTCATTAAATTTGAATTTCAGAAACAACAATTTCAACGTGAATGCTTTTTTCAGCGGAAACGCTCAGTTGAAATCCAGAACACCATCATCGCAAAACAGAATTTCGCGCGATTCTTCCTCACAAACTCAAACCCAATTATTACAAAATGGTTCAAGCGATTTCGAGAGACACGGTTATCGTACAGGTTTGGGATTTGACTGGTCGATTAATAAAACGAATACTTTGTCCGGTTCTATTTCTTACAACGATTTTGCCAATAAAAGTATCGGTTTCATCAATCAGGAACAGTACATCACTGATTTTTCTAATTCAAGTGAACAATCATTAATTGGTTATAGAAATTCATATAATCGTTCATCAGTGAATTCCATTGACGGAAATATTAGCTACAAAAAAATATTTCAGAAAGAAGGGCAGGAGTTAACGGCGGATTATGTAATGAGTTATGGTTCGCCGAAAAGTAATTATTTACAGACTCAGAGTTTAACGGGATCTTTATCTCCTTATGATGGTATTTCAGGTAGCAATCCGGGAACAGATACCAGTCATAATATATCGGTAGATTATGTGCAGCCAATAAATGATAATATTACATTGGAAATAGGTACGAAAGCGATTTTTCAGCACATTAAAAATAACACTGATGTGAATGTTTTAAATGCTTTGTCGGGACAATATGAGTCAGATATTAATCAGTCTTACCACTTGAAATATGATATGGGAATTTATGCAATCTATCTTTCTTCTTCATTAAAATTATTTGATTGGCTGGATGTAAGAGTGGGAACACGTTACGAATACACCACCATGAAAATCGACTATCAGAATACTAATATACCATCATACAGTCTGCTTGTGCCATCATTTATTTTATCCCATAAATTTGATAGCAGGGAAACGATAAAACTGGCCTATACGAGAAGAGTCGAAAGACCGGAATATGCTGAATTGAATCCATTTTTAAATTTTAGTGATCCTCATAATATCACAACCGGAAATCCAGCATTAAAGCCGGAAATTGGGGATAATATGGAGTTAGGTTACAGCAGGAATTTGGAAAACGGTGCTAATCTTTCATTTACCCTTACAGAAAGAATCAACAGTCAGGATCTTAAGCAAATCACAACTTTTTACCCAACATATAATGTAAATGGAACAGATTACACCAATGTTTCGGTCACTTTTAGAAATAATATCGGAAAAGAATACAACTCAGGCGGCGTTATTTCGGGTTCTGTTCCTTTTTTTAATAATAAATTAAATTTAAGAGGAAATTTGATGATTTTTCACCGATATATTGTCAGTGATTATTTTGGAAATGTAGATATGGGTATGAGGTATCGTTTAAATTTGAACTTAAATTACCTTTTCCCAAAGGATTTTATCGTAGAAATGTTCGGGAATTATAACTCTTCTGCAAAAAATATTCAGGGTAAAAATCCGCAGTCAATCATTTACAGCATTGCAGCAAGAAAGCAGTTCTGGAACAAAAAAGCAAGTATTGGTATCACAACGACAAACCCTTTCAATAAATATATCAAACAGACAACAGCTGTTGAAACGGATGACTACAACTCATATTCTGTACGTTATTTGCCACTTTGTTCGTTCGGAATCAGTTTCAGCTATAAATTTGGTAAGGATTTTAAAAAAGAAAAAGACATCAGTGACGATTATTTGAATGGAGCGACACAAGGGAATTAATGCTGATTCTGTCATAATTTAAATGAGTGATTAATTTGGCTTATTCTGGCACTAAAAAACATCTAAATGGCTCTATTTGGAGCTATTTAGATGTTGATGACATTTAAACCTTTTATTAGCTGATATAGATAATGTTTTGAAAGTATTAGATAACATCTGAATTATCTTTTGATACATTCAAATAAACAAAAAAAATGTCTTTAAATTATTCTCGTAAATAATGTTTTTACAAAATTAAATTTGTAAATGTATTCTTCTATTTATTTCAAAAATGATCTATTAAAATTAAATTATGGTACATAAAGATATATTGTTGCCAATTTTATTTATAATTTAGACAATCTGTTTTTTAATTCTTATCAAAACGTAAGTAGTAAATTAAGAATAGTAACCCACGTGAAAATAGATTTGTGAAAAGCGAAATTTAAAATGAGTGAATCGATACTTTCATCAGAATTCAGTTCTTCGTCTGAGCTGATTGACAAACTTCATCAAAACGGAATCACTAAAATCTATAGGGAAGGCGATGTCATTTTAGATGAAAACTCTTCCATCCGCTCGATTCCCATTGTGATGAGCGGAATGCTGAAAGTAATCCGGACAGAGGAAGACGGTCGCGAGATTTTACTGTATTACATCAAAGCTGGCGAAAGCTGCATTATGTCTTTTCTGGGCGGTATGCACAACGAAAAAAGCATTGTTCGCGCTGAAGTTGAGGAAGATGCGGAAATTCTGTTTCTTCCCATAGACAAAGTTTCCCTTTTCATCAGAGAATATCCGGAATGGCTGGATTATATTTTCAGACTGTATCACAAACGTTTTGAAGAATTGCTGGACATCATCAACGCGATTGCTTTTAAAAAAGTGGATGAAAGACTTCTGAATCTCCTCTCCAAAAAATCCGAAAATCTCAATTCCAAAACAATTACCGTAACCCACGAGCAACTGGCCAACGAGCTGGGAACTGCAAGGGTAGTGGTTTCCCGACTGCTGAAACAGCTGGAAGATTCCGGAAAATTGACACTGGGACGGAATAAAATTATTCTTTCAGAGAACCAATAGACCTTATGTAACAAAAGTAGCGGTACAGCTCTCCGGATATTTCCATTTTTGCATCATAAAATTGAAAAATGGAAATTTTTGGTTATGTCGCAGCCGTTTTTATTGGCATCTCTCTCGGGTTAATTGGGGGTGGAGGAAGTATTCTTACGGTTCCTGTGCTGGTATATCTTTTTGGGATGGATGCTTTTCTGGCAACAGAATATTCGCTTTTTATTGTAGGAATCAGCAGTCTGGTGGGTTCATTTTCTTATTTTAAAAAAGGTCTGGTGAATTTCAGAACTGCTTTTGTTTTCGGAATTCCCTCTGTGATTTCTATTTTTTTTACTAGAAACTATCTTTTACCAATGATTCCCGATCAGATTTTTTCTCTGGGGAGTTTTGTTGTCACAAAAAATATTTTACTGCTTTTGATTTTTGCGGTTTTGATGATCATTGCTTCCAGTAAAATGATTCAGAAAAGCGCACTTCCGCAAACTTTGAACAGTCTGTCTCCTAAAAATGAAACACTTCTGGCAGCAGGGGAAGGCTCTGTGGTTGGAATTCTTACCGGTTTGGTGGGCGCAGGCGGTGGTTTTATGATTATTCCTGCACTCGTCAATCTTCTCAGGATTCCAATGAAAGTCGCCATCGGAACTTCACTTATTATCATTTCTTTCAATTCTCTTATCGGGTTTTTTACTTCGGTTGGTCACGTCGCCATCCAATGGAATCTTTTGGGGACAATCTCGGCAATAGTCATTGTGGGAATTCTTATCGGTTCTCATTTATCGAAGAAAATTGACGGCAAAAAACTGAAACCGGCGTTCGGATGGTTTATTCTGGTAATGGGTATTTACATCATCATCAAAGAACTTTTTCTCTGAAAATCCTTGTGTAACAAAAGTAGCTGTACTACAGAATGTAAACCCGGAAATTTGTATCAAATTAAAATTAAATAAAAAATATCAAAATGAAAATAGAACAGATTTATACAGGATGTTTGGCTCAGGGAGCTTACTACATCGTATCTGAAGGTGAAGCGGTAATCATTGATCCTTTGAGAGAAACTCAACCTTACATTGACAGACTGGAAAAAGACAATGTAAAACTCAAATATATTTTTGAAACCCATTTTCACGCAGATTTTGTGAGCGGACATTTAGATCTGAGCAGAAAAACAAACGCTCCAATCGTTTATGGTCCAACGGCAAATCCCGAATTTGATGCGGTTATTGCGAAAGATCATCAGGTTTTTGAAGTGGAAAAAATCAAAATTAAAGTCCTTCACACGCCGGGGCATACGATGGAAAGTTCCTGCTTTCTGCTGATTGATGAGAATGGAAAAGAAAAAGCGCTGTTCAGTGGAGATACTTTGTTTCTTGGCGATGTAGGCCGTCCGGATTTGGCACAGAAAGCTACCCATATGACTCAGGAAGAACTTGCCGAACTTCTCTATGAAAGTCTGAATAAAAAAATACTTCCTCTTGAAGATGACGTAATCGTTTATCCGGCTCACGGAGCGGGCTCGGCCTGTGGAAAAAATATGCAGAAAGAAACGCTGGATACACTGGGAAATCAGAAAAAAACCAACTATGCGCTGAATCAAAAAGATAAAGAAAGTTTTATTAAAGCGGTTACAGACGGGCTTCTTCCGCCTCCTGCCTATTTCGGAATGAATGTAGCAATGAATAAAAAAGGCTACGAAAGTTTTGATGCCGTTCTTTCTAAAGGTCTTCAAGCTTTGTCACCTTCTGATTTTGAGGAAATGGCAGAAATTTCAGGTGCTTTGATTCTTGATGTGAGAAACAACAGTACTTTTGCAAAAGGTTTTGTACCACAATCTGTGAACATTGGACTGGACGGAGATTTTGCCCCTTGGGTAGGCACTCTCATCGTGGATGTCAATCAGCCAATTCTACTCTTAACGGATGAAAATAAAGAAGAAGAAGCTGTAACCAGACTCAGCAGAGTGGGTTTTGATCACGTTGTGGGTTTTCTGAAAGGTGGTTTCAACGCCTGGAAAGACAATGGAAAAGAAATTGATATTGTCCAAAGAATCTCCGCCAAGCAGTTGGAAGCTGAGGTTAAAATTAATATTTCAAAAATCATCGATGTGAGAAAGGAAAGCGAGTACGAAGCTGAACACGTTGAAGGTGCCTACAATAAACCTTTAGCATACATTAACGAGTGGATCTCGGATATAGATCCAACGGAGCACTTTTACCTGCACTGTGCAGGCGGATACAGAAGTATGATGGCTGCAGGGATTTTGCAGGCAAGAGGTTACAGAAATTTTTCGGAAATTGAAGGTGGGTTTAATGCCATTGAAAAAACCGGTGTTCCAAAGAGTAATTTCGTATGCCAAAGCAAAATATTCAAATAAATTTAAAAACAGATCAATATAATGTTAGAAATCATAAAAGAACCGTGGCCGTGGTATGTAGCAGGTCCGTTAATAGGTCTTACAGTGCCTGCTCTTTTAATTTTGGGAAATAAATCTTTTGGAATCAGTTCATCGCTCCGTCATATCTGTGCATCGTGTATTCCAGCAAACATCAGCTTTTTTAAGTATGACTGGAAAAAAGAATCCTGGAATCTTGTTTTTGTACTGGGAATTTTTTTCGGTGGAATGATTGCGTCTTATTTTCTGATAAATCCGGGAGAAATTGCTGTCAATCCCAATCTTAAATCCGAGCTGGCGGGTTACGGAATCACAGATTACAGCAATCTGGGGCCTGTACAACTGATTAGTTTTGAAAATCTGTTTACCCTCAAAGGCTTTATTCTGATGGTCGTTGGCGGATTATTAGTGGGTTTTGGAACGCGTTACGCAGGGGGCTGTACCAGTGGTCACGCCATTATGGGACTTTCTAATCTGCAGTGGCCTTCGCTGATAGCAACCATCTGTTTTATGGCAGGAGGTTTCCTGATGGCCAATGTAATTTTACCAATAATTTTATCACTTTAAATTTAAATCTGTAATGACAAAAGAAAAAGACATCCGTCATCAGGACAGTATATGTACCAACGAAAGTAAAATAGATCACCAATGGTATCATAACTTGAAATACCTTTTCGTAGGAATATTATTCGGAATAGTATTTGTAAAGGCAGAAATTATCAGTTGGTTTCGTATTCAGGAAATGTTCAGGTTGCAGTCGTTTCATATGTATGGCGTGATTGGAAGTGCAGTTATCACGGGGATGATTTCGGTTTTCATCATCAAAAGATTCAATGTCAAAACTATTTATGGCGAAAAAATATCCATTGCTCCCAAGAAATTCAATAAAGGACAAATTTATGGCGGATTGATTTTCGGATTTGGCTGGGCAATTACCGGCGCTTGTCCCGGGCCGCTTTTTGCACAGATTGGAACTGGTGCTTTCGCTGTTACTGTCACTTTGGTAAGTGCTGTTTTGGGGACTTGGATTTATGGATATTTTAGAGATAGATTGCCACACTAAAACAGATAATTGAAACGTCCTTAGCAAAAATAAGCATTCGCTCAAAAGAAATATTTTTTGTAATTTCCATCTCTGAAGTGGTATGAACAAAAGAACAGCAAATTCCTTAGCAATCTCAGATTTCCAGAAAGACAACAATGTTGCCTTTGGTGTTCTATACCAAAAATATTTTGGCTACACTCGTAAGTTTGTTCTTGGAAATAAAGGAAATCTGGAAGATGCAGAAGATGTTTTTCAGGATGCTTTGATTATTCTGTACGAAAAACTATATGATGACGATTTCAAAGCCTACACTTGTCTCGCAAATTACGTCACGGGAATTTCTAAAAATCTATGGCTGAAAAAACTGCGCAACCGAAACTTTTTTGTGGAAATGCACGAAAGCTATTATTTTGAAAATAAAGAAGAAATCAACCAAGCGATAGAAAATGAACGGGATTATTATGATAAACTCAATGACTATATCAATAAAATCTCTTCCCATTGCCAAACTCTCATTCAGGATATTTTTATGAAGAATAAAAATATGGATGAAATTCAGGAAAAATACAAATATTCCAGCAAGCACAATGCGCAAAATCAAAAGCATAAATGTGTGGAACAGATTAGAAAAATAAAAAAAGATGATAATTTTTAAAATTGATTATCAGTGCTTTAAATATAATTTATAAAAAATCATCTTTTCATCGGGTGATTTTTTTTGTTTTTGGGAACTTCTATATAAATACTTTATCTTATGTTCACAAAAGCAATTTATACATTCTTTTTTCTAATTGCCATTTCGTTCAATGCACAAAGCAAAACCGGAATCAATTTTCAGGCGAAAAATCTGGAAGAAGCAAAAAAACTGGCAAAACAAGAAAACAAACTCATCTTCATCGACCTTTACACCACTTGGTGTGGTCCGTGTAAACTGATGAAAAAGAATACATTTCCTGATGCGGAATTAGGAGCGCTTTTCAATAAAAATTTCATCAGTCTTTATATTGATGCTGAAAAAGAAGGAATCGAACTTGCCAAGAAATTTAAAATCGTCAATTATCCGTCTTTCTTATTTTTAGATGAAAACGGAGAATTGGTTCAATACGATTACGGATATTACAACGCCAAACAATTTTTGACGATAGGACAATCTGTTTTAGAAAAGAGAAATCCGGACAAAAAAACGCCAACAATAGACGACGTGAAAGGTAAAATGGTGGGCGAAACCATTCCGGATTTTACGGCGAAAGACCAGTTTGAGAAAACGTTTTCTCTGTCTCAGGAAAAAAAGAAAACGGTGTTGGTTTTCATTCGCGGACAGTGGTGTCCGTATTGTAATAAATACATTGAAAGCCTTCAGAATCTTGCTCCCGAATTGCAATCTAAAAATACAAGATTGGTCATCATTTCACCCGAAAAGCCAGAATTTATCGCAAAAACTATTAGCAAAACCAAAACTTCTTATTCTGTTTTGTTTGATGAAAACTACAAAATCGCAGAACTTTTTGATGTGCTTTACACGCCGGAGAAAAAAACGATTGATTTATATGAAAAACATTTGGGAGACGATTTCAAGAAAAGCCGTTCCGATGATTCTTCAAGATTGCCCGTTTCTGCCACCTATATTTTAGATGAAAATCAAAAAATCATCTGGAGGCATTTTAATCCAGATTATAAGGAGAGAGCTTCTTTGGAGGATATTTTAAAACAACTTTAATTAATTTTTTAACCGCAAAAGTTGCAAAAGAAATGATTAAAAAAGAAATTAAAAAGTTAGCAAAACCCAATACATATTGTAAACTTTTGAAAATCTGACCACAATATTAAACTATTGATTCTTTTGTGGTTAAAGAATTTATTTAAACAACTTCAATTCAAAAATTATGAAAAATATAGTCACACTCATTCTCGTTTTTTTGCTTCCTTTTTTTGCATTTTCTCAGAAAGCTGAACATCGAAATTTAGAAAATAAACTGGCAATTCAGGGATACGATCCTGTTTCTTACATCGAACAGAAAAAAGCGGTAAAAGGGAAAAAAGAATTTGTAGTTAATGTAAATGGAGCCATTTATTACACTTCATCTGAAAAAAATAAAGAGCTTCTGAAAAAAGATCCTGCCAAATATGAGCCTGTTTACGGTGGTTGGTGCGCTTTTGCAATGGGAGATTCTGGTGAAAAAGTGGAAATCAATCCTACCACTTTTAAAATAGTTGACGGAAAAACTCATTTGTTTTATAACAAATTTTTCAGCAATACGCTGACTTCGTGGAATAAAAACGAAGGCAAACTTAAAAAAAACGCAGACCAAAACTGGAAAAAACTGACCAATTAATTCATTAAAAATTAAAATTATGAATACAATTAAAATTTTACTGGGAACGACATTTTTACTATTTCTGCCAAGTAATTTTATTTTTGCGCAGGGATGCAGTGATGCCGGATTTTGTACGGTCAGCAGTTTTCAGCCAAATAATAATGACAGCATAAAAGCTTATCGAAATCAATTTAAAACCGGAATTTTCTTTGGTAAAGCAGACAATTCTATTTCTGTTTTAGGGAATTATGTGGAGTACAACAGACAAATCAATGATCAATTCGGAGTTGACGCAAAACTGACGACTTTGGCGCAAAACGGCAACGATGTTTCCACTTTTGGGCTTTCAGATTTGTTTTTAAATGCCAATTACAGAGCTAATGAAAAACTAAAGTTTACTTTGGGTGCAAAAATTCCTTTGTCAGATGCAGGAAATTCTGAAAATAATCTGCCGTTGCCAATGGGTTATCAATCCAGCTTAGGAACGCTTGATTTGATTGCAGGAGTGGGTTATGAAGTCAAAAAACTACAGTTAGTTCTTGCTCTTCAACAGCCTTTAACACAAAATAATAATCAGTTTCTGGCTTCGCAATATCCTGCAAGTTCGGAGCTGAGAGGATTTTTATCTACCAACAAATTCCAGAGAAGCGGTGATGTTTTGCTAAGAGTTTCTTATCCTTTAAATATTAATTCAAAAATAAAACTTACGCCAAGTATTTTGCCGATTTATCACTTGAAAAACGATCGTTTTACGAACCAAAATAATGTAGAATTAGAGATTAACAATTCAAAAGGACTTACGCTGAACGGAAATGTTTATCTGGACTACGAAATCAACCGAAGAAATGGACTTCAGCTTAATGTGGGCGTTCCTTTTCTTGTAAGAACAGCCAGACCCGACGGATTGACGAGAAGTTTCATTGCCAATGTAGAATACAAAGTGAAATTTTAAATCATTCAATCAGAAAATTTATAACAAATAAAAACATCAGAAATTATGAAAACAATTATCATTACCTTCATTACAGCCATTCTTTTGGTTTCCTGCATCAGAGAAAATACTGCAACGGAAGATTTAATGGAAATGGCTCCCGAAAATGCAGTATTAAAATACTCAGGAAATTTTATGCAGGGACCTTTCGGAAATAACGTCAACGGAAAAGCGGAAATTTACGAGAAAAACGGAACTTTTACCTTGGTTTTCAATGATGGTTTCACGGTAAGCAATGGTCCGGATTTATACGTTTATGTAAGTAAAGAGCAACAACCATCACAATTTGTTTCTCTCGGAAAACTAAAATCTGTGAATGGCGGACAAACCTATACGTTTACAAGTGCGATCAATTTTGACGAATACAAATACGCCGTTGTACATTGCCAACAATACAACCATCTATTTTCCTACGCATTACTTCAAAAATAAGACAACAATGAAAAACTATATCAATTGGGCATTACGATTAATCCCCGCAATTATTTTGCTTCAAACTTTGTTCTATAAATTTACAGCTCATCCTGATTCTGTTGCTATTTTTTCAAAACTGCACGCAGAACCTTATGGAAGAATTTTTTCCGGAGTTTTGGAACTCATCACAGCATTTCTGATTCTGAATCCGAAAACCACTTTTTGGGGTGCTGTCTTAGGATTTTTTACAATGATGGGAGCGATAGCGTCACACATTTTCATTCTGGGAATTGATACCAATAACGATGGAGGAAAACTATTTTTCCTTGCCGTAACCGTTCTTGTTTTCTGTGTGATTCTTTTGTTTAAATTTAAAAAAACTAAAGTATGAATAAAAATGAATCGGTTTATATAATCCTGTATGAGATTCTTACCGAACAACAGAATTTGCTGAGGAAAATTACTGCAAAAATGTACACGCACAATATTCCGTCTCTGGATGGTGCTACAATTGGTGGTCACACGAGACATATTATTGAGTTTCTGGAGATTTTACTGAATTCTTATCATACGAATCAGATTAATTATGATGAAAGACAAAGAAATCTGGACTTAGAAAAAAATCCTGAACAAGCGATACAGGCGATTTCCGAAATACTTTCCGGCATTAATTTGCCCAACAAAAATTTGATAATGCATCAAACCGTGGGAAATGTCTCTTTGGAAATTCCGACCAATTTCTTTCGGGAGCTTTTGTACAATATTGAGCATTGCATTCATCATCAGGCGTTGATAAAAGTAGCTTTTAACGAAATTAAAATGAGTCATTTACTTAAAAAAAATTTCGGAATTGCGCCTTCAACAATTCAATACCGAGAAACTCAAAATTTAAACTAAATGTGTACGGTAACCTATTTTCCGCTTAAAAATAAAATGATTCTGACTTCCAATCGGGACGAAAAACCCAATCGTTCTGCACAGGAAATCTATAAAGAAAAAGGTGTTTTTTATCCAAGAGATGCCACCAAAAATGGGACTTGGTTTGCAGTTTCCGAAAACGGAAATGCAATTATTTTATTAAACGGTGCTTTTGAAAATCATCAGAGAAAATCAGAATACAGAAAAAGCAGAGGACTGATTGTTTTGGATTTAATTATTAAAAAAGACATTTTCAAGTCAATAAAATTGATTGATTTAGAGAATATTGAACCTTTTACTTTGGTTATTTTTCAAGAAAATCAGTTGGCAGAATTTCGTTGGGACGGAGCTGAAAAACATTTTAAAATGTTAAATAGTAACCTTCCTTATATTTGGTCTTCTGCAACATTGTATGATAAATCGGCAAGAGAAAAAAGAATACAAATTTTTCAGGAATTTCTTCAAAACGAAACGATTTCCGAAGAAACAATCTGGGATTTTCATCATCAAAAAACCAATGATCTGGAAAAAGGAATTACCATCAAAAGACAAAATATGATACAAACTATAAGTACGACACAACTTGTTATTTCTGATGAAATGACACTGAAACATAACGACCGACTCAACGAATATTCAAACCCTGCAAAAATTTTTCTGAACAATGAAATTCACACATCGTCTTCATAAGATTACAAATTGGGAATATTGGTCAACATTTACCATTTACTTACCACTTTTGCCGGTTTGGCTGTATTGTGCATATAAAGCAAGAACACTTCTGTTTTTTCACGGTGCCAATCCTTCCATAAAATACGGCGGAATGGCAATGGAAAGCAAGAAAGAAATCTATGATTTGATTCCCGAAAATTGGATTCCGAAAACCGTTTTTGCTTCTTCGGAAACTTTATTTGATGAGATTTTAGTGGAATTACAATTAAAAAAAATTGATTTTCCTATTATTGTAAAACCCAACATTGGGTTGAAAGGTTTGGGCGTTGCTGAACTTAAGGATTCAGATGAATTAGAGAATTATCAGAACAATAATGACTGTGATTTTTTGATTCAGGAAAAAATAAATTATCAGAATGAAGTCGGTATTTTCTACCATCGATTTCCCGACGAAAAAAAAGGAAAAATTACCGGAATGGTAAAAAAAGAATTTCTTTCTGTAAAAGGAGATGGCAGAAAAACGTTGAGAGAACTGGTGATGGAAAATCCGAGAAGTGCATTCCAAATCAAAGCCATAGAACAGAAAATGGGAAGCGAAATGAGCAAAATAGTTCCCGAAAATGAAGAAATTATTTTAATTCCATTCGGAAGTCATACAAGAGGAGCGAAATTCGTTGATATTTCAAATGAAATTACAGAAAATTTAGCACAGAAAATAGATGAAATCTGCACCAAAGTGAATGGTTTTTATTTCGGAAGATTAGATGTAATGTTTGAAAATCTGGAACTTTTAAAAAACGGAGAGAATCTTAAAATCATAGAAATAAATGGCGCTAAAAGCGAACCAACGCATATGTACGACCCAAAACATTCTCTATTTTTTGCGTGGAAAGAAATTACTAAACATTGGAGAATAATGGCAGAAATCAGTCGTAAAAACCACGAAACAGGTTTTCCTTATCTAGATATTCAAGAAGGATTTTTGGCTCTGAAAAATAATCTGACGATAGAAAAAAAGCTGAGAAAGCTTTCGTCGGTTGATTGATATATTTAGTTGCTCATCAAGATAAATATATTGTTTAAAATTTGATTACTGCAATTATATACTTGAATGTACAAAATCAAAAATAGCTATGATATTGGAATTGCTAACTTTATTAGGATACAATTCTTATACTCAACCATAGTTGAAATAATTTGACTTTATTTTACTTCGATGGCTTCTGCCTTTTCTTAAATATTTTACGAAGTATATTTAATTTGTATGTAGTTAATAGGATTATATAAAAATCAAAATTGGCACAATCAAGTATATTGTAGCCTAATTAGGTGATTATATACTTAAATGTACCGAATAGCATCTTTATCCAAAATATGAGTTTTACTATTCAATACAAATAAGCCAGATTGATCATTGGTATTTTACTATTTTAGATTTTTGAGATGATGCATTTAAATATATAGTTATTATTAAAATATACTTTTTAGTATAATTTATTTGTTTTTAAAAAATACTTTTTAGTATATTTGCAATGTTAAATTAAAATATAATGTTAACCAAAGCAGAAAAAACAAAACAATTTATTCTGGAAACAGCAGCGCCACTTTATAATGAGAAAGGGATTTCCGGTGTGAGTATAGATGATGTTTTAGAAGCCACAAAATTAACAAAAGGCTGCATTTACGGACATTTCAATGGTAAAGATGATTTGTCGGAACAAGTGATTGATTATTCACTAAATAAAATGTCAGTTAAAATGTCAACAATTGTTTCCCAAGGAAAAACAGCTAAAGAAAAAGTTTTTCTTTATCTTGATTTTTACAAAAATCCGATGGATACATTTATAGCGGGAGGTTGCCCGATATTCAATACAGCGGTGGAAGCAGATGATAATTTTCCGATTATTAAAAAGAAAGTTGCAGCTACTTTAAGAGCCGGACAACAAGGAATAGCTAATGTTTTACAGGAAGGAATTAATAATTTGGAGTTTTCAGAGAAGCTTAATCCGGAGGCTTTTGCATTCAAAGTGATGGCGGCTGTAGAAGGCGGCGTTATTCTGTGCAGAACAATGGAAATCTCAAAACCAATGATAGAATTGGTAAAAAGTTTAAAAAATGAATTAGAGCTGTATTCACTCTGATTTTTTTTAATACAAAATATACTAAAAAGTATATTTTAGAAATAATGATATTTAGAAATCAATTTCAAAAAAAAGAAAATATGAACAACAAATTATTCGAAAGCTATGAGCTTAACGGACAAATTTTAAACAACAGAATCGTAATGGCTCCAATGACAAGAGCCCGTTCTGCAAACGAAGGGAATGTAGCAACAGAACTTACGGCAGCCTATTATGCACAACGTGCAACAGCAGGACTCATCATCAGCGAAGGAACTTTTATCAGCGAAGAAGGAATTGGATTTATCAATGTTCCCGGAATTTATACTCAACCTCAAATAAAAGGCTGGAAAACCGTAACCAAAGCTGTTCACGATAAAAACGGTAAAATATTCGCCCAGCTTTGGCACACAGGAGCATATTCTCATCCGGATTTACATAACGGAAAATTACCTTTGGCGCCTTCAAATGTTAATCCGAACCAACAAGCTTTCACACCAGAAGGTTTCAAACCAACCGTGGCTCCACAGCCAATGACGATTGAAGATATCAAAAGAACGGTTCAGGATTTCAAAAACGGAGCAATCAATGCGTTCGAAGCAGGTTTTGATGGGATAGAACTTCACAGCGCAAACGGATATTTGTTGCAACAGTTTTTCAGTAAAAATTCCAATAATAGAACCGATGAATACGGAGGTTCGCCAGAAAATAGAGCAAAAATTCTTTTCGAAATTTTAGATGCCATCAAAGAAGTTGCCGACACCAAAAAAGTAGGCGTTCGTCTCAATCCTTCTTTGAACGGAATTATGGGAATTGCTGTGGATGATGAAACCATCGCAACCTATGACTATATCGTCAACCGATTGAATGACTATGATTTAGCTTATATCCATTTAATTGAACCTTTCACAGACGTTACCGACAACGAAAATGCCATTCAGGAAGTCGCAAGACATTTCCGTAAAATCTACAACGGAACTATTATCATCAACCGTGCTTTCAACAAAGAAACGGCGACCAAAGTTTTGGAAGATGCCGATGCAGATTTGGTTTCATTTGGAGTTCCGTTTATCGCCAATCCCGATTTGGTGGAACGTTTCAAGATAGATGCCGCTCTTAATGTACCCGACCAGGAGACTTTTTACACACCGGGAGAAAAAGGTTACACGGATTATCCTTTCCTTAACAACTAAAATAATTGGGGCGACCGGGCGGGCTATCCGCTATATCTTTTGTTCCGCTAAAGCTCCACAAAAGGATGTCGCTTCTATCCCTGTCGCAAGGCAGTCAATCATTAGAAATTTTCAACAAAAATAACAATTCAACAAAATGAAAACAACAGGAAATACCATATTCATCAGCGGCGGAAGTGCCGGAATAGGATTAGCAATCGCTAAAAAATTAAACCAAGCAGGTAATAAAGTCATTATCAACGGAAGAAATGAAGAACGTCTTCAGAAAGCATTGTCAGAACTCACAGATGCTATAGGAATTCAGGGAGATTTGTCCATTGAAGCAGACAGAATCCGTATAGCAGAAGATCTCAAGACAAATCATTCAGATGTCAATATTATTGTAAATAATGCAGGAGCTGCATTCGGATATTTATTAAGCGAAACCACCAACGCTCACGAAAAAGCTCAGATTGAGATGAATACCAATTATTTTGCTATCATCCATTTTACAGAGCTGATGATTCCTCACTTATTGGAAAAAGAAGAATCAGCGGTTGTTAATATTTCGTCTATTGCTGTCTACGGAAGTCACAAATTCTTACCAACTTATGGCGCAACCAAAGCGGCACTACACAGCTATACAACAGCATTAAGACAAACGTATGAAGAACAGAAAAACCTTCAAATCTATGAAGTTTATCCTCCTTTAGTAAACACAGAGTTTTCTGCCGAGATTGGTGGAGCTGCGGGAATTCTGCCAAGTGAGGTGGCAGACGAATTATTCATCGGATTGGAAAATAACCTGTTTGATATTCCTGTGGGAGATTCAAAAATTTATGCAAATGCTATTGGAGAAGCAATGTCAAAATTAACTCAATCTTAAAAAGGATAATTAATATAAGTTAATCATTTTCTGTAATTTAGAATGGGAAATGATTGGTTTGTTTCATTTTTAAGTTTTACGATTATGAATTTAAAAAATAAAACAATTCTAATTACGGGAGGCGCTTCTGGAATTGGTTTGGAAGCCGCAAAACAGTTTTTGGCTTTAGGAAATGAAGTCATTATTACCGGAAGAAATCAGGCGAAATTAGATGTTGTCAAAAAGCAGTTTCCAGAAATTACAGTCATTCAATCGGATGCTGCAAAACCTGAAGATGCGATTGCTCTTTTCGAAAAAGTAAGTGCTTTAGGCGGAATTGATATTTTGTATAATAATGCCGGAGTTGGTGTTCCTCCGTTGAATTTGGGAGTTGCTAATGAAAAACATTTGGAAGGTGCAACGTATGAAATGGAAGTCAATTATTTCGGCGTAATTCGTTTGAATAACCTTTTTATAGAAATGCTGAAATCCCGTCGGGAATCAGCAATCATAAATACAACGTCTATTCTCAGCATTGTTCCTTCGGTATTGGAAGCGACATATTCTGCTTCAAAATCGGCTTTGGCATTTTATACAAAGTCATTGAGATCGCATTTAGAGTCAATAAATGCTTCAGTAAAAGTCTTTGAATTGTTGCCGCCGTTGGTTGATACCGATATGGTTGCAGACCGACAGGATAAAAAAATAAGTACGACAGAATTGGTAAAAGGTCTGATTGTAGGAATGCAAAAAAATATTGACACGATAAGAGTCGGCGATGCAAAAGCACTTTATCTTCTTAATCGAATTGCGCCTAAAAAAGCATACGATGTAATCAATGCAAAAAAAGAATTCAAAAAACTGAAATAATTATGAAAGCATTTCTAATCAATAAGTACACGAAAGAGGGTTTGCAGTTAGTAGATATTTCTATCCCAAAAATCAAAGATAACGAGGTTTTGGTGGAAATTCACGCATCAGGTTTGAACCTTTTAGATTCTAAAATCAAAACTGGCGAATTCAAACTGATTCTTCCCTACAAAATGCCACTTATTTTAGGTCACGACCTTGCAGGAATTGTAAAAGAAGTTGGGAAAAATGTAAAGAAATACAAAGTCGGAGATGAGGTTTATTCCCGACCAGCTGACTTTCATATCGGAACTTTTGCAGAATTCATTGCCGTAAGAGAAGAAGATTTAGCGCCAAAACCGACGAATCTTTCGATGGAGGAAGCATCTTCGGTTCCTTTGGTTGCTTTGACGGTTTGGCAGGCTTTACTGGAATTCGGACAGCTTAAAAAAGGACAAAAAGTATTTATTCAGGCTGGTTCCGGAGGTGTGGGAACTATTGCTATTCAGTTGGCAAAACATCTTGGAGCGACCGTTGCAACGACCGCAAGTACCAAAAGTTTTGATTTTCTTAAAGAATTGGGAGCCGATGTTTTAATTGATTATAAAACACAGGATTTTGAAACAATACTGAAAGATTATGACCTCGTTTTGAACAGTCAGGATAACAAAACACTTGAAAAATCTTTAAATATTCTAAGAGCCGGAGGTAAGATTATTTCAATTTCTGGTCCGCCAACACCAGAATTTGCAAAGGATATCAATGCTAATTGGCTGGTGAAAACGGCAACAAAATTTCTGAGCTTTGGAATTAAGAAAAAAGCAAAAAAATTGGGTGTTGATTACACATTTCTTTTTATGAGGGCAGATGGTAAACAATTAGCTGAGATTACAAAACTGATAGAATCGGGAATCATAAAACCTGTTTTAGATAAAGTATTTCCGTTTGATGAAACCAATAAAGCTTTGGAATATGTTGAAAGTGGAAGAGCGAAAGGGAAGGTTGTGGTGAAGTTGAAATAATCGTGAAAGTGTAAAATATTGAGTAATATTAATTTGAGATACATCTGTTATTATCGTAAAAAAATTCTAACGAATCTTATATCTTTTGTATAGATACTTTTTAACGTAAAGATTATATAAAATAACAGGCTTTCTTAGTTCAAAATTGAGAAAGCTTGTTTATAATTGAATTATTTCTTTTTTGATTTTTCCGATCCCATTTCAGCTTTCACTTTCTCGCGATGCTGAATTCCCCATCGTGTCATTGCGCCAACCAGTTCTTCTAATGTTTGGCTGTAGGGAAGAAGCTCATATTCAATCGTTACCGGATAGCCATTTTCTACTTTTTTAATTATAAATCCGTTCAGTTCCAAGTCTTTTAATTCGCTGGAAAGTACACGTGCCGAGATTCCGGTGACTTGCTTCTGAATTTCTGTAAATCGCTTGTTTCCTCGCGCCATTGCGATAATTATCATCAGCTTCCATTTTCCGCCGATAACGTATAAAGCATCCGAAACTGCCTTTAAAACGGTATGGCATTCTTCAGTGAATGCTTTGTTATCTGTTTGATTTTCTGTTGGTTTTTTCATTATTGCTACGATTGTTAGTTGGTAACCTTTAGGTAATAACTAATAAAATGTAACCAAATATAATATAATTTTGTCCAAGAATAATTACAGAAAGTAATTTTAAAATTTAATCAATAAAATTATGACATTAGAAATTTTAAAAGCCAAGCAGGATTTAAGAGACTTAATCGACAATTATGCCTATCTGGGTGATGAGTGGAAAATCTCAGAAGTTATGGATTTATTTACTCCGGACGTTATTTATAAAGTGTATATGAATGGGGCTTTGGTTGCAAACGTTTTGGGTAGAGAAAATATGGAGAGTGATTTTAATCTGCACGCTTCACAAGTAAAAACCTATTTCACATTAAACGGTCAGCATTCTACAAAAATTGACGGTGAAACGGCAACAGGGATTTCATTTTCTCAGATTAAAATGATTCGGGAAGTTGATGGTAAGGATATTTTGACAGATTATAGCGTGAAATATGAAGACAAATACGTATTCCAAAATGGGAAATGGCTGATTAAAGAAAGAATCGGGTATTTCGTAATCATTGAATCGAGAACAATTTCATAATACAAAATTGTAAAGTATTAAGCCTTTTCAAGATTTTAAAGTGATAGAATTTTTTGTTTCGACAGAGAATTCTATTGACGTTTTAATTTTAGAGCTGATTAGTTTGATTTTCTTAACTTTGAAAAATGAAAGAAAAGCTAAAAAGAGTTGTTTCTGAGTTTAATACTGAATTAAAGCTAAAAGGTTTTCGTGCATTCCAGATTGAACAGGATGGAAGTGAAACCCGTGTCTACAGCAGAAAAGAATTTTATAAAATCTGCCTTACGACAGGGAAAAGTAAAATTCATTATTCTGATAAAAGTTTCGAGCAGGAAGGAACGGTGCTTTTTTTCGGAAATCCGCATATTCCGTATTCCTGGGAAACCATTTCAACAACTTATAAAGGCTATACCATTCTTTTTTCTGAGGAATTCTTCAAGAATTCTGAACGTTCCGAAAGCCTCCAACAGTCTTCTTTCTTTAAAATCGGCGGAACCCCCGTTTTGAAAATTACCGAAGAACAAAGGCTCTTTCTCAATACGATTTTTCAAAAAATGATTGCTGAGCAGGAAAGCGATTATGTCTACAAGGATGAGTTAATTCGCAATTACATCAGCTTGATTATCCACGAATCTTTGAAATTGGAACCTGCGGAAGATTTTGACCAGAACAAAAATGCAGCATCAAGATTATCATCCGTTTTTCTGGAACTGTTGGAAAGACAATTTCCCATCGAAACTACAGACCAATCTCTGCAACTGAAATCAGCTCAGGATTTTGCAAAAAATTTGAATGTTCACGTCAATTATCTTAATCGAGCCGTGAAAGAAGTTACCGGAAAATCAACAACGACTCATATTACGGAACGAATTCTCACAGAAGCAAAAGCATTGTTGCAGCACACCGACTGGAATATCTCAGAAATAGCTTTCGCATTGGGATTCGATTATCCAACGTATTTTAATAATTTCTTTAAAAAACAAACCGGAACCAATCCAAAAGCATTTCGTTTGACGGAAGTTTGATTTTCTTAATTTTTGGTTTGATTATCATTAACTGTTAGCACGCCGCTGTTTCTAATTTTGTATCAGTAATTTTTAAACAAAATTCAGATATGAAAATAATAACAACAGTGATGGCTTTGTCCTTTCTTTTCATCGGACAGGCATTTGCGCAGAATAAAAAATCAAATCCAAGAAAAATGAATGCTACAGAACAAAACGAACATTATACTTTTAAACTCAGCGATAAAGTTACCCGAAAAGCGGTCACTTTTAAAAACCGTTACGGAATCACACTTTCCGGAGATTTATATCTTCCAAAAAATGCAGGAAACGAAAAACTGGCGGCTTTGGCAATCAACGGACCGTTTGGTGCGGTGAAGGAGCAGTCTTCCGGTTTGTATGCTAATCAAATGGCGGAAAGAGGTTTTGCTGTTATCGCTTTTGACCCATCTTACACAGGTGAAAGTGGCGGAGAACCGAGAAATATAGCTTCACCCGACATCAATACCGAAGATTTCAGTGCGGCTGTTGATTTCCTGGGACTTCAGGAAAATGTGGACAGAAATAAGATCGGGATCATCGGAATTTGCGGATTTGGAGGAATGGCACTGAATGCTACTGCTATAGATAAGCGAGTAAAAGCCGTTGCGACCACGAGTATGTATGATATGACAAGAGTGATTTCTAAAGGATATAATGATGTAGTTACCCTCGAACAACGAACAAAAACACTCGAAGACCTGAATCTGCAAAGATGGAAAGACGCGGAAACAGGCGAACAGGCATATCCATCTTCTCATCTTCCGGAAAAATTAACTGGTAGTGAACCTCAATTTGTAAAAGATTATTTTAATTATTACAAAACGGCAAGAGGTTTTCACGAGCGTTCAGTAAATTCAACAAAAGGTTGGAGATTGACCAGCGCACTTTCATTTATGAATATGCCCATTTTAAGCTACATCAAAGAAATTTCACCGAGACCTATGCTTTTAATTGCCGGTGAAAATGCACATTCAAGGTATTTTTCAGAAGACATTTACAAAATGGCTGCAGAACCGAAAGAACTGATGATTATTCCGAATGCGGTTCACGTTGATTTATACGACAAAGTGGATGTGATTCCTTTTGAAAAACTGGATAATTTTTTCAGAACCAATTTAAAATAATTGAACATTGCAAAAGCTGAATCTGCTTTTTTAAAAAGCGGATTCATCCTTTTTATTTCTCTAAATATTTAATAATGAGCTTTAACGAAGATATTTTTGCCAGACTAAAAAATGGTGAAACAATAATGCCCAACGACCCGGAAATTCATAAATTGCTGGAAGCTTCTTATGAGGTTAAGAAACAATTGATTCAGTTAAATAATTCCACAGAGCCAGATGAAATTTTGAAAAGATTAAGTGAAATTGTAGGTAAAGAATTGGAGAATGTGGCGGTGTTTACGCCTATTTACATCAATTATGGAAAGAATCTCAATCTTGGAAAAAATGTATTCATCAATTTCGACTGTACTTTTCTGACTCTGGGTGGAATTACCATTGAAGACGATGTTTTAATCGGCCCAAAAGTAAGCCTGATAACGGAAAACCATCCTTTAGAATCTCAACATAGAAAAGGATTAATTGGAAAATCTATTTTAATCAAGAAAAATGCTTGGATTGGAGCCAATGCAACCATTTTACCGGGAGTTACGATTGGAGAAAATGCGGTGGTTGCAGCCGGAGCGGTCGTTTCTAAAGATGTTCCGGACAATGTTGTTGTGGGAGGAGTTCCTGCAAAAATCCTCAAAACAATTGAATCATAAATTAAATGTAAAACAATGAAATATTTAATCATCATTCTTTTAGCGTTTAGTCCAACTGTAATCGCACAAAATAAAGTAAATTCAAACAAAATAAAATCAAACGAAATGAGTACAGATATTCCTAAAATAAGTGATTTTCCAACAGGTGAAGAAAACACGGCTTTTGCGCAGTATTTTATTGGCAAGTCCTATTTGGCGCCACTTACAAGCAATAAAGATTTAAATGTTCCCCTTTCTAATGTTACATTTGAACCGGGTTGTCATAACAATTGGCACAGCCACACCGGCGGACAGCTTTTGATTGTCGTGGGTGGCGAAGGTTTATATCAGGAAAGAGGAAAACCCGCACGTCGTTTAAAACCCGGAGATATCGTAGAAATTGCTCCGAATGTTGAGCATTGGCACGGCGCTACCACCGACAATTGGTTTTCGCATTTAGCAACGAATGGAAATCCGCAAACCAATCAAAATGTTTGGCTGGAAGCGGTTTCCGATGAAGAATTTGCTGAAGCCAACAAAAAATAATTTTCTATGATGAGCAAAAACAATTTTCTACAATGGATAATTCTTTTTATTCTCACATTAAATATGACAAAAATGAACGCACAAGAAAATAAAACCAATCAAAATTTAAATGCTAAAGAACAAAGTTTGGTAAAGATTTCTTCACTCACAGCAACTGGAAATCTTGGAAGTCTAAAACTTCAATTGAATGCCGGATTGGATTCTGGTTTGACGATTAATGAAATTAAAGAAGTCTTGGTTCAATTGTATGCGTACTGTGGTTTTCCGAGAAGTCTGAATGCTATTAATACTTTTAAATCAGTTGTAGACGAAAGAAAATCAAAAGGTATTAATGATATCGAAGGAAAGAAAATCATTGTCGAAAATAATGTTGAAGACAAATATGAACAAGGCAGAAAAACCCTTGAAGAACTTACAAAAATGCCACAAACCAAACCAGCACCAGGTTTTGGTGAGTTTGCTCCACGGGTTGACGCTTTTTTAAAAGAACATCTTTTTGCCGATATTTTTGTGAGCGATGTGCTGACTTATAAGCAAAGAGAAATCGTGACGATTTCTGCCCTAGCTTCTTTGGATGGAGTAGAAGGACAGTTGCAATCGCATATTAATATGGGAAAAAATATCGGAATTACTGAAAATCAATTAGCTCAATTGGCTGATTTGGTTCAGGAATCTGTCAACAAAACCCAGGCAAACACCGTTCGAAAAATCATTGGAAAACCGCTTGTTCCGATTATTGAAAACGATATGATGATTCGTCTTTCCGAAATTGAAATTATCCCTGAATTTTTAGAAGAATATAATTCTATTCTGAAAGAAGAAGCTTCAGCATCAGTAAAGCTGGAGAAAGGTGTGATTGCAATTTTTCCGATGTATCAAAAGGAAAATCCAACTCAGATAAGAATTGTAGAAATCTATACGGACAAAGAAGCATATCAGTTTCATTTGCAGACACCGCATTTTTTGAAGTACAAATCATCAACCTTGAAAATGGTAAAATCCCTGAAATTAATAGATATGGAAAGTTTGAATAAGGAAGCGATGTCTGAGATTTTTAAAAAGATAAAGTAGTATTAGACTAGGCTTTAGCTTAATAGAGTATTTGTTGTCTTGTATTTTTAATACTTACACCTCTCAAGTAATTTAAATTGCAACGTAAAAACGTGCTATAATCAGCTACTTTTGTATCCATAAGATCTGACTGAAATAACGAAATTTGTATTGCAAAATAAGCGATTGAAATATGAAACATTATAGTGACATTAGCAGTTTTAGCAGAGACATCGGTGAGAAGGTTCCTGAACATCCGTTGTTTTTTGTAACTATAGGGCACAGAAACGATATCAGTGATGATGACATTATATTCACAAGTGATTTTTACATCATTTCTTTTAGAAAATTTGTTTCCGGAAACATTACTTACGGCAAGAAGGAATTTGATCATCAAAGGGGAAAAATGATTTTTTTCAAGCCCAATCAGATGGTTACATTTAAAAATGTAAAATCAGAAGATGATTGTTTTTTAATATGTGTTCATCCTGATTTTTTAGCAGGAAATGCTTTGCAGAGAGAAGTAAAAAGCTATGGATTTTTTGATTATGAAACCAGCGAATCACTTTACTTGTCGCCTGATGAAGAAGAGACGGTCTGGAACCTGGTGCGGATTATGAAAAAAGAAGCACATAACAATACGGATGCTTTCAGTAAGCCAATTATGCTTGCCCATTTGGGAACGCTATTAACTTATTCACAGCGTTTTTATAAAAGACAGTTTATCAACCGTATTGAAATTGCAGGAGCTTTTGCAAGTCAATTTCAACAGTTACTGATTAATTACTATAACAATGATATGGTGAGTCAATCCGGACTTCCGACAGTCTCCTATATGGCTGACCAGCTTAATGTTTCGCCTCGGTATCTGAGTGATCTTCTCAAACAGGAAACAGGTAAGACTGCCATTGAACTTATTCATCTTTACCTCATTAACGAAGCGAAAAATCTCCTATTAGAAGGAAAGATGAATATTTCAGAAATCTCGTTTTCTCTGGGATTTGAAAATTCTAACTATTTTGCACGACTTTTCAAAAAAGAAGTGGGTATCCCTCCCAATGTTTTCAGAAACAATCAACTGAATTAATTGAAATACATTTTCTGTCATTTTTGCTCTCAAAGATCATTTGAGCAGATAAAACTTTGCCTATTTTCTACTAAATAATTTAAAAATTAAACTCAATCCATATAAAACAAATATCGAAATGAATACAGAAACAAGACAACTATTTGACAATTTAGAATTTAAAAAAGGCATTAAAACAAAGAATAAAATTGTAATGGCACCGATGACCACTTGGTCAAGTAATGATGACTATACAATCTCAGATGATGAGATCAGACATTATGAAGCGCGAAGTGGTAATGTTGGAATGGTGATCACAGGTTGTACACGTGTAATGGCTAATGGTATAGGATTTACAAATGAATATGCATCTTACGACGATTCTTTTTTACCAGGTCTTACCAAATTAGCAGCTGTCGCAAAGCGTGGCGGTGCTCCGGCAATTTTACAGATCTATCACGCAGGAAACAAAACGGTCTTAGATCTTATTCCTGACGGAGTTCCGGTGAGCGCCAGTGCCGTTGCATTGGCGCCATCCGGGTTTTATGCAGGAGGCGTCGTTTCACGTGAACTGACACACGACGAAATTCTTGATATCATTAAAGCGTTTGGCGAAACCACTCACAGAGCCATAAAGGCTGGTTTTGACGGTATTGAATTGCACGGTGCACACGGATTTCTTATTCAGAATTTCTTTTCGCCTTACTATAATCAGAGAACAGATTATTGGGGTGGGACGCCTGAGAAGCGAATGAACTTTGCAGTGGAGATTCTCAAAGAGGTCAATCGTGTTATCGCTGAATATGCCGATAGACCATTTCTTGTGGGGTTCAGAATTTCACCTGAAGAGGTTGAAAGCTATCGTGTAAAAGATACCTTCCAATTTATTGATCAACTAATAGATTCCGGAATTGATTATCTTCACGTCTCACTGACTGATCTGTTGCACCAAAAACCTTTAGATGAGGATGGTGAAAAAACAATATTGGAACTTGTACTTTCTCACGTTGAACAAAGAATTCCTGTCATTGCTGCGGGAGGTATCAAGCAAGGAGATGACGCAATTGAAGCCATCAATATGGGGTTGTCGCTGGTCGCTGTAGGTCACGGTTTAATCATTAATCCGGACTGGGTTGGGCTTATCGAGGACGGACAAAGAGCCAATGAAGCATTAAGTATGTCGAAGGCCGATGAGTTAGCTGTACCTAAGAAATTACAGGCCTTTATCAAAATCGCCACGGGTTTCTTTCAAGTAACAGATTAATTTGTGCAGAGTTATAAGAATAGTGCATCCATTGCATAACAGCTATAAACAGATTGATTGCATTAATCAATCTGTTTTACGTGGAATTTCATCATAATTTGGTTCCAAATAATAATAAATTAAGAAGCTGTTTAAAAAAAAATGAACGTTGTTCAAAAAATATTTATACATTTGCATCAGAAATTCGATTATGAGTATCAGCGAAAGAAAACAGCAGGAAAAAGAAGCACTGAGATTATTAATCCTCAACGGTGCCAAGAAGTTATTTGTTGAGAAAGGAATCGATCAGACCACCATTCGAAATATTGCTGACGAGATCAACTACAGTGTAGGAACGGTTTATGTCTATTTCAAAGATAAGAGTGCAATTCTTCACGACTTACATTCTATCGGTTTTAGAGAATTGGGTGGATACTTCAAAGAATTACTTTTAACAGAAGACCCAATGCAAAGAATAAAAAAAATGGGTACAATCTATATGAAATTTGCCTTGGAAAATTCTGAGATGTATGATCTAATGTTTAATTTAAGAGCCCCTATGGAATATCTGGAAAATACAGATAACGACCTTTGGTCTGAAGGAACCGAAACCTTTGGTTACGTAAAAAAAACAGTGGAAGAGTGTATGCTGAAAGGTCACTTTAAAAATCATAACTCTGAAGCATTGGCCTTTATGATATGGAGTCTAGTTCACGGAATGTGCAGCCTTGAAATTCGTCAAAGGACCAAAGGCTTAAAATTCAGCAGTCCTGATACGATTATGTTTGAAGGGTATAATGAATTTTTGAAAATGCTGGATAAGCAATAATTTTTTTTCAAATAATTGAACTATGTTCAAAATATTAACAACGATTAATAAATAGATTAGGAATATAATTTTAAACGAATTTTCTAACAAATAATAATATAAAGAGGAGAAAATTACAAGTAAAGAATCATTAAATTTTGCCAACCTCATTCTCCAAATTTCTTAAAATTCATTGATATGGAACTAAGCAATCAAAAAAAAAATTACGACGTCATTATCATTGGTGGTAGCTATGCTGGATTAGCTTCTGCCTTGACACTTGGGCGATCTTTAAGAAACGTTTTAATTATTGACAGTGGAAATCCCTGCAATAAACAAACCCCTCATTCACAAAATTTCTTGACGAGAGATGGTATGCCTCCGGGAAAAATTGCTGAAATAGCTAGATCGGAAGTTGCTAAATATCCGACCATTGAGTTTTATAATGGATTCGCAGTAAATGGAAGCAAAAAATCAGAAAGTTTTTCAATCCTGACTTCAGATGGAAAATCATTTGAAGGTAAAAAACTTATTTTTGCTACAGGACTCTTAGATACAATGAACGAAATTCCGGGATTTGCAGAATGTTGGGGTATATCGGTAATCCATTGTCCATATTGTCACGGATATGAATTCAGGAATAAGAAAACAGCGATTTTAGCAAGTGGAGATCGATTGGTTTATTTTTCTTCATTAATCAAGAATCTAACCAATGATGTCACCTTAATTACATCGGGTAACATTTCTGGTAATATTGATACTATAGCTAAGCTTAAAAAAAATGGTATAAATGTAATTGATAAAAAAATTACGGAAATAGAGCATCATCAAGGGCATTTACGTCAAGTCCGTTTTTCTGATGGGACAACAGAAAGTTTTGAAGCAATGTATGCCCCGGTTCCATTTCAACAGCATTGCAAAATTCCGAATGATTTAGGATGCGACATCTCAGATTCTGGTTTAATTACAGTTGATTCATTACAAAAAACAAATGTTGACGGAGTCTATGCAGTCGGTGATAATTCCAATCCTTTAAGAGCGGTCTCACTGGCGGTCTCTTCCGGAACTATAGCGGGAGTTGGCGTTAATGCGGAGTTATCTGCCGAGTTGTTTTTTTAGGGATTACCCGGATAATTTTGGTTGAAACATAACTATTAAACGGATTCCTCATCAGTTAGTTCTCTAATATTTAGCTTCTACCTTACTACCAATTTTACTTATAGTGAAAGGAAATTTTTTTCTTAATTAATGAACATAGTTCAAAATATAAACAATGTATACTTATATGAAGAGTTTATTATCTTTATTTTTGGTAATCCTCGGTGTTTTAGGAGATTGTCAAAGCTATCTGAACCGATATATCGAAATCGGTCTGGAAAATAACGAGGTCATCAAGCAGAAGAACTTCGACATCAACAAGAGCTTGTATGCCCTGAAAGAAGCGCAATCATTGTTTTCCCCAAACGTTGCCTTTGTGACGAATTACACGATTGCAGACGGCGGAAGAACTATCGATATCCCGATCGGGGATATGCTGAATCCCGTATACAGCACTTTGAATCAGATCACCAATTCCAATGCTTTTCCTCAATTGCAGAATCAGTCGGTGTTGATCAATCCTAATAATTTCTACGATGTCAAACTTCACACAACGATGCCACTTTTAAATTATGAGATCATTTACAACAAAAAAATCAAGGCTCAACAAACCACGTTGCAAAAGATTGAATTGGAAATATACCAGCGCGAATTGGTCAAGGAAATAAAAATTGCCTATTACAAATATCTGCAGTCTGTGGAAGGCATCAGAATTTATGAAAATGCATTGTCCATCGTCAAAGAAAATCAAAGGGTCAACAGATCGCTCTTTAAAAATGACAAAATCAACCGGACAGCAGTTCTCAGAAGTGATAATGAGGTTACAAGAATTGAGGCGAATCTTGAAACCGCAAAAAATACAAGCAAAAATGCAAAGTCCTACTTCAATTTTCTTCTCAACCAGAAACTGGATTCAGAAATCGAAATCGATGAGAATATGGAATTACCCACAGAATTAATCGCAGAAAATACCGTAAACAGAGAAGAATTAAAACAATTAGGGCAAGCGAAAGAAATTATCGAGAACGTGTATCAACTTACGAGATCGAATTGGTTCCCGAGACTAAGCGGATTTGCAGATCTGGGATTACAGGATTTTGATTTCAAGGTTGATAAAGGTTCACGCTATTATTTTGCAGGTCTAAGTCTGGAATGGAACATCTTCTCAGGCAACAAGACCAAATACAAATTGAAGCAGGTGGAAGAGGACAGCAAAAAGATCGGTTCCCAAATCGACAATGTGAAACAGCAGTTATTGTTGCAGTTCCAGGTCTCTCAAAACAATTTGAGATCAGCCATAGAGCAATACCAATCTGATAATAAACAAAAAGAAACTGCCAAAAAATACAATGCCGACGTCACGAAATTGTACAAAGAAGGGATGGCAATTTACATCGAATTACTGGATGCGCAGAATCAGATGGTCAACACCCAACTCAACACTAATATCTCATTATATAACTCCTGGATTGCCTTTGCAGAGCTGGAAAGAGCCAATGCCACATTCAATTTTAACAAATAACCTATGATAACTATTATGAATAAGACAATAATCATATCCTTGATTTCCTTTTTCCTGATCTCTTCCTGCAAAGAGGAGAAGAAAGAAGTCAAACCATTTGAAAATGCTGAGGTCATTCCCGTGAAAACTGCATCTGTTGGCTCTTTAGCTCTTGCCGGAAACATTAATGCATCGGGTTTGGTAACAACGGAAAATGCAACAACCTATTCCTTCAAGATCGGTGGCGTAGTGAGTGGGGTTTTTGTGGAGGAAGGCCAGTTTTTCAGAAAAGCTCAGCTTTTGGCCACTTTGGATGAAACAGAGATACAAGCCGGACTGAATCAATCAGATTTGAATGTCCAAAAAAACGAACGGGATTACAAACGGGCCACGAATCTTTACAAAGACAGCGTGTACACTTTGGAGCAGGTTCAGAATACAAGAACAGGTCTCGACATTGCACGCAAACAGAAAGATGCCGTTGCTTTCAATGTTCGCTACTCAAAGATCTATGCTACAGCGGACGGTTTTGTTGCTCAGAAAGTGGCTAACAAAGGCGAGATCGTAGGATCGGGCTCTCCCGTTTTGATCATCAATGAAACTTCACACAACAACAATTATGTATTGAAAGTTGGTTTGACGGACACCGAATGGGCATCCACAAAGATCGGACAGAAGGCGGTAGTTACGCTGGACGGTTATCCTGATAGAAAATTCGATGCTTTTGTGTTCAGGAAATCTCAATCCGCAGATATGGCGTTGGGGTCTTTTCAGGTGGAGCTCAAACTGGCAATGAATGACAGTAAACCTGCCGTTGGAATGTTCGGAAAGGCAGTGATCAAGACCGATCATTCCGAAGATCTTATCGTGATCCCTTACAATTCCCTTTTAGAAGCTGATGGCAACAAAGCCTTCGTGTATGTTGTTGAAAATAACAAGGTCAAGAAAAGAGCCATTACCATTGCCAAATTTGAAAATGACAAAGTGTTCATACAGAACGGTCTTCAGAAAAGCGACAAGATCGTAATCTCCAACAGTGCCTATCTGAACGAGCAGTCTACCATTAAAATCATTAAATAGAATCTGATGAAAATTACAAATTTTGCCGTAAAAAACTATCAGTTTACGCTGATCATATTTCTTCTCGTTGCAGTGGTGGGTTTCCTCACGCTGTTTACGATGCCCCGTGCAGAAGATCCTGCAACACATCCGCCACAATATCTGATCACGGTTATCTATCCCGGAACGAGCCCGAAAGATATGGAGGAGCAGGTCGTAAAACCAATTGAAAATAAGATTTACGGACTGGAGAATATCGATAAGATTCTAACAACCGTTGAAGATGGCGTTGCAGCCTTTCAGATTAAGTTCAAATATGGTGTCGATGTCGATAACAAATACCAGGAGATCTCGACCGAGATCAATGCATTAAAAAACAGTGAGCTTCCGAAAGATATCTATCAGATCAAAACAGAGAAGATATCATCTTCCGATGTGAAGATTCTTCAGGTTGCCCTGGTTTCTGAAAATGCCTCCGAAAAAAAACTTCACGATGAAGCGGATAAACTTAAGTCGAAACTGGAAAAGATTACCAATCTCAAAAATGTTGTTTATTCCGGGATTCCTGAGCAGGAGATCAGAATAGATTTAAAACTGGACAAGCTTGCTCAGCTTAGAATTCCATTGAATGTCGTGATGGGAAGCTTACAAAGCGAGGCAGCAGACATTCCCGGGGGAAGCATCGATATGGACACCAAAGTTTTCAATGTGAAGACCAGCGGGAAATTTAAAAATGAGGAAGATGTTGCAAATACAGTAATCTACAATGCCAATGGAAAGATTGTCTATATGAAGGACGTTGCGGAGGTTGGTTACAAATCTCAAACGCTTGACCATATCACAAGGATTAACGGACACCGCTGCGTTTTGGTTACTGCAGGAATGAAAGATAATGTGAATATTACCGATGTTCAGAAAGAGTTTTCCCCGATTCTGGATGAATTTTCGAAAAGCCTTCCTGAGAATATCAAACTGATTAAAAACTTCGACCAGGCCAATATGGTCTCCCAGCGTCTGGGGCATCTGGGAATTGATTTCGGTTTGGCCATTTTCCTGGTTATAATAACCTTGCTTCCTTTAGGGACGCGTGCTTCGGTCATCGTAATGATCTCGATCCCATTATCATTGGCGTTGGGTTTGATCGCAATGAATGCGCTTGGATTCTCACTAAATCAGTTGAGCATCGTCGGATTGGTAGTTGCATTGGGATTACTCGTCGATGACAGTATTGTGGTTGTCGAAAATATTGAAAGATGGCTTCGCGAGGGACATTCGAAAAAAGATGCGGTTCTGAAGGGTACCAAACAGATCGGTTTGGCGGTTGTAGGCTGTACAGCGACATTGATAATTGCATTTTTACCATTGGCATTTCTTCCGGATGTAGCCGGAGAATTCATCAGAAGTCTTCCGATGGCGGTTATCACGAGTGTTCTGGCTTCAATGCTGGTGGCGCTGACCTTGGTTCCTTTTCTTGGAAGTAAATTTTTGAAGACCCACGACCACGAGGGGGGAAATATTTTCCTTCAGTATCTTCAGAAATTCCTGACGAATAGTTACAAGGGAATTATGCCTAAAGCCTTGAAATACCCAAAAATCACTATTGGAATTTCAGTGGGATTAAGTGTCTTGGCATTTGTTCTATTCAGTTTTACGGGGTTTAAGCTTTTCCCGACCTCGGAGAAGCCAATGTTTTTAATTAATATTAAAACACCGCTTCAATCCAGTATTTCAGAAAGTGACCGTGTGGCGAAAATTGTTGAATCTGAATTAAAAAATCATAAAGAAATTACCTATTATACCTCCAATGTGGGAAAGGGAAATCCACAGATCTATTACAACGTGCATCCACAGGACAGAAAGCCGGATTTTGCCCAGATATTCGTCCAGTTGGATGACGAGGCCAAGCCTGCGACAAAGACTGAGCTGATTGAAACCTTACGGGAGAAATTCAAAACGATGCCTTATGCCAAAGTAGAAGTTAAGGATTTTGAGCAAGGAACACCAATAGAGGCGAACATTGTCGTACGGTTTTTCGGCGAAGATCCTGCGGTCTTGAGAAAATTGTCTTCCCAGGTCGAAAATATCCTGAGAAAGCAGGAAGGAACAGTGTACATCAACAATGAACTGAACACCTATAAAACTGATGTCAAAGTTAAGATCAACAAAGAAAAAGCGAGAACATTAGGTGTACTGACCAGTGAAGTGGACAAGGTAATCCGTCTTGCCGTGGCCGGACTTCCTGTCGGTGATTATATTGATGACCGCGGTGATGCCAGAACAGTGACCTTAACCTTGCCAAGAGAAAAATTCTCCAATCTGAATGCTTTGAAAAACCTGTATGTTAATAATGTTCAGGGAACCCCGATTGCATTGAATCAGATTGCGACGGTTACTTTTGAAACTTCGCCGACAGCGATCAATCATTTCAACAAATCGAGATTTGCAAAAGTAACCGCAATGTCGGCAAAAGGATATTATGCCAACGACCTGTTGGTGGAGATTATTCCACAACTTAACAAACTGAAGATGCCGGAAGTCTATTCCTATAAACTGGCAGGAGAGAAAGAATCGGAAGGGGATACATTGGGAGGAAACTTTATCTCGGTTATTATCCTAAGTACATTTTTATTTGTAGCAGTTTTACTTCTTCAGTTTAAAACTTTTAAAGGAATTATTATCGTACTGTCAATCATTCCGTTGGGAATCTTGGGAGGTGTTATTTTACTGTTAATAAATGGAAGCCCAATGTCCTTAGTTGCCATCATCGGTTTTATCGGACTGTCAGGAATTCAGGTTAAAAATTCGCTGCTTCTGGTAGATTTTACCAACCAGCTCAGAATGGAAGGGAAGTCGATCGATGAAGCGATTGCCATTGCAGGCGAAACCCGTTTTCTTCCGGTGGTGTTAACATCTATTACAGCAATTTGTGGTCTGATACCTTTAGCCTTAAACTCAAACCCTTTGATTGCACCTTTAGCCATCGTATTGATCGGAGGGCTCATCAGCTCAACAATTTTATCAAGAATTGTCACACCGGTAATGTACAAACTGATTCCGCCAAGTTTGGACATTGAAGACGAGAAAGAAAAGTAAAGTAATCGTGCCTAAAAATAATAATGAGATTGATTGTGATATGCTAGTGCACCAGCGGCTTGTTGATAATTAACAATATGCGGTTTTAAAGTTGCGTTTTCTGCAGGTAAATAATCTCAAAAGGTAACGACCTATGTTCATTACCTTTTGAGTCTATCTTAGCATCCTGTGTTCAAGATCTGATGACAAAAGATTAACTATTGAGCAATCATTTTTTTATGATTGATACCCCATTCTTTTAAAGCATAGATTATTGGGGTCAGCGTATCTGCGTAAGGTTCAGACTTATAAATTATTTTAACCGGATAATCATCAATGATAATTCTTTTGATCAATTTATGCTGTTCCAGATCCTTCAGTTCCTTTGCTAAAACTTTTGGAGTAATTCCTTCAATACTATCCTGGATATCGGTAAAACGCTCATTTCCGACACCGACAGAAATAATAATCGCCAGTTTCCATTTACCGTTAATCACCTCTAGAGCGTCCTTTACGGGCTTTACGGTATTAAGACATTCATTATAGGGTTTCTTCTTAGCCATTTTTGTGTTCGATTTATTAAATATCCAAAGATCTTTCGTCATTAATCTCATTCATCAACTCAGCAAAAAGCTGTGCTGATTTCACGCGGTCTTTCAGTGCAAAGATATTAGAAACCATAATAATTTCATCAACATTTGTTTTCTGAAGAAAATCTTCTACCTGCTTTTTAACCGTTTCTTTGCTTCCTACAAACGAATATTTCAGCATTTGGTGTAGACTTGGGTGCTTTAAAACCTCTTTTAAATCTTCTGTCATTTCTGTCGGAGGTTGAAGTGGTTTTGAATTTCCTGTCAGAACGCCAAAAAACATTCTGATCAGGGATGTAAACGATCGTTCTGCTTCCTCATCGGTATCGGCAGCAATGATGTTGACTCCGGCAATTGTATATGGTTTAGACAAAACTTCCGAAGATTGGAACTCTTCCCTGTAAATTTCTAAAGCCGGATGCAGATGCGTAGATGCAAAATGACTCGCAAACGCATAGGGAAGCCCCTTTGCAGCAGCCAGATGAGCACTGTCTGTACTCGAGCCTAAGATATAGATGGGAACCTCAACACCTTCCGCAATCGGAACCCTCACTTTTGAGGTTTTATTATCTATTGAAAAGTATTTCTCAATTTTTTCCACTTCAGACGGAAACGAATGTGCCGCCTTCATAAAGTCGGAACGGATCGCCTGTGCAGTCGGCATATCGGTTCCGGGAGCTCTTCCCAATCCCAAATCAATTCTGTTGGGATAGAGTTGTGCTAAGGTTCCAAACTGTTCTGCAATAACCAATGGAGAGTGGTTGGGAAGCATAATTCCACCGGAGCCAACCCTAATTTGTGTGGTGTTTTCAGCAACATAACCAATTAAAATAGAGGTAGCGCTGCTCCCCACTGATTCTGAATTGTGATGCTCTGCAAACCAATATCTGGAATAATTATTTTCTTCTGCAACCTTCGCCAGTGCAAGTGAATTGTTCAACGTTTCTTTAAAGCTGCTGCCTTCCGAAACAATGGCGAGTTCTAAAACTGAATATGCTGTTCTTTTGCTCATTATATTTCTTTGTAAAATTTGAATTGTAATTGAAAAAATAAATTACAGTGCAAAGTTACAAAATACTTTACAAAAGAAAGTGATTATAAATAAGATAGCTATTTCAGGAAATAATTTCTTTATGAATTTTTACTTTCCTAAAGGAAAGTGCTATCAAAATGAAAGTAATTTTAATTTACCTTTGTATCTCGAAAACGGATCAATCATACAGATTTTAAATTACATAAAATGAATAAAAAAAACCGTATTACGGAAATTTTAGGAATCAAATATCCAATTATTCAAGGGGCAATGTCGTGGGTTACGAATGCAGAATTTGTAGCAGCAGTTAGTAATGCCGGAGGTTTGGGAATGCTGGGTCCGCACGCCGGACAAAAAACGAATCCAAAATCATTTGAAGAAATTACTGATCGTTTAAGAAAGGAAATACGGAAGGTAAAACAGCTAACCAATCAGCCATTTGCAGTACCAGTGGTTCTTTCTAACGATTTAAGTGACATTGATAAAATAGCAGATCTTCTCATTGAGGAAGAGGTAAAGGTTGTGCTAGTCAACGGTATCGAAAATTTTGATTTTGAACCTTTAGTGAAAAGATTTAAAGGCAACAATATTAAAACAATTTACCGGGCATTAAACCCAAGTGTAGAAGATGCTTTATATGCAGAAAGAATAGGAGTAGATATTTTGGTAGCGACCGGATTTGATGAAGGGGGAACCGTTCCCGATAAAATAATAGGTACATTTTCGATCGTACCAATGATCTCTGATGCGGTGAGTATTCCGGTAATGGCTGCAGGCGGAATCGCAGATATTCGTGCAGTTCGTGCAGCATTGGCTTTAGGTGCTGAGGGAATTTTCGCAGGAACAGTTTTCATCGCTACAGAAGAAAGTCCTGCTGCTGAGAACGTTAAAAAAATGATAGTGGACCACACTGCCAGCGATCTGTTGATCTTCAGAACCAATCCTGCCTATTATCGCTCTATACCAACACCTTATAGCCAAGAGCTTTTGGCAATGGACCAACAAGGTAAGTCACGTGATGAGATCGCCAATAAAATGTATAGTGAGCAAGGGTTAAAAGTAGGAATGCTGGATGGCGATATTCACAAAGGATATATAACTGTTGGAAACGGAATATCTTATATCAAAAATATACGTCCGGTAAAAGAGGTTATCGATGAGCTGATGTACGACTTTGATCAATAAATCTCCATTCCTGATCTGCATAAATAAGTTCAAAATAATTTTAAATTAAAGATGTTAAGATGCTGAAGACAGGGAAAAAACTCAAATTAGGTGCCGTTTTGGATGGATTAGGCTGGAATCATATGGCGTGGCAGCATTCCGAGATGCCAGCAGATGCCAGTGAAAACCTGGATTTTTATATCAAAAGGCACAGCTGGCAGAATCTGCCAAGTTTGATACCTTGTTTTTAGTAGATGTGAGTCACGTTGGTCCCGGAAATATTCCCCATTATCTGAGTATGTGCGAAGGGATCAGTATTATGTCCGCACTGAGTATGGTAACTAAAAACATTGGTCTCTCCGCTACGATCGCTTTTTCTTATGGTGATCCTTATAGTGCTGCCAGACAGATCTTATCTTTGGATAAAATAAGCAAAGGTCGGGCTTCACTCAATGCGATTACTTCCAATCCCGGCGGAATGATCAATTTCAGTCGTGGGCATCTGGGAAAGTCAGACCAATATCCGATGAACAAGGAATTTATTGAAATTGTTCTTGGACTTTGGGATACCTATGAGGACGATGCCTTTATCCGTAATAAGGAAAGAGGAATCTTTTTGAATCATCATAAAATGCACAACATCAACTACCGTGGAGATTATTTTTCCGTAGAAGGTCCTTTGAATATCAGTCGTTCAGTTCAGGGAAGACCGGTTCTTTATACTGCAGGAACTTCCGAAAACTTTATGGACATTGCGACAAGCTACACAGACGGTGTTTTCACCCACGGTTATGATCTGGAAGATACGGTAAATCTTGCAGACAGGATCAGGCAGAAACTTATTGCAAAACAGAGGCGACCGGAAGACTTTATCATTTCCATTTCACAAAATCCCATTGTTGGCGAAACTGAGAAAGATGCGATTGATAAATATATGGAGCTTATGCAACTCAGTCCAAAAAACAGTCTGCCACGGCCACTTTTTTTTGGTTCGGCTGAAATGGTTGCAGACCAGATTCAGAAATGGTACGAAGCAGGAGCGATGGATATGCTTCTAATACGACAGGATCATCCGTACGGTCTGCGTGATTTTACAGATTTGGTTGTTCCTATTTTACAGGATAACGGAATATTCAGAAAGGAATATGAAACAGATACACTGCGAGGCAATCTTGAAATTCCAAACCCGCCGTTTAGGAAGATTAATTAAAATTAGAAATAAATTATTATGAAAATAGGAATTATCGGTGCCGGAACCATCGGCGAAACACTGGCGAAAAAACTGAGCAAAAATGGTCATCAGATCTTTATTGCAAATTCAAGAGGTCCACACACCATCGGTTTTGCAGATAATGAAGGAATTAAAGCAGTAGAATTACGGGATGTGACAAAGAATGTAGATTTGGTCATTATTTCTATCCCTTTTGCAAAGGTGGCGGAATTGCCAAAAGATCTATTCAGTGAATTGGATAAAAATGTCCCCGTCATCGAGACGACGAACTACTTTCCACTCCGCGATGGTTTGATTGAAGAATTGGAAAATGGAAAACCTCACAGTGAATGGGTTTCCGAGCAGATCGGACGGACGGTGGTGAAAGCATTCAATAACATTGTGACACACAGTTTCAGAAAGTACGGTCAACCCAGTGAAACACCTGGAAGGATAGCGCTCACGGTTTCATCGGACAAAGAGGAATGGAAAAAAATAGCTTTTCAGATAATTGACGAAACAGGTTTTGACAGCTTTGATGCGGGAATAATTGCAGATTCGTGGCGTCAGCAACCTGGAAGTCCGCCATACTGTACCGATCTTACCATCGATGAAATGAAGGATACCATTGTTAAATCTGATAAGAAACAAACCATTATCAACAGAGAAATATCTACTCAAAAGATTGATGAACTTAGTAAAGAATATATGGATATTATATTGAGTACAAATTATCCGGAAGGATTTGTCGATCCCGTGATCAATATTTACAGATCAATTAATGGACTGCCTTTAAAATAAGTTTTTGTTATGTAAGTATGACTATGAGTTTAAATCAATTGCAAACTTTTTATGAATAAATATAATTTCAATTATGAAAAAATTAGATAATAAAATAGCACTGATAACAGGTGCTAGTCGGGGAATCGGAGCTGAAACTGCATTAGGTATGGCCACAGAAGGTGCTGTGGTTATTCTTGCAGATCTTAATGAAGATAATGGTTTAAAAACTGTTGACCTGATCAAATCCAAAGGAGGAAATGCTTCTTTTCTTAAAATCGACGTTACGCAGGAGCAGGACTGGATTGATGGAATTGCAAAAATAAAATCTGAGTTTGGAGCACTGCATATCCTGGTCAACAATGCGGGAATTGGTCGCTCCGCACCACTTACAGAAATGAGTCTCCAGACATTCAGGTTGATATTTTCAATCAACGTAGACGGGATGTTTCTGGGTATGAAATATGCTATACCATTAATGGAACAATCAGGAGGAGGCAGCATCATCAACCTTTCTTCTACTGCTTCGCGTAAGCCTTATGCTAATATGGCTGCGTACTGTGCGAGTAAAGCAGGACTTGCACATTTGACGAAAGTAGCTGCTTTGGAATGTGCAAATAACAAGACAGGAATTCGTGTCAATTCTGTGCATCCAGGTATTATAGAAACCCCTGCGTGGGACGATCTTGGCGGCTTGAATGGCGACAACGCGTCTACGAAAATCAATCTTGATGAGATGTCTGAAGCTACTGTAGCATTAGGTTACAAAGGTGTTCCGTCAGATGTTTCAAATGTTGTAATCTTTTTGGCAAGTGATTCAAGCAGTTATATTACAGGATCAGAAATCACTGTAGATGGTGGGCAGACTTTATTGTAGGCTTAAAGTTTGAAAATTTAATTCAATCAATAGTAAATCAGCCATATTTAATTTCAAGTATGGCTGATATATTTTCTAGCAATTCAAAATGTATAATCATAAAAATATTTATAGGAGATTATAAAGTTACATTTATGATTGTGACAAAATAGAAATAAATAAAAAGTTCTTTTTATGCAAAAATTAATTTGTTAATTTTGTATTATCTATGAAATCCTTAATACCAATTTATACGCTTGAGCAATTTGCCGAATTTAATAATTTAGCACTGCTTAATAAGGATATCCTTTCCTGCAGTTGCGGACCGGATGATCTTGCTGCAATCGACCTCAATTATCCAATTAAGATCAGCAGTTTCTCAATGTTGCTGGTTACCGGTGGAAAAGTTCGACTGAATATAGATTTCCAGGAGATTACGATGCAAAAAAAAGACATCATTTTTCTTTATCCAAATAATGTCATTGAGTTTCTAGAATTCTCACCCGATGCCTCATTCCAAAATCTTTTCATTTCAGTAGAGTACTTCACGAATCTTAACCTGCAGATGAATTCCAAGGATGCACTGGAGATTCTATCCAATAATTTTTCAAAGCTTCTGTCGCTATGTACAGATAGTTTTAATCATATCAATTCCGGTTTTGAACGACTTGAAGTACTCAATAATCCTTTAAATGAAACCATTTTCTACCAGGAAATACAAAAAGGAATTATCAATCTTGTGATGTATGAACTTGCCGGATATGTACAGAAACAGAAAAATCAATTATTAAAGACATTTCGTAAAGAGGATATTGCGATAAAATTTGCGCATCTGGTGAACCAGCATTATCAAACCCGAAGAGATGTTCAGTTTTATGCAGACCAGATTCTTGTGACCAGAACCCATCTTACAAGGACGATTAAAGAGGTCTATCTCAAAAATCCTAAACATATTATCGAGGATAAAATTATCTCTGAAGCTAAGATATTGTTACTGAAAAGTGAGTTCAGTATCAATCAGGTAATGACAGAATTGAGATTTGAAGACCAGCCTACTTTTACCAAGTTTTTCAAGAAGAAAACAGGTTTCAGTCCGAATGCGTACCGCAAATCGTTGGTAAGTGCTTAGACTCCTATTTTCAAAATGATTCAATTTGAATCATTCAAGCTTAAAAATGTTCTTTTTTGACAATATTAAGAATCTTTCTAACATTGTAGTCTGACTTTTTAGTCAATAATTTTGCAGACACATACTAAGAAAAATCTTAATCATTTATGAATAATTTCAGCAGAAAGTTAATTTCGGGCTCAGTACTATTTTGTGGCCTATTTTTACTGCAATCGTGTAACAAAAATGAGCAGCCATCACAAATGCCAACAATGGAATTGCCGGTTTCCAAGGTAGAGCAGGGCAACGGACTCGTTTCCAAAGAATATCCCGCCAGTATTGAAGGCGTCACCGACGTTGAAATTCGACCTCAGGTTTCAGGTTATCTTCAGAAAGTTTATGTAGACGAAGGTGCTTATGTCAGAGCCGGACAGCCACTTTTCCAGATCGATTCCAGAGTATATGCCGAGCAGTACAATACGGCAAAAGCAGGAGTTTCAGTGGCAAGGGCTAATTTGGCAAATCTGAATATTGACTTGAACCGAAGAAAAGAGTTAGTAAAAGAAAGCATCGTTTCCAATATCCAGATACAACAGGCTCAAGCGGCGTATGACGGTGCAAAAGCAGCGTTGACTCAAGCTGAAGCGACAGCGCAGTCAGCAAGGATTAATCTAGAATTTTGTACGATCAAAGCTCCCGTAAGCGGATATTTAAGCAGGATCAATTACCGTTTGGGAAGTTTGATCAGTCCGGCTGGTGTAGAGCCCATCACAGTTCTTTCAGATTCGCACGAGGTGAATGTCTATTTCAGTATGAGTGAAAATGACTTCCTGACTTTTCAGGATTCAGAAGTCGGCAGTACGATTGCGGAAAAGATCCAGAAAGCGCCAATGGTAGGATTGCAGATCGCGAACGGTCATCTGTATGAAGAAAAAGGAAGAATCGATGCAGTGGAAGGTCAGTTCAATTCCAATACGGGATCTGTGACTTTCAGAGCAAAATTCAAAAATCCTAAAAATATCATCCGTGGCGGAAATACAGGAAAGATAGTGATCGACCAACATTATGACAATGTAATTCTGGTTCCTATTGCATCCACGTCCAATATTCAGGATAAAGTGTACATTTTTACTTTAGATAAAGATAACAAAGCCGTTCAGAAAGCCATTGAAGTTTCAGGGAAAAGCGGAACCAATTATATGGTGACCAATGGTATCAAAGCCGGAGAATCCTACATTGTTTCAGGCTTTGAAAGATTACAACCGGAAATGCCTGTCGTTCCAAAACCTTCCAATCAACAAGCCAATAAAACTCAAGCTAAAGCTGTAGCGAGAAAAAGCTAGAATCCGCTTGATGTTTAATTTCAAATAAAATAGATCAATGTTAAAAACGATTATAAAAAGACCGGTCTTAGCGACCGTTATATCGGTGTTGCTTGTCATCCTGGGAATTGTGGGGATGAAAACTCTCCCGATAACTTCTTTCCCAGAGATTGCGCCTCCAAGTGTTACGGTAATGGCGGTGTATCCCGGCGCAAGTGCTGAAGTGATTGCCCGTTCTGTGGCACCACCTTTGGAAAACGCCATCAACGGTGTAGAGAATATGGATTACATTACATCCACTTCCAGTAATGGTAATCTGATGGTGAACGTGGTTTTCAAACTGGGTACCGATCCCGATCAAGCGGCTGTAAACGTACAAAATAGAGTTTCACAAGCTACAAGTCAGCTTCCTGCGGAGGTGAACCAAATCGGAGTGACCACAATGAAGCGACAAAACAGCATTCTTGCGATGTTGACCATCTATTCTGAAGACCCTTCTGTGAATGACCTGTTCATTGAAAATTACGCTAAGATCAACCTGGTTCCTGAACTGAAACGTATCAAAGGAGTAGGAGATGCGATGGTTTTTGGTAATAAGGATTATTCGATGAGAGTCTGGCTGGATCCACAAAAAATGGCGGCATACAATCTGACACCGCAGGAAGTTGCAGGTGCAATTCAGGTGCAGAATGTTGAAGCGGCGCCGGGTAGATTCGGTGAGAGAAGTAAGGAAGCTTTAGATTACGTTATCCGTTACAAAGGTAAAAATACCGAACCTTCTCAATATGAAAATATGCTGATAAAGGCAGGTACAGACGGAACAACTTTAAAATTGAAAGATATCGCTAAGGTAGAATTCGGTTCCTATGATTATGGAGTTTCATCTCTGTATGAGAAAAAGCAGGGTGTAATGGTTGCGTTGTTTCAGACTGCAGGTTCCAATGCCAATGAGATTGAGATCGCAGCACAGCAAAGAGTAAAAGAACTGTCGGCTTCATTTCCGGCAGGTGTAAAATATAATTTCATTTACAGTTCGAAAGAATCCTTGGACCAATCTATTGACCAGGTGATCCATACGTTGATTGAGGCATTTATCCTCGTTTTCATCGTTGTATTTATTTTCCTTCAGGACTTCAGGTCGACGCTGATTCCCGCAATTGCGGTTCCGGTATCTATTGTGGGAACATTTTTCTTTATGAGCCTTTTTGGATTCTCTATCAACCTTTTAACCTTGTTTGCATTGGTTTTGGCCATTGGAATTGTGGTGGATGATGCGATTGTTGTGGTAGAAGCTGTTCACGCCAAAATGGAACATCGAAAACTCAACGCCAGAGCAGCTACGATGTCGGCAATGAGTGAGATCACGGGAGCAATTTTCTCTATTACCTTGGTTATGGCGGCAGTATTTGTACCGGTTGCCTTTATGGAAGGACCAACGGGGATTTTCTACCAGCAGTTCGCATTGACATTGGCAATGGCAATTGTTATCTCAGCAGTGAACGCATTGACGTTAAGTCCTGCCTTATGTGCTATTTTATTAAAGCAACATCATTCTCCGGGACACGGACACGAACCTAAAAAACTATCATTTAAAGAAAAGTTCTTCGCAGGGTTCAATGCTTCATTTGATAAGATGACGTTCAGATATGGAAAATCAGTTTTGTTTTTATTAAAGAAAAAATGGGTCGCTTTTTCATGCTTAGCGATTGTAATCGGTTTATTTGCCTGGATGTTTGTGATTACGCCTACAGGGTTTATCCCGGATGAAGACCAGTCATTTTTGATGGCAACGGTAACACTTCCACCAGGTTCTACACAATCCCGTACGACAGAAGTTGTTGCACGAGCAGAACAAGTTTTGAGAAAACATCCTGCAGTCAAAAGTATTGTTTCTGTGAATGGACTAAATATGTTGAATTTCAGTACATCTTCTTCCAGTGCAGTGTTTATGCTTAAACTTAAAAATCCTAAAGATAGAGGGGAAGTTCACGACCTGAATCAAATTATTGGTCAGCTTCAGGGCAAAGTCAGTCAGATCAAGGAAGCTTCTTTCTTTGTGTTGGGAATGCCAACGGTTCCGGGATTTGGTAATACGAGTGGTATGGAGATCGTACTTCAGGACAAAACTGCAGGCTCATTGACCAAATTTAATGAAACTTCGAATGCTTTTATCGGTGCTTTGATGCAGAGACCTGAAATCGCAATGGCATTTACCACCTTCAACGCATCTTTTCCACAGTACGAATTGGTAGTGGATGAGGTGAAGGCCAAACAATTGGGTGTGAATGTTTCAGATGTAATGTCTGTGATGCAGGGGTATTATGGTAGTATGCAGGCTTCAGATTTCAACAGATTCGGAAAATATTATCGTGTCGTGATGCAGTCTCCACCGGAATTCCGTGCCGACCCCAATTCTTTGAACGGAATCAATATTAAAAATAATGTCGGACAAATGGTTCCTGTAAGCACGGTGGCTTCATTGAAACAAACGGCTGGTCCGGAAGTAGTTGACCATCATAATTTATTCAATGCCATCAGCATCACAGCGATGCCGGCTCCGGGATTCAGCACCGGTCAGGCAATGTCCGCTTTGAAAGAGGTGAGTGCGCAGAATTTGCCGACAGGATTTTCTTATGACCTGAAAGGAATGGCACGTGAGGAACAATCTTCAGGTGGACAGTCAGCAGTGATTTTCGGACTGTGTTTCATCTTTGTTTATTTTATTCTTTCTGCACAATACGAAAGTTATCTGGTTCCGTTTGCCGTTTTATTAGGAATTCCGACCGGATTATTAGGCGTTTTTGTGGGAATTTCGATTGCTGAAATTGCGAATAACATTTATGTTCAGGTCGCCTTGGTAATGCTCATCGGTTTGCTCGCTAAAAATGCAATTCTGATCGTTGAATTTGCGATGCAGAGAAGGAAAGCCGGAAAAAGTTTGACCGCTTCAGCCGTTGAAGGGGCGAAAGCGAGATTAAGACCCATTTTGATGACCTCTTTAGCGTTCATTGCAGGTTTACTTCCATTATTATTTGCATCAGGGCCATCGGCAATTGGTAACCATTCCATCGGCTATGCAGCTGTTTTCGGAATGTTGTTCGGAACTGTTCTCGGAGTGTTTATTACGCCAGTTCTTTTTGTGGTATTCAAATATTTGCAGGAAAGAATCAGCGGAAAACCTTTGGACGAAAGTGTCTGGGATTACGAACCCTCAAAATTAGCAAAACACAATCATTAATATCAATAGTTTGAGAGCCAAAGATAATTTCGAGTAGGAAAAACCATTTTTCTTACTCAGGTTATCGGCGGATAAAAATATTACAATGAAATCGAATATCAAATCATATACAAATTTCGGAGCTTTTGTAGCATTACTAACTTTAGCATCCTGCAATGTTCAGAAATATAAAGCTCCGGAAGCTGAGTTGCCGGAGAGTTTCAGAGATATTACTCAGCTCAATGTCGTGCAGGATAGCACACAAAGCAGTATGGCAAAAATTCCGTACAGGGAGTTTTTTACAGACCCGACGTTATTGTCACTCATAGAAAGCGGTGTTAAAAATAATAACGACCTCAAAGTTTCCATTAAACAAATTGAATCTGCAGCATTAAGCTACAACCGAGCGAAGTGGGGAAATGTGCCAAATGTGAATTTAAATTTAGCAACGGCATCCATCAGCAGACCTTCAGACAATAGTATGAACGGGCAAATGTTCGGACAAATGCTAGGTCAAAGATATATAGAAGATTACGGGTCTAATGTTTCAATTTCCTGGGAAGCGGATATTTGGGGGAAAATAAAAGGCAGAAAGGAATCTGCTTTAGCAGCTTATCTTCAAACCCAGGAAGCAGCGAAAGCGGTTCAGAATCAATTGGTTGCTCAAATTGCACAAGGCTACTACAATCTTTTGATGTTGGATACGCAATTGGATATTACCAACCAGAATTTAAAACTGGTGAACAACACTTTGAGAATGATCACCAAACAGCAGGAATTGGGGATTACAACCAGTCTTTCCGTTCAACAGCAGGAAAACACACGTGACCAAATGTTGGCGACAATTCCGGTCATTGAGCAGTCGATCACAATCCAGGAAAATGCATTGAGCATTCTGACAGGAAAAATGCCTGCTGAAATTCAGAGAACTCTGAAATTAACAGATATGCAGACTCCTGAATATAACTCCGTGGGAATTCCCGCTGAGTTACTGAGCTACAGACCAGATGTGAAAAGTAGTGAATTAAACGTACGTCAGGCTTTTGCCAATGTTAAAGTCTCAAAAGCAAGTATGTATCCTGTGTTAAATATCACAGCCCAAGGTGGTTTGAACACCTTTAATTTCAAAAATTGGTTAGATATTCCCGGGTCACTATTTGGAGCTGCTGCTGGATCATTAGCGATGCCATTGATCAATGGAAAGCAGTTGAAAACGCAATACGAACAGTCGAAAATCGCAATGGAGCAGTCTGAAATTAATTTTAAACAAACTGTTTTAAGCGCTGTCGGCGAGGTATCCAATGCTTTGGCAAATATAGAATCGGCCGATAAACAGGAGATAATTACCGTTGGTTTGGTAGCTAGGTCAGACAAAGCGGTAACAACTTCAACGAAATTATTCCAACAGGATATGGCTACGTATCTTGATGTGATTACGGCTCAAAATAATAAGCTTCAGGCAGAGTTGAGCTTAGCGAATATTAAATTGCAGAAGCTGAACTCAGTAGTCGATTTGTACCGTGCTCTTGGCGGTGGATGGTAGTAAATTCAATTAGATGAATATTTAAATACCATAATTAATTTTTTTTCTTGTCATAGCAGTTGGCAGATCTCTGCCAACTGCTATTTTTAAAATCAAATATAATGAGCGATACAGAGAATAAAATCAAAAATGCAACGGTGGATCTTTTGCTGAAAGAAGGTAATTTTGGGTTTACATTATACGATGTCGCAGAAAAATCAAAAGTAAGCCGGACGGTAATTCATTACTATTTTCGTTCCCGGGATAATCTTCTGGCTGTAGTTACCAGAGAAATTCTTACAAGGTTAGTACAACCCCGGTATGAAACATTGATATGTAAGGAAAAATTGAAAACTAAGATTTTCAATTTTTTGGAAAAGTCTGATAAAACCTGCGAAATGTACCCCTATATCGATGTATTTCTAATGGTAAGACATACGACCAGTAAAGACCTTCAAGCTTTTTTTGACGATATTTTGGAAAGTTTTAAAGATTTAATGTCGGAAGTTCAGGATGGTATTGATAGAAAAGAGATAAAATATCAGAATGCGCAATATTTTTTGAGCGATCTTTTTGCACTTTCTTCATTCTCATATATTTTCAGCAATTTTTTCTGCACCTTAGATATTGAACCAATCCATCAGATTAAATTTAAAGACTGTTTGGATAAAAACACCAGAATTTTAAAAATTCTTTTTACTAACGAAGTGCTTTAAATTGTCCGGGAATCATTCCGACAGTCTTTTTAAACAGTCTCGTAAAATAAGATGGACTTTCAATCCCCAAATCGTATGCAATCCCCAGAACATTAATGCTACGCCCTTATGCTGAGCTGCAAATGTATTTCAATTATTTAATGACTGCATTACAAAACGCTTACTCTGAGTTGTTCAATACAAAAATTAAAGATTCAAATTGAAAACAATTGGCGCTATTTGGCAGTATATGCCCTTAAAGAGCGTATCTTCAAACATTCTTATAGATGATTTGCTTCGATTAGGCCAAATTATATCTGAACTGCAAAACCTTTTCTATTGTAGAATTTCTTGTAATTATTATTAGATTAAAGTTTAAAGAAATTTACTTCAACATTGTTTTCAAAGAATAAGTATAATCGACTTTATTAATCATTATTTTCATTATTTATCCAGTTTATAAAATTGAAAAGATATTTGATAGAAGATTTAGAAGGAACTTTACAATTATCAAACTTCAACAATTTCTAAGTCAATATTAAATGCTATAGAATTTTTAATAAAATTACATACAAGTTAATGTTGCATTTTATACTGAACAGGTGTAACACCAACAATTTTCTTAAACAATCTCGTAAAATAGGAAGGACTTTCAAAGCCTAAATCATAAGCAATTTCTGCCACATTGTTTTCAGAACTTAACAAAAGATTTTTGGCTTCCTTAATAAGATAGATATGAATATGTTCCAAAGCAGTTTTTCCTGTTTCCTGTTTCAAAACATCACTCAGGTAACGGGTAGAAACTGACAGTTCAGATGATAGAAAAGTAACGGTCGGAAGGCCTCCTGTTAAATGATTTTTATTTTCAAAATATTTTTCCAAAACAGATTGGAACTTTTTCACTGTAGAACCGGAAACATTAATACTACGATCTATAAACTGTCTTTTATAAAAACGGTCAGAATATTTAAGGAAAGAGTCGATGTGTGAAAGAATAATTTCACGGCTGAACTCATCAGAATTTTCTTCATACTCCTTTCTTATTTTTTCGTAAAGTTCCCACATAATCAATTCTTCCGAAGGGGAAAGATGCAAAGCTTCGTTAATTTCATATTCGAAATAACCATACTTTTTAATTTGCTCATAAAGATTATGTCCTGAAAGATAATCTTCGTGGAAAAACATTACAAAGCCTTTTTCTGCAAACTGTACATTACTTACTTCAATGATTTGCCTCGGTTTCATAAATACTGCAGAGCCGTTACTATGGTCATATTTTGTTTTACCATACAAAACATAGCCAGACATTATTTTCTTTAATCCTACCATATAAAAATCTCCTGTGAAACGATCTTCGCCAACGGAATAAGTCATCAGCTCCTTACAGGTCATCATACTCAATAAAGAATGTTTTGGCGGTTCGAAACCACTTTTTTCGTGAAGTTCTACAATGCTTTTGTAATGGTTGACTTTCTCCATAAATTTTAATTAGAAATAAAAGATTAAAATTCCAGACTACAAATCTCGCATAAATACGAATGGAACACTTGACCATTTCACGGAATTGCCGATACATTTCCCTGATTTTCCAAAACGGATGTATTTCTGTGCTATTCTTCCGCTCAAATGGGCAAGAGGTTTGGTGTGTGGCTTACCTAACTTTGTCTCAACAAATAGAATAAAAAATAATAGAATGAATACTTCAACACAGGAATTAGTAAACAAAGTAATCAAAGCGCACGGCGGAGAAAACGCTTCGAAATTTCAAAATGTAAAAATCCACACGAGCATCGGAGGTGCGATTTGGGGAATCAAAGGCTATGAAAAACCATTGGATGATGTGATTTTCAAAGCGTCATTGACCGAGCAAAAAAGCAGTTGGGATAATATTTTTCAGGAAGGCTATCAGTCAACCTTTGAACCGAATAAAGTCCAATTATTTGATGAAAATGGAAAGTTAATAGAAGAACTGACTGACCCAAGAGAATCTTTCAGAAACCATACTGTAGAAACACCTTGGACAAAAGCCCAGCTTATCTATTTTTCAAGTTATGCAACGTGGAACTATACCACAACACCGTTTAATTTTTTGATACCCAATGTTGAGATCAACAAATTGGATTCCTGGACGGAGAACGGAGAAATCCTTGATCGGTTGGAAGTTATTTATCCCGAAGGTTTTGCCACACACAGCAAACGTCAGATTTTCTATTTCAATGAAAATGGACTACTCAAACGCCACGATTACTGGCCGGATGTTTTGGGTGGTTCATCTGCCACACAAATTATTGAAGATTATAAAAATTTTGAAGGAGTAAATATTGGAACTAAAAGAAATATCTACGTTTTGAATGATGAAGACAATAGCTATAATACAGAATTCAGCTTGGTGACAATCGATATTTTAGAAGTGGATTTTCAATAGAAACTTTTAATATTAAAAATCAAAAAAATGAAAACAATTTCAGTCCCGAATAAAGCACAACTTTCTGCAGAATCTCAAACAATCCTAGAATCAGTTGAGAAAAAAATCGGAAAAATTCCCAATCTCTATGCAACCATTGGTTATTCATCTTCAGCGTTAAAAGCAATGCTGGATACCGAAAATGCTCTTTCCCACAATTCATCTTTTTCGGCAAAAGAAAGGGAGGCGATTAATCTTATCGTATCGCAGGTGAACAATTGTGATTATTGTTTAGCGGCTCACACGGCAACAGCAAAAATGAGAGGCTTTACAGAAGAAGAAACCATCACTATAAGAAAAGTAGAATTTCCAGATTCAAAATTAAATACAGTTATAAAATTAGCTCAGTCAATTACCGATAACAAAGGCACGGCAGATGATTCAACATTGCAAAATTTCTTCGAAGCAGGTTATGACGAAAAAGCTTTAGTAGAATTAACAGCTTTAATTACTCTGAGAAGTTTCACCAATTATATCTTCACCAATACCCAAATTCCAATTGATTTTCCTTTGGCTCAAGCTATTTAAAAGGAAATTAATCATTGTTTTTAAATAAAATTTAAATTTTTACAAGATGACAACAATACAAAATATGGCAGTCAATGCCCCTACACAATATATCGATGTAAACGGAAATACCTATGCCTATCGTAGATTTGGAAAAAAAGGAGAGGTACCAATTATTGGTTTCCAACATTTCACGGGAACATTGGATAATTGGGATCCTATCATTATCAACGGATTGGCACAAGAACGGGAGGTTATTATTTTTGATAACAAAGGAGTGGGTAACAGTAAAGGAGAAACACCTGATAATGTTCTTGATATGACTAAAGATGCCGTGGATTTCATTAAGGCTTTGGATGTTGATAGATTTGATGTGTTGGGATTTTCTCTCGGAGGATTTATTGCGCAATATCTTGGTGTTAAATATGCCGAAATGGTACGAAAAATCATCATCGTGGGATCTGCTCCTCAAGGTGCCAAAGTTTTAGAGGGATTTAATGATTTAATAGCAAAAGGCTCACAGTTGAGTCCTGCCGAGCTATTTCTGTATATCTTTTTTACACCATCTGAGAATAGTAGAGCAAAAGGCAAAGAAACTTTAAACCGTTTGTACGAAAGGACTGAAGATAGAGATATGGAAGCAACCGAAGATACAGTTTTGAAACAGGCAAAAGCAATTACAGATTGGGGTAAAACTTCAGATATAGATCTTTCCCAAATGAAAAACCCCGTTCTGATTATTCAGGGAAGTAATGATGAAATGATGGATTCTGACACGTCTTATACCTTATTCAAACAAATTCCGAATGCTATTCTAACCTATTATCCGGATGCTGCACACGGTTCATTTTTCCAATATCCAGAGATATTTGTGAAACAAGCGAATGATTTTTTAAATGATTGTTAAAGACATTTAAATTTACATTTTTAAATAAAAATTACAAATTGTCCTTTTCAAAGAGGACTTTTGTATGTTTAATAGTGATGTTTAAAAGGTATTTCTGTGCTATTATTTCGTTAAAATGGACTAGATAATTTCTGCCGTTACAAATAACTTTGCTTCATTAAATAACACTAAAAATAAAACAATGAGTAAAGTAATTTTTATAACAGGAGCAAGTAAAGGGTTCGGAAAATTATGGGCAGAATCACTTTTGAAAAGAGGAGATAAAGTTGCAGCTTCTGCAAGAAACATATCTGTTTTAGATGATTTGAAAGCCAAATATGGAGACCAGATCTTACCTCTTCAATTGGATGTTAACAACCGTTCGGAAGTATTTGAAGTAGTGAAAAAAATTGAAGACCATTTTGGAAAAATAGATATTTTGATTAATAATGCAGGATTTGGGTTGTTCGGAACAACGGAAGAAACGACAGAACAGCAGGCAAGGGAACAGATGGAAACCAATTTCTTTGGCTCGCTTTGGGTAGCACAAGCTGTTTTACCGATAATGAGAAAACAAAAAAACGGACATATTATTCAGATTTCCAGCTTTTTGGGGTTAACAACTTTGCCGTTATTAGGTTTATACAACGCTTCGAAATTTGCAGTTGAAGGTTTAATTGAAACCATAGGAAGTGAAACCGCACATTTGGGAATCAAAGCAACATTAATAGAACCTAATGGATATGCAACAGACTGGGCAGGAGCATCTGCAATTCAGACTTCTTCGGAAATTACTGATTACAATCCGGTACGTGAAGCATTTGCAGCATCCGGCGACAATCCTGAAACTTGGGGAAAACCGGAAGCAACCATAGAACCTGTTTTAAACTTGATTGATAATGAAAATCCACCCAAAAGATTGCTGTTTGGAAGAATTGCTTACAACGCTGTAAAAAAGGTTTATGCAGATAGATTAAAAGATATCGAAACTTGGAGAGAAGTAAGTATTTCCGCACACGGTCATTAAAATTTACGATTGATATAATTGAAGATTAGATTCAGATAAATTGAGTTAAATTATATTAAAATTAATTCCGATGCAACATTATAAAACCCTTACCGAATTGCATTTGGGCAATAGTTGGGATGCACCACAACATCCGCTATTCAGTATGATTGGCTGTCAGTCCGATTGTACTTTGGGAAACCGGGAATTCACAACAGATTGTTACGTCATTGCTTTCAAGAAGATAAAATCAGGTGTTTTTATGTATGAAAGAACTCCGTATGATCATAACAACGGAAGTCTGTTTTTTGCCAAACCAAGACAAATTATAGAAATGAGAGATCTGGAATTTGAAGAACAGGGTTATATGCTTATGATTCACGAAGATTATCTGAACGGGCACGAACTTTCCAGAGAGATAGAAAAGTATGGCTATTTTGATTATGAAGTGACCGAAGCATTGCATCTTTCTCCAAAAGAAGAACAAACCATTCTGGAACTGCACGACAAAATATCGGGAGAATATTTTAACAATCCTGATGAGTATAGTCGGGAAATTATTCTCAGTCACATTTCATCCATTCTGAAATATGCGCAGCGATTTTATAAGAGACAGTTTATCGATCGTTCACAGGTAACAGGAAAAACAGCTTCGAAATTCAATGAAGTGTTGAGAAAGTATATTAATGGCGGTCAATTAGGAGAAAATGGGCTCCCAAGTGTGGCACATCTTGCCGCTCAGCTCTCTGTTTCGCCTCGCTACCTGAGTGACTTGCTAAAACAGGAAACGGGGAAAACTGCGATGGAACTTATCCATATATTTCTAATTTCAGAAGCTAAAAATCTCTTGTTAAGTTCGGATAATAATGTTGCGGAAATTGCATATGAATTGGGGTTTGAAAGCCCTTCTTATTTCGCAAGATTATTCAAAAAACAAACAGGATTGAAACCTTTGGAATTTAGAAATATGAATTTGAATTAAACTTGATTTACAATACTAATACTGGAAACCTCTAATCAATGATTGGAGGTTTTTTTAATGAAAAGTTAAATTCAATACAGTAAATCTGTGCTACTATTCCGCTGAAATGAACTATTTATTGGTTGTAATCCGATATAAATTTGTCATATCAAAATCAATGAATAAAAGATAAAATAGAAATTATGAAGGCAAAAATTATTGGAATAAGTTTAATTATCTCAACCATCAATCCGATAAATGCGCAACTCCAAAAAGTAGCCATTTCAAATACAGTTTGGAATGGTGTAACCACAAGTTCTGAAGGCAGAATATTTGTCAATTTTCCAAGAATAGAGGGCGATAAAGGAATGAGAATAGGTGAAGTTCTGAAAAATGGAGAGATCATTCCTTACCCTAATAAAAACTGGAACGATTGGGAAATTGGAAAAGATGTTTCTGAAAAATTTGTGAGAACCAATTCGCTTCGTATAGAATCAGACGGTTTATTATGGATTGTTGATACCGGAACTGCGTCGATGGGACAAAATCCGTTATCCGGAAATGCTGCAAAACTGGTTTCAATTGATCTCAATACGAATCAAATTGCTCAGGTTATTCCATTAGATAAGGTTTCTAAAACCACCACTTTTATTGATGATCTGAGGATTTCTGGTAATACAATTTACCTTACCGATGCCGGCGAACCTGCATTAATCGTTTTGGATAAAAATACAGGGAAAGGTAGGAGAGTTCTGGAAAACCAGCCTTCCACAACAGATAATATTCCCATCAAAGCGGAAGGAGAAATTATGAAAGATAATGAGGGCAAAGATGTCCACATTCACGCAGACCAACTGGAAATTTCACCTGATGGAAAATGGCTTTATTTTCAACCTGTAAGCGGACCGATGTGGAAAGTGGAGACAAAAGATTTGAATAATGAAAATTTAACTGAAAATCAGCTTTCAACCAAAGTTTCATTATTTCACAAAACACCATCAACCGGCGGTACAGCAATAGATGCCGATGGAAATATTTATATAAGTGATATTGATAAAAAGCAAATCATAAAAATTACACCTGATGGAAAAGAAAGTCTGGTCATAAAAGATGATAAATTGCTTTGGGCGGATGCTTTGTGGATAGATGATGATGGGTATTTGTGGATTCCGGTGGGTCAATTGAATCGTTTGGCTGCATTTCAGAAGGGAATGACTAAAGTGAAATTTCCTGTGACCATTTATAAAATGAAAATAGGAGCGAAACCAACTAGAAATTAATTTAAAAATAAATATTCAAACAAAAAATAGTATGAAAGCAATTGCATTAAAAACAGCAGGAAATGTAGAAAATTTAGAATACGTGGAAATTGAAAAACCGAACATTCAGGAAGGTGAAGTTTTGGTAAAAGTAAAAGCTATCAGCATCAATCCTGTAGATACAAAAAGTCGTCAGGGTAAAGGAGTTTACGGGATAATTAAAGATGCGAGTCCTTTAATTTTAGGATGGGATATTTCCGGAATCATAGAAGAAAGTAAAAGTGAAATTTTCAAAGTTGGTGATGAAGTTTTCGGAATGGTCAATTTTCCCGGACACGGAAAAGCGTATGCAGAATATGTGGCAGCTCCTGCAAATCAATTGGCTCTAAAACCGGAAAATATTTCATTTGAAGAAGCTGCAGCAAGTACTTTGGTAGCATTAACGGCTTATCAGGCTTTGGTTCATAATGCCAATATTCAAAAAGGACAAAATGTGCTGATTCACGCCGCGTCTGGCGGTGTTGGACATATTGCCGTGCAGTTGGCTAAACATTTAGGAGCAAATGTAACAGGAACTTCATCTGCAAAAAATAAAGATTTTGTGTTGAGTTTAGGAGCAGATGCTCACATCGATTATCACGGATTTGATTGGAAAAATGCAGGAGATCAATTCGATTTTGTATTGGATACTGTAGGTGGAAATAATATTGATCATTCCTTGGAAGTAACGAAAAAAGGAGGCTCAATTATTAGTATTCCGACAGGATTAAATGAAGAAGTGACAGGAAAAGCAGAAGCAAAAGGCGTGAAAGGATATTTTATGATGGTGCATTCCAGCGGTGAAGATATGAAGAAAATTGCTGGTCTGTTAGAATCCGGAGCAATAAAACCATACGTTTCGAAAACATTTTCTTTTGAACAAATGAGAGAAGCGCACCTGGAATTGGAAACAGGAAGAACTGTTGGGAAAATTGTCGTGGTATTATAAATAAAAGGACATTACATTCAACTAAGAAAGGATTGCTTTAAAAATATGTAAACATTTTTAAAGCAATCCTAATATTGTATAAAACAATTTCGCAATTTTGTTCTTATGAAAACCTTCAATAACCTATCGGATTATAATAAATATTTGAATCAATCTCCGCCTTTACATCCTTTGATGGACAGCCGGGTTTGCAAACAGGCAATCCCGAATTTTCCTCAGTCGAGCAGTGAAATTCAGGTCAATCTTTTTAGAATTTCACTCAAGAAAAATTTTACAGGGGATATCAATTACGGGAATAACAAATATTACACAGAGAACGGATTGATGTTGTTTAGTGAACCAGGACAGGTGGTTTCCTGGGATAGTCTTACTTTTTGGGATGGGTATGCATTGATATTTCATCCCGATCTTATCAAGCAAAATCCTATTGCTGCTAAGATTAATCAATACAAATATTTTAGTTATGAGATCAATGATGCCTTATTTATGACGGAAAAGGAAGAAGAGATTATCACTTGGCTTTTTACAAGAATTCATATGGAACTTGTTGAAAATAAATCTAATGCCAATATTAATGTTATTCTTTCTTTACTCAATACGGTTCTTTCTTATACAGATGTTTTTTATGAAAGGCAATTTAATGATAAGGGATTAAAAAATGTTTCAATCACTTCAAAAGTTAAAAATCTACTGCAAAATCATTACCGTGATTTTTCAAAACCCGTGAATGGCATTCCAACCGTTTCCTCTATTGCTGAAGAATTGAATTTGTCTTCCAATTACCTCACGGATCTTATTCGTGCAGAGACAGGAAAAAGTACCATTAATTTTATTCAGGAATTTGTTGTGGGACAGTCAGAAATTCTTCTTCTCCAAACCGATATGAACATCAGTGATATTGCTTATCATTTAGGTTTCGCTAACGTTCCTTATTTTTCAAGATTTTTTAAGAAAATAAAAGGAGTTTCCCCAACTGAGGTGCGTAATCAGAGAATCGTGTAACATATTCCTTGCTTTGTGTTAAAGGTGAATTGCCTGTTCTTCTAAATTTGAACAGATAATAACAAACCTTTTATTATGAACTTATTTTCCTCAGATGCTGAAACTCAATTCAGCGATATTGATGGTGTACAGATCGCTTACAGAAGCTTTGGAACTGGTACACCTATTTTATTTTACAACAGATTTCGAGGAATTCTCGACACTTGGGATCCTCTTTTTTTAGATACATTAGCTTCGCAGCATACCATTATTTTATTTGATTATCCCGGAATTGGAGATTCTGAGGGAGAATTGTCTTCTGATATTTTGGAAGTCGCATCCGTCGGAACAAAATTAATGACACATTTAGGTTATGATCAATACCATATTGCAGGATGGTCTTACGGTGGACTTGTTGCTCAGGCAGCATTATTTTTAAACAAAGAGCGCATTTTGAAAGCGGTACTTATCGGAACCAATCCTCCTGGGAATAATGAAGTTCCGTTTGATAAATCTTTTTTTGAAAGAGCTTTAAAACCTGTGAATGATCTGGAAGATGAAACTGTTGCATTTTTTGAACCGTCTTCAGAAAAAAGTAGAACAGCTTCAAAAGCCTCATTCGATAGAATTGCCAAAAGGCTGGATCGTTCCAAAGTTCCTTCAACTCCTGAAAAATTTCAAAGATATTTTGATGGCTCTGCAGTGATGAAGAAAGATGAAAATGATTTTAGGGGGCAATATCAAACACTTACGAATCCTGTATTGGTAATTTCTGCAGATCACGACATCAGTTTTGCTGTTGAAAATTGGTTTCCACTTCTTAGAAAAGCGCCATCGATGCAGCATATCATCTTAAATGATTCAGGACACGGGTTGCAGCATCAGGAACCAGAATTAATTGCTGGTTACATTAAACTATTTCTCAACCATTAACCATTATTTTAAATAGTATCATTATGATCTTTACAACACAAAAAATAAACGAAAATTACTGGAAAGTAATCATTAATAATCCTCCGGTTAATATTTTTGATCCTAAATTCTCGGTTCAGCTAAGAACTACAATGGAAGAACTTGAAGCTAATGAAAATTTGAAAGTCGTTGTTTTTGAAAGTGCAAATCCGGAATTTTACGTAGCACACGCAGAACTGATCGACATATTCGAGTTTCCAAAAGGAGTAGGAGAGACCGGACTTTCGATCTCTTGGCCGGATGTTGCCAAGCGTTTGGAACAAGCTCCTTTTGTAAGTATTGCATCGATAAGAGGCAGAGCCAGAGGGTTGGGCAGTGAGTTTATTCAGGCTTTTGATATGCGTTTTGCAAGTAAAGAAAAAGCCTTTTTTGCGCAGCCGGAAATTGGAATTGGTTCTTTCCCCGGAGGTGGTGGATTAGAGCGTTTACATTTATTAACAGGTAAGGCAAGAGCACTGGAAATTATTCTTAGCGGTGATGATTACGATGCAGAAACTGCAGCAACATACGGATGGATCAACCGTGCATTTCCAGATAATGAACTGGATGCTTTTGTAGAAAATTTAGCTAATAGAATTGCTTCTTTTGATAAGAAAATTATTACCACCATAAAATCTATAATGAATGAAAGGGTGATTATTCCTAAAAATGATCACATTATGGAAACCCAAACCAAGTTTTTTGCATCACTTGTAGAACCTGAAGCACGAACTAGAATCAAAAAATTATTAGAGCAAGGATTACAAACTTATGGAGATGTTGAACTTAATCTAGGTAAATATTTGTAATAAGGTTAAAGAATCATTACTTGAAAAATATTTTGCCTCTATAAAAAAGGCGCTACTTGTCTTTAAGTGGCGCCATTTGACTGTTTGTGACTTTAACGAGCATATCTTCAAACACTTTTGTCGATGATTTAATTCGTTTGAGTCAAATTAAACAAGAATTACAAAACTTATTTTTATTAAATTATTTCTTCTAGTTAATGTATTATGCAATTTTAGTTGTTGTTCATCTTCCAATTCTGAATGAAGATTGCAAAAAAAATAAATGGCTTTTATTTAGCTTCGCCAGCTTTTTTCTGGAAAATAGATAGAATATTAACGATATAAATACAGACTTCTTCTGTCAGGATTTCCTGAAATTTATTCTGAAGTTTAAATAATATTAATAAACCAGTGATATTCCTGCTCCCCAACCCATATCACTATCGTAATGAGCCCGGATTCCGACATTTTTATTGATAATGTATTTCAGTTCACCCATATATTCTTTATCGGTATTGAACATAAATCCTCCTCTCAACCTTTTAGAAATCGGAATATCCTCACGCATCAATGCTAATCTTACAATACCATCGTGATAAACTTCTGCCTGAAAGTTGACCAGCATCGGCAAAGTGTACATAACACCCAGACTAAATGCTCTCCTGGTATCTTTTTCATTAGTCTGTCCAAACAAGTTTTTTTGGTGTTGGTCAATTCCCATTTTGCGGTATCGCCAGTCGAAACCTATAAAAGGCATCAGCCACTGCATTTTTCCGATGTATCTGCCAAAATGAGTTTCTACTTCGTAACCGTGCATACTGTTGTAACCTAAACGCCATTCTGTACCTAAACTCCATCTTGCATTTTGCAACATTGCCTGTCCATCATTTCCGTTGGTTGCAAAATCATTTTCAGCCATAAAATGAGGCATATTACTTTCTTCCTGCAACATATTATAGGCCTCTTTCTTATTGGGTAAATTTGGATTTTGATAATCACCAACTGCAAAAACACGGTTCATACCCGACATCATATGATAAAGAATATGGCAATGGAAAAACCAATCTCCCTCTTCTTTGGCTAAAAATTCAATAGTGTCGGTCTCCATTGGCATAATATCCAATACATTTTTGAGAGGTGATTTTTCTCCTTTTCCATTAATTACCCTGAAATCATACCCGTGAAGATGCATTGGATGGCGCATCATTGAGTTGTTGTAAATAGTTATGCGTAATATTTCGCCTTTCTTCACGGGTATTTTATCGGTTTCAGAAAGGATTTTATTATCCATACTCCAAACATAGCGGTTCATATTACCGGTGAGTGTAAAATTTAATTCTTTTACAGACGCATCTTTAGGCAATGTAGTATTATTAGGAGATTGCAGCATCGAATAGTTAAGCGTCGTAATGTCTCCCAAAGCGTTGGCGTTGTATCGATTCGGATTGTCGTCCATCATCATTCCCGATTTCATATCCATATGATGCCTGCTATGATCTTCCTTATTTTCTTCTTTTCCTGTAATCTCGGGATACATTACAACATTCATATCCATTTTGTTTAGGCTCATTTTCATTCCCATATCATCAAGGTCGCCATTCATTTTCATCATCCCGTTCATCATCTTCATTCCTTCAAAATATTTAAGACGGGGAAGAGGAGAGATTAACTGTTTAATACCATCACCTACAAAATAACTGGCAGACTGCGTTCTGTCTTCAGTGGTTGCCAGAAATTCATAAGCCACACCATCATTAGGAATGGTAACGACCACATCATAGGTTTCTGAAACACCAATAATTAACCGATCCACTTCTACAGGTTCTACATCATTGCCGTCATTGGCGACTACAGTAATTTTTCCACCTGCATAACGCAACCAGAAATACGATGAGGCTCCACCGTTTGATATTCTTAACCTCACTTTATCGCCTGCTTTTAAAGATTTGCCATCGATGGTTTTTAAATCAGTAACGTTGCTGCCGTTCATTAATACTTTATCATAATAGACATCACTTACGTCCATCGCGGTCATCCGTTTCCATTCGTTTTTAAGTTTGGTTTTAAAATAACCTTCACGTATGGCTTCTGCATAAGACTGTGTTGCGTTTTTCTTAATCGCAGCCCAGTCATTGGCATTATGGAGCATTCTATTGATGTTTTTGGGATTAAGATCAGTCCACTCACTTAAAACAATGGGGACTTCCGGCAAATCATCTATTCCTTTTCTGAAAGTTCTGTCGTGGCTTCTTTTCTTCATTACAAAGTTTCCATACATCCCAATCTGCTCCTGTAATCCCGAATGTGAATGATACCAGTGCGTCCCGTTTTGTATTATGGGAAAACGATAGGTATAAGTTGAACCTGGCGCTATTGGTTTTTGCGTAAGCCAAGGAACGCCGTCTTCTTTGTTGGGAAGAAAAACCCCGTGCCAGTGCAGTGAAGTACTTTCTTTCAATTGATTATGGACTACAATCTCTGCTGTATCGCCTTCGGTAAAAGTAAGTGTGGGCATCGGAATTTGGCCGTTTACGGCAATGGCTCTTTTTTCCTTTCCGGCATAATGAACCAAAGTATCTTTTACAAACAGTTCATAACGTACGACTTTCTGTCCGAAAAGTAATTGTGAAAATAACAGGAAGAAAATAGCCTGGAATAACCGCCAAATGTTATTTTTGAGTGGAATCATATTGCTGTTATTTAATGGTTTCGACGGTACTACCACAAGTCAACATTTGTGAGCCGTAATAAGGGTTTTTAACAGCTTCCTCTTTGCTTAACCAATTGGCGCCCTTACCATTGTTGAACATCGGACAATGCTGATAATAAACTGGAGTATCTTGTTTTGTAGCCTTCATTAATTTATACATATTCTCGGAAAGCGATACAAAATGGTCTCTCTGATGTGAAGCATCTTTTGTATCCGAAATATGCTCTGAATCAAAAGAAAGGTCTTTCAATACTTTCATCCATACAGTGTGCTCTTCGGTCGAAAGCTTTGTCATATCAACACTTTGGATAGCTTTGGTAAGATATAATGCCTTAGTAGAAGCAATAGCTCCGTCAGAATTTATCAAAGCATCTTTCAGAGAGAAATAATTTTCAAATACTGTTTTTAACGTCGATTGATTTTGTTTTCCTGAATTTTCCATCATCATTCCGGCGTGATTATGATTATCTTGCTCAGATTTCATATCCATAGTATGATCTTTAACTGCTGTGGCTGGCTTTAAGTCTTGTTTGTATTGGCAGCATTCCGGAAGTTTGGCATAGATATCATCCGGAGCTAGAAATTTTTCACTGTCATAACCGGCTAATGCCACACGTTTTAAAATTTCATCCTGATTGGTTTTCTTTTCATCATAACTCAATGTTGCCATTTTTGTGTCTTTGTTCCAATTTACTTGGGCGACATTTTTTAAATTTCCTGCTTTCTCTATGTTAGATTTGCACATATCACAGTTGCCATAGATTTTAAGGGTTTCTGTTTTTGCATTTTTAATTTGAGCTAAAATGTTGACTGATGATAACAGTACAGTGACTGCCATCAATATTTTTGATATTGATTTCATAAGAATTATTTTTTGAGAAATAGATTTTCGTATATCCATTTCTGATTAAAATTAAAGTCGATAATTCAAAAGCAGATTTGCTTTTGACAAGACGGAATTAAGGCTGTTCAACTAGTTTTTTAACCTATTTTTGGCGGTTGCCAAATGGAGTAGTAACCTAAAGAATAATAGGATTGTGTAAATTCAGACTGACGATTTTCAATTGCACCAAAAGAAATATTTGATTTCAGATTATTGGGCATCAAAATGCTAAATGAAGAGTTTCCACATCTGCAAGAGCTGTCTTTGCATTGACCATTACAATCGTTATCGTGTTGATGATTCTGGCAAGATTTATCTTCACAACAGTCTTTTTTATCTGCTTTTTCGTAATGACTTTTTGAAACTTTCTGATGTTCCGTTTTAGTTGATGCTTTTGAATAGGCATAACTTAAGTTGGGAGTCAGTATAAATCCCAAAATTAACAGTAAGACTAAAGTGATATGTCTGTTACAATTTTTCACGTATACAAATCTATAAATTTATTCTTGTATATTTTTTATTGTATCTAAAAAAGAGATATAATAAAATTTTGAAAAATTTTATTATATAAAAATAAAACGAAAAAATGGTGCCAACTGAATACAGTTGGCACCATTTGGCTGTTTGTGAACATCACAGGACTATATTCAAACCAATTAGTAGCGGATATTAATAATATTTTGAATGTGTTAAATGAAATTTAACTTGTGCATCAATGAAAAATTGAAACGAAGAAATATCTGTTTTATATGATCCTTAATTTATAAATAAAGCCTGTTTACAATTTTAATATTTTTTTAATTAAATATGAAATATTATTTCATACCTTTTGTAATCCATTAGCAATAATACTATTAGTGTGGAAAACTCAAAACAAATCTTTTAAAGAGGATTATAAAGCGGTAATTACAGCGAGCAAACCCTATTTTCAGGAGAACAGAATTTCCCAAGAATACAAAGGTTTTAGGAATTTCATTTCTGATAAGACAATCCATACTAATCTTTCAAAAATCAAAAAGGCACGAGCCGAAAAGCTCAAAAACCAAAATAGAAACTGGGCATAATTTCCGGGTGGGATCCACTCTGTACTCTATGTAGCGTGGGATCCACAATCGTTAATGTCTTTAAAAAGAAATATCAAGCATATCAATCTGGTGTTCCCCGAATGGTTTTTTCTGGATCCAAAAACAGGAGATCTGAAAACCAATGTTGATCACATTTTAGGTCCAGGTAAAAAATTTATGATTGAGGATCGCAGAATTCAACACTCTGAATAAACGGAAGAATATCCCGGATCGACATTAACCTTAAAAAATAACACCGCGACTTTAGAGAATTATAATGAAACACATCTGAGGAAAAAACGACTGAACCTTTTGTGGGAAAACCGTCACGAAAGAGCTTTGTTTGTAGTTCAAAAACATAATGCCTCAAATCTGCATTATGATTTTCGTCTAGAAATGTGTAGTGTGCTTAAGAGTTGGGATGTTCCTAAAGGCCCCCTCGTTAGGTACAAATATTAAACGTTTTGCTTTAATGGCGGACGCTTTAATGAAATATTTTAAACGAAAAAATATCTGTTTTATATAATAATATTTTGTGAAATTTATTGATATTAATATGGTGGATTATTGACGAAGAATCAAAAATATTTCAAATTGAGATGGAATCAATTTCTGATATCTTACCAAAATAACCTTTCGGTAACCAAACGGTGGTGATTTTATATATTGGTCAATTTTATTACGTTAAAAGTTGATTAGCTTCTGATAAGCATTTGGCATTCTTTTTTGTTAAAGAAAAAAATCATCGAATTGAGAAAAATTACCTATTTTGAAATCTGCAATCATTTAAGGTGGGTTCTTTTGAATATTAGTAAAATGCCACCACATAATGTAACAAAAGCCAACTAAGGATTGTCATTATAAAACAACCTTTAAAATGACAACCATGCTGAAAATAACGTCGTCAGTTTTACTGCTGATGCCTATATTGGCTTTATCACAAAGCATCACCGGAACGGTTAAAAAATCAAAAAATACGATTTCTTACGCAGAGATCATTGCCAGAAAAGATCAGCATAAGCAGTCAACAGTGTCAGATGAAAAAGGCTATTTCAATTTGAAACTGACTGAAAATGGAACATATAGCATTGAGTGCATATATGAAGGAAAAACAATCTATCAGGCAGAAGTAAAAGTAAACGGTAATACAGGTTACGACCTGGTGGTCACAGATGAAAACGAAAAGCAAATTGAAGGCGTAACGGTGACGGCCAGGAAAAAGTTGATCGAGAGAAAAGCGGATCGTTTGATATTTAATCTGTCCAACTCTGTGGCCTCACAAGGAATGGACGGCATACAGGCATTGGATGCAACGCCACAGATCAAGGTAGATGAGAATGCAGGGATAACGATGGTTGGGAAAAGTGGTGTCTCAGTGATGGTCAATGAGCGGATGCTGAACCTTTCAGGATCAGAGCTAATCAACTATCTCAAGAGTCTTCGCTCAGAAAATATTGAAAAGATAGAGGTTATTACCGCACCGCCTGCCAAATATGAAGCGCAGGGCAATAGTGGTCTGATCAATATTGTTCTAAAGAAAAATCAAAATCTAGGCTGGAATGGTAGTTTGACGACCAGTCTGTTTCAGACCACCTATACAGGAATTTCAAATTCCGCAACAGTGAATTATCAGAATGAAAAGCTTCGGTCTTCATTGAAACTGAGACAATATGACAGCCAAAAACATTCTTATGAAAATTATAAGATTGTCGGCTCCGATGGTCTGCAGAGTTCTGATGACAGAAGGGATTTCTGGAAAGGTACAGGTTTGAACTTCAGTTCGGATTACGAAATCAATAGCAAATCCAGTGTAGGATTTGTGTTTGACTACGGATCTGGAAAATCAGGAATGGATATTACCAATACTTCAGATTATTTTCAGAATCAAAGCTACACGAATACATTGTCTACCTATGCGGAACATCGCAACGACAACCGGCAGACCACGGTAAGTGCCTATTATGATATTAAATTCGGGAAACGGAGCAATAAACTCAGCATCACAGGTAATTATTTTTCCAATGCGCCAAGCAGCAATATCGATTTTACCACTCAAGATAATTCTGCTAATTCTTATGTTGTGAGAACTCCATCTGAATTGGATTATAAGATCTATTCCGGTCAGGCCGATCTGACACTGCCGTTTGAATTTGCTAAGACAGAAGCAGGAATCAAATTTACCAATTTCGATAACAACTCAGATTTGCAATACCAGAACCTTAACGGTCAGGATTACGTGACCGATCCCCAAAAAAGTGATCTTTTCAATTACAATGAAAAAAACTATGCGGCATATGTGGGAATGGAAAGACAGCTCGGTGAAAAATGGACTGTGAAAGCCGGACTTAGGTATGAATATTCCACTATCAGTGGAAATTCTGCGTCATTCGGACAAAGCTCAGATAATTCTTATGGCAAGTTTTTCCCTACAGCATATTTAACGTATAAAGCCAATGACAATAATACCTTCAATATTAATTATTCCAAACGTATCAACAGGCCAGGATTCCGTGCGCTTAATCCATTTCGTTGGTATACCAATGTCAACTCCTACTATTCCGGAAATCCGGCTCTCAATCCATCTGTCAATCATAATTTTGAATTGTCATACCTGTATAAAGGTAAATTTTCGGTTTCCACCTATTTCCAGAGGGAACTGAATGCCTTTGCCCAGTTGGTTATTCTGGAAGGTGAAAACAAGACCAGTAATTTTTATAACTTTTTCAACAAAAACAGTACAGGCATCTCTTTGAATTATTCCGATACCTTCTTTAACTTTTGGGAAGTCAACTACTCTGCAGATCTCTCTCGTATGAAAACACAGGTTTTTGCTACTGATGCTGCCTCCAGAAAAGGAAACAATACCAGCTTTGACATCAGGAACAATCTCTCACTGACAAAAGATAAAAGTGTTCAGTTGATAATGAACTATTGGTTACGCCTGCCTTCCAGTATAGGCAATACCTATTCCTATTTTGTAGGTAATTTTACAACAGGGTTGAAATTGAACCTGATGAACAAGAACCTTCTTATGAACATTTACGTCTCTGATATTTTCAAGCAGGCTAAGAGCCACGGAGAGATCTATTATGTAGATTCTATGCATTATTTTAATAATTACTACGATGGCAGAAACCTGTCTGTTTCGCTTACCTATAATTTTGGAAACAGCAAAGTGAAAGGAGGTGCGCGCCAAGTGATATTTGATGAGAAGTCGAGAGCTAACTAAATTGAATTTTCAGACCTTATAAAAGAAATGAAAAATCTAAATCTATAATACACAATTCTACATTTAAAAACTAAAGAGATAAAAAAAATTCTACAAAAACCAACTTTTATTATAACTTTAGGCTAAAGAATATTCTCTGAGATAAAGTCCATCTTCAAAAAATGGATTTTCGCATCAATTATGATACAAAGTACAAAAAAGTTTCCGACGATGATATCTATTATCAACTATCCATATACCTATTTTTCAGCCGGTCTTGGATGCATTATTGTCCTACTTTTGGCAGCGGTCGCAATCATTTCAATAGGTGGTTTAATTGATAATGGCTTTTGGGAATATTTGACAGATAAGCCAGGACACTTTCTGATATTGCTTTTAGTGACAATTTTCTCCGCTGGTGCGAGTTATTTTACTGCAGCCTATCTTCTTAAAGCTAAAAGAGATAATAAATATAGTATCGTTGTGAATGAGGAAGGTGCATTTATATTCTTTCCGAATGGCAAAATTTCAGAACAGTTCTTATACTCAGAATTATGTTCTTCAGAAAAACAATTTGACTCTGATATTGGGTTGGTCTTAAATATCAAATATAATCTAACGAGATTGACCGTTTACAAAAACGATGGCTATGGCGAGAGTAAAATGCATACTGTGAATTTTCAAAGGGAATACTATGTGATAAAAAATAGATTTGAACTTTACCGTCATTTTCTTGCAGGAGTACAGATCTTTCGACCGGATCTCAAAATTCAATATTCAGCACTTCTTCATTTCCAACTTCTTAAGAATCCCAACTCTTAGCTTTCTAGAATTTATTCTAAGGTGTTTACGATTATTTATTAAGATTGCCATCAGTAAGGTATCTGATTCTTCTTTAATTTTAAAGACACTTTTTTGATTTGCGGTAAAATAATCAGAATGATAATGACTAGAATAACTCCTGTAAGCATCATATTATAATAATCTCTGGTGGCACGAGCCAATATCTGCTGTCCTACCATTTTATTAAAATAAGCTGTCGAAATAGTCTTTGAAGTATATATATCGTTGCCTGCTGTCGCATATTGATTTTGAATATCCATTAAGGTAACAGGGAATTGTGGATTAATTTCCGTTATTGTTTCCCTCACTTTTTCCCTGACGGCAGACTTTGCAAATAACTGAAGTTCGTTGCTGAATGCCAGACTTGCAGTAAAACCAATGAACCTTGCCAATATTCCGACTAATGATGCATTAATCGCAATGGCAGGAGGGGCTGATGAATTTGTAAATGAAACTATCGGAACAAACAGTACACCTGTTGCAATGCCATAGATAAACATAGGAAATATAAAATCAAGGGTTTCTCCCTGTACAGAAACAAATAATATCATATAGATATAGTACAGCGACATTATCACAAAACCTATAATAATGATTTTGATGAGGTTAAAACCCATCAATACAAATCTTGAGGTGATGAACATACTTATGAGTGTTCCTACGATTACAGCAATCCAAATCGGAATTGTGCTGAGTGGATCATTTCCCAGGATCACTTCCAGATAGCCGTAAGCAAGTCCTGTACTGCCCTTGAAAATGTAGAATGTAAAAAGCAGTAATAGCCCGATAATAAAATTCTTTGCCTTAAAAATCTGCAGGTTGATCAATGGCCGTTTAAGCTTTTGCTCTCTGACGATAAATACTGAAAGAATAATTAGGATGAACAATATTAAAATAAGTATTAATGGCCTTTCGAGCCATCCTAATTGTCTTCCGTAGACAAGTAGATATCCTAATAGTAATATCGATGATGCATATAAAAAATAGCCCATCCAATCTAATTGATACAGAGGTATCTTTTTGGTAAATCTAGCTTTATCGTTCATTGTTAACAGCACAACAAATGTCAGAATAATGAGTACCAGAATATATCCGTAAAATAACCAGTTGAAATCAAAAAAATGAAGCACTAGACCAGTATAGATGGAATACAATGGTGCAGCAATCTGTATACTTCCGTAAAGAAGACTGTAGGCAATCACACGGGCACGCAGAGAATGTATTCTTGGAAAAATTAACTGTAAGACAATACCGGACATCAAAGCGCAAGTGATTCCCTGAACAAATTGACACACAATAAACAACGTATAATCTTTGAAATGAAAACAAATCACGGAACATATTGCATTGAGGGCAAATGCTGTCAGCAGATATTTCCTTGCCTCAAAGTATTTTACAATACGGACATCCAATGCCAGAAAAGCGACCGTGGAACCATACAAAACCACCATTCCAAATTGCACATCAGTAGGTTCTACTCCATAATAACCCATCGCTGCAACCGGGCTGCCGTAAAAAGCGAAACCGAAAAGGCAAGTCATCAGAATGGCAAATATGACTGATCTTGCCATCCATTCTGATACCCAGGATTTAAAAACCGGTATTTTATGAGCCTGCATTATCAATCTTTTAAAATATAAACATTGGCATTCATTCCTGCGGAAAGCTTTTCTAATCTTTCAGGTTTATCCGTCAGTTTGATCCGTACGGGAATACGTTGAATGATCTTGACAAAATTACCCGTCGCATTATCAGGAGGAAGCAAAGAATAGCGGGAGCCTGTCGTCGGTGAAAGTGATTCAATCACACCTTTGAATTTTTCATTCGGAAAAGCATCCACTTCTATGGAAACGGCTTGTTCTTTCTTAAATTGGCCAATCTGTGTTTCTTTAAAATTAGCCATTACCCATTTTTCTTCTGCATTGTTAACTAAAAATGCCAATGTCTGTCCCGGTTGTATCAGTTGTCCTTCCTGAATGGTCTTTTTACCAATTTGTCCGTCGAAAGGTGCAGTGATGACCGTATATCGAATGTCTAATTCCTGTCTTTCAAGCAACGCTTCTTTGATTTTTATCTCTGCCTGTATGGCATTACGCTGCACCCTGAAATCATTTAATTTAGATTCGGCAACCTGCAAAGAAGCTTTTGCCTGCTCATAATCGGACTGCGATATTGACAAAGAGGCACTGATGTTGTCAAATTTCTGTTGTGTGGTAGATTCATCAGCTAATAGATTTTTATAGCGGTCAAATTCTTTTTGCTGCTGATTCAATCTTAATTTAGCAGCTGTCAGTTGGGCTCTGATAACCTCAATATTTTTAAGTTGTGTTTCTTCGGTGGCAGCCAAGATAGGCAATTTCGCCTGCGAGCTCTGCATTTCAGCGGATGCTACATTTCTTTTCAGTCCATATTCGTCCAATTCTATCACAACAAGCGTATCTCCCTTTTTAACCTGCTGATTGTCTTTGTAATATATTTTGCTGACATAGCCGCCTACTTTTGCATTAATTGGAGATAAGTACGCATCGATCTGCGCATCATTGGTCTGTTCATAGCGGTATCCTTTTAAGAAATAATTTATTCCCCAAATAATTGCTCCGATCAATAAGGCGATGCCGAACCATTTAGTAAGATTGACAATTATTTTATCTGTTTTATTTTTGTTCATAATTTTTGTATTAAAGAATTCCTACGATCGCCAGTAGTCTGATATGGGTGAGTTGTACGTTTGTTTGTGCCGAGGTTAAATTAAATTTCGCTTCCAGTAAAGCATTTTCGGCTTCTAAAAGATCGGTCAGCAAAGATTCCTGGTTGAGGTAGCTGCTTCTGATCACCCGAACGGTTTCTGTGGTTTTCGCCATATTTTTTTCGGCTGTTTCTACAATTTCCAACGCTTGTTGCTCTTCCAGACAAACTTCTTTTACCTGAAGGGAAATTTCATCCTTCCTGATCTCTGCTTTTTCTTTTGCCTGGTCACTGACCATCTTAGAACGGGCAATGGAATGTTTGCTCTTGTACAGATTATCGATAGAAAACTGTATTTTGATTCCCGTCTGACCAAAGCCCCAAAGATCATTGGAATACGGATAAAAAGAAATCTGCGGATAGGTATAATTGTAATTGGAGTAGAGGGCAACCTTAGGCAAAATAGAAGCTTTGACCTGATTAATATTGAGTTCGCTTAGTTTTATGTCGCTGTTAACCATCTTATATTCGGGCGAGTTGGTAAAAGCGATATTTAAATAATCATTATAATCTGAAGGTTTTATAGACTCTGATTCAACAAGATTTTCATAGCTGATGGTCAGTTCGGCTTCATTGTCGCGACCCATCAGGATATTAAGACGCTGCTTGGCGATCGCGATCTTTTTTTCAACTTCTGAAATATTGAGTTCCAATTGCGATAATTTAACAGAAGTTCTCAGTACGTCACTCTTCAGAACAATTCCGTTTTTGTGAAGACTTTCTATGAGTGATAGCTGTTTTTTTTCTGTTTCAATTTCGGCATCAAGAAAATCATAGAAATGCAGCAATTTGTACAGGTCGAAATACGCCACTGCAACATTGTATTTTACATTGTGTTTTTGCAGTTCAAATTCATATCCTTTTCGAGTTTCTTCTTCCTTCTTTATGGCGATATTTCTTCTGTCTTTCCCACCATTGAATAGGTTAAAATTTAAGTTATATCCTACGACGTAACCGTATTCTTTTACAGGTACATCCTGCGGAGAAGCGAATAATCCATTGTCATAGATCAGGAATTTGGAATTAAGTTTAACATCTCCGCCTAACGAAAGTTCCGGCAGTAAACGGTCTTTGGCTTCCAATACTTCTAAAGCACTTTGTTGAAGACTAAGGTCAGAGAGTTTTAGCGTGCGATTATTGGCTTCGGCGACTTTCCACATTTCATCCAAATTAAAGGATTGGACGTTTTCGGTTTGCTGTGCATTAAAAGATGATGACCATAATAACAGCATTGTGACCAGAATTGGGACTGTTTTAATGTAGTTCATTAATTTATTTTTAAAAGTTAACCATTCCTTAAAGATCTTTTTCAATGCATCAATGACAAAACTTATATCGACCATTGACATAAAAGGATCACAATATGAATAATTGCCTGCCAACCAAATGGGAAAAATTTTATCAATTTTCTTTTCGAAATAAGGTGATTGGTTATCAGAATTTTTGTTTTGTATTTCCAACCCAATTTTTTTATGAGGGTTTAAAGTGTTGTTTTCCATAATGACTCCATTATTTTATACAGCAAAATTATCTAAGGAGTCTGTTTGTTGTTTTATATAATTAGCCTAATATTTGTTATATTTGGCCATATGGAAATTCTCAGTCAATTAATTAATATTGTCGATCAAAATCCTGACTCAATCCTGGTGATGCGTCAACAGACTGAACAGCAATTGCCTTCACATCAACACGATAAAGCTCAGCTGTTATTGGTTTATGGCGGGATTGCCTATTTGCAGACAGAACAAAAGGATTTTTATATTCCTTCCAATCATTATATCTGGATACCAAAGAATTATCCTCATAATTTGATGTTTAATTCACAGGATTTATATATCATTAATATCTATTTTCCCGGAGGTAACGAAAGTGGTTTTTATGATGAATTAGGAATTTATCCGGTAAGTAAACTGTTATCAGAAATGCTGTCATTTAGCGAAAAGTGGCAAGGCGATTATGATAAAAATTCTTTTGAATTTGAATTTTTATTAATGCTAAAAAAAGTGCTTTCAAAAGAAAACCTTAAGAAGTTTTCAATTCAACTCCCAACAACGGACGATCAGCGGCTGAATAAGATAACCGACAGCCTCAGAATGCGCTTGAATGAAAATCTCACTTTAGAAGACACTGCAAAGCTATCGGGAATGAGCGTAAGGAGTCTGACCAGATTATTCCAAACGAAACTGCGCATCACTTTTATTCAATATATAAAAATGTTGAGGATTATTAAGGCTATGGAATTAATAAAAACCAACAATTTGAATATGACAGAAATAGCTTATGAAGTTGGTTATTCTAACATTTCGGCATTCAGTAATAATTTTTTACAGTTGACCAATATGCGTCCTTCAGAATTTAAGATGTCGTCTTAAAGCCAGTTAAATTATAATTTTGTAGTCATTAAGATATTGTAGATGAGTTTACAAATAAATCAATTAGAATATTTATCATTGAAACCCGACCATCGCCTTATAGATCTAGTGGAAAGTATCTGGATGGTAAAAAATTATGCTAATGAAAAAAGAGAAGGAATTATTGTTCCTGATGGTAAAATAGATCTATTCCTCTTTGCCGGAGAAGATGGAAATTTTGAAATTTTTATATCAGGTATTTGTACCGGGCCTATTTTCAAGCCGCCATTCCCGAGATCGACTATGTTTGCCATCAGCTTTCATCCGGTAGCTGCTGAATATATTTTTAAACATTCCTTTGCGGGTTTAAAAGACAATAAACAAACTCTTTCGCCAGATTATTGGGGATTTTGTAAAAGCGATTTAGTTGATTTTGAGCAATTTCATCAAAAAGCCTGTGAAGTCATTAATCTCCAACTGGAAAAAGAAATTGATGACCGTAAAAAGAAATTGTTTGAGCTCATTTATTTATCAAAAGGGGAAATGACGGTAAAGGAATTATCAGAAAAGGTTTCTTGGAGCAGCAGGCAAATAAATCGCTATTTTAATACCTGGTTGGGAGTTTCATTAAAATCATATATTAATATCATCCGTTTTTCATATTCATTGAAACAGCTGAAAAATGGCGATTTTTACCCTGAACTTAATTACGGCGATCAATCGCATTTTATCAGAGAAGTGAAGAAATTTTCAGGGGTAAAACCCACGATACTAAATAAAAACGAAAACTACCGATTTATCCAATTAAGCCTGATTTCTGAAACCTAATTTTGTCCTATTAATAGAACAAAAACATAATAAAATGAGTTTAAATCATATCAATCTGGTTGTAAAGAATGTAGATAATGCTGGGAATCTGTTTACAGATTATTTTGGCTTCAGTGTAATCGTAAACCATAACAGTAAAATGGCAGTACTAGACAACGACAAGCAATTTGCCTTGGTTATTTTGGGACAGGAATTGAATAAAAGGGAAGACATACCGGAATATCCTGAGAATTTCCATATCGGATTTTATCAGGAAGATCAGGAAGCTGTTTGGATTATCTACAAAAAACTCCAAGAGCAAGAAGGCTTACGATTTGAAGCTGAACCTAAAAATACTAGAAATACTTTTGGATTCTATTTCTATTTTGAAAATCTGATGATAGAGATTAGTGTGAATCCCTTTAATGCGGCCATTGGCTGATTTAAGTCAAACCTAAACGGACGCTATTGGAAGCCTGAAGAGTAATTGCTGAAATAATAACAAAACAAAAAATCCACATCTTTTATGTGAGTGAAAAAATCAACTAAATTTTTCACATCTAATTCTTCATTACTGATGAATAATTTCTATCAAATTGCTGTTAGAACCTGGTTTAAAGTTAAATATAATGTTGGAGTTGACCAAAAGTGCTTAATAAACTAAAAAAATTGTTTGGAGACAGTCAATAAGTTTTTCTTAATTAAAATAATATTTTCTTCTTCTATCATTACTTTAATATTTAGAATTAATACACCTGCCATACATTTGGTTTGAAGAAAGAGCATTCTGTTGATAAATCATCTTAGTGAGGCCAGAAAACAGTAAAGTTTGCTATAAGCAACAATGTTAATACCAACCTGATGCCATATTTCTCAATAGCATTTTACTCCTTTATACGCAGACTTATCCCGATAGAGGCATAAGGTGCTGAATTTATTCTCTCTTGATTCTGTAGAACTTTAAAATTGCTGTCGAGAAAATCATACTCTCGAAAAAATTGCATTCCAACTTTTGCTTTGAGCCAAAACATACCTGATATCTTTGTGGCCGCAGTAAAACCGATAGGTACATTGATTGTCCTTGCATATTGAGCGTTTAAAACATTTCTTTTTCCGATATTATATATTCCGTTTTCTACATTAATATCAACTCCATATTCCCAAAATTTGCTGGGAGTCATTACGAACTGAGCCTTGAGGGGGAGCATTATGTCCATCCTAAATTTTGATGATGTATAATTAACAGCAAATAGTGGTGTTAAAGTGTTTTTTGTAAAATCCCTGCTGTATGAAACACCATAGCCCCATTGCAACCGGGTCCGCTTTCGTGATCGGTTGAATGCGAGGATTGCTAATGCTGGAAAAAAATCCCGACTTCCAAAATCAGTCTTAAAATCCGATCGAACAATTAGTTGGGGTAATATAAAGAGGTTCCACTGCTCCGTAAGTTGTCGCCTAAATAATAAAGAGTACTGGATTTCATTCAATTGTCCTGGGAAAATACTTGATATGGCTTTAGATCCAGGGTTAAAATCCAATGACTTATATGAAGCCATATTATTTAGCTTTGTTCTTTCGCCTATATTAAAAGTTGGCGTAATTATACTGATGTCCAATGTGTTTAATCCGATCTTTCCATCATTGTTTTTTATTCCAGACTTAGGAGTGCTGAAATAAGACGCACTAAAAAACTCAATTAATTCCTGATTTTGAAAGTATTGTGGCATAAAAATTACGATTAAGAGCAGTTTTTTCCAATGTATGCTTTGCAATTTCTGGTTTTTTATATTCATGAATTTTAGGTATAATTAATTTAAAATTTTTACGTTATATATCGTCTCGCAACGAATTTAGAATGCTGATTGCAATTGCAAATTTGAATAATTAAAATTTCGCAGAACGTTGACTAAAATCAACAAATACAATAAAAATGGATATTTTTAAACTGCTTGAAGAAATAGTATTTCTAGATGAGCATCATAGAGAGGAAATCACGAACTTGATAGAAGTTCAGAATTATAAAAAAAATGAAACTTTTCTTAGAAAGGGCGAACCGTGCAAGAATATTGGATTTGTGATCAAAGGAAGTTTCAGATACCTAATGGACATTGATGACAATGAAAGAATATTTGATTTTTCTGTCGAGAACGAATTTGTCTCAGATTATTATGGTATTTTAAAATCTAAACCTGCATCATTCGATATTATTGCCAACCAGATTTCAACAGTAGTTTGTTTACCTACTGAAAATGTTTTGAAATTGTTTGATAAAGATATGATTTATCAAAAAATTGGCAGAACTATAGCCGAAGCAGAATTTTGTAGGCATCATGAAAGACTCACTTCTCTTATGTATGATTCACCTCAAAAACGATATGAAAACTTGCTAAGAACAATGCCTGAAAAAGTTTTAAATCTTCCTCAGCATTTCCATGCAAATTATTTAGGCATAACAAAGGAGACGCTTAGTCGTATCAGGTCTAGATTTTTAATAAAAGATTGAATTTAATAACAGTAAGATATGCCTTAAGTTCTTTTTTGTACTTGCTCTTAATTTAAAAAACTGCTTGAACAAGCCGAATATTTTTATTAAAAATTAGGAATAATTTAACAAAGCATCAGGTTGTGACATCATTTTTTTATCACTGTTAGTAGGTTAGCAATGATTTTGCTCATCTCTACGAGCTAAAAAACAGTAATGTATTTCAAAAAACTCAGTATATATATCGAATTTAATAAAAATAAATGATTATTTTTATTAAAGAAACTGAATGATAATACAAAATCATTTTTCGTAAATTAAGAGTTACAAAACTTCGTGAAAATGGCGAGAGAAATTCTCTATCTTAAAATCGCAAAAATTTTAGAAAATCAAATATTAAGTGAAACTTTCAGGACTGGAGACAAATTACCGTCGTTACGATCGATTCAAAAAATTTATAACGTTGGATTAAATACTGCACAACAGGCCTACACTTTGCTTGAGAGTAAATCTTTAATAATTTCAAAACCAAAGTCAGGATATTTCGTTAGCGGAGCCTCCAAAAGAAAGTTGGCACTTCCATCAGTAAGTAACCCAATAGTAACTGAAGCAAAAAATAAAACTGAATATCTGACATATAAAGTTTTTGATATTTTAAGAGATAAAAGTGTCAGACAGTTCTCTTTGGGTGTTCCAGATGAAAAACTTTTGCCAATTGCCAAACTTAATAAAGGTATGGTAAAGGTTATGCGTGAGCTTGACGGCAGTGGTACCGCATTCGAGCCAGCTCAAGGCAGTTTAAATTTAAGAAGAAATATTGCTAAGTGGTCATTTGTGACGGAAGGAAAATTGTCAGAGGATGACATTGTTACTACGTTGGGTACTATGAATGCTATTTATCTTTGTTTAATTGCTGTTACTAAGCCTGGAGATACTATTGCCACTGAAAGCCCTGTATACTTTGGAATCTTGCAGTTAGCAAAATCCATGGGACTAAAAATATTAGAATTACCGACACACCCAGTTACAGGCTTAGATCTGAATGCATTAAAAGATAATATTGACAAAATCAACGTCTGTTGTTTCACTTGCAATTTCAATAATCCAATGGGAAGCCTGATGCCAGATGAAAACAAAAAGGCCTTGGTTGAAATGTTAACATATTATAATATACCATTAATTGATGATGACCTTTTTGGAGTTCTCCACTTTGGAGATAAACGGCCAAAATTGTGTAAAAACTATGATGAAGCTGGAATCATTATGAGTTGCGGTGGTTTCTCTAAAACACTGGCACCAGGATATAGAATTGGCTGGGTAGAACCAGGCAAATTTAAAGAAAAAGTCTTATGGAATAAACTCGTGCAAACAGTCGCAATGCCATCTTTTTTACAAGAAGTAATAGCTGATTTTATGGAAAATGGTAGATATGATCATCATCTTAGGATCCTTCGTCAAACTTTACATTCTAACTGTCTGAAATTTCAGAATGTCATAGAAGAATTTTTTCCGGAAAACACCAAAATATCTCAGCCGCAAGGTGGTTTTTTCTTATGGCTAGAATTGGATAAAAAAATCAACACCCGAGAACTTTATGATATTGCGATCGGGCAAAAAATTAGTTTTGTTCCCGGTAGTTTATTCACCGGTCACAACCAATTCAATAATTGTATGAGATTAAATTTTGCGCTAAAGTGGGATGAAAATGTCGAACAAGACCTTATACGTTTAGGAAATTTAGTAAAAAAGCAGATCAATCTGTCTCCATAAAAAAACATAAAACTATATCTGTATTTATTTATTTTATCCAACGACCTTTGTAGTTGTCAATTAAATGTAATGATTACAAATATAGGTTATGAGTAAAAATCTTGCGTTCGGGTTATTAATATTGGGTATGGCATTTATGGGAGTAGCTTTTGTCTTTGTTAAAGATGCTGTTACTGCCCATTCTCCATTTATTTTTCTTTTCTATAGATTTCTCATCGCTACTATCATTTTATCTGTTCTATTTTGGAAAAATCTAAAAAAGTTAACTTTAAATACCTGGAAAGATTCTTCTATCTGTGGGATACCATTATTTGGCAGCATATTTTTTCAAACAATTGGATTGCGTTATACCAGCGTTGCAAACTCAGCCTTTATTACAGGTATGGTCGTTTTACTGATTCCAATTTTTAAATTAATTTTTTATAATAAAAAGGTAAAGACCATTATATGGATTTCGTGCCTAATAGCCGGCATCGGTCTGTCTATAATTACATTAAAAAATGGTTTACAGCTCAATTTAGGTGATAGCTGGACATTCGCATGTGCCATCTCTCTTGCATTTTATGTTCTGCAGGCAGGAAAATATGCTGAGGCACCAAATCCAATGGCACGTGTAACTTTGATCATGGCTGTATGCACTATAGGGAGTTTAATAGGAGGGTTATTGAATACTGATTTGGATTGGTTTCCAAAGGAATTAGACTTTTGGAAGGGTGTTATTTTTTCTGCGACTTTTGGAACTGTATATATGTATTCGGTTCAAAATTATGTTCAACGTTTCATTTCTGAAGAAAAAGTAGCGCTTGCTTACTTGACGGAACCAATATTTGCAATCGTTTCGGCAGTTATTCTTATTGATGAAAAGGTTTATATTAATACGTTCTTAGGAGGGGGATTGATATTGCTAGCAATGTTTTTATCCGAGCTTAAAACCGCAAATATAAAGAGATCTTTAAAGAATATTAAAATTATAAAATCTAACAGCAGAAGTTAAATATTTAAAATACCGAGATGGTTTTCGAAAATGTCAGACAGTTTATTAAAGGCACGCCTATTAACGTTGTTAATTAAGTCATTTTTGATTAATAACAAACATCAATATGTGTGGTAATCTTTATGAATTAATAATTTATAGGTTTTTAATTAAAATAGGAAAAATTATATGAAACTCACAATTTATCAAGTGGATGCTTTTGCTGATGAAGTATTCAAGGGTAATCCGGCTGCAATATGTCCTTTGACAGAATGGCTTGAGGACGAACTGCTCTTAAAAATAGCGGCTGAGAATAATTTATCAGAAACTGCCTTTTATGTGAAAAATGACAACCAGTTTGAAATTCGATGGTTCACACCGAGTTCAGAAGTGGACCTTTGCGGACATGCAACCCTTGCGTCAGCATTTGTAATTCGCAACTGCGAAGACTATCAAGAACAGCAAATTAATTTCTATTCTCCAAGAAGTGGAAGTTTACCGGTTACTGTTTTACAAGATAAATTCATTCTGAATTTCCCTGCTGATCAATATACACAATTTCCGTTATCAGACGAGTTACTTTCAGCAACAGATAAACAGCCTATTGCTGCTTATAAAGGTAAAACTGACTTTATGCTGGTGTTTGAAAAATGGGAGGATATTGCCAGCATGAAACCTGATCTTACAACCATATCGAAGATTGATGCAAGAGGAATCATTGTTACAGCGAAAGGAGTGGATCATGATTTTGTATCAAGATTTTTTGCTCCTGCCGTAGGTGTAAACGAAGATCCTGTCTGCGGTTCTGCCCACACTACACTTGCTCCGTATTGGGGGCAGCAATTGAATAAGACAAATCTGCAAGCTTTTCAGCTTTCAGCGAGAAGCGGGGAACTGTACTGTAAGGTACTTGGTGACAGAGTTGAATTAGGTGGTACAGCGGTTCTCTATTTAAAAGGGGAGATTTATATTTAGCAGTGTTGCACAGATAAATTTTATAAAAAAAGAGATGAATAACATCTCTTTTTTTATAGGTTTTCTTCAACCAGCCTGCTGATTTCAGAATCGGGGAAAACACCTGGCTGCCTCCATTTTATTTCACCCCCTTTAATTATTTCAATTAGATCCATAACTATCATTTTTTATTAAACATTCAGTGTATTATAACCTTTGTCTTTAAGCTGGAACATATAAATCCATGAATTTTTAGTTGTATAAAGCCGCTTGTCAAGTTTTTCCAAAGGTATATTAAAATAGCTAAGCGCATTTTCACAGACAACAATCTTAGCACCAATCTTTTCGCTGGTGGCAATGTCATCTAATAAGGAAGAGTCTTCCACAATAGCCTTTGCAAGTTCGCCTGCTACAACTATCACAAAACTATATTGATTACTTTTGACGTTCATTTCATTGGCAGTAAGTATTGATGCCCTGAAATGTTGTACATCTGTAACCATCACTGCAAATTTGGTAGACTGCCCTTCGTACTTAGAAGCAGGCGCTGTCTGCTTTCTCTGCTGTGCAAAGTAAGAACTAAGTAGCGATAATGATAAAAATAAGGCGAACAAAGTTCCTGTTTTTAGCTTCATATTTACTGATCTTAATCTTTTTTATAAATAAACTCGTAGTTTTTTTCAATAGCTGGATCTAAACTTTTGCCAACATGACATTTATTTTTTGCTGCAGCTTCGATTACAGCCTTTTGTTCAGGTGTATAATCATTTTTAAAGAACATTTTTATATTCATCTTACCCACTTTAGATCCATCTTCACTCATATCATAAGTAATTTCACTTCTGGATTCTGTAGTTTCAAAATGTTCCTTTCGAGCCTCCCAATCAATTGTTCCTAAAATACAACTGCCATAGGCGCTAGCCAAAAGATCTACCGGGTTAAAACGTGCAGCATTAACTGCAATTCTTTCTTCACTCAAAGGTGTTTTTGTACTTGATCTGTACTTTCCTTCGTAATTTGTTTCTATTAATATTGACATTTTGTTAAATTTTAAAAGGTTTAAAAATGCTGTTACAGTATAATTATTATAACAGCATTTTGCATTTATTTTGAAAGTACTTCAGCCAATGCCTCGGCAAGCGGAGCTGCTGATGCTGGACTCTGTCCGGTCATTAATACGCCATCAACAACTACTTGAGGCTCCCAGTTCGCAACACTTTTGTAGTTAGCCCCTCTTCTTTTTAGTTCTTGTTCCAATGAAAACAACAAGTGTTTATCTAGTTCTATTTCATTATCCTCTGCATCTTTGAACCCTGTAAGATTCAAACCTTCAACCAGATATTTTCCATTTGATAATTTGACATCTCTCAGAATAGCTGGTGCGTGACAAACCATTGCGATTGGTCTATTTGACTCGTAAAAATCTTTTATCAGTTTGATAACGAAAGAGTCACTGGCCAAGTCCCAAAGCAAGCCATATCCACCAGGAAAGAAAACGGAATCAAACGTGCTGTAATCGATGTTTCTAAGTTTTCTTGTGTTTTTTGCAGCATATAGTGCAACCGGATCTTTTAAGAAGCGTTCTGTGTATTCGGTAGTGAAGGGTACTTTCATACTTAACAGATCGATCGGAGCATCACCTCCATCAGGAGAAGCGAATACCACCTCGTATCCTGCTTCTATAAGAATATAGTATGGTGCAGCCAATTCTGTAAACCATGTTCCTGACTGTTTACCGCTGATACCCATTTCATCAACTGATGACATTACCAATAAAACTCTTTTTTGAATGTTTCCTGTGTTCATAATAATAAAATTTAAATGTTAATATTTTTTTTATTTGTTACTAAGACTGAAACATTTAAAAAAGATGCAAAGAAAATTATTTTTTTTCAATAATAATTTTAACTAATTGATTTTCAGTATTTTTTTTACTACTCTCTATGTTGGTTTGTTCGTTTTTTAGCAATGTACATTCTGATTTGATATCAAAAGATACCATTTCGCCGGTTTCTCCAAAGCTGACTACGCAACACTCCAAGAATTTTTCTTTTAGTTTTACCCTTGCCCGTTGAATTCTTGACTTTGTGTTAGGAAGTGTCAAATGCAGTTCTTTTGCGATTTTCTTTTGATCATTACCTTCAATATCGTACATATAAAGTGGCTGAGCATATTCCTCAGGTATCAATTTCAGCAATACTTTAATATAATCAGAAGCTTCCCCTAAGACCGATCTTTCCTGTTCGTCTTCTTCTATTTCGAAATCAAGAGCATCTTTATTATTATTCTTCTTATAATAGTCTATTATTGCATTTTGCGTCACTTTATAGAGCCAGGATTTTAAGTACATAACATCTTTTCCATTTGAACAGTATTGGTAGCTCTTGAGTAAGACTTCCTGTAGTACATCCTTTGCGTCATCCTGATCGGTAATGCGTTTTTTGATGAATCCTAATAAAGAAGATTTATAATCTTCCCAAACTTCAAATATGTTACATTGTGCCATAGTATTGTTATTGCTTAAGGTTGTTATTGTTTAAAAATCAGACCGTATAGTTGTTAAGCCTTTCCAATAGATGTTGTTCGATCTCTTAATCCTTTTTTTTATCAATTATTAATACTTGTTTCATTTTAGAATTTATTTTAATTTTTTCATATCGATCACAAAACGGTAATGAACATCGCCTTTCAGCGTGCGCTCAAATGCCTTGTTAATATAATCGGGTGCAATAACTTCAACCTCTGAAGTTATATTGTTTTGAGCACAATAATCCAACATTTCCTGTGTTTCGGGAATTCCTCCAATAAGGGATCCTGCAATATTTCTTCTTTTAGAAATAAGATGATATGCTGACAATTGCGGCATCTCGGGAGGCACTCCCAAAAGAATCATAATTCCGTCTTTTTTCAATAAATTAAGATATGTGTTATAATCATGTTTAGCCGAAACCGTATCAATAATAAAATGGAAAGACGAAGAAGCATCCTTCATTTGTTGCTGGTCAGACGTAACTATGAAGTGATGGGCTCCTAAAACCATTGCACTTTCCTGCTTTGAGGGTGAGCCACTTAAAACAGTTACTTCAGCACCGAAACTTACCGCAAATTTTACAGCCATGTGTCCCAGGCCACCTAGCCCTAGTACAGCAACCTTATGTCCATGGCCTATTTTCCAATGTTTAAGTGGTGAATAGGTTGTAATTCCTGCACAAAGCAATGGGGCTACTGCGGCGGGATTTAACTTTTCAGAAATGTGTAAAACATGATTTTCATCTACCACAATACTTTCACTATACCCCCCTTTAGTTACTGTACCATCTGGAAGTTTGGCATTCTGGGTAGGCACAATGCCTCCGTCACAATATTGCTCTTCACCAATGGATCTGTCTTCGCAGTGTTTGCAGGAATCAATAAAGTATCCTACGCCCACCAGTTCACCCGGTTTAAACTTACTAACATTATTACCCACTGCTTTAATCCTTCCTACAATTTCATGTCCAGGTACGAGTGGATACATGGTCCCACCATATTCATTTTTAGCTTGATGAATATCGGCGTGACATATGCCGCAATATAATATATCGATAACCACATCTTTATCTTTGGGTTCGCTTCTTTGAAAATTGAATGGCGCTAGTTCTGTTGTTGCGCTGTGCGCTGCATATCCTTTGGTTGGTATCATTGTTTTATTGTTTTTAAATATTATACTATGCAGAAATGCTGTCATCTGAATAAATGACAGCATTTTCCTTATTGGAGCAATTGCTTACAGAACGTTGTAAATACGTACATCAGGGTTATCTTGAAGGTAGGGCTTTAAGGCTACTACAACATCATTGTTAAAAAGGTCACTTGAAAGATAATTTTCAGCATCTTGTGTCGATTCAAAACCATGCAGCACTTGTACATCTTCATCTCTGATCAATAGTTCTTTGGATGTAGCACCCTTGATTTGTTCCAGAAATGGAGCTTTGTACTGGTTGTAAACACCTGCTGCATTTGCTCTGTCTGCATCATTTATTTTCAGACTAATTTCTAAATACGCTTTTGCCATGATATATAAATTTATTTTTTACAGTACAAAGTTCCGAATAAGCATACGATGCTAAAATGGACAGAAACGAAAAAAGATGGTAGAAATCGGAAGTTGCTGGTGGTTTTATTTTTTTTAAATCTTAGATTTAGTGTTTTAATATGCATGTTGGGATAACCATCATAAGAAGGTCAATAAATACAATTAACTGTAAGCGTTGAGGATAAGTTACACTAAGCTTTATTGCAATAAAATCAAATTTCTGGAATTTTGGAATTTGAAACAGGAAAGGATTTTACTTCAAATCGAGAGTGACAGGATATTCATCCTGGTATGAACCGTAGAGAGAATAAATATAATGCGAATAAATTAATAACTATGAAATAGACTTTCTAAATTCAGAAGGGGAGGAGCCGACGTGCTTTTTAAAATATTTAACAAAATAGGATGGATCTTCAAAACCTAGTCTATAGCCTATTTGATTAATATTAAAATTTGAATGGACCAACATTCGTTGAGCTTCTAAAACAATTCGTTCCTGGATAATTTGTGAAGGCGTTTTATTTAATGTCTGGCTAGTAAGATCTGATAAAGTGCGAGTCGAAATATGCATCTTTTCTGCATATTCAGCCACGGAGTAGCTTTTTGTATAATTTTCATCAAGAAGGTTAACAAACTGAATAAGTTGTGACCTTTTATCGTCCAGAGCAAAAGGGGTCTTTCCTTCATTCTGTTCAAATTCGATTTTTCTGCGCTGCACCTGTATTAGAAAAGATTTCAAATAAGTTCGAAGTAATTCTTCCTGACCAAAATGTCCTGCTCCACTGACAAGTTCAGTTTTAATCTGTCCGACGTATTCTTCCAAGATATTATCAATACCATAACCAATACAACAAGAAGGATTTTGATAAGGGTTATTGAAAAGACTGCATTTGACAAGAAAATCAATTCCATTATCATTATGACCCAAAAATAGTTCACTAAAGTGGATTAGATAACCTTCATAATTTAAATTCTCATCAAAATAATGAACCTGATTTTTGGCGATAAAAAAAATTGCATTTTCAAATATTTCATAGTCTTTAAAATCAACATAATGTTTTCCTTTTCCAATTTTAAACCAAATAATCTGGTAAAAACTATGGATATGTGGTTTAGCTGCATTAGTCTGGTGCTCTATAAGGTAACGCTTTAAATCGTGAACGGTAAATTGGGCCTTTTCTGGCTGGTGCAGATTAAGGTGGTATTCCTTTATAGTTGTTGTAATTTTCTTTGCCATAATAATATACTGATATAAAGGGTTTTACTTCCTTCTATTAAAAACAGCACCATAAATAATAATTTGACTACCAAAAGACCAGGTAATGTTTTACAAAAATACAAAAAACAGTATTAGAAAAAGTTAGATACACTTCAAATGAACGGTATTTGCTGATTAATACCCGATATTTTCCGATAATTACCATGTTTATTTTTCGGTAAATTATCAATTTCGTGCCATGTAACAGAAAGAAGAAATAGTGATTGTAGGTGGTGGATTAAGTGGCTTAGTATTAGCCTACCTGTTGTCAAAAAGAAATATTAAAACTACAATACTTGAAGCAGCCCCAAGATTAGGAGGGAGAATTCAAACAATCGAAGGTTTATTGGGAACACCTCTTGAACTGGGCGCAACATGGTTGTCGGATATGCATAATAACTTAATTAATCTTATAGAGGAACTTGGCCTAAAAAAATATCCTCAATACTCAAAGGGCATTTCTTTATTCCAAACCAAGTCATTTGAACCACCGCAAAAGTTCGATGTGCCGGAATCGGAAAATCCCTCTTACAGGATTGTTGGTGGAACGCAGCAGCTTATTAATGCACTTGCTCAAAAACTTCCTGCGAATTCTATACACTTAAACAATAAAGTCACTTCTATTGTAGAAGGCAAAGATGGTCTGATTATAGAAACTCAGAAAGGACATCAGTATCATTCAGATAAGGTCATTTTATGTATGCCTCCTGAGTTAGTCGAAAATCAAATCAGTTTTACGCCGGAATTAACTGTTTCAATTAGCAATATTTTACCTAAAGTACACACTTGGATGGCTGGTGCAATTAAATTTACAATTGAATATGACCAGCCTTTTTGGAGAAATAATGGTTATTCCGGAATGCTGTTTAGTCATGCAGGCATCATTACAGAGATGTACGATCACACAAATTTTGAAGAAAGTAAGTTTGGATTTACAGGCTTTCTTAATGGTAGTGCTGCTTCTTATCTTTCCAATGTCAGAAAAGAAAATGTGATATTACAGTTAAAGAACTTATTCGGAATGAAAGCTTCAAACCTGGTATCCTATTTTGATAAAATATGGACTGATGAATTTATCCTCGGCGGCAGTCAAATAATTCAGCGTCCACATCAATTTAATGGACACCCTGTATTGCTGGAAAATTATTTGGAAGGCAAGCTGCTATTTTGTGCTACAGAAACTGCTACTGAATTTGCAGGATATATGGAAGGAGCAGTAATTGCTGCCCAGAGGGTGGCAACACAAATTTTATCGTATAACTCTAAAATGTAAAGATTACATTCTTTGTAGAGCAATGATTTTACAGGATGTTCAGGTATGGTTAAGTTTTATATCTGTTGTTTATAGGTTAAAAGTTTATAAGCTAGATGTTTTATTGCAATATCAATATATTCGGCAATTGCTTCTGATAATTTAATTTTATTAAAGCATCCTTTGTCTTGGCAGACCGATCTCCTGTTCCTGTGGATAGGGCTTTCTTTGCGTCATACTCACATCTTCCCAAAGAGTTCCAGCCATCTCCAATGATTTGGATGGATCCATAGAATATCTTGGGTCAGGAATAAAAGGCATCTTGGCCATTTTATGAATTGTGATCGTTGGGAAATGGAAATCTACTTCAACAATCCCCAACATCAGATAGCATCCGCCAGCCTGAAAAGGATATTTCTCCAGGCAATTGGGAAAATGCGCTGTATCAAAGTATTCACCTTCAGCATTGATCCAGGTTTTCAAAGACATCGCACCTCTTTTGGTAGGCACGTGTTTTCTGGAGATCAGATAGGCCAGCATCTTTACCTGTCTTTTGTGAAATTAGGTAAGGTCTTTTGCCATTACATTGCCACGGTATTTGGTCTGTAACAGATCAAATGGACGAAACGAGATTGGTAAACCTAGAATCTCTATTTCGTCAAAGGCGTCTTCAAATGGATCTCGTTCTATGTTAGGAAGCTGATATTCTTTCTTGGGTTCTTCAAGCAGGGTGAGTGGCTTGCCATCAGAAATCGAGCCTCGATGAGCAGCTCATACGTCTTTTTTCCTGTAAACCGGAAAGCACCGATGAATATCAGGATCTGTAGTGTCTCAATACAGATAGTGATTGTTTTCACGAAATTCTCAATTGAAGTAAATTTCCGTTATTTCTCCTTTCTTTCGGGATCATCTATGCAATCTTTCCTTTCAGTTTTTCTATATGCATAAGTCCTAAATACACATTAGTACCATCTACGGTTGTCTGTTCTGTCACTGTTCATCGGATTTATATTAGCAAAATTCCTTTAACAGTTTGCCAAATCTTTGATACGATTTTTTTTTAAAAGAAAAACCTTAAAGATTAATGGTATTAATTATTCCGGCTGAATAATAACAAAATGGACCAAAGGAAATTCTTTTTTTATGTTTTCGCGAATACGCTTTATGGCTTCAGTGATCTCTTCGGTATCTAGATGATCTTCAAAATCAATGATGAGCATCAATACAACTTCTTCAGGTGACTGGTAAGTAGACAATATATTTTTTGTTCTGACCACCGCAACATCTTTTTCTGCCAGTTTCGAAATTTTTTCTATTGTTTCAGGTGCAATTCCTTCGCCCATCAGCAAACTTCTGCTTTCTCTGGCCAGGATGAATGAGACAAAAACAAGTATCAATCCTACAATGATCGATGCAAGGCCATCAAGTTCAGGAATCTGGAATGTATGGCTGATTCCCATCAATAACATCACAACAATAAGTCCTGCCACTGCAGCACCATCTTCAAAGACTACAAGAAAGCTTGCGGGATCTTTGCTTTTGATGATTGCATCCCACCACCTAAGACCTTTTCGGGTCTTGTTGAATTCTTTGACGGCTATGAATAGGGAAGTGCCTTCGAAAATAAGCGAAAGCACCAATACAATGTAGTTCCAGAAGGGGTCTTTCATCACTTCAGGTTCAATAATGTGTAGAATTCCCTGATAAATGGATAATCCACCACCAAGCCCGAATATTAATATGGAAACAACAAAAGACCAGAAATACAATTCTTTGCCATAGCCGAAAGGATGAGATTCATCTGCCGGCATTTTGCTCCTTTTCATTCCATACAATAATAACAGCTGGTTGGTAGTATCGACAGTGGAGTGAATCCCTTCAGAGATCATAGAAGAACTGTTGGTAAATGCCCCTGCAATAAACTTTGTCAACGCGATCAGAAGGTTGGCGGCAAGAGCACTGTAAATTGATTTACGATTGTTAGCCATTTATGGTAATAAAGTATTAGGTAGAAAAATTATTTAAGTCTTCAAAGTATATCGATTTACAATTTCTTATCCATTTTCGTACTCATTCCCGAAATAATATGTTTTTCGGTAGATAAAGCCCCAGTCTGCAATGGTATTGGTAAGTTGTTGGAGTGATTTACCATAGTCTGTGATCTGGTATCTTACACCAAAAGGTTTGTTCAGGACACAGCGGTCGATCTGGATTTATATGTCCAAATTCTTTAAAGCATATATAACTACTGTTAAAGCCATATTTTAGTAAAATTATACTGATCTGGTTTAAACATTTGAATTATTACGGACTATTACTAACAACTCTTGAGACTTCATAAACAATTGCCAAATACTTTGCCTTTCAGAATAGTTTAATCAATTTTTTCTTCAAAAGGTAAATTGAAGCTAAATACAGTGCCTTTTTCTGGTTTGCTTTGGACTTCTATGCTGCCATTGTGAAGTTCAACAATTTCTTTTGAAAGATAAAGTCCAATTCCAAATCCTGCTATAGATGCACTGACTCCGCTTTTAACTCTGTAATAACGTTCAAATATTCTTTGCTGATCTTCAGATGAAATGCCGATACCCTGATCTTCCACAGTGACTCTTATATTGTTATTTTCCGTGAATCTGTATTCAACTCTAATTAGACTTCCATTAGGTGAATATTTCACTGCATTGCCAATTAGATTATAAAGTATCTGCGAAATCTTTTCTCGGTCTGCATATAGTAGTGCTTTATTTGATGGTTTGAACTTGAATTGATGTGTTGTAATGGTAGAATGCAGTTCATCCTCAATTTCAGAAAATAAGGTATGAAAATCAAAAGATGTCTTTTCGAGATGGAGCTGTCCAGAGTCTAGCCTTGAAACATTAAGGAATCCATTAATCATTCCGGTCATGTTATCAATCTGTTTCAAAGATTTAACCAGCGTATTTTGCTGAAAAATGTTTTTTGTTTTTGCGGCTTCGCGCTGTAAAACCTGAAGATAAATCTTGAGTGATGTAATAGGAGTTTTAAGTTCATGGCTTACCATTCCCATAAAATCGTCTTTGCGCTGTTCCTCTTTTTTTTGTTCCGTAATATCCCTCAATGTACCATTTAGACTCAAAGGGTTACCTTTCTGATCATAAAAAACTCTGCCGTTGGCCTGAAGGAGTCTTGGCTTTTGGTCTGTACTGTTTTGGATTCGGTATTCAATAAAATAGTGACCGTCAGATCCTTTTTTAAGTGCAGAGGAAATAGCTTCAACGACACGTTCACGATCTTCAGCAACAATTACTGATAATGCGACTGATAGGTCCAATTCCTCGTCCAAAGCCAAACCAAACCAGCTTTTCAGAAGCAGATTACCTGAAAAAAGATTAGTTTCAGGCTGATAATAGAAAGTAGCCAGCTCACCGGCGTCGATTGCTAAAGCAAGCATCTCCTGATCATTCTCATTCTTTCTCCTTGCTAAGACCTGTTCAGTAATTTCTTCTAATATTACCAAAACCCCCGATATACTTTCATCCTCAGCAAATATGGGTTGATAAATAGAGTTAACAATGGCTTCTCTTAAAACCTCACCATCCCTTAGTTTGACTAAGAATTCCTTATTGATCTGAGGTTTTCCACTGTGATAAACTTCCCATAGCCATTGGTTTACAGGTTGGCCTATCAATTCAGGACGCGCCCGTTCGTGGGGAAAACCTATAACTTCTGATTCTTCACGTCCCCATATCTTCAGAATCCTAGGATTAGCGATTTCTATGATATGATCAGACCCTTTCAACATTGCAATGCCGACTGGAGCTTGTTCAATAATAGTGCGGATATACTCCCTGCTTTGTGCCAGCTGACTCAATGAACTGCTGAGTTCTTCATTCGTTGCAGTCAATTCTTTCAGCGTAGCAGCCATCTCTTCATTAAGTGAACTTTCCCTTTCCTCTTTCTCTTTAATTTGCTCTAGAAATTTCAGGCGTGCACTCACATTCAAAGCTGTGTTAAGAATAGCCCAGGTTTTACCATGCTGATCGACTAATGCTTTATATTCGTAATCAAAATAATCGAGCGTTTCTTGTCCATTTTTAATCAACTTTGCTGGTGCCTCTGAAATTGAAAAGCTTTTGCCGGTACGCCAGACTTCCTGTAATAAACCAAAAAAAGGCTGACCTTCCAGTTCGGGAATCGCCTCCATCAATTGTTTGCCTATGACAGTATCGTCTTTTCCCCAGAGTTCCAGCATACCCTCGTTGGCAAACTGTATGGTAATGTTTTCATCCGAATAAATGGCGGTAGGAGCAGGAGAGGAGCTTAAAGCCTCAATTATAAAATGAGGGCTAAAGTGGTGCTTGGATGGATTTTCTGAGCTGTTCATAATAAAAGCAAATATATGTAATAGCCTTTAATTCATTAATGATCTTTGTAACTATATTAAAGAATAATTAATTAACTTAAAATTATTTAAAGGAGTAAACAATGTGAACTCATTTACCTTTTGAAAGAGAAAGACCACATTTTTGATGTGGTCTCGGAATATTTTAATAACCAATTTATGGCTGTCCGCTTCCACCTGCAGAACCGTAAATCTGTCCCGTAGCAAAGCTCCCGCTGTTATCTGCCAATTGGACAAAAATAGATGCTAATTCAGCAGGCTGCCCCGGTCTTCCCAAAGGCGTGTCCTCTCCGAACTTAACCAGATTTTCCTGTGTTTGTCCGCCACTGACTTCCAGTGCAGTCCATACAGGACCGGGTGCTACACCATTAACCCGAATCCCCTTAGGCCCCAGTTGTTTAGCTAATGATTTTACATAACTTGTAGTGGCTGCTTTAGTCTGTGCATAATCATACAAATCTGCTGATGGGTCATAAGCCTGTACTGAAGATAAACCGATAATGCTTGATCCAGATTTTAAATGGGGGAGTGCTGCTTTTGTAATCCAAAAAGGTGCATAAATATTGGTTTTCATTGTTCTGTCAAATGCTTCAGTCGATATATCCAGAATCGATTTATTGCTCTTTTGATGCCCCGCATTATTGACAAGGATATCAATACCGCCCAGTCTGGAAACTGCCTCTGAAACCAGCTGCTGGCAAAAAGCCTCATCCCTTATGTCTCCGGGAATCGCAGCAGCAGTCCTGCCTTCTTTTTCTATCAATTCAATCACTTCTCTGGCATCTTCTTCCTCTTCCGGAAGATAATTAATAGCTACATCAGCACCTTCTCTTGCAAAAGCGATAACCGCCGCTCTGCCTATTCCCGAATCTCCGCCGGTAACCAACGCTTTTCTGCCTTGCAATCTACCAGAACCGATATAGCTTGTTTCCCCGTGATCAGGTATGGGTTCCATTTTGCCTGCGAGACCCGGAAAAGGCTGAAATTGCCTGTTAAAAGGTGGTTTAGCATGTTTCGTGGTTGGGTCTTCCAGTTGATTGTGATCATTTGATGTAATAATCTGAGCCATTTTATCGATGGCTTCTCTTCTGTTCATTTTTTGATCTTCCATAATGATATATTTGGTGTTTTGGTTTGAATCCGTAACACTACAATCCTTATTCCAACATTCGCAGTATTTTCCGCTTAGTGAAAATTTCTATAGATTCTTTAATCATAATTTTTTATTTTAATATTATTTATATAAAAGGTAATTTATTTAATGAAAATATCGCATAAAAAACGATATATTTGTTGTAAATAAATAAGCGATTTTTAGCCAAATGACTGCATTATTAGACGTTGTTATGGGAAATAAAATTATGATTTTTGATGATGATGAAGCAATTCTTGATGTGTTGCAGCTTGTGCTTTCTGGTGCAGGCTATGATGTTAAGGTATCAAATACATCCAATCAGGTTATTGCAGAAGTTGCTAATTTTCTACCAAACCTTATTTTGATGGATCATCAAATTCCCTCTATTGGCGGAACGGAAGCTGTAAAATTATTGAGAGAACACGATCAATTCCAGAACATCCCTGTTTTGTATATTAGCGCCAGCAATGACATTAAAAATTACAAAGAGGATTCAGGTGTAAATGGTTATATCAAAAAGCCATTTGATATTGAGTATTTGGAGAAAAAAATAGCCTGTTATTTCGTCTAAAATTTTAGAGGTCACTATATAATTTTTGAAAATGATTAACTTTTTTTCCGCTTTAGGTACAGATGCTTTATTCGAGATTCTTAAACAATCAAATGATGCTACCGCTATTTATACCAGTGAGGAAATCAATATTGAGTTTGCTAACGATGCGATGCTGGAAATCTGGGGTAAAGATGAATCTGTTCGCGGAAAAAGATTTGAAGATGCTCTTCCTGAAATGAAAGGACAGCCATTTACACAGCATCTCAAAAATGTATGGCTTACTGGTGAGGTTTATGAAGGACGCAATACAGCCGCCACTGTAGAAATTAATGGTACAATAGTAACTTCAATCTTTGATTTTACTTATAAGCCCATTAAGAATAATGTAGGTGAAGTCTATTGCATACTGCATACTGCCACAGATGTTACGGAGCGGCAGAACGCCTGGAAAATCGTTCAGGATAGGGAAGATCAATTGAAAATCGCTAGTGAGGGTCTTACTTCTTTAAATGAAGAACTGCAATCCAGTAATGAGGATATAGCGACCATTAACAAAGAGTATATTGCAGCGAATAAGCAGCTTGACAATGCCAACCAGCAGATCTATATTCTAAACGATCAGCTAAAGCAGGAAAACTTCAATCTGCTATTCGATAATAAAGCACAAGAAAACGATATTTCCGATCTTAGTCTGAAGAACCAAAATCTCAGCAGTAGGAATAATGAGCTTCAGAATCTGAATGACACAATTCTAAAGCTGAATGAAAAACTCACAGCCAGTGAAATGAGTTTTCGGGATTTGATTATGCAAGCTCCTGTAGCGATGATGCTGGTAAAGGGTGATGATTACATTGTCACAATGATTAACGTGGCGATGCTGGAGCTTATTGGCAAAGATGTGTCCATTATTGGAAAGCCACTTTTTGAAGAACTACCTGAGCTCAAAGGTCAGAGAGCTGCGAATATGCTGGTTGACACCTATGAAAAGGGCTTAAGGCATTCAGATGAAGCTAATCCGGTCACTCTTAACAGAAATGGTCACCTTGAACAGGGCTATTTTAATTTCAGTTATACGCCTTATGTTGAAAATGGTGTGGTTACGGGTGTCATCGATATGGCGTTGGAAGTGACAACACAAATTGTAGCCAATCAGCAACAGGAAAAAACGATAAAGGAAAAAATAGTTTTAGAAGAAAACCTTCGTGACAGTGAGCACCGTTTAAGAGCCATACTGGAAACCATGGCGGAAGGTGTTGGTGTCACGGATGCAACCGGACAGATGGTTTATGCCAATCCAATGGCTCAGCAGATTTTGGGTATTAAAGAAAGTGAAATTAAAAAGCGAACCTATGACGACCCTCTCTGGCAGAATCTCCGTATTGACGGCACCACTTTGCCTCCGGAGGAGCACCCTATGGCTATCATGATGTCTTCAAAAAAGCCGGTATTTGATTATGAGATTGCTGTGCAACCTCCTGGCAGGAATAAAATTTATGTTTCAATTAATGCTGCACCGATGTTTGACAGTGCTGGTAATCTGACCGGTGGTATCGGAACTTTTATGGATGTCACTGCGAGGCGATTAGCTTCGCAGGGAAAAGACGACTTTATCAGCATCGCAAGCCATGAACTGAAAACACCTGTCACTGCTTTAAAAGCTTCCTTGCAGCTACTTCAGAGAACTAAGACTTCACTTTCAGAAGAGACTAGAGGAAGACTTCTTGAGCAATCCGTTAAAAGTCTTGATAAACTTACAAAGCTGATTGATGGTTTATTGGATACCAGCAGAATGGCTCAGGGTCACCTCAAGCTGGACAAGCAGGCATTTGTTATTTCAGAACTTTTTGAAGACTGTTGTTCCAGTCTCGCACAATGCACTGATCAAAAAATCACTTACGAAGGAGATGTGGATCAGGAAGTGATTGCAGATCATCAGCAAATCGGTCGGGTGATGGTCAATTTTATCAATAATGCCATCAAGTATGCACCGGAATCCGATATACTGATCAAAGCTGTTGCATTAGATAAAAAAGAAGTGAAATTCAGTGTGGAAGATCAGGGGCAGGGTATCCCGGAGGAAAAAATAGGACATCTGTTTGAACGCTATTACAGAACCAATTATCAAGGGCAGAAATTCTCCGGCCTTGGTTTAGGTTTATATATCTGCTCTGACATCATCAAACATCACGGCGGCAGAATAGGAGTAGAAAGTGAAGTAGGAAAGGGGACAAAGTTTTGGTTTACTCTTCCGTTGTAAACTTATTGATAATTAATTAAACAATTAAAACTCTATTAGCATCTTCTGGTGTTATTATTGTAAGACAGCCTATATGAAAAAAATCTATGTGGTTGAAGATGACCAGGGAATCAGAGAGGTACTCGAAGTATTGCTCGGTCTTGAAAATTTTGATGTGCAGTCTTTTGCCTCAGTTTCGGAATTTAAAAACCGTGACACATCTTCTTATCCTGATCTGTATCTTTTTGATGTTCGCTTACCTGACGGATCAGGAATTGATTTGTGTCAGCATGTAAAATCAATTCGTGACCATAAAAATATTCCTGTAATTATGATGAGTGCCCACGCATCTATGCATGAAATTTCTCTTTGCTGTTCTCCGAACGATATTATTCGTAAACCTTTTGATATAGGTATCCTACTTGATAGAATTCGCTCTGTTATGAAGATTTTATAATCTAGATTTGTTAATCACCTGTTAGGATTTAAATTTATCATTTAAAAGATTTATGGAAAATTGTTACCAGCTCATCATAATCTTCTTTTAAGCAGCTTTTGGTTTCTCATACTTGTCTTAAACTTTTGAAAACCCTTCAGTTCTGTCATTGGTAATGTTCAGTAAATCGATTAGTACTGAAATTGTTTGTTCGTTGTTTATAATAATTTTTCAAATGCAGCTGTCAACGCTTTCGAAGCGGGTTTTGATGGTGTAGAAATTCACGGTGCCAATGGTTATTTGCTTCAACAGTTTTTCAGTAAAAATGCCAACCTCAGAACCGATGAATACATTGGCAGTGACCTCAAAATTTTTGAATTACTTCCGCCCGTTGTGGATATAGAAATGACGGCTTCCAGAACAGGTAAAACATTAACGCCCGAACAATTGGTAAAAGGCTTAATTTCAGGTTTAGAAAAAAACAAGTATACCATTCGGGTTGGCGACAGTAAAATTATGTATTTCCTTCACCGGTTTTTCCCGAAATTAGCATTCAGTCTGGTGAATCCAAAAACATCTCATCAAAACATCACATTAACTATAAAAGCATTTATCATTAAAAATTACAAGAAAGGAGGCGAACTGCAACTGAGCGATATGCCGGATCCGGTTATCAAAGACAATCAGGTTCTGGTGGAAATCCACGCGTCGAGTGTCAATCTTCTGGTTTCCAAAATCAAAGACGGCGAGTTCAAAATATTTCTGAAATATAAAACACCTCTTATTTTAGGTCACGATGTGGCGGGAATTGTTACCAAAGTAGTTTCAAAAGTTACAAAATTTAAAGAAGGCGATACCGTTTACGCAAGACCTGCAGATTACAGATTCGGAACTTTTGCAGAGCAGATTGCAATGAACGAGGAAGATGTAGCACTGAAACCCGAAAACCTTACGATGGAAGAAGCGGCGTCTATTCCGTTGGTGGGATTGACGGCGTGACAGGCGTTGGTAGAAAATGCAAACCTGAAAAAAGGTGACAAAGTTTTTATCCAGGCAGGATCCGGCGGTGTAGGAACTTTTGCCATCCAGCTTGCGAAGCATCTTTGATTGACGGTCGCAACTACAGCCATTGAAAAAAGTTTTGATGTGCTGAAAAGTCTCGGTGCAGATGTACTCATCGATTACAAAACACAGCAGTTTGAAGATCTGCTTCACGATTATGATTTTGTGCTGAACAGTCAGGACGCCAAAACTTTGGATAAATCTTTTGAAATTGTAAAGCCTAGCGGAAAAATCACCTCTATTTCCGGACCGCCCACACCCGATTCTGCCGATAAGCTAAATCTCCCTTGGTATGTGAAAATTATTGTTGGATTGCTGAGCAGTAAAGTTATAAAAAAGGCTAAAAAACACAACATCAGTTACGATTTTCTCTTTATGAAAGCCAGCGGCCGACAACTTTCGGAGATTACCAAATTAATAGAATCGGGAATTATAAAACCGGTTATTGATAAAGCATTTCCTTTCAGTCAAATTAATGATGCGATGAAATATGTGGAAAGCGGGAGAGCGAAAGGGAAAGTGGTGATCAGAATGAAATAATATATTTTGAAATATTTTAGGAATCATTATTCTTTCATTTAAAAATAAAAACCCATTCAATCTGGAAAATTAAATGGGTTCATTAAAGTATTATGTCACTTAAAATATGGGTTCAAAGTGAGGGTTAAATTGACAGATAATTAACTTCCGCGATAAGTAGAGTAGCCATAAGGCGAAAGCGTAATGGGAACGTGGTAATGATTTTGATCTTTGATTTCAAATACGACTTCGATGAACGGATAAAAGCTTTCTGTTTTATTCTTTTTGAAATAATCGCTTGTTAGATAGATGAGTTTATAAATACCTTTGTTTGCAGACGAAGACGGGAGAAAATTTGGAATTCTGCCATTGGCATCCGTTGTTTTTTCGTCCAGATAAGTCCACACTTTAGATTGTGGATTATACTTTTCCAGTCTGATTGCTACATCCGGAGCAGGAACACCCTTTGAAACGTCCAGAATGTGGGTAGAAAGCTGAAAATCTTTGTTCTGTGCCACAGTATTGATTGAAAAAACGGTCAGAAAAACGGTGATGATAAGTGATTTCATTTTTTTTTAGATTAATTTTAAATTATTTTGATGTTGTAATATTAAGTTCGGTTATGGTGGCAGATTTTGCGATCAGGTCATCGTTTTCGGGACTCCCTCCACCGGAAACGCCCACACTGCCGATGATATTATTTTGATACCAAACAGGAACACCTCCGCTTAGTAGAAGCAGTTCAGGAAGCGTATTCAGATTTTTAGTATCAGGATTTTTTTCAGCATTTCTCATCAAGACTAAAGTAGGAGTCTTTGTAGATAAGGCTGTGTACGCTTTTCTCCTTGATGCCTCTGTATTGTGCGGTCCAACGCCATTACCGCGCAGCAACATCACTGTCGTTCCGGAAGCATCCAGAATGGCAATAGATACGCTTTTTTCCATTGCAAACGCGGTTTTTCTGATCCGGTTTGCCAGTTCTAATGCCGTTTCGGTGGTCAGACTGTTGATGGGTTGTACAAATTGTGCCGGAGAATAATTTACATTTGAGATTCCGCTCTTATTCTGTCCAAAAGCCAGTGTTGAAGTGATCATCAACAGTAAAAAAGATGTTTTCATACTTTTTTTACAAAGTTAGAAGCTCTTTTCATCAAAAACGTTGCTCTAAGTCAAGGTTTTTACAGCTTTGATTTTATTCTGCTTAAGGTAGAGGGTGATATGCCAAGATACGATGCAGCCATTCTGTTGGAAACCCGAAGCAAAAGCTGAGGTTGATATTCAATCAGCCATTTTACCTTTTCTAAAGCATCAAAACCCTGAAATCCGTAGATTCTTTTTTGAGCGGTGATAAATCCGAGTTCCAGAATCTCAGTGTATATTTTTGAAAATTCAGGCATTGTTTCAACGAGATGATAGAAATCTTTTCTTGAAATATAAAGCAGTTCAGATTTTTCGATGGTCTGAAGGTATTCCTCTGCTGGTTTCTGGTCTATAAAACTTGGTAGGGCGGTTACAAAATTTCCGTCAAATGCAAAATACCGCGAACTGTCTAGGCCGTCTTTCGTTGTTGTGAAAAGTCTGATACACCCTTTGTTGATAAAATAGTAATATTTGCAGACCTCATCATACTGAATCAGGATTTCGTTTCGCTTCGTTTTCAAACCTTTAAAGCAGGAGGTTATAATCTCCAGTTTTTCCTGTGAGATTTCGCCTTTGCTCTGGATAAATTTTTCAAGGATTGAATACATTTGGATTAATAAATAATTCTTAAAGTTACATTTTTAAAGTGTCATCAGATCTAATTTATTTTCCCGAAAATTGCACAAAATTTTTGTGCATCGTTCTCAGGTATGAGGAAATTTATTTAATTTAACCTGATCATAAATTTAGAAATATTTAAAAGAAAACAATTATGGCAAGACTTTTCCAAATTTTGAATATAGTGGCATTAATTGTAACAATTGGTGTCAATTATCTTTCCAATACCGGCTTTTTTAATAACGAAACAATGGCGAGTATTTCGGGCAAATTCCAAAATTTATTTACACCCGCAGGTTATGCTTTTTCCATTTGGGGACTGATTTATCTTGGTCTTCTCGGCTTTGTCTTCTACTATGGTCCTTTTACAAAAAATACGGAAGCTAAGGATAGAACAGTTTCAAATATCGGTTGGTGGTTCGTTATTTCCTGCGTGGCAAATTGTCTCTGGATCGTGGCTTGGCTGTACGAATACACTTTACTCAGCATCCCGATTATGATTGTCATCTTTATTTCATTGATGAAAATAATATTCAATAACAAGGGAATGATAGAAAGAAAGGATTTTAAAACAGCAGTCTTTCTGCGGTTACCGTTTTATATCTATTCAGGTTGGATTTCCGTTGCTTTGATTGCGAATGTATCGGCTTATCTGAAAAAAATAGAATGGTCAGGTTTTGATTTTTCCGAGACAACGTGGACCATTATAATGTTTGCCGTTGCTACGCTTGTTCACTTGTATATGGTTTGGAAAAGGGATATGGTTTCATTTGCATTGGTTGCTGTTTGGGCATTGTTTGCTATTGCGTTTGCCAATCAAAATCATAATGAGACCGTTTATATTTCTGCCATTGGTACCGCTGTATTTTTGGCATTGAATGCTGTCATTAAAATGTTTGTTAAAAGAACTGTTTAATCAATTAAATTTTTCATATCTAAATAACTACCAACAATGATAACCCATTTTGACAACCAGCAAATTGCAGATTTAGAAGACAGGAAAAGAATAGCATTGATTAATTCCTTAAGCGGCTTTAAAAGTCTTAATTTAATAGGAACCGTGAACCAGAATGGACAAACCAACTTGGCGATTTTTAATTCCGTGGTACACATCGGAGCCAATCCTCCGTTGATGGATTTTATTTCCCGACCGGATACAGTTGAAAAGCACACTTTGGAAAATATCAGAGAAATGTGATATTTCACCATCAATCACGTCAACAAAGATATTTACGAAAAAGCACATCGGACGTCGGCGAGATATCCAAGAAATCAATCTTAATTTGATGCCACCGGATTGACTCCAGAATCAGCCAATTGGCCTTATACATAGGACAATACTGATAATAAATGGGAATACTTAATTTTGATACCTTTGCCAGTTGGTAAAAATTTTTCGAAAGAAGGACAAAAGCCTCTCTTTGCTTGGAGATGTCTTTTGACTTTGAAATACTTTGGGCAGATACATCCAGATCTTTATTTATTTTCATCCATACAATATGTTCTTCATAATAAAGCTTACTCATATCAACTGCTTTAACAGACATGGATAGTGCGGATGCTTTAGCGGAAGCAGCAATTGCATCCGTTTTTATCAAAGCATCTTTTATTGCAAAATAATCTTCAAATACCGCTGTTAGCTCTGATGCTGATGGTTGCTTTTCCATTGAGGACATATTGCTGTGGTCAGCGTGTCCATCCATTTCCATTGTTTTTTGTTTTTCTTTTATGTCTGAATGAGCTGACTTGATCGGCCTGTCATATTTGCAGGAGGCTGCGAGTTTAGCATAAACATCATCTGGGGAGCGAAATTTTTCATTATCGTAACCGGCCAAAGCAATTCGCTTTAAAATTTCATCCTGATTAGTTTTTTCGCTATCATAGGTTCTTCAATTTTGATTAATGCTTCAACTAAATTAGTTGTAATTTTTGGCATACGTTATATTGTAATATGTTTCAGATAGAAAAGATTTTTTTTCAATGTTTATGCTCGGTTTCATTTGAGCCGCTAAAATATAACATTAATCCAATTTATCGCCAATCGTCTGAATATCAAAATTTTTATATTCAGAATAAATTAAAGAATGGAATTCGTTCAGTTTTTTCAAAATTTCAAGAAGCTTTTGTTTTTCATTTTCAACTAATCTTCCCGAAAGAATTTTTGAAGTCAGATTTACATTTTTAACGGATTGATGAAATGCCTGTTCCCCCGATTTTGTAAGATTCAGGCGTTTGCTTCTTTTATCGTCCTTGTCATTTTTTTCCTCTAAAAAACCACATTCTAAAAGCCTTTTTATAATTTGTGTTCCGGTCTGTTTTTCGTGACCGTTTCTTTCTATTAATTGAATTTTTGTTAAAAATGGCTCATCTTTCAGGCGATAGAGATATGTAAATTCTTCATTAGCCAGGTCGGGAAACTCAGCAAGACCTTTTCTGATCAGCTGTTTTGAATATCTGCTCAACAGCAAAACCTGTTTGCAGATTTCATTTTCTGTAAAAGAAACCCGATGCTGCTCATTTTTAAAAAGTTTGGTTGGACTTTCAGCCCGATACTTTTTTTCATTCATCCACAGACGGAAATCGTCAACCGTAGAATTCGGTTTGCATTGATCAGAATTTTCAAATTCTTTTACCTGAAAAAGCAAGTCGATGATGAAGTCAGTTTGCATAGCCTTAAATTTTTGTAAAGATAATATTTAGTTTTTTTGAAGAATCAAAGTTTCAAGCTTCCCATTCCGCCGTCCATTCCAATAATTTGTCCCGTCATCCAGGAAGAATTATCCGACAATAAAAATGCGGTCATTTTCGCAATTTCTTCTGCAGTTCCAATTCGCTGTAACGGATGCCTTTTTGCCGAAGCTTCACGTTTTTCTGGCGTTGAAAGGAGCTGGGAAGCCAAATTGGTATTCGTCAAAGATGGTGCAATCGCATTGACTCTTATTTTCTGAGCCGAAAATTCTGCCGCCAGACTTTTCGTTAAACCTTCCACCGCAGATTTACTGGCTGCAACCGAAGCGTGAAATGGCATTCCTAATTTGGCAGCTACCGAACTGAACAGTACAATCGAAGCACTTTCCGACTTCTTTAAATTCGGCAATAATTTCTGAATCACCTTCACTGCACCCAAAACATTAATCTCAAAATCATTTTTAAAATCATCTGTTGAAAGTCTGTTGAAAGGTTTCAAATTAATACTTCCCGGTGCATAAACCAATCCGTCAATCACATCAGGAAAATTAATTTCGTCTAAATTTCCAGCAAAAATATCCATTTCATAAAATTCAATATTCAGATTTTCAACGTCCAGATTCTGAGTTCTCGAAATTCCAATAACGTGATAATTTTCGGCTAAAATTTTTGCTGTTGCCAAACCAATTCCCTGTCCGCAACCGATGATGACTATGTTTTTCATTTATTCTGTTTTTTACCGTTTAGAAATTTTATTCAAACTGATTGTTCTTTGTCTTGTACATTTAAACCTGTCAATTTCAGGATTTCTCTTCATCAGATGTTTCTGGCTCACGCCGGAATTAACTCGCTTTCTCCAAAGCCGAAAACTTGTCGGTTTCAATTCATTTCTCATCACTTCAATGACTTCAGATTCGGTAATTCCAAACTGAAATTTGATTGCTTCAAATGGCGTTCGGTCTTCCCACGCCATCTCAATGATGCGGTCTGTCTGTATTAAATTTAATTCTTTCATCCTTATTTTAAATCTTTGATGATTTGTTTTGCAATCTTAAAATGTTCACATTTTTTCTCGTCCGTCATTTTTTCTAAAGTTCGCAACATCATTCCCAATCTCGAATTTGTTTTGAAAAATTCCCGGTTGTCATTCACGAAATTCCAAAAGAGAGCATCCCATTTTTCTGTCCAGTCACCATCAGAGTAATTGCTCATCTTTTTGACATAATTGCTTCCGCTGATATACGGTTTTGTACTCATTTTTCCGCCGTCAGAAAAGCTGCTCATCCCGTAAACATTCGGAACCATCACCCAGTCGTAAGAATCGATGAACATTTCCATAAACCATTGGTAAACGTCATCAGGATTGAGTTTCAGCAGATTCATAAAGTTGGCAAACAGCATTAATCTTTCAATATGATGTGCATATCCGGTTTCCAGAACCTTCAAAATCGTGCTGTCAATTGGTTTAATTCCTGTCTTTCCGGTATAAAAAGATTCGGGAAGCAGAATGTTGTGTTTCCAGTAATTTTTATTCCGCTGAAAAGTTCCCTGATAGAGATAAATTCCCCGCACAAATTCCCGCCAACCTAAAATCTGCCTAACAAATCCTTCTAAGGAGTTGATTGGAACGTCAAATTCTTCAGCGTAATTGATAGCTTCATCTAAAATTTGATTTGGATTTAAAAGTCCAATATTGAGCAACGGCGAAAGTACGCTATGGTGCAGAAAATGTTCTCGTTCAACAATACTGTCCTCATAAATTCCAAAATCAGCAAACCGCATTTCGAGAAACTGATTAAACCAACTTTCTGCTTCCTCAAAAGTCACCGGATAAATCTGATAAGAAGTCAGATTTCCATAGTTTTCGCTAAAATTTTTCTCTACATATTTTTTTGCCTCATCGTAATACGAATTGTTTTCAGGAAAATGAATCGACGGAGCTTTTTTGTTTTTTGGATATTTTTTGCGGTTTTCAGTATCGAAAGTCCATTTTCCGCCCACCGGTTTTCCGCCTTTCATCAGGATATTTCGTGAAATTCTCTGCTGCTTGTAAAAATCGGTTTGATGATAAAATTCTTTTCCGTCAAAATATTCTTTCAAATCCTCTTTTGTATTAATGAAAAGCGGACTGTCTAAAATTTCAAGCCTTAAATTTGTTTTCCTGATTCTTTCTTCGAGCCAGTTATCACAAACATCGGTTATCAGAATTTTGTCAAATTTTTCTTTCTCCAAATGCTTGATTAATTTCTGGACATCTGACAGTGGGGAAGTGCTTTCAACATATTCAACCTTGAAATCTGCTTTGATTAAATATTCCTCATAAAACTTCATACTCGCTCTGTGAAGCGCCAATTTCTGTTTGTGAAATTTATATTGTCTGAAAAACAGAAATTCTTCAACCAAAAAAACGAGTTGTTTTTTATCCAGATAATCAGTGTCTTTGAAAAGCTGGTGCGGAAATATCAGTTGAGCAGTAAAAGATTTTTCTGATGGCATAATCTAAAAATTTGTTATTCAGACGGTTTCGATTTTCTGTTTTTTCGGCATTTTTCGCTACAGTATTTTACTTCTTCCCAGTTTTTCTTCCACTTTTTTCTCCAATTGAAAGGCAATCCGCAGACTTCACAAATCTTTGATGGTAAGTTGGCGGGCATTTTACTGAATGAAATTTTTATACTGATTGATCACAATATTTTTGGCTTTCAAATCGTGCATCATATTGTACAATCCGAAGAAAGTTCGGTTCAGATAAATAAAATGTTTAGAGCCACGATTGGCGTTCATCCCTTTCATATCGCTCATTTTTGCATATTTCTGTCCTAGATCTGCGATTTCCTGAAAGAAACTTTCGTCAGAAAAATCAAAAATTTCTGCATTGAAAGGTCTTGTGAAAAGTTCCAGCAATTCGTAAAATAATTTTGTAAAAAACTCAGTTTCTTTTGGAGAATCATCATCACGTAGAATTTCAAGTTGATATAATTTCTGAGTGAAAAATTCAGCATTATTCAAATTCTCTCGTTTTGCCAACTGAAAATAAGGTTTGTAAAAATCATTCGGGATTTCTTTGATACAACCAAAATCTATGACTAACAAATTTTTATCCTCAGAAATCAGAAAATTTCCGGGATGCGGATCGGCGTGAACCTGCTTCAAGACGTGCATTTGGTACATATAAAAATCCCAAAGTGTCTGTCCTATTTTGTTCAGATCTTCCTGCGGAATATCCAGTTTTGTGAATTCTGAGAAATGTTTTCCAGCCATCCAATCCATTGTGATGATCTTTTCAGCAGAAAATTCAGGATAGTACTTCGGGAATTTTAAGTTGGGAAGATGGCTGCATTTCTCAGAAATATCCTGACTTCTTTTGAGTTCGAGATTGTAATCTGTCTCCTCAAATAATTTGTTCTCAACTTCTTCAAAGTAAGATTCCGAACCTTCTTTTTTGATGTTGAACATCTTCATAGCAATCGGTTTCACCATTTTCAAATCGCTGGAAATACTTTCTCTCACGCCTGGATACTGAATTTTAACCGCAAAATTCTGACCGTCTTTTTTCGCTTTATGAACCTGGCCAATACTTGCGGCATTCACAGATTCTGTCGTAAATTCATCGAATAAGTCCTCCGGATTTTTGCCAAAATATTTTCTAAAAGTCTTCTTCACCAAAGCTCCTGAAAGTGGCGGAACAGAAAACTGTGACAGCGAAAATTTTTCAACATATGCCTGAGGAAGAATGTTTTTTTCCATACTCAACATTTGGGCGACTTTCAGGGCAGAACCTTTGAGTTCTTTCAAAGAGTCATAAATGTCGGTGGCATTATCTTCGTTCAGGATTTTTCGGGCTTCATCTTCTTCCTTTGTAATTTTATTGCCGTAATATTTAAGGTAATTGACGCCGACTTTTGCGCCTGCTTTCAGCAAACTGCTCGTCCTTTCTAATTTTCCTGTCGGTATTTTATTAAGTGTCTTCATCTGCTAATTTTTTCTAAAAGTTTCTTTAAATAAAAATTTTCCAAGGTCAACAGCTTTTCTCAACGGTTCGTTATCCATCAATTCAAATCCGGTATCAATTGTTTTTTCGATGAAAATATCAGTTTTTTCAAAAGCTGGCGAAGTGTCTTTTTTCCAAAATTCAATGGCAGAAACCAAATGCAACCAAAGGGCTTCTGCTCTTACTTTTTCGTGGAAGTTTTTCACGTCATCTTTTGCTTTTTGAATGATTTCCCAATCGTTGAAATCGAGTGTTTTAATGAAATCAAGATGCGCATCTTTCAGTTGATTTGAGACTTTTATAGAATGCAATTTATCCTTTCCCAAAATCATCAGAACCAGAGAGCGATTCATTGTCATATTTTCAAAAAAGATGAAATAAACATTCAGTAATTTTTCTTTGGAAGTGATTTCTTCAGAACTGTTAACTTCTGATGCCAGCTCTACAGACTTATCAAAAAGGTTGACCAATATTGATTTTTCAATCTGTTCAAAACTTGAAAAATAATCATAAAAGTCTTTCTCCTCAAACTCATTGTCTTTTGCGAAACGGTAAATATTTTTTGGCCTTTCGCCGCGATTCAAAATGTAATCCCCGTACAAATCAAATATTTTATCTTCTGTAATTATATTTTTTTGTTCCATTATTGATTTTATTTATCAACAAATTTAGTAATTAAATTTACTAATTAAATAAATAAAGTATAAATTTGTACTATAACAATGATACAAAATATAACTAATGTTTAAAATACAGGCTCAATCTAATGTACCAACCGATTTTGGAATGTTTACCGTTTACGCATTTTCTGAAAATGAAAATGACTGGAGTCCACATTTGGTTTGGGTGGCTGAAAGGACAGACTTTAATGAAGTTGTCAATGTACGTTTCCATTCGGAGTGCATTACGGGAGAAGTTTTTCATTCGAGGAAATGTGAATGTGGACAACAACTGGATGCCGCAATGAAATTTATGTCGGAGAATGGCGGAATAATTATTTATCTAAGACAGGAAGGAAGAAATATCGGAATTATCAATAAATTGAAGGCTTATGCTCTTCAGGAACAAGGTCTTGATACGGTAGAAGCTAATTTGAGATTAGGCTTGCCGGCAGATGGTAGAAATTTTGATGTAGCCATTGAAATGTTGAAAATTCTTAAAATTAATAAAGTTAATCTCCTGACCAATAATCCTGAAAAACTGAAAGCTTTCAACAACAGTGGGATTTTGCTCAACAAAAGAATTCCTTTGGAAATTGATTCCAATCCTATCAATGCGTCTTATCTTACGACAAAGAAGGATTACTTCGGCCACCTTTTGGAAAAACTTTAAACTCATTTTTAAGTTCACAGGAAATTCTTCAACTGATTCAAAATTAATCTCATATGAAAAAGATTTTATTAACAGGAGCAACTGGTTATATCGGTAAAAGAATGATTAGTGTGATTACCGAGCAAGGCTACAAAGTGGTTTGTTGCAGCCGTGATGTCAGCCGATTTTCTAAACCTTCTGGTATTAATGATAATTTGATTGAAGTCATTGAAGTTGATTTTCTGAAAGAGGATACTTTGAAGAATATTCCGGAGGATATTTCCGGAGCTTACTATTTGATGCATTCAATGAGTGCGCACGGTGATTACGAAGAATCTGAGAAAGTTTGTGCTCAGAATTTTGTTTCTGCGATTGAGAAAACGGAGTGCGAACATATTATTTATTTGTCCGGATTGGTGAATCAGAAAGAATTGTCAAAACATTTGAATTCAAGATTTAATGTAGAAAAGATTTTGATAGAATCCAAAGTCCCAACTACAGTTTTACGAGCTGGAATTATTATTGGTTCGGGAAGTGCGTCGTTTGAAATTATCCGTGATTTGGTAGAAAAATTGCCGATAATGATTACCCCTAAATGGCTCACTACCAAATGCCAGCCCATAGGAATTGCGAATGTTCTGGATTTTCTAATTTTCACTTTATTCAAAAAAGAAACATACCGTAAAAGTTTTGATATCGGTTGTGATGATGTCTTGACATACAAAGAAATATTGCTGGGCTTTGCGAAGATCCGAGGTTTGAAAAGAACCATTATTACACTACCAATAATGACACCGAAATTGTCATCTTATTGGCTATATTTTATTACTTCAACCACTTATAGTTTGGCAAGTTCACTTGTTGGAAGTATGAAAATTGAGGTGGTCTGCAACAAAAAAAGTTTATCAGATATAAAAAAAATAACAGGAATACAACCATTTTCTTACAAACAGGCTTTGGAGAGGACGATGGCAAAGATTCAGGCCAATGAAATACGTTCCAGCTGGAAAGATAGTTTTGTCAGCAGCAGAAACGATTCTTCACTCAAAGAGTTTATAGAGGTACCGCATTTTGGCTGTTTCAAAGATGTAAGAAGTGCAAAATATGACGACAGGGAAAAATGTCTTGACCGTGTTTTTGGTTTAGGTGGTAATAATGGTTGGTACGGACAAAGCCTTTGGAAAATAAGAGGTTATATGGACGTTTTGGTCGGCGGTCCAGGTCTTAGACGTGGAAGAACACACTCTTTACAACTTCATGAAGGTGATGCTCTGGATTTTTGGCGTGTGCTTTATGCCAATAGGGAAGAGGGAAAATTGATTCTTATTGCTGAAATGAAACTGCCTGGAGAGGCCTGGTTGATGTTCAAATTATATAAAGGCAAGCTTTGGCAGAAAGCTGTTTTCCGACCAAAAGGATTGTGGGGAAGATTATATTGGTATTCTGTATTGCCATTTCACGGTGTTATTTTTAAAGGGATGGTGAGAAAATTGGCTGCGGATCATTAAATAAGTTTAATTCATAAAAAACCTTTGGAACACAAGAAACGTAGATTTAAGCAAAACCCTTAATGGTAGTGTTATTGAAGGTAAATAATAATCATCCCTAATTAGAAAGAGGCCTTTAAAAATATCATATGTTTGGTACATTTAAGTGTATAGTTCCTATTTTTTATACATCCAAATGTGTACTTGCAACTATTTTTGAGACAAAATTTATATATTTCTTTATGCTACATTTTTAGATAGATTAGACATTAAATTTTTATAGTCTCTTATGGTTTAGTAAAAAAAAGCTTTATTTGAATATGTCCTGTCATCAATTATAAAAGACTTATTATTTGTAAAAATCATACAAATCCTTATTCGTTTTTTGAATAAGGATTTGTAGTTTTAATAATTTATATTTTTAATTCTAAACAGATTTAAAAACCAGTATTAAATAAAACCGTTACAAAATCAAACTTCACAAAGACCAATGTCTTCCAAGAAGTCTTGTGTTATAAAAATATTTAGAAAATGAAATAACCCACAGATAATTGAAATACGCTGTTTTTATTTTTACCGAAAGAATTCCCTAAATCATTAATGTCAGTTAATCCCAGATTATATCTTAAACCAAAATTAAGCCCGTTTTCAAGTTTATAACCTAGGCCGAAATTAACTCCAAGATCAAAAGTATTAAATGATTTTTTTATATCAGTCTTCTCATTTTTAGCAGAAAGCAAAAAGCCTGCTTGCGGTCCGGCTTCAACACTCAATCCTTTTGTTAAATAATATTTTGCGATTAAAGGAATGTTCAGATAATTTAAGGCAATTGTATTATCATTGAAACTATAGCCCTGACCGGAATACATTAACTCAGGTTGAAAAGAAAATTTACCGGAAACCAGAATTTCTGATACAACACCAAAATTAAATGATGTTACTGCATCTTTCCCTTTGGTATTATCTCCGCTGACAGATGCAAAGTTTAAACCTCCTTTAACCCCCAATTTCATTTTTTGGGCATTAGCACTTGTAAATCCTAAAGCTGTAACGACAGCTAGTAGCATAATCTTTTTCATAAAAGTAATTTGAATTATTTAAGGTGCAAACATCAAATAATAAAAATTAAAGCAGGTTTCAAAAGCTTAAAAATGGATAAAATGGTACTTATTTAATGGTATTTTTATATTCATTGGGTGTCTTACCGGTCACTTTTTTAAAGGCATTATAAAAAGTCGTTTTCGAAGTAAACCCGGATTCTAACCCCATCGTCAGCAAAGTATAGTTTTTATATTGCGGATCTGATATCATTTCCTTGACAGCTTCCACCCGATATTGATTGATATAATGCGCAAAATTATCTCCCGTTATCGTGTTTACGATTTGAGAAACATATCCTGCACTTATGCCTAGTTTTTCTGCGACTTTTTCTCTGTTTATTGTACTGTCGGTATAAATGTGCTGATCTTTGCAAAGAAGTTCCAGTTTTTGAAAATAAAGATTATCTGCCGTAATAGATTCCTTGAATTCTTTTGGTGTACTGTTTTCTACAGTTTGCGGATTGAGATACGAAATAGCCAAATCATTATTTAGAAAATTGTAGATAGCATCTTTGTTTTTGGCCAATTTATATTTGTAAATGCCTATATAAGCTGTCCAGTGAATGATAAATGTTGAAGATAAAGCCAAGACACTCATAGTAGAAGAAATATCATAGTTGAAAAGTAAACCTGCCAGTGCAGTAATAAGCCAAACAAAAAGAACTGAAGAAACAAGGGTTAGTAAGATAGTGATCCATCTTTTTTCCTGTGAATCTTTTAAATGCCTTATCTTAAAATAAGAATAAATAGGCAGGAATGGAATGAATATAACGGCTAAAGTAAAATGGATCAGACCAAGTATTTGGATTATAGCAATGCCTGAGTCAGGAATAGTATAAATTCCTGCAAGATGATCAAGATCGTTTATAATGTTAAGGACAGCGGAATAAGCAAATGGAATAAAAAACAAATAACTTTTTATTTTGCTTTTGCCGGTATTATCAATGCGGTTTTTGATAAACAAGAACAGGAAAGCAGGTATTAGAAATACCCACTCGATGTTGTCTATAAAACGCAGAAGAGGGTACGCGGTAAATATCTGTTGAATCTCAAAAACCTGAGTCAGTAATTTAATTGAAAGTGTGAATATTAAGTATGCTAAATACTTATTTGATTTACTATTGAATAGGGAAGACTTTAAAATAACCAAGCCTAAGACTATTCCCTGGAAAATCGCAATATTTAAAAGTGTTGTGTAAATCAATTTTTATAAAAGTTGGTTTAAGAGTTATTTCACTGTAAATAATTTATTTTATTTCTGATGCAAAAACATATTTCGACAATCACGGAAAGCTTTTAAAATTTATATTTCTTCAAAGTCTTTTTTTAATGATGCAGAAATAATATATGCGGAAAATAAACGATCTCTACCTCTAGAACACAACTGCAAAGCTAATTTATTATAGTACTATTGGGGCTTATTTAGTAAAACTTTTACAGTATTTAACATATTATAACACATCGCAAACACGGTAATAAAAACTAAATAGGAAATTTCTGAACATCATAATATGAATAAGTTAATTAAAGTTTATTGATCAACTCAATCCGAAATAGAGTAGCGAATACCATCGATTTTTCCAGATTGATCATTTCTTCCTGAATTTGGCTACGAAATGCCCCGATTTAGCTACGCCAGGAACTCGAAGGCCGATTACCTTTGCTATATCAAAATTTAATCAACAATAAAATGAAACAATCACAAACACCCATCATTAGCTTTAGTCCGGTTGTATTACCTGTAGCCGGCCGTCATGTAAACCTTGAAATGAAAGTTTCTGCTCCAGCAAGCGGAAACAATCTGCCGGTTATTCTTATTTCTCACGGACATGGCCCATCTAATTTTCTCTCCTCTTATAAAGGCTATGCCCCCATTGTAGATTTTTTTGCAGAAAAAGGCTTTGTAGTCATTCAACCTACCCATCAGAATTCGAAAGCATTAGGGCTTTCCTCATCTCTTCCGGAGGCGCCTTTGTTTTGGAGTTCAAGAGCAACGGATATCAAATTTATAATTGATCATTTAAACGAGATTATTTCCTCAGTACCAGGATTAAGTGAAAGAGTTGACAGAGAAAATATTGCGGTTATTGGCCACTCAATGGGTGGGCAGACCGTAGCTATGCTCTCTGGGATGGAAGTAACCGACCCGGCAACTGGGGAAATAGTCAATGCTGCAGAACCACGGTTAAAGGCTCGGGTGCTAATCGGAGCATCTGGCGGACCTGAAGGATTTAATGGCCCGGCGAGACAGCATTATCCTGTGTTGGCAGCCGGAAATTTCAGTACGATGACCTTGTCGGCTCTAATTGTGAATGGAGACCAGGACAAAAACCTTATGTTCTCTGATGTAGACAACTGGCGTGCAGATGCTTATTATCATAGTCCGGGTCCGAAAGACCTGCTGACCGTATTTGGGGCCGAGCATATCTTTGGTGGTATATCAGGTTATGACGCACGTGAGACCAGTGACGAAAATCCGGAGCGTGTTACCTTTGTGTGTGAAACCATTCTTGCGTATATTCGCAGTACATTCGATTCAAGCGATCAAAGTTGGGAAGAAGCTAAGAGTACTCTTAACGGTGTACCAGGTGCATTGGGTAATATTGAAAGTAAGTTATAATTAGACAAATATGAAGGACGAAATGTCTAACCACAGATTTGACTCTTTATCAAGATTGCATAAGGCGCTGGATATGCCAGCTCCTATGCATCCATTGGTAAGTTTAATAAATAACGCCGAGGGATCCATTCCACTCGATAGACTTCCCAGTCCCCATATCTTAAGCTTTTACAAGATATCCTACAAGATGAACTTCCAGGGACATTTCAAATATGGGCAGCATTATTACGATTTCGATGAAGGCGGAATGTTTTTTGTCTCGCCGAATCAGATCACGGGAGCCCATGGACCAATCAGTGACCAGTCGGGTTATACATTACTTTTCCATCCGGATTTTCTGCTTGGTTACCAACTCGCTAAAAAGATCAAGTCATATGGTTTTTTTTCCTATTCTGTCAATGAAGCATTGCACTTGTCGGAGAAAGAAAAGACGACGATTATTTCTGTTTTCGAAAGTATCGAAGAAGAATTGAAAGGCAGGATTGACAATTTCAGCCAGGACGTTGTCATTTCCCAGATCGAATTGCTGCTGAATTATGCGAATCGATTCTATAGCAGGCAATTTATCACTCGAAAAGCGGCGAGTAGTGATTTACTTCAAAAGGTTGAAGATATTTTGCACAACTATTTCCAGTCACCACAAGCACAAAACCGGAGACTTCCGACTGTCCAATTTCTTTCTGAACAAGTAAACGTAAGTGCAAGTTATTTAAGTGATATGCTCCGTTCACTTACGGGACAAAATACGCAACAGCACATTCATAATCATCTGATTGAAAAAGCAAAGGAGCAGTTATCAACAAGCCAGGCTTCAATTAGTGAAATAGCCTATAACTTAGGATTTGAACATGCCCAGTCATTTAGTAAACTATTCAAGCTTAAAACAAGCATGTCTCCTTTGGATTTCAGACGCTCTTTCAATTAAAGCATGTTTATGCAAAATCTTTCCAATAACAAATTTGATTTATTGATGTTGCTAACTTTGCCAGGAAACAATTTTTATACTCTTTAAATTTCAGATTATGAACAAGATACGAATAAATTACAGCTTAGTTAACATTTGATCTGTAAACTAATCTACTGATCTATTACTTTATATTTGTCAACTAGTATTAATTAAGAAGTATAAAAACAGTTATAAGTTACCTGCTCCATTAAGCTCATATGATTGTCGGGAATATTAATCTGGATTGTTCTGGAATTAAAAACAAAAAAAATGGCTCAATTTGGATTAAAATGAAAGCAGAAAACTGTCTATCTATATATGATAATTCTCTGCTAAATAACATATCATAGTATGCTAATGTAATAAATAACCTATTGAAAATTAAATTGGTACATTTACATAAATAGTTTCCATTTTCTTAAGCTTTATATTGTTTTCATTTGCTTTATTTTTAGTCTTTCAGTAATTATAATTTGTAGTTTTGTAATATTCAAAATAAAAAGTGTGGCATTCATCAACGATTTAGGTAAGATTATTGTTTTTTTGTTTTTGCTATTAAGTATTTTTCTAATTACAGCAAAATACAAAAGAAAATTACCGGATTATTTATTTGCTGCTTTTCTACTCGTATCAGTGATTGATTTTTCCGGTTTATTTATTTTGCCACCAGATTCTAGGATAATCAAGGGAGGAAAACTAGCCAGTGTCCTGCTGCAGATGCCGCTCTATTATTTATATGTCAATTCTGCTTGTTATTATAATTTCAAACTTTATAAGAAGCATCTTTTACATGCGCTCCCTTTTTTATTCTTTTTTTGCTTATTCAGCATCTCAGGAATTTCTAAACAGAACTACCGGGTGTTTAATATTTTTTCTATTATTCAATATTACTGTTATATCATTGCTGTATTTCTGACACTAAGGAACTTCAGAAGATTGTATCAGGAAAATTATTCCAGTAATCATCACCTTACTTATAAATGGTTGATGCAAACCACTGTTCTTTTTTTAATTGGAAATATTTTTGTACTCATCAGGGGCTTTGCAAACGAAAGTAGCTCGGTTCATACCTATCTATACACCTTCACATCCCTATTTGTATTATTTATAATCAGCTGGTTTGTGCTGAACGCCTTATATCGCCCCAATTTGTTTGCAGGTATCAACAAAGACCTGGTTCCTGTAAAGTCGGTGAATGAATTGAAGGAAGAACCTGAACAACTGAAAAATCTGCTACAATTTATGGAAACTGAAAAGCCTTATTTAGATGATAAGCTGACATTGCAGAAATTGGCAGAACAATTTAATTTACCCGAAAAGCAACTTTCATTATTGATTAATCAGCACACCGGAAAACACTTTTTCGACTTTATCAATGAGTTTAGAATTAATGATGCAAAAATTCTTCTAAAGGAGAAGTCTCAGCTAACCGTACTGGAAGTATTGTACGAAGTGGGCTTCAACTCAAAATCTTCATTTTATACCGCATTTAAAAAAGAAACTAACTTAACGCCTACAGATTACAGAAAATCAATGTTTTAATAGTGTCCGACTTAAAGTCGGACTGATTTTACATAATAAAAACAGTCCGATTTTCAATACCCGGATATTTTTATCAATGCAAAATTCCAGATTTGCTTCATCATTAAAAATTAATAAAATGAAGCTAAAAATCAAATGGATCTTGTTCCTTTTTTCTGTATTAAGTTTCGGAATATGTTTCGGACAATCCAACCAAAAAAATCCAATTTGTAGAGCAGACTCTTTATGGAGTGTTTATAAACAAGCGAATACTCCGGGTATGGCTGTTGCCGTTATAAAGGATGGAAAAGTAATTTATAAGAAAACCTATGGGTTGGCTAATCTGGAAAGTAAAACCCCGATAACTGATTCTACGGCTTTTAATATTGCATCGGTTTCTAAGCAGTTTACTGCATTTATTGCCGTTTTGGCAGAACAGGAAGGAAAGTTATCATTAGATGACGATATCAGAAATTATCTGCCGGAACTCAGCCATCTTCCCTATAAAATTACAATTCGGCAATTGGCTAATCATACCCATGGATTGCCTAACTTTAGTGAAATCAAGAAATTGCAGGGCTTTGGTGATGAATTTAAAGTAACCAATAATGAAGCTGTACATACTCTTTTGGGAATTAAAAGAGTCAATTTTCCTCCGGGAGAGCAATACCAATATAATAATACAGGTTTTACATTGCTGGCTGAAATTCTTCGCCGGGTTTATAAAAAGGATTTCAGCCAGATAGCAGAGGAATATGTTTTTAATCCTTTACATATGAAAAATACCATGGCTATAGATAATCCGGATAAGATTATTCCAAATAAGGCGGAATCCTATCAGCTAAAAGGCAACACATTCGTAAAGCTTCCTATCGGGCAGATGGTGAGCGGCTCATCCAATATTTATGCTACGCTGGATGATCTGTGCAAATGGGCAGTCAATTTTCAAAATCCAAAACTGGGAAGTCGTGCGCTTTATAATACAATGCAAAAAAATACCGTGTTAAGTTCAGGTAAAAACATAGAATATGGACTGGGTCTGCAAACTGAAAAATACAAAGGCTTGGATATTGTATTTCACGGTGGTGGCACTGTTGGCTATCGAACCTATATCCTTCACGTTCCTTCGCAACAATTTTCTGTCGTCATATTGGGTAATGGTCAGGGTTTTGACGGTCTGCTGATTGCTTATCAATTGGTTGACTTTTTTCTCAAAGATCAGCAGACAGTTTCTAAGCCACAAAAAACATCTTATAATATTTCAGAGCTCAAGCGGTTTGAAGGAGTTTATGAGCTTAATCCAGGAAATTATCTTGAAATATCAATGGAAGATAAGGATCTTTATCTTGGAACTTATAATCATAAAGGTAAAGAGCCATTACAAATAATAGGCGACAATAAATTTAAGATTACTTCTATCCCTACTGCAAGTTTAACCTTCAATAACGAATCAGTGAAATTTAGAATTGCCGATTTTACGTACACCGCAAAAAAAATAATCCTGAATCCTCTCAAAGTTGATAAAATGGATTTGAATAAATTGGTTGGGTTCTATAGAAATGAAGAATTTGATACCATTTATCAATTACTTATTGAGAAAAATAAGTTGATAGCAAGGCATCCATTAAATGGTGATATTGAATTATTCCCATTACAAACTACAAGTTTTTACTCGACAACAGAATATTTTGGACAACTTGATTTCAAGTATGATAAAAATAATGAGAGCACCGAATTTATATTGTCAGGAGCAAATATTCTAAATATTGAATTCAAAAAAATAAAATAGTTTTTCTCTGAGACTGGAGGAATGCTTTTCTTGAGAAGTTTTGTATTTGAATCTTAAAATAAATTTTCCTATATATTGTTGCCTTATGTTATGATGCCCCATTCCTATTTTTCTAGAATACCTAAGAAGTGTGAGTGACATGTCAGCATTTGTTTTCATTTCATTGGCAGAATGGGATAGGGGTATAATCTTCTCTGGCTGTGGAAAAGTTAAATTGTATGTCGAAAGTTTTGCTATAAACCAGGGAGAGAATAAATGAAAAAAAAGCACAATAAAAAAGACCGCTATCAGCGGTCTTTCTTGAATAAGTTAATTTATTATTTTCTTACTGATTGTCACCCCTTCAGCTGATGTAATTCTGAAAATCAATACCTGATTGGTCTCTACAATATTGAATGAGACTTCTTTAGAATTGATATTTTTCGCAATAGCTAATAATCTTCCATTCATATCAAGTACTTCAACGTGATCTAATTCAGCCCTTAGCGACTTGACAACAATATCGTTATTTTGCTTGTAGAGTAACACATTGTTTGATTCAAGTCCACTACCGCTGTCAACAGATAAAAAGCCGGAAGAGTATACCAATTCGAAACGGGAATTAAAACTGCCTGCCACCGTCGAAAAAGTATAAGCTGTCGTTTTTAAATTATGGTCAATACCAGTCAAACGGTCACGTAGAAAAATGTCTTGACTTCCTGAGAATAATCCATCTACGTGATCTATAGCAATAGTGTAGTTTCCTGCAGACATTGTCCTGAAATTCAACGGCACCACATCGGAAGAGATAAAGGGCGCCCGTCCTTGAATAATATATTCATTATTGTCTAGCCAAGATGTCAGTGCGGTGGATCCGTCTCCGAGGTATTTTCCGTCAGTACGATCAATACCGTTGCTGGCTGATGACATATAAGCAATCAGTGTCTGCCCGAATTCACCTGCTGTGTTTGTAACATTCAGCCAGATGCGGCTGCGATCATTGGCAGCTGTATTTCTGAAGAACTGGTTAGAATCATTATTAGAAGTTCGCATAGAGTTGCTAAATAGCAGATTTCCAGAATTGCCGGCCAATTTCTTCTGTACAATAAATCCTTGACCTACCTGAATAAATCCGTTCGGTATTCCACTTGAAGCTGATGGAACCCCGGTTCCACCGGCTGTGGTATAGGTGGCGTAATAAGCACTTGCATCAGGTACGGCATTTCTTCTTCTCCAGAAGTATATGGTACCGTCTATTTCAGTGGCATTATCTGCCAGAAAAAGATCAGCATTAATCATAGAGGCATACGGATTCGAAACCATATTAAATCCCTCTTGGCCATACGTTAATGGCACACTAACCGATCCGTTGTTCGGCGTACCAATGAAGGTTCCGGTCCACTGCTGAGGTAGGTTCGATCCGCCATAAGCAATATGATTGTCGGGCATTCTGATGAGATATCCTGAGCCGGGTGTAAAACCATTCAGTAATGGATCAATAGTGTTAAACAGATCCGTTAAAGGATTATATGTGTAAAATCTATTGGAAAGTGTTTGAGGAGAGAAATTCTTTAATTTCTGCGAACCATTCAATGGCGATCCCCATATGGTATAATCTAATTTATAAAGTGCGGCACTGCTTCTCTTTAAGGCAATATCACCAAAATTCTGTTCATTACTAAGCTGTAACAAATTAGTGTTGCTTTCCATAGTTAATGCGGAACCGTTAGCAACAGTAAGTGCACCGTCAAGATTCACATCAATGTTTGCCGGTACATTGACGTTCGCACCGTTGGTAATCGTAAGGCTACATGCATTCAGGTTTTCAGCCAGAGAAAAATTGCCTCCGGTAATAACCGCAGCGGTTCTAATATCCGGAACTCCATTTGTCCACGAATTTCCGTTCCATACGGTCGTTTTTGTATCGAATATAGCTGCATCTGTAAAAACAACGTCGCATATGCCATTTCCTACTGCTGCCCTTATGTATGTGGTGCCTATGATTTCACCCGCTTCGATGCTACTCAAAGTATTGGTGGTGTTACTGATAGTAATCGCGTTTTCAAATGTGGGCTGGTCTGATCGCTGCCAGTAAAGGACAGGTTCATTGTTTCCGCTAAGACTAATGGTATCAGGCTCAAACGCGAAACAAACAGTTTGATTGGCTGATAATGTTCCGGCCACCGGAGCTGGGTTGATGATTACCTGAGTGGAAGCTGTTGCAGTTATTCCATTAGCATCTTTAACCGTTAAAGTATATGTCCCTGTTTCTAAAGGTTTTGCTGTCTCTTTTGTTCCTAATCCACCTGACCATGCGTAAGTATTAGGCAAATCGCCACCGTTAACGCTCGCTTCCAGAGACACTGGCTGGTTTGCACAAAATGTGCCGCCTCCTAAAATGGTTGCAGTTAAATCTACGCCTCTTATACCTGTAAAATATGAAAGTTCGTCAGGAAGTAAATTGGCACCTGCAGCGGTTAGTGTTAAATTATTCAATAAAGAAAAACGTTTCCACGGATTTGTCTGCTGATTGAAAATGCCTGTTAACTGAGCTGCAATCATCGGTTCTGCAGGAATGAGTACTTCAGGTGCTATAAAATTTGCGGTAACAGTAGCTACAGCTCCTGTTATGCCATTTTGCTTTACACTCCAATAACGGCTTAGATAATTCGTTAAACTGTAGTTGTCAGGGTGTTTCATATCCTTTACCGATACTTCCACGAAAGCATTTGAAAAAGATCCTGCAGTGACATCAACTTTTATTGGGCTGTAAGCAGGGTTGCTCGTCAGCTCTCCAATGGGGAAGAAGTAAGAACCTGTTATGGCAAAGGGTCGGCGAACAAAGCCGCTTCCTTCAGCAACGATCATATTATTTACGCCAAAAGTTCCGGCCACCGCATTATCTCCCAGCGTTAAATTAAAATTTCCTATATTAAGTCTTCCTTTAGTTAGAGTTAGGAGTCCGCTAATCGTTACATCAGATAAAATTGCTACACCTTCATTGGAATTATTAACTGTCAAATTATTAAACTGTGGATTCGCTGTTCCGCCAATACGCTGTGGCTCTAAGCCTGCCAGAATAATTGTTTTTCCCGAAAAATCCACAGGTGCATTGACTGTCAGATCACCGTTAACCTGAAGCGAAGTTGGGAAGATAGCTCCTGTTCCGCTAATAATAAGATCGTGATAAGCCATTCCAGCTCCGTTGGGCACAATAATTAGCTGATTCACGCCGGTATATTCTACTGTGTTTTGGATTGCAGCTGCTGTGAAATTACCCAGCCTTACAAATGAACCGGCAATTCGCATAACGTTATCGGTAAGTGGCCTTAGTCCTGCATTGCTACTAATTGTCAAATTATTGAAATTGGTCACTCCAGCAATGGTGGCGTCAAGATTTGTAAAAATAACACGGCTTGTTCCGGTTCCCGGGTTAAAATTTCCGTTATTGATCCAAGCACCTGCTCCGTTGTTGACTGTTAATTGCGAATTAGCCGGGGCATTTAGAATCCCACCTTCAGCAATTTGAATTGATCCGACAGGAGTGGAGGGATTGATGAGAGGATCATTTAGCGTGGTATCAGCATTCGGAATAAATACGGTAGTAAAATCTGACGGCGCAGAGGTGTTCGGTGTCCAGTTTGCTGCAGTAGTCCAGGAATCACTTTGGGAGCCGTTCCACGTTAAAAAAGTAGCAGCCGATTCATCTAATGTTAAGTTTACCTGACCGAAAGTATTTGTAAAATACAAAGCAACATTGACATTAGTCAATTCTACCCAATTTTCAATTGTATTATAATTGGAGCGTCCCTGCTCTAACGTTGTTCCGCTTGAGTTGATATGTGCCCAGTCCACGAGTTTATTTTCATCGTGTCCATTAAGTTCGGTATCAAGATAATGTGCTTTTATAATAGCTTTAGTTCCTGTAGCACCAGTTTGGATAAAGTCGAAATTACGTTTTATTCCGCCCGGTCGCCAAGAAGGAGCAACTCCAACCGTTGTTTTTAAACTAATCGAGGTCGGTAATGTACCAACAGTTGGAAATATTATTGAAGTATACGGATTGCCAAAGGTATACAGTACATTAGGAGAAATATTGTTTCTGGTTATAATGCCTGTTACATCACCCTGTCCCGTATTCGTTGCATCTGGGCCCATTGTTAAAACGTATGTACTCATGTCCAAACTCCCTGTTAAACCACTGTAAGGATTGACCTGTGGAAGATCCAAGACACCGTTAATATTTACTGCGCCGCCTGCCACAGTGCCGGCGGGCGAACTTAAAGTGACATTATTGTATGTTCCGCTTACGAGAGTTTGCGTTGTTTGGGCATCGTATATCACAGTACCGTTTCCGAGAAATGTCTTTCCTGCTGGAAAAGGCTGAGTTGTGGTATTTTGTGTACGTAAATTTCCGTTTATTGTAATGGTAGCGAGATTGCCCGTCATCGGATTGGTTCCGAAATTAAGTGTGTGGTCGAGATCGACTCTCAAATTGCCGTTGATGACCACGGGATTGCTCAAGCGTACCTCATTTGTATTAGTCTCGTAAGGAACTGTAAAATCATTAAGCAGGTTTGTCGTTCCCGGTGTAGATTGATCAAAGCTCAAGGTTGGATTCCTGGATCCTCTTACGGAAATATTTGAATTTGCGCTGCCTTTCAACCCTTCAGCAATGGAATTGGTAACTGTGCCAGCTATGGTAAGCGTATTGCTGCCAATAGAAAGTTTCCCCGCTGTAAAGGTTAAATCTTCGGCAACCGTTGTGTTTCCTGAAAGACTGGTGTTTCCATGCACTGTAAAATTTTGAGCGGTGCCTTCAAAAGCCACAAAGTTATTGGTTGGATTAGCTGATAGCGCAATGTCATCCAGTGCGAAACCATCATAAGCGGAGCCTGCTGTTGCTGCGCCATTCCATCTAAGATAATAGAAACCGTTTGCGGGAATGTTCAAGCCTGCGAGTGTTGCTACACGATAACTTGCTTTCCATGACGGACTGGTATCGGCTTGAGCAGGCGATATTATATTAAGCTCTGAAATGCCTGTAAATGTTGAATTATCTGCAGAATGGCTAAAATTGAAACTGCTCGAGGTTGGCTGATTGTTGAAGATGTAAACTTTATAGCCGATACTGATTGAGGTAATCGTTTGTGACGTCTGGTTTTGGAAGCGAAGTGTAATGGTGCCGGGATTGAAATCATTTGCTGCAGGCTGTACACCCAAAGTTGTATTATTATCAGAGGTTTTGAAGGCATATATCCCCCCGGAAGTGACACCGCCTGTTGAAAGCCCGTGCGCAAAATCGGGGTTGCTGTTGATTCCGCCAAAAGGTATAGCACCATCTTCAAATCCAGTGAGCGACCAAGCGTTGGAGTCCAGTTGTCCTGCAGTTGTTGTTGGTGCAAATCCAGCAGCTGTAAAGAGCCCATTGTTAACACCAGTCACTGTCTCCTCGAAAGTAATCTTATTTATTGTATTTGTATTGGCAATCTGCCAACCCAGCTTAGAAGTTATTTGATTTCCTTGCAAAGGAGCCGTCGTTAAATACTTTGTAGTGGCACCAGCACCATTAAATTCGTATACCGAAACGTAATAGGTAATCGAAGACGCTAATCCACTGACCGATACGCTATTTCCAGCTCCTGTATAGACTACATAATTACCGGTACCTATTTGTGATCCGGAACCAAAAGCTGAATTTGCATTGTAAGCTGTTCCGTCTGTTGGAGGTGTATTGACAGTACTTCCGGCGCGGATGACTACGAGGCTGTTGGTACCAGTTCCAGTACCTTTAGTCCAACTTACATTAAAACTATTTGCCGTAACATTTGCAAATGTTAATAAGGTAGATTGAGATGTCGGTGTTACAGCAGCAGCGACAGAAAATTCATCAGCACCTATATCAGGGCCCATATTGGCTGCGGTATTTGTGCTTCGCTTCTGTCCATCAATATCGTTTAGGATAACTGGAATAACTTGTCCTTTTTTTGCAATTCCAGTATTAGTTCCGGCATTCAAATGCAAATCGGAAGATGAGTTGAAAACCGGCAAAATGTTGATGGAATTTACATCGCCTCCCGCTGCGATTCGCCATTGTGTAAGGGTTGTTGAAACATTATCTCCCAGACGCCCAATATAAGTTGAGTAGTAATCGTTATAATTTAACGATGCAAAAGAAACGCCTGCCGCTACGTGAATAGCATATGGACCAAAGTAAGTCTCTGTGCCTGTTTTGCCAGTATTTGTAAATATATTATTCCTAACATCCAGATTACTTCCACCGCCAAAATAAATTGCGGCAGAAGTACCCGATTGAACGGCATTCATGGCTATGGTATTATGATAAATCCTAGTGGCAACACCGTTAGACACTACAATACCAAGCCCGGTATTTCCAAATGAACCGGTTGAGGATACTTCCGAAATAAAATTATTTGCTAGCAGTAACAATGAAGAGTCTTGGGTTACGTCCAGGTGAATTCCGAATATAGGCCCACCAACAGTATTTTTAATATTTGAAATCTTATTTTCCGAAATTTCAACATTCTTATTATAGCCTTTTATCCATACAGCCCGACCACTATATGTACCCGCTGTTTTTATGTCCTGCAGTACATTTCTCTTGATGATAGTGTTTTCTGAGTTATCTATAATAATGCCTAGGTTAGCATCAGAGCTGTTTGTATTGGCGATAGCAATCATACTATTGTCAAGAATATTAACATTCTTAACATAGGAAAAGAGAATAGGAGTCGAGGTTCTCTGGGCATCAACTGTTCCTCCTCCCAGGGTATTCGAAGAAAAAAGGATATTAGAACTTCTCAAGCCGTCTTCTGAGCTCCCTCTGATGATCATTCCCTGACGCACGTTTACAAATCCATTGTTCTTAATCGTTAAGTCTGAATTTGCGGCCGTTGCTGCGGTCCCGCTCACTCCGTTGTTCCCAACACGGCTGTTGCTTCCGGAGAATATACCTGAAAGCATTGATTCGCCTCCATTGGGATAATTCATCTGAATATTTGTATTAGAGATATTGATGTTGTTAGCACCGTTTGTTCCATTGGAAGAAATCCAAAATCCAGTTCTAGCCACATATCCAATATTATCATCGTTGACGATTGTAAGATTACGGGAATTTCCACTGGCCGTATTGCTGCCATCGATAATGATATTGTCGGCACCTTCGATCTGCAGAACAGCGGGCATTCCGGTCCAGTCGTTCACTTTTGACGCTGTAATGGTAACATTCCTATTTCGGTTTGGCTTTATCGTCAGCGTATTTATTGTGCTAGTTCCCGGAAACTGAAGGATTTTTATGGGAAAAACTTCTCCAGGTCCATAACTGGCATTGTCCAGCAAAAATATTACAGGACCTGCTACACCATCCGTATTTATTCTCGCGATTGCTGTCGTCAGTTTATCAAAAGGAGCAGGTTGTCCATTACCGATAAGATAAGTCCCAGACAGTGCAGAGCCTGATGTTGCAGCCTGCTGTGCGGCTGATAAAAATGCTAAAAAAACTGCAAAAAAAAGTAATGATTTCTTCATAAAAGGATGTAAAAATATTTGAAATATAAAGTAGGTACAGCAGCAATCTAAATAGAGTAGCGAACTACTTATAGACTCAACCTCACTTAGGAAAAATCCTGAGTCATGGAGATTTGATGTATTTAAAACCCCAATAATGACATCGTTATTGGCCTGACCTCTTTTTTCTTTGGCCTGTGTAGTAAATGGAGATTGTTATGGCGCTAATCATCAACCAACCAAAATTTTTATTAATAGGCACCGGTTCTGCATCCTCAAGATCGCCACCCGGAGTATCTGTCCCCGGGCCACGTTCGCTGGTAAAGACCTCTTCCTGTTGATTCTCATCAAATATGTTATTTTGCTGCTGTTGCGCAGCCAATAACGACCCGCCTATAATCAAAAATATTAACAGTAATGTTCTCATTGATAACTATTTTTACAAATGTATATTATTCTAGGATATTCCCTCATATATAATGTGTAATATTTGAATTATTCGCAATAATAAACATTTATATTTACTTTATTAGTAAATATTTAAGGGGATAACAGATTTTAAAGTTAAAAATTAAGTTTCTTTGATGATTATGATCTGAATCATACGTACAGGATTTCGATAGCATTTTATTCTTTGTTGCAGCAAATATAGCTAGTGAAATATTAGAAGTTAACTGCTACGACATTCCCACATGCTCAAAAGGTTTAGGGAATAAGCAAAGAGTGCGGACCTTCCGCTTTAAAGTGAGCCTTTAAATGATTAAACAGTTTTATAAGTTTAATTTCAGGGTCAGATATTCCCAAAAAAGAAGCTGTCATATATCTGAAATGAAGTTTGTCTATCATGAATGGGTAGATCCTTAAAGCTAATAAACTAGATTTCTGATCAATATTTTGAGTCACTAAATTATTTTTATAAAACTCAAAATCAAATATGCCTTCAACCGGGTATATTTTTGTTTTCAATTGTCCTTACGTTTACATTATCAAATTTTTAAGAATTATGTACTTTGTTTACATTCAAATATTTAACTTTAACAAAACTATTACAATTGAAAATTATCTCTACTCTCTTGATCATAATTCTATTGTTGAGCAGCAACAAGGTATTTTCCCAATACAATCAAAAAATTTACGAGAAACTTTTTACTGTAAAGGAAAAAATATTTAATGATGAAGATCAAGCTAAAAAAAGCCTGGACTCCCTAAAACCTTTATTAGAAAAGGCCTCTGTTGACAGTTTGTGGGGTTTATATTACAGGACCAATTCAACGCTGCTATCCAATCAGATGGAAAAGGATAAAGCAATGGAAGATTTGGATCGGTCTATTTTCTATTATCAAAAAGCAAAAAATCCAAAGGGAATTGTCCTTTCGATGATGAATCAAGGTTCAATCCTCCTTTTTCAGGGGAAAATTGTTACGCAGACCCGGCATTCTAAGACAATCTTCTTATCTTAACCTCCTGCTTGATCTTTCCATAACTGAAAATATTAGCTATAATAATCAAAAGAAAGGGAATTGGAATCAATGTATAGTATCCAAATCCTCTGGTAAACGTGTAATAATTGCAGCCAATTACAAGCAGAAAAAAAAATACGAGAAATCCAATAAACTGGTTTTTTGCCCTTTTCAGGGTTTTAAGCAATGCGTCATTGGATAATTTCGAAAGGTTATCTGAGTTCGTCATATGATAGTATTTTCTAATATACTACAATTTGAATTCCAAATTGGCTTTGCCTTATTTTCCTCTCAAGCTAACGTTAATGGAGTGGATTTTATGCCATTATCATAAACACATCAGATTTAGAATTCCATCAATCCATATTAGCTACCTGATATGATATAGCAAATATATTTCAAGCTTTCAGCAATAATCTTTCTTGTTGTTTTCAGGGAATTGATTACAGTTTTCCTTTTGTGGACCTGACTGGTTATCTGAATAGAAAAAGTCAGAAGGCTCACTAGATGCAAATGCAGTTCATTAAAATTTTATCATAATTATTCTCTATTTAAAATCAGTTGATATGATGCAATAATAAATTTATTCATTCAACTTATATATAAGGCAATCGTACCAATTAATTTCTAAATCAGTTATTCCGATGTATATGATGACATAAAAGTTCAAAGTTTCCTTCAGTCTGCAACTATGGGTTTTTGATGGCAAGTGCAGAAAAACAGGTCTTTGCCGTACTCGGAGCATACAAAATGAATTAAACGAAATTAAATTGAGATACTCAAGAAAGGAATTTGGAAAAGATGTATAACCTCCTCTAGGGATGAATAGGTGTTTTCAGTGAACATTTTGATGCGAACCAAATAGACTACAGTAAATCTTTATTTGCGCTTTGCCTGGATTAATCAAATGAAGTGTTAGGGATTATGAAAATATCGGAGTGTGGAAGTCTATCAATAATATAATAAACAGGTATTCTACAATGTGTCTTGGGACTAAACACATTTCTTTCATTGAAAATAGCGGGGAAGCAAAATATAAGATTATAATATTTGCAGGTTTGTTTGATTATCTAGCCTACAGAATGCTTGAGATTGAAACGCTTTTTTCGGATTTTCTGATATTGAACTGGACATCAATGTTTTTTAAAATTGAGCAGAACCTTCATCATAATAAAAAGGTCTCCCTTTTTATTGATAATGAAATAAGTGGAAGGTCAGTAGCTTTAATAATAAAAACAAAACATGTAAACGTGAAAACTGCTCGACAAACTATAGGCGATAAAAGGATCTGAAAGACTGGTAATGCTCGCCATTAAAATGTAGTAATTGATATGATAAATTATAATTGAAGGAATGGAATGAACTAACTGCTTTATAATTGTTTGTAGAGTGATGGTGAATATTAAAAGCCTCTAAAATTATAATAAGCGTATTATGATTTGGTATAGTTTATGAAAGGACTTCGTACAAGTGATGATAAAAGTATGTTTCTGGACTTTATAATAATTAAAAAATATAGAGCAAATTATGAAAGCAACTTTACAACCTATTACTGCGGTTCAAGATATTGAGAACCAGTACAGAAATTTCATTCTTAATGGGCAGCATCCATGTATTATGGCGAAGTCTATCTTTAAGATGGAAAAATATAAGCTCAAAATCTATGAGGATATGGATGATGTCAAAAGCTTGACAAAGCTGATCGATGATCTTGACCAATACATTAGCAATTATAATTTTGAAGGCAAGGGCTTCGAATCTTTCCTTGCTGTATTTCCAAACAACTATTTTGACGACGAAATCGGCTTTGAAAGAAGCCTCTGGCTCACGCTTCAAAAGCTCCATGAGTTAGACCATTGTGAATGGGATCACAGTGTCAGCGACGATCCTGACCATCCTCTTTTTAGTTTCAGTTTAAACGGCCGTGCGTTTTATATTATAGGCATGCATCCAGAAAGTTCCAGAATGGCGAGACGCACCCCATATACGACCTTGGTATTTAACCTTCATTGTCAGTTTGAAAAGCTGAGGGAAATAGGAACTTACCAGACCGTCAGGGATAATATCCGAAAAAATGATCAGCTTTTACAAGGAAGCATCAATCCCGTATTGAATGATTATGGAAACGATTCTGAAACACGTCAATACAGCGGCAGAAAAGTTGAAGATCAGTGGAAATGTCCATTTCATAAAAAAAGTAATTAAAAAATGAGCAATATAAAAACAATCCAAAAACAGAGCGGAGAAGCATTCTATTTAAATAAAGGAGAGATCTTAACGGTTATTGATCCACAAGGTATGCAGGTCAGTGACATGGTTCTTTTTAGCAATGAAGATTTTGATGAAAAATTGTCTTCTGGCAAAACGTTGGATTTTGAAGAATCAATTTTAATTAGTACCGGTAATTTCCTTTGGAGCAACAGGTCTCGAAAAATGATGGAAATTTTGGAAGATACCAATGGAAGAAATGATTTCCTTTTAGCGCCTTGCAGTAAGGAAACTTTTGAAATTATGTATAATTATGAAGGTTACCATCCAAGCTGTCTGGAAAATTTATCAAAAAATTTAGCTTCCAAAGGTATTAAACAGGATGATATACCAACTGCATTTAACATTTTTATGAACGTTCAGTTTAATGATCAGGGAAAGTTATCAGTACTTCCCCCGACTTCCAAAGCTGGCGATTTTGTGCGGTTCCAGGCTCAGATGGACTTGCTTGTTTGTTTAACAGCTTGTTCTGCGGAGGACAGCAACGGCGGAAGTTTTAAACCCATACAATATAAAATAGAATAATTACCGTAACAGTATGTGATTTGCCTCATAAAGCATGTTGGGCTGAATTGATACCTTCACTATTATTTTCAACACTAAAAAAATATTATATTACTAAAAGCTACTATTGATATGATTACTAATGAGATCAGAATTATGCGTGGACCAAATATGTGGTCACGCACGCTCCACCATCTTATTGCCGTCAAATATGATCCTGAGGAATTTTCTGATTTAGACTCAGAAAAACATCAGTTGGTCATAAACTATTTGCGAACAAATTATCAGCTGGAATCATCATACAAAGATTTTGGGCTTTGTTTATTCAAATATACTTTGCATCTGGCTTCTATTTTACAGGGTTCCTTTTTTTATTATGATTTAGTTTCACCATCCTCTGGAATTTATTACGGCTTATTGGAATATGAAACTCAAGAAGCTGGTCTTGCAGCATTGCAGGCGGCATCAGAAATCATAAGATCTGTGTCCGAAGATCAAATTCCAATCATGTTTGATGAGGCTTATCAGAAAGTTCAGCAAACCCAGCAACAGCATCGAGAAGGTCCTACAACGTCTATGATCATAGATGCCGCACGAAAGCGAAATATTCCAGTCAGCAAAGGTCCTGCGGGATACACCATTTTAGGATATGGTAAAAATCAAAGGAGGATCAGTGCTGCAATGTCGCATCACACTTCCTCAATTGCCGTCAATATCGCCTGTGACAAAGAGGATACAAAGGAATTTTTAAAAAGTGCGAATCTTCCTGTCCCAAAAGGCAGATTAGTAAGGGAAGAAAGTGAACTTTTATTGATTGTAGAACAGTTGGGATATCCTTTGGTAACAAAACCTTTTAATGGTAACCATGGCAGAAATGTAACTTGTGGGATTACCAATTATGAAGAACTTCTGATTGGATTCCATAAAGCGGCAGAAATATCAAAATCTGTTATCGTTGAAAAAGAAATTAAAGGGTATGATTACCGATTACTGGTTGTAGGAAACAAATTTGTCGCAGCCTCTTTACGGCAGCCAGCCTTTGTAATCGGAGATGGTATTTCAACAATCTTACAACTTGCAGAAAAGGAAAATTTAAATCCATTGCGTGGCAGTGGTCACGACAATATTTTAACAAAGATCAGTCTGGATTTTTTTACGGAAGCCCATCTTAATAAACAAGGGCTTCACCTTAATTCCGTTCCAGATGAAGGACGGCAGATCTTTTTAAGGGCAACGGCTAATCTAAGCACCGGTGGTATAGCAGAGGATGTAACAGAACTTGTGCACCAATCAAATATATTAATGGCGGAAAAAGTATCAAGGGTGATTGGCCTTGATATCTGTGGTATTGATGTCATTTGTTCAGATATTGCTCAGCCGCTTACTGAGAATGGTGGAGCTATAATAGAGGTAAATGCAGCTCCTGGACTCAGAATGCATAAATTCCCAAGTAAGGGGACTGCACGTGAAGTTGGGAAACCTATCGTAGAATTGATGTTTCCGAAGAAAGAAAACGGACGGATTCCGATCGTTGCGATCACTGGAACAAACGGTAAAACAACTACGACGAGACTAATGGCTCATCTAGCGTCCTCAGCGGGGTACACTGTAGGTTTCAGTTCAACAGACGGCATCTACGTCGGCGGTGAAAAAATCCAGACTGGTGACTGTTCCGGCCCGCAGAGCGCCCGAACTATTTTGCAAGATAATACCGTCGATTTTGCTGTGCTTGAATGTGCACGTGGCGGCATTATCAGATCAGGCCTTGGTTTTGACCAGTGCGACATTGCTATTGTCACCAATGTTGCAGCTGATCATTTGGGACTCAAAGATATTTACACTGTCGAACAGCTTGCAAATGTCAAAGCCGTAGTGCCATGTTCAGTTAAAAAAGACGGCTGGGCTATATTGAATGCAGGAGAGGAATATTCTTATGCCATGAAAGATAAGGTTATGTGTAATGTAGCGCTTTTTTGTTCTGACGAAAAAAATATCCGTCTGCAGCATCATATGAATAATGGCGGACTTGCGGTGTATGCAGACAGCCATCGGGATGTTTACATTTATAATGGCACTGATCATATTTTCGTTTTCAATGCCGCCGATGCGCCGATCACACGAGAGGGCAAAGCAGAATTTATGATCGAGAATTTACTGCCTGTTGTCCTGGCTGCCTACCTGTACGGGATCAAAGAAGAACATATTACCTTTGCCTTAAAAAGTTTTATTCCCACTTCAGACCAGACTCCGGGACGCATCAATGAATTTAAAATAAATGGCGTGAATGTCATAGTAGATTACGCCCATAACCCTCACGGCCTAAAAGCTCTTGCAGGATATCTTAATAATATTCCGCATAAAAAGTTGGGGATAATTGCATCTCCTGGTGACCGTCGGGATGCCGATCTAGTTGAATTTGGAGAAATAGCAGCTTCAATGTATGACGACATCATCATCCGGTTTGACAGAGATACAAGAGGAAGAAGCACTGAATCAATCGTTGAACACCTGGGGAAGGGAATTCATCACATTAAGCCTGAGATGGAATATAAAGTTATCCCCGATACTAAATCTGCAATTCATTTCGCCTTAGAAAATGCAGAAAAGGAAAGTTATGTGGTGATCTGCGCAGATAATGCTATCTATACAGTTGACCTCGTTCAGAAAGTAGCAAAATTATATCAAACATAGATTTAATATGATTTGAAAAAACAAATTTTTAACATTTATAGTTAATCTGCAGATGAAAATAAAGTTTTATAATTAATTGAATTTTCACTATGAAAAAGAACATTCCCAAAGGAATTTTGATCCCCATAGGAGGCGGAGAAGATAAGGAAAGATCCAAGGATATTTTATGCCGGACCATAACTGAGACAGGCAAAAATGATCCAAAAATATGTTTGGTCACTCTTGCCACAGAAGATCCTAAAAAAGCTGCTGAAGTGTATACAAAAGTTTTCAAGGAGTTAAAACTGTCAAATATTTCTTTTATCTTCTTTAGTGAAAGAAAAGAGGCTGACAGTCCAGCGAATATGGAAAAGATTAAAGATTGTGACCTTATATTTTTTACAGGGGGGAATCAATTAAAGTTAAGTAGCCTTGTTGGAGGTACTGATCTTATGGCGCTCATTAAGCAACGTTATCAAGATGAACCAAAATTTGTTGTAGCGGGTACCAGCGCAGGGGCAGCAGCCATGTCCAATACGATGATAATTGCAGGGAAAACGGAGGAAGCATTGATAAAAGGATCTATGGAGCTGACAAATGGGCTTGACCTAATTAATAATGTTACAATAGATACTCATTTTACACAGCGAGGAAGAATTGGTAGGCTAATCCAGATGGTAACTTGTAATCCCGGTGTTTTAGGTCTTGGTTTAGGTGAAGATACTTGTGTTATCATCAATAAGGGTGCAATGGAAGTATGCGGGTCTGGATTAGTGACCATTGTTGATGGTAAAAATATTGACTATACAGATCTTGCAGAAATAAACGATGGGGTACCGATTACTGTGGAAGGAATAAAAGTTCACATTTTAGGTCCAGGTAAAAAATTTATGATTGAGGATCGCAGAATTCAACACTCTGAATAAATGGAAGAATATCCTGGATCGACATTAACCTAAAAAATAACACCGCGACTTTAGAGAATTATAATGAAACACATCTGAGGAAAAAACGACTGAACCTTTTGTGGGAAAACCGTCACGAAAGAGCTTTGTTTGTAGTTCAAAAAACATAATGCCTCACATCTGCATTATGATTTTAGTCTGGGGCTTAAGAGTTGGGATGTTCCTAAAGGCCCCTCGTTAGTTACAAATATTAAACGTTGTTGCAGTCGTTATTCTTAGTAAATTATTTATAAAGGATAGACTTGAGAAAGGGTCTGGTAAAATTCTCAATCTTTCTTCTGTGGCCAGCAAGTCGCCTGGACCTTGGCATTCGGTATATCACGGAACCAAAGCGTTCATCCAGTCTAGGTCAGAAGGAATCCGGGAGGAATTGAAAGATTCGGGGATTACAGTAACGGCATTATTACCAGGACCTACGGATACGGACTTTTTTAACAAAGCAAACATGAATCAAAGTAAAATTTTAAAGGACAAAGACGATCTTGCCAATCCTGCAGATGTGGCAAAAGATGGTTATGGTGCAATGATGAATGGTGATGATAAAGTTGTCTCGGGTCTTAATAACAAGCTTACTGTGGCCATGGCAAATATGAGGACAGATAGTCTGGCAGCATACAGGATGTCAGAAATGCAAAAGCCCATGGATGAAAAATAAAATTAAGATAATGGAAAACTATTTACCATTAAAAAACAAATCTGTTTTAATTTCGGGTGCGGACAGCGGTATCGGAAAAGCGGTTGCGCTGCTTTTTGCAAAAGAAGGTGCTGATATTGCCATTATCTACCACGGCGATGACAAAGATGCAGAAGAAACTAAAGCTGAAATTGAAAAATTAGGAAGAAAAGTTCTTTTGTTTTCTGGAGATGTTAACAATGCTCAATTTTGTAAAGTTTCAGTCAACAAAACTATTTCCGAGTTCGGAAAGTTGGATGTTCTGATTAATAACGCAGGCGTTCAGTTTCCTGCGGATAATATTCTGGATCTTGAGGAGGAAAATATCAGAACAACTTTCAATGCCAATATCATCGGGATGATTCTGCTGACCAAAGCCGTATTTCCTCATCTTAAACAAGGCGATTCTATTATCAATACCACTTCTGCAACAGCTTACCAGGGACATCAACAATTGTTGGATTATTCTGCAACAAAAGGTGCGATCGTATCTTTCACAAGGTCTTTGGCGTTACAATCCAAGAAAAAAGGAATTCGAGTGAATGCTGTTGCACCCGGTCCGGTTGCTACACCTCTCACCAAAGAAACTTTTGCTGAGGAAGAAGAGGATCCAAACAAGCCACCATTCGAGAGAAACGCAACACCTGAGGAAGTTGCCGGAAGTTTCCTGTTTTTGGCAACAGATGCTTCGGCTCAGATTACGGGACAAGTTCTGCATCCAAACGGTGGATTAATTGTGAATGGCTAATTAATTTATTTTAAACTATGAACGGAACTATTTTGCAATTTTTCCATTGGTATCATCCGGGAAATTTATGGAATGAATTTATTGATCAGGCGGAATATATTAAAAGCCTGGGATTTACGGCAGTCTGGTTTCCACCCGCAGTTAAATGTGATTTAGGAACAGAAGGTCGGGGTTATGATGTTTATGATTTGTATGATCTGGGAGAATTTGACCAGAAAGGAACAACTCCCACAAGATATGGAACTAAGGAAGAGTATCTGAAAGCAATCGAAAAAGCCCATGAATTTGGGATAGAAGTTTATGCAGATATCGTTCTTAATCATAAGGTGGGCGCAGATGAAAAAGAGTCTGTAATAATTCATCAGGTAAATGAAGATAATAGAAATGAGGTTATTAGTGATCCTTTTCAAGCGGATGCGATGATAAAGTTTACATTCCCCGGTAGAAATGGGAAATATTCTGATTTCATTTGGGATCATCAGTGTTTTAGCGGTACTGACAGGGCTAAAGTTGAAGGTATAGAACTTGAAGGCATTTTCAAAATCTATAATGAATACGGTACGGATTGGAATGACCACGTGAGCCATCAATTCGGTAATTATGATTATCTCATGGGCGCTGATGTCGAATTCCGAAATCCGTACGTTGTGGAAGAGTTGAAACGCTGGATTAAATGGTACATCGAAACAACCAAAGTAGATGGTTTGAGATTGGATGCTTTGAAACACATCTCAACCGAATTTCTGAAAGAATGGATTGACTATATCAAATCCGATATTGATGAAAACTTTTTTATGGTTGGCGAACTCTGGAAAAATAATGTTGATAAGATCAAAGTTTTTTCCGAAAAGATGGATCATCGGATTTGTTCGTTTGATGTGCCTTTGCATTATAATTTCTTCAAAGCATCACAGGAAAAACAGAATTATAATCTGAGCGAAATTTTAAGAGGGACTTTTCTGGATTGCAATCCGGAATGCTCGGTTTCATTCGTTGGGAATCACGATACACAACAGCTTCAGGCTTTGGAGTCCACAGTGCAAAACTGGTTCAGACCAATAGCTTATGCGATTATTCTATTGTCAGAAAATGCCTATCCGTGTGTTTTCTATCCAGATCTATTCGGAGCCGAGTATGTGGATAAAAATATTGAGAGCAAGGATGTGAAGATTGTAATGCCAATAGTTGACATCCTTCCACGTTTGATGCAGGCTCGCAGGGAATTGGCTTACGGAGAGCAGGTTAATTATTTTGATCATCCTAATTGCATTTCCTGGATAAGAAAAGGAGATGACAATTATCCAGGATGTGTGGTTATAATTTCCAACAGCGAAGAAGGATATAAAACAATGGATTTAGGAAAAGAAAATGCTTTCGCAAAGTTTACAGATTTTCTGGGATTCCGGAAAGAAATAATCGAGTTGGATGAAAACGGAAAAGGAACTTTCTGGGTTAATCCGGAGTCGGTAAGTGTTTGGCAAAAATTTCAAAATCAATAATTAAAATTAAAGTTATGAACAGAGACGGTGTTAGAAAAAGTATTTGGCAGGAAGAAATCAGGTCTTTTCCTGCAACTATCAATTTCGAAGGCGAATATGATGTCGCCATTATCGGTGGCGGAATCACAGGTGTTTCTACGGCTTACGAACTGCAAAAATCCGGAAAAAAATGTATCCTCGTAGAGGCTTCCAATATTGGATTTGGGACGACTGGCGGAACAACAGCTCATATCAATAATTTTCTGGATATCACTTACGCTGAGGCAATCAGCAAATTTGGTTTGGAAGATGCTAAACTTCTTTTCAAATCAGTGAATAATGCTATTGAAATTATTGAAAAAAACATAAGTGATAATAATATAGATTGTGATTTCTATAATAAAACGGCGCAACTTTTTGCTTTGGACAAGAAGCAAGAAAAACAATTGGATGATATTTTAGAAGGTGCTGAAAAGGTCGGTTGCGAAATGAATTTGATTAATGATATATCATTCCCGATTCCTTTTGTGAAAGCGGTAGAAATTCCAGGTCAGGCACAATTTCATCCCATCAAATATATCAGCGCACTTTGTCAAAGTTATCTGAATTCTGGTGGAACAATCGTCGAAAATTGTTTCTGCCAAAATCATTCGGAAGAGAAAGATTATATTGTCATCAATACTTCAAAAGGAATTGTTAAGGCTAACAATTTGATTTATGCAACTCACATACCGCCTGGAGTCAATATGCTGCATTTTACCAATGCGCCTTACCGAAGTTATGCAATGGCTTTCACTCTGAAAAGTCAGAACTATCCGCAGGAATTGGGTTATGACCTGATGGATCCATATCATTATTACCGAATTCAAGAAATCAAAGGAGAGACTTTATTGATTGCCGGCGGGGAAGACCACAAAACCGGACATTCAGACGATACAGGTCTTTGTTTTACCAACTTGGAAAATTACGTACGTGAATATTTTGATGTTGATTTGGTTAAGTATAGCTGGTCCAGCCAGTATTACGAACCTGTGGACGGTTTGCCGTATATTGGGAAAATGCCAGGAACTTCTAAGATTTACACCGCAACAGGTTTTCGTGGCAATGGAATGATATTCGGAAGCTTGTCTTCTAAGATGATTTCTGAACTAATTATAACTGGAAATAGTGAATATGAAAAGGTTTTTAGTCCATCCAGAATAACACCGATTGCGGGATTTACCGAGTTCGTTAGAGAATCCGTAACGGTTGCAACCGATTTTATCAAAGACAAATTGTTTTTAGAGAAAGTATCTTCTCTTGCAGAAATCAATGAAGGCGAAGGGAAAGTCGTAAAATATGAAGGCGAATCTTATGCGGTTTATAAGGAAGAGTGTGGAATTGTTCATCTGCTAAAAAGTACTTGTCCACACGCTAAATGTGAAGTTCGGTGGAATAGTGCAGAGATTTCGTGGGATTGTCCTTGTCACGGTTCACGTTTCAGTGTCAATGGAAAAGTTCTCACAGCGCCATCTGTGACCAATCTTACAAGGATTAGAGAGAAAGATTTATAATTAAAATTTTATAGTAATGTCTAAAAATAATTTCTTTTACCGCAACAGCTTAAGTATTGTCTTGATTTCATTAATGCTAATTTTTTGGATAGGCCAATTTTTCACAGGCTGGAAAACTGAAAATAAAGAATTGGCTGACGAAGGACAGGCTATACTAAACTTTGGTCAATATATACAGAGCGGACATTTTATTCAGGCGACTTTTGAGAATTGGGAAAGCGAATTTTTGCAGATGATGCTTTATATTTTGCTGACAGTCTCACTCAGACAAAAAGGTTCCAGCGAATCTAAATCTCTAACCGAAAAAGAAGATGTTGATGAGCAACCGAAACCGCATCCCAATGCGCCTTGGCCGGTGAAAAAAGGCGGCATTTGGCTGAAGATTTACAAGCATTCTCTGTCTTTGGCTTTTGGGTTTCTATTTCTAATCAGTTTTGTACTTCACTTTTTTGGCAGTTACAAAGATTATAATTCAGAACAAGTGATCAAGCATAAGGCTACAATCGGTATCTGTGATTATCTATTTGAATCCAGATTTTGGTTTGAATCTTTCCAGAATTGGCAGAGCGAATTTTTGGCTGTAGCATCTATTGTTCTACTTTCGATTTGGTTGAGAGAAAAGGGGTCACCTGAATCCAAACCTGTTGATATGGCTCATAATGAGACTCCGTGAAAATTCAACAACGGTAGAAATTATCATAGGCAATTTTTCATGCAATCAGGTTCAATCTTTAATAAGTACAAAAATAAAACTACAGGTAGAAAAGAAGATTTAAGAGGTGTATTTTTCCTGTGGGGTTTCTTGATATGTCCTATTTGTAATCAAAAACTGACTGACTGTTTTGTACCAGGCAGATCAAAACAATATTCTTATTCTTTTCTGTCATCATGACTGCCGGATAATGATCAATGCTATTTTTCTTAATGATTGCTATCAAAATAAGATTGAACAATTAGTAATATCAAATTGTTCAATCAAATTATTAAGAATATTTTAAAAGATCAGAATATAAAGATTCAGAAAGCCAGTTATTTGTACACTCAAAACTTAATAGAGAGAAAAATAAAAGAGGAGTGATTGACTCTCTCTCTCTCGAGGTAGAAAATTATTTATTGCGGGAGTATTGGAGATTGATGACTACAATACATTAAAAAGAGAAAATCGGGTCAATATTAAAAATCTTAAGAAGAAGTCACGTGATACTGTTCTTAAATTAAATGCTATTGATAAAAAGAATAAAATAGAGGATAAAGCATTGCCAAGAATGGAGTTCAGCTAAATGAGAAAGAAACTAAAATCATATTAGAATTATTATATTTAGTATCAAAAAGTTATAATAAGCCAAAAGAGAAAAAATACAAGAACCTTAATGAGATTTCAGCTCATGTTTATTTAATGAAATTTAAATTTCAAAACTGATAGCACTTAGAACAGGAATAGTAAGTCTTTAATTGGATGTTTTAGTCTTGTACCCATGACCGAAGAAATATCGAAATATTTGATGGAAGATTTAGAAAGAATTTCACAATTATCAGGATTAAATTTATAAACTCTGGATATCATTTTTTTCTGTTGTAGGCAAAAGATAAGTTATATTATCGTCTTAGTATTTTATATTGCCGAAAAAATAATCTACCACACTATGACTATTAAAAATCTTTATGACGAGTGTGAACGAATAGAAGAATAGTACAAAGAAATGTTGCAATACTTAGGAATCTTATAGAATGTGCTTAGGGTTTTACTATTTTAAAAGCTGTATATTTGAGAGTACTCTAATAATTTTTCTTGTATGAATTCATCCAAACCCACATCAAAAATCAGATTTACATTCGATAAAGGAATAACCATACCCAGCTTAATTTTTATAGTGGGAATATGTCTGTTCTCAGTATTTTTTCCTGTTGAGATTAAGGCTGTTTTAGATGCGATAAAGAATTTTATATTTGTTAATCTTAACTGGGTCTATGTATGGTGCGTAACAATATTTGTGATATTTCTTGTATTTCTGATGTTTAGCAAATACGGAAAAATTAGATTGGGCAGCAATGACAGCAAACCTGAACATTCTTTCTTTTCCTGGATTTCCATGCTTTTTGCGGCAGGCATGGGAATAGGACTGATGTACTTCAGCGTTGCAGAACCTATGCAGCATTATTCTACAGATGCTTTTTCTGAAAGCCATATTATCAGTAGGGCAAAAAATGCACAACTTTACACCTTCTTCCATTGGGGAATTCATGCCTGGGCAATTTATGGTCTCGTAGGTCTCTGTTTAGCATATTTTACCTATCGTTACAGACTTCCTTTGTCACTCCGCAGTTGCCTGTATCCATTATTAAAGAACAGAATTAAAGGTAAATGGGGCGATGTGATTGATATATTTGCTTTATGCAGTACCTTTTTCGGTATTACAACAACGCTGGGATTTGGGGTTGTACAAATTAATTCAGGATTAGAAACGATGAAAATTTTGCCGGATACAGGTTTTGTCTATCAAATACTAATTGTCCTTGTTTTAGTATCTATTGCGGTTTTCTCAGCGACATCAGGAGTTAATAAGGGAGTTAAGATCTTAAGTAATATCAATGTTGTTATCGTATTTATCCTTCTTTTATTTGTTCTGTTTTTAGGACCGACCGTTTATCTGATTGGAAGTTTCACCTATGGCCTGGGAAATTATATCAACAACTTTTTTGACCTGACTTTCAACACGCACGTTTATGAGCAGAAAACACTCCCTTGGTTTTATAACTGGACCATTCTTTATTGGGCATGGTGGATTTCCTGGTCACCTTTTGTAGGACTATTTATTGCTAAGATTTCAAAAGGAAGGAGTATCCGTGAATTCATTGCCGCTGTTTTGATCATTCCCACATTATTCAATTTTATTTGGATGTCGGTTTTTGGAAACAGTGCTATTTGGTTTGACTTCAACTTGGCGAATGGCGCACTAAGTGCTTTGGTTTCTGATCCGGATGCACTGATGTTCAGATTTTTAGAATATCTTCCACTATCAAAAGTTTTAAGTTTTATTGTGCTGGCAATAATAATCATCTTTTTCGTGACTTCAGCAGATTCTGGAATGCTGGTAATGGACAGTATATCCTCCAAAAATTCAAGTAAATCACCCAAAATCCAAATGGTGTTCTGGGGAATACTTCTGGCTTCCTTAGCCCTTATGCTACTTAATGCAGGCGGGCTTGAAGCACTGCAGACGATGACACTTATCACTGCGCTGCCTTTTGCGGTCATTATGATTTTATTTGTTGTCTCGTTGATGAAGGCTCTTTTCATCGATTACCGATACTACGAAAAAGGACTTTCGGTTTCTACAGTACCATGGTCAGGCGAATTCTGGAAGGACCGGTTGAAAAAAATTGTTTCTTTTAAAACGAAAGACTCCGTGAAAATTTTTATGGAGGATCAGGTCTTGCCTGCTTTTAAAGAATTAAAAGAAGAATTTTTATTAAATGGAATTGCTGTTGAGATCAATCACATACCGGAAGATTTAAAGATCAATTTAGAAATCCATCACGATTTGGTCAATAATTTTATCTATGGCGTTATTGGGCAGAAAAGAATTGTTTCCGAATATATGGTAGATGATGACAATCTGCCAGACCTTGATAGCAATGTTACTTATTTCCCTAAAACCTATTTTGGGGATTCACGGGAAGGATACGACGTTCAGTACTTTACGAAAAATGAATTGATCAGCGATGTCCTAAAACACTATGACCGTTTTCTTAAGATAGTTGCTGAAGAGTCAAACGAAATGTTTATAAGCAGTGATAATAATTCTCTTTAGACTTAATAATATAATCAATGTTTCAAAAATGATATTCCTACAAACAAACATGGGATGTAATTTAATTCAGGATCTGCTATTTTAATTGGACTATCCGGAAATTATTTGGCGATACACCCTTGACAGATTTAAAATATTTTCCAAAATGAGAATTATCATTGAAGCCCAATTTATACGATACCTCGGTGATTGAAAGGGAGCTGTGAAGCAATAATCTTTCTGCTTTCAGGATAATTCGGTTTTTGATGACCTGTCCTGCTGTTATATCAAGGATTTCTTTTACCAATGTATTAAGATAGCTGGGATTTATATTTAATTTCTCTGCATATTTTGAAGTGGTTTTCAATTCCTTATAATGCAGGTTTACAAGATCATTGAATTTCTTCTTATGATCTACAGATCTCACCATCCCATTTTATTTCCATTTCCCAACTATCCCATTTCCTCATTTTATGAAGAAAAGGATTGAATGAGCATCTAAACTCAAAATGCTTTTTATTTTGATCATCTTCAAATGTTACAATTACCGAATTGTCATAGGGACTTGTTTCTTTAACTATGATAGCTTTGAGTTTCATTTTTAAAAGGTTTTATGGAGGGTAATATAAATTATTTATTCATTTTCTGTCTGGACAATCCGACCTCATGCTCTTGCGGATAAGGTTTTCTTTGGGTCATGCTGATATCCTCATGTAGAGATTTTGCAGCCTCGAGTGATTTTTCTTTATCCATTGAATATCTTGGATCAGGGACAAAGGGCATCTTGGCCATTTTGTGAATAGTAATCGTAGGAAAATGAAAGTCCACTTCGACCGTACCTAATAGTAAATAACAGCCACCACCTTGAAATGGATATTCCTGAAGACAATCTGGAAAATGGGCAGTGTCGAAATATTCACCTTCGGCATCGATCCAAGTTCCGAAGAACATGGCTCCTCTTTTAGTAGGAACGTGTTTTCTAGAAATTAAGTAAGCCAGCATTTTGATCTGCATTTTATGGTGTTTTACCAGATCCCTAGCCATAACTGTCCCCCGGTACTTGGTCTGCAAAAGATCAAATGGACTGAATGAAACGGGGAAGCCTAAAATCTCAATTTCATCGAACGCATCTTCAAATGGATCTTTAATAATGGTCGGAAGCTTGTACTCCTTCTGAGGCTCATTGAGCAAAGTGGGATGTCTGAAACTTGACAGATCATTCCCAAACAGGAATCTCGCCTGAATGAGAAGCTCATGCTTCTGTTTTCCGGTAAACCTGAATGCACCGATAAAGATCAGGATCTGTAAGGTCTCGATTCCAATGGGAATTCTTTTAAGGAAATTTTCCAAAGAGGTGTAGTTTCCGTTTATTTTTCTTTCCTCCGGGATGATCATAGCGATCTTACCCTCTACTTTTTCAATATGCATAATCCCCAGATAGACATCTTTTCCATATACAGTAGTCTGATATTCGCTAAGATTAACACAAGGATTATTGATGGTTGCTCCAGACATTTTAGCCTCGTGAACATACACTTCAGTTCTATAAAACCCACCGCCGTTATTAATGGCACAGACCATAAATTCAATAGGGTAATAGACTTTAAGATATAAACTCTGATAACTCTCAACGGCATAAGAAGCGGAGTGGGCTTTACAGAAAGAATAGCCTGCAAAAGATTCTATCTGCCGATACACTTCCTTTGACAATTGTTCGGGATGTCCCAGTTCCCTACAGGATTCAAAAAAATGATCTTTAACTTTCTGAAGAGCGGATAATGAACGGCCTTTACCACTCATCGCTCTCCGAAGGACGTCACCATCAGGTGCGGACAGGCCTCCAAAATGCAGAGCAATTTTAATAACGTCTTCCTGATAGACCATTATGCCATAAGTCTCTCCAAGCTCTTTCTCAAAAACCTCGTGAAAGTATTCAAACTGGTCAGGATGGTTATGCCTGAAAATATATTCCTTCATCATTCCGCTCTGTGCAACACCCGGACGGATAATGGATGAGGCGGCAACAAGGACTTTGTAGTTTTCGCATTTCAGCCTTCTGAGCAGACCGCGCATTGCGGGGCTCTCGATGTAAAAACACCCGATTGTTTTTCCTATGCTGAGAAATTCATTGCACTTTGCTTCATTTTTAGAAAGGGCAGTGTCTTTGATATCAACGCTGATTCCCCTTTTTTCTTTGATCAGTTCAACAGTGTCTTTGATTGTGCCAAGACCTCGCTGGGATAATATATCAAACTTTTCAAAACCAATATCTTCTGCAGTATGCATATCAAACTGCACGATCGGGAATCCTTTCGGAGGCATCTCCAATGCTGTATAGTTGGTGATCGGCTCTTCTGAGATCAGAATCCCGCATGAATGCATGCTTCTCTGATTGGGAAACTTTTCGAGTAGTTTTCCATACTTATGGACCATTTTAAAAACCGAATTGTTATCATGCTCATTCATGGGGCGGGTCGCCAGCACGTCCAATTCCTCTTTAGGAAGACCAAATGCTTTTCCTACTTCCCTGAAAATGGAACGGTATTTAAATTCCACGTTGGTTCCGCAAAATGCTACATGCTCCCTGCCGTATTTTGTGAATATGTATTCAAGGATGATATCCCTAGTCTGCCAGCTCCAGTCGATATCAAAATCAGGAGGCGTTTTACGGTTGAGGTTTAAGAATCTTTCAAAATAAAGATCCAGCTCCAGGGGGCAGATGTCGGTAATCCCGAGGCAGTAACTGACGATGGAGTTGGCTCCGCTTCCACGACCAACATGCATAAAGCCCATTCTGTTGCTGTACTGAATGATATCCCAAGTGATCAAAAAGTAACCGCAGAATTTTAAATGGTTGATCACTTCAAGTTCTTTTTCAACTCTGGTTTTGGCTTCAGGATAATCTTTACCATATCTGATTTCCAATCCTTCATACGCAAGTTCAGTCAGCAGTTTAAAATCATTTTCTCTGCTCTCTGTAAAATGCCGCTTATTTTTTGGCGTTTTAAAATCGTATTCAAAACTGCAGTGATTAATTATATCGACCGTATTTTTTATAATTTGAGGATAATTGCGATACTGGTCGAGCAATTCTTTTTTATTGACAAATGTTTCTGTTTCCCTACAGTAATCCGCATCGCCTAATTTACTCACGAGTGTGTTGTTGTCAATTGCTCTCAGTATTTTATGAAGCTTATATTCCTGTTTTGTTTTCACAGTGACAGGCTTCAGAATCATCATCTTATGAATCTGCTTTTTAAGCTCTGGTTTGATCAGATGATTTAGTTCTTCAGGTCTGATTCCTATATATTCATTTTCATTCAGAATTTCAGGAATGTTATGAATAGGGTAGATGACAATGGTATTTTCAAGGACAGGATTGTGTTTTGGAATTTCTGTTCCGTCACAATTGTAGTTTGTGAGCAGCCTGTTGATTTCTCCTACGCTTATCCGGTTTTTAGCCAGACAGATATAATACAAATTATTTTCAACCCTTATCTCCACGCCCACTATGGGTTTGATATTTTTCTCGTTGCAAAGTTTTAAGAAATCGTAAATTCCGGTAACGGTATTGATATCGGTGAGAGCCAAAGTTTGTACCTGATGATCCACGGCCTGATCAACCAGATCCTGCACGGAAATAGTTCCGTAACGAAGACTGTGATAAGAATGGCAATTGAGAAACATAATCTTTATTTATTTTAGTAATCCTGACGCTCTGCCCACACTCGTGGTTCCAAACCTGTTTTTGATTCTGTCCATGGTCTGGTACAATGAAATCAGTTCTTCGGTATCTTCGAAGAGGTCCATCTGATGGCATCCGTGGACCAGCCCCGTGAATTTTATGCCTATCAGCCGGATTCGCATTCTTCGCGTGTAAACTTTTTTGAAAAGTTCCAATACATATTTGAGCAGGGTGTGATCTGCCGAAGTATAAGGAATACGGCACTGTTTAGTCTCTGTATCAAAATTGGAATATCTGATCTTGACTGAGACGGTCGAGGTCAGCCATTTTTCCTGACGCAGCTGAAATGCCAGCTGCTCAACCATTCCCGAGAGAATGCTTTGCAGATTCTGCACATCGATCGTGTCCTGTGAGAAGGTATTCTCTGTTGAAATTGATTTTCTTTCTGAATAGGGGACAATAGGTGTGTCATCAATTCCATTGGCTTTCTTCCAGAGCTCGGTTCCGTTTTTCCCAATGAGCTGATTAAGAACTTCAACAGGGGTTTCAGATAAAGTCTCAATGGTTCTGACGCCTAATCTCGAAAGAAGCTGAAATGTGATATTCCCCACCATTGGAATTTTTTTGATCGAGAGAGGGTTTAGGAAAGGTCTGATATTTTGCTCCTGTATTTCAAGCCTTCCAGTCGGTTTGGATTCTCCGGTCCCTATTTTAGAAACCGTTTTATTAGTGGATAAGGCAAAACTGATGGGCAGCCCGGTATTTTTTGTTACTGCATCGACAATCTCGTTAGTCCACTGATAGCATCCAAAGAATCTGTCCATTCCTGAGAGGTCAAGATAAAATTCATCGATGCTCGCTTTTTCCAAGACAGGAACTTTTTCCTGAATGACATCAGTTACAAGATGTGACATTTTGGAATACATTTCCATGTCGCCTTTGATGACTTTCGCTTCAGGGCATAGTCTCAATGCCATTTTTATGGGCATCGCGCTTCGTACTCCAAAAAATCTGGTCTCATAAGAGCAAGACGCTACTACGCCACGGTCACCTCCTCCAATGATGACAGGCTTTCTATGCAACTCAGAGTTTTTTAGCCGCTCGCAGGAAACAAAAAAGGTATCCAGGTCCATATGTACAATTGCTCTTTCCATTTTACAAATTTAGTTACGTTTTGAAACAAATTTTGTATTTTTGTTGTTTCAAATTGTAACAATGTCAAAATTCTCTGATAACATCACGTTTCTAAGAGGTAAGAAAAATATGACTCAGCAGGATCTTGCTGATGTTTTGATTCTTACCCGATCCAGATATGTCGCCTATGAATATGGAAGGACAGAACCTCCGATGGAAGTACTGATAAGAATTTCAGAATATTATAATATCAGCATTGATCTTCTGCTGACTGTAGATATCAGAAAATTTCCTATCGATGAGATGGTGGAACTTCCTGATAAGAGAATCCTTCTGCCGATCAGGGTTGATAATGAAGGTAATGATCAGATTGAGATTATCCCGCATAAAGCGTCAATGGGCTACCTGAACGGCTATGGAGATCCTGAATACATAGAGAGTCTTGAAACTATATCATTGCCTTTCCTCAAAGGTGGTAAGTTCAGGGCGTTTCCTGCTGATGGCGATTCGATGCCTCCCTATAAGAACGGTACTTACATCGTAGGGAAATATGTGGAAAATCTTTCAGACCTGAAATCCGACAGAACCTACGTTTTTATCACCGCCAATGATGGTATCAGTTATAAGAGATTTCAGTTTCACGAAGCGGATGGGATCTGTGTTAAGTCGGACAATAGCTTTTATGAGCCCTATAAAATTCCATTATCGGAAATTAAAGAAATCTGGGAATTTGCCTGCAGCATCAATACCAAAGAATATGAACCTGATGAAGTCGCTGAGCATCATATGCAAAAATTAATCAATGAGATCAAGACTGATATAAAGGAAATGAAAGAACAGATGGGTGAAAGGAAATAAGTAAGTTGCGACTGGAAGCCTTGGGGGGTAGTTATAACTTAAGAATTTAAAAACTTCCCCGAAGGGAAGTAAAACACAAATGATGAAAAAAAATTATCCCATCGAAATGGGATGTGATAAAGATAAACCTTTTAAAAGAATCCACAATGACCCAGCTAAGTTTATTCGATTCCGAAGAATTTTACGAGTTTCCAAAGGACCTTCTGGAATACAAAGAAAATTTCCTGAGCAGGGAAGAAGCCGATCTTCTGAAAAATAAGCTGCTTAGAGATGCGCCCTGGGAACAACGGACTCAAAAAATGTATGACAAAACCGTTCTGACTCCACGTCTTACTGCGTGGTACGGTGATGCAAAATCATATGAGCCTGCTGACAGCAATACATCAAAAACAAATCTATGGACTCCGGAGCTGTATGTCTTGAAGGAAAGATTAGAAAATGAATTCGGCTGTCAGTTTAATGGTGTTCTGTTGAACCTTTACCGCGACAACAATGATTCTGTGGCCTGGCACAGGGATAAAGAAAGTCGGTACGGCAAACGACCTGTTATTGCATCCATCAGTCTTGGCCAGACAAGAAACTTTGATTTCAGAAAAAAAGACCATCACCAAAGCAAATATAGCCTTCCGCTTCCCAATGGCTCACTACTGATTATGAAGGGTGATCTTCAGGAAAACTGGGAACACCGGATCGCCAAATCGGCCACGCCGATGAAAGAACGTATCAACCTGACGTTTCGTTTGATCAGAGAATTGTAAATCTACCAATCCGTACAATCATAAAAACCAACTCCTATGTCTATTTCATATTATGATTTTAATAATCTGTCCAGGGAATCTCAAATCGAACTGATTACCACTAAAGGAAAAGTGATCAGTGAAACATATAAAGATAAGCTGAGGTTTGTGCTGTATGAGGTGTCGTCCTTTACCATCGAGATTGTTTATAACGTAGCCAAAGAGAAGATAGAAGGTTTAACTGTATTTCAGAATAAAGGGAACTGTCATAGTAAAATGTAAAATGCCCCCCCGTTTATTATCAAGTTAGGTTTCGTTTATCTAAAGAAAATAGAATCGTCTATACAAACTGAAATATTATTTCCACAAAAAGATGTTTATCCGCATTTGTTTTTCCAAAGTTTTTTCAGTTGGGCATATTTCTTATTTTTTTCTGCTTCTTGCCATTTTTTGTAAAAGATATCTGCAGCCTTGGCTTTCTCAGGATCACCCGTTCCCCGTTCCAGCTGCTGATACCCATTTTCAGCATCGTATTTCCTGCCGCCTTTATAATTTAAATATCTTCTGGCCCTCGTAAATCCCATCTGCAGATATTTTCTCGCCATATCAGCACCGACAAAATCATCCTGCTCCAGATAATCTAAAAACAAAGAAAAGATCAGTTCTGAACTTACTTTGGCAATTTCAGAATTTTTAAATCTCCAGTGTTGACCTATCTCAGACTTGTAGGGTTCACAGATCAGAACCCCTTGTTCTCCTTTCCCTACTTTGTACTGTTCCGGATGCAACCGATAATCGATATCAGGCTTCCAGGCATAAGCTTCAGATCTGAAGTTAAGGTAACTCGGTTTGTTGCTGCTCATAAGAGTTAATAAACAAACAGGATGCCTTGAATTGTTAATTATCATTTTTCACTTCGAATTATTGACCGCCATTGGCATTATCGTTGCATAATCAGATCGAATTATGAAACTTTTTTCCAGATCTTTATTAGAATTTTAAATGTCTTTAGCTATGAATAAAAATATATTAATTTTCAGTGTTTCTGCTCTGAGCCTGCTCAGCTGTAACAACAATGATGATACGCCTGAAACGGAAATCAAAAAGTACCCGGAATCAATTGTCCTGACAAAAGACGGTGAGTCGGTCACTACCAAAATAAACTATAATGACAGGATGCAGATCATCGGATATTCCGAACCGAACTCTAATATTACATTCATTTATCAAAATGACAGGGTTACAGAAGTGAGGGAGAACAATAATTCTATCCCTTACGCCTTACAATATACAAACGGAATCTTGTCAGGCCTTGCCCATTATTCAGATCCATATCCTGTAACCTACAACAGTCAGCAGATGAGCTATTCTATAGGGAGTCTAATGAGTTTCGGACTTCAAGGGAAGGATATCGCTTATGTAAACACCGCTTCTGAGAATGAAAAGTTTACTTATGACAATAATAGAAAAGGGCCTTTGTTTAATCTGCCCGATAAGGATCTTTTTCCTGTTACTCTATTCTCTACTTTCTAATATTATTATTTAAGTACCCGACCTATTCAGTCAATTAGATTATCCAATAACGGCACTCAGAATGTTTTAAATTCTGAGAATACTTTTGATAATGATGGTTATCTGACTTCAATGACTTTACGATCATCAACAGAAGAGGTATTCAAGGTGCAATACAAATATTTTCAAAAATAAGGTTTGTGAGAAAATTACCAGAGTAACGTCTTAAAACAGTCCTCAGCTGGAGATGTAATGTGAACTATGATGATCAAACAGTCCTTAAATGAGCATCAAGATAAAATTTAGGTAACGATATAATTAAATGTACCACACCCTTAATTGCTTAAATATAGCGGCAATTAACTCATAATACAATGTTTAAAATTCAAATTATATTATAAAAATAAAATACACTAAAATATATTATTTCTAAAAATAAATTAAAAATTAGTAAAAAAAAATTATATTTACTGAAATACAACAACGTGACCAAAACTTTGCAGGTATTACAGGATGTATGGGATAACAATAGGGCGTCAAGCATCACGCATTCTCATATAACTTTCGATGATCTTACCAATTCTATCGTTAGTACAGGTCTATTTTATTTTTATATCATCGACTTTTATGATATGTCGCTTTCGCAGATTAGTCCTTCCATTTATGATATCCATGATTTTCAACCGCAAACAGTAACTCTTAATGACATATTGGAAAGTATTCATCCGGAAGACATTGATTTTGTGATAAAGGCTGAAGCTTTCCTGACTAAATTTTTTTTAGAAAACCTGGCAAGGAAAAAACTTCTGACCTATAAAAATAGTTACTGTTTTAGGGCAAAACTGAAAAACGGCGAATATGGGCTAATCAATCATCAAGCACTTATGCTGACCATGGATGATAATGGCGGCTATGGAAAATCACTTAACATCCATACTCGGATTGACCATCTGAGCAATCATAATACCAGGAAGATCTCAATGTTAGGCCTGGGTGGTGAGCCTTCTTATATGAACATTAGCCTGGATGATGAAGGGAAAAATAAAATCAAATTCTCAAAGCAACAGGTGAATATCATTCGGCTCCTGAGCGAGGGAGATAATAATGAGAAGATCGCGAAAAAACTCGACATCAGCCCGCTGACAGTAAAAAAGCACAGAAGCAATATCCTGGAAAAGGCCGAATGCAGCAATACTGCGCAACTCATCAGAAATTGTGTCCAGCAGGGTATAATCTGAAATTTACTACCATTTACATCCAGAAAAAACAAAAAAAATACTCCTTTTGGAGTATTTTTTTTTGTTTGCAATTGATATAGCTTTGCTAAAACTAATTACAACCTGTGTGCATTTAGGAATATTTTATAATTTATTGATTTTAAATATTTCTATAAACGTCTACTAGACAGCTCACACCGACAATGTTTTAATATTATTTCAATTTCGCGAATTGTCACGCTGAGCGGAGCCGAAGGGTTTGCGTTGAGACATCAATTATAACTATAAAAATTACTACTTCTAAATACACAACAATTTAATAACTGGACTGCGGATCGGACTACGATATCAATTATAAGGAGACATTGAAATAGCAAAGCGGAAAAGGAAAAATATACTTTGCCTAACCCTAAAAATAGAAGTGGCGAAAGTGACGGAAGAGAAATTAAAAATATATTATGAGAAAATTATTGACAATTTGCCTGATCGCGGCGATGGCACTTACAGGTAATGCGCAAATAAAAGGACCTACTAAAGAGCAGACAATAACCTTTATCAAGGATTATTTTGCAGAACATCAATTCATAGGCAGAAAGACGAGTTCGCAAAGTAAAACGAGTTGTCGGAATATAAAAGCAGACTTCAATGATTGTAAAGTAACTATTTATTGGGATGATACTGACACTTATTTTAATATGACTCCTGATAATTTAAACAAAACATATGTTAATAAATATGAGGTAGTAATTGACTTTAAAAATATAGAAAGTGTGGAAATACGTCCTTCCGGCGATGATGATGGGAATGGTCAGTATCAAGCACATTTAACCCTAAAAGCTGCGCCGAACACTACTTTCTCAATAAGAACAATCGATTATCATAATTCTGATACGGGATTCGAAAACGTCAAAGAAGTTAATATTCCTGTCAACAGTTACAGTTGTAGTAGCTGTGATCATTGGGAATACAGCAAAAAAATACAACAAGCTTTCAATCATCTGCGCAAACTTTGTGGTGCGCCGGAACCCATAAGTTTTGAATAGAAAAATAATTTTTAATATTAAACAACAAAGTTATGAAGACATCAAACACAACAATTTTAAAATTCACAATAGTATTACTTATGGTATGGGGCTTTACAGGCATAAAAGCGCAAACCCAATTCAGTGCAAAAGATATAGATGGCACCTGGACGAGAGAAGATGGTATGAAGATCAGCATCTTGGGGACCAATACTTTTGCTGAGGGAAGCCAGGCTTTAATTAGGGCAGTAGGCAAAAGCGGATGGCCGCAAAATGTAGTGGATTATAAATACAAATATCAAAAAATAAAATATGTGGGCGGAAATACCTGGAAGGGCATCAACTATAGGCACAGAGTAGAAACCGGGGCCAGCATAGAAGACGGCGAAGCAGTTTTTACGATGAGCGATGATAAAAAATCTTTTAAAGCTACGGGCGGTTATACGTATAGGAAAGATCAACTTTAAAAACTTGATCAAATGAAAAGATCTATTGATCACCCATTTCTCAGTAAGATATAAAGCGAAATCTACAGATCAGATGACAAAGAAGACAAGTACAGAAACATTTATATACGATACGCGTAACAGCATTTGTTGTAGCTGGAATTATCACGATGACCTTCCTGAAATAACAATTGGTAATGGCATATCCTAAAACATTATTGGAAAATAAATATTATGAAAAACCTATTTACTCTTTTCGCGTTGACAGTTGCCACATTTTATTGCAAAGCACAAACCATAGAAGAAACGGTAGATTATATCAAATTGAAAACTGCCAGCTCAAATCTTTGGTACACTTCAAGTTCTGAAATCACTACATCAGGGTGCACCGGGAAGTACAACTATTACTTTAGCGATATTACATCAATCTCATATTCAGATAATTCGATGGTGTTTTTTAATAAAAGTTGTGGTGAGTTCGGAAGTCTGTTGATTTTACTGGATAAAATAAAATCTATTGAATTGATTGAGGAAAAAGGCAAAAAATATGTAGCCCTTTTGTCATCACAAGCTTTTTTTGAAGTAAGCTATGAAGGAAAAAAAATTGACCCTGATCGTTCTTCTAAAATTGTGATATATAATGTAGATAATCCGGAGAAATTATTGAATGCCTATAAGCATCTTTTTAAACTGCTTAAGATCAATCTGGTTGAGGATAAATTTTAACGAAAACTAAATTGAACAATTATGAAAAACCTACTCACACTTTTCCTCTTACTAATAGGATTAGGTGCGGAATTACAAGCTCAAAAAAGCGCACCTCTCACGAAACAACAAACAGTAGATTATATTGAGAAATTAGTCAAGGTGTCTTATAAATTTGAAAACTACAGCATAGTCTCTATCGGTTTAAATGGTAAAAATCTTACGATAACTTACAGTGATGGAGAGATCGTGAGGAAAGATTTGCAGCTACCTTATGCTTTAAAAGTAGTTAAAAGGGATTGCGGTTATGCTGTTGGTTATGACACTGAGAAAGATAATTTTCTAATTGCCTGTCTTCAATTAGAAGATGATGCTAAGCGCCTAAAAAAAGCATTTGAACATCTAATAGAAATTTTAAAAACTGAAAAAGATGTAGATCCTTTCGGGGATTAAACAATTAATAGAAACAGAGTCTCAAATCGATGCAGAAAGAATTACAAAAGCATTCATTCATCTAAAATCATTATTACCGAAAGACAATGATCCATTTAGTAATTAATTTTAAATTTTATACAATCATGAAAAACCTATTAACAATTTTAGTCATATTCTTGGGATTAGGATTAGCAAATGCACAAGAAAAAAAAGCTTTGACTTTAGATGAGACGGTAACTTATATCAATAATATGTTTAAGGAATATGGCACTAGTATAACTTTTCACATACCAGGTAATCAATATGCAAACTATATACATAAAATAGCTGTAAGTAAAAATGGTAAGTTGATATTTTTTCGTCATTTAGCTGGAGAAGATGAAAAAAATATGGGTTCATTTAATCTGTTTGATTTTGAAAAACTTGAATTAGGAGAGAACAGAATTGTTCGAATATTGGACAATAATGATAAAAATATTGCTACAATATATGGACTTTCACCGTCTGATAGTTCAAAATTGGAAAAAGCATTTAAACATTTACGGACACTTTGCATAAAAGAAGAGGATCCTTTTGATTAATGCAACAAAAGAAGACGTTATAAACGTAAATGATGATTTCTGTAAATAGACATCAAGATTTTAATAATTATATCATTTTAAACTTTTACAATTATTAAAAAACTACTTGTAACTTTCATCTTATTCCTGGGATTGGGATTGGCAAATGCATAAGATAAAAAGGCACCGACTTTTGAAGAAACCGTTAAATATATTAATGAACTTTTAGTAGAAAATCCTACAATTTTTTTTGGCTTCGGAGATAACTGTAAAAGTGTTAATTTGATGAGCGCTTAAAAAAGACGGAGATGTTATTTTTATATGAAAAAATACAAACAATGGATCTCAAGAAATAATTGGCACTTTTGATCTACATGATGCAAAAGACTATGAATATAGCGGGATTAATCCCAACGGTACAAGTAGCTTACATTTGTATTTTAGTGACAAGAAACTCTAAAATGAATCTGCGACCTTTGGTATTTATTTAACTCAGCAAACAGCAGCAAGGCTTGAGAAAATGCTTAAACATCTTGCGACTTTAAGTACAGAGAAGGACCCTTTCGAAAATTAAATAACATAATATACTATTTAGTTCAATATCAACAATAAATTTAAACGTTATGAAAACAACAAAAACTATTAATTTAATGATCTTTATGATTTTATTTGTATCAGGATCTTTCTTTTTAATAAAAGCCCAGGATAAATATTCCTTTGCCACGTGGTCCAATGCAGGCGTGTCGTCCAATGACGATGCTTTCTATCTGGTAGTTTCCGATCCAGTTAAAAACTGGTATAATCTCAGCGAGGAGGAGCACAATGATTGGAAGTCAAACTTCAGGATATCTGCAAACAGGCAGATTGGAAAAAATATTATGGGAAATTATAAAGAACCGATACCGGAAGGTGGCAGCTATGAAAAATTCAGTTCCCTCTCACATTGTAAAGAGGCTATCCAGGCGGTAGTGGAAAAATTTAAAAAAGATTATTCCGGGTATGATAAGCCTGCTAAAGTCATCTATGTAAATCTTAGACAATACTGATAAGGTAACTTGCAACATATCTATTTTCTATACTAATTAAATCAAAATATGGTTTTATATATCAAATATTTTTGATATGCCTCTGCTTAATATTGTTTTGTCCAAGTCATGCGCAATCAAAAGAAGCACTTGGAAAATATTCTAAGCTATATCAGCACATAAAATATAAAAAAGGAGGAAGAGATTGTCTGATAAATATTTATAAGGTTGATTTTAAGAATTGCACCATGAGTTATCCGATGTTTATAAAAAATGGAGATAAGACAGAGCAATATAGATTCTTCGTTCAGGAACAAATGATATCGTGATGGCCAAAGCTAAAGAGGGTTTTTATACTATTGGTTTTACAAGCGACAGAAAAAGTATGATCAAAGAATATCCGGATGGTACTCTGATCCACGAAAAAAAGCAGATCATTCCTCTGAAAAAATGATCCAAAATCTCAGCAATACATTAAAATGTTAAAAGAAAATTGCAAATAAAATAGACGCTTATAAAGATTGCAAAATCATCATGTCAAAATCTGAAAAATTTACCAGGGAAGAAAAGAAATTCTGGCAACGCAATTACCACATAGAAAAGCCGGATAATATCCCGGCCGATTGGCATAGCTTCCATTCCGCGGATTCGGATTGTGATGATGAATTTTTTTATTTTCTGAGCCTAAGGGTGCATTCTCTTCAAGATATTTATCTGAAAAGTTCAGTGATTACAGATCAGGCGATAGAATATATGTTGAATTTTAAAAACCTGCATTCGCTTTTTCTCCGTAAAAACAGATTGCTAAGTAATGGTAGCATAAAATATTTTAATCAGATGAAAAATTTGAGACGACTGGATATTACCGCTACAGGTATAAATTTAGCCGGTCTTCGCGACTATCTGGATAATCCAGTTCTTAGGAAAATATTTATAGATTCTGATGAGTCTGAAGAGGAGATTGAAGAGAAAGCCTCAATTTTGAAGCTCATGGTTCCGGACTGCAAAATATATCTCAATTGTTCACATTCTACGGATGTTTTTGGAAACCCTGAAAAACCCATTTTTTAATTCTGAACTTCCAACTATTGAAATAATACCCTGTTCCTAAAGAGATTAATTATAAAGAACTTATTATTGGATTGGGAAAGTTAGAAGAGGGGAATTATATTAAAATTCAATATCCTTTGATAGAATATGACTGTTTTACAAAGAATTGCTTTCCTCTTAACGATTCTTTAGAACCTAAACAAAGTAAAGAATAAATATTTTACAATTCTAAATATGAAAAATTCTCAAAGGAAATTTATAGAGTAATTTCCATTTAGATAATGAAAATCTTCCCCTACAATCAGGATCGAAATAAATTAATTATAACTACTCTTTGTAATATTTTATATGTGAAGGTATGGTTATCTGATTGTAGATTATTTAAAATATAATTAGTATGAAAGCTATTATTACCTTTTAATATTTTATATCTTACATAATTTGATATGTCAACTTTTATAATTATAGTATTTTCAATAAAATTCACTAATATAATTTAAAAATTATGATTAAAAAAAAGAGATTAGAATTGACAATTCTCAAAATCACTAGTACTAAATTTAAGTATTAGCGGGATAATTCATTGTATTACTTCATTTGAAAATTCTGGGAAAAGGTATAAGCGGTATATTTTGACAACATTAATTTATGTAAGTTCAAATAAACTTGCAAAATCTAAAATTAAAATTAACCTTAGCAAACCCATTAAAATACTTAGTACAAAACTGATAACCTGAAAATTAAAAATAAAAAAAAGGAAGATATGCTTCGATATATTTTTATCGGATAAAGATGCTTTCATTATGTTTAAAGATAAGCTATGAGATTTCAGCACAAAATTTTTTATCTTTAAAATTGTTTTAAAAGACATTTTAAAAGAAACTAAAAGATTAAAAGTTTTATACTTCAAACAAAGCCCAAGTCTATAAGACTTGGGCTTTGTTTGAATTTACGAAATATTCAGAGAATGTAATCTTTTTAGAAAATTTATCTAAGTTGAAAGAAAAGTCAAAGATTAAGAATAATCTGCACTATCAAAAATGGGAAAGGCTTTCAAAGCCTAAATCGAGATAAATAGAGGACGGCTTTTTGTTTTTATTTTCTATCAGATGCCTGGCTTCATTCAGTCTTTTGTCATGCAACCATTGTCTGGGTGGCATTCCAAAAACCTTCTTTTCAGTTGTCACATTAAAATGATAGTTACTGAGCATAAATCTTTTAAGGTCTATTTTATAGGGGATAGAAAAGTCGAATAGAAAGTTGCGAAGTACCGGTAGCGCAATAAGCAGTAGTTTGACAACCTCTTTTACTTTTAAAATTCCCAATTCGTCTGTCATTGCCGCTCCTGAATTTCTGGCATACGGGACAATGGACTGGAAATATCCCTTCAGGAAGTCATTTGAAGGAATCAGGATTTTTGAGGGACCATTATACTTTCTATCGGCTTCAAGCTTTTCCTCCAAGGTGATTTTGCGTAGCAGATCATCCTGCAGAGAAATCACGATCGTCTCATAATTTCCTCCTACTACCGGCATTTTAGTAAGATTACCTAACTGATTTTTTATACCGAATTATTTAGATTTCTAAACGGTTAGCACAATTGTGCTCAATGATATTTTTTTTAACATTTGAAAATTGAACTACAACAATTACCAATTGAGCTACTTTTTACAGAACGGCAATCCAGAATTTTGTATCTGAGATTAAAGTCAGTTTTAGAGACAATTAAAAAAAGAATTATGCAAAAAAGAAAATTAGGAAATAGCGGATTGGAGGTTTCTGTATTAGGTTTTGGCTGTATGGGTTTGAACTTTTTGGATGGGAAAGGCCTTGAAAAAAAAGAAGCGATTAAGCTCTTGCACAATGCGGTTGAAAGAGGAATCACATTTTTCGATACCGCAGAAGCGTACGGACCTTACACCAACGAAGAATTGGTTGGTGAAGGATTAAAGCCCTTTAGAAAAGATGTAGTGATTGCTACCAAATTTGGTTGTAAAGATGCCAGTCCGGCAATAGGTTTAGACAGCAGACCCGAAACAATACGAGCAGTAACGGAAGGATCATTGAAAAGATTAAAAACGGATTATATTGATCTGCTGTACCAACACAGAGTTGATCCCAATGTTCCGATAGAAGATGTTGCAGGAACCGTAAAAGACTTAATACAAGAAGGTAAAGTAAAATATTTCGGATTATCGGAAGCAAGTGCTAAAACGATTCGTACGGCACATGCAATTCAACCGGTATCAGCATTGCAGAGCGAATACTCTTTGTTTTGGCGTGAACCTGAAAATGAGATCATACCAACTTTAGAAGAATTGGGAATTGGTTTCGTTCCATTCAGTCCTTTGGGAAAAGGCTTCCTCACAGGTATCATCAACAAAAAATTGGAGGATGTCGACCGCAGAAATATTATTCCCCGTTTCAGCGAAGAAAATATTAAGGCCAATATGGTTTTAGTGGATGCGCTTTCTGAGATTGCTCAGCAAAAAAATATTTCAACAAGTCAATTAGCATTGGCTTGGCTCTTAGCTCAAAAACCTTGGATTGTACCAATTCCCGGAACCACAAAATTGCATCGGTTACAAGAAAATATTGCCAGTACCAACATTAAATTATCATCTGGTGAGCTTTCTAAAATTAATGAAACAGTAAATGCAATTACCCTTGTAGGAGACCGATATCCAGAATTTTTAGAAAAACAAATAGACAAATAAATCGAGCGAGAATGCAAAACATTAAAGGAAAAGTTGTCGCCATTACAGGTTCAAGCAGCGGAATGGGTAAAACCATCGCTATAGAATTAGCAAAAAAGGGTGCAAAGGTGGTATTGGGTGCAAGACGAAAAGAACAATTGCGACAATTAGTTGAAGAAATTAAAAGCAAAGGTGGTGAAGCCGCCTTTGCTCAAATTGATGTGAAAAATAAAGCCGATCTACTTCAGTTGGTTAATACAGCAGTTGAACAATACGGAAGATTAGATGTGATTGTCAACAACGCAGGTGTCAGTCAACTGAGCCGCATTGACGAATTGGATTTTGACGGTTGGGAAGAAATGATCGACATCAACCTTAAAGGGGTTTTGTATGGAATGGCAGCTGCAATTCCCGTTTTCAAAAAACATCAATCGGGACATATCGTTAATATCATATCAACATCAGGAATAAAAATTGTGCCGATGCAGGGTATTTATGCAGGTACTAAAAATGCTGTTCGTACGATTGCAGAAGCGTTTCGACAGGAGTCAGACGGAGCCATTCGTATTACAGGTATTTCGCCGGGATTTGTGAAAACAGATTTTGCGGACAATATCAAAAATGAAGAAATGAAAACAGCTGTTCAACAAGGAATGGAAAAAGTTGCCATAAATCCAATAGCCATTGCCAATGCGGTGATTTATGCAGTGAGTCAACCTGATGATGTAGAAATCGGCGATATTGTTATACGTCCGTCAAAACAAAATTGATTAAATTCGTATTGAAATGCAGCAACAATCCAACATTATTCAGATTAATAGTATATCGCAACTTGTTCGTATCTTGGGATTTTCAGCGCCATTGCATCCTTTAATTGCATTGGTTGATTACAATGATGTTTCGATTGATATGTTTCCGAAAGGGCAAAAAGTGAGTCTTGATTTTTACAAGATTTCTTTCAAGCCTACTTTTAAAGGACACATCAAATATGGACAGGGCTATTATGATTTTGAAGAAGGTGGATTGGCATTTTTGAAACCAAAGCAAATAGTTTTTCCACCGGTAGATTTAGAAAGCTTTGAAGGGATAGCCTTGTATTTTCATCCGGACTTTATCAGAAATTATCCGTTAGGAAAAACGATCAATCAATATGGTTTTTTTTCTTATGATGTGTCAGAAGCCTTATTTCTATCTGCAAGGGAAAAAGAAATCATAGCTAATTTATTTGCCACAATAGCCAATGAATTAGACAACAATATTGACGGTTACAGTCAGGATGTTCTGGTATCACAAATAGAATTACTTCTTAATTACAGTAATCGTTTTTACAACCGCCAATTTATCACAAGAAAAGCAGTCAATCACGACATCATCTCCTCTTTAGATCAGCTTTTACACAATTATTTTGAAGAACAAAAAAGCCTTAAGAACGGTTTGCCGTCCGTTAAATATGTTAGCACGGAATTGAAATTGTCACAGCGTTACTTAAGTGATATGTTAAGTTCACTGACAGGGCTAAACACACAACAGTACATTCAGAATACTATCATAGAAAAAGCAAAAGAAAAATTATCAGCAACAAATCTTTCGGTATCAGAAATTGCTTATGAATTGGGCTTTGAACATTCACAATCATTCAGTAAACTTTTTAAGGCAAAGACCAACATTTCGCCTTTGGAGTTCAGGCAGTCTTTTAATTGAAATATCAGAATGGGTTTTTACGATTGTATTAATGACTGTCCAAAGGTGAGCAGATTATTATCAGGATCTAATATTGAAAACTCTTTTTGTCCCCAATGTTGTCGCTTCAAATAACCTGCAGGATGAATTTCAATATTGTTTTTTAAGAAAGTATCATAAATACTATCTATATCTGAACAACGGATATAAATCTGACCATAATTTTTATTGGGAAGAAGTTCTCTGAATTCAAAAAAATGGATTTCCATATCATCTTTTGCCATCATAAGATAGCCCTCAAAATCATTTTGGGAAGGTGTAAAGCCTAATTGGCTGTAATAATTTTTCGTCGTTTCCTTATTTCGCATCGGTAGTTTTGGAATAATTACTGTCATCTTATTTTTTCTTCAAAAATGATGATAATGTTTTAAAATCACACTTGATCGAAATCAAAAAGAAATTTTCGCCCTTATTCTGCTTATCGTTTCCGGTCTGATTTTGAGATAGGATGCGATCATTGAGAGTGGAAAAGTCTGGATGAGCTGAGGTCTTGTTTTAAGAACATAATTATATTTCTCTGCCGGAGTCATATTTTCATCATAGAAATTCAATTTCGGATTTGAAATAAGAAGTTTGTTGAATTGTAAAAATTTATTCGAAACAGCTATAAGCGAATGAAGACTGTCTAGAGTCAATTCAACCACTTCGGATCTTTCAAATGCCTTGATCGTGGTTTTTGCAGGACTCTGGTTTACTAAGCTTTCAATATTGAATGTCCATTCATTCTCCAAATAAAGATCGGTTATAATTTCCTCATCACGAACAGGATTGTAGTAGGATTGGTAAAATGAGCCCTTTATAATAAAAAATAAGGATTTTGAAATTTCACCTTCTTTGCTTAGGATCGCATTTTTATCCAGATACTTTTTACAGATATTTTTATTGAATAACTTTAGTTCTGCCTCAGAAAAATCTGAAAATTCTTCAAGCATTGCTGATAATTTTATTATGTTCAAATATATAAAAGATTTCAATTTTTCAATACCGTAAATACTTTTGGTTTGCGTTTTATAATAATAAAAATCATCCCTTAAAAGATATTTAAAAGGTGATCATCCCGAATTTAAAATATATTTTATTGTAATTAGATTATTCAGGCTGAATAATAACAAAATGGACCAAAGGAAATTCTCTTTTTACATTTTCACGAATACGCTTTATGGCTTCAGTGATCTCCTCGGTATCAAGATGGTCTTCAAAATCGATAATGAGCATCAATACTACTTCCTCGGGTGACTGGTAAGTAGATAATATGTTTTTTGTTCTGACCACCGCAACATCTTTTTCCGCCAGTTTCGCGATTTTCTCTCTCGTTTCCGGCGCAATTCCTTCTCCCATCAATAAGCTTCTGCTCTCTCTGGCCAGGATAAAAGAAACAAATACCAGTATCAATCCTACAATGATCGATGCCAGTCCATCTAACTCCGGTATCTGGAAGGTATGGCTGATCCCCATCAAAATCATCACAACGATAAGTCCTGCTACGGCCGCCCCATCTTCAAAGACTACAAGGAAGCTCGCAGGGTCCTTGCTTTTGATGATCGCATCCCACCATTTCAGACCTTTTCGGGTCTTGTTGAATTCTTTGACAGCTATAAACAGGGAAGTGCCTTCGAAAATAAGGGAGAGTACCAATACAATATAATTCCAGAACGGGTCTTTCATCACTTCAGGTTCAATAATGTGTAGAATTCCCTGATAAATGGATAGTGCACCACCAAGTCCGAATATTAATATAGAAACGACAAAAGACCAGAAATATAATTCCTTGCCATAGCCAAAAGGATGAAACTCATCTGCAGGTTTCCTGCTCCTTTTTAATCCATATAATAATAAAAGCTGGTTAGTGGTATCAACAGTGGAGTGAATTCCTTCAGAGATCATAGAAGAACTGTTGGTGAATGCCCCTGCAATAAACTTTGTCAACGCGATCAGCAGGTTGGCGGCAAGTGCACTATAAATTGATTTACGATTGTTGGCCATTTATTGAAATAGAGTATTATGTAGAAAAATTATTAAACTCTTCAGTGTATATAGATCATTTTACAATCTGTCGTCCTTTTTTCTCTTCATTCCCGAAATGATACGTTTTCGTTGTATAAAGCCCCAGTACAGACAATTGAGTGCCATTTATTACATATATGCTTCATGCAAAAACATTGGTTAATTCAAACTGAAATTCCGTAATTACACAAAAACTGAAATCTGATAGTTTATAGTTGCAAGTTTGACTACTATAATATTAATTTCTATTTTACAATTTTTTTACGGCTACAATGTATTAAATTTGTTTATCAATCAAAAAATAATGAGGAATTTTTTTTTAGCGTCATTAATATATTTATTTGCCATTAATACAATTTGCGCCCAAACAAAAAAACAGGTCTCTCAATTAAGTGACCTTTGTAACGTCTGGGGAAGCCTTAAATATTTTCACCCAGAAATTGCTGTAGGAAAATACGATTGGGATTCAGTTGCTGTTTCAGCAATCAATAAAATCTTAAATTCTGATGATCAATTTAATTTTGAAAATGAAATAGATATAATAATGAATGCGGCCGGGAAAAATACGGCTGAGGAATTTATTGTTAATCAATCAATGCATCCATACACCTATAGAAACATCAATGATTCCTGGATTGAAAAGAGTCAGAATTTGAATAAGAATCAGAAGGTGTTATTAAAGTATAATTATTCACATCCATTTCAAGGAAAGAATTTCTATGCTCAAAATAATCCTGATGATGACGGCAATATTATAACACCAAATGAGAAATCATATCCCGAAATGAAGTTCCCAAATGCCAACTACCGGCTTTTGGGACTTTTCCGTTTTTGGAATGTCATCAATTATTACTATCCCTATAAGTATGCGACAGATCAACCCTGGGACAAAGTCTTGATAAAATTAATTCCTGAATTTGTAAAAGCAAACGATATCCTTTCTTATAACAAAGCAGTCTTGAAAATGTCTGCATCAATTGATGATGGACATGGCGGGATATACCCCTTTATTGATTTAGAAGTTGCAGGAAAATATAATCCGCCATTTTTTTTCAAACTGATTGACGGTAAAGCGGTAGTTACAAAAATTCTTGACGAAAGTCTCAAACAAACAGCAAATATCCACAAAGGGAGTGTTATTGAAAAAATCAATGGCATTTCATTAAAAAAACGTGCAAAAGATTTATGGGACTTTGTACCAGCAGGTAATACAGCTGGAAAATACAGAGATCTGCATAAATTAATTCTCAACAGTTCTGAAACTTCAGCAACTTACTCTGGATATAATTCTAATGGGGAAAAGTTTTCTTCATTAGTGAAACTAAGAGAAAGTAATTTTCTTAAGGAATTCTTGGAACTATATGAAATGTCAAGCCCTATCACTTCGAAAATGATCACTAATGATATCGCGTATCTATATGCATCTAATATTACTTACAAAAATATGGACAGCATAATGAAACCTATTATGAATACGAAGGCTATCATTTTGGATCTTAGAAATTACCCCAGCAAAATGCCATCGTACGCCATAGCAAATTACTTTCTTGACAAACCTACAATTTACAGTAAACAGACAAGAAATGATTTCAGATATCCGGGACTTCTTATCTATGAAAATACCAATAAAGGTACGACGGCAGAAACTGTCGGAAATGAAAATCCTAATCCCTACAAAGGAAAACTAATCCTGCTAGTTGATTACCGGACCCAGAGTCTGCCCGAATTTAATAGCTTGATATTAAAGACTTATAAAAACACAACTATTATTGGAAATCAAACCGCCGGTGCAGATGGCAATCAGACAAGAATGATTTTTCCGGGGAACTACAAAATACTTTTTTCAGGATTAGGCATTTATCACGCAAACGGAGATGAGGCACAGCGTGTGGGCATCCCAATTGATATACGTGTAAAATATATGATTTCAGATTTCATAAACGACAAAGATCCGATTTTAGAAAGAGCAATTAACTATGCAAAAACAGAAAAATAAAATTGCATAAATATTTTACAGAGCGGATATGTAAATAAAATAGTAAAATGCCTGCCGGTCTTCAAAGCACGACGAATGCTTTTACAGGTTCATCTTTCATTTTCAGCAAGAATATTCTGGATAATCAGTTTTCTTTTTCTGCGTATGTCAACAATCCTTTTAATCAATTCAGAAAAGCCTTTACAGAAACCATTGGAAACGATTTTTTACCAGAACAATTATGTTAAAGATTATTACAGGTCAATTGGTTTTAATATCACTTATAAATTAGGTAAACTTAAGGACGAGATCAAAAATACAAAGAGAAAAATTGAAAATAATGATTTGGCGAATTAGAGGATTGGCGACCTGTTTGTATCTTTTTTTAATTTGACTCTTAACGGTAGGAAGTATCCGTAATGATTTAGTTTAATAATGGTCTTTAGAACTATTGACTTTGTGTAACTAAGAACCAGTTATCTGCAAAGGCTTAAAAACAAAAAAATCAATCATTCAATTTTCACATTTGCGATCTTCAAATTGAGTGTTGAAAGTTTGGGATTGTATCATTTAATGGCTTCCAAAGCGGAATAATAAATAGAACCCTGGCATCAGAGATTCAGTAGGCAGTAAGTAATTCTTACTTGGCATAAAATGAATTAAATTAGCATAAAACAATTAGCATGGGCAGTCATAAATAAAACAAATGAGAAATAGAAATTATATTATTATAGGAGTTTTAGCATTCGTTGCTGCACTGGTCATCGGCGTTCTCATCATACTTGATGGATTGAGCGGTATGGGTAATCCAAACGGAAGCAGGGCACCAGATTATCCTTATTTTATAACCACAGAACCTCTAACGATCAGAAATTTAAACTTGCCGAAAGGAACAAAACTAACCTATGAAGAAAGCTTTTTCAAAGAGGGACAGCAGGACAGGATTATGAGTGAAAAAAATCTGACCACGATCGAGCTTCCAAAAGGTAAACCTGTCATCTGGGGCGGCGTTCCGGTTTATATGTTTTTGAAATTCTTCAATACTGAGATGAAAGGATACACTGTGAGCGCAGATTTTGAAAAATTGCCGAAAAACCATAGAACTAAATTTTCACAAATTTGGCAGAATTGCGGTGGAGAATTATCAGTCCTGGTCAATAATACAGAAGATTGGAGTTTTAATACAACTAATATTGCGGATATTTCAAGCTGCAGTGTCATCTATCAGCGTTTTTTCAAAGAAGATGAAGAACAGCAAAGATTTCTGGATACTCTACTCAAGGAACTGAAAACCAACGGGAAAAATCAAACAAAATGAAAAATATAAAGCTGTTTGCCTTGTTTATTCTAATGTCTGTTCCAAATTTCTTATCAGCTCAAAAAGGCAAGGTTAAGGACAATTATAGCTATCAGGTAAGGGAGGAATATGGAGATTTAAATAATGATGGAAAAGAAGATAAGGTATTAGTTATGATGGATACCATAGATGAGACAAGACCCTTGAAATTGCAGATCTTTCTTTCCCAGCCCGGCGGAAAATTAATTTTAGCAGTACCTTCTACGAAGATCATCGAACCTCAATATCCTGCAGAGAATAAAGGGAAACCCAATGGTTTTCAGATTCCGAGTTTTTTTATAGAACACGGCATTTTGCAAATGCGGAGTGAAATAGAAAACGGCAATATAACCTATGACTTCAGGTATAAAGACGGAAATTTTGAATTGATCCATGTCAGCAAACTTACCAATAATTCAACAAAAGCTTATGTTGATGAGTATACGACGTTCACGGATACTCAGTTTGACCTGGTCACAGGCATCAGAATTGAAACTGATGATAAATTAGGTTCAAAAAAACCTTTGGCCGTACGGAAAAAGAAAGTCTTAATCAGGCCATTGCCGAAAATACAGGATATGAAATTTTCTGATACAGCCTTATATTAATAACCATAAAATCAAAATAATCAAACGAAATATAACTTATGAAAAGCATCATTGCCTTACTTCTTTTACCATTGCTGATGGCCTGTCAGACAAATAGTTTTGATTTGCATACATTATCTTTTCCGGTTGACATAACTACCTTAGAGAAAAAATATGAACTCGATACGAACAGTGATCTTTCGGGCATTATCGTTTACAACAGTACAGACCCGGCACTGCTTCAGTTTTCAGGATATTCCTATTCGGGAACTCTGAACAAACAGGATGCTTCCATATTATCAACCAATTATGTGTCTTTCTACGAGAACAGGACAACCAATAAGGTCAATGCCTACAGGCTGGAAATTAAGACGACTAAAAAAGCAGAGGAATTTGAAAGTAGATTGGTAAAGGAATTCGGGAAGACCGATTTCTATTACAGGAATGCAGAATTTTCCTACAGGATCTGGAATACAGGCAACAAACGCTACCTATTGGAAACCAACAATACCGGCAGATATAATAATGAGAAATTCAAATCCTGTAGTTTGTATGTGGTGTCCGAAGGGGATCAACTGTTGAACGATTATTTTATTGCGGGAGGTTTCCAATATTACGGCGATTATCTTCGCGAAAAAAACAAGCCTGAGCACAAAGGAAAGAAATATACTTACCGGAATTTTATAGACGAAATGGAAAAAGAAGATGGTAAGGATTCATTCTACCTGAAAGATTATGTGAAATAGACTCGAGATAAATTATGAGGATCAGTGGTAATTATTTAGACCGGTTAAGATATAATATAATTCCGATGGCCATATTGTTTGGAATAATCGGTGGGATTTTCTCCAATGATAAGTTACAGGGTTTCCTTGTATTCGGCGGGATTGCTCTTGGCATCACATGGTTGATCGATTCGGCTTTCATTTTCCGAAAGTTTGGATCTCATCTTAATAAACTGGTATTGGCAGAAGGAATTCTATTCAACGGTACCGAAATACAAGCTTCCCAAATCATTACAATAAAAACTGAAAACATTTATACTGATTCTATCATTGCTAAATGGAGTATAACCACCATCCGACTGACCTTGGATGACAATTCTGATTTTTACATTCTCGCAAAGCCACATTCTATATTTTTCTATATCAAGTATTTGGCAGGTATCTTGAAGGATTATTACGGTGACCGCAAAAGATATAAGACTGGTGTCCAGAGAGGTTTCGTACCACTATCCGGTTATTTTGTAAGGGAAACGTCGCAAACTTTGGATCGTTTGATCTCAGAATATCCTGAATTAAAATTAAAAATTTATTGAAGTAGTCAACTAGAGTAGGAGTTAATTTTTGGAAAACAAGTTGCTTAATTTTTTTAAATGAAAGAACTGATCTTAAAAAAAATCATTTTTCGTAAACGTTTGAGTTTAAGCATATTCATCACATGCATTATTTTGATGTGGGCAGGACTATTAGTTTTATTATATTATCAATTTAATGATAATATTAACTCTTTAAATTTCGCTCTTTTTCTTATTTTTTTTGTCTGTGTCCTGTTTAGTACTATGGGGATTTATATGTCTAAATTCTTTAAAGCATATATAACTACTGTTAATAAGCTAAGCGACAAGGAAGCATCCATTTTTGTTGAGCAGGGACGTTCTCGTCCTTTTGCCGAACAATGGTTACCTTCTTTTATTATTTTCCAGCATAAAGTAAAGTTTTTTAAATTAATGAAGCAACCGGAGTATCAATTTGCTGAGATAAAAAGTATACAATTTAAAAGATTTAATTTTACAAAAAGCAGACAGGATTGCAGGATAACCATTCAATTATTCGATGGTAGAAAGCATCATTATAACGTTAATGGAAATCTCAATCAAAGGACCTATTTAAAAAATGAAGCGATGGCGTATAATAGAGATATCATAATTGATGATAGATGTGCTTAAAATTTTCCCACAATCAAAAATAACAAAAACATGTAGTTTTTCTATTACCGTTGTTGCTCTGTGCATGTAATGGAAATGGCAGCCAGCAGAATGAAAAAAAAGACAGTCAATACAATAGGCGCCAATCTTAAAGTTGAGCCGGTTAAAAATAAAAAATTTGCCAGGCAAAAACACAGAAAACACTGCGGAAAGGACAGTAGCTGGGAAAATCGTCGTTGGCAAATTGAGCCAGAGCTTATAATAAGCATTATTTCATTAATGAGATCTGTTTATAGAAGACGACAATTCAAAATCAGAAGCTATTGAAAAGTAAGAACTGAAATTGCAAACGAGTTATAAACCCTTTAGTCTTAAAGAGTTTTACTCACTTTGAACGATAACAAAATACATTAACAAGATTTTTCAAAAACATCTTTAAACAATGTTTATCTTAACATACAATTTCAATCCAGCCGACCTCAATAATGACAAAAAAAAGCTATATCATTTTCAGAAAAAATTATGAAGATCATATTTCTAAGAAATTGGAAGTTGGCAAAGAACAATTTTACAGTGACCATTACGAGGCCAAGCAACCTTTTGGTTTAGCCATTTTCGGATTTTTAATGCTTGTGTTTGCTATTTACATTCTGCTAAAAGTACATATACTCTATGGAATGTCCTTAATTATCATAGGTTTTTTCTTCATGTATGGCGGACTTAAGAAAAGTAAATTAGTTTTTAGAATTTCTAAAAATGGAATATGGACTGCTGAATTCGGATTCATTTACTTTCGGCATATTGAGCGTTTTGAATTCTACAGGTACATTGGAAAGCACAGCTCAGAAGTTATGAAGATCCATATTAAAAATTATAAAATTTATAAAATGGAAACACCTTTTTTAGAACAACCAATATCTCATATCGACAAGTACGGGAATCTGAAAAATACACTTAATGAAGTCTTAATGATTGCAAATAAAAGAAATGAAATTAAAAACTACCGCTAAAAAGGATTTGTATCAAGAATAACCTAGATTCCAACTTGACTCACTTCAGATTAAAATATTGGATGATAAAATTAAATAATATGGAGATTCTTAAAAAATATGGTATTGCTGAAACAGGAAAAGACTACGCATGGTTTGACCTTGAAAGTTTTGAAGAAAGTGACTCATATATTGAATTAGTTAAAAATTTAGAAACTATTAGTAAAAATAAATTCGCTCCTCAAAACCTTACCGTTGGGAGCGAAGGATGGACTGAAAGTCGAGCGCATTATATCAGTGAAATTAATTTCGAAATAAATTGTAACCAGTATAATATCAGGATTTTGTGTGAAAAATGGTTCGATTTTGACCTCATATTGGAACTGAACAAAATAATGATGCAAGAAGGAATTAAAGAGCAATTTTATCCTATCCGGACGAATGATCAATCTTTGATAATTGTTTTTGGTAACACACTTCTGAAAGAAAAACTTGCAAGCGAAAATGTTTTGGAAAATACTGATCAACTGATTTTAGAGAAACCACTTAACTTTAATTCATTAAAAATTGTTTGACTTATAAAAAACCTGCTTTGCTTACCAGACAATTTAATTCTAAATATAATTTACGAAGTTGATGAAGATGAAGTGTACGATTTAATGAGGTATCGACAACAGAAATCATGGAGGAGACATTTATCCATATTTTGGCTTCATTTGGCAGGGCGGTAGAAAGAAAACAAAATATCTAAGTTATTTTTCTTAAGATCAATACTTTTTATTTAAAAGATTCAAATGTGATTACTACAGTTTTTTAAGACCGCAATTTAATACCCGGAAAATTAAAGCATTTTGCTTCGTGAAATAGATTGGATGACAGTTTTTACTACGTGATACTGAACTATGTTAAAAAGAAGTTATAGAAGTATTTAGAACCTATAATTGGTATAGAATACGAAGTATTGGATTAGATAATAACAAGTGATAGTTTAGTAACAAGAACCTTAATGTTATTTTTACTTTAATGAAAAATCTAAAATTATAATCAAAATTATATGCTATTAAATTTTAATTGAAAATAAAATAGAGATGCTCAAATTTCTTTTCACTTTCTTTATCTTTATCAAAAAAGTATGAAAAAAATCGTAATTTGTTTTAGCACTATACTGCTCATATCCTGTCAAAAAAACAATAAAGAGGCAGAGCAGGTAAACAACAATAAATCTACAGATATCACATTATCAAAAGTTCCTGAAATCAATGATTTCGGAAAACAGGTCAAGGGACATTACAGCAAGGAGGAAGATTCCTGGATTAGTGAAGATGCTTTTTATGAATCTGCAGGTTTCGATGGAAACGAGTATGCCAGCATTTATCGCTTGACAGACAATGAGGATGAACCGCATTTGGGACTGATCAATAAACAGGGGAAAATCGTGGTGTCGACAAAATACTCGGGGTTGTCGATAGGCTTTGTGAACGGTTTCTGCGAGGTGTCACTTGACAAGAAAGGAATGGTTGATGACAAAGGGAAGGAGATTCTGCCCACTATCTATGACTGGATAGACTTTGCTAAAGATAATCTTTTCGTTATTAATAAAGACGGAAAAAATGGTTTTGCTGATTACACAGGAAAAGTTCTCATAAAGCCCAAATATCAAGGTGCTACTTACGCGGGGAATGGTCTGTTCTTTTTTATGAAGGAACCTCAGCGATGGGGTCTGATGAATTTCAAAGAGGAAGTGGTTGTGCAGCCGGAATTCACTTCTACATCTGAATTTTTGAATGGAAAAGTCGTTTTGCAAAAAGATGGGGGAGAAGAATATACCGTCTACAGCACTGGGAAAGTAGTAAAAAATTAAGTAGATTCTAATAATAAGACACTCAAAATGCTTAGAAAAAAAATAATTACTGTGGCATTATTTGCAGTCATCTGGGGTTGCAATTCATCAGAAAAAACAACTGTTGAACCAAAAGTGCCCAACGAAACCCTGATTGTTTCTTCCAAAGGAAAACTGTTTAATTTTAATCTGGAAACAAAAAAGCTCACCTGGGAATATATATCTAAAGATGATACGCTGAGCAATCGAAATCGCTTTTCTTATGATGAAAGCACGATCTATATGCCTTTTGAATCCGGCAAACTCCTGGCGGCCGATATCTTATCGGGAAAAATACGCTGGGAAAACAATTATAAGCCTGACCCCACTTTGGACGATGCCTCAAATGATGGAACAGGCTATACAAATTCCGACGCATATCCAGGGCCTATTTTTATGACAAAGCCATTGGTTTATGATCACAAATTATTTATACCATCGGCGGGCATTCCTGATTTATTAAAATCAAAACTTATCACAGTGGATGCCACAACCGGAAAGACCATATCTCAGAAAGCAAACTCCACGAACTACAATTATTTCCAACCCATTGAAAAAAGGGGCGTAATTTATGTTAACTCTGCTGTTTATCTGGACGTACATTATCCAAGTGGTTCTTTTGGGTATTTGACTATGGAGAATATTGCTGACAGTGGAAGCCCTATTTATACCCAGATGCAATCCAATAAGAACAGTCTGTTTCTGGGGGCCGAGAACGGAATTATTTATTCGATGGGCTTAAGCGGCGATGGTTTTACGAGAGCGGCAGAAGTTAATCATCCGGAAGAGAATTCAAGTGGCCAGAAGGGAATCTTTGACTGGCAGTATCAATCTGAAAAGTATCCGGGCTTAGGAGACGGCAATACCGAACTGGTGAATAACCAACTGATTGTCTGCAAAGCGTCTGATAAACAAAATAAATCTGCACTGATCGCAATCAATGCCAAAAATGGTAAGGAAAAATGGCTCTACGAGCCAGGAGATCAGATCAAAAACTGGCAGCTTGCAAATCAGGATGAGCTTACTGGTTACACCAAAAAATTTATTTTTGTTTTGGATACATCGGGCAAGCCAACATTTAAAATCCCTATAGATCCTTCACTATATCCCGTTTCTAATATAGAAACAAGATCAGACGGTGCGCTCATCTATATTACCGGGAAAGGAGTGGTGGTGATTGACAGAAATACCAATAGCACGAGTCTTTTCATTGCTCACACATTTTATCCCAGTTCCCGTCCTTTAAATCAGATTAAATATTTTAAAAAATAAAGACCTGTCAATCCAGCAGGTCTGGTCCATCAAAAAAAAAAATTGAGCAATCTTAAGATTTAGATCTTAACCATACATGATCCCTCTTTTTTGAGGGATTTTTTTTGTATTAATGAAAAATCTTTATTAATAAACAGAGCTTACATTATATTTTATGTACTTGCATTTAATATGAGCAAATTTCAACGTTCGCTATTGCCTGTGAGGCACTCCGATTTTCTATAGCAAATATATTCCGTTAATAATAATTGCATTTAAATAAGTCTTTATTTCTTATAGTTAATTTTCATCACATTTATAGCTGCCTTAGTCACATCTTTTAATTCTCCATAAAAAACTATTATATATTTGTTCAAAATAGTACAATGAAAATCAAGTGGCGGGTGTATGAGATGGTTTTTGTAACGCTTTGCGCGGTAGTGGCAATTATCATTTTATTTATTAGGGCAAGTGCTGTTACTGATATGCCTGCCTATCCGGAAATGCAGAGACTTTTCCTAGAATCGGCAAGATCCTATTCATTCTGGAAGAATGAATTGCTGCCTAAAATTGCTGTAATCTTGCTTTATCTTTTGTGTTATTTTTTGGTGAATCTTATGTTGCTTCCCTCATTAAAAAGTGACACATTAACTGATTTTGGGAAAATGATCTCTCCCAAGATATTAGAACCAATCATTTACTTTGTTCTGGTCAGTTTTATTTTAGCTTTCGGCGTGAATGCCCTTTCATATGTCGCCCTGCCGCATTTGATAAGCTATCGTGGCTATCAGGGATTAGCCTTGCTGGGATACAATGGCCGACCACTGTCTGATTTTTCATTTGGGATTCCAAGAGCTTTTGCAATGATCGCTCTTATGTTGCTTTTAGCAGGCATCAGGGAGGTTTTTATTTCATTTTTAGGGAGGCCTGGAAAAAATCGTGAATTTCGTATTCATTTTTGCAACACTTGTTTGCCGGTTGTATATTTCTATTTTATCATACTTTTATTACTAGGTCTGTTACATATCAGGTTCATTATTTTTATTGCTATCGCAACACCAATATTGTTCTATTGGGCTTATTTGATATTTTGGTTTTTTCCTGCATTGTCAGATCAGTCATTATCGCTTCTTATTGTGATATTGCGATTATTGCCTGTGACAATAATCCTATCGCTTTTCTTTCTGTTGCTGGTTCATGCAGGTTTATATGTTATTTGGGCAATGCCGTTATTTTGTGTTTTTCTTCTATTTTTTGTGACACCCATAAGTTGGCTACTTTATACTCAACGGGGGAAACAAATTCAACAAATGAAGCGTTTAGAGACACAGGTTACAAAATCGGATGCGAATCTTAGATTCCTGCGCTCACAAATCAATCCGCATTTTTTATTCAATGCCCTTAATACTTTGTATGGCGTTGCATTGATGGAAAAATCAGAAAATACTGCTGACGGTATACAGAAATTGGGTGATATGATGCGTTTTGTGCTGCATGAAAATAATCAAGAGCTCATCCCACTTAAAAAAGAGGCCACATATCTCCAAAACTATATCGAATTTCAAAAACTTCGTACAAGATCATCACCTGATATGAATATTTGCCATGATCTCGATATTGGAGAATGCGAAAAGCAGATTGCTCCAATGTTGCTGGTACCCTTTGTAGAAAACGCATTTAAGCACGGAATAAGCCTTCTAAGAAAATCATGGGTAAATGTCTCACTTGCATGTACTGAAGCAACCATTGAGTTTAAGGTGCAGAACAGTATTCATCCGAAACAGGAATTTGATCACGAAAAACACCAGTCTGGTATTGGACTTGAGAACGTGTGGCAACGATTGGAGCTAATCTATCCCGGAAAATATGTTCTTGAAATAAGCTCAGATAATGGTGAATTCAGCGTTACGCTTACTATTAATTTAAAATCCAAAAATGATGATTAAGGCAATTGCAATAGACGATGAACCAATGGCGCTGGAAGTGATCCGGGGCCTGAGCGAAAAAGTTACATTGGTCGAATTTTCAGGATATTTTACAGATGTTTATCAAGCGAAACGCTTTTTGGAAAAGGAGCATATCGACCTTGTTTTTCTGGATATTAAAATGCCTGATATGTCTGGGATCGAGTTTATCAGATCACTTCAAAATCCGCCGATGGTTATTTTTACGACAGCATTTTCAGAACATGCGGTAGAAAGCTTTGAATTGGATGCCATCGATTATTTGCTGAAGCCATTTTCACTGACACGGTTTTTAAAAGCCTGCAATAAGGCATACAGTAATACGAAACTGTGGAAGCGGAGTCTAAATGGAAGTCCAACATCCGTCTTTATCAAAAGTGGGTACGAAAAGGTAAGAGTGGATTTCAATGATATTCTATACGCAGAAGGCGCAGGCAATTATGTTGTTTTTGTGACTGCAAATAAAAAAATTGCATCAAGACTTACAATGTCTGAAGCAGAGGCCTTGCTTTCTAATATAGATTTTATAAGGATTCACCGGTCGTATATCGTAGTACGAAGACATATTAAAAAAATAAATAAGAGAAGTGTATGGATTGGTTCGGCGGAACTTCCTATAGGTCCGGCGTACTCTAGCGGACTTCAAGACCTGATATAATTAAACTTTAAAAAAATGAAAAAAGCATTCTTATTTTTGCTGGTCTCAGGACTGGCAGTCTATTCTTATGGCCAAAAAGCAATAACACAAAAACTGGATGAACTTGTTTCAGCTTATGCGAATGTTGGCAAATTCAATGGGGCAGTCCTGGTTTCGAGACGGGGTGAAATACTTCTTCAAAACGGGTACGGTATTAGAAATGATAAAAAGGGGGAATCGGTCTCCGCCGATGATGTTTTTCAGTTATACTCAATTACCAAAACTTTCACATCAACGCTGGTGATGAAACTGGAAGAGGAAGGTAAACTTAAGCTTTCCGATAAGCTTGAAAAATATTATCCGGATTTTCCGGAAGGTGACAAAATCACCATCGAAAATCTTTTGACCCATACCTCTGGAATTTATGATTACACCCGCGGATATAACATGCCTGATATGAAGGAAAAGACCTTCGTAGATTTCCTGAAGTCAAAACCTCTGGATTTTCCGCCAGGAACAAATTGGAGCTACAGCAATTCAGGTTACTGGCTTTTAGGCTTTATTATTGAAAAGGTATCAGGATTATCGTTCGAAGAAGCATTAAAGAGGTACATTTTCGATCCGCTACAAATGAGAAGTTCGGGTCTGGATTATAAAAAACTTGTCAGCAAATATAAAACAACGGGCTATGTGATATTGTCCGACAGCCTAAAACAAGAAGCAGAGATCTATGATTCCCCTGGTCCATTTGCTGCGGGTGCCATTTACGCTACTGTTGGGGATGTGTATAAATACTATGTTGGAACAAAGGATCATGAAATTCTTACATCTGACAGCTACAAAAAAGCATTTTCGCCTTATAAAAATGACTATGGTTATGGATGGGTAATTTCAAGCTTTGACGGAAACAAGACGATAGGCCACAGTGGAGGTGCAGCAGGATTTAGGACTAATTTCATAATGATACCTGATAAGGATATCTGCATAGTTGTGTTAAGCAATTCAGAACAGGTTAGTGCTAGGTTCATAACAGGCAAACTCCTTGAAGTTCTTTTTGAGAAACCATATATAGTGCCAAGGGAAATGCAGCTGGATAACAAAATATTAGTACAGTATGCAGCATATTATAAATTAAATGATCATAATTTACACATCACAATTTCAGGTCATCGCCTTGCTGTCGAACCTTCCGGTGAGCCAAAAAACGAACTGTTAGCTTTAGGTGAAAATTATTTCTATTCACCAGAAACCGGTTTTTACCTAGGCTTTCAAAAAAATGAATATAACGAAGATTTTGATCTCGTTATTTATAAGGACAATAAAATTATCAAGACAGAACGCTTCATTCCTACTTGGGGAATAATAGGTACTGCGACTACAAGTGGATGGGAGGGAAGCGATATAGAAATGACCCAGGACATAAATGACCGGTCGATCTGGAGATTACAACATATAAAGCTCACTGATGGAGAAATGAAATTCCGTTTTGCCAACGGTTGGAATATAAGTTATGGTGATAATAAGCAGGACAGACAATTGGAAAGCGATGGGGAAAATATAAAGGTAAGCGCAGGAATATATGACATTATGCTGGATCTGCGGGAACCGAAATCTCCAAAATATGAATTGTTGACAAGACAAATTAGTGATTAATTTATACAAAGATTTATTTAGATATGTTCTTAAATTTATTTTAAAAATTGATATAATAACATACTTTATTTAAATCACTTATTTCTAATTAAAGTTTTTTAATATAATCTTCATAGCCACTGTTCGATAAGACTTCTTTGGCTGTTAGGGTATAAAGATCCTTCCAGGAATCTTTTCCATTTTTCTCTACATACTTTGTGACTATTCTGAATCCTAGCCAATAATTCAGCGTTTTTGGTGCGTCAGGAAACAATTTAACGCTATCATTCCTGAGCAATGGATTGTTACCTGAAGTATCCGAAAAGAAATCTTTTACTTTATTGAATATTTCTTTCTCATTTTTGATATACCAATCCCATTGCTTTTGACTCATGTTTTCCACTGCCTCATGTTGTGAAATATTTCTGTTGAAGAACACGTAGGTAAAATAACAGGCAAAGCCCTCGTCGATCGTCTGGCTTAATGCTGATTCTCTTTCAGGATCAGCATTTCTGAATTTTTCATAAACCAGATGATTGAATTCATGCGGTAATCCTTTCGTGAGAGTATACTCAACATCGACCCCGGGATTATTGAGTTCAAGAGCAAATTGTTCAGCATTGCAACCCCCAAAACCAATACCTGTGATTGGTGTAAAAAGCAAACTTAATTTCGCCTTCGGTTGATAAGGGACCAGCTTACTGAATTTACTCAGGTTCTTCCTAATCAATTTATTCAGATCGATGTCTGTTAGTATCTTTGTTTTTTTGATTAAATCTTGTTTGTTTTCGGAAAGTAATGTTCTGTTCCATTTGATCATTCCAGTAGGATTGTTGAATTTTTTCCCATTCTCATCACCGAAGATGACACCGTAGCAGCTGTCCCATAATTTTTGATGAGGCTTGTATACATTTCTGTCTATCATCGTTGAGTCAAAGACTCTGGACCGATGAGCTAATATTTGATATTTAAATAAGTTTTTGACGGTAATATTTTCAATTTGGATCGAATCAGATAGTTGTTCAATTTTTTTATAATCGAAATCATTTATCATAGACGTTTTGGTAGAACAAGAAATGATTGTAAGGATGACAAAAAGTAAAGGAATTTTTTTCATAAGAATTTTTTAAGATGACTTTAAAAATAGTGGATCTCTAACTACAAACAACTGACTGCATTGTTTTTCTTTCTGAACATTGAAATTATTCAAAATTTATTTAGTGGTGATTTCAGTGAGAATTTTTTTGCCGTTTTCATTATTAGGATTTAGGTCAATGGATTTTCTGTACATTTCAATTGCTTTGTTCCTATTACCCGTTTTCAATAAGATTTCCCCATAGCTGTCATAGACATTCCAACTTTTCGGGAATAGGTGAACATTGAGTTTGAAGATCTCCAAAGCATCCTTCTGTTGATTATTTGACATCATTCGGTATGCCCAGCTATTCAGTTCATCTTCTTTCGGGTCAAATTCTGGATTAACCTTTTGTTCTTTTTTTATAAATTCAATAGCTTTATCAAATCCTTTTTCTCTCAGATTTTTTCTTAAATAGGTTAACGGATCAGCCTTCACTATATCCGGATTATAACATCCTGCAATTTCTTCAATAAAGTCTTCGGGAGCACTTCCTGCTAAGTTGGTCAATACTATGATTGCCAAATTATCATCGGGGTAAACCATTATTACCGATCTGTTACCTCCTGACATTCCAACCGCTTTATGACTTTTCCTAAATTTGGTAATTCCCCAGCCACGTGCCCAATTGGTAGGAGTTCCATTATTGAATGTACTTGGTGACCACATCATATCTAATGTTGATGACTTGTGGAATAATTTCCCATTTTGCAAAGCAATGAGCCAGCTCGCAATGTCTTCAGCAGTACTGTTGAGACCAGCTCCTGTCCTTGTGAAATCAGGAAATTCTGTGTAGGTATTGGTCAGTTTCGCTTCACCTTTTTTGCCGTCAAAAAAACTATTGTAACGGTATGATGGTGCATAGTTCGGAATAATATCTCTTGAGTCTCCAAATACCGTATTTTTAAGAAGTGCAATTCTAAACTGATTAGTTTCAAAATCGGTTGTAAAAGGTTTTTTGGTAAGCTTTTCAATAATTTTTCCCAGCAAATAATAATTGGTTTGATTATACCTGAATTGTTCTCCTGTTTTAAATTCCAGAGGAAGTGTCTTGAGTTTCTCCCAAATTGCTGCTTCAGTTTTTAAAGGTCCTATATTCCCGGTCATAGGATCAAGGAGTTGCAAGATTTCAGGTAATCCTGAAATATGGGTCAATAGCTGGTCAACAGTGATCTTTTGCCAGTCAACCGGAATATCAATCAGATATTTGCTGATAGGGTCATTCAATTTGATTCTATCCTGTTCGACCAACTGCATCACGGCAACGCCCGTGAAAACCTTTGTGTTGGAATTGATAGGAAAGATGGTTGTATTGCTTACAGGAATATTGTCCTGCAGATTTGCAATGCCATAGGATTTGCTTAAAATAATTTTCCCTTTTTTTATAACTGCCAATTGCAGTCCCGGGATTTTTCTTTCTTTCATTTCTCGGTTGATGATTTCATCAGCACAGGCATTCGTTTGCTGTGCAAATAGCTGTAGCGAAAAAAATAGTAGTAAAAAGTATATTCTCATTACATTAAGACAATCATCACTGACTTTCTATTACATCATCAGAGAAAAATAATTTATCAATATTTTATTTCTGGGCATATATTTGAGAGGCAGATTATTAAACCATTAAATTCATTCCCTGGGTTTTTAGTGATTTTTAAAGACGCTCTTGACCCTGTATAAATACATATTCTACTGCATCTCTTAAAAAACATTCTTTCTTATTTATCGATCTATAGATGCAGAGCATTTCAACCGCCATGATTCCTCGTGAGGCGGACTGATTTTCTATAGCAAATATATTCCGTGGTCATTTCGGAAAAAAATCTTTTTGGGTATCCGGAATCAGAGAGATCCCAGAGCCTCCGCAAAAAGATTTCAGGCTTTCATCAATTATTTCTTATTGTTTTCAGGGAATTGATTGCAGTTTTCCTTGTGCCTGCCTGAATGGTTTATCGGCATAGAAAAGTCAGAAACCTCACAAGATGCAAAGCAGTTCATTGAAATTTTGATCTTTAGTTCTTATTAAAGTTTTATTAATGATCTGCAAATATGAAATTTTTAACAGATAAATGTTATTGTCTTAAGGCATATTACATTATGATATTAAGTACAAATACTTAATTATTGTTTTTAATAATAAATTGATTTTAATATTCCATAAAAATAATTAGATTTGCAAAAATCGTTTAAAAATAATTGAATATTATTGCGATTTTTAAAAACTACCATGAACAAACAAAAAATAAATATATATGAGAAAGTTTTATCCTACACTAAAAATGGATTTTATTTTTTCAGGACTACGACGAATCATTTGTCATCTTTTTTTAGGTCCTGAACCTATAAAAATTAAATCGCAGAAAGTACAATTTTTCTGTTTAATAATTTTTATATTATTGCTTGGCGGAACTGACATTGTAAAATCTCAGACAACGCTATCAGCTGGAGATATTTTAATAACTTCCTTTGATGCAACTAAAACAGTTGCTGAAGATAAATTTTCCTTTGTAACATTAAAAGATCTTCAACCCAATACTGTAATTTATTTTACTGACAGAGGATATTTTGGAGGTAACAGCTGGCAAGCCGCAAATGGTGGTACTGAAGGCTCAATTGCTTGGTCTTTGGGAAGTGATAATGTATCAGCAGGTACAGAGGTGGTTATTCAAGGTTTAAACGCAAAAGTTAATAATGTAGTAAAAGGTATAGTTAGTTCTGTTCCGGGAAGTAATGGTAGTGGTCTGTCATTAGCATCACCATCTGGAGATCAGATTATAGTGTTTCAGGGTGGTGCAGGAAACCCATCAGCAAGTGGAGTGACTATGGTTGGAGGGTTTCATTGGAACTACTGCCCGATTGATTATTATTCAGTTTATACCACTGATTCCTCCTGGGATACAATAGGGGTTAATTCATCTTGTTCTGCCGGACCAAATTCGTCCAATATGCCACCTGGCTTAAATGCCTCCAGTGCTTTTTGGGTAGGGTTCTTTAAGCCTACACCGCCTGCTCAGAATATTCAGAATTATACCAAAGGACAGTTCAATGGCGCTGGAGCTCCATTTTCTTCGCTGGCAGCTTTAAAGGCAGCTATATTAGATAGAAACAATTGGACTGCTTTGAAATTTGATGATCCTACAGTTGTTAATGTTCCTACTGGAATAACTTATTACAGCTCTTGTACCGCACCAGCAATTACATCACAACCTTCTGCTAGCACAATCTGTGTAGGAGCAAATACAACTTTTACTGTTGTTGCAAGCAATGCTACTGGTTACCAATGGCAGGTTAATGAAGGTTCTGGATTCACAAACATTAGCAACAACAGTGTTTATTCTGGCGCGAATACTGCGACTTTAACTGTTACTGGTACAACAGCAGGACTTAACGGATTTCAATATAGATTAATAGCAACAGGTGCTTGCACACCAGTAGCTGTATCTAATGGAGCAGTATTAAATGTATCGACAGTTAATGGTTCTATCTCAAAGACTAATGTATCTTGCAATGGCGGAAGCAACGGAACAGCAACTGTAGTTGCATCAGGCGGAGTAGGCGGTTATACTTACAGCTGGGCACCAAGCGGAGGAACAAATGCTACTGCAACAGGATTATCTGTAGGAGTTTATACAGTGACAATTACTGATTCTAGAGGTTGTACGGGGACTGTTTCTACAACAATTACTCAGCCACCAGCAATAACAGCTACAACATCACAAACTAATGTATCTTGTAATG